>Ga0208015_1000027_pt1 | contig 131830 bp, 125 predicted proteins | sample 26BtaG_FD_184101 | JGI IMG/M metagenome (GOLD analysis project Ga0208015, IMG submission 184101) | Marine viral communities from Cariaco Basin, Caribbean Sea - 26B_WHOI_OMZ_CsCl (SPAdes) (version 2) | ecosystem: Environmental > Aquatic > Marine > Oceanic | place: Caribbean Sea: Cariaco Basin... | reverse complement strand
GTAGGAAAAGGGCTGCGTTCTGGCATTACTCAACAGCCACTCGCGCTGAAGATGCGAATCCTGATAAGCAATGCCAACAGCCAGTACCTTCAGACCGCTCAATCAGCGCCCTCGTGAATAAGGCGGGTTTAGAAATAGTTCGCCAATTAGACTAGGCTTACCTCACTCAAAGGAAGTAGCCCAACTTGCCAAGCTAACGCAGAAAGAGCCGATGCTTTAAGCATATTGGCTCGCTTGGCTGGAAGGCTTTGTATGCGACGACAAGCAAGCAAGAAACGGTTTAACGCCGTGCCATTTGTGCTGTAGCAATTGCATGCCCTGCTTCAGCAGCCTTCACACGCCATAACAAAGCGGTCGTTTCAGAGCGTTCGACGCCATTGCCGCTTTGGTACATTGTGCTTAAAAAATGCATGGCATCGGCGTGGCCTTGTTCGGCGGCGAGGTTAAACCAGTGCAGGGCGATATCGGCGCGCTCTTGCTCTAAGCAAAGGATACCGAGATCGTTTTGTGCATCAGGGCAACCTTGGTCAGCTTCAACTAAAAGCTCAATGTCTTCAGCGTCGGCAAAGCGCATACAGAGCCTTGGCTTGATGTCTGCGTATGCCAGCATCGTTCTGCCGCGCTGATCCATACCGCGATGTTCAATGGCGCCGCTACCGAGCCAACGCCACAAGGTGCGCTTAGTCACACCGGTAACGACTACAGCCGTATCTACGCTGATTAAATGACTCACTGAATTTCGCTCCGAGTCAGGGAATAGAGAAACTGAGGGTACGACAAAAACCGCGTTTGTCCTATACACAGCTGTGACATCAACTTTGTGTCACACATTTTACTGTGACATTTTAGCTGTGTCACACCTTGATGATGTGACAGGTTGATGAAGTGTAGGTATCGCAAAAACTTGAGCAGCATTTTCTTTGGTGCGACTTCAGTAGCTATAACCTTTGATTTATCAGGGTTATAGCTTGGTAGCGCCGTTTTAAAGGTACGGTTCTTATGCTTTTTTAGTATTTCAAGAGAGCTTACAGGAAAGTTGGCACGGCCTTTGCTTTTTTCATTGCAGGTCACAAGACCTTTCCATAAAACACAACGGAGCTTCAACATGAAAGCACAAATGCAAAAGGGTTTTACTCTTATTGAATTAATGATCGTCGTGGCGATCATCGGTATTTTGGCTGCAGTAGCGTTGCCTGCGTATCAGGATTATACTAACCGCGCAAAAATGTCTGAAGTGCTAGGTTTTGCTTCATCTGGAAAGACCGCAGTTGCTGAGTATTTCCAAAGTGAAGGTAAAGTACCAACATCTAACGCCTTAGCAGGATTGGCAGATGCAACGGATATTAAATCAACTTACGTGACTTCAGTAACAATTACTAAAGACGGCGCAATTGAAACTCTTATTAAGGGAACAAATGTATCTGCGTTAGATGGTAAAAAAATCACTCTTACTCCTCAGCAAAGTGACGGAACTACTACAATAACCGCATCCACAACAACATACTCAGGCCCAATCATTTGGAAGTGTGAGCCTGAAGATGCTGCGATGAATAAGTACCTCCCTTCAAGCTGCCGTAAAAGCTAGTTAGTATTTAGCTTTACTCTAAACGCCTCGTATCCACGGGGCGTTTTCATATCTGTTTATTAAGATTATTCCGATGACAAAATTATCACGCTTAATTGTTTTTTTAATACTACTCATCGGAGCTATCCTACTTGCCGCCGTGTTGGATATTTGGCACGTAGGCTTGAACTGGCATGACCAGCAACGGCTTTATCAGGTATTCATTTTAATCGTCGTCAGTTCAATTTGTACTTTCTCTCCGCCGTTAAGCTTGCCACGCAATGCCTTTATAGCACTAATCGTTATTTTCTCGCTGGGCTTGCTTTCAACTCTATTAGCTCAGTACCCTTTGTGGGCAGCTAAGGAATGGGCACGCTACATTGGTTTGTTGTTACTCGTTCTGCTTGTTGCCCGGGCAATGCAGGAACAACAGGTAACTCGTGCTTTTTTATACATGCTTGCCATAATTTCTTTCTTTAATGCCTTTCAGTTTTTAGTTGCATATTTAGCGGCTATTATCTCTGGCTTGTATGTTTTTGATGCCGATGTTCTTTTTAATGGTTTTTCAAACCCTCGCTTTTTAAATCAATTTCAAATGTTGTTAATGCCAATGTTGGCGTATTTAAGTTTTACACATTGGAAAAATTTAGGACGTTATCAACGACCCTTAGCAGTGTTGTTCCTTTCTATTCTAATAGTGCAATGGTGTATTGCGTTTACTTTGGGTGGGCGTGGCTTGTGGTTAGGGCTTGCCGTTAGTCATTTGGCGATGCTGTTATTTTTTCCTCGGTTTTGGCGCTTGTTAGCAATACAGGTAGCAGCAGGAGTAATCGGTTTTATATTGTTTTATAGCCTGTTTGTGTTTATTCCAAACTTGCTAGAGCTTGACCCAACACTGCGTGACTCATTACGCGTGGGGTTGTCACTACGAGATATAATATGGCAACAAGCCTGGGATTTGTTTTTACAGAACCCCGTATTGGGTGTTGGCCCTATGCATTTTTCAGCATACCCTAACGGCGTGGCCGCTCATCCGCATCAGGTGGTGCTGCAATGGTTGGCTGAGTGGGGGCTTATCGCTACTTTACTGGCAACCAGTATAGCCAGCTGGGGCATGTGGCATGGTTTACAGTATTTACGCGCAAAGTCAGCCTTAACTAATTCAGCTAAAGCCGTTACTCAAGCAGACGCTCAGCCACTAGATGCTGCTTTATGGATAAGCATTGCCGGTGCTTTAGTGCTTGCCCAAGTCGATGGCGTATTTGTCATGCCTTATACAGAAACATGGTTGGCCATATTAATTGGTATTGCCTTAGGCCGCTGGAGTGCCCACCCGCAACCAATGAGTTTCACTCAGCATCTGACTGTTCGTTTACTCGCACTGCCCGTGATACTCGTATTCGGATACTTACTGCTGTACGAAGCACCAAACATAGCCGACGACATTCAAAACCATATAGAAACTCACCACACTGGCTACGCCCCACGCTTTTGGAGCCAAGGTTGGATACCTATGGAGCATAAAGGGCGGTGAAACAGTAATATGTCAGTTAGTGGCTTTTACAATAAGAACGTAAATCAGCAGCAAGTATGGCTTTTACTTTTATTTGTATTTTTGCTTAACGTACCAAATTTTATTTGGCTAGCGCCTAGTAATAACTTCTTGCTGAATGGAGCCGAATACCTTGCAAGGCTAGTACAGGCAGTTTTAATTAGTGCAGTGTTTAGTTCGATATTTACTAGCCCGCGTCTTGCATGGCTTTCTGCATGGCTCTTGTTTCTATGGTGGCAGCCATTATCTATTGCAGTTAGATTGATTGCCGGCACTCCTATTACCTCTACATTAATTGGTACAACCGCAGCCACCAGTTTCTCAGAGTTAAGTGGTTTGTTTAGTGTTATTCCTACGGTTTGGTTTATCTATTTTATACTGTGGAATATCGGCTGTTTTTTAATACTCCGCTGGCTGTCTAAAAACAAAATTTTAAATATCAGTTGGCAGTTTCGTGGAAAAATGCTTTTTTTCTGCCTCTCGATGCTGGCTTTACCCTATTTAGTGCTACCTAATGCTTCATTAAGCAAGCAGCAAGAAACAACAGTACAAAGCAACCCTTTGGAGCAGTTTGGTGAAGGTGACAATCGAATTGGAAGCAGCACTTACTTACCCGATATTTTTCCTTTTGAATTACCTTGGGCTATCGCACAGTACATACAAGCAAAGCTGGTAGTGGATGAGGTTCGTGCTAACTTACAGTTACCAGAAGATGCATATAGTATGAATGGCTTTACAGCAGTCGCAGAGGTGGTGGTGTTGGTGATAGGTGAGTCGTCTACACGCAATGCTTGGCGCTTGTTCAACCCAGATGCACCAAACACAACCCCCATGCTAGATGCTCGTGTAAAACAAGATGAGCATTTGTTTGCCTTTAAACGAACACTAGCGCAAACAACGGCAACACGCCAAGCGGTGCCGTCTTTACTAACACACCAACCTCTGGTGTGGCCCAATGGTGAACCAAACCCTAATGCCACCCTTTCAATGGTAAGTGTGGCTAAAGATGCTGGCTTTTCTACCGCATGGTTTTCAAATCAAACGGCGGTGGGTAAGCATGATGGAATTATTGCTACCTATGCCCATGAAGCCGACGTTACTGCGTTTTTAAACCCTTCCAGTTATTATGCTCAAGGCAGCTATGATGAAGTATTGCTGCCCAGTTTTAATCGATTTATAACAGAGCAGAAGCAAGCCTTTGTGGTGTTGCACACCATGGGCAGCCACTTTAACTATAAGCATCGATACCCTTCAGGCTTTGGTCTTTACCCTAATACCAATGACGAACGAGAAGCTTACTTTAATACTGTGCGTTATACAGATTATTTGCTGAATGAAATAATTGAAAGCTTAAAAAAAGATGGCCGTAAAGCTGTATTAATTTATGTGTCTGACCATGGCGAAAGTGTTCCTCAAGGGGCTTGCCAAGCCAAGGCGGCTAATCGTAAAACACAGGATGCTTATGAAATACCAGCCTTGGTATGGTTGAGTGATAGCTATGCGCAAGCTCACCCAACGATAACTACACAACTGTCAAAAAATAAAAATAAATACTTCCAAAGTGCCGCAGTGCCACAAACACTGTTGGATTTAATGCGCGGAGATAGTCAAGCTGTCATGTTAGATTCAAGCGTACAAAGCTTTGTACGCTCTACTAATTACAATGCTGTAAGCAAAGAGACTCCAATACCTGTTTGGGCAGAAAAGTTTGAACGGGCAGTAAAAAGAAACTCGTGCCATATAATACAAGGATAAAGAAGTTGAGATGAGCATAAATTTTACGAATATAAAAAAGATGAAAATGCTTGATGCTGTTTTATTAAGCAGTTTCTTTTTATCTGGTGTTTGCGCGCTAGTGTATCAAGTCGGTTGGCAGCGCAGCCTGTACGGCATTATAGGCGTAGATATTGATTCCATTACCATTGTGGTGTCGGTGTTTATGTTAGGCATTGGCGTCGGCGGCATGTTAGGTGGATGGCTTGCTGATGCTATACCCGGCATGATCATGGACAGGCACTAGCCTGCTTAAACTGATCATGGACAGGCACTAGCCTGACCATTAAGGTCATTAATCGAATGAACTGATCATGGACAGGCACTAGTGTCCCTTAACAAAAATTCGCATAGATAATTCTCCGATCCGGTTGATCATGGACAGGCACTAGCCTGACCGGCACTAGCCTGACCAGATCCCCAAAGGCCCGGCGGTTTCGACCCCGGGCCTTTGTCGTTTCTGACTTTCGGTTTACCGCGTCTATTTCGGGGTTATGGCGAAACAGCGGTGCTATCCCACCGTGAATTCTGGAAATCTGCCGATTTCAGGCGAGCGACGTCCTCGGCGGGCGCGCTGATAGTCTGATTTGAGAAAGAAGGGGAGGGAGCCTAAGCCGCTTGTCGTCGCCGTCCAGGATTTCGGTAATCCTGATAGCTATCTTCAAAGGCTGTCGCCCGGTGGCACCACCGTTCCGGGTCCAGATTCAGCCGTTCCAGAATCGGCAGCGCGCTTTCGTCAATAGCGCCCCGTTTGTCACTCCGGCTGATCCGCCCGGTGCAATCCACCAGTTCCAGGTAATCTTCAAAGCTGAACAGTATTCCGCGCTGAAAACCATTCCGAATGACTCCCTCAAAACCCAGTAGCGACCAGATCATGGACAGGCACTAGCCTGACCAGATCCCCAAAGGCCCGGCGGTTTCGACCCCGGGCCTTTGTCGTTTCCGGCCGTTTGTCTACTGCGTCTATTTCGGGGTTATGACAAAACGGCGGCGGCATTCCACCGTGAATTGTGGAAATCTGCCGATTTCAGGCGAGCGACGTTCTCGGCGCGCGCGCCGATAGTCTGATTTGAGAAAGAAGGGGAGGGAGCCTAAGCCGCTTGTCGTCGCCGTCCAGGATTTCGGTAATCCTGATAGCTGTCTTCAAAGGCAGTCGCCCGGTGGCACCACCGTTCCGGGTCCAGATTCAGCCGTTCCAGAATCGGCAGCGCGCTTTCGTCAATAGCGCCCCGTTTGTCACTCCGGCTGATCCGCCCGGTGCAATCCACCAGTTCCAGGTAATCCTCAAAACTGAACAGGATGCCTCGCTGGAAGCCGTTTCGAATCACGCCTTCAAAACCCAGCAGCGGTTTTAACGGTACCGAAAAATCATTCAACGCTTGCTGTTCCGTTTGCCGTGCAATGGCTTCCGCCAGATCGAAGGTAGGATGAATGCGTTCTTTAATGCTGGTGTGGTCAGAAGTCTCCGGTGTCTCTGCCATGGCGGCGCGGATGGGATTTAGGTCAACGTAGGCCATGCAGGAAAGAAGGGCCTCTTCGGTATCCAGAGCCTGGGACTTGAATCTGCTTTCCCAGAAATGACCGGTGCATTCGTCTTCCCGGTTGGCTTGCCTCGCAATTGGTTCATTCAGGCATTTCATAAACCAGCTCAAATCCGCCAACCGCTGCCGAAAGGTTTCTGCGTACTCCTCCACTCGCCGAAGCTCTGCAGCACACAACTCGTCGCCCCGATGATAACGCTGCACCAGTGGTGGCCCTTTATAAAGGCTGCACCAGCGCGCCAGCACCTCATCCATGCTCCACGGCTCCACCTCATCCGGGCTGAGCTTCACCACCAAGTGGTAGTGGTTCGACATCACCGCATAAGCGGCCACATCTACCGCAAACACTGATGCCAGAAGCCGGATTCGTTCTTCAATCCATCCTCGCCGGTGTTCATAACAGCGCCCAGTGGCGAGGTCTTTTCCGCACAGGAAGGTGCGGCGCACGCAACGTGAGATTACGTGGTAGAAGGGGGTATCTGAAACGCTGACCAGTTCTGCTCTGGCTTTGGGCATGGTGGGGTCCTTGTCTTCCGTGACTGTTGACATGGTCATATCATGCATCAATAATTTGAATCTGTATATATGTACAGTATTTTGGTGTTTTAGTGTGTTTCCCTTATTTCTGCTATTTCTCAAACTCTATTTTTGTATGTACAATAAATCCAGATGAATATTGAATTCGATCCAAGGAAGAATGAGAAGAACACTGAAAAGCACGGTGTTTCGTTAGCTGATGCCGCCAGGCTCGAATGGGATTGGGTGTGGGCTATGGAGGATTTTCGTAATGATTATGGCGAGCGCCGAATGATTGGGTATGGCCCCATAGGCGATCGTGTCTACTGTGTTGTTTACACAGAGCGAAAAGGCATCCGCCGCATAATCAGTCTTCGAAAGGCAAATCGTCGGGAGGTGAGGCTTTATGCAGACAAAATCTAAATCAGGTCGGAAGTTTACACTGCCTTCGAGCGATGAAGAGTCAGGCATTAACGAGGGGATTGCACAAGACGCAGATACACGCGAGCTCACGGAAGAAGAGTTCCGCCGGTTGCGTCCGGTTGGTCGGCCCAAAGCGGAGATCACTAAAGAACGGATAACTATCAGACTTTCACCGGAGGTCGTTGAGCAGTTTCGCGCTACGGGTAGTGGCTGGCAAACCCGAATGGACAAAGCGCTTCAGGAATATCTGAGAACCCACAGTCAGTCCGATATTGAGAGGCTGGGATAATACAACAATCGAGGGAATCTACTGCGCTAGAATTTGAGCATGGACAGACACAGAGCGAAAAGGCATCTGCCGCATAATCAGTCTTCGAACTGATTATAGACAGGAAATAGTCTGAATAGCCTGCCAATTTTTTGGTTGGGTCTTCGTGAGTCTTTGTTTACCATATGGCGTGTGGCGCCAGTGACGGCCCCGAAATCGATGGATGACTCTTCAAGGAAAGAAGGAGCAAAGGAATGAGCAAGAAAGTTGTGTTGCTGGGTGACTTGGGTACAGATCACCAAGGATTCCCTCCCACGCCGGTTATTGCCGGCTCCCCCGATGTACTGATCGACGGCAAACCTGTTGCCCGCGTGGGTGATCCTCTCGCCCCGCACTCCAAGCCCAAACACCCTCCCCACCCGAGAGCCATCGCTGCGGGTTCGGCAACCGTGCTCATCAACGGTATTCCTGCGGCAGTCACAGGCAGCGCGGTCTCGTGCGGGGGCGTCACTATCGGCAGTGGTAGCGTTGTGATTGGCGATACCTTCACGCCCACGCCGTTTTCGGGTATCTCACCGTTGCCGTCAAAGCCAGCTCCGCAAGCGGCCTCTCGCGCTAATGTCTCTGGCAGCGCTATTCCGGAATCACAAAGTGCCAGCGGTGTCGGTAATGGCACGAACAATGCCTCTGCAGGTGGGCCCGCTGCATCCAGTATGACGGCATCAACTCCAATCTCATCCCCAACAAAGGATCAGTCTCAGGCTGCGGTAGAGCCGGGTTACCACGTCGTTCAGAGGCCGATGAGCAAAACGGAATTGTTGAACGCCTTGTATGGAGACGCCTCGGCAAAGCCAGATCATTTTGATCGTTTGAATCCAGGCCTGGGCGGGCAGCTGATGCCCGGTGAGATGGTTGTGCTGGGTGACCCTGAGGGTATGGAATGCACTCAAAAAGAAGTCGAGTTGATGGAGGTGGCGGCGCAGGTAAATGCCCGGGTTAGGTCACTGGAACAGGATGAAGCGCAGTTTCTTGTCAAATACTACGATTTATTGGAAGCCATCACCTCGACCGGTTCGGCGGGGCTGGGTGCTGGAGCCGTGATGGTTTCCAAACAGATTAGTAGCATTGAGTCGACTTTAAAGAACATCGAGTGGCTTCATCAGGAAACTTACCGGAGGCATGGGCACCTTAACCATCCGGAGTTCTTCGAGAAACGGAGGGCGCTTTTCAAAGAGCTGGATTTTGCTCTGGGAAGTGTGGCCCGCAAGGGGATGTCACTGGATGATGATGCAAAACTAAAGCGGGCGTTGGGATTATCGTCCAGGAGCATTGTGCATAATTGGAAGACGGCTGGGGTTGGCGGTATACCTGGCTATGCAACGCATTATGAGCGAGTGGCTAGGGGGGCGAAGTATGTCCGGAATGTGGGCTATCTTGGGGTCACTCTGGATGTATCCATGTCGGCGATGAAGATTCGTGAGGCTTGCACTGCGGGTGATGAGAGGGGGTGTCAGGTCGTAGCTTATCAGGAGGGAGGTAAATTGACTGGTTCAATGCTGGGCGGCGGTATTGGGGGTGCGTTGGCAACTTCAACGTGCGTAGCGTTCGGAGTTACGACAGCTGGGATAGGTGGCGTGGCTTGTGCTGTTATCGCGGGTGGCATTGGTGCAGCCGCTGGCGGTGCTGGGGGCGGGAGCCTCGGGGTACACGCCGGCGAAATATTGAGAAATGCAATTCATGACTGACGAACACTTTAAGTTGATAGCAGAGGTTACATTGGTTGCATCGTTGGGGGTTGGGGTCATCCTAATGCTGCTGATGGTTACACTATTTTTTTGCAAAACTGTGGAAGTCGAGCGGCGGATTGCAACGCCCGGTAAGCAATTGGATGGGATCCGCAGTATCTGGGGCAATGGTCCCATTGGTCGCTGGATGAGGGTTTCGCATGTATATGTTTTCTTTGTATTCCGGAAGCTTCCGCGTATTGGGGCTCGTATCGAATCCCGAATGGGTGATGAGGAAGAGCCTTTACCTCGTTCATTGAAGCTTTGGGTGATCGTGCCCTATACCGTCTGCGTAACTCTTACGCTTTTGTTTTTCTTATCGGGTTGGTATCTGGGGGCAATCTAGCCTGATTAGGGACATGCAGCAGTATGAACCTTCCTCGTATGGTTGCTTGGCCTTTGGAGTTACCTCTGCAGGTATTGGCGGTGTCGCTTGCGCGGTGATTGTCGGCGGTATTCAAGGCTGACCATGGACAGGCACTAGCCTGACCGGCACTAGCCTGACCGTGAGCGCCGAATGATTGGGTATGACCCCATAGGCGATCGTGTCTACTGTGTTGTTTATAATTGATCATGGACAGGCACGAACCTGGCTCGAACCTGCGGCAACTAACTCCCAATCGCCGTGAACTGATCATGGACAGGCACTAGCCTGACCCAATCGCCGTGAACTGATCATGGACAGGCACTAGCCTGACCCGCCTCCACTCGCCGAAGCTCTGCAGCACACAGCTCGTCACCCCGATGATAACGCTGCACCAGTGGTGGCCCTTTATAAAGGCTGCACCAGCGCGCCAACACCTCATCCATACTCCAGGGTTCCACCTCATTCGGGCTGAGTTTCACCACCAGGTGGTAATGGTTCGACATCACCGCATAAGCGGCAACATCCACCGCGAACACAGATGCCAGAAGCCGGATTCGTTCTTCAATCCATCCTCGCCGGTGTTCATAACAGCGCCCAGTGGCGAGGTATTTTCCGCACAGGAAGGTGCGGCGCACGCAGCGTGAGATTACGTGGTAGAAGGGGGTATCTGAAACGCTGACCAGTTCTGCTCTGGCTTTGGGCATGGTGGGGTCCTTGTCTTCCGTGACTGTTGACATGCTCATATCATGCATCAATAATTTGAAGCTGTATATATGTACAGCATCTTGTTGCCGGATATAACTGGCTTATAAATGTTATTGGTTCCGGTGTTCCACTCAGTGGTATGGTTCGCGTATGATAAGGATCTTCAGAACGAAAACGTTTTATCGATGGATGCGGAAAAACGGAGTGAGCGATGATGATCTCCGCCAGGCAGTTATGGAAATGAATGAAGGTCTGATAGATGCGGATCTTGGTGGTGGAGTTTTTAAGAAAAGGATTGCATCGCACAGTCATGGCAAGAGAGGTGGCTCGAGAGCGCTAAAGGCGTTGGCAGCGGATTTGTTGCAGTATTCAGACCAGGAGCTGCAGAAAGCTCACATAAGCAAAGTGTTGAAAGAGATTACTTATGGCAACCACTGACAGAGACAACCGGCTGTTGAATGAAATTCGAGAAACAGCATTGGACCTCCATGCCGTTGGGCTAATAGGTAAACGGCGACTCGGCGAATACGAAGAGCTGTGTCGCACTGACAGTAGAGAGCTCCCGCCGGAAGAAATCCGGAATATTCGCAGCCAGACCCGTATGAGTCAGGCTGTGTTTGCTGCCATTCTTAACGTGAGTGTTTCAACCGTTCAGAAGTGGGAGACGGGTGAGAAAAAGCCTGGCGGAGCATCGCTGAAATTGTTGAACCTTGTGAGAAGAAAGGGCATCGAGATTTTGTATTTATAACTAAGCTAAATCGTCCATCCCAACATCAAGCGCCTCGGCCAGTGGACAGGCACTAGCTTGCCCCCCCCCCGCAAAATTGATGCCCATGAACCATACGCATATACTGAGTAAAACATTTCTCGAGAGGGCTACTCCATGCAAGCTGCTGAAACTACGAAATCCATACGTAAACCAACGAATCTATCGCTGGATAGCACTCTTCTCAAAGAGGCAAAATCTCTTGGAATCAATGTCTCGCGGTCTGCAGAGGCAGGAATTGCGGAAGCAGTCAAACTTCATAAGCGGAGCAAATGGCTTAACGAGAATGCCGAGGCGATTGAAAGCTCGAATGCCTACGTTGAAGCCAACGGCTTGCCTCTTGCGCGACATCGGCAGTTCTGATGTCCCGTTTCGATATTTTTGAAAATGAAGAGGGGGCAGGGTACCTGCTGGATGCGGGTTGATCATGGACAGGCAATCGTCTGAGTAGTCTGCCAACTTTTGGGTTGGGTCTTGATGAGTCTTTGTTTACCATATTGGATTGATCATGGACAGGCACTAGCCTGACCCTGCTGCCCCGGTTGTGGTCTTGCCAAAGATCAAAAATTCGGAATTCAGGGCGTTCGCATCGTCAAATGTTTAAAACAAGCGAGATCAAGACTACGCTTGTTGGCAGGCGCTCACCATGCGGGGCATCGGTATCTTCTTCAACAGTAATGGATAAGGAGAACAGTATGCATAGCAAGAAACAGGGATTATCCCTTGTCACAACGTCCGCTGCTTTGATTCTGGCGGCTTCACAGGCAATCGCAGAGCCAAAACTTGAGGTGGAAGTGTTTGAGGCCGGCGTGGAAGGTCGCGGGGATTCCATCGGCACGGTTACACTCACCGCTTACGATCACGGCGTGCTGATTGAGTCTGACCTGACTGGGCTATCGCCCGGAATTCACGGCTTTCACCTTCATGAAAATCCGGACTGCAGCCCAGTAGAAAAAGACGGAAAAACAACGCCTGCAGGGGCCGCCGGTGGACACTACGACCCAGAAAATACCGGAAAGCACAAAGGCCCGTTCGATAAATCCGGACATCTTGGCGACCTGCCGAGGCTGCACGTTGGCCAGGAGGGAGAAAACGCCCAGACCAATATTGCGCCGCGGCTGCAGCTGAGCGATTTTAAAGGCCGGGCCCTGGTGATTCACGGTGGGGGAGACAATTACTCGGATTCACCCCAGCCTCTTGGGGGTGGCGGTGCCAGAGTGGCCTGCGGTGTTGTTGCGGGTTAAAGCCTTCATCAGGCCCCGGTGATCACCACTGACCGGGGTCAATTCCTCCCTCCACAGCACTCCCATCACCGGAAAATTACGTTAAGCTTTGTCTATCGCCAACCAGACAAGGACTTACGCGCCTATGAAACTCCGCTTCCTCGGTGGTACAGGCACAACAATGATCATGGACAGGCACTAGCCTGACCCACTAGGTCAACTAAGCTAAATCGTCCATCCCAACATCAAGCGCCTCGGCCAGGGCTTTCAGAACTTTGGTGGACGCAGTTTTGCCAGTGTTCTCAATCTGGCTGATGTATGACTTGCCAACTCCGGCCGCCTTGCCAAGGGCTTCTTGGGTCAGCCCGCGGTATTCTCGCCAGATCTTCACCGGGTGTTCTTTCCCGGTTATCAGGCGTTCGGCAATGTCTCCCGGAACGGTTTCATCCTCGCCGATGGCCAGCTCCTTCATTGCAGCGCTGGCGTCTGCAGCATCCTGCGCATCTTCAGCAAGTGCCAGCAGCTCGAGATACTCGTTGTAGGGCACCACGGCATATTCTGGTTTGCCTTCTCGTTCAATAATTTGAGCACTCATTTGTAAACGTCTCCTCTTGTGCCTATTTTCAGCACCAGTACCACCAATTCACCGTTATCAATACGGCATATTGCCCGATAACTCCCTTGCCTCAGCCTCCAGAAGGGCTGGCCTTTCATTGGTTTCCAGTCGCCTTCATAGGTATATGGGGCTTGAGCCATATTTGTAAGTTCCTGATGCATTTTTAACGCCTTTGTTTTAGGCATTTTTTGCAGGGCTTTCAGGGCTGACTTTTTGTAGGTTAGTTTGTACATCAGGCGAGTTTACTTTTGAGTTTACTGGGGGTCAACAATTGCGAGCTTTGGCTTTGGGGTAAAGATCATGGACAGGCACCAGTGTCCTCCATAGCAAGTGTAAACTCAGCTTTTAACGCCCGGTATGGTAAATTGGCAGTCTTGAAAACAACTGACAGTTGCACCGCCAACCGGAGCCGCAATGCCCACCGCCACAGACAACCACTGGTCAATGCCACCCAACCCCGAAAAAGCACTTATGCTTGCACAACGTGCGGTGTCGGTATTTGTTTACGATGCAGTGCGCCTGGAGGGCATCAACTTCACGTTGCCGGAGGTGCAAACCTTGCTACAGGGTGTCACAGTGGGTGGGCACCGGCTGAGCGATCAGCAAATCGCGGTTAATCAGGGCGAGGCCTGGAAGCTGCTGTTTCAGATGATCCGGGAAAGGATCTTCAGTTTATCGGCCGATTGCGCGATGGCTCTGCATGCGGTTGCTGCAAGGGAAGAAGCGTTGGAGTGGGGCTGTTTTCGCAGTGGCTCCGTACTGATTGCCGGCACTGATTACGAGCCGCCTGCTGCCAGCGAACTTCCAGCACGTTTTGACCGCATGATCGATGACCTACAACACATGGATGATGTTTACGATCAGGCTGTCCACCTGTTCCTGACCATGGCCCGTTGCCAGTTTTTCTACGATGTAAACAAACGCATGGGGCGTTTTATGATGAACGGCCACCTGCTGAGCAACGGCTATCCTGCCATCAATATCCCGGCTTCACGCCAACTCGAGTTCAATGAACTTATGCTCCGCTTTTACGAGTCCGGCGATCAGTGTGAAATGAATGCATTCGTGCGTAGCTGCATGGACGAACGGGTCGTTCGTATTATGAAAGAAGAGTAGGCGGGTCAGACTCCCGGGCTGATCAAGGACAGGCACGGGCCTGACCGGCACTCGCCTGACCATCGGGCTGATCAAGGACAGGCACGGGCCTGACCGGCACTCGCCTGACCATGGATTGAATTGTTATGCCACCTGGACCAAAATATACCAATTATTGGTACTGTCGAGGTGGCACCATGAAAAACACCAGCATCACTCTAGGCCAGCATTTTGATACGTTCATTGCAGAACAGCTCAAAAATGGCCGATACAGCTCTACCAGCGAAGTCGTTCGTGCTGCATTGCGCCTGCTTGAAGAGTCTGAAACACGCCTGACTAGACTTCGTAAACTGCTCAAGGAAGGCGAGGACAGTGGTTTCGAAGACTACTCCTATGACTCGTTTATTCGTGAATTGGACAACGAAGAGCGCTGATGCCAGGTTTCAAGCTTTCCAGGAAGGCCAAAGCTGACCTCAAATCTATTGCCCTATACACGGAGCGTGAATGGGGCCGGGATCAACGAAACCACTATATTCTTCAGTTTGATCAATGCTTCCACCTTCTGGGTGAGAATCCAAACCTGGGGCAGGCCTGCGATGAGATAAGTCCAGGCTACCGGCAGTACCCTCAGGGAAGCCACATCATATTCTATCGGTTTGCCACCGACCATGTTGTTGAAATTATCCGCATCCTACACAAGCGCATGCTGCCTGGTGTGCATCTGATTTGGTGATCATGGACAGACACGGACCTGCATCCCAGGTACATTCCACCCCACCAAATGTACCGGACTGTGGGGCTTCAAGGGTGGTGCTCCAGATACTCGCTGAGAGCGTTGCGAGTGAGATCGTTCAGAGAGATGCTTTGGCGCCGGGCAGCGACGCTCGCCGCCAAGTGTAAATCGTGGCCAACTCGGACATTAAATGAACCCTTGCAGGGTATTTCAGGTTTTATGTTCTGGTCTTCGCAAGTGTTCAGATAGTCGTCAACCGCTTCCTGAAAGGCTTTCTCAAGCTCTGCGACTGTTTCTCCTTCATAATTAACCAGTGCTCGAATGAACTGCAATTTTCCAAACAGGCAGTTATCTTCCGTGCTCACTTCAATCGAGCCGTAGTAGCCTCTATATTTCAGCATGCTGCTCATTGAATCAGCCCTCCGGATTTAAGGTTCTCGATTATCTGGCGCCTCGCATAAGCTCTTAGCTCATTGCCTGGATGCGGTTTGTGAAGGTTAATCAGCGCTTTTGGGTCTCCGTTGTAGAACTTGACACGACTGCCTTGCCCTTCAATTTGCCGATAGCCGAGACTTTTTAGAAGCGTTGCTAGTTCCTGCCAGGTAAACGTCGATTGCTTATTCAGTAGTTTCGCCAGTAGCTTTCCTTGCTTTGACATCAGTAGGGCTCCCTTTATTGCGACTAACTTTAGTTGCTTTCGTGGGTTTTGTCCAGATGGCCTATGAAGAGCACCCCCGGATACATTCCACCCCACCAAATGCACCGGGGGTCTGACCCCCACCCCAAAATCACAAGGTAGTCAAAAACGCCGCCAGCTCCTCAACATCTCCGGTCGTTAACGGGGCGGCAATCCCAATCATCGGTGAGCTCTGCACCGCGGGGTCCATTTCTTTGAATCGCTTCAGGGCGATCTTGATGTATTCCGACGGTTGGCCAGCCAGGCGCGGCATATCGCGGAAGCCTTCGGCATCTTTGCCGTGGCAGGCGGAGCATTTGGTCTGGAACTTGGCGCGGCCGGCGTCTACCAGCGCGGGGGCAGGGCTGGTGCGAGGTTTGGCTTCTTGCTGTGAGTAGTACACGGCAATGTTAATGCGATCTTCCACAGTGAGAACTTTTGCCAGATTGCTCATCACATAGTCTTCGCGCTGGCCGTTGCCGAACTTTTCGAATTGTTCGAACAGGTAGAGCGGGTGCTGGTCTGCCAGGTTCGGGATGTAGTCACGCTTGCTGTTGCCGTCTTTCCCGTGGCAGGAGCCGCAAAACAGAATGCGCTCCTGGCCCGCCGCATAGGCCGCTTCGCGGCGGGCATCATCGGCCATAATCGTTTCCAGCTCTGCCATGGCCTGGTAAATCGACTGAGAAAACGCCACCGGCGCCGTCATCATTCCGGCCACCACCAACCCACCCAAACACAACTTCCGCAGCATCTCGCACCCTACTATCTGAAAATTGTGCCAAGAATATAGACATGCCCGCAGGCCATTCTTGCCAAAGATCAAGAAAAACCGACTTGGGGGTCAGACCCCCGATACATTTCACCCCGCAAAATGTTTTTGGGTCTGACCCGCAGTACGGGGTAAGCTGGAAATATCATTCGGCAGACAAGGACATACACGCCTATGAAACTTCGCTTCCTTGGTGGTACTGGCACCGTAACGGGCTCCCGTTATTTGCTTTCAGATGACTCCCATCGCCTGTTGGTCGACTGCGGCATGTATCAGGGCGTGAAAACCCTGCGGCGGCGGAACTGGGCGAAGTTTCCGGTGGATCCTTCCACGATTGATGCGGTGGTGCTCACTCATGGGCACATTGACCATTCCGGGTATCTGCCGGCGCTGGTGAAGAATGGATTCAAGGGCAAGATTTACTGCACTAAGGCCACCCATGAGCTGTGCAAAGTGCTGCTGCCGGATGCAGGCTTCCTGCAGGAAGAAGACGCCAAGTACGCCTTCCGGAAGAAGTTTTCCAAGCACGAGCACCCGGAGCCGCTGTTTACCGAGAAGGATGCCTGGGAAGCGCTCAAGCACTTCGAATCCCTGCATTACCACGAGAAATTCGAGCCGGTGAAAGGCTTTGAAGTTACCTTCACTCCAGCCGGGCATATTCTGGGCTCGTCTTGCGTGCATGTTCACCACAAAGGCGCGGACCGTACCGTGGTGTTCAGTGGCGATGTGGGCCGGCAGGATGACATCATCATGCGCCCGCCGGAGCCGTTACAGAAGGCGGATGTATTGGTGTGCGAGTCTACCTACGGTGATCGTACCCATGGCGAGTCTGATCCGGAGCGGGATTTGGCGGAGATTATCACCAAGACGGCCGGGCGTGGCGGTATCACGCTGATGCCCGCGTTCGCTGTGGGTCGTGCGCAGATGTTGCTATATGTGGTGCACAAACTGATGGGCGAGGGAAAAATTCCCAAGCTGCCGGTGTATCTGAACAGCCCCATGGCCATCAAAGCCACGGAAATCTTCATCAAACACCATAAAGAGCACAAGCTGAACCATGCCCAGTGCGAACTGATCGATGATAAAACCCAGTTCGTGCGCACGGTCGAAGAGTCCATCGAGCTGGATGCCGCCCGCTACCCCTGCATCATCATCTCCGCCAGCGGCATGGCCAGCGGCGGCCGCGTGATGCACCACCTGAAAACTCTGCTGCCGAACCCGCGCAACAGCGTCGTTTTCGCCGGCTTCCAGGCCCCCGGCACCCGGGGCGATGCCTTGGTAAACGGCGCCGAAGATGTCAAAATCCACGGCGAATACTGGCCCGTGAAAGCCGAAATCCACAACCTGAACTCCATGAGCGCCCACGGCGACTACAACGAAATCCTGGCCTGGCTGGAGCAGGGTCACCTGAAACCCGAGCGCGTGTACGTTACCCACGGTGAAATGGTCGCCAGCGATATCATGCGCAAGCGCATTACTGAGAAATTTGGCTGGCATGCGGAGGTGCCGGAGTTGTTTGAAGAGGTGGAGATCTGAACCTGCAGGCTACAAAGGGGTCGTACCCCCCCCCCCAGGGGGTACGACCCCAGCCTTCTGCCCGCGCAGTTCTCCAAAGCCAAGGATGCCGCTAAATCCAGGAAACCCGCTCCCGCCGAAACCCCACCGGCGCCGCCCCCGTACCCGCAGCATCCCCATACCGCTTCTTCATCCGCTTCTGGAAATCCTCAGAACCCAGCGCCAGCCCGGCAATCGCGGAATAGCGAATCTGGTCTTCCACCGCCTCCGGCATCGGGCTGGCCACAAAATTGCGATAACTCACCAGCCGCTGATCGGCATCCGGCTGCAATTCCAGGTAACAAGGGTGGGGCACATGAAAGCGCGAGCCGCTGCCGTAGGCATGGCACAGGTAGCTGGACCACTGGTATTCGCCGGCGTAATCCACCATGCTCGCCTTCACCGGATTCAGCTCAATGTAACGCTGGCATTGCAGGAAATACTCCTCGGTATCCACCAGGCAAGACTTGAAACGCCCCTCCCACAAGCCACCGGTGCGCTCATAACGGGCGTTGTAATACTGCGCGTAAGACTGCCCGACCGACTTCATAAAAGCCGACAGCCCGTCATCAGTCTTCGGCGTTACCAGCAGGTGAGTGTGGTTGGTCATGAACACCCACGCGTGAATATCTACCTCGAACTTCTCCTGGTAGCGCGTGAGATACATCGAATAGGTGGCGAAATCAGACAAATCCTGAAAACAAACCTGCCGGTTATTGCCCCGCTGAATCACATGCTGGGGCATCCCGGCCGGACAAATCCTTGGTCGGCGGGGCATCACACATTCCTTGTGGATTAATTTGAAAGCGCAACAATCTGCCCCACCTGCGCCAAAATTTCAACCCCGGGTCAGACCCAGAATACATTTCACCCCGCAAAATGTACTGGGGGTCTGACCCCGTTTTGAAAGCTGGCGGGTTGCAATTTCACCATAATGAGTTATTAATTACTCATAAAGGTTTAAAATGAGTTTTTAATAAATCACTATGTCGAAAATAAGTAGCAGGCCATATTCCAGATACAATCGAACAGCCCTCGAGCTGCTCGCTACGTCCATCCGAAGTGAGCGCCTCCGGCAAAAACTGACAGCACAGGAGCTGGCAGAGCGGGCGGGCATATCTCGAAGCATGCTTCAGCGTATCGAAAAAGCAGACCCAGCCTGCGCCATTGGTGCCGTGTTCGAGGTGGCTACGATTCTTTCGATCCCTCTTTTTGAGGAGGATCCTGCAGCGCTTGGAAGGGCTCTGGCCACTGCAAAACAGACGCTGGCCTTGCTGCCAAAGTCGGCAAGAAAACCAAGGCCGGAAGTGGATGATGATTTCTGATAACGAAGCGTATGTCTGGATCTGGCTGCCCGGTCAGGTTGAGCCGGTTGTGGCGGGCCGGCTGGAAGCGGAGAACGGTCGGCTCAGCTTCACATACGGTAAGAGTTACTTGAGCCGAATTGAGCAAACGCCGGCAGCCATTCCGATCTATGAACCGGAGCTACCATTGGGCAGGGGCGTAATCCAGCCGCCTGAAGGGTTGGAAATGCCCGGTTGCATTCGGGATGCTGCGCCCGATGCCTGGGGCAGAAGGGTGATCATTAACAAGTGCCTTGGTCTGAAGGGCGCAGGTATAGATCCCGCACAGCTGGATGAAATAACCTACCTGCTCGAATCCGGCTCCGACCGAATCGGAGCTCTGGATTTTCAGCGTTCGCCGACAAACTACGAGGCGCGAGCTGCAAAAAATGCCACCCTTGAAGAATTGCTAGCATCGGCCGACCGGGTTGAAAAAGGAATTCCGCTAACGCCGGAGTTGGACCAGGCGTTGTTCCACGGTAGTTCCATCGGTGGCGCCCGGCCCAAGGCACTGATTGAAGACGGCGGAAAAAAATACATCGCCAAATTCTCCTCAACTACCGACATCTACAACGTAGTCAAAGCCGAATACATCGCCATGCGTTTGGCAGCCATAGCGGGGCTAAGTGTCGCGCCGGTGCGGCTGACCTCCGTGGCCAATCGGGATATCCTACTGATCGAGCGCTTCGACCGGGAGCACACAGCCAAAGGCTGGGCCAGGAAAGCCGTGGTATCGGCGCTCACCATTCTGGGCCTGGACGATATGATGGCGCGCTATGCCAGTTACGAAGACTTCGCTGAAATCATACGGCACCGGTTCGCAAACCCCATTGAAGCCCTTCGAGAACTCTTTACCCGTCTGGTATTTAACGTCTTGTGCGGCAACACGGATGACCACGCCAGAAACCATGCAGCCTTCTGGGATGGTCGGCAACTTCAACTCACCCCGGCTTACGACATTTGCCCCCAAGGCAGAACAGGCAACGAAGCCTCTCAGGCCATGCTGATTGCGGGCCAAAACAATCTGAGCCAGCTGGCTACCTGCCTGAAGGCTGCGCCTTCATTTCTGTTATCCCCATCAGAAGCCGAAGACATCTTCGACCACCTGATCAGCACCATAAACACCCACTGGGCCGACGTGTGCGACGAAGCAGCGCTGAGCACCGTAGATGCAAACCTCCTGTGGCAACGCCAATTTCTGAACCCCTTCTCCCTGCAGCGTTCCTGAAGTCCGGGTCAGACCCAGAATACATTTCACCTCACAAAATGTACTGGGGGTCTGACCCCCAAAGTTTGTTAACATGGGGGAAAACGGTCAGGCAGGATGCAATCATGCACTACAGCTCCATACTTCCGGATGTGATCAGGCTGGCGGATGAGGCCAGTGAGAAGGTGCTTCATATCTACGAGTCCGATTTCAAGGTGCGGTATAAGGAAGACAACTCGCCGATTACCGCGGCGGATGAGGCGGCTCACGAGATCATCTATAAGGGCCTGCGCAACATCAGCCGGGACATTCCGATTCTTTCGGAGGAAGGCGCGGAGATTCCCTGGGAAGAGCGCAAAAGCTGGCGTCGGTTCTGGTTGATCGACCCGATTGACGGCACCAAGGATTTCACCCAGCGCAGCGGCGAATTCACCGTGAATATCGCCATGATCGAAGACTGCGTGCCGGTGATGGGCGTGGTTACCGCGCCGGCCCTGAAGGAAGCCTTCTGGGGCATCAAAGGCGAAGGTGCCCACATGCGCGATCGCACCGGCCGGGTACACAGAATCCGCGTGGCGGAACCTCGGGAAACCCTGCGGGTAGTCGCCAGCAAAAATCACCTGAACGACGAAACCCGCGCCTTCATCGACACACTCGGCCCCCACGAAACCGTGCAGGCCGGCAGCTCCCTGAAATTCTGCCGCATCGCCGAGGGCCATGCCGACATCTACCCGCGTATGGGCCCCACCAGTGAATGGGACACCGCAGCGGCCCACGCCATCCTTATTGCGGCTGGTGGGCAGGTGCAGACGGTGGATGGTAAGCCATTGGTGTATGGCAAAGAGGATATTTTGAATCCGCACTTTATTGCGGCCGGCGGGTGGTATTTTTAACGAGCGGGTCAGACCCCCGATACATTTTGCCTTGGCAAATGTATCGGGGGTCTGACCCCGGATTGGGGAATGGGATGACCTGGTACGCGTTACAACATAAGCCTGCGCAGGGCGATCGGGCGGTTCAGCATTTGCAGAACCAGGATGTTGCCTGTTTCTACCCGAAGATTGAGGTGGAGAGGGTGAAGGGCGGCAAGCGGGCGAAGCGGCTGGAGCCGTTATTTCCGGGGTATGTGTTTGTGAACCTGGAACAGACGAACCCTATGTGGGCGAAGCTGCGGTCTACCCGGGGGGTGATCCGGGTGGTGAGTTTTGCCAACAAGCCGGCGGCGATTGCGGATGAGGTGATTGATCACATCAAGGCCAGTATGGACAAGGTGGCGGAGCAGGGTGGTATCAAGCCCGGGCAGGCGGTGGAGCTGGATGATGGGCCGTTTAAGGGCATCGGGGCGATTTTTCAGGCTTACGATGGGGAAGAGCGGGCGATTGTTTTGATTTCGTTTATGCAGAAGCAGCAGCGGGTTAGTGTGCCGGTTTCGGCGATTCGGCCTTAGGTGGTGATGGGCGCTGGGTTGTGTAGGGAGTCTGACCCGTAGGGTCAGACCCCTTTGTAGCCTTCGGGTAAGTAGCACCTAGCTTGCGGGCTACTCAGGGGTCGGGCCCTACGTGGCCTGACCCCTCCCTTCTGAAACTCCGGGTCAGGTCCCTGGTACATTTGGCGGGGTGAAATGTATCGGGGGTCTGACCCCCAGTTTGCAAATTTTTACATTGTTTCTGCGATATAAGCCCTTGATTTCCCGCTACTGAACAAAAGTGTCACTTGTTTGTAACACCGGAACCCGTAGAATTGCGCAGGTTTTCGAGTAATTCCTCATAACCCTGACAAGGAGTCAGTTGGGAAATCTTCCCTCCGGCGCAGCCGCTGCCGCTGCCTCTTTGTCCAAACGTTGAACAAGCCTTCGTATGCCCTCAAAACACTGGACCCTGGTCGGTGGGGCGGTAGCGTGCCTGACGGCGCTTTCTTACACCGCAACCACCCACGCTGCGCCCTGGATTGAACCTGGCGACAGCCGCGCGCGTTTTGCCTTGCAAAAGCTGGCGGACCGTGGCCATTTCGACCGCACGGTATCCACCTGGCCGGTGATGTGGAGCACGGTGGCGCAAGACATCAACCCAAGCGTTACCTCAGACCCAACCGCCACCGCAGGCGCTATGGCCTATCTGAATGCCGAACAGCACGCACAGTTCCGTTCTGGCACCAAAACTGAACTCACTCTGGCGGGCAGCACTGAGCAGCCCCTGGTACAAGGCTTCGGCAACGCGCGGCAGGAAGAAGGGCAGGCCACGCTGGACTGGCAATGGCAGGGCGAACACTTTGCCATCGGCCTGTCACCCACCGTGGTGGCCAACCCCACAGACGACGAACAATACCGCTACGACGGCAGCTACCTGGCCGGCACGCTCGGTAACTGGGTATTGGGCGCTGGCGCTATCGACCGCTGGTGGGGCCCGGGCTGGCAGTCCAGCCTGATTCTGTCCAACAACGCCCGGCCCATGCCCGCCGTATGGCTCAACCGCAAGCGGGATCTATCACCAGGCTCCAAATGGCTCAGCTGGATCGGCCCCTGGAACCTCACCGTGTTCGCCGGCCAGTATCAGGACAAGCGCACCATAGACAACGCCAAACTCATCGGCATGCGCTTCACCTTCCGCCCGGTACAAGGGCTGGATATCGGCCTGTCCCGCGCCATCATGTTTGGAGGAGAAGGGCGGCCAGAAAACAGCTCCGCCCTGTGGGACGCCCTCATCGGCCGCGACAACAGTCAGGACGGTGCAGAGAACGACCCCGGCAATCAGCTCGGCAGCATAGATATCCGCTACGGCTTTGCGCTGGGCCACCAATCCATGGGCCTGTACACCCAAATGATGGGTGAAGACGAAGCCGGTGCCTTCCCGGCCCGCAAATCCTGGCTGCTGGGCACAGACTGGACTACCGGCCTGTTCAACACAGATCAGCAATGGTTCCTGGAATACAGCAACACCACCGCCGATGACTTCCTGGGCGATGCCATGCCCAACGTCACCTACGAACACTTCCAGTACCGCACCGGTTACCGGCACCACGGTCGCAACCTGGCCAGCAGCTTCGAGGGCGACGCCGAAACCCTCACCCTGGGCGCGCACCAGTTCTTCGACAACGGCAACAACCTCTCGCTTACCCTCAGCTACGCCGAATTTAACAGCGATGGCCAGGTACGCGCGCAAATGCCAGACCCAGACGTGCGCTACTTCATCCCCGCCACCAACCAGAAAACCGGCATCGTCAACCTGGGCTACGGCACCGCCTTGCTCAACGGCCGGCTGGAGCTCAACCTGCGGGGCACCGAAAAGAAAATCCAACTGGCAGACACAGAGCTGGACCAATGGTCCGCCAGTGCCAGCTGGCGCTACCGTTTCTGACCAACGCCTGAAACCTGACTAATGCAACAAACCCATAATCCGGCTATCATCACCGGCCTGATAACCAAAAAACATCCCGGCATTTCAACTATGGTATTGCGTACACTCATCACCCTGGCCGCCCTGCTGGCTCTTTCCGGCTGCGCCTTTGCCCCCGGCTCGCACATCAACACCAGCGGCTGGAACCCGGATTACCAAAGCCCACCGGAAGAAGACTTCACCCACCTGGTACAAGTAAAACGCATAGGCCCAGACACCCTGCGCAACGCCATCGTGGCCGACGTACCGCCACCGGCGCCAAACCTGGTTCGTGAAGACAGCGACTACCAATACAAAATCGGCATTGGCGATGTGCTGCAAGTGACCGTTTGGGACCACCCGGAACTCACCATACCTGCCGGCTCCAACCGCAGCTCGCAGGAATCCGGCAACGTGGTTAACGAAAACGGCACCATCTATTACCCCTACATCGGCTACGTGCAAGTGGCGGGCCTGACCACCCAGGAAGTGCGGGAAGAAGTTGCCAGCCGCTTGGCCCGCTACATTGAAGCTCCGCAAGTTGATGTCTCAGTTGCGGATTTTCGCAGCCAGCGTGTCTATGTAAGCGGCGCGGTTGATGAACCCGGTGTGTACCCGCTCACTAACGTACCCACCCGGCTGGTGGATGTGGTCAGCCTGGCTGGCGGGCTGGAAGAAGGCGCAGACTGGCGCAACGTAACCCTTACCCGTGACGGCAAAGATTACCGCCTGTCACTTAAAGCCATCTACGAAACCGGCAACAAACTGCATAACGTACTTCTGCAGCAGGGCGACGTCATCAACGTCCCTCTGGGCGATGACCAGAAAGTCTTCATGCTGGGCGAAGTGGGCAGCACCAAAACCCTGCCTATGGGCCGCAACGGCCTCACCCTGGCCGAAGCGATATCCAACGCAGGCGGCCTGAACGAGCGCCAGTCTGATGCCACCGGCGTATTTGTGGTGCGCCGTACCGAGAATGCTGACCCAGACAGCGACCACCTCATCGACATGTACCAGCTCAACCTCAAAGACGCCACCGCCCTGGTACTGGCCGACGGCTTCACCCTGAACAACCGCGACATGGTGTATGTAACCGCCGCCCCGCTGGCGCGCTGGAACCGCGTGGTGTCGCTGCTGGTGCCGTCGTTCACCGCCCTGTTCCTGGGTGACCGCGCTGTAAACCTGGGCGACTAACCCGGTATGTTCAACCACATACTCGTACTCTGCACCGGCAACATCTGCCGCAGCCCGGTGGCCGAGGCCATGCTCAAAGCCGGCCTGCCGGGCAAAGTGGTTGAATCTGCCGGCCTTGGCGCACTGGTAGACCACCCAATCGACCCAAGCGCCGCCGAACTGGCCCAGCAAGCCGGCCTGGACGTAAGCCAGCACAAAGCCCGCCAGGCCACCACAGCCATGTTCAGGAATGCAGACCTCATACTGGTGATGAGCGAGGGCCAGAAAGCCCGGGTAGCCGAGCTGGACCCAACCGCCTCCGGCAAAACCATGCTCATCGGCCACTGGCTACCGGGCCGCCCAGACATCCCGGACCCCTACAAAAAAAGCCGCGAAGCCTTCGCCCACGTACACCAATTACTCGAAGAAGCCGTAACCGCCTGGCTTCCCCGATTGAAATAACACCAAGAGCCACGAATGACCCAAGCAACCAACACCTCAGTGCGCAGCCGCCAAACCGCTCAGGACAACGACGAAATCGACATCGGCTTTCTGCTCGGCAGCCTTTGGGACCACAAAATCTTCATTCTGGTACTGGCCGTTATCTTTGCCATCATTGGCCTGGTATACGCCACCCTCTCTACCCCTATCTACAAGGCAGACGCCCTGGTGCAGGTGGAGCAGAAGTCCGGCACCATTCCAGGGGCCGACATGGCGCAAGTGTTGGGCAACCAGGAACCCAGCACCAGCACTGAAGTGGAAATCCTGCGCTCCCGCATGATTCTGGGGCAGGTGGTTAACCAGACTGACCTGGATGTGCAGGTTATCCCCAACACCTGGCCGGTGATTGGTGAATGGCTGTTGCGCCGTGGCACCCAGCGCCCGGGCTTTGCGGAAGGCAGCGCCACCGTGTGGGCCGGTGAAACCCTCAACATTCGCGAATTGGTTGCCAGCCACGACAGCAAAACCCTTCAACTCACTCTGCGCTCCGAAGGGCAGGGCAATTACACAATGCTGGATGCCCAAGGCAACGAACTGGGCAAAGGCCGTGTTAACCAGAAGCTCTCCATTGATAACCCCTGGCTTGAGCTCACCGTAAACGAACTCACCGCCCCGGCCGGCGCCACCTACACCGTGATCAAGCGAAGCCACCTGGCCGCTATCCGTGGCCTGCAAGGCCGCCTGGAAATCCAGCCCCGGGGTAAAGACACCGGCATTCTGCAGCTCAACATCAGCGGGCCAGACGGAAATGAACTGGTGCAAAGCCTGAACGCCACCACCAACGTGTTCCTCACCCAAAACATCGCCCGCCAGGCCGCCGAAGCCGATAAAAGCCTCGAATTCCTGGAAGAACAAGCCCCGAAGGTGCGCGAGCAGTTGAACGAAGCCGAAAACCGCCTGAACGAATACCGCCTGCAAAGCGACAGCATAGACCTCAGCTTTGAAACCCAGAACGCCCTCAACAGCCTGGTGAGCATTGAAGCCAGCCTGAACGAACTCCAGCTGCAGGAAACCGAACTGGCCCGGCGCTTTACCCCCAACCACCCGGTATACCGCTCCCTGCTGGAAAAGAAAGAACAACTGCTGCGCGAAAAAGCCCGCCTGGAAGAACGCACCGGCAACCTGCCAGAAACCCAACAGCAAATCCTGCGCCTGAGCCGGGATGTACAAGTCACCCAGGAAATCTACGTGCAGCTGCTCAACCGCATGCAGGAGCTGCGCCTGGCCCGGGCCGGCACCGTGGGTAACGTGCGCATACTGGACGACGCCGTGGTGCAGGGCCAGGTCGCCCCCAAACGTAACCTGATCGTTGCCGTAGCCGGCATGAGCGGCCTGCTGCTGGCCATGATCATCGTACTGCTGCGCGCCGCCTTTAACCGGGGCATCGTATCGCCGGAACAGCTGGAAGACCTGGACCTGCCGGTCTATGCCACCGTGCCTCTGTCTGAAGAAGAGAACCGCCGCAACACCAAAGGCAAGAGAGCCGGCAAGCGCAAAGGTAAATCCAAAGGGGGATTGCTGGCCGTACGCAACCCGGCAGACCTGTCCATAGAAGCCATCCGCGGCCTGCGCACCTCACTGCACTTCGCCATGATGGAAGGCAGCGACAACCGCCTGGTCGTCACCGGCCCCAGCCCCGCCATCGGTAAAAGCTTCATGGCCAGCAACCTGGCCGCCATCTGCGCCCAGGCCGGCCAGAAAGTCGTAGTAGTCGACGGCGATATGCGCAAAGGCCACGTACACGAAGCCTTCAAACAGGATTCCCACAACGGCCTTTCGGAAGTACTCTCCGGCAAACTGGAATTCGCACAAGCCGTAAAAACATCCGAAGTAGAAGGCTTGAGCTGGGTAAGCCGCGGCAGCGCCCCGCCCAACCCCTCAGAACTGCTGATGCAGGCCAGGTTCACCGAATTCCTGGATTACCTGAGTGAACACTTCGACCTGGTCATCATAGACACCCCGCCGATCCTCGCGGTAACAGACGCCGCCATCATCGGCAAACAATGCGGCACCACACTCATGGTGGTGCGCTTCGGGCAAAACACCCCGAAAGAAATCCAGATAGCCGAAAACCGCCTGGCTACCGGTGGCGTTACCCTCAAAGGCACCATCCTCAACGCCATGGAAAAGAAAGCCGCGACCAGCTACGGCTATTACGGCTACTACAACTACTCCTACAAATCCGAGTAGGCAGGCTACAAAGGGGTCTGACCCCACGCCCCCACAACCAGCAATCTACAAAGGGGTCTGACCCTACGAGGTCAGACCCCCACCAAAGCCAGCGACAATCACCAATCCAGCGCCAATCACCAAAAAAGCACCCATTAATGTTCACCCAGCTAAAAGAACTCTACTCCCTACTCACCGAAGACCAGCGCAAAAAGCTCCGCCGCCTCCAGTTCCTGGTCGTCCTCATGGCCTTCGCCGAACTGGGCAGCGTACTCTCCATCGGCCCCTTCATGGCACTGGTAGGAGACATGAGCCAACTCCAGAGCGACGGCATAGTAGGCGACATATACCGTATGAGCGGCTTAGAAGACCCCCGCACATTCCTGTTCTGGACAGGCATCGGCGTTCTGGTAGCCCTTACAGTTGCCGCACTCATATCCATGTTCACCATCTGGCGCCTGTCCATGTACGGCGCAAGGGTGGGCGCAGAGCTCAGCAGCCGCCTGTATCGCCACTACATGCACCAACCTTGGCTGTTCCACGCCAGCGGCAGCAGCAGCCAACTCACTAACCAGATCGCGCAGGAATGCGGGCGAATCACGAACGGAATCATCAACCCATTAATGCAGATGAACGCCCGTATCGTGATGGCCGCACTCATGGCCGTAGCAATCTTTATCTTCAACCCGGCAGTGGCTATCACCGGGCTAGTCATCTTCGCAGTCGCCTACATGGCCATGTACAGAATCGTGCGCCAACGCCTGATCAGAAACGGCGGCACCATCACTTCTGCCCAGCGTATGCGCTTCAAGTTAATGGGGGAAGGGTTCGGCGGCATTAAGGATGCACTGCTGCTTGGCAGGCAGCAGGTTTTCACGGATCGGTTTGATCAAGCCAGTATCCGCTTTGCCGATGCCCAAGGCAAAAACCAGGTAATGAGTCAGGTACCCCGCTTCGTGATGGAACTGGTGGCCTTTGGCAGCGTCATCTTCCTGATTCTGTACCTGCTCGCCGCGCACGATGGCAATCTGGGCACGATCCTGCCATTGCTCTCGGTCTATGCCTTGGCAGGTTTCAAGTTGCTGCCGGCCTTTCAGCAAATATACAGCAGTATTTCCGGCATACGAGGTAACCTGACTGCCTTCGAGGGGCTTCGCAATGACCTGAGGGCCAGCGCAACAGCCACTCTTCAGCTTGCCTCCAGTGAGAACTCTGGTGAACATTTAACCCCTCGCGAGTCTATCGAACTCAAAAACGTACAGTTCACATACCCCGGCAAAGCAGAACCTGCGCTTCGGGATTTAACGATCAACATAGGCGTCAACCAAGTTATCGGCCTTGTAGGGGCCTCTGGCTCAGGAAAGTCGACAGCTATAGATATCTTGCTTGGCCTTATCCAGCCGGAAAACGGTGAGTTACTAATCGACGGCGAACCGATCACGAAACAGCAGCTCCGCGCCTGGCAAAATTCTCTGGGATTCGTACCGCAATCCATCTTCCTGGCAGACAGCAGCATCCGCGAGAACATAGCCTTCGGCTTGCCGCCCGAGTTGGTGGATGAAGAAAAAGTGCAGCGAGGAGCAACCATGGCTCATTTGGATGAGCTATTGGCAGAACTGCCAGACGGTTTGAACACCAGAGTTGGGGAACGAGGCGTTCAGCTCTCAGGTGGCCAGCGCCAGCGCATCGGGATTGCCCGGGCGCTCTACCACGATGCAGATGTGCTTATTCTGGACGAGGCCACCAGTGCGCTGGATGGCATTACCGAAAAACTCATCATGGATGCAATTCATGATTTCTCTGGTAAGAAAACCATCATCATGATTGCCCATAGGCTTACCACAGTTAAGCAATGCGACAATATCTTCATGCTGTCGCAGGGCAAAGTTGTAGACTCCGGCACTTTTGACGAATTGGCTACCCGAAACCAAGTATTTCAGCGAATGGCAAACCACTCTTAAGTTTCAACCACAAACTGCTTACTAAAACCGGTTCTAAAAACTGTATTAGACATAGAAAACAGGAACTTTCGGAATGTTAAAGAATTCAACCATCCTCATAACCGGCGGCACCGGCTCCTTCGGCCACAAATTCATCCCGATGACGCTGGAAAAGTACAACCCAAAGAAAATCATCGTCTTCTCCCGGGACGAAATGAAGCAGTGGGAAATGGCCAAGCTCTACCAAGGTGACGACCGCTTGCGCTTCTTCATCGGCGATGTACGTGACAAGGAGCGCCTGTACCGTGCCCTGGATGGTGTTGACTACGTGGTCCACGCTGCTGCGACCAAGATCGTTCCAACTGCTGAGTACAACCCGTTCGAGTGTGTAAAAACCAACATTCACGGTGCCATGAACCTGATCGATGCCGCCATCGATAAAGGCGTCAAAGGCGTAGTGGCACTGTCAACGGACAAAGCGAGCAGCCCTATCAATCTGTACGGCGCCACAAAACTTGCTTCAGACAAGCTGTTCGTAGCCGGTAATTCATACTCCGGTGGGCACGAGACCAAGTTCTCCGTGGTGCGCTATGGAAACGTAATGGGCTCCCGTGGCTCCGTTATTCCGTTCTTCATGTCCATCAAAGACAAAGGCGTATTGCCGATTACCGACCCGCGCATGACCCGCTTTATGATCAGCCTGGAGCAGGGTGTCGAGCTGGTTTGGCACGCATTTGAAGACATGGTGGGTGGCGAGATCTATGTGAAGAAGATTCCGTCCATGAAGATGACCGACCTGGCCCGCGTGGTTGCGCCAGAGGCAAAGCAGGAAGTGGTGGGCATTCGCCCGGGCGAGAAGCTGCACGAGCAGATGATCGGCGCGGAGGACTCCTACTTCACTTACGAATACCCGGAGCACTTCAAGATCCTGCCCAACATCAACAACTGGGGCACCTGCGGAAACCGGATCAAAGACGGTAAAAAAGTGCCGGAAGGCTTTGTTTACGCCAGCGACAACAACGCTGAGTGGATGACGGATGAAGAGCTCCAGGCCTGGATCGACCGCCACTACAACGAAATCGGTAAGATCTGATCATGATTCCCTACGGCAAGCAGGACATCAGCCAGGCGGATATTGACGCAGTGCTGGAGGTGCTGCAGTCAGACTTCCTCACTCAGGGCCCCAAAGTGCCCGAGTTCGAGGCCAAGGTTGCGACCCATGTGGGTGCCAGGCACGCGCTGGCGGTTAACAGTGCCACCTCGGCGTTACACATCGCCTGTCTGGCTCTGGGCCTGGGCGAGGGCGACTGGTTATGGACCACGCCCATCACCTTTGTGGCCTCGGCCAACTGCGGGCTGTATTGCGGCGCAAAAGTAGATTTTGTGGATATTGACCCACAAACCTACAACCTGTGCCCGAAGAAACTGGCCGAAAAGCTGGAAAAGGCGAAACAGGAAGATCGCCTGCCAAAAGTACTGGTAGCCGTTCACCTGTGTGGCCAGCCCTGCGATATGGCGGCCCTCCACAAGCTGGGCCAGCAATACAGCTTCCGCATTATTGAAGACGCGTCACACGCCATCGGCGGTAAGTACCGGGGCGAGTTTATCGGTAACGGCCGATACAGCGACATTACCGTGTTCAGCTTCCACCCGGTGAAAATTGTCACCACCGCCGAAGGCGGCATGGCCCTGACCAACAGCGATGAGCTGGCCAGCCGAATGAACCTGCTGCGCAGCCACGGTGTCACCCGGGACCAGAACCTGATGACCCACGAACCGGATGGCCCCTGGTATTACCAGCAGGTGGATCTGGGGTTCAATTACCGCATGACGGAACTGCAGGGCGCAATGGGCGTCAGCCAGATGGACCGACTGGACGCTTTCGTTGCCCGACGCCACGAACTGGCAAAACGTTATGACCAGCTGCTGGCGGACTTGCCCGTGACCACACCCTGGCAGCACCCGGACAGCTACTCCGGCCTGCACCTGTACGTGATTCGTCTGCAACTGGACAACCTCAGCAAAAATCACCGGCAGGTGTTTGAATCCCTGCGGGAGCAGGGCATTGGCGTAAACCTGCACTACATCCCGGTGCATACCCAGCCCTATTATCAGGCCATGGGATTCGCCGCCGAGGATTTCCCGGAGGCGATGGCGTATTACCGTGAAGCGATCAGCTTGCCGATGTTTCAGGGGCTGAGGGATGAGCAACAGGATGAGATAGTGCGCGTGTTGGAGTCGGCTCTGAAATGACGGCTACGCTATTGCTTCAGGCGAGAACCAACTCCTCGCGCCTGCCAGGCAAGGTGCTTCTCCCTGTGGGTGGGACACCTCTGGTGGTTTTGGCAGCGCTGCGAGCAGGCAATACAGGCCATCGCGTAATCGTTGTCACGTCACGTGAAGCATCAGACGACACTCTTTGCGACGTCCTCAAGCATTGGAATATCGATTACTATCGCGGCGAGTTAGAGAATACTCTCAAGCGCTTTGTTGATGCACTGTATGGCGTACCAGACGATCACATAGTCGTTCGGCTAACGGGCGACAATGTTTTTCCAGATGGCTCGTTTATTGACGAGTTGCTTGAAGATTTTGCTGCTCGTGATCTGTCATACCTGGGCTGTGGTGGAGAGGCCTCAGGGCTTCCTTACGGTGTTAGTGCCGAAGTCACCCGAGCAGGATATTTGCGGGAGGCTCACGGACAGGCTGAGACTGCGTTCGATCGCGAACATGTAACCCCCAGAGTTATCGAAAGGTTCGGTCGGACGTTATTCGAGGGCTATCGCGCGTTGGATATGTCACAGTACCGTTGCACTGTTGATACTTTGGATGACTACCTGCGGGTGTGCCGCTTGTTTTCTGCTACTGAGCATCCAGAGCAGGTTCCACTATCCACACTTCTTGAGCGTTTGAAAACAGCCTCACCGGAAATTGTCACACCCATATCTGCCCGTCGAATGGTTTTAGGTACTGCGCAATTTGGGCTCACTTATGGGATCACGAATACCGGCGGGCGCCCCCCTCAGGAACAAGTTGACGCGTTGGTGCGCACCGCGATTGCCAATGGCGTTCAATATATTGATACAGCCAGAGCTTATGGTGAGAGTGAGCCGGTTGTAGGTAAAGCACTTTCTGGTGGTTGGGACTCCAGAGCAACGATCATCACTAAATTGTCTCCTCTGGATGATTGTCCAGCTGATGCTAGTCCGGACGTGGTTCAAGCCTTCGTCGAGCGAAGTGTTTATCAGTCCTGTCGTGCGCTGAACAAGCCTTGTCTCGATGTACTGATGCTTCATCGAGCAGAACATCTGACAGCTTGGGGCGGATCGGTGTGGGAAGCGCTTTCTGATCTTAAGCTTCGAAAAGTGATAGGTAGGCTTGGGGTTTCTGTTCAATCCCCGGAAGAGGCTTTTTCAGCTTTGGACGTTGAAACGGTTCAGTTCATCCAGCTACCGTTCAACATACTCGATTATCGGTGGGATGCTGTAATCGACAAGATTTCACAGGTTCGCCAACGCCGCCCGCTGGTTATCCACGCTCGCAGCGCGTTATTGCAGGGTTTGTTGACATCCAGTCAAGTGGACTTGTGGCTGAGGGCCTGTTGTTCGAATGCCGCTGATGTTATTGACTGGCTCCATGCGAAAGCGGCGGAATATGCCAACGGCGATATTGTTGAATTGGCGGTTCGGTACGTGCTCTCTCAAAGCTGGATCGATGGCGTGGTTATTGGTGTGGAAGCCACGGATCAGTTGATTGATAACCTCAGAAAGTCCGGCCTTGAGAGTTGGACTGATAACTGTATCGGAGGCATTATCGCAGACCGCCCCCGAGTACCTCTCGAAACTTTGAACCCGGCTACCTGGAAGAAATCCAATGGCTAGTCTGCCACAGCGTTTTTCGCTGGAGTCCAAGAGTGTTCTGGTAACCGGTGCAACGGGTTATCTCGGTCGCGCGATGGTTCGAGGTTTGGCGGAACTTGGCGCGAATGTACTCGTGAATGGGCGAAACCCCGAGCGAGTGGAAGCTTGTGTGGCCGAATTGCGTGATAGCGGGCTGGTGGCGACATCTGCAATTTTTGATATTAATGATGAACCTGCAGTTCGCCAGTGGTTCTCACAGTACGGCGATCTGCCACTGCATGGTTTGGTCAATAACGCCTACGCAGGCGGTGCAGGTTCAATTGAGACGGCCGTCGAAGACAATTATAGAAATAGCTATGAGGTTTCACTGGTATCGGCACACAGGCTGCTGAAATGCGCGCTTCCAGCATTGCGAACCGCGTATCAACAATGTGGCAATGCGTCGGTGGTAAATATTGGTTCAATGTATGGATTGGTTAGCCCAGATCAGCGAGTTTATAAGAATAAACGCGTTGCTAATCCCCCATTTTATGGAGCGGCGAAAGCGGCTTTAATCCAGTGGACTCGATATGCGGCCTGCGAGTTTGGACGGGAAGGCATTCGTGTAAACGCAATTTCACCAGGGCCTTTTCCGTCTGAAAACGTACAGATGGATAACCCGGCATTCGTTTCGACATTAGCAGACAAGGTACCGATGGGGAGAATTGGGCGGGCTGAAGAGCTACAGGGGCCCCTGTCGTTTTTGATTTCAGATGCCTCCAGTTTCGTTAACGGCACAAACTTAGTCGTCGATGGTGGCTGGACGTGTTGGTAGTCTTTCGCGCAGATGCCTCCGTACAGATCGGCACCGGCCACGTGATGCGCTGCCTGACACTGGCCGATGAGCTTACTCGCCAGGGCCACGAATGCCGGTTTGTTTGTCGTGAACATGAAGGCCATTTAGGTGATCTGATTACGAGCAAAGGCTACGGTTTCACCCTGTTGCCCGCACCCAGTGACAATGAGGTGGAAGCGAACGACCGAAACTCTGACAACTACGCACGGTGGCTGGGCGTGCCCTGGCAAGAAGACGCCCGTCAAACACTCGATACTCTGACACCCTGGCAACCAGATTGGTTGGTGGTTGATCACTACGCGCTGGACGCAGAATGGGAGCGAATTCTGGCCAACGTTGTCGGCAGCATCATGGTCATTGACGATCTGGCGAATCGCTGCCATGAGTGTGCGCTGTTGCTGGATCAGAATCTCGGCCGGGTAGCGTCGGATTACGATGATCTTCTGCCCAACGATTGTCACCGACTGATAGGCCCGGGTTATGCCTTGTTGCGCCCGGAATTTGCGAACCTTCGGGAGCAAAGTATGAACCGGCGGCAGCAGCCGGCACTGAAGCGTATTCTGATTTCATTGGGTGGCGTCGACCGTACCAACGTGACGGGCCAGGTGCTTGATGCGCTCTCGGAATCAGCGCTGCCGGCGAGTACAGAGTTGGACATCATTATGGGGGCAGCGGCACCTTATCTGGATGGCGTCCGGCAGCAGGCTGCCCGGATGCCGTTTAGGGCAATGGTGAGTGTGGGGGTAACCGATATGGCGGAGAGGATGTGCTTGGCGGACCTGTCTATCGGGGCTGCGGGTGGAACCTCTTGGGAGCGTTGTTGTTTAGGGCTTCCGGCTGTGTTGGTCATCCTCGCTGAGAATCAAGTTGCCGGGGCAGTAGCCTTGGAAGCATCCGGTGCTGCGATAAAGACTGATAACGCGGGCCAGCTTGGAACCACTTTGCCTGCCGTATTGGTGGCACTCTCCGAGCCTGACCGGCTTGAACGGATGAGTGACGCGGCTGCCGGTATCACCGACGGCGATGGCGTGTTTCGTGTACTTCAAGCGATGGGTGCAGCGGGCGGGACAGATTGATGACGGATCACTGCCTGCGACCGATGACCGAGTCAGACCTTGAACAGGTCCTGCAATGGCGCAACCATCCGGAGGTGCGCCGCTACATGTACACCACCCATGAGATTCGTCTGGAAGAACACCGCAAGTGGTTTGCTAATGCCAGTACTAACCCTGCCATCAAGCTTCTGATCTATGAGCATGAGGGCAAGGCGCAAGGTTTTGTTAACATCACCCGCACACGTTGCCCGGAAGTGGCAGACTGGGGCTTTTACCTGGCGCCTGACGCCCCGAAAGGCAGCGGTCGGGAGCTCGGCAAGCAAGCCCTCAACTACGCTTTCGCAGAATTAAGCCTTCACAAAGTTTGTGGGCAAGCGCTCGGGTTTAACGAGCGCTCAATCGCGTTTCATAAAAAACTGGGCTTTACCGAAGAGGGCCACCTGCGAGATCAGCACTTTGATGGCGACCAGTTTCACGATGTTGTGTGCTTTGGTCTTCTGAACCGCGAGTGGCAAGCACAGACTAAGGATTGAAGAATGAGTGAACCTAAAATTGTAATTGCCGGCCGGGAAATTTCCCGAGATCAGCCACCCTACGTTATTGCGGAGCTTTCAGCGAACCACAACGGCAAGCTGGCAACCGCCCTGAGGATCATCGAAGAGGCCGCCAAAGCCGGTGCGGATGCCGTCAAACTGCAGACCTACCGCCCGGACACCATCACGCTGGATTCCGACGCTGACGAATTCAAAATCAAAGGCGGGCTTTGGGATGGTCGAACCCTCTACGAGCTCTATGAAGAAGCGCATATGCCCTGGGAATGGCACAAACCACTGTTTGAGCATGCCCAGAAAATTGGCATCCCCATTTTCAGCTCGCCCTTCGACACCACCGCAGTAGACCTGCTCGAAGACCTGAATGCGCCGGCTTATAAAATTGCCTCGTTCGAAGCGGTCGACCTGCCGCTAATTCGCTATGTAGCGGCCACCGGCAAGCCGATGATCATCTCCACCGGTATGGCTGACGCTGAAGAAATTCAGGAAGCCATCACCGCTGCTCGGGAAGGTGGTTGTAAACAACTGGCCATTCTCCACTGTGTAAGCGGCTACCCCGCTCCGGCAGAGGATTACAACCTGCGCACCATCGGCGACATGATCGAGCGCTTTGGGCTGGTCACCGGCCTGTCGGATCACACGCTGGACAATACCACTGCGATTGCCAGTGTAGTGCTGGGCGCATCCATTATCGAAAAGCACTTTACGCTCGACCGCAATGGCGGTGGTCCGGATGACAGCTTTTCGCTGGAGCCTGCAGATCTGGCCGCTCTGTGCCGAGATAGCAAAACCGCTTGGAATGCATTGGGGCAGGTAGATTACGGACGGAAATCCAGTGAGCAGGGAAATGCTCAGTTTCGGCGCTCGTTGTATTTTGTGAAGGATATGAAAGGGGGTGATGTGATTACTGAGGATTGTGTTCGGAGTGTACGGCCGGGGTATGGGTTGGCGCCGAAGGAATTGGGCGCAATTATAGGCAAGAGGATGAAGCGAAGCATAAAATGTAATTCAGCTGTCAGTTACGAATTTATCGAGATCTAAGTTGCCCCATTTTATTGAAAAAAATCTTCAGATCGCAGGCGCGCATAATAAAACAGCTCTTTTGGCTTTGCGCACTCCATTTCAGGCTTGGCTTGCCGCGCAGGTCATCGAAAAAGAATGCATCAGAAATTTTGATATTATTTATTTTACACAAAATGATTCGCCCGAAGATAGGAAATATTATTCGGAGCTAGCAGTTAAGGCTAGAAGATCTAAATATATATTTGTTACGCGGCATAAATTTGACATATTCAACCACCTCAAATTTTGGCTAAGATCGAGAAGGTTTTTATGGGGTCAGAGTTATAAATTAATAATGCTGTCAAGCATTGAGTCTCATGTGATAAATGCAATTTCAAACCGCTTTAGGTTTGTTCCGTTAGTGACATTTGACGATGGCACGGCAAATTACAATACGTCCGGAGTTTATTTCTCCGAACATGAGTCAACCAGGTCGCTCCTTTATCGAAAATTGTTCGGTGGTACATCATTATCGGTTTTGAAGAGCAGAATTCGTCGACATTACACAATTCAGCCACGCTTGGGAAATATTGTGAGTGAACCTAGGTTGTTTTTCATTGATGGATGGAGCTATAAAAATCATTCAACTCAACCTGGTCTTCTTCCTAAAACATATTTCCTAGGCGCACCTTTTTCAGAGTTTTTAAATAGTGACCAAATTGAAAGGTTAGAAACACTGGTTAGAGATGAAGGTATAGATGTTTACGTCAGGCACCCGAGAGAGACTAATCCTCTCGAATTGAGTGTGCCGTTTCTTGAGAAGAATGGCTTGATTGCAGAAGATGCGATCATTAGAGACAGCCAAGAACATCCTATTCGGTTGATTGGATCTTTAAGTAGTGTAATGTTTAATTTAAGTAGCGTGGCTACCCAGAGGCTTGTTTTTGTCTCAGCGTTCCAGAATGGCAATTCTGATTTGATTGACCTTGCGAGAAAAAACGGTTGCACAGTGGCCTTCTTCGAATGATTTGATTTTGGTTGTTTCAAGATTTTTGGCCTAGGGGTAACGTGGTTTTAATTCATGAAATTTTTGCGCTTCAAAAGAAACGTTTTTTTGCTATTCGCCATGCTCCATTTATAGTGTTCGGAAGCTTTACCTCACTCAACCAGGTTTTAAACTTTATCACTCTCTTAGAGTATTTTGATCGGAGTGGGTTTGAGTATAAAGCAGTTGTCAGGTTCTCGAGTTATTGGGGAAAGGCTGATGATTCAATATTCAAGATTTTGACTGATTTATATCGAGTAAGGTTTGTTTCCTCTAATGAAGAATATAAGGCACTCATTTCTGATCCAGGGGATTCTGGCAGTTTTGTTGAGGTTAAGTTGAATTCGGCAAAAATGCTGCCATGGAAAAAGCACATGGTTTTTGTTATTGACGAAGGGATTAGTGTTTTTCGAACGAGTGCGGTTCACTTGTATCGGGCATGGGCGCGAGAATGTGCAATAAAAAACAAGTCACCCAGTATTTCCCTTGTTCGTTATGTTGTTTTATTTCATGTTTTCAGATTCAGGGATTCAATACTTGGAGGGATTCGGTTTTCTATGGTCGAAAGGCGTTTGGGTCGTTTTTATGAGAACGAGTCATTTCTGAGCTGCTACAAGTCAGTAATTGAACACGTTAGCGATCAATGCGACTGGGATTTAGGCCTCGAGCTAGGTAATGATCAACCCTGTTTCATTTTTTTGACGGCACCATTTCTTTTGCTGGGTATTCTAAGTCATTGTGAAATGGTTAGTTTATGCAAAAAAATTGAGGTATGGTGTGAATCGAGGGGTTATAGGCTTCTAATAAAGCCTCATCCAGCGGATGACTTTAGGTCTCAAGAATTTTTTTTTTCTAAGGTTTGAGTTAATGAATGTGGGGAATGTTTTGTGAAAGAAAAGCCTTTTTTTTCGGTGGTAATCCCGCTCTACAACAAAAAGCGCAGCATCGAGCGTGCTGTAAACTGTGTTTTAAATCAAAGTTTTTCTGATTTTGAAGTTCTGGTGGTGGATGATGGCTCTACTGATGATGGCGTTGGATCGCTAGCAACTATAACTGATGATCGGTTGCGTATTATTCACCAAGAGAATAAGGGTGGTGCTGGAGGTCAAGCCAGAAACACTGGAATGAGTCAGGCTAATGGAAGTTGGTTCGCGTTTCTGGACGCGGACGACCTGTGGCTGCCCAACCATCTTGAAGAATTAGTAGCAATCATTGATGAAGCTCAGCAGCCCGCTTTGATCTCAACCAAACCAATTGAACTGAATGAAGGTGAGGAGTTGGGGGATTTTAAGACGGGTGCGCGCAGTGTTCGAAAGATTGACTATTTTCGGGAGTCAGCGAAGGCTGTTGGGTTAAACAACTGTAGTTCAAGTGCTATCCATCGTGAAATATTTGACCGACTCGGAGGTTTCATCTACGCACGCAGTGGTCCGGATCTTGAGTACTGGGCCAGGGTTGCGCTCCATTATCCGGTATTTTTATCAAGCATGATCACCTCAATATACTATCGAGGAAACATGGGAAACATGGAGCAGCTAGCGAGAGATCGCGGGCAGACACAGAAACCTATACGAGAGCTTTCGGACGTCTCGCCATCACTCGCAATGCTAGCGCAGTTCGCTGAGAAGGATCCGTCAATTTTGCGGCGAGAGGATATTCGTCTTTATATTAACGGTCGATTGCGGAGTGGAATGCGTGGGAACATTCGGCAAAGTATGCCTTCACGTGCACGGGCTCTACGTCGATTGATGATAGAGCCAGTTGACAATCATGTAAGATTGCTCGGTTTAGCTTCCTGGTGTCCGATCGTGGTTCTCAAGTTCTTAAATTTTGGCTATGGTTTGCTGCGAACCTAAAATCGTTTCGTTTTATTAGTGTTGATATTAATTATCCTAACTTTGATTAAAGTGAGATTTTGGGGTTGAGAATGTTAAGGAGGTTTCAGGCTATTAGATCCTCGGTTAAATATATTGGATTATGGAAAACATTTTTCCGTTTCTTGCCTTCCCGTTTTTTTTCTTCAAGTAATTATAAAGCCTATTGTAGGCGCTGTTATGTTGAGTCATGCTGCCATGAAATTATAAATGAAAGTTTAGATTTTGATTGGAGCGGTAAGGTAGTTAATCGAAATATATTTGTATTTTGGTTCCAAGGTTTCGATGCTGCACCTGAAACTGTAAGGCAGACTTTTAATTCCTTGAAGTCCACCCATGGTGACAGTTTTGATGTAATATTTGTCGACAAATTTAATGTTGGCGATTTTTGTGAAGATAGTCAAGCCAATGTCGGTATGGTAGAGTCTGGCTTGCTACACCCGGCTCATTTTAGTGATATTCTACGTTTCTCTTTAATATATAAGCATGGAGGAGTCTGGCTTGACGCTGGAATGTATTACTTAGATGATATTGGTGAAATGCTAAAAGGAAGGTTAAGAAGTTTACAGGTCCTGGATAGTCAGTCTAGTTCAGTGTATGTTTCAAAAGGTCGTTGGGCTGGTGCTGTCTGGGGCGGCCTAAAGGGGGACCCCTTTTTTTTGAGTGTAACGAAATGTCTTAACTTATTACATGCGATTAGCGGTCCTTCCATAGAGTTCCTTATCATGGATGATGTTTTGGATTTAATTATATCAAGGTCAAATTCTATAGCGAGTCAATTAACTGACTCTCCATCCGTGCGTAATCTATATAGCCTTCAGCGGTCTATAATTCAAAATTGTTGCTCAGGCCAAGTCGTAGCTCAAAATCCGATTGGTAAATTGACTCATAAATACGATGATCTTAATTCCGAATTTTTCTCATTGATAATGAAGTGATTATCTGGGCGTTGTTTAATTGTGTGGTATGAAATATTTTCAAAATCTATTTTGGCTTTTAAAGTATTTATATAGGGGAAAGGTAACGCTTTGACAGTTTGCATTTACTCTCCCAGTGAGAAAATCTGGGGCGGCGGACAGATTTATATCGATAATTTGTGCGGCTACCTGAATCGCAACGGTATGGAGGCGGTTATTTCAACCTCTGAGCCTGATAGTTTTTCATCTCCAACCATCCGAATGCCTTCCGTTTCAAGTAAAAGAGAGCGGCTTCTTAAAGCGCCAGCGCTTGCCAAATCTCTCAAGACAAGAGGTGTTGAGGTTATCGTACTCAACGATCTTTCCTCTTTATGGCTTGCCCCCATCTTCCGGTTTTACGGATTAAAGGTAGTCTCTCTACTCCATCTTTACCTGCAGCGGAAAAATAAAGCCGGGCTTGGGCACGGGTGGCTGGAGTTCCATATGTTGCGGATGGCAAGCCGTTTCGCCCACCGAGTGTACAGTGTAAACAAAGACAACCAGGAGTCATTCCCGGTCTCGGTGGAGTTCGTGGGGAACTTTATCTCACCTTGGTTTTTCGACGCGTCTGGTTCGGATGAGAAGCGATACGACCTCGGCCTGATTGCCCGCCTGTCAGCTCAGAAAAATATCCCCCTTTTCGTAAAGCTCCTGGCGAGGTTGAACGACGTTTCCGAGCGGCCCATCACGGGGCTGATCGTGGGCAAGGGAGAGGAAGAAGCTCTGGTGCGCCATGAGGTCGAGCGCTTGGGCATGCAGGAGTTGATTGAGCTTCGTCCGTGGGTAGATAGGCAAGATTTGCCGAGCGTTTACGACCAACTCAGGTGTTTCGCTATTACCAGCCATCACGAAGGCTTTGCCACTACGTTGCTCGAGGCTCATGCCCGTGGAATACCTGCAATTACTACCCACAGCGCTGGCTACTGTGCCGAATTTGTAGAGGGAGTTGATCCAGTTACCGGTATAGCCTTTGACCCCCTTGATGTGGAGTCCGAGACGTTTGTTTATGATGTGATCGATCTGATCGAAAATAGTGGCTCATATCATGAAGCTTGCCGTCTTAAGGCAGAGCAATTTACCGAAGAGAGAGTGCTCGGGCATATCCAGGCTGGAATTGAGTCATTGATTGGACAGCGCGCTACTAAGGCTGCAGAATGAAAGTGCTACTTGTGATCACCAGCCTGGGGGTTGGCGGCGCCGAGCGATTGGTTACTTCTTTGGCGGATCGCTACGCTGCCATTGGTCATGAGGTAATGCTGGTTCGGTTTCATGGTGAGGCCGAATTGCGCCCTGGCGACCCGCGGGTGCGGCTCGAGAATCTGGACATGCGCCGCAGCCCAGTGGGTGTGCTGGTTGCAATGCGGCGATTGCGCCGATTGGTTCTTGAATTTCGACCAGATGTAGTAAATAGCCATTTGGTGCATGCCAATATCCTTACCCGGCTGTTGCGGCTCGTCACGCCCATTCCCAGTCTGGTATCCAGTGCCCACAATACCAACGAAGAAGGGCGCTTTCGAATGTTGGCCTATCGCTTAACAGATCGATTGGCGGATATATCGACGAATGTTTCTGAGGAAGCAGTTCAAGCATTTGAGAGCCAAAGAGCTCTTTTGCCGGGTCGAATGTATGCCATACACAATGGCATTGATACAGAGGATTTTGTCTTTGATCAGAACGCACGGGATCGCATCCGGACGGAGCTTTCGTTAAGCGACTCTACCCCTCTGATTATTGCAGTCGGGCGTCTGTGGGAGCCAAAAGATTACCCCAGTTTGTTGATGGCTATGTCCGATTTGGCTTGCAGGTCTGTCAAATTCAGGTTGGCAATTATTGGCGATGGGCCGCTGCGAAGTGAGTTGAAAGAACTTGCCCACTCCTTGGGCATTGCTCACCAAGTGGACTTTTTGGGTGTTCGGCACGACATTCCCGCATTGATGTCTGCTTGCGATGTGTTTGTCTTGTCCTCTGCCTGGGAAGGTTTTGGCTTGGTTGTAGCCGAGGCCATGGCCTGTGAGCGAGTTGTGGTGGCAACGGATAGTGGCGGTGTAAAAGAGGTGGTTGGAGAGGCCGGATATCTGGTGAAGCCGCGGGATAGTGAGGCGTTGTCCGGTGCGATAGGCCAGGCGCTGCGTTTGTCCGATGTCGAACGTAAATTAATGGGAGAGGCGGCCCGCGCAAGAGTTGTCGAGAAGTTTTCACTGGCGGCAACAGCTGATCGTTATCTCGCCGTTTTTCGTGGTGAGACGCCACTAATTGCAGAAGGTTCGCGCTGATGTGCGGCATTGCAGGCTTTTGGGCTATGGGGCGCCCGGATGAGTTGGTGGCGCGGCGCATGGCCGATGCCATTGTCCATCGTGGCCCCGATGACAGTGGTGTGTGGAGCGAGCCTGAAATGGGCCTGGCACTGGCACACCGGCGGTTGTCGATTCTCGATCTTTCTCCTGCCGGGCACCAACCGATGGCATCGGAATGTGGTCGTTACGTCATTGTGTTTAATGGCGAAGTATACAACCACTTGGAGCTTCGAAAGCGGCTGCATTTGGCCTCGGGCGTTGATATCCCCTGGCGGGGCCATTCGGATACCGAAACGCTTTTATATGCCTTCCGTGAATGGGGCATTGAGGGTGCGCTTCGACTTACCAGCGGTATGTTCGCCATTGCGGTGTGGGATCGGGAGGAGCGATGCTTGACGCTGGCCCGGGATCGGTTTGGTGAGAAGCCTCTCTATTACGGCTGGGTGGATGGTGCCGTTGTATTTGCGTCTGAACTGAAAGCCCTGAAGCAATACCCCGGGTTCCGGGGTGAACTTGAATCCGGGGTGCTGGAGCGCTATCTGCGTTTCGGTTGTGTGGGTGGTGAACAGAGTATTTTCAAGGGAGTGAGTAAGTTACTGCCTGGGTCACTTCTGAGGATTTCTCTGGCAGACATAAAGGCGGGCAAGCGCCCTAAGCCTGCAGCATGGTGGTCTGCCGTTGACGCTGCCCGTACTGCCTGCGAGAGCGCTCCAGTATCGCCTGATCGGGCGCTGAACAATGTGGAGGTTGCGCTGAGTGCTTCTGTTGAGCGCCAGATGGCAGCGGATGTGCCGTTGGGCGCATTTCTCTCAGGCGGTGTGGACAGTTCTCTGATTGTGGCCCTGATGCAGGGCCAGTCAACCCGGAAGATTCGAACGTTTTCTGTAGGGTTTCATGACCCGCGTTATGACGAGTCAGAACATGCAGCTGCCGTGGCTGCGCACCTTGGAACAGAACATACCACGTTGCGGGCAACCTCCCAGATGGCTCTGGATGTGATTCCGAAACTGCCCGATTTATACGACGAGCCGTTTGCAGATTCCTCTCAGATACCTACCTTCCTGATCTCCAGCCTCACACGGCAGCATGTCACGGTTGCGCTTAGTGGCGATGCAGGTGATGAGCTGTTTGGGGGGTACAACCGTTATGTATGGGTGCCCCGAGTCTGGGGTAAGCTTGCGCGTATGCCAAAACCCTTGCGACAAGCTCTGGCTCGTATGTTGAAGAGCGTGCAGCCTGGTGGTTATGATCGCTTAATGGGAATGGGTAGTCGCGTTTTACCTTCCCGCCTTCATATCCGTACGTTTGGTGAGAAACTCTACAAACTGGCGGATGTGCTGGCTTGCGCTTCTGACAGGGCACTTTATGGTGGCTTGGCCTCCATGAATCGCCACCCTGAAGACTTGCTGGAATCTGAATATTGTTCTGGTAAACCTGTAGAGCAGTTATATCCCGCGTTGGCCGGGTTTGATCAGGTGGAGTGGATGATGTTGATGGATACCCTCAACTTCATGGTGGACGATGTTCTGGTAAAGGTTGACCGTGCGAGCATGGCAAGCAGCCTTGAAGTTCGGGCTCCTTTTCTTGATCCTGATGTGTATGCTGCGGCCTGGCAATTGCCGCTGGATATGCGGGTTCGAAATGGCGAGGGCAAGTGGGCTTTGCGACAGATTCTTTACCGCCATGTGCCCCATGAGCTGATCGAGCGACCCAAGATGGGCTTTGCCGTGCCGCTGGATGACTGGCTGCGTGGACCATTGCGAGACTGGGCAGAAGATCTTTTGAGTGCGTCTTCTCTTGCTATGGTACCTGCACTCAACCCCCGTGCCGTGCAGGCCATGTGGCGAAACCATTTGCAGGGTAAGGGCCATTTTGCTCAGCAGTTGTGGGCGGTGCTGCAGTTGAGTGCCTGGGCGAGGCGGTGGCAACCAGCTGTTAGTTAGGCCGCTGTCGAGTGGCTTGGTCTTTGGTTTTCTCACCATAGGAAATTCATGCTTCCTTATTGGTTGTTTTTTCTTGTTCCGGCTGGAGTGCTGCTGGCTAATCGTCGGCTGACCAAGACGTCCAGGCTTTATTCCTGGGGGCTTGTTTGGTTTCTTTTCTCTCTGGTTATAGGTTTGCGTTATCAGGTTGGGGGGGATTGGTTCAACTATCTGAGACTTTTCGAGCAATATTCTTTTAAGAGTCTGTGGCAGGTGATTTTTGGTGAAGATCCAGCCTATTACCTGCTGAGCTGGTTAGCGGCACAAGCCGAAGGTTCTATCCTTTGGGTGAACTCAGTTTGCGGGATGATTGTAATGGCCGGGGTGGTGCGCTTTGCCAAAGCCCAACCGCTATCCTGGCTTGCATTATTGGTGGCAGTTCCGTACCTGATTATTGTTGTTGGCATGGGTTACACCCGACAGTCGGCGGCGTTGGGGTTGCTTCTCATCGGGCTGGTATCTCTCGGTAATGGTCAGATGCGGTGGTTTGTTTTCTGGGTGATGCTGGGGGCTGCTTTCCACAAGTCAGCGGTTCTTATGTTGCCTGTGGCCGCCTTGGCCTCTACATCGAATCGTTATTGGAGTCTGTTCTGGGTTGGTATGATGTCTCTGGTTGGAGGCTATATCTTCGTATTCGACTCTTCGGATGCGCTGTGGGCTAACTATGTGGAAGCCGACTATCAATCTCAGGGTGGATTTATACGCGTTCTTATGAATGCGGTTCCTGCGTTGTTGTTCTTCATGTTTCGGCGATCTTTGAGGTTGACGGAAGCGGAGGACAAACTTTGGTTCTGGATGGCCTTGCTGTCTTTGGTTTGTATTCCATTAGTTGTTTTGTCCTCTACAGCGACCGATCGGGTCGCGTTGTACCTCATTCCGATTCAGATGTTTGTCTTCGCCCGTTTACCGTTTGTGGTGACTGATCCACGCCAACGTGGTTTGGTTGCGCTTGGGGTAATTGGATATTACGGGCTGGTGCAGGCGGTTTGGTTGTTTTTTGCGACGCATGCTTATGCGTGGTTGCCATATCGGAATATTCTTTGGCTCTGACCATAAACGAAACGAGTACTCCATGTTTTTAGTTTCCAAACTCGCCATGGCTTTGATATCGCCCTTGGGCGCATCGCTATTCGGTGGCATGTTGGCTCTAGTTGCAGCTCTTATGGGCCGCCGGCGATTTGCCATCTGGCTCGGCGCTTTGGCGTTAGTGTGGCTGTGGTTTTGGTCTTTGCCTGTGGCCAGTAACTGGGTACGCGGCTACCTGGAGGATCAGCACCCGCCAGTGGTGATTCAAGATGTGCCTCGGGCAGAGGCTATTGTGGTTTTGGGCGGCGGGGTGTCGCCCGCGGGCCATAGTGATCTGTATCCGAATCTGGAATCCGGTTCTGATCGGGTTTGGCACGCTGCCCGGTTGTTTCACGCATCTAAAGCACCGCTGGTGCTTTTGGCCGGTGGTAGCGATCCCGAGCATAGCGCTACCTCCGAGGCAGAGGCCATGCGGCGGTTTATGGTGGATCTCGGAGTTCCTGTACAGTCCATTCTTTTGGAACAGCAAAGCCGAAATACCACCCAGAATGCAGAGTACTCCGCAGAGATACTGGTAGAGCAGGGCATTAGCAGGATTCTGCTGGTCACTTCTGCCTATCACATGCCAAGGGCGAAAGGATTATTCGCGGCTCAGGGCCTGGAGGTTATTCCGGTAGCTACCGACCACGAGGTGTTGTCTCGGCCTTTGTGGCGAAACCTGCTACCTGAAACCAGTGCTCTGGATGGTAGTAGCCGGGCGATCAAGGAAATTGTGGGGCGTCTGGTTGGGCGGTAGCAATACATTTATCGATCCACGCTCCAGTAGAGATGTTCGCTGGCGTTTCATATTCAGAAAGAGGTAATTAAGCATGCAGTACAGAAGAGAAATAGACGGTTTGAGAGCAATAGCCGTCTTGCCAGTTATCCTCTTTCACGCTGGCTTCTCATGGTTTTCTGGTGGATATGTGGGCGTTGATGTTTTTTTTGTGATTAGCGGATACTTGATCACAACTATACTCATCAGCGAAATGAGCACAGGGATGTTCTCTATCGCCAAGTTTTACGAACGAAGAGCTCGCCGCATATTGCCAGCCCTCTTCTTCGTAATGCTCTGCTGTGTTCCTTTCGCATGGTTCTGGATGATTCCGTCGGAATTCAAAAACTTTTCCCAAGGCTTTGTCGCTATTTCATTCTTCGCATCAAACGTCTTGTTCTGGCGGAAATCCGATTACTTTGCACCAGCAGCTGAAGAGAATCCCTTGCTGCACACTTGGAGCCTTGCGGTAGAGGAGCAGTTTTATATTTTCTTTCCGTTAATGCTGCTGATGTTGTGGCGATTTGGAAAGCAACCAGTCTTCTATGTAATTGTCGGTCTGTCATTCCTGAGCCTTCTTCTGTCTGAATATGGATGGAGGAACCACCCAACAGCAAACTTTTACCTGCTACCAACCCGTGCCTGGGAGCTTGGAGTGGGTGCAGTTTGTGCATTCCTCATGTTCCAGCGGTCACCAAAACCTAATACCACGGCGGCGACTTCAGGCTTCGCACTGATTGCCTACTCAGTTTTCTTCTTCGATGAAACAACCCCATTTCCCTCGATATACGCTCTCGCTCCGGTACTGGGAACCGCTCTGATTATTCTTTATGGGCATGGTCAGAGTCTGGTCAATAGCCTCCTTGCTAACCGTATTCTGGTTGGTGTCGGCCTGATCAGCTTTAGCGCGTACCTCTGGCACCAACCACTGCTCGCTTTTGCAAGAATACGAAGTGCCTCCGACCCAGGTTGGGAACTGATGCTGGGACTTTCCATTGCATCTCTTGTGCTGGCTGCTATTACTTGGAAATACATTGAGCAGCCGTTTAGGACCACGAAGAGCCCCTTTGCTCGTTCCAGAAAACAGATCTTTAGTTACGCCATGATCGGGATGGTTGTTTTTACCGCATCGGGTTTGTACGGTTATTTTAACAGCGGGCTACCTGATCGAATTGCTCCATCCGGAGTTCCGTTTTCAGAAATCAACATTGCCGAACGCATTAAAGCAAATTTTGGACTTAGCCCTGAATGCGAAGACAAATTTACAACATCTGAAAAATGCCAAATTGGGCATGACCCCGAGATTATGATTTGGGGTGATAGCCATGCAATGCACTTAGTTCAAGCCGTTCTTGCGGGCCCCAGCCTACAAGGCAAAGAACTGATCCAATTTACGAAATCGACATGCTCACCGATTTTAGGTTTGGCGCTCGTAAATCGAACATACCCGGAGTCCTGGGCAAAAGGCTGTATCTCATTCAATGATCAGGTGAAGGGGTGGTTAGAAAACAATCAGAGTGTTGAGTACGTGATCATGTCTTCGCCTTTGCGAATCCTCTTTCACCAAACCTTTGATTCTGACGGCAGGCTCCGACCAGCGTCAGCAGAACTTGTGCTTGATGCAATGAACGAAACTGCTGTTTTTCTAGAAAGCCTCGGGAAAAAAGCCGTTTTTATCTCCTCCCCCCCAAGAACAGGAGAAAACCTCACAAAATGCTGGAGTTACAATTTAATATTTAAGCGAGGTGAGGTATTTGACTGTGATTTTACGGTTGCAGATCTATCTGAACAACATACTGCCGTCATGGAGTTTCTGGCGCGGCCTGATCTGGCGCTTCCAGTGTTGGACCTCAGCCAACACATCTGTACTGCCGGGAAATGCCCGACATTCGTAGACGGAGTAAATCTCTACCGGGATCACGATCATCTGTCCCATCAAGGCTCACATCTCATTGGCTTGAAAAGTGGTTTTCTTGAATCAGCATTTAAACTGGCTGATCAAGCGCATGATGTAATTTCTGGCTCAAAAGTTGCCGGCGGGGGCTTTGCGGCGCAACCAGCTCCTAATTCCCAATAAATTGCCCACAAGGGTTTCAAATGATCTCTGCTGATACTCCCCGCTACCCGCACCTAATCGACCAATTGCCCAAACAACCCAAAACCTGGCTAATCACCGGCGCAGCCGGCTTCATTGGCTCCAACCTTCTGGAGCACCTGCTGAAGCTGAACCAGCGTGTAGTAGGCCTGGACAACTTCGCCACCGGCCACCAAAGCAACCTGGATGAAGTTCAGTCTCTGGTAACGCCAGAACAGTGGTCCTGCTTCACCTTCATCGAAGGCGATATCCGCAATCTGGCCGATTGCCAACAGGCCTGCGAGGGCGTCGATTACGTGCTACACCAGGCCGCACTGGGCTCGGTGCCCCGGTCTTTGAATGACCCCATCACCACCAATGCGGCCAATATCACCGGTTTTCTGAACATGCTGGTGGCGGCGCGGGACGCGGGGGTGAAGAGCTTCACTTATGCGGCGTCCAGCTCTACCTATGGCGATCACCCGGCGTTGCCGAAGGTGGAGGAGAACATTGGCAAGCCGTTGTCGCCTTATGCGGTCACCAAGTATGTGAATGAGCTGTATGCGGAGGTGTTCGCCCGCAGTTACGGCTTCAAAGCCATCGGCCTGCGTTACTTCAATGTGTTCGGCAAGCGCCAGGACCCGGACGGTGCCTACGCCGCGGTTATCCCGAAATGGACCGCCGCCATGGTGCGCGGTGAGGATGTGTTCATCAACGGCGATGGCGACACCAGTCGGGATTTTTGTTTTATCGAGAACGCGGTGCAGGCCAACCTGCTGGCCGCCACGGCGGAGGATTCTGCCAAAAACGAGGTTTACAACGTGGCGGTGGGTGACCGCACCACGCTGAATGATCTGTTCGCTGCGCTGAAGAGTGCCCTGGCGGGAAATGGCGTGGTGTATGACAAAGCGCCGGTGTACCGGGATTTCCGGCCGGGGGATGTTCGGCATTCCCAGGCGGATATTGGTAAGGCGGCCAGCAAGCTGGGGTATGCGCCGGAGTTTCGGATTTTTGAGGGGATTGCCAAGGCCATGCCTTGGTATCTGGAGCATTGAGCGAGCAGGCGGGTGCGCTTTTGAAGCCGGTGGTCTTTCTTACGTCTAATACGTCCTGGTATTTGTACAACTTTCGCGCGAGCACCATTCAGGCGTTGCGCGAGCAGGGTAACCGGGTGATTTGCCTGTCTCCGCCGGATGACTTCAGCCAGCGCCTGGTAGATGAGCTGGGGGCGGAGCACATTGCCTTGCCGCTGGATGGCAAGAGTACGGGCGCGGTGCAGGAGCTGCGCAGCCTGCGTTTTATCTGGGCGGTGATACGCCAGTATCGGCCGGATTTTGTGTTCAACTTTACTGTGAAGATGAACATTTATTGCGGCCTGGTGTGTGCGCTGCAGAAGGTTCCGTTTGCCAATAACATTTCCGGCTTGGGTACGGCGTTCATCCACGATTCCTGGCTGTTCCGGCGGGTGCGGCAGGTGTATGGCCTGGTGAACCGCCGGGCGCAGCGGTTATTCTTCCAGAATGAGGAAGACCTGGGGGTGTTCCGGGGCAAGGGGATGCTGGGGGATACGCCCTATACCCTGTTGCCTGGTTCCGGGGTGGATTTGCAGCGGTTTCAGGCGTCGCCCCTGCCGGAGGGCGGGCCGTTCACCTTTATTATGATTGCCCGTTTGCTGGGGGATAAGGGCGTTCGGGAATATGCCGAGGCCTGCCGGCAGTTGAAAGCCGAAGGGCTGGATGTGCGTTGCCTGTTGGTGGGGCCGCTGGGGGTGAGTAACCGCACGGCGATTTCCGAGGAGGAGGTTCGCCAGTGGCAGGCCGAGGGCATTGTGGACTACCCGGGTGCCACAGACGACGTTCGCCCGCTGATTGAGCAGGCCCATGTGCTGGTGTTGCCCTCTTACCGCGAAGGCATGCCCCGCACCGTACTGGAAGCCGCCGCCATGGGCCGCCCGGCCATAGTGACCGATGTACCCGGCTGCCGCCATGCCATAGAGCCGGAGGTGACCGGGTGGTTGTGTGAGGTGCGCAGTGCGGAGTCTTTGGCCGGGGTTATGCGGCGGGTTTTGGGGATGGATGCTGCTGAGGTGCAGAGTGCTGGGGAGGCGGCTCGGGGGAGGATGGAAGAGCGGTTTAGTGAGGATGTGGTGGTTGGGGCTTATTTGGGGTGTTTGTGAGGTTTTTTGTTTTCGTCCGTGTGGGTCCGTGAGTGTCCGTGGCCAGAAAAGGAATTTCGATTAACTCCAAGGAATAGGAGGCGCGATGAAAAACGTCATCATTTGTCCGCTATTTGCGTTACAATGTCTGACAACGTAAGACAAGTGGAGCGCATCATGAAAACCGAGATGCTTAGTACCCGTATAGACCACGACACCAAGGTTGCGTTCTCGCACATTTGTGACGAGGTTGGCCTTAGCCCTTCACAGGCCATCAAGTTGTTTGCCCGGGCGGTTATTAATCACGGCGGCATCCCCTTTGAGATCAAGGTGCCTCAGCCGAACGAAACAAGCATTGCTGCCATGCAGGAACTCAGGGAAGGGAGGGGGCACCGTGCGGAGTCGCTGGATGGCCTGTTAGAAGAGCTCACGGATGGCAAAATCGCGCATGCACAGCCTTGAATACTCAACTCAGTTTAAAAAAGACTTCAAAAAGGTAACGAAGTTGCCCATCCCGGATATTGTCGAGGTGGGCCGTATTATCTCTAAGCTGCAGCGTGATGAGCCATTGGAAGACAAGCATGTCGACCACGCTCTGACCGGCAACTGGCATGGTTTCAGGGATTGCCACATCAAGCCAGACCTGGTTTTGATCTACAGAGTTGAGAGCGGCACGCTGCAGCTGGCCAGGATTGGCAGCCACAGTGAGCTTTTTTAGAGAAATCCCGCCAAGAAAAGGAATTTCAATTAACTCCAAGGAAGGGAGGCACTATGAAAAACATCATCATTTGTTCAGACGGAACCTGGCAATCGCCGGAATCCGACACCTCCACCCACGTTCTGCGCCTGGCTGAGGGCATTGCCCCGGAAGATTCGGCCGGTAACAAGCAGGTGGTTTTTTACGACTGGGGTGTTGGTTCGGAGGGGGACAAGTTCTCCGGCGGTATTACCGGCCAGGGCATCGACAAGAACATTCAGGATTGCTACCGCTTTGTGGTGCATAACTACGAGCCGGGTGATGCGCTGTATCTGTTCGGGTTCAGCCGCGGGGCCTATACGGTGCGCTCGCTGGCGGGGCTGATTCGCAACTGCGGGATTTTGCGGCGCGAACATGCCGAGAAGGTGGGCCATGCCTATGCCCTGTACCGCAACCGAGGCCCGGCCTCTGCCCCCGGGCGGCAGAAGGCGGAGACCTTTCGCAGGAACTACGCGGTGGCGGATGTGAGCCGTATTCACTTTATCGGCGTGTTCGATACCGTCGGCGCCCTGGGCATTCCCGCGCCGTTTCTGGGTACCCTGGGTACCAGCCGCTACCTGTTCCACGACACCGAGCCCAGCCGCATCATCAACCACGCCCGCCATGCGGTGGCCATCGACGAGAACCGGCAGGATTTCGAGCCTACCCTGTGGAGCCCCAAGGCGGGGATTGATTTGAAGCAGGTGTGGTTTGCCGGTGTGCATACCGACATCGGCGGTGGCTACCCGGACCACGCCCTGGGCGATATCCCCGGAGAGTGGATGGCCCGCGAAGCCCAGGCCTGCGGCTTGGGCCTGGAACCCCACTTCCTGCTGCGCCTGAACCCGGATTACGCCGGGCGCCAGCACAATGAGTACAAGGGCTTCTACAAGGCCATGGGGCGCAAGCACGTGCGGCCGGTGGAGCCGGTGGTGCATGAGAGCGTGCGGCGGCGGTGGGAGGATGAGTCGGTGCCGTACAAGAGCCCTGGGTTGGCGGAGTTGGTTGGGCGTTTGGGGTGGGGTGGTGTGGCTTTGGTGGGTACTGATTAAAGATTTTTTGCCACGGACGCTCACGGACAAGGAAGTGAATAGTTTTTGTTTTTCGTCCGTGTGGGTCCGTGAGTGTCCGTGGCCAGAAAAGGAATTTCAATTAACTCCAGGGAATAGGAGGCACCATGAAAAACGTCATCATTTGTCCGCTATTTGCGTTACAATGTCTGACAACGTAAGACAAGTGGAGCGCATCATGAAAACCGAGATGCTTAGTACCCGTATAGACCACGACACCAAGGTTGCGTTCTCGCACATTTGTGACGAGGTTGGCCTTAGCCCTTCACAGGCCATCAAGTTGTTTGCCCGGGCGGTTATTAATCACGGCGGCATTCCCTTTGAGATTAAGGCGCCTCAGCCGAACGAAACAAGCATTGCTGCCATGCAGGAACTCAGGGAAGGGAGGGGGCACCGCGCGGAGTCGCTGGATGGCCTGTTAGAAGAGCTCACGGATGGCAAAATCGCGCATGCACAGCCTTGAATACTCCACCCAGTTTAAAAAAGACTTCAAAAAGGTAACGAAGTTGCCCATCCCGGATATTGTTGAGGTGGGCCGTATTATCTCTAAGCTGCAGCGTGATGAGCCATTGGAAGACAAGCATGTCGACCACGCCCTGACTGGCAACTGGCATGGTTTCAGGGATTGCCACATCAAGCCAGACCTGGTTTTGATCTACAGAGTTGATAACGGCACGCTGCAGCTGGCCAGGATCGGCAGCCACAGTGAGCTTTTTTAGAGAAATCCCGCCAAGAAAAGGAATTTCAATTAACTCCAAGGAAAGGAGCCGAGATGAAAAACATCACCATTTGTTCAGACGGAACCTGGCAATCGCCGGAATCCGACACATCCACCCACGTTCTGCGCCTGGCTGAGGGCATTGCCCCGGAAGATGCGGCCGGTAATAAGCAGGTGGTGTTTTACGACTGGGGTGTGGGTTCGGAGGGGGACAAGTTCTCCGGCGGTATTACCGGCAAGGGCATCGACAAGAACATTCAGGATTGCTACCGCTTTGTGGTGCATGTGAGCGTGCGGCGGGAGGATGATTCGGTGCCGTATAAGAGCCCTGGGTTGGGGGAGTTGGTTGGGCGTTTGGGGTGGGGTGGTTTGAGTTTGGTTGGTACTGATTAAAGATTTTTTTGCCACTGAAGGACACGGAAGAAAAGAACTGAAAGCCTCATGGCCACGGACACTCACGGACGCTCACGGACAAAGAAAAAAACATTTTTTAGTTTTTCGTCCGTGTGGGTCTGTGAGTGTCCGTGGCCAAAAAGGAATTTCCATTAACTCCAGGAGGATGCGTGGCATGACTATTTCGCCTGAGAAAGTCTGGTTTGATGAGGATAACCTTTGGGTTCTGTTGTCAGATGGCCGAACGGTGGGTGCGCCTCTTGTTTGGTTTCCCCGTTTGTTGAACGCTGATAGTGCCAGCCGCAAAGACTTTGAGCTGAGTGTTCATGGTATTCACTGGGATGCCCTGGATGAAGACATCAGCGTGCATGGGCTGTTGGCTGGGTGGGGGGATCAGGCTCACCCAAAGCGTGAGAGTGTGGCTTAGTTTGTGCGTCAAGCTGGCTTTGTGGATTCCGGGGCAAAAAATTTTCACTCCAAGGAACAGTAGGCCCAGTTTCGGTTGAGCCGTTATGTTTTTCTATCGGCTCATATTTCATGCTAAGGTGAGCCGATAGGTTTCTTCTAATGGCTCATTCGATGTATACATGGCAACTGGACAACTGGCCCGCTTACAGCTTTGATCAGAAATCTGCAGAGCTCTGGACGAGTAAGGCTCTTGCGGCGTCTCATAAGATTCTTGGGGCGATGGCGGTTGTGCCGGAAAGCCTTGGTAGCGAAGCGAAGTTGGACCTTCTGGTCAGCGCTGCGATCGAAACCAGTGCGATTGAGGGCGAATCGCTTAATCGCGAGGATGTGCGCAGCTCCATCAAGAATCATTTTTTGAGCCCCAATGAGAAGATAGCGGTACATGACCCGGTAGCGGCAGGTATCTCCGCTCTGATTCTTGAAGTGATAGACCTTTACGAAGAACCATTAACAGCGGAACGCCTGCACCACTGGAATGAACTGGTGCTTCCGGTGCACAATTCTGGCCCGTTTCTGGGCCCGGCCGGCATAGCGGGGCAGTGGCGTACCCATCCAGATGCCATGCAGATCGTCTCTGGCCCCGTTCACAATCCAACGATTCACTTTGAGGCGCCGCCTTCTGTGCGTGTGCCCGAGGAAATGCAGCGGTTCCTGGATTGGTTTGAGGATGGCTCCCGCGCCTTACCCGGTGTGGCGCGTGCGGCGATTGCTCATCTGTGGTTTGAAACGATTCACCCCTATGAAGACGGTAATGGCAGGGTGGGGCGGGCTATTGCGGATGTGGCTGTGTGCCAGATGCTGGGGCAGCCGCTGATGATGAGCCTGGCAACGGTGTTAAGTCGACATCGGAAGGCTTATTACCAGCAGCTTAACAAGGCGTCGAAAGATATGCTGGATGTGACGCCTTGGGTTAATTGGTTAGGCGAGCGGGTTGTTGAGGCGTTGGAAGGTGCGTTTGATGTTATTCAGTACGTGGTGAAAAAGGCCCGCTTCTGGGACGGGCTCGACACTGAATCGCTGAATGACAGACAGCTTAAGCTGATTCGCAGGATGCTGGGCCAGGATGCGCCGAGCTTTGAAAATGGGATCAATGCGGCGAAATATCAGAACTTAACGCGTTGCTCCAAAGCCACTGCTACCCGGGATCTCCAACACCTGGTTGCGGAGGGCGTGCTGGCGCCCATTTATAGCAAAGGGCGCTATGCTCGGTATAAGCTGGATTTGTGATTAGTTGGGTTAAAGATTTTTTTTGCCACGGACACTCACGGACGCTCACGGACAAGTGATTTCACGGACAGAAATTAGAGGTTGTTATGCTCAGGGATGAGGAGCTGACTTATCGCATTCGCGGTGCTGTTTATGAAGTTAATAAGGTACTGGGGCCTGGGTTTCTGGAGGCGGTGTACCAGAATTCGTTAGCCTATGAGTTGCGCCAGCGCGGGCTGGAGGTGCAAGCCGAGGTACCGGTAGTTGTTAACTACAAGGGCCAGCCCGTTGGCGAGCATCGCCTGGATCTTTTGGTTAACCGTGCGATTGTCTTAGAACTGAAAGCCCAGCTAAGGCTGCCATTGTCAGCCGAGCCGCAGCTGATTAATTACCTGAAGGCCACCGGCCACAGAACCGGCTTGCTAATAAACTTCACCTTTCCCAAAGCCACAATCAAAAGAATCGTACTATAGGCTGTGTTACCAGTGACCGCTCTTTTCGTCCGTGAGCGTCCGTGAGTGTCCGTGGCCAAAAAAAGGATCACCCCTCCCAAATGAACAAAGTACTAGCCGCCTACAAAGAACACACCCCCAACCCCCAGAACCCCGCTGAAAGAGTAGCCTTCGGCACCTCCGGCCACCGTGGCACGTCGTTAAACCGCAGCTTCAACCGCTACCACATCCTGGCCATTACCCAGGCGGTAGTGGACTGGCGGAACAAGCAGGGCATTTCCGGGCCAATGTACGTGGGCAAAGACACCCACGGCCTGTCTGGCCCGGCGATGGATTCGGTGTTGGAGGTGTTGGCGGGTAACAGTGTGGTTACCCGGGTGGATTCTTCCGGGGGCTTCACGCCCACGCCGCTGGTTTCCCATGCCATTCTGGTACACAACGCCGATAAGCCGGAGGCGCTGGCGGATGGGTTGATTATTACGCCTTCTCACAACCCCCCGGAGGATGGCGGGATTAAATACAACGGCCCGGACGGCGGCCCGGCGGGGACCGATGCTACGGGTTGGATTGAGCAGCGGGCCAATGAGTTGCTGGAAGCGGGGCTTGCGGGCGTGAAAACCTCGCCGCGCCGGCAGGCGGTGGTGGCGGCCGAGCCCTGGGATTTTGTGCAGGAATACGTGCAGCGTCTGGGGCAGGTGGTGGACATGGAGGCCATTGCCCGCAGCGGCCTGAAGCTGGGTGTCGACCCCATGGGCGGCGCGGCGCTGGCGGTTTGGGACGCCATTGCCAAGCACTATGGCCTGGACCTGGAAGTGGTGAACCGAAACCAGGACCCGGATTTTGCCTTCATGCCCCCGGACCACGACGGCAAGATTCGGATGGATTGCTCCAGCACTGCGGCTATCGCCAATCTGCTGACCATCAAAGACCGCTTCGACCTGGCCTTTGGCAATGACCCGGACGCCGACCGCCACGGCATTGTCGACGCCGCCGGCCTGATGAACCCGAACCATTACCTGGCAGTGTGCATCGATTACCTGCTCAGCCACCGGCCGCAGTGGGGTAAGGGGCTGAAAGTGGGCAAAACCCTGGTGTCATCTTCCATGATCGACCGCGTGGTAGCCGGGCAGGGCCGGGAGCTGTACGAGGTGCCCGTGGGCTTCAAATGGTTCGTGGAAGGCCTGCACACCGGCGAGCTGGTGTTCGGCGGCGAAGAAAGCGCCGGGGCGAGCTTTCTGACCTTTGATGGCAAGCCCTGGAGTACCGACAAAGACGGCATTATTCTGTGCCTGCTTGCGGCAGAGATTTGCGCCAAAACCGGCAAACTGCCCAGTGAACACTACGCAGAGCTGACGGAGAAATACGGCGCGCCGGTGTACCGCCGTAAAGACTTCCCCGCCACGGCTGAGCAGAAGCAAAAGCTGAAAACCCTGAAGCCGGAGGACTTGCCGTTTACCGTGTTAGCCGGGAACCCGATTGTGGAGGCCATGACCACGGCGCCGGGCAATGGTGCGGCGATTGGTGGATTGAAGGTGACGACCCGCAATGGGTGGTTTGCGGCTCGGCCTAGTGGGACGGAGAACCTTTGTAAGATTTATGGGGAGAGCTTTGTGGGGGAGGGGCACCTGGAAGAGATTTTGGTGCAAGCCGAGACTTTGCTGGGTACCGAAGGGGTCTGACCCTACGGGTCAGACTCCCTGACCTTCCCCCAACCCCTTCCCCCAACCAAAGTTTGGAGTGGGAGGGGTCTGACCCCTGCGGGGTCAGACCCCTTTTCAGACTCCCTGACCGTCTCCTTGGTAAAACAACGTTAAATCCCTCCAGGCATGTAACGTAGGGTTAACACCTCCGCTATACTGTCTACTTTGTGCTCATAGCACAGGGTTTGTTTAGCAGCTAAGGTGGTCCCCCTGCTTAGTGGCATTATTGAATTAACGAGAGACCTACACATGGAAGCGGCTAGTTCCGTCGGCCTTATGGCTGGCTTTTTTTCTTATCTCTCATTGTTTTTCCTGCGCCCTATTGCTTGCAGGGTGCACTTGTTGGATACGCCAGACCACCGGAAACTCCACAAGGGTTCGGTGCCGCTGATTGGTGGCCTGAGTGCTTTTGTGGGTGTGAGTGTGGCCTGGATGATTGGCATGCCGCTGATCAGTGGCCATGGGCTGTTCCTGATTTGCGCTGCGCTGCTGGTGATTGTGGGCGCGGTGGACGATGCCCGGGACCTTCCCGCGAAATTCCGCCTGGGTGTGCAGGTTCTTCTGGGTGCGGTGCTGACCTTTGGTTCTGATACCTCGCTGGTAACCTTCGGCAATTTGCTGGGCTTTGGCCCCATTGAGCTTGGCATTCTCGGGCCCTTGGTAACGATTGCTGCGGTAATCGGTGCGACTAACGCCTTTAACATGGTGGACGGCATTGATGGCCTGGCCGGCAGCCTGTCGCTGGTGGCTCTGGGCTCGCTGGCGCTCCTGTTCAGCACATCGTCCGGCATGGTGGCCGAACTGGCGCTGGCGGTTGGTATAAGCTGCGCGCTGGTGCCCTACCTGATGGCCAACCTGCGCATTCCCCCCTTCCGGAGCCGCATCTTCATGGGCGATGCCGGCTCTATGTTCATCGGCTTTGCCGTGGTGTGGCTGCTGGTAAACGCCACCCAGCCCGGCGAAATGGCCATGCGCCCGGTAACCGCCCTGTGGATTATCGCCATCCCCCTGATGGACATGGTCGCCATCATGGTACGCCGCGCCCGCAAAGGGCAGTCGGTAATGAAGCCAGACCGTGACCACCTGCACCACATCTTCATGCGCGCCGGATTCTCCGACCGCGAAGCCCTGCTGATGATCACCGCAGTGGCGCTGATCTTCGCCAGCATCGGCTTGCTTGGTGAGTTCTTCCACCTGCCCGAGTGGCTGATGTTTACGGCGTTTGTTGGATTGTTCGCGCTGTATGACTGGTCGCTTAGCCATGTTTGGCGGTTGTTGGTGGTGGTTCGGAAGAAGGTTGGTCATCAGTAGTAGGTTTGTAGCCTGCGTGTTATGTGCTCCAGGCTTTGACGGATGCAAAGGGGTCTGACCCTACGGGTCAGACCCCACCCTTCTCTTACGGCCATCTCCTTGTGACATCCTCCCCTGCCAGGCACTAACCCCCGCCAAACTCTTTACGCCCGGTAACTGAATTTCAGTTCAAAGTAGCGTAGAATCGCGCCGTTTATTAACAGTATTTTGTGTGCATGGATCGGCCTCCGCCTGCGGTGGCCTGATTGCTTATTGCCTGACTACGCTGATTTGGGTTGGTGGGGCGGTAGCGTGCCTGAATGCTTAGTGGCTTTATTCGAAAGGTAATCCTCTGAAATGAATCAGGAAAATAATACGTATCAGGATGAAATCTCGCTGGTGGACCTGGCGACGATTTTTGTTCGCCGGATCTGGTTGTTCATTGTCTTGTTTGTGCTGTTTGTTGTGGGTGGGGTGGTGTTTGCGCTTCTGCAGGACGAGCAGTATGAATATGTGAGCTTGTACCAGATCGCGGAGATGGGGGCGGATAAGCCAGTTGAGAAGCCGGCAAAGGCGATTGCGGTGTTGCAATCACAGCGCCTGCCCGAGCTTGAGGCAGCCTATAAAGCTGAACATGGTGAGCGTGTTCCTTTCAAAGTGAGCTTTTCCAACCCGGAGAATACCAGCCTGGTGCGAATTTCTTCTGAGGCGGTGAAAGATAGCGCTGAGGATGTAAGGGCTTTCCATAAAGAGCTGCTGGATCACCTTAAGAGTCGGCACGAAAAGCAGATTGTAGATGCACGCAGCAATATTGAAACCCGCCTTGACTCGGTGGTTCGTACGCTGGATGCATTGAAGCAAACGCCAGAAGCCGGCCAGGCTGTGGCAGAAGTGATACAGAAGCAGGTTGAGCTGGAAGGGGAGTTGGCTTCGCTGTCACCTGGTGAGTTGATGGTGGTGGGGCGTGAGAGTATTGAGCGGGTGGCGCCTAACCGGAAGTTGATTGTTGTTTTGGCGACCGTTGTCGGTTTTGTTTTTGCGTTTGTGGCGGTGTTTTTCGCTGAGTTTGCATCGCTGGTTCGTAAAGCGCTGCGTGAGCAGAAGCAAAACTGATTTCCCCTAAGTGTTACGAAAAGATTCGACGAAATTGTGAGAGTGATTCTATGAGCAAAAAGTTCGCACTGATCGGCGCTGCCGGTTACATCGCACCGCGCCATATGAAAGCGATCAAAGACACTGGTAACGACCTGATTGCCGCCATGGACAAGAACGATTCCGTTGGCATTATCGACAGTCATTTCCCGGAAGCGGACTTTTTCACGGAATTTGAGCGCTTCGATCGGCACATCGACAAGTTACGCCGAGCCAACAGCGGCAGCGCGGTTGATTACATCTCCATCTGTTCACCCAACTACCTGCACGACAGCCACATGCGCTTTGCCTTGCGTGCAGGCGCCGATGCCATTTGTGAAAAGCCGCTGGTGCTTAACCCCTGGAACATTGATGGCCTGATCGATATCGAAAAGGACACGGGCCGGAAGGTGAACACTATCCTGCAGCTGCGTGTGCATCCCTCTATCATTGCGCTGCGCGACAAAGTGCAGGCTGAGAACCGCGATACCAAGCACGAGGTTGACCTGACTTACATCACCTCACGCGGCCACTGGTACCTGCAGTCCTGGAAGGGCGACGCGAAGAAGTCAGGTGGTATTGCCACCAACATTGGCGTGCATTTCTACGACATGCTGCATTTCATCTTTGGCAAGCTGCAAGACAACGTAGTGCACTACAGCGACGACACAATGGCCGCCGGCTACCTGGAATATGAAAAAGCCCGGGTACGCTGGTTCCTGTCGGTGGACTACAAATACGTACCGGAGAGCGCCAAGGCCCAAGGCCAGCGTACGTTCCGTTCCATCACTGTGGATGGTGAAGAAATCGAATTCTCCGGCGGCTTTACCGACCTGCACACCCGCAGCTACGAAGAAATCCTGGCGGGTCGCGGCTTTGGCCTGGAAGAGAACCGAGTGGCTATCGAGACGGTGTCTCATATTCGCAATGCCACGCCGGCTGGATTGACCGGTGATTACCATCCGTTCCTGAAGCAGTAATACTTAATACGTTTGCCACTAAATCCACGAAAGAACACGAAAATAGATAAAGACTTTTTTGCCACGGACACTCACGGAAGTACACGGACAACTGCCTAACGCTTTTTGTCCGTGAGGGTCTGTGAGTGTCCGTGGCCAGTCAGTTTTTTCGTGTCATTTGGTGGGTTTCGTGGCAAAAAAAAAGGAGTTTTTATGGCCGTAAGTATCCACCCCAGCGCCATAGTAGACGAAGGAGCCCAGATAGGTGATGGTTCCCGCGTATGGCACTTCGTGCACGTATGCGGCGGGGCCAGAATTGGCAAAAACGTCTCCATGGGCCAGAACGTGTTCATCGGAAATAAAGTTACCATCGGCGATAACTGCAAAATCCAGAACAACGTGTCGGTGTACGACAACGTGCATCTTGAAGAGGGTGTATTCTGCGGCCCCAGCATGGTGTTCACCAACGTATACAACCCCCGCTCACTCATCGAGCGCAAGGACGAATACCGTGACACCCTGGTTAAAAAGGGCGCAACACTCGGCGCCAACTGCACAATCGTGTGCGGTGTAACCGTAGGCGAATTCGCCTTTGTAGGCGCCGGTGCAGTGGTAAACAAAGACGTACCCGCCTACGCCCTGATGGTTGGCGTGCCAGCCAAACAAATCGGCTGGATGAGCGAATTCGGCGAACAGCTGGATCTACCCGTAACCGGTGAAGCAGAAACCACCTGCCAGCACACCGGAGCACAGTATGTGCTGGAGAACGGCAAGGTTACCAAGCAATAAGCCCTTCTTTTTTCGTGTCCTTTCGTGGGTTTAGTGGCAAAAAGGCTCTTTAAAACATGCAATTCGTAGATCTAGCCGCCCAACAGGCAAGAATCAAAGACAAAATCGACGCCAACATCCAGAAAGTCTTGGCCCACGGTAAATACATCCTGGGCCCGGAAGTGGCCGAACTGGAACAGAGGCTCGCTGAATTCTGTGGTGCCAAACACTGCATCACCGTAGCCAACGGAACCGACGCCCTGCAAATCGCCCAGATGGCACTCGGAGTAGGGCACGGAGACGAAGTAATCGTACCGGGCTTCAGCTACATCGCCACCGCCGAGACCCCTGCGGTGCTGGGCGCCAAGCCCGTGTACGTAGACATCGACCCAAAAACCTACAACATGGACCCCGCCAAACTGGAAGCAGCGATTACGCCGCGCACCAAAGCGATTATCCCGGTTTCTTTGTACGGCCAGTGTGCAGATTTTGACACCATCAATGCCATTGCAGAGAAGCACGGTATCCCGGTGATTGAAGATGGCGCCCAGAGCTTTGGCGCGAGCTACAAGGGGCGAAAATCTTGCAACCTGAGTACCATTGGCTGCACCAGCTTCTTTCCGAGCAAACCACTGGGTTGCTATGGCGACGGCGGAGCCATCTTTACCAACGATGACGCCCTCGCCATGGTACTGCGCCAGATAGCCCGCCACGGACAGGACAGACGCTACCACCACATCCGTGTGGGCGTAAATAGCCGCTTGGACACGCTGCAGGCCGCCATTTTGTTGCCCAAGTTAGAAATTCTGGCTGAAGAGATTGAGCTGCGGAACCAAGTGGCTGAGCGTTATACGCGGTTGTTGAACGAGACCGGTATTAGCACTACGCCGTTTATTGAAGAGCATAATGCTTCAGCCTGGGCGCAGTATACGGTGCGGGTTGAAAACCGTGGGAGTGTTCAGGAGAAGTTGAAGGCTGCGGGTGTGCCTACTGCGGTGCATTATCCCATTCCGTTGAATAAGCAGCCCGCTGTGGCGGATGTGGGGGTTGAGTTACCGGTTGGGGATGCGGTGGCTGAGGTGGTTTTGAGTTTGCCGATGCATCCATACTTGGCAGAGAATGATCAGGCTTTGGTTGTTGATGCACTAACCGATATGTGTAAACGATAAGGATGTCCGGGAAACTAAAAAGCCACCGCTTTTTCCGGGCGGTAGTGACGCTTGCATCAGCAAGTGCTGGCGGTCAGTTAATAATGCTGGCAGCGATTCCATTCCTGACACGGCTATATACGCCTGAAGATTTTGGTGTTTTTGCGGTATTCTCAGCGCTTATGAGCGTTGTGCTTGTCATCTCGAGCTTGCGTTATGAGCTCGCGATCCCTTTGCCGCAAAGCCAAAAAAGTGCCTCGCGCCTGTTGGTGATTGCGCTTGCGATTAACCTGGTTGTTGCCCTGATGGCACTCTGTATAGTTGCGCTTTTTCGCTCGAAGATTGCGGAATGGGCTGAAACGCCAGCACTTGAAACGTTTCTATGGCTGTTACCCCTTGCCATAATTACCGGCGGCACCTACAAGGCATTGAATTTCTGGGCTATAAGAAATAAAGGCTATCAGAAGATCGCGATAACAAAACTAACCCAAAGTATTTCCAATGTGCTCGCGCAAATGCTTGGTGGGGTTTCTGGTGTTGGTGGGATAGGGCTGATCCTGGGGCAGGTGATTGGGCAGTCAGTTGGTATTACCCGGCTTTCAAAAGGCCTGAGTATTAGGAATCTTCGGTTGGATACTTCAAGGAAGCATTCAATAGCTTTACTTGCGAGATATCGGAAGTTTCCAAAATATGATGTCCCGGCTGCCGGGGTTAATGCTTTAAGCGCACAGCTTTCGAATGTCGCTATGGCGGTAGTTTTTGGCCCGGTAGCTGCTGGGTTGTTCTATCTTGCGGATAGGATTCTAGCCGTACCCATGAGTGTGATAAGCCAGTCAATCTCCCAAGTGTTCTTGGGGCAGGCAAAAGAGGATATAGCATCAGGGCAGTTTTATAAACGGGTTCGAAATGTTTCGATTTATTTAACAGCCATTGCTTCGGTTGTGTCCATTCTGACCATGGTTCTGGCTGCTCCGGTTTTTCAATTTTTGTTTGGTGAAAGTTGGCATGCCTCAGGGTTGTTTGCAAGTTGGCTTGTATGGGGGCTTTCCATGCAGTTTATATACTCACCTTTATCAATGGTGCTTGTAGCGACGGAGCGTCAGGGCGTTAATTTTTTGATTCACTGTTTGATATTGAGTCTAAAAATCTTGGTTTTTATTGTGTCTGGCCTTGTTGGCGATCAGTTGGTGGCGGTTAAGCTTCTTTCCCTCAGTCTGGTTCTAGGTTATGGTTTTGGGTTGTTTGTGGTTATAAGGAGCGCACGAAATTTTGATATTTCTAAGTGTTCAGATACTTAGAGGTTTCGTCCCACACTTTATGAATATTCTACTTTGTTTGAAATAACTATGAAAGACGTCCCGCCATGTTAACTAGTACGGACAGCTCGTTGATAGAGAGAAAGTTTGCAGTTTTTTGTTTTTTTTTCTTGTTCCCAGGCTTCTTTTTTTACAATTATTCTGTAGCTAAGGGGTATATGCCAGCGTTCCTTGGTGGTTATTTTAGTGTTGTTGCTATAGCGTCAGCGACCCATTTTATAATTCTCGGTGGGTGGCGCGCATTTCTCAGTCTGAACCCGGTGACAATTGCTTTTTTTGTTATTTTGTTTCTTTCTCTTCTGATTTCTGGTTTTAGCTATTTTTTTGGCGTTCCTTTAGGTTATTCTAATGAGATGCTCAGGTGGTCAATTGTTGGGGTTATGCTCAATTTTAGTCTTTTCTTATTGGGTTATTTTATTCCGTTGGAAAGGAAGTGGATCTATTTTTCTCTTCTTTTTGTTATGTTTTTAATTGTTGTTTCTAATGTAGGTCATTCTGGTATTTTCGACTTGAGGCGCGTGGCTCAAGTCGAGGTAATTGACTCAGTATCGAGCTATCAAGGTATTGGAAGGTCAATTCTAGTTGTATCAATTTTTTCCCTGGCGATAACATTTGGCAAGAGTTCCTTGTTCTATCCCTCCGTTTTCTTTTCTTTAGTGGCTCTGTTTTTAAATGGTGCTAGAACAGAGTTTTTGTTGTATGTTTTTGCGGTAATTTTTATCCATGGATTCTATATTATTAAGGATTCTAGGGTTTTTTTGAGGGTTTTGTTTTTGATTTTTGTCGGTTTTCTATCAATTTTAGCTTTTTCTGAATTGGTGCCAGTATCAAGGATGTTCCAGCTCGCCGACGTTTTTTCATCGTCCAGCGTCCAAGAGCGAGGAAGGCAGTTTGTTTTTTCTATTAATGAAGTTTTTGGGAGTATTGAGGGTGGTGTTCTGGGCAGTTATGGTGCATATACGTCACTCGGTGGGGTAGGTCATTATCCGCATAATATTTTTTCGGCATGGGTTAATTTAGGTTTCTTGGGTTTTTTATTATATATTTTAGTTTTGTTTGTGATGTGGATTAGTGTTTTTGGTTTATATCGAGAGATGTCTGAGTCATCCTTGTATAAAGCTTTCGTTTGTTTTTTGGTTTGTATAACAATTGCTTTGATTTTTTCAAAAGATTATAGCTATATCTTGGTGGGTCTTACTGTTGGCTTGCACGCTCAACTGAGGGCTCTGAAGGCAAATAAAGAAAGAGCTTCTTACTTGTGAAAGTTGTGCACCTAACGTCAGTTCATCCACGCTTCGATACCCGCATTTTTCTCAAAGAATGTACCTCGTTGGCAGCGCATGGATACATGGTTTCTCTAGTGGTTGCCGATGGTGCAGGCGAAACCACCAAAGCTGGTGTAACCATTCATGATGTTGGTGCTTCCAAAGGCCGTCTGGATCGTATTCGCAATGCCCCGGGTAGAGTGTTGGCGAAAGCCCTGGCGCTTGATGCTGATGTTTACCACCTGCACGACCCAGAATTGTTGCCCATTGGCCTGAAACTCAAAAAGCGCGGGAAAAAGGTGATATTCGACGCCCATGAAGATGTGCCAAAGCAGTTGCTGGGCAAGCCGTATCTGAATAAGCCCGCGAGATGGTTACTGTCTAAAACGTTTGGCGTGTACGAGCGATACGCTTGTCGCAAGCTAGATGCTGTGATTGCGGCTACGCCTTATATACGTGACAAGTTTGTTGCTATGGGTGTGCGCTCGGTGGATATCAATAACTACCCTCTGCTGGGAGAGTTGACTACCGGAACAAAGAGTTGGTCGCAGAAAAATGATCAAGTGGCCTATGTGGGGGGGTTGGACAGAGTTCGAGGCATCCGCGAAATGGTTCAAGCTATGGCTTTGACTCGGACAGATGTTCAGTTTGCACTTGCTGGTAGTTTCGGTCAGCCCGATTTTGAAGCTCAGGTTCATGCGGAAGCAGGCTGGAACAAGGTCGATTATCGGGGCTGGCTAGATAGAGAGGGTGTGAAAGCAATACTGAGCGAATCTGTGGGTGGGCTGGTCACGCTTCACCCGATCGTTAATTACCTCGATGCCCTGCCTGTGAAAATGTTTGAGTACATGGCTGCAGGTGTACCCGTGATCGCTTCGAATTTTCCCCTCTGGAAGCAGATCGTAGAAGGAAACCAGTGCGGGCTGTGTGTAGACCCGCTAGATCATCAGGAAATTGCCGCCGCTATAGACTATCTGGTTAAGCGCCCAGAGGAGGCCGAGCAGATGGGGCGTAACGGGCAAAGAGCTGTCGTAGAGCGTTATAACTGGGATATTGAAGAGCAAAAGCTGCTTGATTTCTACAAGTCACTGATTGGTTGATTATTCATGCAAGCAACTCTTTACTATCATTCGCGCACACTTCCACTTTATCAAGGCCAGCGTTATTTACCGAGCAATAACGTAGAACCTGTGTGAGCATGAGAGGGCTTGACTTGATTAAGGCTTGTGATGAGTAGGACAGTTTGGATCATTAACCAATATGCATCAACTCCGGAAACAGGTATTGGTGGTCGCCATTATTTATTGGCCCAAGAGCTCGTGGAAAGGGGGCTCAACGTATATCTGGTCATGGCCAGCTTTCATCATATGCTGCATTCCCCGATAAAGGTGGGTGAAAAGTATAAGCACTCCAAGGCTGGCAAGCTCAATATCATTCATGTCAAGGTCCCCGAGTATGGCGATGCTCATAGCGGCCGCCGTATCAGTAACTGGTTCCTCTTCGCGTACAGGTTACTGGGGCTTAAAAGGTTTGTCCGTGATAAACCAGATGCGATTTTGTATTCGTCTTTGTCGTTGGTTGGTGTTCTCAGTGCAGAACGGTTGGCTCGCTATTATCGTGTCCCTCTCACGTTTGAGGTCAGAGATATCTGGCCCTTAACGCTTACCGAGATCGGCGGAGTGTCGCCACGCCATCCTTTTGTGTGGTTTCTTCAATGGGTTGAAGATAGAGCCTACAAGGTATCAGCCCGGGTCATTTCCAACCTCCCTGGAGCTGTTACACATATGATGCAGCGAGGCATGGAGCCGGCAAAGTTTGAGTGGATTCCAAATGGAGTCTCAGTTGATGAGATGGAAAGGTGCGAGCCACTCGACGAAGCGTTTATGGCAAAAATTCCTCGAAGCCAGTTTGTGGTTGGTTATGCCGGGACACATGGGGTGGCTAATGCCCTGGACAACTTCCTTTCGGCTGCCGCGTTACTGCGTGATTATTCGGATATCAGTCTGGTTTTGGTCGGCAGGGGGAAAGAAAAAGAGCGATTACAGGCAAGGGCAAGATCTGAACACTTGGATAACGTCCTATTTTTGCCGGCTGTAGCCAAAACTCAGGTTCCGTCTGTGCTAAACATGTTTGATGTGTGCTTTATTGGTTGGAAGGATGAGTCGCTATATCGATATGGCATTGGTGCTAACAAAATCCCGGAATATTTTTTCTCCGGGAAGCCAGTAATCCACGCATATTCGGGCGGTTCTGATCCTGTGGAACAGTTCGGCGCCGGATTAACAGTTCCAGCGGAAGACCCGGAGGCGCTTGCAAGGGGGATTCTTGAGCTATACCGGATGTCGCGAGAACAGCGAGCGGCTATGGGGAATAATGGCAAGAGAGCTGTGTTGGAGCGATATGATTATTCTCGTTTGGCCGCGCAACTCCAAGCCGTTTTGTTCCAAGAGTCGACGGTGGTGCGAGAATAAGAGTGTTTATGAAGAGATTTTTTGATTTAGTGGCTTCAGCGCTCGGGTTGGTCGCTTTGGCTCCCGTTTTTGTTGTAGTTGCTTTTTTGATCCGCCGCAAGCTCGGTTCGCCGGTATTCTTCCGCCAAACCCGCCCTGGGCTGAGTGGCAAGCCGTTCGAGATGATCAAATTCCGCACTATGCTGGACGCCACCGACAAACACGGCAACCCACTGCCGGATGACCAGCGTATGACGCCGTTCGGCAGCTTTCTACGCGCCACCAGCCTAGATGAGTTACCGGAACTCTGGAATGTGCTCAAAGGAGACATGAGCCTGGTTGGCCCCAGGCCGCTGTTGATGGAATACCTGCCGCTTTATTTGAAGGAGCAGTACCGCCGCCATGAAGCACGCCCGGGTGTGACCGGCTGGGCCCAGGTGAATGGCCGCAATGCGATTTCCTGGGAAGATAAGTTCAAACTGGATGTCTGGTATGTCGATAACCAGTCTTTCTGGTTGGACTTGAAAATACTGTTCCTAACGGTAAAGAAAGTGCTGGTTCGAGATGGCATCAGTGGTGAAGGTGAGGTGACGATGTCAAAGTTTACCGGAACAAAAGACTGATGCGGTTAGCGATTCTTGGCGCCAGTGGTCACGGCAAGGTGGTGGCGGATGCCGCCAGTTTGAGTGGTTGGGTGGAGATTGTTTTTTTTGATGATGCCTGGCCTGCCGTTGCCAAGAACGGTCCTTGGGAGGTTGTTGGCAGAAGCCCGGATTTGTTGGCCAAGGCTGCTGAGTTTGACGGCACGGTTGTTGCGATCGGTAATAATGGTATTCGCATGGCCAGGCAGCAGGAGTTGGTGTCTGCCGGGCTGAAGTTGATCTCCGTGATTCACCCTTCTGCGATTGTCAGCCCACATGCCTCGGTGGGTGCCGGAAGCGTTGTGTTTGCCAATGCGGTTATTAATTCCTGCGCCAATCTGGGCGCCGGCTGTATTGTAAATACTGGCGCAGTAGTAGAGCACGATTGCGAGGTGGGAGACTTTTCCCACCTTAGCCCGAACGCGGTACTTGCTGGTGGCGTTACAGCCGGGCAAAAGGTTTGGGTAGGCGCCGGCGCCATGGTGAAGCAGTTAGTTGTGCTGGGCGATGAGGTTACCGTCGGTATGGGAAGCGTTGTGTTGAAAGACGTTGCTGCCTGTAAGACTGTTGTTGGCGTTCCAGCCCGCCCCATTCATTTTCAGGATTGAGTTTTTATGTTGAATACTGCGTTTTCGCCTTGGCCGTCTTTTACTCAGGAAGAGGCAGATGCTGTTTCTGCTGTGCTTTTATCAGACAAGGTGAATTACTGGACCGGTACCGAAACCCGCGAATTCGAAAAAGAGTTTGCGGCATTCGCTGGTACCGATCATGCGGTAGCGGTTGCCAACGGCACGGTGGCCCTTGATCTTGCACTGAAGGGCTTAGGCATAGGTGCCGGCGACGAGGTGATTGTTACGTCCCGAACCTTTTTGGCTTCTGCGTCGTCTATTGTGAATGCCGGCGCTACGCCAGTATTCGCGGATGTAGATCGGGATTCCCAGAATATCACTGCTGAAACGGTTCGCCCCCTGGTAACTGAACGAACCCGGGCCATTATTGCAGTGCATCTTGCCGGCTGGCCGTGTGATATGGATAGCCTGAATGCCCTGGCCAGAGAGCACAACCTGTTTGTTATTGAAGATTGTGCCCAGGCCCATGGTGCTAGCTATAAAGGGCGGCCGGTGGGTTGTTTGGGGGATGTGGCGGCCTGGTCGTTCTGTCAGGACAAGATCATGACCACGGGTGGGGAAGGTGGCATGGTGACTACCAATAACCGGGAGTTGTGGTCCCGCATGTGGTCATTCAAGGACCATGGCAAGAGTTGGGAAGCGGTTTATGAGCGCCAGCACCCGCCGGGGTTCCGCTGGTTGCATGAAAGTATTGGCACCAACTGGCGGATGACGGAGATGCAGGCAGCCATTGGTCGCGTTCAGCTGACCAGAATGCCGGACTGGACTCGTGCCAGGCAGGCTAACTGCGATTTAATCTGGGCTGAGGCCTCAAAACATAAGTGCGTGAGGGTGCCTGTTGTGCCTGGCGACATTGGCCATGCTGGTTATAAGTGCTATGTGTTTGTTGAGCCTGCCGGATTGAAGACAGGGTGGGATCGGGACCGCATTATGGCTGCCATCATTGAACGGGGCGTGCCGTGTTTTTCCGGTTCTTGTTCTGAGGTTTATCTTGAGAAATGTTTTCAGGATTTGTCCCTCGCGCCTGCAGAGCGGTTGCCTGTTGCCCGTGAGTTGGGGGAGACCAGCCTGATGTTTCTGGTACATCCCACATTGACGGAGGCTGAGATGGCGAAAACAGTGGAAGTACTTTCCGGGGTTATGGCAGAGGCCTCTTGCTGAAACAGGGAGTTGTGGTGAGAAATAAGCTGATCAATCGCATCCTGCATCTATCCCGACCGAAGAAGCGGGCGATTTCCGTTGTAACGGATTTTGTGCTGCTGTCGCTGGCCATTTGGGCGGCGTTTGCCTTGCGATTCGAGAATTCCGGGTGGATACCCTCGGAAAAGCAGCTCTGGGTATCGCTGGCTACCGTAGTGGTGACGATTGGAGCCTTCATAAAGCTCGGCCTTTATCGGGCCGTGATTCGATACATCAGTGAACATGCTTTTCTGGCGATTCTTGTTGGCGTTGTTTTCTCGAGTATTGCGCTGATTGTTTTGGGGTTCTTGTTCCAGACGTTGGTGCCCCGTTCCGTGCCGGTTATCTATGGGGCTTTCGCCTTCATGCTTGTTGCGGGTACGCGTTTTGGTGTGCGCACAGTCGTTCGGCGCCGTGGTGATCGCTCCAAAGACGGCGTTCTGATTGTGGGTGCGGGGCCGAAGGGAATGCAGTTGGCTTCCGCCCTGGCGCAGGGTGTGGAATACCGGCCGCTTGGTTTTGTGTCGATGCTGGATGCCAATCATAAGTCCATGATTGGTAACTTGCCGGTCTATTCCCTGGAATTCATCGACAAGGCGATTCGGGAGCTGGATGTTTCTCGGGTGTTGCTTGCGATAGAGGACTCTGAGCCGGTAAACCGCAAAGAACTCATGCGCATTCTCGAAGGCCTCTCCGTACCGGTTCAGACCGTGCCTTCTATGTCGGAACTGGTTGCTGGTCTGGCCCGAATCAACGACATTCGGGATCTGGAAATCGAAGATCTCCTGGGGCGGGACCCGGTTCGGCCGGATGCGGCCATGGTGTCCCAAAGCCTGTTCGGCAAGGCGGTGCTGGTGACCGGTGCCGGTGGCTCCATTGGTTCCGAGTTGTGTCGGCAGATTCTGCGTCACAAGCCGTCGAAGTTAGTGCTGTTCGAGCAGTCCGAGTTTTCGTTGTATGCCATCGAGCGCGAGTTGCAGTCGATCAACCAGATTGAGGCGCTGGGTGTGTCTTTGCATGCGGTGCTGGGCAGCGTAACTCATCGTCGCCGCTGCGAGGCGGTGATGCGGGCTTTTGGTATTCAGACGGTTTACCACGCGGCGGCCTATAAGCACGTGCCGCTGGTTGAGCACAATGTGATTGAGGGGGTGCAGAACAATGTGTTCGGCACTTTCCATGCGGCTGAGGCGGCGATTGCTACGGGTGTTGAGCGCTTCGTGCTGGTGTCTACCGATAAGGCGGTTCGCCCGACCAATGTGATGGGGGCATCCAAGCGCATGGCGGAGTTGGTGCTTCAGGGGCTGGCCCAGCGGCAGTCCGGTACTGTGTTTTCGATGGTGCGCTTTGGCAATGTGCTGGGGTCTTCTGGCTCGGTTGTACCACTGTTCCGCGACCAGATTCGCGATGGTGGGCCGGTAACGGTGACTCATCAGGATATTATTCGCTACTTCATGACCATTCCCGAAGCCAGTCAGCTGGTGCTGCAGGCCGGGAGTATGGGGCAGGGTGGTGAGGTGTTTGTTCTGGATATGGGTGAACCAGTTAGAATCGCCGACCTTGCCCGCAAGATGATTCACCTGATGGGCCTTGAAGAGAAAACCGAGGATAACCCGGACGGCGATATAGAGATTATCTACACCGGCCTGCGCCCGGGCGAGAAATTGTATGAAGAACTACTGATTGGCGATAACCCGCAAGGTACGGCTCATCCCCGGATTATGATGGCGCGGGAAGTGTCTCTGCCGTGGGCTGAGGTTGAAGATTTTCTGAACAAGTTTTCCCATGCCAGCCAGGCGTTTGATTGTCAGGCGGTTATTGAACTATTGAAGCAGGCGCGGACTGGCTATGCGCCGAATGGCGAGCTGGCGGACCTGGTTTGGTGTAACGGCGGGCAGGAAGCGAGTGAGGCCAGGCCGGATGGTAAGGTGCTGAAGTTTGGGGTTTCGCCGCAGGATGTTTGATATTCGGCGGTGATGGGCTGTGGATTGGGTGTAACAAGGACTGTTGAATGATTGAAATTTTGCACCATGGGGCGGTGACTGGGGTGACTGGCTCTTGTCATGAACTTCGGCTTTCTATAGCTGATATCGGTGCCATGGGGGTCTGTCCACGTAGGGACAGACCCCTTGTCGACCTTGGGCTGCTCAATTCGCAGGCTACAAAGGGGTCTGACCCTCTGGGGTCAGACCCCACCCTTCTGCCAGCGCCGGACTCCCATCTGGGCATCCTGATAGACTGCGGCCTGTTCCAGGGCCAGGAAGACAAGCAGCGGGCCAATGCTGGCGACCTGGCCATCGACTTCTCCATCACCCACATCCGCGCCCTGGTGGTCACCCACGTCCACATAGACCACGTAGGCCGCATTCCCCACCTGCTTGCCGCCGGCTTTGATGGCCCTATCATCTGCTCCGAGCCTTCCGCCATTATGCTGCCGGAAATCCTGGAAGACGCCCTGAAGATTGGCTTCACCCGGGATCGTTCGTTAATCAACCGCGTGCTGGATTTGATCCGCTCCCGCCTTGTGCCGGTGCCTTATGGCCAGTGGCATGAGGTGTTTGATGAGGGTGAGTGTTCGCTTTCGGTGCGCCTGCAAAGGGCCGGGCATATTCTTGGTTCGGCGTATGTGGAGTGCGATGCCCGAGCAGGGGATTATGAGGAGCGCGTAGTTTTCAGTGGAGACTTGGGCGCGCCGCACTCGCCGCTGCTGCCGGAGCCGGTTTCGCCTGAGCGGGCAGACCGTTTGGTGATTGAGAGCACCTACGGGGATAAAGACCACGAAGACCGGGAAACGCGGCGTTACCGGTTGAAGCGGGTGCTGGAGCATGCGCTGGCGGATGGGGGGACGGTGCTGGTGCCGGCGTTCAGTATCGGGCGGACGCAGGAGTTGCTCTATGAAATTGAGGGGCTGATTGCAGAGTTTGGGGATGAGCCTGTTGTTGAGCTTGGTGCCGGAGGGGTCAGTCCACGTGGGGACAGACCCCAGTCAGGCTCCAGTGAAGGGCTCACATGGAACCAACTAGAGATAGTTGTAGATTCGCCCCTGGCCGCCGAGTTCACCAAAATCTACCGGGACCTCAAACCCTTCTGGGACGCCGAGGCCCGCGCCCTGGTGAAAGCCGGCCGCCACCCGCTGTCTTTCGAACAGCTCACTGTGATCGACTCCCACGAAGACCACCTGAATGCCGTAGAATACCTGGCCAAATCCCACCGCCCCTGCGTGGTGCTGGCGGGTTCCGGCATGTGCGCCGGGGGCCGGGTGGTGAATTATCTGAAAGCTATGCTGGGTGATGCCCGTAACGATGTGTTGTTCGTGGGCTACCAGGCCGCGGGAACCCCGGGCCGGGATATTCTCACCTATGGCCCTCGTGGTGGTTGGGTGGAACTTGATGGCGAACGTTACGACATCCGCGCCCAGGTTCACCAAGTTGGCGGCTATTCCGCCCACGCGGGGCAGAGTGATTTATTGCGGTTCGTGGACGGCATTCCCGAAGCACCCAAAGAGATTTGTGTAGTGCATGGGGATGATGGTGCCAAGCAGGCGCTGTGTGGGAAGCTTCTGGAACAGTTACCGGAGTCCCGGATAAGCATTCCCGGGGCATAGATTTTTAATTTCAATTCGGGGTCAGACCCCCGGTACATTTGGCATGATGAAATGTATCCGGGGTCTGACCCCCAAACGCAGTTTGGAGGTTGGATGAAGAAGGTTGCAGTTGTTGGCCTTGGCTACGTGGGGCTGCCGTTGGCGGTGGCGTTTGGTGAGAAGCGTGAGGTGGTGGGCTTCGATATCAATGCTGGCCGTATTGCCGAGCTGAAGGATGGTGTGGATTTCACCCGCGAGGTTTCACGGGAGGAGCTGGCGGCGGCGAGTAAGTTGTCGTTCACCGACTCTCTGGACGGCATTGCCGATTGCCAGGTTTACATCGTGACGGTTCCGACTCCGGTTGACGAGTTCAAAACCCCGGACCTGACGCCGCTGGTGAAGGCCAGCGAGAGTGTGGGTAAGGTGCTGAAGGCCGGCGATATCGTGATTTACGAATCCACGGTGTACCCGGGCGCGACCGAAGAGGTGTGTGTGCCGGTGCTGGAGAAGGTTTCTGGCCTGGCGTTCAACAAAGATTTCTTCGCCGGTTACAGCCCGGAGCGGATTAACCCGGGCGACAAGGAGCATCGGGTGACCACCATTATGAAGGTGACATCCGGCTCCACTCCGGAGATTGCGGACGAGGTGGATGCACTGTACGCAGGCATTATCACGGCCGGCACCCACAAGGCCAGTTCCATCAAGGTGGCGGAAGCGGCGAAGGTGATTGAGAACACCCAGCGCGATCTGAACATCGCCCTGATGAACGAGCTGTCGATGATTTTCGCGCGGCTGGGTATTGATACCCACGAAGTGCTGGCGGCTGCGGGCACCAAGTGGAACTTCCTGCCGTTCAAGCCCGGCCTGGTGGGCGGCCATTGTATTGGTGTAGATCCGTATTACCTGACCCATAAAGCCGAAGCGATTGGTTATCACCCGGATATTATCCTGGCCGGCCGTCGTGTTAACGACAATATGGGCCCCTATGCCGCCGCGCAATTAGTAAAGATTATGATCAAGCGCGGCCTGACGATTGCCAATTCCCGCGTGCTGGTAATGGGCCTGACCTTCAAGGAAAACTGCCCGGATTTGCGTAATACCCGGGTAATTGATGTGGTTGAAGAGCTGCGTGATTTCGGTTGTTCCGTCGACGTAACCGACTGCTGGGCTGATAACGCAGAAGCCGAACACGAATATGGCATCACCCTGGTAGATAACCCGGAGAAAGGTAAATATGACGCTGTATTCCTGGCCGTTCCCCACAACGAATATGCAGCCATGAGCGCCGAAGAACTGCGCAGCTACACCGGCGAAAACGGCGTGCTGTGTGATCTCAAAGGCGTGTTGCCGCTGGGGCAGGCGGATTTCCGGCTTTAACGCCAAACTAATCTCCCGACAAGCGTCTTCCCCGAAAATAGCGGGGTCAGACCCCCAGTACATTTCATCGTGCCAAATGTACTGGGGGTCTGACCCCGTTTTTTGTTTTTGTGAATATACGCTACACTCAATTACCGGAAGATAATTTGAGGATTATATTCACGTGGATCTCACCGAGTTGGCCGTTCTCATCCGAACCGAGCGCAAGCGAGCGGGGTTGTCGATGCAGTCCCTGGCGGAGCTGGCGGGGGTTGATCGTACTACGTTATCCCGGCTGGAGAATCAGCGGTTGCCGGAGCTGGGCTATGCGAAACTGGAGCGTATCCTGGCGGTGCTGGGGCTGGAGTTTGCGGTAAGGCCTGCCGGTGCGTTGCCTACGCTGAATGATCTGAAGCGGGATAGAGGGCAGGGCGACGTATGAGTAGTTTGCATCGGGCTGTTGTGGAGGTTTCCGGAGAGGTTGTCGGCGATCTGGTGGCGCCGGGCCGGCCGGAGCCTGCTGTTTTTATGTATGGGGCGGAAGTGCCGGATAACTCGGCGGTGTCTGTGACCATGCCGGTGGCGGGGCAGGTGTATTCCTACGATGGCTTGCATCCGGTGTTTGCCCAGAATCTGCCGGAAGGTTATCTGGGCGATATTATTCGGAAGCACGTGGCCAAGCTTTATGGCCCGGGTGATTTGACCGTTCTGGCTGCCCTGGGGCGGCACCAGGTTGGGCGCGTGGTGGTTTCTGACCCTGGTGCGGAAGCGGGTAGTGAATTGGCCGATGGTGAGTCTTTGTCGTCGCTCTTGAGTGCGGATAATGCCGGGCTTTTCGAGGAGCTTCTGGACAAGTATGCCCTTCGGTCCGGTGTGTCCGGCGTGCAGCCAAAGGTGCTTGTGCCCGGCACGATCAGCGAGAAAACCACACTTCGAACCCGCGGTTATATTGTAAAGACCTGGGGCGACGATTATCCCCAGTTGGCGGCTAATGAATATTTCTGCATGACAGTGGCCAAAGCCTGCGGTTTACCGGTTCCGGATTTTTATTTGTCGGATAACGGGCGTTTGTTTGTTACGACCCGCTTTGACCGCGATGATTCGGGCAACTGGCTGGGTTTTGAAGATGCCTGTGTGTTGCAGGGCCTTTTGCCTGCAGACAAGTATTCTGGCAGTTATGAAAAACTGACCAAAACCATGAGGGCGTATCTTTCTCCTGAATATCGGGTTCGGGATTTGCGGTGGTTGTTTCTTTCTGTGGCGGTGTCGTGGGCGGTTCGCAATGGTGATGCCCATTTGAAGAACTTTGGCTTGCTGTATGAGAGTCCCTTTGCGAAAAGGTGGCTTGCGCCGGTGTACGACATTGTTTCAACCACACCTTATCTGAGCGGGGATGTTCCTGCGCTGACTCTTCAGGGCCGTAAGGTTTGGTGGCCGGTTGATTATCTTGTGCAGTTCGGCCGGTTGTCTTGCGGTTTGTCTGCGTTGCAGGTTTACAAAGATCTTGAGTTGCTGGCCAGTAAGTTAGAGTTAGTGGCGCAGGATATCGAGCATTATTGCAAGGCCAATCCGGAGTTTTGTGAAGTGGGCGGTGTAATGGTTAATACTTATCAGGCAAGTGCGCAAGAGATCATGAAGAGTCTTTAAAAAAATAACTTTGCCATATCCCTATTTGTTTATTATTATTCCGCCCGACACATGGTCTTTATGATCTTTGTTTAAAACCCCACAGATAATAGGTTTTAATTTCATGGCAAAAATTAACGATTATTACCAGAAGAAGCAGCTGATGGAAAAGCTGGCTGCAGAGCTGGAGAAGCTGGAAAAAGATCAGGCTTTGAAATCCGAGCTGGAGTTTGAAAACAAGGTTCGTGATTTGATGAAGCAGTTCGACAAGTCTCCGAAAGACGTGCTTCAGATTCTGGCTGCGATTGATCCCACCATCGCTGGCGGCAAAGTTGAAGCGCCTGCAGGCACCCGTGCCAAGCGCCCCCTGAAAACCTATAAGAACCCGCACACCGGTGAAGTGGTTAAAACCCGTGGCGGCAACCACAAGACTCTGAACGAGTGGCGTGACAAGTACGGTAAGGAAGCGGTTCAGAGCTGGCAGGAAGCCTGATTTTAGCCTGAGTGTGAACGGCATCATGGAAGGTGTAAGTTAACCTTCGGGTAATGAGTGGATGTGATGCTGTTCACTCTTTGATTTGCTTTGTCTGAGTATAGTGAGGATTGAGGTTCGCCATAAAAACATAATAAACGGGCGACATTGAGCTGGGCGTTGAAATCGGCTCACTAAAACAATTCAGAGACACGAACTATGACAAAGTTAGCGTATGGATGCGCTGCCCTTGCCACGCTCCTGCTGGGTATTTCGCCCGTTGCCCAGGCGGAGCTTGAGCCTATTTCTGATAACAGAATGGGGGAGGTTACCGGGCAGGCTTTTATGAACATCGAAAATATTCCCGGCAATGGGGTGGATTACACCCGAATGACGCTGGGTATTGATGTTGAAACCCGCGTTAATATTGACGACATTCAGGTCGGCCAGATTGATGGCGGCACTGACTTCTCCGCACAACACCTCGCGCTTGGCCATATCGCCCGCAACGACGGCGAAACCTTCAATGGCGTTACCTATAACGAAGGTGAGGCTATTCCTTTTGAAGCCCGTAAGCCCTATATCGAACTTGCCGAAGATTCTGCCGGGCTGAAGGGGTTTCGGATGGGGTTTGCGGAGGCTCGTGGGTCGGTTTCTTCTTATACTGCGAGTTTTAGTGGCAATATTACCGGGCTGAAGATTCGTGACGATGAATTTGACAACAGTGTATATGACGCGACTCTTTATGCAGGAGCCGGGCTGGCTGAGACGAGTAACCGGGCAACGCATGTGGGTGTAAAACTGCCGGGTGTCGATACTACTTGTAACGAAGGTGCTAGCTGCGCGCCCCTCACAAACCTGCGTTCAGTGACCGTCGGTGAAGACAGTGGTATTGAGGGTGTGAGTGGCTTTACCGATGGGTTCTTTATCGGTTTCCAGCGTGACGGCATGGATTGGCAGAGTCTGGATGGTGCCAATACCATCAATGCTGGAAAAGGCGTGTTCATCAACTTGCCGGTTAACATGACGGTTAATATGAGCAAGCTGGCTGGTGACGGTGTGGACCGCCTCCGCACCCATCAGGTCGATATGGGCAACAACCTGTTCTGACAGTTTCAAGCAAGTGGCCAGGATGCCGACATTACTTCTTCTGAATGGATTCAAATTTTTCTTTTACGCCAATGATCATCCTCCTGCCCACGTGCATGTGCTTAAAGGCGAGCGATGGGCTAAGATTGAAGTGGTTTCTTTGGCCGTCAAATACAGCACGCTGAAGAATCAGGAATTGAAAGAGTGTCTTTCGATTGTAGAGAGCCATCAGTCTGAGTTTCTGGAGAAATGGAATGCCTGGTTTCAAAGGTAAATCCGTTCACATTGATGATCGCCACCTGCACGTTGAGCTTGAGGACGGCCGGGTAATTTCCACGCCTGTGCATTGGTATCCGGAGTTGGAGAAGGCGTCTATTTCAGAAATTCGCCAGTACCGGTTTATTTGCGATGGCACAGGCATTGAGTGGCAAACGCTGGATTACCATCTGAGTATTGAGGCTATGTTGTCTGGTAATGCCCGGCAAACTGCTGCGTGATTTTGCTACACTCCTGCCTCATCTGATTCATTGATTCGCAGGAGTCTTCCTTTGATCCGCTCTTTCTACTGGCACGACTACGAAACCTTCGGCGTAGACCCGGTGCACGACCGCCCCTCCCAGTTTGCCGGTGTGCGCACGGATGCGGATCTGAATATCATCGAAGACCCGCTGGTGATCTACTGCAAACCCGCGGACGACTACCTACCTTCTCCCCAGGCCTGCCTGATTACCGGCATCACCCCGCAAAAAGCGCTGCAAGACGGCTACCCGGAAGCGGAGTTTATTGCCCGGATCAACGAGGCGTTCAGCCAGCCTGGCACCTGCGCGGTGGGTTACAACAGTCTGCGTTTTGACGATGAAGTGACCCGCCACACCCTGTACCGTAACCTGCGAGATCCATACGGCCGGGAATGGCAGAATGGTAATTCGCGCTGGGACATCATCGATATGGTGCGGCTGACTTACGCCCTGCGCCCGGATGGCATCAACTGGCCAAAGAAAGAAGACGGCAGCCCCAGCTTCCGGCTGGAAGAGCTGACGGTGGCCAACGGCATTGCCCACGAGGCGGCCCACGATGCCATGTCTGATGTGCTGGCGACCATTGCCGTGGCCAAGCTGATCAAGGAAAAACAGCCCAAGCTGTTCGACTTTGTGCTGAAGCATAAAGACAAGCATTCCGCCCGCCAGATGCTGGATACGGCAACCCTGAAGCCGGTGTTCCATATTTCTGCCAAGTACCCGGCCACTCGCGGTTGCTGTGCGTTGGTGGCGCCGGTGGCGGATCATCCCACCAACAAAAACCAGGTAATTGTCTACGACTTGCGGGAAGACCCGAGCGAGCTTATCAACGCCAGTCCGGAGCAGATCCGTGAGCGGGTGTTTACGTCCCAGGCAGAACTGGGGGAGGGCGTCAGCCGGTTCCCGCTCAAAGGGGTGCAGGTCAATAAATGCCCGGTACTGGCGCCGGCCAATATGCTGTCTACCTTATCCAAGGAACGGCTGGCGGAGCTGGAGTTGGACGGCGATGTGCTGCGCGCCAACCTTGCTAAACTCCGCAACGCCCCGGACCTGCCCGCCCGCATTGCCCAGGCCTTCGACCACCAGTTCGACGGCAGCGACTTGACCGACCCGGACGAGCAGCTCTACGCCGGTGGCTTTATCAGCAATACCGATCGGGAGAAGCTGAACTGGCTGATCTCCGAACCGGTGGAGACATTGGGTGAACAGGAAGTCCGCTTTGAAGACGAGCGCCTGCCGGAAATGCTGTTCCGCTACCGGGCCCGCAACTACCCGGCCACCCTGGATGGTGAGGAAATGGAACGCTGGGAACAGTTTCGAAGCCAGCGGCTGATGAACCCGGGCAAGGGCTGGCGCTCGCTGGAGGCTTATGGGCTGGAGTTGCAGAAACTGGCGGCAGATCCGGAGCTTTCGGAGCGGAATCGGCAGATTCTGGAAGATCTGCACCTTTATGGCGAGTCTATTATTCCGTATATGTGAGGCGGTCCGGTTCCATTTTGTATTCAGGTGATCGGCGAGAAAGAAGGGTGGGGTCGGGCCACGTAGGGCCCGACCCCTTTGCATCCGTCTGGTGAGCAGCCCATACAATAGCCATTCCCCCGGCCATCCCGTACAATATGTCGCTTCTATTCAATACATCCATTCTGTTCAGTCTGGAGCAAAGCATGTCTGATATTAAAAAGGTGGTGCTGGCCTATTCCGGTGGCCTGGATACTTCCGTTATTGTTCGGTGGTTGCAAGACACCTACGGCTGCGAGGTGGTGACCTTCACCGCCGACATCGGCCAGGGCGAGGAAGTTGAGCCGGCGCGTGCCAAGGCCGAAGCGCTGGGCGTTAAGGAAATCTACATCGAGGATTTGCGCGAAGAGTTTGTGCGCGATTATGTGTTCCCGATGTTCCGCGCCAATACCATCTATGAGGGCGAGTACCTTCTGGGTACCTCCATTGCCCGCCCGCTGATTGCCAAGCGTCTGATCGACATTGCCAATGAAACCGGCGCCGATGCCATTTCTCACGGCGCGACCGGTAAGGGTAACGACCAGGTGCGTTTCGAGCTGGGCGCCTACGCGCTGAAGCCAGGTGTGAAGGTGATTGCTCCCTGGCGTGAGTGGGATCTGAACTCCCGCGAGAAACTGCTGCAGTACTGCGAAGAGCGCAACATTCCGGTGGAAATGAAGAAGGGCAAGAGCCCGTACTCCATGGATGCCAACCTGCTGCACATTTCCTACGAAGGCATGAACCTGGAAGATCCCTGGTCTGAAGCCGAGGAAGACATGTGGCGCTGGAGTGTTTCTCCGGAAGCCGCTCCAGAGAAGCCGACCTACGTTGAGCTGACCTACAAGAAGGGTGACATTGTTGCCGTGGATGGCCAGGAAATGAAGCCGCACGTGGTTCTGGAAACCCTGAACAAGCTGGCTGGTGCCAACGGTATTGGCCGCCTGGACATTGTTGAGAACCGCTACGTGGGCATGAAGTCCCGCGGCTGCTATGAAACACCGGGCGGCACCATCATGCTGCGCGCTCACCGCGCCATCGAGTCCATCACCCTGGACCGCGAAGTGGCGCACCTGAAAGACAGCCTGATGCCCCGCTACGCCGAGGTGATCTACAACGGCTACTGGTGGTCCCCGGAGCGTGAAGCCCTGCAGGCGCTGATCGACCAGACCCAGGAATACGTGAACGGTACCGTTCGCCTGAAGCTGTACAAGGGTAACGTAGACGTTGTCGGCCGGAAGTCTGAAGACTCCCTGTTCGACGAGAAGATCGCGACCTTTGAAGAAGATCAGGGTGCGTACGATCAGAAGGATGCGGAAGGCTTTATTAAGCTGAATGCGCTGCGGTTGCGGATTGCGGCTGGTAAGGGGCGTAAGCTCTAAGTAATAAAAAAGCCAGCTCATATGAGCTGGCTTGAAAATACTTCGGAAAGAACGAAAGTGCCTGAAAAATTCGTTAATCCTGTGGGAGAGTACCCATACGGCGGCGGAGGTACTGCACGGCTCCTCCGCCATGGGTGGATACTGCTTCATTCCACGCTGTCAGATTAAGGCCTTCCGTTCTCTCTGTCTGTTTGTGATCTGTGTCGCAGTGTTACGGTGTGTAGTTCTTATACGCCTTCCCGAATTTCCGGTGTGATTTCCACGAAGCGACGGGTTTCGTAGGCATCTATCAGGCCTTGTATCGAGGCTTTTTCCATATCCTGTACAGAAGGCGTGCCTTCTTCAGCGCTGGCGCGGCACAGGGCCATGCCGGCTTCTACGGAAATGTAGCCGGCGGTGGTTTTCAGGGCTTTGTGGTTGATGCCGTCGAAGATGCGCCGGAAGGCGGTGGGCGTGCAGTGGTCGCTGTTGGGAAAGTAAGACACGATCACGAACTGGTTGTCACCAATGCGGCACAGGGCGTCGATAGGGCGGATCAGGCTGTTCAGGCGGCGGGCGATGCCGATGGCCAGTTCGCTCATGACGCTGGGTGGGTGTTTGCGCTTCAGGTCTTGCCAGTTACGGATGCCGCACATCACATAGGCACTGGCGCCGCCACGGGATTCGGCATGGCGCAGGATTTTCTGCAGGCGCTGGCGGGCGTACTTGGCGTTGCACAGGCCGGTTTCCATGTCGATGATGTTGCTGGATTCCAGCTCCCGGTTGTTCTCCACCAGTAAGGCGTTGGCCCGCAGCAGGGTGTTCTGGCGGTCTGCCATACGGTCTGCAGCGAAGATGCGGGGAATCAGCTGCTTGGTCATGTCGGACTTATAGATGAAGTCATCCACGCCCCGGTCGAAGGCTACCAATAGGGCTTCCACGCTTTCCCGTGCGGTCAGCAGGATCACGTAGGTGTAGTGGTTGGTCTGTTCGTCCAGCTGGCGCACATGGTCTGTGAGTTCCAGGCCGTCCATTTCGGGCATCAGCCAGTCGGCTATCAGGACGCTCACCGGGCGTTCTTCCATCAGTTTCAGGGCCGCCGGGGCGTTGTTGGCGATGCGTATGTCGCGGTAACCGGCATTTCGCAAGGTTCTGCCAACCACCATACTGCTGAATTTGGCGTCGTCTACTACGAGGATGGGAAGGTCCAGGTTTGGCATTGTTTATCTACTTCTTACCAGTCCATTGTCGGGTGCGGTTCGCCTTGGCTCTTGGTATGCTTTGGCGGTTCCGGCGCAGCCGCTGTTAATCATCTCGCCACAGTATACTCTGGGTGGCCTTTGGAGAATGACGACCATGCCTTCTTTTGACATTGTTTCCGAAATTGAAATGCACGAAGTAACCAACGCGGTGGACCAGGCCAAGCGTGATCTGGGCAACCGTTGGGACTTCAAGAATGTAGACGCCAATATCGAGCTGGAAGACAAGCGGATTACCGTGAGCGCCGAGCAGGAATTCCAGCTGGAGCAGCTGATTGATCTGCTGCGGATGGCCTTCGCCAAGCGCAATATCGATGCCCGCGCCCTGGCGGAAGACGGCGAGAGCAAGGCCGGCAAGTTGGTGAAGCAGCACTTTGCCCTGAAGCAGGGCATCGAAACCGACATGGCCAAGAAGATCGTGAAGATGATCAAAGACCAGAAGATGAAGGTTCAGGCCAGCATTCAGGGTGACAAGGTGCGGGTAACCGGCAAGAAGCGGGACGACCTGCAGGAAGCCATTGCCATGCTGCGCGAGGCGGAGCTGGATATCCCGCTGCAATTCAATAACTTCCGCGACTGATCCGGAGATTTCACTATCGTACCCGGCACCCGCCTTGCCCTGCTGAAAGACGCCCTGTACACCTACACCCGCTGGCAGGTGATTGCCATGCTGTTTTTGGGGTTTTCAGCGGGGCTGCCGTTTTTGCTGGTGTTTTCCACCCTCAATGCGCGGCTGGCGGATGTGGGGGTAGAAACCGCAACCATCGGCTTCTTCAGCTGGCTGGGCATTACCTATTCCATCAAGGTGTTCTGGGCCCCGGTGGTAGACCGGCTGAAGCTGCCGGTGCTGGACCGGTTGTTTGGTAAGCGCCGGAGCTGGATATTGCTGGCCCAGGCGGGCATTGCCACGGGCCTGTATCTGATGGCGGCGGTGGACCCCCTTTCTGCCCCGGAAACCCTGGCTCTGTGCGGGTTGCTGGTGGCGTTTTCCTCGGCCACGCAGGATGTGGCCATTGATGCCTACCGTATTGAAATTGCCGAAGAGCGGCTGCAGGCGGCGCTGGCGGCGACCTATATTTTCGGGTACCGGCTGGCGTTGCTGGTGGCGGGTGCCGGGGCTTTATACCTGGCGGAGTTCTGGTCGTGGCAGGTGTCTTACCAGGTGATGGCGGCGCTGGTGGGTGTAGGGGTTCTGACGGTGCTGGTGGCCCGGGAACCTGAGGTGAACCACTTTGCTGCGGCCGAAGACATTGCTGAGAAAGTTCAGGAAGAGGCTGCACGCCGTGGGCACCTGCCGCCCCGGTTAGCGAAGCTGGCGGGCTGGTTTTACGCCGCCGTGGCCGGGCCCTTTGTGGATTTCTTCCGGCGCTATAAAGAACTGGCCATTGTGATTCTGGTGCTGGTGGCGGTGTACCGGATTTCAGACATTGCCATGGGTGTGATGGCCAATCCTTTCTACCTGGATTTTATGGGGTTCAGCAAAACCCAGGTGGCCGATGTGACCAAGGTGTTCGGCTTTTTTATGACCATTCTCGGCTCGATGGTTGGCGGGGTGCTGGTGGTGCGCTACGGCGTGCGGCGGATTCTGCTGGCCGGGGCCATCATGACCGCTGCCACCAACCTGCTGTTTGTGGTGCTGGCCCAGTACCCGCCGGATATCAAGCTGCTGGCGCTGGTGGTGAGTGCCGATAACCTGAGTGGGGGTATTGCTAACGTGGCGCTGATTGCCTGGCTTTCCAGTATGACCAGTGCTTCGTTTACCGCTACCCAGTATGCGTTGTTTAGTTCGTTGATGACCTTGCCCGGGAAGTTTCTTGGTGGGTTTTCAGGGATTGTGGTGGCGGATTTCGGGTATGCGCAGTTCTTCCTGGTTGCCGGGGTGATGGGGGTGCCGGCTATTTTGTTGGTGCTTTATATTATGCGGCATGGACGTAGGCTGGATGCGCTGGCTCCGGTTAAGGGTTGATTTGGGAGTGGGCTTAGGCAACGGGGTCAGACCCTCTCGCGGCCCTAAGGCCCAAAGACGCGAGCGGGTCTGACCCCTGCGCGATCGGGTCTGACCCCTGCGCGAGTGGCTCTGACACCTTACGATGAGCAGCTGATGTTCAGGTGTTTGCCCCAGTCTGGGGGGAGGGCGGCGTAGTGTTCGTGTTTGGGCTGTTCGTCGAAGGGGTTTTCCAGCACTTTGATTAGTTCTTTCATGGGGGCGTAGTCGCCGTTCTGGGCTTCCATGATGACTTGCTGGGCAAGGTAGTTGCGCAGGATGTATTTGGGGTTTACCTGGCGCATGGCGTATTCCCGTTCGTCGTGGGCGCGGGTTTCTTTTTGCAGGCGGGCTTCGTAGCGCTCCAGCCATTCGTCTGCCACACTTCTGTCTGCAAAAAGGTCACGCACCGGGGCGTTGCCATGGCGGTGCAGGTTTGAGATGCCGCGGAAGAAGCGGGTGTAGTCTACCCGGTGTTCGTGCAGCATGCTGAAGGTGTCCATGATCAGGGCCATGTCTGCGTCGTCGGTTTCTTCCAGCCCGATCTTGGCCAGCATGTTGTGCTTGAAGCGCTGGTTGTAGGCGGTTTCATAGCTGCCGAGGCATTCGCGCACGGTGTCTTCTTCCATAATCGGCAGCAGGGCGTTGGCCAGGTAATGGCAGTTGGTGAAGCCGATCTGCGGCTGGCGGTTGTAGGCGTAGCGGCCTTCGTGGTCGGAATGGTTGCAGACGAAGCCGGCGTCGAAGTCGTCCAAGAAGGCGTAGGGGCCGTAGTCGAAGGTGTCGCCGATGATGGACATGTTGTCGCTGTTCATCACTCCGTGGCAGAAGCCGACCGCCTGCCAGTCTGCAATCAGCCGGGCGGTGCGTTCCACCACTTCGGTGAACCAGCGGGCCTGGCGTTGTGGTTCCGGCAGCTCAATCAGGTGCGGGAAGTGCAGCGAAATCACGTGCTCCAGCAGGGTTTTCACTGCCTCCGGGCCGTCATGGTAAGCGGCGAATTCAAAGTGGCCGAAGCGGATATGGCTTTTGGCGACGCGCATCAGGGCGGCGGCGGTTTCGATGGATTCGCGCCGGACCGGGTCGTTGGCGCTGATCATAAACAGCGCCCGGGTGGTTGGAATGCCCAGCCCGTGCATGGCTTCCGAACACAGGTATTCCCGGATGGTGGAGCGCAACACCGCCCGGCCATCGCCAAAACGCGAATAGGGCGTGGTGCCCGCGCCTTTCAGGTGCCAGTCCCACCGCGTGCCATCCGGCGCCACAGTTTCCCACAGCAATAACCCGCGGCCATCCCCCAGCTCCGGGTTGTACATGCCGAACTGATGGCCGGTGTACTTCATGGCCACCGGGTCCATCCCTTCCAGCAATTCCGCCCCGGCGCCAATCTGCGCCCAGTCCTGCTCATCCTGAACATGAAACCCCAGCTGCGCCGCAAGCTTGTGGTTAAAGCACACCATCTTTGGCTGCGAAAGCGGCGTGGGCTTCACCCGGCTGTAGAAGCTGTCCGGCAGGTCCAGGTAGCGGTGTTCAACTTTGAAGGTGTCGTTGGTCATGGATTGGCCTGGTTTTTGAATCGGTCTCTAAAACGGGGTCAGACCCCCAGTACATTTGGTGCCATGAAATGTATCGGGGGTCTGACCCCCTCAGAGTGCAGAGTGGAGGTGGCGAATGCAACCACAGCTGGTGGTTTTTACCGATCTGGATGGCACTTTGCTGGACCACCACAGCTATAGCTGGCGGGCGGCATTGCCGGCGATGGAGCGGCTGGCGGCTAACGGGATTCCGCTGGTGCTGAATTCCAGCAAGACAGCGGCGGAGATGCGGGTGTTGCAGCGGGCGATGGGCCTGCGGGCGCCGTTTATTGCCGAGAACGGGGCGGCGGTGGTGATTCCGGCGGGATGTCTGAACAACCCGCAGGAGGAGGTGGTGCATGTGGGTGTTCCCCATAACGAGCTGATACGCACGCTTTTGGTGCAGCGGGAGGGCGGTGCACGATTCCGGGGCTTTTCTGACCTGTCGGCGCGGGAGCTGGCGCAGCTGACGGGGCTGAAAGAAGGTGAGGCAGCCCGGGCAAAACAGCGCCTGGCTACCGAGCCTTTGCTGTGGGATGGAACCGACGCCGAACTGGTGCAATTCCGCACGGCGCTTGGGCTTGCGGGCTTGCGACTGGTGCAGGGCGGGCGCTTCTGGCATGCCATGGGAACCTTCGATAAGGCGGAGGGGGCCCGTTTCTTGCTGAGTCGTTACCAGGAGTGTTTCGGCAATGAGCCGGTGATCACCATCGCCCTGGGCGATAGCCCGAACGACCAGCGCATGCTGGAAGAGGCCGATATTCCGGTGGTGATAAGCGGGGCGAACAGTGAACAGCTGCAGTTTTCGCCCACCCGGCACGCCATGCGCTCCCTGAGACCCGGCCCCGAGGGCTGGAACGCCTGCGTACTCAACCTGCTTCTGGAGTACGGTTACCAGTAAAGGAGAGCCGCCATGGGCGACTTTTACCAGAATGGCATTGTTACCACCCTGCATAACCTTGTGCGCCGCCCGGTGGAAGACATAGAGGCCGACCTGATGCGCTTTCGCAAAGCCCGGCCTATGTCGCTGGTGCTGCCATCCCTGTATTCGGAACTCGAAGGCCCGGCGCTGCAGAATATTGTGCAGGAACTCACCCGAGTACCTTACCTGGACGAGGTGGTGATCGGCCTGGATCGCGCCAATGAGGACCAGTACCGGCACGCGCTGGAGTACTTTTCGGACCTGCCGCAACCGTTCAAGGTGTTGTGGAACGACGGCCCGAGGCTGCGGGCGCTGGATTTGAAGCTGCGGGAGCAAAACCTGGCGCCGACAGAAATGGGCAAGGGCCGGAACGTGTGGTACTGCTTCGGCTATGTGCTGGCGTCCGGCGTGAGCGAATCCGTCGCGCTGCACGATTGCGACATTCTGACCTATTCCCGGGACCTGCTCGCGCGGCTGATCTACCCGGTTGCCAACCCGGGCTTCAACTACATGTTCTGCAAGGGCTACTACGCCCGGGTGGCGGACAGCAAGATGAATGGCCGGGTCAGCCGGCTGCTGGTGACACCGCTGATCCGCGCCCTGAAGAAAGTCTGCGGGCCTAATGATTTTCTGGACTACCTGGACAGCTACCGCTACCCGCTGGCGGGTGAGTTCTCCTTCCGCACCGATGTGATCAACGACTTGCGCATTCCCAGCGACTGGGGACTGGAAATCGGCGTGTTGTCGGAAATGAAGCGCAACTACGCCACCAACCGCTTGTGCCAGGTGGATGTGGCGGATGTGTATGACCACAAGCACCAGGAATTGTCGCCGGAAGACGCCAGCCGGGGCCTGTCGAAGATGAGCATGGACATCGCCAAGGCGCTGTTCCGCAAGCTGGCGACCAACGGTGAGATTTTCTCCAACGAGAAATTCCGCACCCTCAAAGCGAGCTATTTCCGCATCGCCCTGGATTTTGTCGAGACCTACCAGAACGACGCCATGATCAATGGCCTGAGTTTTGACCGCCACAAAGAAGAAAAGGCGGTGGAACTGTTCGCCCAGAACGTGATGCGCGCCGGGGCGTACTTTCTGGATAGCCCCATGGATACGCCGTTTATCCCCAGCTGGAACCGGGTGACCAGTGCCATTCCGGATATTCGCGAGCAGCTGCTGGAGGCGGTGGAGCTGGACAACGAGGAGTTTCGACCATGAGCCAGTCACTGGAAAGCCGGCTGGTGGCGATGCTGGAGGTGGTTTATCCGGCGCTGGATTGCGAGTTTCTGGCGGACCAGTTGCTGGATGCCATGGGCCTGGACCCGGAGGCCGAGCCACCGCCGGCACACCAGAACAACTGGAGCCAGGCGGATGTGGTGCTGATCACCTACGCCGACACGGTACAGCGCCCGGATGAAAAACCGCTGGTGACCCTGAAGCGGTTTCTGGACGACTGCCTGCGGGAGTCGGTGACGGCCGTGCACATTCTGCCGTTCTTCCCCTACAGCTCAGACGATGGCTTTGCGGTGATGGATTACCTGGCGGTGAACGAATCCCACGGCAGCTGGGAAGATATCGAAGCCATCGCCCGGGATTACAAACTGATGGCGGACCTGGTGATCAACCACATGTCGGCCCGCAGCCGCTGGTTCGAGAACTTTCGCAAGCGGGTGGGGCCGGGCAAGGATTACTTTGTTGAAGCCAATCCCAAAGATGACCTGAGCCAGGTGGTTCGGCCCCGCACCTCGCCCCTGCTGAATCCGGTGCAGACCGAGGACGGCGAGCGCTATGTGTGGTGTACCTTCAGCGAAGACCAGGTGGACCTGAATTTCGCCAACCCGGAGGTGCTGATCGAATTCGCCGGTATCATTCGTTATTACCTGGAGCGGGGTGTGAAGATTTTCCGGCTGGATGCGGTGGCCTTCCTCTGGAAAGAGCCGGGTACGCCCTGTATTCATCTGCAGCAGACCCACGAGCTGATCAAGATTCTGCGGCTGCTGATTGAGCATCACACCGCAGATGCCGTGGTGATCACCGAAACCAACGTGCCCAATCGGGAGAACCTGACCTACTTCGGCAACGCCAACGAAGCCCATGCCATCTATAACTTTTCATTGCCGCCCCTGCTGATCAACACCCTGGTGACCGGTAATTGCCGCCATTTGAAAACCTGGCTGATGGGCATGCCGCCGGCGCAGATGGGCACCACCTACCTGAACTTTATTGCCTCCCACGATGGCATAGGGATGCGCCCCACCGACGGGCTGCTGGACGAAGACGAGAAGCAGCGGCTGATCAATACCCTGGAGTCTTTCGGGGGCAAGGTGTCTTACCGGCGCACGGCTGATGGCCGGGATCAGCCCTATGAGCTGAACATTGCCCTGTGGGATGCCCTGAAAGGTACTGCCGAGGGTGGCGCAGACCACTGGCAGCTGCAGCGCTTTCTGTGTGCCCACACCATCATGCTGGCGCTGGAAGGTATTCCGGCTTTCTATATTCACAGCCTGCTGGCCACCGGCAACGACCTCGACCGTGTGGAACATACCGGCCGGCTTCGTTCCATCAACCGTAGCCAGTGGCAGCTGGAAAGGCTGGAAGCACCGCTGGCCGATCCCCTCAGCCATCACAGCAAGGTGTACCGGGAACTCAAACGCCTGATTGCCATCCGCCGGGCCCAGCCCGCCTTCCACCCCAACGCCACCCAGTTCACCCTGCACTTGGGCCTGCAACTGTTCGGCTTCTGGCGCCAGAGCCTGCGCCGGGAACAATCCATCTTCTGCATCCACAACATCAGCGCCGAAGTGCAACAAGTGGCCCTCAGCGACATCAACCTGATCAGCACAGACCAATGGACAGACCTGCTCTCCGGCCAGCCCATCGAAGACCTCAGCGGCACGATTACCCTGAAACCTTACCAATGCCTCTGGTTGGGGGTCAGACCCCCGATACATTTGGCATGACGAAATGTACTGCGGGTCTGACCCGCTGGGGCTGAGGTAGCCGCTGAGCCGAATATGGGTTGTAATCGGCTCAGGTTCTGATCCGAATAGGCAGATTTTTTCGGCTCATGTATATCTGACAAGAACAAGACTGGCCGCGTTTCACGTGGGATGAGGGTGCTCTGCGCTCCTCGGTTGCTTGATTCTGCCGGCGAGGAATTTGGGGAAGGCATCAACGCCCGGAAGTACCAGTCTCTGGCTAAGGTCAGCAAGGCGACGGCTACGCGGGATTTGACGGACTTAGTGGAGAAAGGTTGTATTTTTCAGTTAGCCGGGGGCGGACGCAGTACCCGCTATGCCTTGTTGCTGCACAGTGACTGATTGACCAAGCCGGTTTGTGACCGGGTTGTTTGTAATGCCGTGACGGGTGGTTATAATCGGCGCAGCTCAGGATGAGTTTGTTATAACCATTTAAACTTCAGGGACCGAAGGTATGCCCCAGGCAAGCGGATTGCAGTTCACCGCCCGTGTAGGCGAATTCCCCTCTGATCACTTTTCGGTAGTTGGCTTCGCGCTGACCGAACAGCTGTCTTCCTTGTTTCATGGCCGCTTGCAGCTGGCCAGCACCGCCCCGGATGTAGCCGCCGCCGATGTATTGGAACAACCGGTAGACCTGGTGGTTTGGCAAGACGGCCAGCCCCTGCGCCGCTTCACCGGTGTGGTGAACGAGTTTGTTCGTGGCAACACCGGTCATCGCCGCACCCGCTACGAAGTGGTCATCCAGCCGCCCCTTTGGCGTTTAGGGTTGATGCACAACAGCCGCATCTTCCAGACCCAGGCCACGGACGCCATTGTGCGAACCTTGCTGGAAGAGCGGGGCATAGCGGATTCGGTGTTTGATCTGAAGCGCGCTCCGGCCGAACGGGAATACTGCGTTCAGCACCGGGAAAGTGATCTGCAATTCCTGGAACGCCTGGCCGCTGAAGAAGGCTGGCATTACCGCTATCAGCACGGCAGCGTGGATGGCGAAGAGCAACCGGCACTGATCCTCGCTGATCACCATGGCGACGCCCCCAAACTGGACCCTGTGACCTGTAACACCAAAACCGGCGGCAGCACCCAACAAGCCTGCGTGTTCAGCTTTGCCTACGAAGAGCGCGTGCGTGCTTCGTCTGTAGCCATGAAGGACTACACCTTCAAGAACCCCGCCTACGCCCTGATGCACGAACAGAGTGCTGGTGGTGTAAATCACAGAGAAGATTATCAGCATTATGATTACCCCGGCCGCTACAAGGCCGATGCCAGTGGCCAACCGTTCACCCAGGCCAGACTGGACGCCCTGAGAAACGACGCCTCCCTCGCCAAGGGTAAAAGCAACCGCCCGGACTTCGCTCCAGGTGCAAAGGTAGAACTGCAGGACCACGACAGCCAGACCCTGAACCGGGAATGGCTGCTCACAGCCATCACCCACACCGGCAAACAGCCCCAGGCCGTGGAAGAAGAAGGCGGCAGTGAACCCACCAGTTACCACAACGACTTCACCGCCATCCCGGCCGACAAAACGTGGCGGCCAGTGTGCAACCACAAGCCCATGATGGACGGCCCCCAGATGGCTATCGTAACCGGCCCCGAGGGTGAAGAGATCCATTGTGACCAGTATGGCCGCGTGAAAGTAAGATTCCCTTGGGATCGTTACTCCAAAAATGACGAACACTCCAGCGCCTGGCTGCGAGTCGCCCAGGGCTGGGCCGGCGGCCAATACGGCTTTATGGCTTTACCGAGAATTGGCCACGAAGTGATTGTGTCCTTCCTGGACGGCGACCCGGACCAGCCCATCATCACCGGCCGAACCTACCACGCCACCAACACACCGCCCTACGCGTTGCCGGAACACAAAACAAGAACCACTCTGAAAACCAAAACCCACAAGGGCGAAGGCAGCAACGAGCTCAGATTTGAAGACGAAGCGGACCAGGAACAGATCTACCTCCACGCCCAGAAAGACCTGGACCTGCTGACGGAAAACAACCGCACGGAAGTCATCAAGAACGACAGCCACCTGACGGTGGAAAACAACCGCTTCAGCCACACCAAAGGTAATAGCCACCACACCACCGATGGCGAGCACCGGGAAAGCATCGGAGCGGACTATAGCCTCACCGTTAACGGAAGCCACCACAGCAAGCAGGGCAAGAACCAGCTGGTGGAAGCCGGCACCGAAATCCATCACAAGGCCGGTATGAAAATAGTGATCGAAGCCGGAGCCGAGGTGACGCTGAAAGCGGGTGGTAGCTTTGTGAAGGTAGACCCGAGTGGGGTGACCATTTCCGGGCCGCTGGTGCGGATGAACTCCGGGGGTGGGCCGGGGAGTGGTAGTGGGGTTGGGGTCACGGGGCCGTTGTTGCCCGAGAGTTTGAACGAATTAACGGCCAACGATGAACCTGTGCAGGTGGCGGAAACCGGCACCAGAGCGACAGCGGGGCCTTCTGCAGCCTCGGTGCCTGCGTTGAAATCCGCAGCTAAAAAGGATGTTGCTCTTGTGAAGCAATGCGGCCGCCAACCAGATGGTACTTGTGCCATGGACGCCTGTGCATGTGAGGGAGACATTGCATGATGAGCCTGGATGAGAAGACCATTGAGCGAGCATGGCTACTGATTGATGGTGCGGTATTTGATGCTCCCAGATTCATCTATGAATACGATGATCAGCCGGAACTCGAATACCTGTACCTTGGCACGCCCCATGAGTCGGTCATCGAGGTGAGCCCCTGCCTTGTAAAGCCTTCGCCATCATCGCGAATATGGTCAGAGCAGGTAAGGTGGCAGGACCATGCCGTTGTCCTGATGGCAGACGAGATCCTGTCCGTATTGGCCGATCATTTGCGGAGCCTGTTGAGCGTCAAGTTGCCTGATGGTGGCTATTCCTATCTCAGGTTCTATTCCCCAAAGCAGCTGGTCAGGTTGATGGGAGCGTTCAGTGATCTGGAGCGAGACCAATTCAGTGGCCCGATTACAGACTGGCTGGCTTTCCAAACTGATGGTCAATGGCGGCGATTCAGTGCAGATGGCCAGAGACCAGCCAGGCTGGCTTCTGAAGAAGGCTGGTTTGTTCTTGCTGATCACCATATTGAGGCCCTGGCCGCTATGGCCAAAGACGAGTTCGTGAGCCGGTTGGCCCAATACCTTTCCCTGAACGATGCATCCAGGCTGAACGCCCTGATTCAGCAGGCCAACTCGTTTGGGTTCCGTACAGAGAAAGACGTAAGCCGATTTGCAGAGCTAGCTGTAGTGCACGGAGAGCGCATTGAGCATCCAGAATTTCAGGCCATTTTGTCCAGTTCTGAAATGCCAGCAGGTATGCGCTTGAGTGAAGTGGATAAACGTTTGGCATATGGAGTTGCCTCATGAGTTCCGAATATACCGTCAAGTCCGGCGACACCCTCAGTGCAATTGCACAGCGACACCAAACTACCTTAAGCAGCCTCTTGAGACTGAATCCGGATATCGACAATCCTGATCGGATCTTTCCCGGGCAGCGGCTCAAACTTCCCGCTGCGAACGACGCAGATTTCTCCAGCTGCGAGGTCGGACAGGTTGCTCAGGAACAATCATGTACAGAAGAAATTGTCGAAGTTGTCCATGTCACGGGTTCTGATGAGTTGATCCTGTTGACTAAAGAGGAGCTCTCCGAGTGGCTTGACGAAGAAAAATTCGTTTGTGGCCCAATCAATGAGTTTTATAAAAAGTTGGATAAACTCAACGACGGCGACGAGGATTCCGCATTGAGTCCGACTGATGGTGAAGGCCAGTTGCTGTCGGAAGTGCAGGAAGAGAAAGAGCTTCTGGTGGCAGAACTGGAAGCTCGTGGAGTGCTGACGAATGATATGCAGAGCATACCGCCGATCACTGAGATCAAAAGATTAGCCGGTAATAAGCACGTTACTTTTGTGCGTTCTGACAAAATGAAAAATCACCGGAGACGATATTCGATAGCTGCCAGAGACCGTGCACGCAGCGAGGGTTGGTTAACCGAGAACGGACTGGATCCCGCTAAGCTGCGTGATGCCATCCGAAGCGAATTGAACGTGGGGTTCACCAAGACGTTGTGGGAACCAGATCAAAATGGTGCGCTCATGACGACATTGAACAAATTCTACGATGAAGCATCCTGGTCGGTCTGGGGTGATGCCGCGGCACGACAACAAGCGATTGATGAAACGGGGTTCGACGCCTCGGTAGAGGCGCAGTTCATGCGCTTTGCTGCTGGGGCAAGCGCTTCTGGTGAGTTTGATCCGAGAAAAGGCAAAGTGCACCTTCAGGCCAAGGCAGAAGGGCAATATTCTCTGGCCCAGGGCAAGGTTGGGGTTGAGCAGTCGTACCCTGTTAATAACAGGTCTGAGATCAAAGTTTACTACCGAGTTGGTGGTTGGAATGGCGAGCGAAAAGAGGTTTCACTTGGACACTTCCAAGCAAGGCTTCGAGCCTCGTTGTCTGGATTTGCCGGGGCTTCTGCACTTCTCGCCGCAAATGTCACTGTAGATTCGAGTGATGGGATACCGAACCTAAAAGGTATTGCGGCCAGAAAGCGAGGGCAAGGAGCAGCGGGGGATGTGGGGGTTTTTGCAGGTGTGCGCGCGGGATGTGAACTGTCAGGAGCATTGCTTTGGACTGATGTATTGTCGACGCAGGCCGACAAAACACTTTGTGAAATAGGAAAGAAAGTTGAGGCGGCAGCTGGAATCGGCGGAGAACTTCGCCTCCGACTGGAGTTCAGTGAAAACACCGGCAAGTTTTATTTTAATTTTCACGCTGGAGTGGTGTTGGGCGTTGGTGCGTCTGGAAGCTTTGTGCTTGAGGTGGATCCGGAAAATATAGTGACGATGATCCATTACGTCTATAAAGCGCTGGCAGATGCTGATTTTCGATATTTGGAACTCTTCGGTAATGAAACTAATGCTTTTGATTGGTACACCAGGATTGCGATCTACGCAATTGGAACAGGCACCAACTTTTCGGTCGCTGCGGTTCAGGTGGCCGAGCGTGGTGCCATAGCGGTATTAGATTTTATGGATAATCTTAGCGGTGCTCTTCAATCTAATCTCGAGCGGGAAAGGATTGGTCGGGAGATCGCCGACAATCTTATCGCAGATCATGCACGCGGAGCAGAAAGCGTTTTGCGCCACTCACCGCCGGAAGTAAAGGCTAAATTATTATATTTATTGATCGATGATTTCTGGCTGACACCCAAGTTGCTGGACGGAACCTACAAAAAGGTAAAAGCCGTTGGCCTGATTCTGAAATCCATGCAGAGCTGGAGAGATTTTGAGGAGACTATGGTCCGCATCAATCCAGAGAACGAACCGATAAAGAGAAAATTTGAGGAAAATGTGCGGAACGTGTTCAATTTCATTGGCAAAAATGTGAACCACTACAATCTTTTCCAGCGAATTTTGAAGGGCACGACCGCTAATCTGGTAGGCCCTGTTCGTTCAGATCCGTTTTCAGCTTGCCAGGTTTCAGGGATTGTCTGATGTTGAGGAAACGAATATTGAGAGTAATGACCCGGGTTAGTGCGCTATGGTTCGTCGTTCTCTTTGCGGGATGCTCCTCACCAGAGGCGCCCTCAGACGATGAAATCGTAGAGGTGCTCGACAGAGCCAAAAGCAATCTGGTTTTCGTTGAAGGCGGAGAGTTCTGGCTAGGGGATGTCGGCAACGAGTCGGGTGTGCTTTTTAACCCCATGGCTGATGATAACAAGCCGCCAAAACGCATTGAGCTTGATGGTTTTTCAATCCTGAAAACCGAAGTAACCTGGGGTGATTTCGTCACATTTCTGCGCGATGTCGGAAGAGCCGAAGACTATACCATCGATAATGGGTTCACACGTGCAGTGACGCTGCCAATAATCTCAAATGACGATCCTGCCTCGCCAAATTACAAACACAAACCTGCCCGCAGTCCGAATTTCCAGGAAGCAGAAAACTACTGTTTGTGGCTGGCCGAGAAAACGAGGCTCCCCTTTTCCCTCCCATCCGAAGCTCAGTGGGAGTATGCGGCCCGGAATCGGGGCCAGGCCATCGCATTCGCAACCGATACAGGTGAAGTGGAGTTAGATAAGTATCTTCAACGCCCCTCCTATGCAATCGACCCGATGCAGCCGGTTTCCGGTAATGTGTTGATTCACTCATCACTCGATGTGGAGAGGCGCCCGGTCGGCTCTTACCCCCCGAGTCCCCTGGGCTTGCATGATATGACCGGGAACGTGGCCGAGTGGACGAAAGACTGGTTCCGGCCCGGTTTTGACCATCTTTCCACCAAGAACCCTGTAGCCATAGAGCCGAGCCGTGAGTATGCCGGTAAACGCGTGGTCAGGGATCTCGCGGGAACCGGTGATCATCTCGGCGGGAGTGCAACGGTTTATGCAAGGGTGGGCAGAGAACTAGATAACTATTTATACGGTTTTCGGTGTGTTGTTAATCAACCCGAGCCAATCAAGGAACTCCCCTAAACACGCAAAGTGCGCAGAGACCTGATGAAAACCCAAGGGGCCCAGCAACACCGATCAACCCCAATAAGCCTGAAAAATACGTGAGAGACTGGGCCGGGCACGGAGATCATATGGGGGGGGGTACCGTGCTTGCCCGAAATGGCGAGAATATTTCGTCAGGAAGACATGGCTTCCGCTGCGTCGTCAACCAGCCTCAACCCATTAACTAACCTCCCAGCGCCAGAAACATGCTCAGAAAAAACCACATTGATTGGCCGCTCCTGTGGTCATCACTAAAAGTTGACCTCGGCATTATGCTAACGATGCTGTGCGTAGGAATAATCACCACCGCTGCGGGTGGTGGCATTTTCTACGTCGACTTTGGCGACTGGGGTGCCATGATTGCGGGAGGTTTCTTCGCATTGATGGGCGCTGGGTTGGTTCTGCTTGCTATCGTCGCGACTTACTCGGGCACCAGCTACCTCTACGGCCAGGCCTTGCTGCGGAAGCACGGTGTAGAGGTGGACGGCGTACTGACCAAAAAAGAAGCGGATTGTCAGTTTCATCAGGAATACGACCATCGAAATGAGCCACAGGGGGAAGGGCATTATCAGTGTAACCTTCTGATTGAGTTTGATTTTCAGGTTGATGGCCAAAATCACAGTGGGGCCTTCTATCTGAGTAAGCTGGCAACGTTCGACAAGTTGCGGGAAGGTGACCCGGTGCCCCTCAAGGTGCTCAGGTTTGATCCCTCCGTTCACAAGGTACGAGAGAGGCGTCTGGCAAATATGTTGAAGGGGCGTGAGCCCCAAATGCCTTCTCTCGTTCCCGAAGGCGCCGAAATCGGTCAGCTGGTATGAGGAAAGAGAACCCCGAACACAAGGATTGAACCATTGAAAACCCTGGATATCCTCAAATACGTATTCACACTCGTTGGCGCCGGGATGCTGTTGTTTGGTTCCGGTGACTTACACGTGTTTCGCAGTGATAACCTGTGGTTTGACCCCAGTAACCATATCGAGAGGGACACGGTGCCCGTGCTGGTGGGTGAGAGCAATCTGAATCGCTATTGGGTTGATACGTCTTTTATGCCAAAGCTTGCCGGTTAAGAGGCATCGAGCTGCACGCGGAAGCTACGTTTTCTTTACCCCCAAAGCACAAACATACTTCCGCTCATACCGCCGGTCAGCCCAGCTCTCATAAACCCGCCTGGCAATGGGATAGATCACCGGCCACAACAGCGGTTTGAACAGCCACCCAAACGGCGTATGGCTCCAGGCCCGCACGTTGGCGTGCAGCCCGGTTACCCATTCGCCGGTCCAGGTCATCAAATGCAGGCGGCGGAGCAGGTCTTCATGGGATGGCAGCTGGGGGCTGCCTTCCGGTTGTTCGTGAATGTCTGCGAAGATCAGTTGCCCGCGCTGCAGCCGACGCAGGGTGCGGATTTCCTTTGCGCAGAGCGGGCAGCTGCCGTCGTAGAATAGTGTGTCGTATTTTGGGTTCATACAGGTGCTGGTTATCCGGTGGCGTTTGTTAACTATACGAGCCCCGTGGCTGATGGTTCAGCGCCGTGGTGTTTGTAATGCCCTGATAATGCAGCCACTTGTTCGAAACGCTACACTGGTGTCTTTGCGGAAGCGCAGGCTTCTGTGTAACCACTCACCAGGCCAGACTTGCACATGGAAGACCAGAAGCCCGACCAGACTGCTCCGGAAGATAAAAAAGCGTCAGCGCTTGCCGAGTTGTCCACTCCCATCTACGGCCTGTTCACGCTGGGTATTCTGTACACCCTGTACTTGGCCCACCAGATTGTCCTGCCGATCATTCTCGCGGTACTCACCAGCTTGTTGTTGTCCCCTCTGGTGAAGAAAGCCAGGTTGAAATGGCATGTTCCGCGGGTGGTGAGCTCGCTTGTACTGGTGCTTGTGGTGCTGGCGGGTATTGTCGGTTTGGGGGTTGCGGTAACCGCACCGGCGCTGGAATGGGCTGAGCGCGCCCCGCAAGGTTTGTCGCGCCTGTTGGTGGGCGATAGCGAGATTATGCGGCAACTGGACAAAGTCACCCGTTCTGCGGAACAGGTGGAGAAGTCGGTAGAGGGTCTGTCGTCTGAGGACGGTAGTGAAAAACCGACAACCGTGGTGCTGCAGACCGATTCCTGGCGCAGCCAGCTGATGACAAAAGCCCGCAACGGCCTGGCCGGCCTGGCGCTGGCGTTGGCGCTGACTTACTTTCTGCTGGTCAGCGGCGACAGGTTGATCCGCAACTTCGTGCGGCAAATTCCCAGATCTCAGCGCAAAACCGTGCTCAGAATTACCCACGACTCCCAACACCAGATCGCCCAATACCTGGCAGTGTTAGGCCTGAGCAACCTGTCGGTAGGCTTGATCACCGGGCTCACCTGTTGGGCCATCGGCCTGCCAGACCCGGCCGTATGGGGCCTGATCGCCGGCCTTGCCCGGTTTATTCCCTATCTCGGCAACATGCTCACCATCGCGCTACTGGCGCTAGTGTCGGCACTAACCCTGGACACCGTCTGGATGATGGCACTGGCACCGCTAAGCTTCATCCTGCTCACCACCATCATCGGCTTCTTCCTGGAGCCCTGGATCCACGGATTCCGCATGGCCATCAACCCCGTCATCATCTTCGTATCCATCTTCTTCTGGGGCTGGCTCTGGGGCCCGGTAGGCGTACTGCTGGCCGTCCCCCTGATGACAGTAATTCAAGTGATCCTAAAACAAATCCCGAGACTGCGTCCGGTGTACAGAGTAATTGCTCGATAAGCCGTCTAAAACACAACGCTCGATCACGAACTGAGCTTCCTTTCCAACAAGGTTCTGCCGGCGGGAGGTGGGGCGTATTTTTCTGGCAGGAAAAAAGATGTCTGAGCGAAGCGAGTTATTTTTTCCAGAAGAAAAACACCCCCCACCTCCCAGCCCGCCCCCACAACCAGAAGGATGGGAGCCCAAGCCAAACTCATCACGTTCCCTGACACAAAGCCAGATCTTTCCTATGCTCAGTGAATCAAAGAATTCACCAACGCAGGAAGAATTCAATGCCAGACATCCCGCCCACCATGAAAGCCATGGTCCTCACCGGCCATGGCGGCCTGGAAAAGCTTGAATACCAGGATGTTCCGGTGCCCAGACCAGCAGCAGGCCAGATTCTGGTCCAAGTAACCGCCACCGCCAAGAACAACACCGACCGCAAAGCCCGTGAAGGCCTGTACCCCACCAAAAAGGGCGAAATGACCTCATTCCAGATGGGCGGCAAACCCACGCTGACCTTCCCGCGCATACAAGGCGCAGATATCGTAGGCCGAGTTGTCGCCGTGGGTGAGGGCGTCAGCGAACAACGTATCGGGGAGCGCGGCCTGCTGGACTTCAACATCTACGCCAACGACCGCACCGACATCAATCTAACCCCGGACTACTACGGCCATGGCGCCGATGGCGGCTATGCCGAATACGTCGTCCTGCCATCCGACCAGTTTCACCACATCCCGAATCCGGAACTGGCGGATGCCGAGCTGGCGGCCATGGGCATGTGCTCCTACCAGACCGCCTACCACATGCTCACCTCTGCCAACGTGCAGACGGGCGAGCGGGTGCTGGTTACCGGCGCGAGTGGCGGTGTGGGCACGGCCCTGATCCAGCTCTGCCGGATTATCGGTGCCATTCCCTACGCACTGAGTCAACAAGACAAGGCCCAAGCTCTTCTCGATCTTGGCGCCGAAGCGGTGCTGGATCGCAGCAACATGGACACCTTCGTCGACCGGGTGAAGGCAGAAACGGATGGCAAACCCCTGGACGCAGTGATGGACCTGGTAGGCGGCGAGATGACCGACAAGTTCATCGACGCCATGATCTTCGACATGAACGCCCGCAGCACCTACCCGCGCCTGAGCATCGCCGGCGCCAGTGGTGGCAACATCAGCGAAATCCTGTGGACCCGAATCTACCTGTACCAGGTGCAGATCTTCGGCGTGTCTCACGGCACCCGCGAAGAAGCCAACCAGCTGATGACCTGGATACGCGATGGCCAGCTGAAACCCGTCCTGCACGGCGCGTTCAAACTGTCTGACCTGCACAAAGCCGAAGAGTATTTCGTGAACCGTGGCAGCAACTACCTGGGCAAGATCGTGATCGTGCCGGATGCCCAGTGGCAGGTACACGGCCAACCCTTTGCCGTGGGGGCGGGCGGATGAAACCTGAACTCACCATTCAATTGATGGATACCCACGCCGGCGGTGACGTCAGCCGCATCGTCACCGGCGGCATCAAGAACTTGCCAGGAGATACGGTAAGAGCCCAAATGGAATACCTGCGCGACGACGCCGACGGCCTGCGGCGGTTGCTGCTGGAAGAACCCTACGGCATCCCCGAAATGTCCGTAGACATGCTGGTACCGGCCACCAACCCCGAAGCCGCCGCTGGTTACATCATCATGGAAGTCATGGGTTACCCCATATACTCCGGCTCCAACACCATCTGCACGGCAACGGCAGTTCTGGAAACCGGCATAGTCCCCAAGCAGGAAGGCAAACAACACTTCAAACTCGACTCCCCAGCCGGCCTGGTAAACATAGAAGCCACCGTGCACAACGGCGTAGTAGAAGCCATCACCTGCGAAGGCCTGCCCAGCTACATCCACACCCACAACGCCAGCACCAACGTACCCGGCATCGGCAAGGTCAACTACAGCGTCGCCTACAGCGGCGGCTTCTACGCCCTGGTAGACGCCAAATCCCTCGGCTTCGACCTCACCCTGGACGAAGAGCACCAACTAGCCCAAACCGCCCACGCCATCGTCGAAGCCATCCAGGCCGAAAGAGGCTTCTCCCACTACACCCTGGGCGACGTGGGCCCCCTCCCGTTCCTCCACTTCATGGGCCCGGTAGAACAAATAGCCGAAGGCTACTACCGCTCACGCTCAGCAACCTACGTCCACCCCGGCGTCATCTGCCGAAGCACCACCGGCACCGGAACCTCCGCAAGACTGGCGTTAATGAACCACGAGGGCCAAATCAAACCCGGCGACAAACTCGAAACCATATCCCTGAGGGAAACCGGGTTCATCGGAGAGTTCACAGCAGTGGACAAGGAAGGGGAGTATCAGGTGGTCAAAAACAACATAACCGGCAAAGCCTACGTCATCGCAAAGTCCGACATAGCAGTGAACTGCGACGACCCCATGGTGGAATGCAACGGCCTGACTCACATCCTCAAATCAGAAGATGTGCCTTAACCTGCAGAACCTATACCGCACACAAGCCATGGAGGCGAACGAAGTAAAGCCAGTGGGAGAGGGGGAGAGGTTCCCATAAAGTTAAGCCGGCGGGAGGTGGGGTGTGTTTTTCTGGCAGGAAAAAAGATGTCTGAGCGAAGCGAGTTGTTTTTTCCAGAAGAAAAACACACCCCACCTCCCAGCCCGCCCCCACAACTTAACGGATAGGAACCCAAGCATAACCCCGCCCCCACAACCAAACGGATAGGAGCCCAAGCCCGACCCCGAGCCAGCCACTCACCGAGGCCGCAATCGCCGCTTCTCCGCCCGCCGCATCCAGAACCAGGCGATGAAGGCAATCACCGAAACCGCCGCAATAATCAAAGTCGCCAACGCATTAATCTCCGGCGACACCCCCATCCGCACAGACGAGAACACAACCATCGGCAAAGTCGTCGCCCCCGGCCCGGACACAAAGCTCGCAATCACCAGATCATCCAGCGACAAAGTAAACGCCAGCAACCAGCCTGACACCAACGCCGGCGCAATCACCGGCAGCGTGATTACAAAGAAAGTCTTCAGCGGCGTACAGCCCAGATCCATGGCCGCCTCCTCAATGGACAAATCCACCTCCCGCAACCGCGCACTCACCACCACCGCCACATAGGCACTGCAAAAGGTCGTGTGAGCAATCCAGATCGTCGCCATGCCACGGTCCACCGGCCAGCCAATCAACTGCGCCATCTGCACAAACAGCAGCAACAACGACAAACCGGTGATCACCTCTGGCATCACCAGCGGCGCCGTGATCATGCTGGACAGCAGCGTACGCCCGCGCATCTTCTTGAACCGGGTAATCATAAAGGCGCACAAAGTGCCCAGACACACCGCCATGCTGGCGGAATAGAAGGCAATGCGCAGGCTCATCCAGACCGCAGACAGGATTTGCTCATTGGCAAACAGCGCGCCGTACCATTTCGTGGAAAAGCCGGCCCACACCGAAACCAGCCGCGAGGCGTTGAACGAGTAAACGATCAACACCACCATCGGCAGATACAGGAACAGCATGCCCAGCACCAGCATGGATTTTGAGAAGCCGGGGGCTTTCAGCTTAACCATTCTTTTCCATCTCCCGAGCCTGGAAGCGGTGGAACAGCACAATCGGAATCAACAGCAGCGCCAGCATGACAATCGCCAGCGCAGAGGCCACCGGCCAGTCGCGGTTGTTGAAGAACTCCTCCCACAGCACCTTGCCGATCATCAGGGTATCCGGCCCGCCCAGCAGTTCCGGAATCACAAACTCGCCCACCGCCGGAATGAACACCAGCATGGAGCCCGCCAGAATACCGGCCTTGGATAACGGCAAGGTGATCGCCCAGAAAGTAGTCAGGCTACGGCAGCCAAGATCCGACGCCGCTTCCAGCAGGCGCACGTCCAGCTTCACCAGGTTGGTGTAGATGGGCAGGATCATGAACGGCAGGTAGGCGTAGACGATGCCCAGAATCACCGCAAAGTTGGTGTTCAGCATCTTCAGGGGTGAGTCGATCAGCCCCAGCCACATCAGGAACGTGTTCAGCAGCCCCTGATTACCCAGAATGCCCATCCACGCGTACACGCGGATCAGGAACGACGTCCAGGACGGCAGCATCACCATCAGCAGGAACACCAGTTGCCAGTGCTTGGGCGCCCGGGCCATGGCGTAGGCCATGGGGTATCCGATCAGCAGGCAGAACAGGGTGGCCAGGAACGCGGTTTTCACCGAGCCCCAGTAGGCAGCGATGTACAGGCTGTCGGAGGCCAGGAACAGGTAATTGCCAAAGTTCACCACCACCGACAGGGTGTTATCCACCCACCGGAACACGGGCTCGTAAGGCGGAATCGCCATCACCGCCGAGGTCAGGCTGATCTTCAGCACCAGCGCAAACGGCAGCAGAAAGAACAGCAGTAGCCAGGCGAACGGCACGCCAAACACCACCCGGCGATGGAATACCACCGCACGCACCCGCTCAGCAAGAGGAGTTGCCAGAAGCTTCTTGGTCATGGCGTCAGTTCCAGAGCAGGATAGGGCTGGAGGCTTCCCAGGACACATACACCCGGTCACCCCACGTAGGCCGCTCACCCCGGCGTTCCACGTTGGCCATGGTGGCCTGCACCCGTTTGCCACTGGCCAGCTTCACGTAGTAAGACGTGATGTCGCCCAGGTAGGCGATGTTGTCCACCGTGCCGCAGCTCCAGTTGGCGTCGCCCTCGGGTTTCTCGGTGGTCAGGTAGATCTTCTCCGGGCGCAGGGCGATCAGGGTTTCCGTGGTTTCCGCAGGCGTGGTCACACCCCGGTCGATAAACACCGGTGCGTCCAGCAGGTCGCTGGTGAGCGAGATGCTGTCGGAGTTGTCTTCCAGGATGTTCGCCTCGAAGATATTCACCGAGCCGATGAACTCCGCCGTCATGCGGCTGTTCGGGCTCTCATAGATATCAATGGGCGAGCCCACCTGGGCAATCCGGCCGTAAGACATGATGGCAATGCGGCTGGCCATGGTCATGGCTTCTTCCTGGTCGTGGGTCACCATCAGGCAGGTCACGCCCACTTTCTCCAGGATATCCACCAGCTCCAGCTGCATTTCTGTGCGCAGTTTTTTGTCCAGCGCGCCCATGGGCTCGTCCAGCAACAACAGCTTCGGGCGCTTCGCCAGCGAGCGGGCCAGGGCCACACGCTGTTGCTGGCCGCCGGACAATTGCTGGGGCCGGCGCTTGCCGTAGGCTTCCATCTTCACCAGCTTGAGCATAGCCGCCACGCGGTCGGCGATTTCGTTTTTCGGCAGTTTGTCCTGTTTCAGGCCCATGGCAATGTTCTGCTCCACAGTCATATGGGGGAACAGGGCATAGGACTGGAACATCATGTTGGTGGGGCGCAGGTACGGGGGCAGGGCAGTGATGTCCTGGCCGTCCAGCACAATGCGACCGGAATCCGGGGTTTCAAAGCCTGCCAGCATGCGCAGCAGAGTGGACTTGCCAGAGCCGGAGCCACCCAGCAGGGCGAAGATCTCGCCCTTGTGGATGTCCAGGCTCACGTCGTCTACCGCCAGGGTGCTGTCGAAGCTCTTGGAAATACCCTTGATGCTGAGGAGCACCTCCGCTTGCGCGGAGGTGTTGTTGATTACGGCCACCGTCAGCGACCGGATTTCACGCTGGTCCAGGTGCGGGTCATCAGGCGCTGCGCGTCCTGAGGCCGACCTTTCATGATGTACAGCTTCTTCATCACCTCATCGGTGGGGTAGATGCTGGTGTCATTGAGGATTTCCGGGTCCACAAACTCGTTGGCCGGTTTGTTCGGGTTGGCGTACCACACGTAGTTGGTCACATCGGCGATGATCTCCGGGCGCATGAGGAAGTTCATCAGCTTGTGGGCGTTTTCCACGTTCGGCGCACCGGCCGGAATGGTCATCATGTCGAACCACAGCACCGCACCTTCTTTGGGAATGGTGTAGCGGATCACGTTGCCGTTTTCGGCTTCTTCAGCACGGGCAGCGGCCTGCAGGATGTCGCCGGAATAGCCGGCGGCCACGCACAGGTCACCGTTGGCCAGGTCGCCAATGTAGCGGGAAGAATGGAAGTAGGTGATATTCGGGCGCACGGCCTTGATCACTTCACCGCCTTTCTTGATGTCGTCGGCGTTGTTGCTGTTCGGGTCAAGGCCGATATAGGCCATGGCGGCACGAACCATTTCTTCGCCGGAATCCAGCATGGCAATGCCACAGCCACCGGCGGCCAGCTTGCCGGTCACTTCCGGATCAAACACCAGGGCCCAGGAGTCGGTTGGGGCGCTGTCGCCCAGAATGGTCTGGATGCGGCCTTCGTTGTAGCCATAGCCGTTGGTGCCCCACAGGTAAGGCAGGGAGAACTGGCTGCCCGGGTCCACCTTTTCCAGGTCATCCATCAGGTCCGGGTTCAGGTTGGCCATGTTCGGCAGCTTGCTGTGGTCCAGCGCCACGAACGCCTTGGCAGAAATCTGCTTGGCCACGTAGTGGTTGGAGGGCACAACAAGGTCGTAACCGGAGCGGCCAGACAACAGCGCAGCTTCCAGCACCTCGTTGCTGTCGTAAACGTCGTAGACAACCTTGATGCCGGTTTCTTCGGTGAACTTCGCCAGGGTGTCCTCGGCGATGTAGTCAGACCAGTTGTAGACACGCACTTCCTCGGCTGCAAAAACCGAAGAGGCACCCAGAGACATAGCAACAGCGGCGGCAAGCGCCTGTGGCTTACACAACTTCAACATTGGATGGTGTCCCTCACTTAAAAGGGATGGATACAAAGCGCGCAGGACGCACGCGGTGTTGTGCAGGTCTGCTGAGGGTGGCCTTGGGTGGCAAGTGCCCTTTCGGAACACCGTGCTGCCGCCTTTTGACTCCTTTAAGGCTTCTCCTGGAAACGGCGGTGGGGAACCTGCCGTATTCGGGCGATTTTTAACACGATGTCCGGGTGGACGCTACATAAATTTTTACGGCCGGAGTGTGGGTTGTGCCTACAGCTCTGGCTTGGTTAGCCCCTGCCGTACCCGGACAATATCGGCCATCACCGACAGGGCAATCTCCGCTGGCGTTTTACTGCCGATATTCAGGCCGATGGGCATTCGGATTTGCTCAACCTGCTGCTCGTTCAGCCCGCCAATGCGCAGTAAACGCTCCCGGCGTTTTTCCGAGGTGCGCAAAGAACCCATCACGCCGATGTAGAAAGCGTCGGTTTTCACCGCTTCCATCAGGGCGGTGTCGTCAATTTTTGGATCGTGGGTGAGGGCGACCACAGCTGTGGCGCCATGGCAGCCTTCGCGGGCGATCCACATTGAGGGAAGTTCCTGGCGCAGGGTAACCCCGGGCAGGTTGAAATGGCGAACTTCTTCCGGGCGTGGGTCGCATACGATGACATCAAAGCCGAGGCTGTGGGCGAAGCTGGCGCAGGCAGAGGCCACCGGTGAAAGCCCTGCAATGATCAGCCGGGATACCGGCCCCACCCGCAAAGTCAGAATGCCGTTCTGGGCATCTTCCACTACCTTTTGACCAAGCCCGCTGTCGCTCTCGATGCCGGCTTCACTGGTGTTCAGGCAAATGATCCGTGCAACCGGGCCATCGCCGGTGAGGGCGCCTTTGAGTGCCTGGAAGTGTTCCCGGGTGCGGGGTGATGCCGGCCAGTGTTCAATCAGCACATCCAGAACGCCGCCGCAGGGCAGGCTGACTCTGGGATTGTCCAGGCCATCGGCGGCACCGTAGCGGATTCGGTTGATGCGGCCCTGGAATTCGCCTTCCTGCAGGCGTTCGAGAAAGTCCTCTTCCACACAGCCGCCTGACAACGAGCCGCAATGGTCGCCATTGGCCTGTGCCACCAGCCAGGAGCCCGGCGCCCGGGGAGAGGAGCCGAAGGTACTGAGTACCGTACACAGCCAGAAATCCTGACCGCCATCGCACCAGCTGATGGCCTGGTCAACTACCTGAATGTCCAGTGGCTGCATCTGCGCCTCCCGAATGAATAAGTGAGTCCTGTGTGATACCGGAATTTTGTCTCCTTGCCAATTGCAGTCGGGCCAGGGAGCCAGGCTATCTGCGCCAATGGGTCAGTGCCTGGCGGTGTGCCGGTAGTCGCTGGGGGATTTGCCCATCACCTTCTTGAACAGCCGGGAGAAGTAATAGGCGTCGTCGTAACCCAGTTGCCGGCTGATGTCGGCGAAGGTGTGGCTGGTGGTGTCCAGCAGCTCGCAGGCCCGCTCCACCTTCAGGTGCAGAAAGTGCTGAATCGGTGAGGTGCCAGTCTGCTCCCGGTAGCGGGTGGCGAAATGGGCCGGTGACAGCCCGCTGAGTTCGGCCAGTTGCTGCAGGGTCAGTCGCTCTTCCAGGTGTTCACGCATGTAGTTGTGAAGGGTGTCCAGCTCGGCCTGCCGGGCCTGGCTGGTTTCATCCACGTTCATGGGGACGGCGCTCAGCAGCTGTCGCAGGCGATTGCTGGCGTGGATCAGCCCCTTAGTGCGAAAGCCGGTCTGGCGTACCGACAGCAGGCCGTTGAAGTCTACCAGCAGGCGGGGCTGGCGCCCCAGATGGAGCACTCGGGTGTTGTCATCAAATCCCATGTAGTCACCAAACTCTGCGGCCAGCGGGCCGGTGTAGTGCACCCAGTGAATGGTCCATGGATTGTCCGGGTCCGCCGTGTAGCGGTGGCTGGCGCCGGCCGGCAGCAGCAACAGGTCGCCGGCGCTGACGGTGTAAGGTTCGCCCGCCACGTTCAGAAAAGCCTTGCCATCGGTGCAATAGATCAAAAGATTGTCACGATGGTGTTCCCGGTGCATGTGATGGCCCGCCGCCCGCCGGTAATGGCCGAAGGCCAGCGGGTACAGCTCCCGGGTTAGTGGGTGGTGCGCCAGTTGGCGGACGATGGGCTCCGGAACCACATAGCGAACGCTGTCTGCAGGAACAGGCCACTGGGAGGTTTGCGCGGATGGCTTGTTGCTTTGATGACTGGTCATCGAAAAATAATCCATCATGGGCGAAACTTAGTCAATCACCAGGCGGCATGGAGCGTGCTAGTCTTTTGGAAAATCATCGCCAGGTCCGTTGCGTTATTCAGCGGGCCACGGCTCTCCCGGACAACAACAAACAGGGACCAACCTCATGAAAAAAGTACCTCAGTTTATTGCTGGTGAATTTGTTCAGAGCCAGACCCAGAACTGGATCGACGTGACCAACCCGGCCACTAACGAAGTCATCGCCCAGGTGCCCTGCGCCACGGCAGACGAAATGCGCAAGGCCATCGACAACGCCGGCGAAGTGTTCAAGAGCTGGAAAGAAACGCCGGTATCCGAGCGGGCCCGGGTCATGCTGCGTTACCAGGCACTGCTGAAAGAACACCACGACGAGATTGCCGAAATCCTGTCCCAGGAAACCGGTAAAACCTTTGACGACGCCAAGGGCGATGTCTGGCGCGGTATCGAAGTGGTAGAGCATGCCGCCAACGTGGCGTCCATGATGATGGGCGAGACCGTTGAAAACGTCGCGCGGGAAGTGGACACCCACTCCTGGATCCAGCCCCTTGGCGTGTGCGCCGGTATTACCCCGTTCAACTTCCCGGCCATGATTCCCCTGTGGATGTTCCCCATGGCCATCGCCTGCGGTAACACCTTTGTACTGAAGCCGTCCGAGCAGGACCCGCTGACCCCGATGCGCCTGGCAGAACTGTTCGAAGAAGCCGGTGCGCCCAAGGGCGTTCTGCAGGTAGTACACGGTGCCAAGGAGCAGGTGGACACCCTGCTGAACGATCCCGCCATCAAGGCCATTTCCTTTGTCGGTTCAGTACCGGTCGGCCGCTACATCTACGAAACCGGCACCCGTAACATGAAGCGCGTGCAGAGCTTTGCCGGCGCCAAGAACCACATGGTGATCATGCCGGATGCCGACAAGCAGCAGGTGATCAATGCCCTGGTGGGTGCCTCTGTGGGTGCCGCCGGCCAGCGTTGCATGGCTATCTCCGTGGCGGTGTTTGTAGGTGCTGCGCAAGAGTGGATTCCGGAACTCAAGGAAGCCATGGCGAAGGTACGCCCGGGTGCCTGGAACGACTCCGGTGCCAGCTATGGCCCGGTGATTAGCCCGAGGGCCAAGGAGCGGGTTGAAGCCCTGATCGCCACCGGCGAAGCCCAGGGTGCGAAGCTGATGCTGGATGGTCGCGGCTGCACAGTGGATGGCCTGCCGGACGGTAACTGGGTAGGGCCCACCCTGTTCAGCGAAGTCACGCCGGAAATGGACATCTATAAAGAAGAAATCTTCGGCCCGGTGCTCACCTGCATGAACGCGAACGACCTTGGCGAAGCCATCGAGCTGATCAACAACAGTCCCTATGGCAACGGCACCTCCATCTTCACCAACCACGGTGGCGCCGCCCGCCGCTTCCAGCACGAGATCGATGTGGGCCAGGTGGGAGTGAACATTCCCATTCCGGTGCCCCTGCCGTTCTTCTCTTTCACCGGCTGGAAGGGTTCTTTCTACGGCGACCAGCACGCTTACGGCAAGCAGGCAGTGCGTTTCTACACCGAAACCAAGACCGTCACCTCCCGCTGGTTTAACAGTGAAGCGACGTCTACCGAAGCCAACTTCTCCATCCAACTCCGGTAACGCCGAGCAGGGAGCTGAACGATGGATTTCAACCTGACCGAAGACCAGCTGGCGTTCCGGGATGCGGCCCGGGCCTTTGCCGAGAAAGCCATGGCGCCTTTTGCCGGCCAGTGGGATGTAGACCACACCTTCCCGGTGGAGGTGATGAAAGAAGCGGGCGAGATGGGCTTTATGGGGATTTATACCCCGGAAGCCCTGGGTGGCATGGGCTTGTCCCGCATGGACACCTCGGTGATTGTGGAAGAGCTGGCCATGGCCTGCCCGTCCACGGCGGCCTTTATCACGATTCACAACATGGCGACCTGGATGGTAGCCAGCTTTGCCTCGGACGACCTGAAGCAGGAGTTTGTGCCCAGGCTGGCCAGCGGTGAATGGCTGGCCTCCTACTGCCTGACCGAACCCGGGGCCGGCTCCGATGCGGCCAGCCTGCTCACCAAAGCGGTTCGTGACGGCGACAGCTACGTGATCAACGGCAGCAAGATGTTTATCTCCGGCGCCGGCAGCACCGACATCCTGGTGCTGATGGCCCGCACCGGCGATGCCGACAGTGGCGCCAGGGGCATTTCCACCTTTGTGATCCCTGCTGATGCCAAGGGTATTTCCTACGGCAAGAACGAGGAAAAGATGGGTTGGCACAGCCAGCCCACGCGGCTGGTCACCCTGGAAGACGTGCGCATTCCGGCCAGTAACCGAATTGGCAATGAAGGCGATGGCTTCGCCATTGCCATGAAGGGCCTGGACGGCGGCCGCCTGAACATTGCTACCTGTTCGCTGGGCGGCGCCCAGGCGGCGCTGCTGCGGGCGCGCAATTACCTGCACGAGCGCCAGCAGTTCGGCAAGCCACTGGCAGCCTTCCAGGCGCTTCAATTCAAGCTGGCGGATATGGCCACCAACCTGGTGGCGGCCCGGCAAATGGTGCGCCTGGGTGCCTTCAAGCTGGATGCCGGCGACCCGGAAGCCACCTTGCATTGCGCCATGGCCAAGCGCTTCGCCACCGACGCCTGTTTCGAGGTGGCAAACGAAGCCCTGCAACTGCACGGGGGCTACGGCTACATTCGGGAATACCCGCTGGAGCGCTACGTTCGGGACCTTCGGGTGCACCAGATTCTTGAAGGCACCAACGAAATCATGCGCCTGATTATTGCCCGCCGCATGCTGGAAGACGGCGTTGCCGAAGCCATCCAGTAACCGGCCTACGAATAACAGAAGGACAACACCATGAGCGAACTGATTCAACTGGAAAAGCGCGATCACATTGCGATCCTGACCATCGCCAACCCGCCGGCCAACACCTGGACGGCAAACTCCCTGGCGGCTCTGGAAGCCACCATTGAAGACCTCAACGCCGACCGCAACATCTTCGCGCTGGTGGTCACCGGCCAGGGTGAGAAATTCTTCTCCGCCGGGGCTGACCTGAAAACCTTTGCCGACGGTGACCGTGCCCGGGCCAACGAGATGGCCCAGAAGTTCGGCCAGGCCTTCGCCACGCTGACCGCCTTCCGGGGTGTGTCGATTGCCGCCATTAACGGCTACGCCATGGGCGGTGGCCTGGAATGTGCGTTGTCCTGCGATATCCGCATTGCCGAGGAGCACGCCCAGATGGCGCTGCCGGAAGCCGGTGTTGGCCTGCTGCCCTGCGCTGGCGGCACCCAGAACCTGCCCTGGCTGGTGGGCGAGGGCTGGGCCAAGCGCATGATTCTGTGCGGCGAGCGGGTAGATGCCAACAAGGCCCTGCAGATTGGCCTGGTGGAAGAAGTGGTGCCGTCCGGACAAGGCCTGGCAGCCGCCCTGAAACTGGCCGAAGGCGCCTGCAAACAGAGCCCGTCTTCCATTGCCCGCTGCAAGCAGCTGGTGATGAGCGCCCGTGATGGCCGTAGCCATACCGATGGCTGGCGCATGGAGCGGGAACTGTTTGTGGAGCTGTTCCACACCGAAGACCAGAAAGAAGGCGTGAATGCGTTCCTCGAGAAGCGCAAGCCGGAATGGAAAAACCGATAAGCCCGGGGCTGCTATGAGCGATCAACCGATGGTATTTGAAGAGTGGACCACAAACGGCGGTGGCCGGATTGCGGTCGCCAGGCTGAACAGCCCGCGTAACCTGAATTCGCTGTCTATGGACACGATCCGCCTGCTCAAGCCGCAGCTGCAACGCTGGGCGGATGATGACAGCGTATGCGCGGTCTGGCTGGAAGCCGAGGGCGACAAGGCCTTCTGCGCCGGCGGCGATATCGTGTCCCTGTACCGCAGCATGACCGAGCCGGGGAAGCTGGCCGAAGGTGAGCGGTTCTTTACCGAAGAATACGAGCTGGATTACCTGATCCACACCTTCCCCAAACCGGTTGTGTGCTGGGGCAACGGTATTGTGATGGGCGGCGGCATCGGCCTGATGGCGGGCGCTTCCCACCGGGTAGTTACCGAGCACTCGAAACTGGCCATGCCGGAAGTGAGCATCGGCCTGTACCCGGATATCGGCGCCGGCTGGTTCCTGACCCGTATGCCCGGGCGTACCGGAATGTTTCTGGGGCTGACCGGCACGCGCATGAACGCGGCGGATGCGCTGTTTGTGGGCATGGCAGACCGTTTTGTCAGCCACGAACTCAAAGGGCAGGTGATTGATGCCCTGACCTCCGCCAACTGGCAGGGTTCCAGCGCCCATAGTGTTGTCAGCTCGGTACTGCGCCAGTATGAACAGCAAAGCCGGGAGGCGCTGCCGGCGTCTCCGGTTCGTGATCACTTTGATGATATCCAGCAGGCCACCGATGGCGATTCCCTTGAGCAGGTGGTAGCGCAGCTGAAAGACCTGGGCGGCCGGGAGGGCTGGCTTGGCAAAGCCGTGAAGGGATTGGCCAGTGCCTCACCCACGTCACTGGCCCTGACCTGGAAACATCTGCAGCGCAGCCAGCGCGACAGTCTGAAACAGGTGCTGGATAACGAGCTGGTGATGTCGGTGAACTGCCTGAAAAAAGGCGAGTTTGCCGAAGGCATCCGGGCGTTGCTGATCGACAAAGACATGCAGCCCCGCTGGCGTTATGCCTCGCTGGCGGAACTGGACAACGAGTGGATTGAAGCATTTTTCAGCCAGGCGCCCGGGCACTGATACATCCCGGCGCACTGCTACAAAAACAAGGAGAAGCAAAATGGCGAAGGTAACGTTTATCGGACTGGGCAATATGGGCGGGCCTATGGCCTCCAATCTGCTGAAGGCGGGGCATGAGGTCACGGTTTTCGACCTGTCCAAAGCGGCGGTTGAAGCCCTGGTTACCGAAGGTGCCCGCACGGCCGATTCGGCCAGGGCAGCGGCTGACGGTGCTGAGTGTGTAATCACCATGCTGCCGGCTGGCAAGCATGTGGAAGCTGTGTACCTGGGCGACGAAGGCCTGCTGGAGTCCCTGCCTGCAGGCACCCTGCTGATCGATTCCTCCACCATCGCCCCGGAAACTTCGCGCAAAGTGGCGGCTGCGGCGGCAGATAAAGACCTGGTGTTTATCGATGCACCGGTGTCTGGCGGCGTAGGCGGTGCCAAGGCGGGCACGCTCACCTTCATCTGCGGTGGTGAGATGTCTACCTTCAACCGGGCCCGACCGGTTCTGGAAGCCATGGGCAAGAACATCTTCCACGCCGGCCCCCACGGCGCCGGGCAGGTGGCCAAGATCTGCAACAACATGATGCTCGCCATCCTGATGGCCGGCACCAGTGAAGCCCTGGCTCTGGGCGTCAAAAATGGCCTGGACCCTGCGGTACTGTCGGAAATCATGAAACAGAGCTCCGGCGGCAACTGGGCGCTGAACGTATACAACCCGTGGCCGGGTGTGATGGAAGGGGTGCCGGCATCCCGGGATTACCAGGGCGGTTTCCTGGTGAACCTGATGACCAAAGACCTGGGGCTGGCGTTTGATAACGCGGTCGCCAACCAGGCCTCCATCCCCATGGGCTCCCTGGCCCGAAACCTGTTCCAGCTGCATGCCGGGCAGGGTAACGGTGATCTGGACTTTTCGAGTATCCTGAGGCTTTACAAACCGGACTGAGCACTAGAGTCATGCAAGTAACATTCGGGGAGCTGAAAGCTTTCCTTGAAGATCACTTTCCCCAGGGTACCGCCTACGGCACCCTGGAGGAGCTGGGGGATGGCTGGGCCGAGATGAAGCTGGAGGTGGACGACGGCCACTTGCGCCCCGGTGGAACCGTGTCTGGTCCGGTTATGATGGGGCTGGCAGACGTGGCCATGTACGCCGCCTTGCTGGGCAAAATTGGCCTGGTACCCCTGGCGGTAACCACCAACTTCAACATCAACTTCATGCGCAAGCCCGCCGCCCACGCTGCGGTGTGGGCCCGCGCCACCTTGCTGAAAGTAGGGCGCACGATGGCGGTGGGTGAGGTGTCGATCTATTCCACAGGCATGGAGGAGCCGGTGGCCCATGCCACCATGACTTACTCTATTCCTCCGGAGAAGCATCGGCCCTGATGCCCCGGCTCAGCTCCGGCGCCAGGGCTTCGGCAATGTACCGATAGCCTTTGATGCCGGGGTGGTAGCCGTCGCTGGCCAACAGCCCGGTATCTTCAATCACCGGGTAACGGGCGTAGCGGAAGTGCTGCGGCGCTTCGCTGGCCAGTTGCCGGTAGATGTCGTCCAGAAGCCTGGCCCGCCATCCCATCACGTAGCGCAAGGGCGCGGGCAGGGCGGTGAAAAGGTGCATCGGAGGCACGCTCAGAAGCATCAGGGGTGCCGGATACCGTGCTTCGAGCAACTCCCTCAGTTCAAGCAGTTGCTGGCGGAATCGTTTCCGGGGCGTAAAACCGGTGGTGTCGTTGACCCCCATGCTCAGGATAACCACATCGGCTTCCGGCAACTCTGTTTGTTCCAGCGCCCGGTTCAGGGCACCCATGCGAATACCGTTAACCCCGAAGGTGTGCCAGGCAATGGTTTGACCGGTTCCCTGATGGAGCACCCGTGCCAGCTGGCTGGCCAGGCCCTGATCGTGGGTTTGGGCGCCCACGCCGGCTGCGGTGGATTCGCCAATCACCAGGATGCGCCGGGCGGGCTCGCCCTCACCATATTGCCCGAACGGAGATCCGGAGGCCTCCGGCAGCCGTGGCGTGGTTTGACGAGTGCGCTTACCCTGATACAGCAACACCGGAAACAGCAGAGTCGTGGTCAGCCAGAATGGAAGATGCATTGCATAGATCCCGGGTTTAGTGGAGCAGAATGGTTCTGGTATCGGCGATATTAGTCGCAAGGTTCGCAGCGGGGCCCTTAACGTTCAACCGCTCATGGCCTGTCCCACTTTAGAGCCGTTAGGGCGTTTGAGCTGGCCGCAAATCCAGCCGCCGGTCGCCACCAGTTTTTCCAGGTCGACACCGGTTTCTATACCCAGCCCATTTAACAGATAGAGCACGTCTTCGGTGGCTACATTGCCGGAGGCGCCCTTCGCATAAGGACAACCGCCCAAGCCCGCCACCGAGGCATCGATTACGCTGACGCCTTCCTCCAGCACGGCATACAGATTGGCCAGGGCCTGGCCGTAGGTGTCGTGGAAGTGGGCCGCCAGTTTAGCCATGGGAATATGGGCGGCCACGGACTCCAGCATGCGTTTGGCTTTAAGCGGCGTGCCCACGCCGATGGTGTCACCCAGGGAAATCTCATGGCAGCCCATGTCGTACAGGGCCTTGGCGACGCTGGCGACCTGCCCTGGCTCAATGTCACCCTCATAGGGGCAACCCATCACTGTAGACACGTAGCCGCGCACCGGAATGCCGTGCTTGCGGGCTGCTTCCACCACGGGAGCGAAGCGGTCCAGGCTTTCGGCGATACTGCAGTTGATGTTCTTTTGGGTGAAGCTTTCGGAAGCGGCGCCGAATACAGCAACCTCGTCGGCTCCGGTCGCCAGGGCATTTTCGAAACCTTTGAGGTTGGGGGTAAGGGCGGAGTAACGTACGCCGGCCTTTCGGGTGATGCCGGCCATGACCTCGGCGGCATCACCCATTTGTGGCACCCATTTCGGGGAGACAAAGCTGGCGGCTTCGATGTGGGTAAGGCCGCAGTCGGCCAGCCGGTCGATTAGCCCGGTTTTGATGCTGGTGGCAATCACCGGGCCGGATTCGTTCTGCAGACCGTCCCGGGGGCTCATTTCCACCAGTCGGACACGTTTCGGGAAGGCCATTACGCAGTCTCCTCAATCTCGATAGCGATCAACTCCGCCCCTTCGGATACCTGGTCACCCTGGGCAAAGAACACCTCGCTGACGGTGCCATCGGCCGGGGCTTTGATGGCGTGCTCCATCTTCATGGCTTCCATGATCACTAGGGTCTGGCCGCCGGTGACCTTATCGCCAGCCTGCACCTGCACCGCCACAATGGCACCGTTCATAGGGGCAGAGAGGCTGCCGTCGCCGGCCAGGTCTTCGGTTTCCCAGCGTTCACGGTAGAGCTTGCAGGTGATGCTGTTGCCTTCGTGGAACAACACCAGTTCGTCGTTGTGCAGGTTGCCGTACACGCACAGGCGGTGGCCATTGATGACCGCTTGCAGGTAATCGTCCTGCAGGCAGGCCTGCAGGCTATAGCGGTTGTCGCCGAGGGTTATCTGATAGCCGTGATCCTGCTCAAGAACCCTTAGTTCAACCACCTCCTCGCCCATCTGCAGGGCCAGGGGTTCGGCGTAGTCGGAATTCAGTCGCCAGCTGTTCTGCCGGCCGAAGGGTGACCAGGGGTCTGTGCTGACCACTTCACGGGACTTGCGGTGTTCCAGGACAAAGCCGGAAGCCAATACAAGAACCTTGTCGGTATCCGGTCCGGAAGCGGGAAATAGCAGCTCGCGGTGGTCATCAATGAAACCGGTGGTCAGCTCGGCCTGGCGAAAGGGTTCGGTATCGGCCAGGGCGTGCAGGAAGCGGATGTTGGTTTTTACCCCGGCAATGCGGTACTGCTCCAGGGCCTGCACCATGCGGTTGATGGCCTGTTCCCGGGTTTCGTCCCACACAATGAGCTTGGCGATCATCGGGTCGTAGTGGATGCTGATCTCGTCCCCTTCGGTAACGCCGGTATCCACCCGCACGTGGGCGGATTCTTCCGGGGTGCGCAGGTAACGCAGGGTGCCGGTGGCAGGCAGGAAGTCCTGGTCCGGGTCTTCGGCGTAGATGCGCGCTTCCAGGGCATGGCCGCGGGTTTTCACCTGTTCCTGAGCCAGCGGCAGGGGCTCACCCCAGGCTACTTTCAGTTGCCATTCCACCAGGTCTTGCCCGGTGACCATTTCGGTGACCGGGTGTTCCACCTGCAGCCGAGTGTTCATTTCCATGAAGAAGAAAGAGCCGTCTACGTCGTACAGGAACTCGACGGTGCCGGCGCCCACGTAGTTAATGGCTTGCGCGGCTTTCACGGCGGCCTCGCCCATGGCTGTACGGGTGTCCTCGCTCAGCCCCGGTGCGGGGGCTTCTTCCAGTACTTTCTGGTGGCGACGCTGCACCGAGCAATCCCGCTCGGCCAGGTAGATGCCGTTGCCCTGCTGGTCGCAGAACACCTGGATTTCCACATGCCGTGGCTGGGTCAGGTAGCGTTCGATCAGCATGTCCGGGTTGCCGAAGGCGTTCCTGGCTTCCCGCTGGGCGGCGGCCAGGGCGTCATCGAAGTCGGCCATAGTTTCCACCACCCGCATGCCTTTGCCGCCACCACCGGCAACGGCCTTCAGCAGCAGCGGGAAGCCGCATTTCCCGGCCTCGGCCCGCAGCAGCTCCGGCGACTGGTCTTTGCCGTGGTAACCCGGCACCAGGGGCACACCGGCTTTTTCCATAATCGCCTTGGCGGCGGACTTGGAGCCCATGGCGGCGATGGCCGAAGAGGGCGGGCCGATGAACACAATGCCGTTGGCTTCGCAGGCTTCGGCAAAGCCGGTGTTTTCAGACAGGAAGCCGTAGCCCGGGTGAATAGCCTGGGCGCCACTCTGCCTGGCAATGTCGATGATGGTGTCGGCTTTCAGGTAGCTGTCGGCGCTGGCGGCCGGGCCAATGTGGAAGGCCTCGTCTGCCATGGCTACGTGCCGGGCGTTGGCGTCGGCGTCTGAGTAGACCGCCACGCAGCGAATGCCCATGCGGTGAGCGGTCTGGATAATCCGGCAGGCGATTTCGCCCCGGTTGGCGATCAGGATTTTATTGAACATTATGTGTTATCTCCCGGAACCCAGCTGGCCTTGCGTTTGTTCAGGAACGCGCTGAGTCCTTCCTGGCCTTCTTCGCCTACGCGGATATCGGCGATGCGTTGGGCGGTGTCTTCGATGACATCGGCACTGATGGGCTTGTGGCTAACGGCAAACACCAGGTCCTTGGCGGCGCCCATGGCTTGCGGGCCATTGCCGGCCAGTTGTTGCAGCAGCTCGTTGCAGCGGGCGTGCATGGCGGCTTCGTCGTCACAGACGATGTGCACCAGCCCGTATTCGCTGGCCTGTCGTGCGCTGAAGACTTCGGCGGAGATGAAATAGCGCCGGGCCTGGCGCTCGCCGATGGCCCGAACCACGTAGGGGCTGATAACGGCGGGAACCAGGCCGAGTTTCACTTCACTCAGGCAGAAGCTGGCGTTTGCGGTGGCCAGTACGATGTCGCAGCAGGCTGCCAGGCCGACTGCGCCACCGTAGGCTGCGCCCTGAACCAGGCCGATCACCGGCTTGGACAGGTGGTTGAGGGTGCTCATTAGCCTGGCCAGTTCCCGGGAGTCGTTCAGGTTTTCGGCATGGTCGTTGTCTGCCATGCGGCGCATCCAGCCAAGGTCGGCACCGGCGGAGAAGTGTTTGCCTTCGGAGCGCAGGAGGACAACGCGGGTTTGGTCGTCTCGTTCCGTGACTTCCAGCGCCTTGATCAGTTGCTGGATGATCGCGTCGTCGAAGGCGTTGCGCTTGTCTGGCCGGTTCAGCACGATTTCGGAAACACCACCTTCCAGGTAGTTGAGCAGAACGGCAGAGGTCTGTTTGGTCATGGCGTTCTCTCCGGTTACATGCGGAACACGCCAAAGCGCGTCGGCTTGGCGGGTCGGTTCAGGGTGGCAGACAGGCTGAGGGCAACCACTTCCCGGGTCTGGGCCGGGTCGATCACGCCGTCGTCCCACAGGCGGGCGCTGGCGTAGTAGGGGTGGCCCTGTTGTTCGTATTTATCGGCGATGGGTTGTTTGAATTCGACTTCTTCTTCCGCACTCCAGTCCTGGCCTTTGCGTTCCATGCCTTCACGTTTGACTGTGGCGAGTACGTTGGCGGCCTGTTCGCCGCCCATCACCGAGATGCGGGCATTCGGCCACATCCACAGGAAGTCCGGGCTGTAGGCGCGGCCGCACATGCCGTAGTTGCCGGCGCCGTAGCTGCCGCCAATCAGCACGGTGATCTTGGGCACGTTGGCGCAGGCCACGGCCATGACCATCTTGGCGCCGTGCTTGGCGATGCCTTCGGCTTCGTATTTCTGGCCCACCATAAAGCCGGTGATGTTTTGCAGGAACAGCAGCGGGATGTTGCGCTGGCAGCACAGTTCAATAAAGTGCGCGCCTTTCTGGGCGGATTCGCTGAACAGGATGCCGTTGTTGGCGATGATGCCCACGGGGTAACCGTGGATATGGGCGAAGCCGGTCACCAGGGTGGAGCCGTAGTAGCGTTTGAATTCGTCAAATTCGGAGCCGTCGACGATGCGGGCGATCACGTCGCGTACGTCGAACTGTTTGCGCAAGTCGGTGCCGACGATGCCGTAGATTTCTTCCGGGTTGTACAACGGTGCCTTGGGTTCGCGCAGTTCGACCGGCACGGGTTTGCGGCGGTTGAGGTTGGCGATGCAACGCCGGGCGATGTCCAGGGCGTGGGCGTCGTTCTCGGCGTAGTGGTCGGCCACGCCGGAGGTTTTGCAGTGTACGTCTGCGCCGCCCAGGTCTTCGGCGCTGACCACTTCGCCGGTGGCGGCTTTGACCAGTGGCGGGCCGGCCAGGAAGATGGTGCCCTGGTTGCGCACGATGATGGATTCGTCGGCCATGGCGGGTACGTAGGCACCGCCGGCGGTGCACAGGCCCATAACGACGGCGATCTGGGGGATACCATCGGCAGACATTCGGGCCTGGTTGTAGAAGATGCGCCCGAAGTGGTCGCGGTCCGGGAAGACTTCGTCCTGCCGTGGCAGGTTGGCGCCGCCGGAGTCCACCAGGTAGATACAGGGCAGGCGGTTGGTTTCGGCGATTTCCTGGGCGCGCAGGTGTTTTTTGACGGTCAGCGGGTAGTAGCTGCCGCCTTTGACGGTCGCGTCATTGGCGATGATCATGCATTCGGTGCCGCTGACCCGGCCGATGCCGGCGATTACGCCGGCGGCGTGGACGTCTTCGCCGTAGACGTTGTAGGCGGCGAACTGGCCGATTTCGAGGAAGGGGGAGCCTTCGTCGAGTAGTTTGTTGATGCGTTCGCGGGGCAGGAGTTTGCCGCGTTCGGTGTGGCGTTTCTGGTATTCGGGGCCGCCGCCCTGGTGGATGGTTTCGACTTTTTCCCTTAGGTCGGTTACGGCGGCGGCCATGGAGTGGTGGTTGGCCTGGAATTCGTCGGACCTCGGGTTAATTTTGCTCTGGAGTATCGTCATTGGATATTCGTCCGTGCATCGGCCCTGCGGGTAGAGCGATTCAAAAACCGCTACAAGCACGTCCCTGTGCGCTTCTCTCCGGCCATCCATGGCCTACGAAATTTTTGAATCGCTCTACCCGCAGGACCTCGTTTGACTTGGTCAGTGGATTCCGCGCAACGCTTACTTGTTCAGGAACAGTTCTCTGCCAATCAACATGCGGCGGATTTCAGACGTTCCAGCCCCGATTTCATACAACTTCGCGTCCCGCAGCAGTCGGCCGGTGGGGTAGTCGTTGATGTAGCCGTTGCCGCCGAGCAGCTGGATGGCGTCGAGGGCGAGTTTGGTGGCCATTTCGGCGGAGTACAGAATGGCGCCGGCGGCGTCTTTGCGGGTGGTTTCGCCGCGGTCGGCGGATTGGGCGACCATGTAGACGTAGGATTTGGCGGTGTTCATGAAGGTGTACATGTCGGCGACTTTGCCCTGTACCAGTTCGAATTCACCGATGGCCTGGCCGAATTGTTTGCGTTCGCGGATGTAGGGCACGACTACGTCCATGGCGGCTTGCATGAGGCCGAGGGGGCCGCCGGAGAGGACGATGCGTTCGTAGTCGAGGCCGCTCATGAGGACTTTGGCGCCGTTGCCTACGCCGCCGAGGACGTTTTCTTTGGGGACTTTGCAGTCTTCGAACACCAGTTCGCAGGTGTTGGAGCCGCGCATGCCGAGTTTGTCGAGTTTCTGGTGGCGGCTGAAGCCGGGGTAGTCGCGTTCTACGATGAAGGCGGTGACGCCTTTGGAGCCGCCTTTCGGGTCGGTTTTGGCGTAGATGACGTAGGTGTTGGCGTCTGGACCGTTGGTGATCCACATTTTGTTGCCGTTGAGGACGTAGTGGTCGCCTTCGTCGCGGGCGTGGAGTTTCATGGAGATGACGTCTGAGCCGGCGTTGGGTTCAGACATGGCGAGGGCACCGATGTGTTCGCCGGTGATGAGTTTGGGCAGGTATTTCTGTTTTTGTTCTTCGGTGCCGTTGCGGTTGATCTGGTTAACGCACAGGTTGGAGTGGGCACCGTAGGACAGGCCAACGCTGGCGGAGGCGCGGCTGATTTCTTCCATGGCCACTACGTGGGCCAGGTAGCCCATGTCGGCGCCGCCGTATTGTTCGCTCACGGTGATGCCCAGCAAGCCCATGTCGCCCAGTTTGCGCCACAGGTCCATGGGGAACTCGTTGGTGCGGTCGATTTCCTCGGCCCGGGGGGCGATTTCATCGGCGGCGAAGCGGTTGACCTGTTCACGCAGGCTGTCGAGGGTTTCGCCGAGGCCGAAGTTGAGTTCGCTGTATTGGGATTTCATGGTGTGCTGCCTTTTTTGTTCTTGCTAGTGCGTGTCGTTAAGCGGCCCGCTGCCGGTTGTTGCCTTAGTCGGTGGCCAGGCTTTGTTGTTCTTTCTTTTTCTGAAGTTCTTCCAGGGCTTCGCGGCATCGGGTTTCTGCGGTGTCTATTTCCATCTCCGCCTGCGCGATGTCGTCTTTCTGTTGTTCAAGGTGGGCACGCCGGTCGCCCAGGATCTCGAGCATTTTCAGCAGCTGCTTTTCGTTGCCGGTGAGAGTTTCATCCCAAAGGTCGAACAGCTCCTTGGTCTGGGCCAGGGAAAAACCCATGCGCTTGCCGCGCAGGATCAGCTTCAGGCGGACCCGGTCTTTGTTGCTGAAGATGCGGGTCTGCCCGCGCCGGGTGGGGTTCAGAAGCCCCTGGTCTTCGTAGAAGCGGATGCTTCGAGTGGTTACGTCGAACTCCTGGGAGAGCTCGCTGATATTGAAGGTTTTCTTGTCGCTCATGTGCGGTCCGGAACGGTTGTGTTATTTTTGCTCAGGGTAATTCAAGTTTACGTTAACGTAAAGTATGGCTTATGGCTGGCTTGGGCTCCTAGCCTTCCGGTTGTGCGGGCGGGTACGCGGGGTGTGGGGTATTTTTCTTCGGGGAAAAACAACTCGCTTCGCTCAGACATCTTTTTCCCTGTCAGAAAAATACCCCACACCCCCCTACCGACGGGCAGCACAGGAATACCAAGAAAAAAGCAACGAGAGCACCCAGAAATAGGTGTGAACGTTGCACTAGCCCCGATTAGGCACAAAAAATACTGCTGCTGTTATCTCGCGACTACCCGCCAATGCCACCCCGCAAGCCCGCCCGCACAACCGGAAGGCTAGGAGCCCAACCCAAGGCAGAGTGGACTTGTCCGAACGGGTCAATTTTTTGGGCCAGAAGGGTCATTCCAACAGGTCCTGCACCTTTGCCTTAATGGCCGGCAGCCGGTTACAACAACAAGGAAATGAGGTAAGCATGTCAGACTCAACGCTCACTCAGCACAATAACCAAGTTATCAGGGCCTTACGGAACACAATTGGTGACGCCATCGCGCGTTCAGCCGCCTGTCATGGCGACAAGGTAGCGCTGGCATTCGCTGACCGACAATGGACTTTTCGGGACATTGAATCTGCGAGTAACCGTGTTGCTCACCAGTTGATAGCCCTGGGACTGAATAAAGGCGAGCGGGTAGCTGCCTACGGTAAGAACTCCGATGCCTACCTGCTATTGTGGCTGGCGTGCACAAAAGCGGGGTTGGTTCATGTCCCGGTCAACTATGCCCTGGTGGAGCATGAGTTGTCCTACGTACTGAACCAGTCGGGAGCGAGGGCTCTGTTTTACGACAATGATCTGAAGCCTCAGGTGGATAGTGTTGCCTCAACGGTGGATATTGAAGTCCTCGGCACCCTGCACGGCGCCCACTCCACTGATGATATTCTTGAAATGGCCTGTTCCGGAGCCAGCGATCTGCCGCCGGATACCGACCAGTCCGATACCGACGTTGTCCAGATTCTCTACACGTCAGGCACCACGTCCGACCCCAAGGGAGCTATGCACACCCACCGCTCACTGATGACTGAGTACGGGGCGGCCCAGTACCATCTCGACATTGTTCCGGGTGACCGTTGCCTGGCGGCATTGCCGCTGTACCACTCCGCCCAGATGCATGTGTTCATGATGCCCATGTTGTTGACCGGCGGTTATACCCGGCTGATCAATGCCCCAACACCAGATGCCATCCTTGGCCTGCTGGCCAGTGAGCAGTTAAATGCCTCCTTTGCGCCACCAACGGTCTGGATCTCGTTGCTGCAGTTCAAAGGCTTTGATGCCAACAAGCTGCAGCACGTGAACAAGATTTACTACGGCGCCTCCATTATGCCCGGCGAAGTTGTACGGCAACTGAGCCAGCAACTCCCACAGGCCGGGCTGTATAACTGCTATGGCCAGAGCGAGATTGCTCCGCTGGCAACGGTATTGCGGCCCGAGGAACACCACGACCGTCCGACATCTGCCGGCAAGCCATTGCAAACCGTTATGACCCGGATTGTAGACCCTGCTACCGGAAAGGACTGCAAGCCTGGAGAACAAGGCGAGTTGGTGCACAGGTCTCCACAGCTGATGGTCGGTTACTGGCAAAAACCTGAAGCCACAGAAGAAGCCTTCGAGGGCGGCTGGTTCCACTCCGGCGATCTCGGTTACCGTGATGAACAGGGCTATATTTATATCGTTGACCGGATTAAAGACGTGGTGAATACCGGTGGTGTTCTGGTGGCAAGCCGGGACGTGGAAGAAGCCCTTTACCAGCATGAGTCGGTAGCTGAGGTGGCGGTGATTGGTGTTCCGGACGAAAAGTGGATAGAAGCCATCTGCGCGATTGTCGTTGTACGTGACGGCTACCCTGAAAGTGCTGAGTCGCTGCTTGAGCATGCCAGAGCCAAGCTGGCCCGTTTCAAAATTCCGAAACACATCCAGTTTGTCGATCAGTTGCCGAAAAACAGCGCTGGCAAACTCCTCAAACGCAAATTGCGGGAAGCCTTTGCTGCTGAAGATGCCTAGCCTCCCATTAGGCTTGGGCTCCCAGACTTCCGGTCATGCGGGCGGGCTTGCGGGGTGGCCTTTTCATTTTTCTTGAAAAAGAACTCGCTGCGCTCAGACATCTTTTTCTGGCAAAAAATGAAAAGACCACCCCGCGCCGACGGGCATTGGCGGGTTCTCGTTTGAAAAGACGTGTCAGGGAAAATCCAAAGCTTAACCTCTTGACCGGCTGCTAACCTCCACAATCTTTGCTTTTGCCTGTGTCTTTAAACTCTCCTATCCCCGTGTTGCCCGTCGGTAGGGGGGTATGGGGTATTTTTCTGACAGGGAAAAAGATGTCTGAGCGCAGCGAGTTGTTTTTCCCCGAAGAAAAATACCCCATACCCCGCGTACCTGCCCCCGCACCCAGCAGGCTAGGAGCCCAAGCTGGGCCCCGCCCGCACAGCCAGCAGGCTAGGAGCCCAAGCCAGGCCCACACTACCCGTTAACCTGGTTGCCACGCCATCGGGCCGGCGACAAGCCGGTCCAGCGTTTGAAGGCCCGGGAGAAGGCAGCGGTTTCGGAGAATCCCACCAGTTCGGCGATTTCGCTGATGCTCAGACTTTCGCTGGTCATCAGGCGGGTGGCGTGTTCCCGCCGCAGGGTTTCTTTGATCTTGCGCAGGGAGGTGCCTTCGTCCTGCAGTTTTCGGCCGATGTTGCGGGGTGTCATGTGCAGCTCCCGGCCCAGGGCGTCGAGCCCCGGCATGTCCGGGTAATTGTAGCGTGCCAGCAGCGCGCGGATGCGGGCGCGCAGGCTTTCGTCCTGGCTGGGGCGGTGCAGGATATAGGCCGGAGCTGCCTGCAGGAATTGCCGCAGTTCTTCCTCGCTGCGCACGATGGGCAGCTGCAGGTATTTTTCATGGAACAGAAAGCCGCACACCGGCTGCTCGAATTTCAGTTCGCCCGGGTACATGGCCCGGTACTCGGCTTCGTGGGCCGGGGCAGGGTAGCTGAACTGGGTGCGGGCGAAGGGGATTTGCTGGTCTACCAGCCAGCAGGACAGGCGTTCCCACATCAGAATCAGGAATTCCTGCAGCAGGTGGTCGGTGTCGTTGCGGGCGTCTTTCAGGTGCAAACGGAAGAACACCTGCTTGCCTTGTTCGTCCATCGCGATATCAAGATTTCGGCAGATCACCCGGTAAAAGTGCGCGCTTTTTCGAAGCACGGCGCCCAAAGTGGCCGAGCCCAGGCAGTAGTCGCACATCAGTGAAAAAGTGCCGTTATTGCAGGGATCCGATGATAATCCGAGGAATTCGTCCCGGGTGGCGCGCCAGACCGATTTCACCAGTTGGGTCAGTTGTTGTTCGGTGATCAGCTGTTCCGGCGTGTTCAGCCAGCCGGCAGGGATGCCTGCCTGTTCAAGCAGTGTGGGCCCTTCGTGGCCCTGGCGTTCCGCGCCACGAAGGGTCGCTTGAAGGTAGTGGTTGGCAATGTGAGCCTTGGCCATAGTGGTCAGCGCAGCCGCGTAACAGGTCAATTAATTCGGCAAGAAGGGTCATTCTAGCCCGGAGGCATACGGAGTCTAATAGTGTTCCATTTTATTCACTGAATTTAAACGCGGGGCGCCCATGTCAGCAGAACAGGCAGAAACCGAATTATTCCAGGCCATGATTGTCCGGGCTCTGGAGCAGGAAGTCACACCTTTTTATGAGCAGTGGGAAGAGGCCGGAGAGATTCCGAGGCCGCTGTGGCACACCCTGGGGCAGGCCGGCATGCTCGGCATTGATATGCCCGAAGAGTATGGCGGTGCGGCGGCCAGTTTCGAGGTGAGCCAGCTGGCGATCGAAGAAATCGCCCGCATGGGCTTTGGCGGCCTGGCCTCCGGGTACAACATCCATGCCAACATTGTGATGCCGTACATCCTGCATTTGGGGAATGAACAGCAGAAACAGGCCTGGTTACCGGCGATGATCTCCGGCGAGGTGCTGGGTGCCATCGCCATGACCGAGCCGGGTGCCGGCAGTGATCTTGCTGCTATGCGCACCACGGCGGAGCACACCGAGGGCGGCTGGCGCATTAACGGCGCCAAGGTGTTTATCACCAACGGCTTGCATGCCGATATGGTGATTGTCTGCGCCAAGACCGACCCGAAAGCCGGCGCCAAGGGTGTGTCGTTGTTCCTGGTGGATACCAGCCTGCCGGGCTTTAGCCGGGGCAAGGGCATCAAGAAAATCGGCCAGCACGCCAGTGACACCGCAGAGTTGTTTTTCTCGGATCTGATCGTGCCTGAGGAGGCTTTGCTCGGAGAAGAGGGCAAGGGCTTCGCCTACCTGATGCAGGAGCTGCCCCGGGAGCGCCTGGGCGTGGGTGCCCAGGCGATCGGTGCCTCCGAAGGCGCGCTGGCGCTGACACTGGATTACGTGCAGCAGCGCCAGGCCTTCGGCCAGCGCATTGCTGATTTTCAGAATACCCGGTTCAAGCTGGCAGAAGCCCGGGCCCGTATTGATATGGCCCGTGCCTACCTGAACCAGTGCGTCACCAAATACCACCAGGGTGCCATGACGGCGACAGACGCGGCCATCCTGAAGCTGATGCTGACCGAGATGCAGTGCGATATCGCCCATGAATGCCTGCAGCTTTTCGGCGGCTACGGTTATACCCTGGAATATCCTATTTCGCGGTTCTTTGTGGATGCCAGGGTGCAGACCATTTACGCTGGCACCTCGGAAATCATGAAAGAGGTGATTGCCCGCTCCATGCTGGGCAAGTGAGCCTTTCTAACACTTATATTCAGGAGAAGAACATGAAACTGACAGACGTAGTAATTCTGGACGGTGCCCGCACCGCTATCGGCAGCTTTGGCGGCAGCCTGAGCTCACTGGCTCCGGCCGAACTGGGCACCGCCGCCGCTCGCGAGGCCATCAGCCGCGCTGGTGTAGAAGCTGCGGATATCGACCATTCGGTATTCGGCCACATCATCACCACGGGCCCACAGGACGCTTACCTGGCCCGGCACATTGCCCTGAATGTGGGTATGGAGAAAAGCTCTGCGGCGTTCAACGTGAACCGCCTGTGTGGCTCTGCCGTGCAGTCGGTGATCAGCGCGGCCCAGCTGATTGTGATGGGCGACAGCCGCATGGCGCTGGCTGGTGGTGCCGAATCCATGAGCCAGGGTGCTTACCTGTTACCGAACGTTCGCAAAGGCCTGCGCATGGGCGATGGCCGGGCGGTAGACCTGACCCTGGGCATCCTGAGTGATCCGTTTGGCAGTGGTCACATGGGTATGACCGCCGAGCGTATCGCCGCCAATCAGGGCCTGACCCGGGAAGAACTGGACGCGTTTTCTGCTGAAAGCCACCGCCGGGCCGCGAATGCCATCGAGAAAGGTTATTTCGATGGCCAGATCGTGCCGGTTACCGTCAAACAGGGTCGCAAGGAAGTCGTGTTCGATAAAGACGAGCACGTACGCCCGGGCACCACGGTAGAAAGCCTGGCAGGCCTGAAACCTGCGTTCCAGAAAGACGGCATTGTGACCCCGGGCAATGCCTCCGGCCTTAACGACGGTGCCGCAGCCATGGTACTGACCAGTGCCGCAGAAGCCGAAAAGCGTGGCCTGAAAGCCCGCGCCCGGCTGGTAGGCTATGCCTTTGCCGGCGTAGACCCGGAAGTGATGGGCGTGGGCCCGATTCCGGCGGTTCGCCAGGTTCTGAAGAACACCGGTTTGTCTGTGGCAGACCTGGATGTGATCGAATCCAACGAAGCCTTCGCAGCCCAGGCCATGGCCGTCAGCCGCGAGCTTGGCCTGCCGGAAGAAAAGGTGAACCCGAACGGCGGCGCGGTCGCTCTGGGCCACCCGGTGGGTGCGACCGGCTCCATCCTGATTATCAAAGCCCTGGCGGAACTGGAACGTACCGGTGGCCGTTATGGTCTGATCACCATGTGTATCGGTGGCGGGCAGGGTATTGCACTAATTGTTGAGCGCCTCGGCTGAAACGGGTGTTGTTTCAAACAGGGTATCTGGGTTAAGTTTACGTAAACGTAAACTATGCGCGGCCAGTTTTTGGCCGCGCTAATACCAATAACAGGACGCAAGTTATGGATTTCAAAAACACTCCCGCCATCGTCACCGGCGGTGCCTCCGGCCTGGGTGAAGGCGCAGCGCGTGCCCTGGCGGCTGCAGGCTGCAAAGTGGCTATCCTGGACCTGAACAAAGAGCGTGGCGAACAGGTGGCTGCTGAGCTGGGCGGCATTTTCATCGAATGCAACGTGGCCTCGGAAGAAAGCGCGGAAGCTGCACTGAAAGCCGCCCGGGAAGCCCATGGCCCCTGTGGTATTGCGGTGAACTGTGCGGGCATTGCCCCGGCGTCGAAGATTCTGGGCCGCGAAGGCGTGATGCCGCTGGACAGTTTCAGCAAGGTGATCCAGGTAAACCTGATCGGCACCTTCAACATCCTGCGGCTGGCGGCAGCAGACATAGCCCAGCGCGAACCCAACGCCGATGGCGAACGGGGCGTGATCATCAACACCGCATCGGTTGCCGCCTACGAAGGCCAGATTGGCCAGGCCGCTTACAGTGCCTCGAAAGGCGGTGTGGTAGCACTGACCCTGCAATCGGCCCGGGAACTGGCTCGCGAAGGGATCCGGGTGAACACCATTGCTCCGGGCCTGTTCATGACCCCGATGATGGCTGGCATGCCCCAGGAAGTTCAGGACAGCCTGGCCGCCACCTTGCCGTTCCCCAAGCGCCTCGGTAAGCCGGAAGAATTCGGTATGATGGTCGACCAGATGGTACGCAACCCCGTTCTGAACGGCGAAGTCATCCGGCTCGACAGCGCCCTGCGCATGGCGCCCCGATAAGGCACGGATAACAAGGATAAAAGGTGAGCGAAATGACCAACACCGTTGATCAGGAAGAACTGGCACTGTTCCGGGATGCCGTCATCAAGGCCCTCGAAACCGAAGTGGCGCCCCATTATGAAGCCTGGGAAAAGAGCGGCATCGCACCCCGGGAACTCTGGAACACCCTGGGCGCAGCCGGCATGCTGTGTGTGGACTTACCGGAAGACTGCGGCGGCTGCGGCGCGCCGTTCCAGTACTCGGTTGTGGTGGGTGAAGAACTGGCCCGGATGGGATTCGGTGCGCTGTCCACCAACGTGATGGTCCATTCCGACATCGTAGCGCCGTATCTCAGCCACATCGGCAACGACGAACAGAAGCAGCAATGGCTGCCGAAAATGGTCTCCGGCGAAGCCGTCGGCGCCATCGCCATGACCGAACCGGGGGCAGGCAGCGACCTGCAGGCCATCCGCACCAGCGCAGTGAAAGACGGTGACCACTACATCCTGAACGGTTCCAAAACCTTCATCACCAACGGCCAGCACGCCGACATGGTCATCGTCGCCGCCAAGACCGACCCCAACGCCGGCGCCAAGGGCATCAGCCTGTTCCTGGTCGACACCTCGTTGCCGGGCTTCAGCAAAGGCCGCAACCTGGACAAAATCGGCCAGCATTCCGGCGATACCTCTGAACTCTTCTTCTCCGACATGCGCATCCCCGCCTCCGCCCTGCTGGGTGAAGAAGGGCAGGGCTTTGTGTACCTGATGCGCGAACTGCCACGGGAGCGACTGGTCATCGGCGCCTTGGGTGTTGCCGCCGCCCGCGGCTCACTGGACATGACCATCCAGTACACCCAGGAGCGGGAACTGTTCGGCCAGAAACTGAGCCAGCTGCAAAACACCCGTTTCGAAATCGCCCGCATGGAAACCGACTACCGTATCAACAAGGCGTTCGTCGACCAGTGCATCCGCGAATACGAAGACGGCAAGCTGGATGCGCCGACAGCGTCCATGGCCAAGTACAGCGCCACCGAGATGCAGTGTCGTGTTGCCGATGGCTGTCTGCAGCTGTTCGGTGGTTACGGCTACACCACCGAGTATCCGATTTCCCGCAATTTCATCGATGCGCGGGTGCAGAGGATTTATGGCGGCACTTCGGAGGTTATGAAGGAGATCATTGCCCGTTCGGTGCTTGGGCGCTGACTTTGGTGCTTTGGTCTGGCTTGGGCTCCTAGCCTGTTGGTTGTGGGGGCGGGGTTCTGCTTGGGCTCCTAGCTTTCCCGTTGTGCGGGCGGGCTTGCGGGGTGGCTGTTGGATTTTTTTTGGAAAAACAACTCGCTTCGCTCAGACATCTTTTTCCGGCAAAAAATCCAACAACCACCCCGCGCCGACGGGCATTGGCGGGTTTTCGCTTGATAAGAGCAGCTGTACGTTTTGCGCTGAGAGCGGGTAGCGACCAGTTTGATGCAACGTTCAATAGTGCTTCAGGTTACTCTCGTTGCCTTTTGCTTTTTGCTTTTTACATTCAGCACTCCTGTGCTGCCCGTCGGTAGGGGGGTGTGGGGTATTTTTCTGGCAGGGAAAAAGATGTCTGAGCGAAGCGAGTTGTTTTTCCCAGAAGAAAAATACCCCACACCCCGCGTACCCGCCCCCACAACAGGAAGGTTGGGAGCCCAAACCAGCGGCCCAGAAGCCCAAACAAGACCGATCGGCAAAACAAGAATACAAACTAGGGAGACTCTGAATAAGTCTCAAAATCAGCGATAATACGACCATCGCCAACCGCATAGGATTCGTTGCCGCCATGGATCAGATGACCTTTTCCGAAGCCGAGTACCAGAACAAGAAGCGCAAGACCCG
>Ga0208015_1000026_pt1 | contig 132168 bp, 125 predicted proteins | sample 26BtaG_FD_184101 | JGI IMG/M metagenome (GOLD analysis project Ga0208015, IMG submission 184101) | Marine viral communities from Cariaco Basin, Caribbean Sea - 26B_WHOI_OMZ_CsCl (SPAdes) (version 2) | ecosystem: Environmental > Aquatic > Marine > Oceanic | place: Caribbean Sea: Cariaco Basin... | reverse complement strand
TTGCCAAGTCGATTCCGATTAGGGTAACGTTCATCTGAACACCTCTTGTTGTTGACCTATTGATTTCGCACATCTAATAGTGGCGCTTTGACGCCGATCTCAACAAGAGGTGTTCATCCCATCATCCATGTGCGCTTCTCTCCGGCCATCCATGGCCTCCGAAATTTCGGGAAAGGGTATCCAGCCAGCGCCTTTCTGACTTCATGGGAATCGCGCCGAAAACACCATCTTCGCTTCATGAGAGCGCGAACTTCTGACGTGGCGCAGACTTCGCGTAGTTGGGCCCGGTACTCTCCCGGAGTTTGACCGTTGTGGGTGGGGGTTGCCCTTCGCAGAATTTCGTAGGCCATGGATGGCCGAAGACAAGCGCCACATGGATGTGCCGAAGGAGCGCTTCTGCGAAGGGCAACCCCCACCCACAACACGCCCCCGAACTCGAAGGCTAGGCGCCCCCAACTCCCAAGCCCCGAAGCTCAGTCGTAACCAGACGCCGAACGGAGTATGGAGCGAACTGGCTCCCACACAGCTGGCGCGGAGATGAGGATGTCGCGCCCCCAGAGGTCAGCGGGGTAGCCATCGGGTACATCGCCGAAGTGGCCCACCGTGGCGCCGGCTTCCCAGGCAATCAGGCGGGCGGCGGCGAAGTCCCAGGGGCTGACGTTTTCGTAGTAGATATCCAGGCGGCCACAGGCCACCCAGCAGATATCCAGTGCCGCCGAACCGATGCGGCGCAGGTCGCGGCATTGGTGGATCATCGCATCCAGCCGGCGAACCAGCGGTTCCAGGTTGTCCTTGGTGTAGGGGAAACCGGTGGCGAACAGGGATTGCCGCGGTTCCGTGGCGCCACTGTGGCGGATGGGCTGGCTGTTCAGGGTGGCGCCTTCGCCCTTGGTGGCCCGGAAGGTTTCGCCGGGGAAGGGCGCGTGTACCACGCCCGCCTGCACCTGCCCGCGCTCTGCATAGGCAATGGACACCGCCACCTGGGGGTGGCCGTATGCGTAGTTTACCGTGCCGTCGATGGGATCGATGACCCACAGCGGGGTGTCCAGAGACTCGGCCTGGGACAGGTCCGGCATGGTTTCTTCAGACAGGATGCGATGATCCGGGAAGCGCTCGCGGATGGCGTTGGTGATGAACTCATCCGCCATCACATCGGCATGGGTGACCAGTTCGGTCTGGTGTTTGTAGTCGGTGCGAAGGGTGTTCTGGTCGCGCTCGTGGCGGATCAGTTCGCCGGCTTCAACAGCCAGGGCTTCGGCAAAATCGGTGATTTCGCGCAGAGAAACAGAGTCAGACATGGCACCCCCGGTCAGAAAACATGAGGGTGCCAGTCTAGCACGACAGAATCAGAGGCTGTTCAGCCACTTCTCCATCTTGTCCATGGCCAGTACCAGGCGCGGGCCGGCTTCCTTGACGAATTCCTCGCCCAGTTCCTGGTCGGCATAGTCACCGCCGGCCAGTTCCAGTGCCTGGGTGCCGTCGAAATCGACGAACGCCAGGCGTGCGCCCATGTGGTCTGGCACAAAGCCGAAATCACTGGAGGGCAGGATGGCCACGCCGGTGTCTTCCAGCAGGGCGGTGCAGAAGGCCTGGGAGGTTTTGATGTCCTTGCGGGCCAGCTTTTCACTGAAGACGGAGAAGTCCGGGAACAGGTAGAAAGCTCCCTCCGGCTTACGAACCACGGCGCCCATGGCGCTCAGGCGGGAGTGCATGTATTCACCCACCACTTTCAGCACCCGGCGGGACTGTTTCAGGTACTCGTCGATGTCTTCGCCGCCGTCGAACGCTGTGATTGCCGCATGCTGGATGGGTGCACTGGTGGAGGTGAAGGTCTCGCTGGCAATGATCGCCATGGCGTCCTGCAACGGGCGCAGTTCCGGCGGGAAGATGAAGGTGCCCAGGCGCCAGCCGCCGGCGCCGAGCCATTTACTCATGCCGGTGCTGATGATGGTGCCTTCCGGGTAGTAGCGGGCGATGGATTTGTGCCGGCCCTCGAAGTGCACTTCGCCGTAGATTTCATCCGACAACAGGATCAGGTTGTACTTGCGCGCCACGTTGGCGATGGCCAGCAGCTGATCGTCGGTGTAGGTACAACCGGTGGGGTTCGACGGGTAGTTCAGAATCAGGATGCGCGGGCGAGATGGATCGTCCCGGCAGATGATGTCCAGCTCTTCCGCCGTCAGCTGCCAGTTGTTCTCCGCGTGGGTTGGCAGCCAGTGCACCGAACGACCGATGATGCGGGCCTGGGGTGCATAGGACACCCAGCTCGGTCGCGGAATCAGCAGGTCGCCGTAGTAGGCCAGCTGCAGGATGAACAGCAGTTCCTTGGAGCCCGGGCCGATCAGTACGTCTTCCCAGGTGCACCGCATACGCTCGGCCCGGTTGATGTAACCGGCAATGGCCTGGCGCAGGCCTTTCAGACCTTTTACCGGCAGGTAGTCTTTCTCATGGGCGTGTTCTTTGAGGGCGTTAACCACACGTTCCGGCACCGGGAACGGAGACTGGCCCAGTCCCAGCTTGATAATGTCCTTACCTTCCGATCGCAGCTGGTTGCTCAGCTCGTTGATGCGCAGGGTAGAGGAGGGCTGGATGCCCCGAACGTTCAGGTTGATGGCGAAGCGGTGGTCGTTTTTGATGTCCATTGTCCCGGTCTGTTGGTTGGAGGTGACAATGGCAGTATAGGAAAATTATCGGGCCCTGATCCAGACTTCCACCCGGCCGTTTCTCTGGTTACCGCTGCCACCTACAGGCATGTATTGTCCGTAACCAGTGTAGGCCACCCGGGGCAGTCCTGCCTGATGCAGGGCCTTGCGAACCGACAGCGCCCGCAGCTCGGAAATCATCTGGGCCCGAAGCTCGTGGCTCTGGGCGTCGGCAAAGCCGATCAGCATCAGGTCGTCGGCGGAGCGGCCGTGCTCTTTCAGGTAATCGATCACCCGGAGCAGGTCACGCTGGGCTTTGTTATCCAGCTTGGTGCGGCCTTCCGAGAATCGGAAGTTCACAGTCAGGCGCTGATACTCGGCGGTCAGGCGTTTGAAGGTGTCCGGCACCGAGCTATCAAGCTCCGGCTTTACCGCAATCGGGTTCTGGGAAATAAAGCCGGATTCGGCCACCAGCGCCTGCCCTTCATTGCCGAGGGCGAATTCAATCAGTCCGCGGGCGAATTCCGGGGTCTGGTTGCCCATGGTGTACATGAACAGCCGGCGTGACAGCGGGTAGTCTTCGCTGGCCACGGTGAGCTGGTTCGGTTTCAGGGCCGGGGCATTGCCGTCGGAAATGGCCAACAGCTTGCTGTTGCGCACCGAGGCCAGACCGGAGAAACCGATGCCGCCCGGGTCCCGGGACACATCGTCGGAAAGCTGGTCGTTGGATTCATAGCGCATTGCGCTGCCGTCCAGGGTATAGGTTTTACCGAGGACCAGGGATTTGAAAGTATCCCAGGTGCCGGAACGGTCGTCCCGGGCGTACAGACTGATGGCGTGGTCCGGGCCGCCGAGTTCTGACCAGTTGCGGATTTCGCCGGCAAAGATCTGCCCCAGTGTCTGTATGCTCAGGCTGCTGACAGGGTTGGACGGGTGCACCAGGATGGCCAGGCCGTCGATGGCGATCACATGTTCACTTTCCAGCGCGGTCAGGTCGGCCTGTGCGTTGACCTGATCGGCCTCGCTCTGTTTGACCGGGCGGGACGATGCCCAGATACCGGCCTGGCCGCTAGCCAGGGTGCGAAAACCGGTGCTGGAACCATGGGCGGCCACCAGCACGCTCAGGGGACCACCTTCGCTGGTCACGCCCAGGATCTTTTCGTTCTCTACGCCGGTTGCACCCGTTTGCACGGAGCCGTTACCAATCTGTTCCAGATAACCGGTCACCAGCATGGGTGCCAGGGTCGCCCCCACGGTGTTGGAGCCGTGGATTTCCAGGTTATGGGCCAGAGCAGAGGACAACGGCAGGGCGGTCAACAACGCCAGTGCGCCAGCCTTGAAGGCTGCAGAAATGGAATAAGACATCACCAGAAAACCTATTCAGGACAAGAAGTTGTGCTGGCGCAAGGATGCTACATAAATATGACAGTTATGTTTCAGGCCGGTCGGGCAGGGCCTGGATTCGGGATTTTAAGGTAACGAATTGTAAACAGTCTTTCGGTCAAAACCGGTGTGGATCCAGTTCCATATGCACAATTTTGCGGCCGAGCATGATTGCCCGGCCGGTATAGCGTTCTTCGCCGGTGGTGGCAAAGTCGAACAGAAAACGGCGCCATACCCGCAAGCTGCCTTGTGGGTCCCGTTTGAACCAGAGGCCCCGCAGGTAAACCGCATCGTCCAGCAGCAGTACGTCCATGCTTTTGCAGTAGCGATGGGCCGCTTTCAGCACCGAGTCTTTGATGGCTTTGGCCTGCCACCAGTACCAGACAACAAAGCCGGCAATAAACAGCCAGAAGAGGGTTCCGAGGGTCAAGGGTGTGTCCTGTAGAGTTCTGTGTGAACAAGCATGGCTGGCAGCCAGCCTACCTTATCCTGTGGTGTCGGGGAATTGTGATGTTGGTGATATCAGGGTTTGATGGGTATCAAGAAATTGCCAATAACCATGTGGGTAATAGGGTTTTTGCAAGATATGGCTAGGGATTTGTGGGATTGTTGCTTAAAACAGCAGCCTCACCTTTTGCCTGTTCGAGTGGTATGCAGAACTTTATCGCCAATCCTGAGCTGGAATCTTACCTTCGCCTGAACCGTGCCGCCTGTGGGGAGTGGACCCTTGCCCTGCAGGATTTGCTGGGCTGCTCAGGGCTGGCCTGTGATTTGTCCCGGCCAAAAGAGGAAGTAGGCTCGCTGTCGGCACTGGGCGTGGGCGGCGGTCTGGTAGCAGCCTTGTCGGTGAGACAGGGCCTGGAGCTGCAACACTGCCGTCTGGAATCGGTGTTGCTGGTGTTTCCGGTTCAGGGCCACTGTGAGCTTCTCTCTGATGGCGCGGCTGCCAATACCCTGCTTCCATTTCAGCTAATCCTCCCGGGGCAAACCTTCAGTCTTCGGGTGACGGCCGAAAGCCGCCTGCTCCTGTTGATGCCGGCCGAGCAGCCGCAGGCGGTGCAGCTGGCCGCGGCAACCAGTGAGGCGATCACCCTGACTATCCAGCGGTTTCTGTACCAGGCCGGATTTCTGCAAGACCACCATCAGGGATGCCAGGCGGCAGAAACCGTCTTGCGGGAGGTTAGAGAGATTCTGGCGGGAAGTTCAGGTGTTACCAAGGTAACCGAAGCCGTGCCGGAGCCGGACCGCCGGTTGCTGAAAGCCATCAGCAAGATGCGGACAGAGCCGGACTGGCAGTTTGACCTGCAGGAGTTATCCAGCCACGCCGGGGTGAGCGAGCGCAACCTCTACTACCTGATGAAACGGCAGACCGGCATGACACCCTATCGCTATTACCAGCGCTGCCGGCTGATTCGCGTGCGCCGGCGGCTGGTCGATTGCCAGTGCGCAGTGCCCCACATTTCCCGCTACGCAGGTGATGAAGGCTTCAGCCACTTTGGCCGTTTCGCGGCGCTCTACCGGGAACACTTCGGAGAGCTGCCCAGCGAAACGGTTCAGTGGCGCCGGCGTTTGCAGGCTCAGGAGCTGCTGGCGCCGGCACTTTCCTGATCTTCGTACTCATCAGCGGCGGAGCCGTGATGGTCACGGGCCAGCAGGATGTAGAACGCCGGCAATACGAACACGGTGAACAGGGTGCCGATGCCCAGGCCGGCGCTGATGGTCAGGCCGATGGCAAAGCGGCTTTCGGCACCCGGGCCGACTGCGATCAGCAGCGGCACCATGGCGAAGATCAGCGCCAGTGAGGTCATGATGATCGGCCGCAGGCGAATAGCTGCTGCCTCAATCACCGCCTCTACCTTGTTCAGGCCTTGCTCTTTCTGCAGCTGGTTGGCGAATTCCACAATCAATATGCCGTTCTTCGACACCACACCAATCAGGGTGATCAGGCCCACCTGGGTGTAGATGTTCATACTGGCGAAGCCCAGCACGATGAACGCCATGGCGCCGGCAACCGACATAGGCACCGAGACCAGGATGATGATCGGGTCGCGCCAGCTTTCGAACTGCGCCGCCAGCACCAGGTAGATCACCAGCAAGGACAGGAAGAAGGTCACCACCAGGGCGCTACCCTGGCTCGCCAGCTGCCGTGATTCGCCGGTGTAGTCAAAGCTGAAGCCCTGCGGGAACACTTCGCCTGCGGTCTGCTCCATGAATTCCATGGCGGTACCGGCGGCCACGCCAGGCATGACTACCCCTTCGAGCGTGAGCGAGTTCAGCTGGTTGAACTGGGTGCGGTTGGATGGTTCCACTTCCTCGGTAAAGCTGACCACACTGGACAGCGGCACCAGCTCGCCGTTGCCGGCGCGGATGTAGTAGTCATCCAGTGCTTCACGGCTGGCGCGGAACTGGTCGTCCACCTGCGGAATCACCTGGTAGGAGCGGCCTTCCATGTTGAAGCGGTTGATGTAACCGCCACTGAGCATGCTGGCCAGCGACTGGCCGACATCCTGCATCGACAGGCCCAGGTCTGCCACCCGGTCACGGTCCACATTAATGCGGGTGCTCGGTTTGTCGAAGTTGATGGATTTCTTCAGGAACATGAAGTTGCCGCTCTGCATGGCCTTGCCCAGCAGTTCATCGGCCACCTGGTCCAGCTGCTCGTAGCTGCCGCCGGTGGTGATCACGAACTGGAACGGCAGGCCACCGCCGGAACCCGGCAGGGCCGGCCGCGGGAACACCGCGGTTTGCAGGCCGGTGACATTCTTCAGCTCGGCATCCAGCAGCGGCTGGGCCTCGAACTGGCTGATTTCCCGCTCGCTCCAGGGCGACATCTTGAAGCCGCCAAACACGGCGTTCGGGCTGGTGACACCCAGGATCATGAAGTCTTCGTTGTAGCCGGGCACGGTGGCCATGCGGTCCTGCACTTCCTGACCGTGCTCATAGAGGTAGTCCAGGGTGGACGTTTCCGGCCCCAGGCCCTGATAGAACAGGATGCCCTGGTCTTCGGTGGGGGCCAGTTCGTTCTGGCTCATCATCACCATGAAGTAAATGGAGCCCAGCACCACCACGGCGAAGAACACCACCACCGACTTGGTCTGCATCAGAGAGGTCAGTGCTGCTTTATAGGCATTGGCCAGGCCGTTGAAGGTTTTCTCGACCAGTTGCTCGAACTTGCCCGGGTTGCCGTGTGGCTTGAGCACCTTGCCGGACAGCATGGGTGACAGGGTCAGGGCCACGATGCCGGAGATGACCACGGTGCCGGCCAGGGTGAAGGCAAACTCGGTAAACAGTGAGCCCACCAGGCCACCCATAAAGCCGATGGGGGCGTACACCGCCACCAGGGTGGTGGTCATGGCGATGATTGGGGTGGCCATCTCCCGGGCACCGTTAATGGCGGCCTCGAACCGGGATTCGCCCTGCTCGATATGCCGGTGCACGTTCTCCACCATGATGATGGCGTCATCCACCACCAGGCCGATGGCAAGCACCATGGACAACAGGGTCAGCAGGTTCAGGGAAAAGCCGAACATCAGCATGATGAAGGCGCCGCCAATCAGCGACAGCGGCACGGCAACCGACGGCACCACGGAGGCACGTACTGAGCCCAGGCACAGGAACACCACCACCAGTACGATGATCATGGCTTCGATCAGGGTACGGATAACTTCGTTGATGGAGTCGTCGATAAAGTCCGAGGCATCGTAGGCCAGGCGTACATTCAGGCCGCTGGGTAGCTGGCTTTCGATGTCGGGCAGTTCGTCTTTCACCAGCCCGGCTACGGTCAGCGGGTTGGCTCCGGGCGCCATTTCAATAGCCACGTAGGTGGCGGGCTGGCCCTTGTACAGCGCCAGTTGGTCGTAGCTCTGGGAGCCCAGCTCAACCCGCGCGATGTCCTGCAGGCGGATCAGGGTGCCGCCGGACTGTTTTACCACCAGGTTGCGGAAGGCGTCAGGATCGGCGATGTCGGTATCGGTTGTCAGGCTTACTTCGGTGTACTTGCCCCGGGTCTGGCCCACAGCGGCCTGGTAGTTGTTGGCGCGCAGCTTGGCGGCCACCTCTACCGGCGTCATATCGACCGCAGCCAGTCGCTCAGGGTCCAGCCATACCCGCAAGGCGAAGGTACGGCCCAGCAGCTGGGCCTTACCCACGCCAGACAGTGCCTGCAGCTTGGGCTGAACAACACGGGTCAGGTAATCGGTAATCTGGGGTACATCCAGCTCGGTGCTGTAGAAGGCGATGTACATCAGTGCGGTGTCGTCACCGGTGGTGGAGGTGATCACCGGGTCTTCGGCTTCTGCCGGCAGCACGTTGCGCTGGCTGGCCACCTTGGCCTGGATTTCCGCCAGGGCATCGTTGGCGTCGTAGTTCAGCACCATCTTGGCCTGGATGGTGGACACGCTCTGGGAGCTGGTGGAGGTCAGGTAATCAATACCGCTGGCTTCGGCAATGGCCTGTTGCAGCGGCGTGGTGATAAAGCCCTTGATCAGGTCTGAACTGGCACCGGGGTAGGCGGTGGTTACCGTCACCGTGGTGCTTTCCAGCTTCGGGTACTGGCGGATTTCCATTTCCATGGCGGCCCGGGCACCGAGCAGCAGGATCAGCAGGCTGACCACCGTGGCCAGGACTGGCCGGTGGACAAATATATCGGTGAATTTCATTACTCAGACGCCTCCTGGCCGGATTCGTCCTGAATCTCAACCCGCTGGCCGGCCCGCAGCCTGAGCAGGCCCTTGGCAACCACGGTTTCACCGGATTCGAGGCCGGACGTTACGGAGGCCCGTCCCTCACGGACTTCGCCGGTGGTGACACTGCGGCGGCTGACCACCAGCTGGCCTTCATCGTTTTCTTCTACGACGAACACGAAGTTGCCGTAAGTGTTGTAGGAAATAGCCTCGCGGGGCAGGGTGACCACTTCGTTATCCCGCGGCTGGCCGGTCTGGACAGTGGCAAACATACCCGGGCGCAGCAGGTTGTCTTCGTTGTTCAGGATGGCGCGTATGCGCACGGTGCGGGTTTCCGGGTTCACCGAGGTGTTAATGGCGCTGACGTCACCCTCAAAGGTGCGGTCAGGCACTGCGGCCACAGTGACAGACACCGGATAACCCTGATCGACATCCGGCAGGTATTTCTCGGACAGGGTGTAGTCCACGTAGATCGGGTGCAGCATGTTGATCTCGACGATCGGGGTGCCGGTGCCAATGTACTGGCCCTGGTCCACCATGCGGATACCCAGCTTGCCGTCAAACGGGGCCTTGATCACCTTCTTGTTCAGCTGGGCCTCGGCCTCGTTCACCCGCGCTCGGGCGGCATCGTAGTTGGCCTTGGCTTCGTCGTACTGGGACTGGGACACGGCGCGCCGCGGCAGCAGGTCGGAAATCCGCTTGAACTCCTGCTGCGCCAGTTGAGCCTCGGCCCGGCGGGTGCGCAGGGCGGCTTCGTCGATAGCGGCATCGAGGCGAACCAGGACGTCTCCCTGTTTAACGGTGTCGCCGGATTCAAAACTGATGCTTTCAATCACTCCCGGAACCTCGTTGGCCACCTCAATACCGTTAATGGCTTCTACGCTGCCCACCGCCTTGATGGCCGGCTGCCAGTTTTCGGTGGTTGCCTCGGTCACGGAAATGATCGCTGGCGGCTGCGGCTGTGACAGCATTTCCTTCATCTGGCCAAACTGCATGAACTTGTAGCCGAAGATGCCGCCAAGGACGACACCAAGGAAAATGATGACGATGATAAAACGGGATGCGGTGCGCATAGGTCTGTTCCTGGGAATAGAGTTCTTGAGACTGATAACGTCGCCGGGATGGGAAGGCTGACAGCTTTCCTTGCGCATCAGATGACAGCGACCAGACGCTTGCTGCTCACTCGGGCGTCAGCTCAGCGTTAACCAATAGGATGCTACAAAAAGCACTTGAGTTTGTCATCCGTTTGCAGAAAAAACGCAGTATATGTACTGCTGCGTCTTACGTCTAAATGACGGGGTGGATCTGATCTCCGCGGTAATCTGTTATGCTCCGGTGACGATACAAGCGGGTGAGGATTTGGAATGCAGTTGATTCTCGGCCTGGCCCTGGCGGCCGCCGTGTTTGTCATCCTGAAAAAATGGGGCGCGCTGTCGCCGGAAGGCCAGAAAGCGGCCATCTGGAAAGTGGTGCTGGTGGCCGGCGGTGCCCTGTTGCTGTTTATGGTGCTGACTGGCCGGGTGCACGTGATCACTGCCGGCATTGCGGCCCTGATTCCACTGCTGAGAAAACTGCCGGCGCTGATGCGTTACGCGCCGATGTTCCGTAAGGCCATGGGGGATTCATCCGGGCCGGAATCGGCCGGACAGGCCGGTACGGGTGACCAGCGGGCACCGGTTGCCGGCGCCATGACCGAGCGGGAAGCCTGCGATATTCTGGGGGTGACGCCGGGTTGCACCCGTGAAGAGGTGGTGGCTGCCCACCGCAAGCTGATGCAGAAGGTGCATCCGGATCGCGGTGGTAACGATTACCTGGCCGCCAAGCTCAACGAAGCCCGGGACCTGCTGATCGGCAAACGCGGCGCCTGATCAGGGCAGGATATCCACTTTCACATCGATGGCCAGCTGTTCCGCCAGGCTGCTGTTGCGCTGATAGACCAGGCCGCCCTGCTGGCGGCTTTCCGATGTGCTGACCCCGCCCAGAGACACCCATTGCCCGGGTTCCACACGGCGGATGGTCACCAGCGCCTCGGTTTCATAACCGGGCAGTGCTGCCGGGTCTTCCTCGAACGATACAATATTCAGCTCCACTGCCTGGTCGGAAATCGACTGGGGGCTGACCACAAACCCGCTGCGGGTTTCCACCTGTTCCAGGATCACCGCCGGGTTACGGCCACCCTGAACGGCGAAGGGCAGGGTGCGCACGCTGCCGGAGGTAATGTGGGCAGATTGCCCGTCCTGAACCACCAGGTGGCGCTGGGAGCTTGAGTTGCTGGAACGGCTGCTTTGCTCGACTCCGGCGGATACCCGGTTGCGGTTTACGCTGACACCAGCACCGGAACCCGAGTTGTCTGAACGCTGCTGGTAGCGCACGGTAATGCGCATCTGTACCGGAGGTACATCCAGCGAGCCGACCAGGGTGCCGATTTCATCCAGCAACACAGGCTCTCCCCTTACAACCAGTTGTGTTCCACGGGCCGTTACCGATACCGGAGTTTGCTGGTACAGGGTGCGTACCTGCTGCGCCATGTCTTCGGCAGTGCGGTTCTGCAGCTGGTAAATGCGGGTTTCCTGTTCTGCCCGGGCCGCCGCCGGAGCCGCCAGGCCAAGTATCAGAACGGCCAGCAGGGCCAGTGAGGAAAACCGGGCGAAAGGGTTGTGCATCTGGGCCTCCGAAGCCACGTTAACGGCAACTGCCGGAAAATAATCCGGATTGCGGGTTGCCAATCTGAAAACCGCGGGTATATAGTGAAAAGCATGAAGACTCTACACACAGCCTGTCAATTGAACGTTCTGAAAGCTTCCGGTGAAAAACTGAAGGCCGCAGGTTCAGCTGTGTATTTTTGGTGGTTTGGTTATGGCTTTTATTTTAGCCAGAGCCCGGGCCGCCCGTAAGATCTTCATCGACCGAACACAACGAGGAAGGCAGCCCGGCAAGCAACCCAGGCTGCCACCGGACTCAAAAAGCCCCGACTGGTAGCCCAGCCGGGGCTTTTTTGATTCTGACACAGGGAAACGGGAACACAGACATGAACATGCCGCTGAAATCTGAAACACTGGACGCGCAATCCTCCAGCGCCTGCCAGCACCGCCAGGAAGCCAGGCTGCCCAGCGCCGCCGAGTTGCGCCAGCAGTTTCCTGCCGATGAGCAACTGGTTCGGGCCATTGCCGGTTACCGTGAACAGATCCGCGCTGTACTGCACGGTCAGGACGACCGCACCCTGATTGTTATGGGGCCCTGCTCCATTCACGACGAACAGGCCGCCCTGGACTACGCCACCCGCCTGAAAGCGCTGTCAGACGACGTCAGTGACCGGTTCCTGATTGTCATGCGCGCCTACCTGGAAAAACCCCGCACCACCGTGGGCTGGAAAGGTCTGCTGTACGATCCGGAACGCACCGGCCAGGGCGACCTGAAGCAGGGCCTGGAGCGTTCCCGCAAGTTGTTGCTGGCGTTATCCGAACTTGGCCTGCCGCTGGCCACCGAAGCCCTGAGCCCGTTCATGATGGATTACCTGGGGGACCTGGTGAGCTGGACTGCCATTGGCGCCCGCACCACCGAATCCCAGATTCACCGGGAAATGGTCAGCGGCCTGCCTATGCCCACCGGGTTCAAGAACGGCACCGACGGCGGTATTACCGTGGCCAGCCATGCCATGAAGTCTGCCTCGCACCCTCACCACCACATGGGCATTTCTCACAGTGGCGCGCCGGTGATGATTTCCACAGCTGGCAATCCGGACACCCACCTGGTGCTGCGCGGCGGCCGGGGCGTGACCAACTACGATGAGCTGAGCATCACCAAGGCCGTGGCAGAGCTGGAAAAAGCCGGCGTATCAACGGCCGTGATGGTGGACTGCAGCCACGACAACGCCTGCAAACAGGCCGAGCGGCAAGTGGATATCGCCCGGGATGTGATGACCCAGAAGCGCAATGGCAACCGGCACATCAAGGGCCTGATGCTGGAAAGCTTCCTGGAATTCGGTCGCCAGGATGACGGTAAAGAGCTGGTCTACGGCTGCTCGATTACCGATCCGTGCCTGGGCTGGGAACAGACGGAGGCTCTGATCCGCTCACTGTAGACAGCAACAGCTGCCCGGCCAGCAGCACCAGGATGCCCCCCATGGCCCGATCAAGCCAGTGTCCGAACCGGTTGAAACCCCGGCGGATACGGGGGTGGGTAAAGAACACCGCCACCATGGCAAACCACAGGCCCGTGGCCAGTGCCATGTACAGGCCATAGCCTGCCTGCAGCAGAATGGGTGTGCCCGGGTTGATGATGACCGAGAACAGGGACACGAAGAACAGGGTGGCCTTGGGGTTCAGGGCGTTGGTCAGAAACCCGAGCCGGAAGGCTGCCATTCCTGTCTGTTCGGTCTTTTTAGCCGCATCCACATGCACTCCACCCGGCCTGGCCCGCAGGCAGTGCCAGGCGATGTACAGCAGATAAACCGCGCCAACCACTTTCAACACGGTGAACAGCATCACCGATTGCTGGATGATCAGTCCGATACCCAGCAGCGAATAGCCCACATGCAGCAGAATGCCCAGCCCGATACCCGCAGCCGACAGCAACGCGTTGCGCCGGTTCTGGGTCAGGGCCTGGCGCAGCATCACCGCAAGGTCCGGCCCGGGGCTCGCTACCGCCAACAGGTGCACCAGGGCCACCGTAAGAAACTCCAGCCAGTAATTCTGCACCTGTTTGCTCCTGTTAACGTAGTGACCTGTTGAGCGTTATGGTCGTAAACCTGTGAAGGTGGTTGCCGGCAAGCATAGAAGGATTTTTTTCCGGTTTCACCTGTCAGGATTCCGTAAGCTTTCTATACTTGTAACTTAACCTGCAGAAAAGACGGGAATTTCCGGTTTTCATAGGAGGCCAGATGAACAAGCGTGACGTGGATGTAGCGATCATCGGCGCCGGCACGGCCGGCATGGTGGCTTACCAGCGGGTAGCAAAGAAAACCGACCGTGTGGTGCTGATCGAGGGTGAGCAGTACGGCACAACCTGTGCCCGGGTGGGCTGCATGCCCAGCAAATTGCTGATTGCCGCCGCCGAGCGGGCCCACGGTCTGAAATCCGCCGGCGACTTCGGTGTGCTGGCTGGTGATGTCCGAATTGATGGCCGGCTGGTAATGCAGCGGGTACGTGCCGAGCGGGACAAGTTTGTGGCGCCGGTGGTCCGCTCCATGGAGAAACTGCCGGAAGAACATCGCCTGATGGGCCATGCCCGCTTTCTGGATGCCCACCGGCTGGAGGTCGGCGACCATACCGAAGTCCGCGCCGATCGTATCATCATCGCCACCGGCTCCCGCCCCAACATACCGGGTATCTTCAAAGAAGCCCGGGACCGGCTGATTGTGAACGACGACATTTTCGACTGGCAGGACCTTCCAGGCTCTGTCGCGGTCTTCGGCCCCGGGGTCATCGGCCTGGAGCTGGGGCAGGCATTAAGCCGGCTGGGGGTGAAGGTGCACCTGTTCGGCGTCAGCGGCGGCATCGGCGGGCTGCGGGATGAGAAAATCCGTGACTACGCACTGAAAACCTTCAGCGAAGAGTTTGCCTTCAGTCCGAAAACCGAAACCCGCCGGGTAGAGCGTACAGACGGTGGTGTGCAGATTACCTGGCTGGAAGACGGCAAAGAGCACCAGGAAACCTTCGACTATCTTCTGGCGGCCACCGGGCGCCGGCCGAATATCGATAACCTGGACATCCAGAACGCCGGCATCGAGCTGGACGACCGGGGCATGCCGGAGTTTGACCCTTACACCCTGCGCTGCGGCGACAGCCATATTTTTATCGTCGGGGATGTGAATAACCACCGGCCGTTGCTGCATGAGGCCGCAGATGAAGGCCGCATCGCCGGAGACAACGCAGCGGCATATCCGGAGGTACAGACCGGATTGCGCAAAACCCCGCTGGCCGTGGTGTTCAGCGATCCGCAGATTGCCTCGGTGGGCCTGACCATTCACCAGGTGGATGAAAAGTGCCGGGGCTGCTTTGCCGTCGGAGAAGTAAGTTTCGAGAACCAGGGACGCAGCAAGGTGATCGGCAAGAACCGGGGCCTGCTGCGGGTGTATGGCGAACATGGCAGCGGATTGTTCATGGGCGCGGAAATGTTCGGCCCTGCGGCCGAGCATATTGCCCACCTGCTGGCGTGGTGCGCCCAGAAGCGTATGACCGTGAGCGACATGCTGGAAATGCCGTTCTACCATCCGGTGATTGAAGAGGGCTTGCGATCAGCCCTGAAAGACCTGAACAGAAACCTGAAACTGGGCCCGGAGCCCGCGGAAGGCTGCATGGACTGCGGCCCGGGTGTTTAACCCAGGCCGCTGGCGGAGCTGATCTGTGTCAGTTCACTATGACGTGTGATGTTGCAAGCTTACCGGTGTGGCGGCAGCGTCCCTTGCATTTTGCTGGTGCCGCGCCCATATCTTCTCATGGAAGAAGTAGGCCACGGTGTTGATGGCTGGTTCCACCATGGCAATCAGGCTACCGATCAGGATGTCACCGGTCAGCAGGTAGGCCACGGTGAAGGCCACGGTAAAGTGGGTGATGGCGAAGGTAATCGTTTTCAAAACCGACTGATCACCTTTCGTGCTGTGCTCGTGGACAAACAGTTTCAGCGTACTCATGATCAACTCCGCATTTATCAGGTCTATGATTCAATTTAAGACCAAACGAGAATTATTTCCAAATAGATTGTGCGATATCCTGTAATAGGTTCGAGCTATAAGATTTCAGGCTATCGAATAAGTTTTTACTATCAATGACATTAAGGAATGGAACTGGGCCCAGGGCCCGGAACTGACTTAGAGTAGTAATCAGAGACAACCCGACGACGAATCAGGAGGTTCAAATGGGTAAGAACTTTATTGGTCTGGATACCGAAAAAACCGCCGCACTGGCTAGCTCACTGAATGATCTGCTGGCCAACTACCAGATCTTTTACATGAACGTGCGTGGTTACCACTGGAACATCAAGGGCGAGAACTTCTTTGAGCTGCACGCCAAGTTTGAAGAACTCTATGACGACCTGCTGCTGAAGATTGATGAAATCGCCGAGCGCGTGCTGACCCTGGGTCATCGTCCTGCCCACGCCTACAGCACGTATATTGAAAAATCGGAAGTGCCGGAACGCAAAGATGTGTCTGACGGCAAAGAAGCGGTGGAAAATATCGTTGAGAGTTTCGGAAAGCTCATCGCCAAGCAGCGCGACCTGCTGAACCTGGCCGGTGAAGCAGAAGATGAGGGTACAGTGGCGCTGATGAGTGACTATATTTCTCAACAGGAAAAAACAGTATGGATGTACCGGAGCTACCTGGGTCAGTAAATCCGGCCGGGTGGTAACCAAATGGCGGCCCCTGGGCCGCCACTTTTACATCCGCGTCTTTAACCTGTCTTTTTTCTGACGCGGTTTTGTCATCTGTTTGCCATAGGTTGATTCGTCATTCAGACAACGATACAACCAGAGGTAAACATGATCTTTCAGCGTGCTCTTCTGACTTCTGCGATTATTGCTACCACGGTGGGCCTGGCGGCCTGCACTACCGGCACGAATACTGACACTCAGGCCAGCGCCAATGCTGCAGCGCCCGCTCTGATTGAAATGAATTTGCTGGGAACCTACACGCCAGAGGGTAATGTCTTTGATGAAAGCGCAGCCGAAATCGTTGCCCATGACGCCGCAAACCAACGCCTGTTTGTGGTGAACGCCAACGCCGCTACTGTGGATGTGCTGGATATCCGAAATCCGTCTGCGCCGGTGCTGGTTAACACCATCGACGCTACCCGTGAAGGCGCTTCTGCCAACAGCGTGGCAGTGTATGGTGATCTGGTGGCGGTGGCCATAGAAGCCGAGGAGAAGCAGGACAACGGCAAAGTTGTATTCTACAACGCGGCTGATCTGTCTAAAGCCGGTGAAGTGACCGTGGGCGCACTGCCCGACATGGTGACTTTCACCCGCGATGGTAAAAAAGTGCTGGTTGCCAACGAAGGCGAACCGAATGACGACTACACCCGAGACCCCGAAGGTTCCGTAAGCGTGATCGACCTGAGTAACGGCGTGGCAAAAGCGACAGTGAAAACTGCCGACTTCCGTGCCTTCAACGGCCGCGAGCCGGCACTGCGTGAAGCCGGTATCCGTATCTTTGGCCCGGGTGCCTCTGCCGCCCAGGATTTCGAGCCGGAATACATTGCAGTCTCTGTGGATAACACCCGCGGTTGGCGCACGGAAAAACAAAGGCCGGGCAGCAATGCCCGGCCTTTGTGCATCTCACACCGCCACATCCAGCGGCGGCACCTGCTGGTGTAAAAACCACTTCTCTGTCACTACCTTCCGGGTAAACCAGTGCGAGCGCATCAGGGTGCTGGCAATGGGTTGCTTGAGCCATTCAGGCAGGTCAAAGCCATACTCCTGTTCGGAGGCGCGATTGCCAAAGCGGGTGGCAATTTGTTCGCCGTAGGACTGCAGGGAAATCGCAGAATAGTCCGGGGCTTCCTGTATCACTTTCGCAGCCATCAGTGCCGATTCTATGGCCGGCCGAATGCCCTCGCCACTCTGGGTATAGGCCAGACCGGCCGCATCGCCAATCAGCAGCACGCCGTCATCCACCAGCGGCCGGTTGGCATGGGCATACAGCAGATAGGCGTGACCCTTGAACCGGCCGGGCAGGTCGGCGGGAATGCGGCCGGCCTGTTTCATATCTTCTACAAAGGCTTCCAGGTGATCCGTCAGCCGGTGGTTGTCTTCCCGGCCCAGGCCAATGTTCAGGTAGCTGCCTTTTCGGAACACCCAGGCATAGCCCTTGAGATCGCGGCAGAACCAGAGTTCGGGGGTATCGCCCCGGGCTTCGCAAGAGCGGGCCTGTTCCGGAGTCATCTCGAACTCTACTTCCTTGGCTGCAACCACGGTTTCATGCTTGCCGGGGCCGTTGCCCAGCTGCCGGGCTACCGGGCAGAAGTGACCGCCGGCGCCCACCAGTAACGGCGCCTGCCATTGTTCGTTTATCACCCAGTTGCCGTTGTCACGGGTAATGGATTTTACCGGCGTACCCAGCTGTTTGGTGCAGGACACCCGGCCAAGCAGGTAGTCATCAAACTCGCAGCGGCGGATGCCGTAACTGACCACTTCACCGTGGTTGTTCTCCACCGCGTCCTGGCCCATCATGCCGATGCGGAAGCGGCGAATGGGTTGCAGGGTGCGGCCATTGCCATACTCGTTGGCATCAATATCCAGGCTTGCCAGTACCGCGGGGGTTACCCAGCCTGCGCAGGTTTTATCCCGGGGGAATTCGGCCTTGTCGATAATCAGCACCTGCTTCCCGGCGCCCTCCAGCGCCCGGGCCAGGGTAGAGCCGGCGGGGCCGGCACCGACAATGATCACATCGTAGTAATCCATCAAATGCCCTCCGGTGTGGCTGGGAAGGTATAAAGATCCTGCCGGCTCCGGGGCAGCTGATTGTTATCGCCGTGGGTGAATACCACCTGGAACAGCTGCAATGAGCCGGCCCGGAAGGCTGCAATGGAGCCGGCCAGGTACAGCCGCCATGCCCGGGTGAAGTGCTCGTCGTACATCTCCGTTACCTTGTCCTGGTTGGCGGTGAAATTGTCCATCCAGTGGCTCAGGGTCTGGGCGTAGTGCAGGCGCAGGTTCTCCACATCCAGCACCGAGAAATCGCTGTGTTCGCAGAGCTCCATGAACTCGCCAATGCTGGGCGGGTAGGCGCCGGGGAAAATCCGTTTCTCGATCCAGGCGTTCATCAGCATCGGCCGGTTGCGCCCGATACTGTGCAGCAGGGCGATGCCATCGGGTTTGAGGGAGTGTTTGATCAGTTCCGACAGGGCGGGGTAGTTGTCCTTGCCCACATGCTCCAGCATGCCGATGGAGACGAACGCATCGTACTGGCCTTCAATGTTGCGGTAGTCGTCTTCCACATAGGTGACCAGGTTATCCAGGCCCTGCCGCTCTGCTTCGGCCCGGGCATAGGCCAGCTGCTCCCGGGAAATGTTGTAGGCATGCACGGTTACCCCGTAGTTGCGAGCCATATAACGGGCCAGGCCGCCCCAGCCGCAACCGGCTTCCACCACGGTCATGCCCGGTTTCAGGCGCAGTTTGCGGCACACATGTTCCAGCTTGGCCAGTTGGGCCTGTTCCAGGGTCTTGTCTGCCTGCTCGTAATAGGCGCAGGTGTACTGCATTTCCGCACTATCCAGCCACAGCTGGTAGAACTCGTTGCCCAGGTCGTAGTGGTGGTGGATGTTTTCCCTGGCTTCGGAAATCCCGGTAGGCCGGGGGTTGTGGTTGCGCCAAAGTGCATCCAGCCATTTCGGCCACTTCTGCCGGGCCGCATGAACCGCCCGGTACATGGCCTCCATAAGATCCGGCAGGTCGCCGTCTACTTCCAGCCGGCCGGCGCTGTACAGGTCTCCGAACGCCAGGTTGGGATTGGCCACCAGTGAATACAGGGCTTTGGGGTCGGCCAGGCTCAGGGTGAACCGGGCGGGTTGCTGCTCCGGTTCGATGGTCTCGCCGTTCCACAGGCGGAAGCGCACCGGTGGCGAACCGGCCATACGCATCAGCTTGGCCACCAGCCAGCGCTCGTAGCTGTGGGGTTCCCGGTCGGTCTGGCTGTTCTCCAGGGGCAGGGTCAGCACATGGCCCTGGGCTCTTGGGTCGCTTCCGCTATATTCCGGTTTGCGGGCGGTGTTCTGTGTCACGGCAGGCTCTCCCTTTGTTCTCTGTACTCCTGTGCGGTCCCGAAATCAGGCTGAGAGTCGCGTTTCTGATTCAGTATAGAAAATGATCAGGATTTGTCAGGTATTGGCGAAAACGGAGGGCAAACCGGTGCGAAAAGCGGGATCGGGCGGGTGCCCGATCCCGGAAGGTACAAGTCTTAGTAGGTAGCACTCATGCCAAACCATTCCGGGAATATGATGATCATCGCCAGCACCAGGATCTGGAGCAGGATGAACGGCAGTATGCCCTTGTAGATATCGGTGGTTTTGACGTTCGGTGGTGCCACCCCTTTCAGGTAGAACAGGGCGAACCCGAACGGTGGCGTCAGGAAGCTGGTTTGCAGGTTCATGGCCACCAGGATGGCGAACCAGAGCATGTTGATGCCCAGGGCTTCGGCCACCGGCGCCAGGATCGGCACGATGATGAAGGAAATCTCCACGAAGTCGATAAAGAAGCCCAGAACCAGGATCACCAGCATGGCCAGGATGATAAAGCCCCACTGCTCGCCCGGCAGCATCAGCAGCCATTCTTCCAGAAGGTAGTCGCCGCCGGTGTAGCTGAACACCATGGAGAAGGCGGTGGCACCGATCAGGATGGCGAACACCATGGCGGTTACGCTGACGGTATCCTTGGCCGCATCCCACACCATCTTGAACGAGAACTGGCGATAGATGATGGCCAGGACCACCGCACCCACACCACCCAGTGCGGACGATTCGGTGGGGGTGGCAATGCCGGTAAAGATCGAACCAAGCACCACCACAATCAGTGCCAGCGGCGGGATAATCGCGAGCAACGCATCGCGTATTTCCTTGCCACGGCTGATGCTGTCATCCGGCGGCATGGCCGGCGCTGTCTGGGGCTTGAGGCGGGTGATCACCAGGATGTAGATAATGTACAAGCCGATCAGAACGATGCCGGGCATCACTGCGGCCTTGAACAGGTCGCCCACCGGCAGGCCCAGAACATCCCCCAGAATGATCAGGATAATGGACGGCGGCACAATCTGGCCCAGGGTGCCAGACGCACAGATAGTACCGGTGGCCAGGCGCTTGTCGTAGTTATGGGCCAGCATCACCGGCAGGGAGATCAGGCCCATGGCTACCACACTGGCGCCGACCACACCGGTGGACGCAGCCAGCAATGCGCCCACCAGGATGGTGGAGATAGCCAGGCCGCCCGGCAGGCCGCCAAACAGCCGGCCCATGGACGTGAGCAGCTGCTCGGCCAGCCTGGTGCGCTGCAGCACCACGCCCATGAAGATAAACAGCGGCACGGCCATCAAAACGGTGTTCTGCATCACACTCATGATGCGGTAGGGCATGAACGCGAACAGGTCCATGCCTTCAGCGAAGATACCAAAGAACAGCGCCACGCCACCGAAGGTGAACGCCACCGGGAAACCCAGCATCAGCATGACCAGTGCCACGCCGAACATAATCATGCCGATCATGCCAGACCTCCCGCACTGTGCTCGCCTTCGTATTCTTTATCACCTGCCATCACCCTCAGGGCGTAGGTGGCCATGTTCAGGCCGGCGGTCGCCATAAACACGGCAGAGAAAGGAATCACGGACTTGATAATCCAGCGGTGTGGCAGGCCGCCCGGGTCGCCGCTGCCTTCGCCCATCTGATAGGCGTCCTGGGCAAAGCTATAACCGTAGAAGCCGATCAGGTAGGCGAAGGGGATTACAAAAATCAGGGCGCCAACCAGGTTCACCCAGGCTTTACGCTTCTGGCTCCAGTTGGTGTAGAACACGTCTACCCGAACGTGGCTGTCTGTGCGCAGGGCATAGGGAATGCCCAGCAGGAACACCACCGAATACAGGTGCCATTCCATTTCCTGCATGGCGATGGATACGTCGTTAAACACATACCTTGTGAGCACATCGTAGAACACGTTGACGGCCATCAGGATCATGGCAATGCACGCCACCCAGCCGCACACTTTCGAGACCCAAGCCAGGCCCTCGTCCAGTTTTATTATCCAGCGCATCTGTTCATCGTCCTCCGCAGAGCGGATTTCCTGTTCTGATTAGAAAGCAAAAAGCCGGGACCTCTCCAAGAGCGATCCCGGCTCTGTTGCTGCATGGCGCCCAGTTTACTCGACTTCCGCCATGGTGTTGAGATAGGCCCTTTCGGAAATATCCGTGTAAGCCCGGCTTTGCTCCTGGTAGCTCAGCTGGGAGTCAATGATCTTCTTGGCGATTGCACTGTCTTCCGCCGCTTCGGTCAGCAGTTTTTTGTTGGCATCGTACATGGCCTGGAAGATGTCTTCCGGGAACTGTTTGATCTGTACGTTCGGGTAGTCTTGCTTGATGTTGGCCCAGGCCTTGGCGTTTTCATGCTGGGAATGTACCAGCATGTCGTAGGAGGCGGCGCGCATGGCTACCCGCATGATTTCCTGCAGGTCTGCCGGCAGGCGTTCCCATACACGCTTGTTGACCAGGAACTGCAGCTCGGTGGCCGGCTCGTGCCAACCGGTGTAGTAGTAATCGGCAATCTGCTGGAAGCCAAGGCGCAGATCCAGGGCCGGACCTACCCACTCAACGGCATCAATGGTGTTGCGCTCAAGGGCTGTATACAGCTCGCCCGGTGCGATGTTGGTGGGGTTAACACCCACTTCAGCGAAGACTTCACCGGCAAAGCCCGGGATGCGCATTTTCAGGCCTTGCAGGTCTTCGAGCGACTTGATTTCCTTGCGGAACCAGCCGCCCATCTGCACACCGGTGTTGCCGCCGGGGAACGACAGCATGTTGTGGGGCTCATACACTTCCTGCATCAGCTCCATGCCGCCGCCGTGGTAGAACCAGGCGTACTGTTCCATGGCGTTCATGCCGAACGGCATGCTGGTGAAGAAGAGGGTTTCCGGAACCTTGCCTTTCCAGTAGTAGGAGGCAGAGTGGCCCATGTCGTACTGACCTGCCTTGACCATATCGAACACGCCCAGTGGCGCTTTGTGCTTGTTGGCGGAGTCGATGCGGATGGTCAGCCGGCCGTCAGACATTTTCTCGACGGTTTCGGCAAAACGCTTGGTGGTGTCACCAAAAATGGGAAAGTTGGGGCCCCAGGTTTCAGCCAGTTTCAGGGTGAATTTGTCTTGTGCCAGCGCCTGTGTGGCGGCAAATGTCGTTGCCACAGCCAGTACAGCCGCGGATAGAACAGAACGGATCTTCATTGCTCTTCTAACCTCTGATGTTGTTGTAATTGTCTTTGGCTCAGAGCCAGCCGCTTTTTGGGTGACCGGCTTGTCCTTGCAGTCTAGTTCACAAACACAATGGTTGTGATATGCAGCTGCTCGAATTAAGACATATGTCTAAGGCCTCCGAGCTATACGAACGGTTTTCACAAATCGTTCATCCGGCCGATCTGGCTGGCCAGGCGCATGGCTTCGTGTTCCTCCAGTGACTTCAGGTCTTCCAGCAGGCTTTTGGCTTCGGGAATTTCTGCCTTGCCAATCAACGTGTCGTACAGCGACATCACCTGGTCATGGAAATCAAAGATTTCCCGGGCAATGCCGTCAAAGTCCAGTTCAGAATAGTCCGTTTTGCAGGTGCGGTTTTTCTCAATGGGCTTATGCACGCCGTAGTCATAGAGCCGTGTTTGCATGGCCTTCGGATCGGCCTGCTTTTCGTACTCGGCTACCGCTTTTTCGAGAAGCGCCTCGTGGGTGCTGACATAATCCAGCAGGGCGCTGGCCCGCTCGTCTTTATGCTGGCCGGCCGATTCGTGCAGGCAGCGGGCCAGGTGGGCGTGCAGTTGCCGGGTCCAGTCGATCAGGTCTGCGAAGGTTTTGATTTCCATACGGCATATCTCCGGTCAGAATGGCTGTTGAAATGTCGGTTTGTCTGTAAGTCTAGACAATATTCTGTGCCTGCCATGCCCTTTGCCTGTTGATCGGGATCATAAGCCTGATGAGTCGTAGCAATCCCTTTCGTTTCTTCCTGTCCCGGCTGACCGAGGATTACCTGCTGCTTGCCCTGGTAGTTGGGCTGGTGCCCTTGCTGTGGGCGGCATCCCCCTCTTTGAGCGAGCTGGCCGGGCTGGTGCACTGGCAAACCCTGACGGCGCTCACCGGCTTTCTGGTGCTGAGCCGCGGTCTGGAAGACAGTGGCGCCCTGGCCCGGTGCGGTGTGTGGCTGATGGGTCGGTTTCGCACGGAGCGCTCATTGGCACTGGCGCTGGTCGTCTTTTCCTGGCTGTTGGCTGCGGTAGTGACCAACGATGTGGCCCTGTTTATCGTGGTGCCCCTGACCGTTGCGCTGGCCGCGGTGGTGCCGGTTCCGCTGGGCCGGCTGGTGATTTTCCAGGCCCTGGCCGTGAATGTCGGGTCGGCTCTGACGCCTATCGGTAATCCCCAGAACCTCTTCCTCTGGCAGACCCGGGGCATCGGGTTTGGTGAGTTTATGGCGGCCATGCTGCCCCTGGTAGGGCTGTTGGCGCTGGTCTTGCTCCTGGCCACGGTGCTGGCGTTTCCGGCCCGGCCGGTTGTTGTCCGGCCGGCGCAAAGGCCGGTCAACCGCAGGCTGTTGTGGGTGTCTTGCCTGTTGTATCCGGGTTTTATTGTGGCGGCGGAGCTGGGCGCTGTGGTTGTGGCAGCGCTGGCCATTGTGCTGTTGTATGGCCTGCTGTTCCGCCCGGTTCTGCGCGGGGTGGACTGGCTGCTCCTGCTGGTATTTATGCTGATGTTTGTGGATCTCGGGCTACTGGCCGGACTGCCTCAGACGGATGTGCTGGTGGCCTGGCTGCTGGCACTGCCCGGCGGTGTGATGACGGCATCGGTGGTGGTGTCGCAGTTCATCTCCAATGTGCCGGCCACCATTTTGTTGGCATCCTTTGCTGACGACTGGCAAGCCCTTGCCTGGGGTGTGTCGGTGGGCGGATTCGGGTTGGCGATCGGTTCGCTGGCCAACCTTATTGCCTTGCGCCTGGCCCGGGTTGAGGGGTTATGGCGGGAGTTTCACCTGTGGTCATTGCCGGCACTGGTGCTGGCCCTGGGAGTGGCTGCGCTGGCGCACTACGTTGTTTGATGCGCCTTCGAAACCATCGTAACGCCGGCTTTTCAACACCATAGTGCAAAGCCGCAGCCAGGCTGATGGCAACAGCCAGGGCGATCAGCACGCCCAGCGGGCCGGGCAGGCCGGCGCTGTATGCGGCGCTTATGATGCCGTAGCCGATATTCTGATGAACCAGGTAAAGCGTGTAAGAGATGCTGCCGAGCCACAGCAGTGCCGGGCGTGTAAGGACATTGAGGCGGCCGGCAACGGCCAGGATAAACACACCGTAACAGCCGAGCACAAACAGGTTGTATGGGGCCTTGTAGGCGACCAGGCAGTGGCCAATGGTGAGTGCCAGCAAGGCGGTGTCAGCACCGCCTGGCCGGCCATGGCGATACCACCGGTAAATCAGCATACCGCTGATGAACAGCGGTGCGTAGCGGGTAAACAGCAGGTCCTTGACCAGAAATTCAAGACTGTCCGGAATGGCTTTCCACCAGATCACGGCGGCATAGCTGATGAATGTCCAAAGCCAGAGCATGGGCCGTAAGCGCTGCCAGCCTCCGAGCCCGTAAAACAGCAGGGCAATCCAGACATAGAAGGTCGCTTCGATCACCAGGCTCCAGTAGGCGCCGTCTACATGGGGGTGGCCCAGATATTCGTGCAGCAGGGTGGTGTTGAGCAGGGCCGAGCCCAGGCTCACCACGCGATCGTCCGGCCCCATTACTTGCACTGTCAGCCAAGTAAGAACGATTCCCGCCCAGAGTGCCGGCAGCAGGCGAAAGGCCCGGGCCAGGCCAAACTGGCCCGGGCTTCGGGTGCGCTCCAGAGTCATGAAAATGACAAACCCGCTGAGGATAAAGAACAGATGCACGCCGTAACGCCCGAACTCCAGAAGCGAGGGGCTGGTGAAGGTGTGGCCGTAGAGCTTGTCGTAATACGGCAGGTAATGGAACAGCACCACGCCGAGGGCGGCGATACCTCGCAGTGAGTCCAGGGCGGTCAGGCGGGCTTGGGCGTTTTGCATTGCGGTTCCGGTTGTTGTCAGGGCAAGTGGTCAGTTTAGTCCTGTGCGGACCGGCCGCCTACGGGCTTGCTATACCATTCGATTTCCGTGCGCTGACGGTCTGTTCATTTGCGGGGCCTGACCTGTGCCCGGGTAGGGTATATGATGATAGGAAACCTTGGTCAGGGAGCGAGTGAGATGACGGTAGAGCTGGGTATTATCGAAGGATTTTATGGCCCGGTCTGGAGCTGGGGCGAGCGGCGCCAGCTGGTTAACGCCCTGACCACCCATGGCTATGGTTTCTACCTGTACGCGCCCAAGGCCGATCCATACTTGCGCCGGCGCTGGCAGGAGCCGCATCCGCCGGAACAGGCCGAGGCGTTGGCGGATTTTGCCGGATTCTGCCGGCGCGAAGGGGTGCGTTTCGGCGTAGGGCTGAGCCCGTTCGAGGTTTTCAATAACTTCGATGACATCGCCCGGGATGCCCTGGCGAAAAAACTGAAAATGCTGGATCGCCTGGGTATTCAGGAGCTGGCCATCCTGTTCGACGATATGCACCCGGATACCCCGGAACTGGCCCGAACCCAGGCCGGAATTATCCGGTGGGTGCAGGAGCATACCGCGGCTGCAAAAATCAGCGTGTGCCCAACCTACTATTCCGATGACCCGGTGCTGGACCGTGTGTTCGGCCAGCGGCCGGCGGATTATCTGGAAACCCTGGGTGCGGAGCTGGACCGCGATGTGCGGATTTTCTGGACCGGGGAGGAAGTCTGCTCCCGGGAGATTTCACCGGGCCACCTCAAACGTATCAGCAAGTTGCTGGGCCGCAAGCCGCTGCTCTGGGACAACTATCCGGTAAACGACGGCGACCGCATGTCCCGGCATTTGCACCTGCGCGGATTTACCGGCCGGCCTGCGGGCAATGCCGCCTATCTTTCTGGCCATGCCATCAACCCGGCCCTGCAGCCGGTGCTCACCAGTATTCCGGCCATTACCCTGGCGGAATCCTATCGCCAGGGGCCGGATTACCAGTATGGCCAGGCGTTTTTGCACGCGGCAAGGGAGGTGTTGGGGCTGGAGCTGGCGGAGCAGCTGCACAGAGACTTGCTGGTGCTGCAGGATACCGGGCTGGGGCGTATCAGCGATGAGAAAAAACAGGCGCTGATGCACACCTACGATGCCTTTGATCACCCGGCTGCCCACGAAATTCTGCGTTGGCTGGCCGGGGATTACCAGGTTACCGACGAAATGGTGGCCACCCAGTAACCCGGTTACTCCAGGTAGTAGTCGAAGGTAGAGACTACACGCACGGTTTTTAACGGCTGCTGTTGTTCCGAAACCCCCGGGGCCTGGTCCCGGGCGAGAATCTGGAACACGCCCTGATTGGCCCGGCGCAGACCACCAAGTTCGGCATCGGCATCCCGGGCAAATTGCTGCGCAGATTCCCGGGCGGCGGCGGTGGCTTCTGCAATCATTTGTGGCTTGATGTCGTTCAGGCCACTGAACAGGTAGGTGGGGCCACCGGGGCCGTAATCTGACGACAGCAGAACACCGGAGTCCACCAGTTCACTGACATTCTGGGCCGCCTGGCGGATGCGGTCGATGTCGGTGCTGCGCACCATCAGGGTCTGGTTGATGATGTACTGCTGCTCGTTGTTGTTGCCGGAGTATGGATTGGCGCGAGTATCGGTAACATCCAGCCGCTGCAGTTCAACCGACGACTCCTCAATCGCCTGCAGTTTCAGAAAGGCCATGATGGCTTCGCGACTGCTGCGGGTTTTGTTCTGGGCTTCATCCAGCGTGCTGCCGGTGGCGACAAAACGGATTGGCCACAATGCAAGGTCTGCCTGCACCTCCCGTTCGGCCACGCCCTTGACCGTCACGTAGCGGTCGGCCGTGCGCAGCCCCATCAGTCCTTCGCTGAGCAGAGACGCGGCAAAAATGGCACACAGGCCGATGATCAGGGCAGAGACAACTTTCATGCTTACTCCTTGTGATTAATCACAGTTGGTCGTGGTGCGCTGGCCGAACCGGGCCTGCATGGCCTCTCGCTCCCGTTCCGGGTCTCGGAATTCCCGGGGCATGGGCTGGATAAAGTACAGATAGTCGCCTTTGTGGCGGTGCTTTGCCAGCGGCATGTCTGCTTCGTTGGCCGGCCATTCGACAGGCGAGATTACCGTGATATCCAGTTCCGGTGCACGTTGTTCCAGCACCGCCACGGTACCAAGGCGCTGCTCGCTGTGGAAGGTGCCGGTGGTATGCACCAGTTGATGCCCGGGCCGGTTGCGGAGCGCTTCCACCATCCGATGCGCCATGGTGTTATCCCGGAGCAGTTGGGCCTGGTAGGTGTTGAGCATGCGCCCGGAGAGTTCAGCCTGTTCCGTACCATGGCTGCCGCGGATGGCGTCAATGAACTTGTCCCGATATTCCGGGGTGTCCAGGAAGGCCTGCTGCGGCAGGGATGAGCGCTGATCTTCCGGCAGCCTGTCCAGGTAAGCCTTGCCCTCGCGGCCAACGCACCGAACCGTATCCGCCGGTGCGTTGGCGGCGATCACCGGTAACTGATGCTGGCGCGCAAATTCCACCAGCGGCCGGTAGGAGGCCTTGTAATTGTCCCAGGCGTTGGCGTCTTCCAGCATTTCGGTTTCGCCGGTTGTGCCGGCCAGGTAGGCATCCACGGCAGTCTGGTGGTCCAGGTTGAACTGTTCCATGCTCAGGATCTGGGCGGGGTTTTGCCGGTACAGGGCTTGTTGCAGCCGGGCCTGGAGCAGGTGAGAGGCGTGGTGGCCGTGGTACTCGCCGATCACTACGATATCGGTGTCGGCCAACTGGCGGGCCAGTTCCTGGACGGTAACCGGAGCGCCGGTCTTCGCTGCCAAAACCACCGCATCGTACTGGCTGCTGGGCCGTGCCGGGATGTTGTCTGCCGGCACAGCGGCGCACCCGGTGACGGTGGCGAGTGTTAACAGGAGGCTGGCGAATAAAGGTTTCATAGGAGCTTATACGCTTCGCCGCTCAGTCGGTTTTCTGGCGGGAGTCTTCGCGCCAGTCCGGGCCCAGCCGGGCTTCCACATATTCCCGGATAAACTGCCGGACCTTTTGGGACGGCGTGACATCTTCCTCTTTGCACAGGGCTTCAAAGACCTTTTTCTTTTCCGGGTCAATCAGCAGGGTAAGGCGTGCGGTTCGGTTTTCCTTGGGCATAGGTATCAACGCTCATGCTATGTTAATCAGGTTAACATTGAATGTAATCGTAATGAGCATATAATGATAACGTCTCGTTCGCAACCAGGAGCCGCCAGCGATGTCCCACCGTGTTCATCTTTTTTCGCTCAGATTCGCCCACGCTGTCCGTGAGGCCTGTATTGACGAGCGCTACACCGGTGGCCGTTTCCTGAAAGATGCGATGGCCGGCATCACGGTCGGCATTATCGCCATTCCCCTGGCCATGGCGCTGGCGATTGCCAGTGGCGTTGCGCCCCAGTACGGGCTGTACACGGCCTTTATTGCCGGCTTTGTGATCGCCCTGTTCGGCGGCAGCCGGTTCAGTATCTCCGGCCCGACCGCGGCCTTTGTGGTTATTCTCTACCCGATTGCACAGAACTATGGCCTGGGTGGCTTGTTGTTGGCCACCCTGATGTCCGGGGTGTTGCTGGTGATTATGGCGCTGATGCGTCTCGGGCGCTTTATCGAGTATATACCCGAGTCCGTCACTTTGGGCTTTACCGCGGGTATTGCCGTGGTGATTGCCACCCTGCAGGTGAAGGACTTTTTCGGTTTGCCAGTCGAGACCATGCCGGAGCATTACTGGGACAAACTGGCGGTGCTGGGCCAGCAATTACCGGCGCTGGATGCCATGAGCACCCTGGTGGCGCTGGCTACGCTGGCGGTCATGCTGCTCTGGCCCCGCCTGAAAACCCCGGTGCCGCCGCACCTGCCGGCGGTGGTGGTGGGTAGCCTGCTGGCGTTGTGGATGAACAGCCAGGGGGCTGCCGTTGAAACCATCGGCTCCCGTTTCAGTTACCTGCTGCCGGATGGCAGCATCGGTGCCGGTATTCCGCCGTTCCTGCCGGAATTCGCCTGGCCCTGGCAGCAGGCGGGGGCAGCCGGTGAGCCGATAGGGCTGAGCTGGGAACTGTTCCGGGAGCTGATCCCGGCGGCCTTTGCCATCGCCATGCTGGGTGCTATCGAATCCCTGTTGTGCGCCGTGGTGCTCGATGGCATGACTGGCAAACGCCACAGTGCCAACAGTGAGCTGATGGGGCAGGGCATCGGCAATATTGTGGTGCCTTTTTTTGGCGGCATCACCGCCACTGCCGCCATTGCCCGGTCGGCCGCCAATTACCGGGCCGGCGCAGAATCGCCGGTGTCTGCCATGATCCACGCGCTTGTGGTGTTACTGGCACTGGTGTCTTTGGCGGGGGTGCTCGCTTACCTGCCGATGCCTGCGATGGCGGCCTTGCTGATTATGGTGGCCTGGAACATGAGCGAGGCTCCCAAGGCTGTGCACCTTCTGAAAACCGCGCCCCGCAGCGATATCCTGGTGTTCCTGACCTGCTTCGGCCTGACCGTGGCGCTGGATATGGTGATTGCCATTACCACCGGCGTGTTGCTGGCGGCGGTGCTGTTCATGCGGGAGATGGCGCAGATGACCAGGGTGACCGATATTACCGGTAACAAGCGCATCGTACAGGCGGAGCTGCCCGAGGGCTGGCAGGTATTCAAGATCAACGGCCCGCTGTTCTTTGCGGCGGCAGACCGGGTGTTTGGCGAGCTGGCAGGCCTGTCCCGGCAGGCCAGGGGCCTGGTGCTGTATATGGACGGTGTCACCATACTGGATGCGGGCGGTTTGTCGGCCCTGAACAAGCTGATTTCCAGCTGCCGGAATACCGGCACGGAAATAGTGATTGCGGACTTGCAGTTCCAGCCGTTGCGCACGCTGGCAAGGGCTGGCGTAAAACCGGAGCCCGGTATCAGCCGCTTTTATCCCACCCTGGAAGCGGCCCTGAATGGCGTTGTTTCTGGCGAAGCCTGAAAACTGCGATAAACTACCCCGCATAGTTGATGCAAGGGGCAGGCATGCTTCCGTTCCGGATTGTTGATCGAATCAAGTTTGTTGTTGAGCGCCAGCTGGTCAAAGGTGCCGGCTTCCAGTTACTGGTGGTGGGCGGTTTTATCGGCCTGATTTCGCTGATTGGCGGCCTGCTGGTGGTGTTGCCGCCGGCCGGTGAGTTCAAGGATACCGGCTCCGCAGTCTGGTGGGCCTTCCTTCGCCTGACCGACCCCGGCTACCTGGGGGACGATGTCGGCACCTGGCAGCGCATTGTGTCTACCCTGCTGACCATCTCCGGCTATGTGGTGTTTATGGGCACCCTGGTGGCCATCCTCACCCGCTGGCTGATTGCCAAGATGGAAGACCTGGAGCGGGGTCTTACCCCGGTGACTCTGAAGAACCATGTGGTAGTGCTGGGCTGGACAGCCCAGACCCCGCCGCTGGTGGCCGAGTTGTTTGGTTCATCCGGCCGGATGCAGCGCTTTCTGGAAAAGCACGATACCCAGAAACTGCGGTTGGTTGTACTGGCGGAAGAAGCCAGTGGCGAACAGCTGCACGAGCTGATCAACGAGCCGGGCGTGGGCCGCCGGGCCCGGGAAGTGATCCTGCGAAGCGGTTCGGCTATTCAGCCCGAAGCCCTGCACCGGGTCGCCTGCCTGGATGCTGCGGCAGTGATTGTGCCCAGCCAGGGCCATGATGCCGGCAGCCTGGTGACCTCCGATATCGAAACCGTCAAAGCCCTGTTGTCTATCGCCGCCCAAGCCCGCCATTTCAGTTCCCCGTTGCCGTTTGTGGTGGCAGAAATCCAGGACATGCGAAAGCTCCCGGTGGTCGAGCGCGCCTATCCCGGCTCGGTCGAGGTGGTCGCCGGCGACGCCACCATCAGCCGCCTGATGGTGCAGAACGTGCTGCACCCGAACCTGTCCGAGGTCTACAACGAGTTGCTGACCGCCGGTGAAGGCAACGAGATCTTTGTGCGGGGTGGCGAAACCGCCGAGGGCCTGACCCTGAGCGAGCTGGCAACGCAGCGGCCCCATGCCGTCGTGTTGGGCTTGCTGCAGCCGGCAGCCAAAGGCTGGCAGGTTAACCTGCTGGCGCCGTCAGATACGGTGATCCGGAATGAAGACCGGGTAGTGCTGATGGCCAGCGACTATGAACACACGGGGCCGGAGGCCAAGGTGGACTCCCTGGCGGCAGTGGAACGCATCAGCGGCTCTGTGCAGCCAAGCCGCCAGCAGGGGCCTCACCGGGTGCTGGTTCTCGGCTGGAACCGACGGGTGCCGAGCCTGGCGGCGGAGTTTGGCAGCTACGCCGGGCGACAGTTCCAGCTGGACATGGTATCGGCAACACCGCTGGAAGAGCGTCAGCGTGAGATGTCCCGCTATGGCGTGGATCTTGAACGGATCAATGGCCGCCTGCTGGAAGCCGATTACATGGTGGAAGAGGACCTGCGCAAGCTGGCGCCGGCCAGTTACGATACCGTGATGTTGCTGAGCAGCGACCGGATAGGCTCCGGGGAAGAGGCCGATGCCCGTGCCATGGTGGGTTACCTGCAACTGGAAGATATTCTGTCGGAATCCACCCGCCGGCCCCAGGTTATTATGGAGCTGAGTGATCCGGACAACCGCCACCTGTTGTATGGTCATCAAAGTGAAATGCTGATCAGCCCGATGATTCTGAGCCACGTCCTGGCCCAGGTGGCTTTACGAAGGGAATTGCGGGTGGTGCTCGACGAGCTGTTCACGGCAGGCGGCGCCGAGATCCAGTTCCGTGATCCCCACGACTACCCGCTGCCGGCCAGCGCGACCTTCCAGTTACTGGAGAAAACAGTCGCGGCCCGGGGCGAGATTGCGCTGGGTGTATTCAGGGCCCGGGCCGATGAGCGGGGGCGCCACCTGGTCATGAACCCGCCCCGTAAACAGTACCTGGACCTGCAGGAGGGCGACCAGTTGCTGGTGATGTGCAAGACCTGAGGTTGGCCCGGTTCAGTCGATGGTATCGAGAAGGGCAGCCATGATGTCGTCCATCACTACAAAGCCGCACATTTCGTTGTCTTTCAGTACCAGCAGTCGCTTGACCCGGTAATCGGACATCAAGGTGGCGGCGTGCTTGAGGGCGAGGTTTTCGCCCACGCTGATCACCGGTCTGGCGCAGACATCGTAGACATTCAGCAGGTCGATATCGCCATCTTCTGCAATCACCGATTTGAGCACGTTGGTATAGGTGATCAGCCCCCAGGCATCGTGCTCGCTCTGGCGCTCGACCACCAGGGATTTCACGTTGTGGCGCTTCATCAGCGTCAGTGCCTCCCGCAGGGTGGCGAAGGGCGAGATCTTGATGATGTCTGTGATCATCACATCTTTGACCAGTTTCATGAGCGCTCTCCGATCAGATTGAGTCTTTCAGGTGTTGTTCGAATTTTTCCACCTGGGCCATGTCGATGCCACCCAGGTGCTCCAGCGGAACGGTAAAGATCAGGCCCTGGGAGTCTGCCGGGTCCGGCATGATCACCTTCTGAAGGGCTTTGAGAATCTCCAGCGACAGGCCTTTTTCCAGCACCATCAGGAGCACGCTCTGGCTGCCGTCGTAGGTCAGGCCGAAGAACGTTTTCTTGGCAGTGTTGCTGATGCCGCGGCCGGTCATGACTGTAATGCCGCCGGCGCCGAGTTCGCGGGCTGCATCGATGCAGTCCTGTTCCAGGTCTTCAGGGACAATTGCTACCAGTGCAGAGAACTTCATTGGGTTTCCTTCCTGCGTTCAGAACGGTATTGGGACACGATGGCATAGGTCATCACAGTAACGATCGGGAAAATCGAGGCAAAGGCAATCAGGCCAAAACCGTCGATCAGGACGTTGCGGCCTTCTATGCTGCTGGCCAGTCCAATCCCCAGGGCCGTTACCAGCGGTACCGTGACTTCCGAGGTGGTCACACCGCCAAGGTCATAGGCCAGTGCCACGATGTATCGGGGGGCGAGCAGGGTGAGCAGAATCACCAGAATATAGCCGCCCATAATGTAATAGTGAATGGAATCTCCGGTAATGATCCGGTGCACACCAATGGTGATGCCAACGGCCACCCCCACAGCTACCAACAGGCGAATGGCATTGCCGTTGAGGGCACCCGCGGCGGCTTCTTCCGCCTGCTTGCCGATGGCGATCAGTGCCGGTTCTGCCATGGTTGTGGCAAACCCGATCATCAGGGCGAAAAGGTACACGGGCGCATAGCTGTCCATGGCCATCAGTTGCTCGGCCATGCTGGTGCCGATGGGAAACAAGCCCATTTTCAGGCCGACAACAAAGGCATACAGGCCGAGGATCACCAGCGCAAAGCCGAAGGCAATCTTCTTCGGATTGCTCAGCTTCCGGCGTAACACCAGGTACTGGAAGAACAGAACGGTGATGATGATCGGCAGCACATCCCTCAACATGCCGGCCAGGTCGAGCAGGGCCGCAATTATGCCGGACTTCGCCGGGGCTTGTGTAACCTGCGCTGTGATGGCCTCCATGGCTGCGGCCCCGGTGCCGCCGGAGTAAACCACCATGCCGTACACCTGCACGGTGATCATGGGCACCATGACGGACAGTGCCACCAGGCCAAAGCCATCAATCAACGGGTTCCGGCCCCGGATCGAGGCCGCCAGGCCGATGCCGAGAGCGGCGATCAGGGGCACCGTCACCACATTGGTTGTCACCCCGCCGGAGTCATAGGCCAGCCCGACAATTTCCTCCGGTGCAAACCAGGTAACAGCCACCACGATGACGTAGCCGGTGATCATGAACCAGTGCAGCGGGTAGCCGAAAATGGTGCGGAAAACCCCCAGGGCAACGACGAAACCGACAGAGACAGCCACCAGTATCCTCAGGGTGAGGCCGTCAATTCGCCCCTCACTGATGGTCTGGGCCTGCTCTGCCACTGCAATCAGCGCGGGCTCGGCAATAACCGCTGAAAACCCCATGGCAAAGCCGAACGATAGCAGTATGGCCAGGGAGCCCTTGCGGGCGAACTGGTTCGACAGGCTTTTGCCCACCGGGAAAATGCTCAGCTCCAGTCCCTGTAAGAACAATGCCACGCCCACGGCAACAATTAACAGACCGATGGCCATGCTGCCGAGGTCATCCGGCACCTGCTGCAGAATAACCAGCTGGAAGAAACCGACCACCACGACGATGGGTAACAGATTTTTCAGGGCGTGTAACAACGAATGCAAAAAAGACCGGATATAAAACACGGAGAGCCCTTGTAGGTGCCAGGTGGACGCTGTGGCTGATCCAGGTCAGCCCGGTTAATCCTACCATGGGATATGCTGGGGGCAATCAAAGAGTTCAGCCCGCGTGCAGGGGGTATTTTTCAGGCATTTAGACCTGCTGATGGGTATTCACAGAAAAAATGCCGAAAATACACCATATAAATTTCAATTATAAATTCGAAAGCACTAAAGTTACGCCCAACGTCACCACCTGCCGGGTTTGTCAGACAGGTGGTTGGCTTCGGAAGCTGCCGGCAGCAGCGTTCCGAACCTTTTGAACACAAACGTAGAAAGGATAGAGACCATGCCTTACGCACAAGACGTCGACCAAATCGCTTCCATCCTGAAGCAGAACCCGACCTGGAACGCCATCAACCCGAAGCACGCTGCCCGCATGCGCGCCCAGAACAAATTCAAGACTGGTCTGGACATCGCCAAGTACACCGCCAAGATCATGCGTGAAGACATGGCTGCGTACGATGCTGACTCTTCCCAGTACACCCAGTCCCTGGGTTGCTGGCACGGTTTCATCGGCCAGCAGAAGATGATCTCCATCAAGAAGCACTTCGGCACCACCAAGCGTCGTTACCTGTACCTGTCTGGCTGGATGGTTGCTGCCCTGCGCTCCGAGTTCGGTCCGCTGCCTGACCAGTCCATGCACGAGAAGACTGCTGTTTCCGGCCTGATCGAAGAGCTGTACACCTTCCTGCGCCAGGCTGACGCATGGGAACTGAACCACCTGTTCCGCGCCCTGGACGAAGCTGAAGAAGCTGGCGACAGCGCCAAGGCTGCTGAGCTGATCAAGCAGATCGACAACCACGAAACCCACGTTGTGCCGATCATTGCCGACATCGACGCTGGTTTCGGTAACGCCGAAGCGACCTACCTGCTGGCCAAGCAGATGATCGAAGCCGGTGCTTGCTGTATCCAGATCGAGAACCAGGTATCTGACGAGAAGCAGTGTGGCCACCAGGACGGTAAAGTAACTGTTCCGCACGCCGACTTCCTGTCCAAGATCAACGCGGTTCGCCTGGCGTTCCTGGAGCTGGGTGTAGACGACGGTGTTATCGTTGCCCGTACTGACTCCCTGGGTGCTGGCCTGACCAAGCAGATCGCTGTAACCAACGAGCCGGGTGACCTGGGCGACCAGTACAACAGCTTCCTGGACGGCGAGTACATCGACGACGCTTCCCAGATCGAGAACGGCGACGTTGTGATCAAGTCCAACGGCAAGCTGCTGAAGCCGAAGCGCCTGGCCTCTGGCCTGTTCCAGTTCAAAGCTGGCTCTGGCGAAGACCGTGTTGTTCTGGACTGTATCACCAGCCTGCAGAACGGCGCAGACATGCTGTGGATCGAAACCGAGAAGCCGCACGTTGGCCAGATCGCTGCCATGGTTAACCGCATCAAGGAAGTGGTACCCGACGCCAAGCTGGTTTACAACAACAGCCCGTCCTTCAACTGGACCCTGAACTTCCGTCAGCAGGTGTTCGATGCCATGCAGGAAGAAGGCAAAGACGTATCTGCCTACGACCGCGCCAAGCTGATGAGCGCCGAGTACGACAACACCGAGCTGGGTCAGCTGGCTGACGAGTGGTGCCGTAACTTCCAGCGTGATGCGTCCCGCGAAGCAGGTGTATTCCACCACCTGATCACTCTGCCGACGTACCACACTGCGGCTCTGTCTACCGACAACCTGGCCAAGGGCTACTTCGGTGACGAAGGCATGTTGGCCTACGTTGCTGGCGTACAGCGTCAGGAAATCCGTCAGGGCATCGCTACTGTGAAGCACCAGGACATGGCCGGTTCCAACATCGGTGATGACCACAAAGAGTTCTTCGCTGGTGAAGCGGCTCTGAAGGCCGGTGGTAAAGACAACACCATGAACCAGTTCGGTTAATCGACCGGTCCATGATGTTCCGGTGAGGGCGCAGCCCTCACCGACCACAGAAAACCCCGCATGGCTTGCGCCCTGCGGGGTTTTTGTTTTTTGACACCGGCGTTTCGGGCTATGTGACTGATTTCTGGTGCCAAGAGACTTTCTGCAGTGGTACAGAGGCGACAGGCTGTTTCAGCACTGCAACAGGTTGGAGGTCGGCTGGAAATCCGGGGATTGTACTGAGTGTCGAAAGTGGCTTTTTATTCAGTATGTTATGGGGCTCGACCTGGAGTTGGCACGGTAATCGCTCTTACCGTTGTACGGATCTGGACCTTGGCTTACCCGACTACCTGAGGGACTGGGGCGGATCCCGTTAAGCCAATCCCATCAAAAGGACATGACATCATGAAAACTAAAAAAACTCTGCTGGCAGCTGCTATCGCTCTGGGCCTGGGCCTTTCCGCAGGCGCTTACGCCGACCTCGGTGGTAATGGTAGCCCGAACGTGAATGCTGATGAGGGATCCGGAAACACCAATTCCGGTAACGACAACTCAACCACCAATACAACCACAACCACTGACAACACCGATAATTCAGACAACAGCAGCAGTCTGAATGATGCCTTCAAGATTTCCGACGCGGGTAACAACATGTCGGACAACTCGGATAACTCCGATAACAGCGACAACAGCGACAACAGCGACAACAGCTCCAGTGTTGCTGACTCGTTCAAGATTGCCGATACCGGCAACAACATGTCGGATAATTCCGATAACAGCGATAACTCCGATAATTCGGATAACTCGGATAACTCCGACAACAGTTCCAGTGTCTCAGATTCGTTCAAGATCGCGGACACCGGCAACAACATGTCAGACAACTCCGATAATTCTGACAACTCTGATAACTCAGACAACTCGGATAACTCCGATAACTCCGATAACTCCGACAACAGCACCAGCGTGAACGACTCGTTCAAGGTTGCTGACAGCGGCAACTCGGACAATTCGGATAATTCCGATAACTCAGACAATTCGGATAACTCTGATAACTCAGACAACTCCGATAGTTCCGACAACAGCACCAGCGTGAATGATTCGTTCAAGATCGCCAGTGACAGTTCGGACAACTCCACCACCAACACTGACTCCAACAACAGCGACAGCAGTGACAACTCTGACAACAGCACCACTACGCTGAACCTGTCGATGGAAGTGTTCATGAACGACGCCGAGCTGAGTGGTTCGGTCACCGGTAGCAACGTCACCTATGGCGATGCCAATGGTGGAGGCTCCTACGTTGATACCCGGACCTCCAACGAGATCTCCGGTGGATCTGCCAACTTCACCGGTGTGGGCGCCATTGCCCAGAACGCCGGCGTTGGCAGTGTGACCCAGGCCAACGTGAGCGTGATGTCTAACCTGAGCGCAGGTGGCAACTAAGGCCATGTGGGCTGCCCATTGCGGGCAGCCCATACATGACAGGAGATGTGTCATGGCCAGAATGATCAACAGGGTACTGGTGCTTGTGCTGGCAGGATTGCCGTCACTGGCCGTTGCCCAGGATTGGGCAGGCTTTGAACCCATGGATTCGGGACAGCTCGAAGCGGCCAGCGGCCGGCAGGGCATCCCCATCCAGTGGCAGCTGAACGAGACTGAGCAGAATGCCATGGTCAGCGACAACGTATTGTCGGGAAATATTCTGACCGGTGATAACCGGATTTCTGACCAGGCGTTCCAGAACATGAGCGGTGTGGCCACGGTTATCCAGAACACCGGTAACCAGGTGGTGATTCAGGACAGCACCCAGATCAACATTCTTCTTAACCAGTAATCCGGAGGTGGGCTATGGCGATTCAGGCAAAGGTGCTGGCTGGTGCCTTGGGCTGTGCGCTCTGGTCCACCGTTTTTGCCGGTACGATTCTGGTACCCGGAACCGGTGGTGATATTCCCGTATCGGTCAGCAGTTTTCAGGACCGGCGTTTCACTGACGTGATGCGGCAGCAATACGATTTCAGTTGTGGCTCGGCGGCGCTGGCGTCTTTACTGTCGTTCCACTACGACCGCCCGGTTACCGAGCAGGAAGTGTTTGCCGATATGCTGGCCCTGGCGGATCAGGACAAGGTGCGCCAGCAAGGCTTCTCGATGCTTGATATGAAGCGTTACCTAGAGGCTGAGGGTTATCAGGCGGATGGTTTCAGAATGCCGCTGGCGGGTATCCGCGACCAGGTGCGGGTTCCGGTGATTGCGTTGGTAACCCTCGGTGGCTACCGGCATTTCGTGGTGATCAAGGGCATCAGTGATACAGAGGTGTTGGTGGGCGATCCGGCCCGGGGCCTGAAAGCCTACAGCGTGGCGGAGTTCGAACAACACTGGGATGGTTCGGCGTTTGTAATCCGCAGCCACCTGGACCAGGGACGTGCAGGCTTCCTGGCAAAAAATGACTGGCCGGGGCTGGCCCGGGCGCCGTTGTTCAAGGGGCTGGGAAGCCCGGCTTTGGGCCATACCCTGCCGTACTGGCCCAGCACACAGGATTGGTGAGGCTATGAAACGCAAAGCGTGCTTTCTGGTTGCCTTCTTGATGCTTGCCGGCACGGCAGAGGCGGAGCTGAAGCTGCCCGTGCAAGCTCTGCCGGATGCCGAACTGGCGATGCTGCGTGGCGGTTTCGTGCTGGATGGCCTGGAGATTGCCATCGGCCTGGAACAGCTGGTGGCTGTGAACGGTGAAACCCTGGTGGTGAACCGGCTGAATATTCCGGACCTGAACCAGGCCATGAGCAGCGACCGGTTAACCCAACAGATGCAACAGATGGAAACTGTTATGAACGTTCAGGCCGCCGGTGCTGCCGGGATGTCGCTGACTTCTGCCCCGGTGGGTAATGGCGGCTGGATGACGGTGCTGCAGAACAGTCTGGACAGCACCACCATCCAGCACATCCGCACCCTCAATATCGAGCTGAACAATCTGGGCGGGGCTTACCGGTTCCCGAGGGATTCCGGCTTGCCCCTGTTGCCCTGAGGCTGCCTTACAGGTTGATCGGCAGTTTCAGGGTGATTTCACTGTTCGGCGCGCTGTCTGTTACCCCCACCGCGACGGTCAGGCTCAGGGTTGTGGAGTCTGATACCCGGTGGGACAGTCCGAAGGCCAGTGAGCCCACCTGGATGCGGTCAAAGTTGGCGGCAAACAGGTCGTTGCCGAACTCCAGGGTGGTCTTGCGGATCACTGAGTGGTCATAGCCCAGGCTGAACGAGGTGCGTTCGTTGAACGCGAAGCCCATGCCGAAACCGAAGCGCACCACATCGCCTGGGTCGACCGTGCCGCCGTTCTCGAAGCCCTGGTCTTCCTCGATGGTCCACACGTAGCTCAGATTGCCGAACAGCACGGCAGGGTCTGACGGGTAGATGAAGGATATTCCGGGTTCTACGGACCAGAAGCCGGAGCCGGTTGGGCGTTCGGCCAGTTCGAAACCAATCGGGTTGCCTTTGCTGTCGGTGAGGACTTTTTGCTCGACATCATAGGGGCCGTCCCCGGTCGGGGCCTTGGCCCGGAAGGTGCCGATCAGGTAGGGCCAGCCATCCAGGCCATCGTTCAGCTGGTAACGCAGGGAAAGCTCGACATCTCCAAGTCCGTCACCGGAGGATTCCCGGACAAAATCGACCGGTGTTCCATCGAAAACCTCCCGCTCCCGCATGTCTTCGTTAATGCTCAGATACGGCACCCGAAAACCGGCCTCAAACCGGCTGGTAAAACCGTACTTCAGGGAGACCGCTCCCACGAAGATATCCCGCTGCACTTCCGAGATGTTGATCAGACCGATCAACAAGGCGGGAATCACGGTATAGCCTTCAATGGCGACCCGGGTTGCGTTGCTGTGGGCGTGGGAAAATGACGGCTCGATGGTAAACCGCCCCGGCCGGGTGACAATGCCCCGGTCTGCGGTGATTGAGGCGATATCCGTAGCTGCATCCTGGGCCCGGGCATCCGCCTCGGCTTTAACGGTTGTTCCAACCGGTTGCTGCGGGCTGGTTCGGCTGCTGATTCCACCGGAGGTAAATTCCGGCGTTGGTGGTTCTGCGTGAGCAAGGGGTATCAGTGCGGCGGCGAGTGCCAGGGCGGACAGTTTTGTGTTCATGATCCTTCTCCGTTACCCCGGTCAGGGTTTTGGTGGGAGCTGTGGTTGGACAGATGCTGAAGTTGGTGTTTCTCCAGCAACCGGTACAGGGACACCCGTGAAATCTTCAGCAGCCGGGCGGCCGCCGAGATGTTCTGGTGCGTCAGGGAAAGACTGGTGCTGATGGCTTCCTGGTCGGCCTTGGCGCGGTAGGCCTCCAGCGAGAGCCGGTCGGGATGGCTGGCCAGCGGTGCGCCCAGCAGGCCCAGGTCTTCGGGCTCCAAACGCAGGCTCCTTGCCAGCAACATCGCCTGGCTAAGGCGGTTCTGAAGTTCTCGCAGGTTTCCAGGCCAGCTGTGCCGCGCCATGGCAATCAGCGTGGCATTGCCGATCCGGTAGCTTTTCCCGCCTCCGGTTTCCAGTATTCGGTCCACCAGGTAGGGCAGGTCTTCCAGCCGTTGCCGTAAAGGTGGCAGGGTGACGGTCAGGTTGCCCAGCCGATAGAACACGTCTTCCCGGAACTGGTGTTGCCGGACCAGCTGGTCAAGCGGCGTATTGCAGATGGCAATAACCCGTGTGTCAACGGTGATCACCCGGTTAGAACCTACGGGTTCAATCTGGCCTTCCTGGAGAAAACGGAGAATGGCGGACTGCTGTTCCGGGGTCAGTTCGTCGGCACCGGCCAGTACCAGGGTGCCACCATCGGCGGCTTCAATCCGGCCTTTGCGGGCCTTTAGGGCGTGGGTGAAAGCGCCACGCTCATGGCCGAACAGTTCACTCTGGGTCAGCGACGGCGGGAGTGCCGCGCAGTTAACCTTGACCAGCGGCTGGTGCTGGCGGTCTGAATGCCGGTGAACAAATTCCGCTGCGGCTTCTTTGCCGGTTCCGCTTTCGCCGTAGATCAGCACCGGCTCACCGGTGGCGGCAAACCGGCGCAGCAGGCTCCGGGTGCGGCGGATGGTTTCAGACGGGCCTTCCAGCACAACGTCCTGGTAGCCGAGGTGTCCGGCGCTGTTGTCGGCCTGGTTCAGCCTGCTCATACCCCACATATGGCCCAGGCTGTTGTTCAGGCGCGGCCAGTCGGCGGGCAGGGTGTGGTAGTCCTGGCAATAATCCCTGATCAGCCGCTGTATCTCGGGTTGCTCCTTCTGGGAGGGCTGAACCAGCGCCAGCCAGCAGCGTACCGGCAACAGCTCCAGCCAGTGCCGCACACCCTCTGCCTGTTCCGGTGACAGCCCGGCCAGGTTACATACGCCGACAGGCTTGCCAACCCACCCGGGGTGCAGGGCAACCGGCGGGCTGGCGGCGTTCACAAAGGTGGCCTGCCAGTGTTTTTCGACAGGCAGGCCGGTTGTATCCTGACGGGAATCCGCTGACAGCCAGACAAGCGGTCGCTTCTGCTCCATGGTCTTTGCTCCGGCAAAGTGGCTGAACAATCGACGGCTTTTATGATCAGGGGATCTTTCGGGTACTGCTGCGGGAACTGCTATAGTCGTCCACGGCCCTGTGGCCTGCCCGGGTTCAGGGCGGCTGAATCCTCGAGCAGGTTACAAGCAGTTTTCGAACCAGTTCTGGAACCTTCCCGTGTTTCAGAGGCTTGCCGGTATGGCCCCTTAACCTGCCCGTCCGGTTTGTAAATATTGTCGACACGGACATCGAAGTGGAGCAGTGATTTGATGTTGTCTGACCAATGGATTGTGTTTCTGGTGCTCGGCATCACCCTCGGGCTGTTTGTCTGGAACCGGCTGCGCTTTGATGTGGTGTCCATGCTGGCCTTGCTGGCAGTGGCTATGGCCGGGCTGGTGCCGTCTGACCAGTTGTTCGCAGGCTTCGGTCACCCGGCGGTGATTACCGTGGCGGCGGTGCTGGTTATCAGTCAGGGGCTGGTCAACGGCGGGGTGGTCGATGCCGTGGCACGGCTGCTCGGCAAGGTAGGCCGTAACGCCGTGTTGCAGGTGATTACCCTGACGTTGGTTGTGGCCCTGTGCTCTGCGTTTATCAACAACGTAGGGGCCCTTGCGCTCTTGATGCCGGTGGCTATCTGGATGTCCCGTAAATCCGGCCGGTCCCCCTCCTTGCTGCTTATGCCCCTGGCGTTCGGCTCACTGCTGGGTGGCACCATCACCCTGATCGGTACACCGCCGAACATCATCATTGCCAGCTACCGGGAGGCAGGTTCGTTCGGCCTGGTGGATTTCGCCCCGGTGGGCCTGGCCATCACTGTGGCCGGTATCCTGTTTATCGGGCTGATAGGCTGGCGCCTGACGCCGAAGCGGGACGATCCTGCTGCCGGCGACAAGCTGTTCAGTGTGGGGGACTACGTGACCGAACTGCGGGTGCCTGAGGGTTCCGACTATGCCGGTAGTACCTTGCACAACCTGCTGACAGCCGGAGAGGGCGACAAGAGTGTGGTGGTGCTGGCCCTGATCCGGGGTGACAAAACCTCTCCGGCACCGTCCACCTACAGCGTGTTGCGGGAAGGGGATCTGCTGCTGGTTGAGGCGGATACGGAAAGCCTGCAGGAGTTTGTGGATTTCACCGGGCTCGCCCTCGCCAATGTGGTCGGGGAAGAGGAAAGCGAAGATTCGGACGAACAGGCGGCGGAAGACCCTGGCAAGGCGAGACCTGCCGGTGAGTCCGCGGAAACGCAGATTGCTACCGGTGACGTTCGCCTGACCGAGGCCATTATCACGCCTTCGTCGCAGCTGGTGGGCCGCACCACCAACCGGCTGAACCTGCGGGAGCGGTACGGTTTGAACGTGGTGGCGGTTGCCCGGCAGGGGCATCGCCTGAAAAAGCGCCTGGCCGATATCCGTTTTCGTTCCGGGGACATCCTGCTGGTTCAGGGCTACCAAGACACCCTGATGGGCACCCTGCAGCAGCTGGGTTGCCTGCCACTGGCGGAAAGGGAGTTGAGTCTGGGGCGGCAGAGCAATCTCTGGCTGGCTGGCGGGCTGTTCCTGGCAGCGATTGCCCTCATCCTGTCCGGCTGGCTGACACCACCGGTGGCCCTGGTGGCCTGTGCCGTGGCCATGGTGCTTACCCGCTTGCTGGATACATCAGAAGCCTACCGGGCCATCGACTGGTCGGTGATTGTGTTGTTGGCGGCGATGATCCCGGTGGGGCAGGCCCTGGAAAGCACCGGAGGTGCCGCGCTCATTGCCGGCCAGATCCTGGATGTGGCCGCCGGGCAGGCACCCTGGGTGGCACTCACGATTATCCTGGTGGGTTCCATGCTGCTGTCTAACGTGGTTAACAATGCGGCGGCGGCAGTGTTGGTGGCACCCATTGCCCTCGGTATCTCGGCCCAGCTTGGTTTGTCGCCGGATGCTGCCCTGATGGCAGTGGCGGTGGGTACCTCCTGTGCCTTCCTGACGCCTATCGGGCATCAGTCCAATGCCCTGGTCATGGAGCCGGGTGGTTACCGTTTCGGGGATTACTGGCGGCTGGGTTTGCCACTCTCTGCGGTGGTGACGGTCACCGCAGTGCCGATGATTCTGTGGGTATGGAACTGATCAGTCCTGTAACAGGCCTTTGAAAAAGCTATCGACCAGCACCGGAGCGATTTCGGCCAGGCGCCAGCGTTCCGGTGTCGCCAGCCAGTCAAAGAACAGGCCCAGCATCTGGGTGTGGAGCAGGTAGGCTGCCTGCTCCGGGGTGAGGCCCGGGCGCAGTTGCTTGCGGATTTCCGGGATACTGAAAATGCTGCTGACAAAGGCCAGGCCTTCATCTGCCAGTTCCCGGTGCTTGTTCAGGGCCTGGTCGGATTCATTCCGGTGGAACAGAATGTAATACACCCGGAAGTACCGGGCATCTTCCGCCAGTTTGCGCAGGGCCACGACACACAGTTCTTTCAGGTTCTCCACGCTGTGCCCGCCCCGGCTGGCATCGTCTATCATTTCACCCAGTGGTGCCCGTACCCGCTCGAGCATGGCATGAAGGATGTCCTGCTTGTTGCGGAAGTGCCAGTAAATGGCGCCCCGGGTAACGCCGGCTTCCCGGGCGATTTCTTCCAGTGAGGCGCGGGCTACGCCCTTGTCCATGAACACCTGCTCGGCGCAGTCCATGATGGCTTCCCGGGTGGCTTCCGCTTCTGCTTTTGTTTTTCGTGCCATGGTTCTCGTGTGGTGGTCTGTGTGTTTGGCAAAGGAGTATAAACGAGAACAGTTTACATACATACACGAATGAATGTATGTTATCGCGCTCTTAATTTTTCCGATCCGGTGTTCAGGAGAACGCACATGCCCTTCGAAAGCTCTCATCGACCGTTGGCCCGTAACGGGCTGATCCTTGCAGGTTTGTCTGCCCTGTTAGTGCTGGCGGGCTGCAGTAACGACGATCAGCCGGCACAGCAGGGTGGGGGCGGCATGCCACCGGCAGCCGTGGTGGTGGAAACCGCTGAACTGACAGACGCCAGTGTGCGCCAGGACTACGCTGGCCGTGCCCGTGGTGCCCGGGAAGTCGAAGTGCGCGCCCGGATCAGCGGTATTCTGGAGCAGCGCCTGTACGACGAAGGGCAGATGGTGAGTGAGGGCGATGCCCTGTTCCGGATTGATCGCAAGCCGGCCGAGGCGGCGCTTCAGCGTGCCCGAGCCCAGCGCCAGGTAGCGGAAGCCAATCTGCGCCAGGCCGAGCGGGAGTGGAACCGGATTTCCTCGCTTTACGAGCGTAATGCGGTTAGTGAGCGCGACCGTGACTCGGCGCAGTCTGCCCTGGAACTGGCCCAGGCCAATATGGCCGTGGCGAATGCCGGCATGACCCAGGCCGAGCTGGACGTGGGCTATACCGAGGTGACTGCACCGATCAGCGGGGTTACCAGCCTGGAAGACTTCCCGGAAGGCAGCCTGATTGATACAGGCACCCTGCTGACCACCATCGTGCAGCTGGACCCGATTCATGTGCGCTTCGCGCTGCCGGAAAACGACGCCACCATCCGCCGGGTTGCCCGTGAAGGCATGGCCAGTGCCGGTGAAGAGCAGAACGTGAACGCCCGCCTGGTGCTGGCGGACGGCAGCGAATACCCGCTGGATGGCCGCATCGACTTCACCGCCTCGACCCTCGACCCGCGCACCGGTTCGGTGTCGGCCCGGGCCGTGTTCCCGAACCCGGAGCAGATGGTTGTGCCTGGCCAGTTTGTCCGGGTAAGGGTGGAGTTGCAGTCGTTTGACGACATCATCACGGTGCCGGAAAAAGCGGTCGCCCAGGGCCCGCAAGGCCCGGTGGTGTATGTGGTGGATGACGAAGGCAAGGCTCGCGCAAAGGCGGTTGAGCTTGGCCCGGTATCCCAGGGCCGGCAGATTTTGCTTGAAGGGCTGGAAGCCGGTGACCGCTTTATTGTCAGTGGCCTGACCAACCTCCGCGACGGCGCACAGGTGAATGTGACCAATGCCGAAGACGGGGAGGGGACTGACTGATGCTACGCACCTTCATAGACCGCCCGATTTTCGCGACGGTCGTCTCCATTATTATTACCCTGGGTGGTGCCCTGGCACTGCTTGGCCTGCCGGTGGAACAGTACCCCAACGTGGTGCCACCCCAGGTGGTGGTCGACGGCCGCTTCCCCGGCGCCAGTGCCGATGTTATCGCCGATTCCGTGGTGGCCCCACTGGAGCAGGAGATCAACGGCGTAGACGACATGATCTACCTGGAATCCAGCGCCACCGACTCCGGCAGCTTCCGGGTAACCGTGTCGTTTGAAATCGGTACCGATCCGGACCAGGCCACTATCAACGTCAACAACCGGGTGCAGCAGGCGCTGGCGCGACTGCCGCAGTCGGTGCGGGACCAGGGCCTGAAGGTGGAAGCCCGTTCCACCTCCACCCTGCAGGTGATCACCCTGTCGTCTCCGGACAACTCCATGGATGTGGTGGAAATCTCCAACTATGCCCTGCTCAACGTGCTGGACGAGCTGGTGCGCCTGCCGGGTATTGGTGATGCCTCGTTGTTTGGTGCCCAGGACTATTCCATGCGAATCTGGCTGCGGCCCGACAAGCTGGCCCAGTACGAACTGACCCCCGGTGATGTGGCCAACTCCCTGCGCGGCCAGAACGCCCAGTTTGCCGCCGGCCGTATCGGTGCCGAACCGGCCCCGGAAGGCCAGGCCTTCACCTTCAGTGTGTCTGCGCCCGGCCGGCTGGCCAGCCCGGAAGAATTCGGCGAAGTGATCCTGCGCAGTGACGAGCAGGGTGCCTCCCTGCGCCTGAAGGATGTTGCCCGCATTGAGCTGGGAGCCCAGAACTACGACTTTGCTGCGGTCTACAACGGTGGCGCTACCGTACCTATGGGGGTTTACCTGCAGCCCGGTGCCAACGCCCTGGATGCCGCCGAGGCGGTCGACGAAGCGATGAAGGAAATCGCTGACCGTTTCCCGGCGGGGCTGGAATATAACGTTCCATACGACACCACCCGCTTTATCGACATTTCCATCCAGGAAGTGATCAATACCTTCATTGTGGCGGTGTTGCTGGTGGTACTGGTCACCTTCCTGTTCCTGCAGCATATCAACGCGACCCTGATCCCGCTGATTGCGATTCCGGTCTCGCTTGTCGGAACCTTTGCGGGCATGCAGGCGCTGGGCTTCTCGGTCAACCTGCTGACCCTGTTCGGGTTGATACTGGCCATCGGGGTGGTGGTGGATAACGCCATCATCATCATGGAAAACGCCGAGCGCCTGATGAAGGAGGAGGGCATGTCGGCCTACAACGCCGCCGTGGCTACCATCGGCCAGGTTTCCGGTGCGGTGGTGTCGTCTACCCTGGTGCTGGTGGCGGTATTCGCGCCGGTGGCCTTCCTGGGTGGCCTGAGTGGCGAGCTGTACCGACAGTTTGCAATAACCATCGCCGTGTCGGTGGTGATCTCGGGTATCGTGGCGCTGACCCTGACTCCGGCCATGTGTGCCCTGTTGCTGGGCCATGAGGGCAAGCAGTTGACGGTGTTCCGCTGGTTTGATGCCGGCTTCGACAAGCTAACCGCCGGCTTCTCTGCCGTGGTGGACTGGCTGCTGCGGCACGCGGTTGTCGGCGTGCTGCTGTTTGCCGCCATGCTGGGCGGTACGGTCTTCCTGATGAAGGCGATGCCCTCCGGGCTGGTGCCTCAGGAAGACCAGGGCTTTGTGCTGACTGCCTATTCACTGCCGCCCACCTCCTCCCTGAGCCGGACCGAGCAGACCCGGAACGAGCTGGTGCAGAAGATGATAGCCATGCCGGAAGTGAAAGACGTGGTCGCCTTCGCCGGTTTTGACATCATCTCCAGCGCCCTGCGCACCAACAGCGGTGTGGCGTTTGTGACCCTGGAAGACTGGGCGGAACGGGAAGGCGAAGGCCAAGCGGCGGCGGACATTGCCAAGAAGGTGATGGGTATTGGCTTCGGCATGCCGGAAGCCTTCGTGATTGCCTTTACCCCGCCACCCATTCAGGGCTTGTCTACCACCGGTGGTGTGGAAGGTTACATCCAGGCCCGCGGCGGCCGTACCCCGGCTGAAATCAAGGCCATGGCCGACGGCTTCACCCAGGCCGCCAATGCCCGGCCGGAGCTGACCAACGTGCGGGTTACCCTGGATACCGGCATCCCCCGGTTCAAGGCCAACGTGGACCGGGAAAAAGCCCAGGCCGCCGGTGTGCCCATCGACCAGATCTTCACCACCATGCAGAGCACCTTCGGTGGTCTGTACGTGAACGACTTCACCCTGCAGGGCCGTAACTGGCAGGTGAACCTGCAGTCCGAAGGCGAGTTCCGGAGCCACCCGGATGATCTGCGCAAGGTGTTCGTGCGCTCCAACTATGGCGAGATGATTCCGCTGAGTTCGCTGGTGGAGCTGGAACGCACCAGTGGCCCGGATATCCTCAACCGGTTTAACGTGTACCCGGCGGCCAAGCTGTTGGCAGACCCGACCCCGGGCCACACCACCGGTGAAGCCCTGACGGCATTGCAGGAAGTGGCGGCGGAGCAATTTGACCGCAACACCCTGCTGGGCTGGACCGGCGAAGCCTATCAGCTGCAGGACTCCGCCGATTCCGGCACCCTGGCCTTCGGCATGGGCCTGTTGCTGGTATTCCTGATCCTGGCGGCCCAGTACGAGCGCTGGGGCCTGCCGGTGGCGGTGGCTACCGCTGTTCCCTTTGGTGTGTTCGGGGCTGCGTTGGCGTCTCTGTGGCGCGGCTTCCCGAACGACATCTACTTCCAGGTGGGCCTGCTGGTGCTGATTGGCCTGGCGGCCAAGAACGCGATCCTGATCGTGGAGTTCGCAGCCCAGAACCGCAAAGCCGGTATGAGTTCGTTTGAGGCAGCCAGCGCGGCAGCCCGTCAGCGTTTCCGGGCGATCATGATGACGGCGCTGACGTTCATCGTGGGCTCCCTGCCGCTGGCGTTCAGCTCCGGTGCGGGTGCGGTTTCCCGCCAGGAAATCGGCACCGTGGTGGTCGGCGGTATGCTGGCGGCCAGTACCCTGGCGCTGTTCTTCGTGCCCTTGTTCTACAAGCTCATCGAAGATCTGGCGGACTGGCGGAGGAATCGCAAGAAGGCCGCCTGAGGTGGCCTGATTTCCGTCACCTATCGTAATGATAGCTACTGAACCGCCGTGGGTTTCTGCCCTCGGCGGTTTTTTCTTTGGTACTCTTCACTGGAGTATGAAGCCGCGTCGGGAAGGCGTGTCCAAAAACCGCTCCTTGCGGCACATCCCTGTGGCGCTTCTGCTCCGCCATCCATGGCTCCGCACATTTTTGGACACGCCTTCCCGACACGTCTTCCCCTACCTTGGGAATAACACTAGAGAGCGTGGCACTAATGGTGGTTGACGACATGAAATCTCAGCTTCTGGCTGAACTTGAGCTGGCTCGCAGCCGGACAGAACAGCTGATTGTTACTTTGCCCGAAGAGAAACTGGATGTTCCGTATCACCCGGGCGTGAATCCACCGCTCTGGGAAATGGGCCACTCAGCGTTCTTCTACGAGGTCTTTGTCTTTAACCTGCTGGACGGTACGCCCAGCTATGATCCTTCCATGGATGACCTGTGGGACTCTTTCCATGTCGATCACAAAGATCGTTGGAGTCGGGATCTGTTTCCGGGCCGGGAAGACACTCTCAAGTATTTCAACACCATCTACGACCGGGTTGCCGAACGCATCAAGGGTCGGGAGCTGACCGATAAAGAGCTGTATCTCTACCGATACGCTATTTACCACCAGAACATGCATATCGAGTCGCTGATCTGGTGTCGGCAGACGGAGGGTTATCCGGCGCCGGTGGATTGCAAGGGCGACCGGCCGGCTCCGGGCGAGCCGGTGAGCGGTGATGCGCAGATTCCGGCCGGGCGTTGGGTGATCGGGATGCCGGGTGAGTCTGAACAGTATGCGACCGAGGACTTTGCGTTTGATACCGAAAAACCACGTTTTGAGGTGGAGCTGCCGGCGTTTGCGATCAGTCGTACCCTGGTGAGTAACCGGGAGTTTCAGGCGTTTGTTGAGGACGATGGCTATAAGCGCCCTGAGCTTTGGTCGTTCGGGGGCCGGAAGTGGCTGGAGACTGAAGTGGATGTGGCGCTGGTGCACGGGGTTGCGGAGCCCCGGATGGCGGTGCCACGGCATCCGCTGTATTGGCGCTGGCATGAGGGGCACTGGCAGGAGCGGGTGTTTGACCAGTGGCTGCCGCTGGAGCCGGATGCGCCGGTCACTCATGTGACGTATTGGGAGGCGGAGGCGTTCTGCAAGTGGGCCGGCCGACGCTTACCGACCGAGAATGAATGGGAAGTCGCGGCACTGGGCAACAAACCCGGCGAATCCTTCCGCCGGTATCCCTGGGGCAACGAGGCTCCGGATGCTTCACGGGCCGATATGGATGCCCGCACCATGGCCCGCAACCCGGTGTCCGACTACCCCGCCGGAGACAGCCCGTTTGGCTGCCGGCAGATGATCGGCACCGTGTGGGAATGGACCAGCAACGAGTTTCTGCCCTACGACGGCTTCAAGGTGGACATGTACCCGTTCATGTCCACCCTGCAGTTCGCGACCCACAAGGTGACCAAAGGGGGCGGCTGCGCCACCTCATCCATCCTTATCCGTGGCACCTACCGGCAGGCCTACCTGCCGGCCCGCAATGATGTTTATACCGGGTTCCGCACCTGCGCGGTCTGAAGCCCTGATTTGTCCATGAGGTGGCTGGCGAGGGCTACGCCGGTCTCGCTCATGGTGAGGTAGGCATCGTCCGCCCCGGCTTCGCGTATCTTCTCTGCCTCGTCCGCGTACATCGTGTGGGCAACAATGTAACCGGTGAACCCGAGCTTACGCAGCATGCGGGCGGCAATCAGTTTGCCCTCGATGTCACTCATGGCCAGCACCACCGACTCCAGCGAGGGCATGTGCAGGCCTTCCCAGAAGGTGGTGTCCTCCGCATCGGCAAACACCACGTTGCGGCCTTCCTCCTGATGTTTCTCCGATTTGGCGGGGTCTGAATCCAGGCCCATGATGCGGTCCTCCCGGGTTTTCAGCCAGTCATAGGCGGCGGTGCCGGTGCGCCCCATACCCATCACCAGAATCCGGGTGTCGCCCAGGGAGATGGGTTGTTCATCCGGATGGCGTTTGCGGCTTTCGAACCGGGCAAGGTAGTGGCCGATCCGCTCGAACAACCCGTGGGCAAAACGGTTGAGCGGAGCGGATATGACGAACGACAGCGATACGGTAATGGCCAGTGGTACCAGCCATTCCGGCAGTGCCACACTGGCCACGATCAGGCCGAACTCACTGTAGTTGGTCAGCGACAGGGAGGTCAGGAAACTGCTGCGGGCGCGCAGGCGGAAGCCCAGCAGCAGGAAATAGAACAGTATGCCCTTGAGCGGCAGCAACAGGGCAGCTACTACGGCAAAGATCAGGGCCTGCTGGTCCGGCAGGCCACCAATGCCGATCTGCAGGAAGAAACCCACCAGGAAGATTTCCTTCACGCTCCACAGGGACTTGGCCAGCTCCTGGGAACGGGGATGGTTGGCCAGCATGGCACCGAACACCAGCGCCCCCAGTTCCGAACTCAGGCCTACCGCCTCGAAGCCCAGGCCGCCAACCACCAGTGCCAGCAACAAGCCCAGCAACACCAGCAGCTCATCATGGCCGCTGGCATCCATCAGCCGGTAAAGCAGGGGCCGCAGCAGGGGGAGGCCAAAGACAATCAGCGCCCACTCGGAAGGGGTTTTGCCGGCAGCCAGGCTCATCACCACCAGGGCGATCAGGTCCTGCATGATCAATATGCCGATGGCTACCCTGCCGTGGAAGGCCCGCAGTTCCCGCTTGCTTTCCAGTACCTTGGCCGCCAGCACGGTGCTGGAGAAGGACAGGGCAATCGCCAGCATCAGGGCGGTGGTCCAGTCCAGGTCGAACAGCAGGTACAGGCCGGGGGCAAACACTACGCAGGTGATGGCAAAGTGCAGCAGGCTGCCGCCGATCACTTCCGGGCTGATGATGGAGCGCAGCTTGAGTTTCAGGCCAACGGTAAACAGCAGCAGAAGAACGCCCAGGTGGGCGATGTGAGCCAGCACATCGGTGGGCTCTGCGGTAATTTCGGTGTTGGCGGCCAGGCCGCTGAGCACAAAGCCCGCGGCCAGGTAACCGACGAGTGGCGGCAGGCCGATGCCTTTAACAAGCAGGCCGGTAACAAAGGCGAAACTGATCCAGATGGCTTCAGGCATGGCGAATCTTCTGACAGATGATTACAACGCCCTGAAGCCTACCTGTTTTTTGCGTTCAGCTGTAGTAGCGGATGGTTTCAGGGCTGTGATTCCGCGAGGAACTCACGAAACAGCTCTGCGGATTGCTCCGGGGCCTCGACCATTGGTGCGTGCCCGATGTCATCCAGAATGGCCTTGCGGGCATCGGGGATGGCTTCAACGAAGACATCCGCATTGCGGTAGTCGATCACCCGGTCCAGCTTGCCCCAGACCACCAGAACCGGTGCCTGAATGTTGGTGATGGCATTGCGAAATTCCGGTTCGAAGCCGGTATCGCGAATAGCGGCAAAGATGACCTCGTTGACCTCCCGGTTGGCGATGGCGCGCTCCTCCAGCACGCCCATAATGGGCCAGGGCACAAACGGTTTTTTCTCCAGTGCGAAGTCCATCAGGCGTTCAAAGTCACCGGGCTGTTTCGGAATCAGGGGGTTGTCACCGGCCTTAACCAGATCCACCAGTTCGCTCTCGTATTCCAGGATGCCGGCGGGACTGAACAGTACCGCTGATTGCACCTTGTCCGGATGATTGGCGGCGTAAAGCGCGGTAATCGCCCCGCCCATGGAGTTGCCCATGACGTGTGCCTCATCAACCGACAGCGCGTCGAGGAAGCGTGCGACATAACCGGCCTGATCTTCCAGGCGGTAGCCGATGTCGAGGGGCTTGCTGCTGTCACCATGCCCCGGCAGATCGATCGCATAGACATTGAAGTCGTCGGTCAGGTGGCCGGCCAGACGGGTCCAGTTGTCCTTGTTGGCCCCGAAGCCATGGATCATGACGATGGCGTCGCCTGCGCTCACTTCCTGGTTCCTGAGATAGGCGATGTCAAGGTTGCCCACTGCCACGCTCGCCGCCTCCAGACCCGCCGATGATCGTTCAAAATCAATCGCGGTCTGGTAGATGTCCTGACGAGAGCAGGCACTGAACAGCAGGGAAGCGGCCAGTATGATCAGCAGGTATACCGGTGACGGGCGGCGCATCGAAGGGACTCCTTTGGGCGATGTGGTCGGAACTTTGTGTCCGCAGTCTACCTTACTCTCGGGCCGGAGTATGGGAATTGCTTCCCCTGCCCGGCATAAAAAAAGACCCGGCCAACGGGCCGGGTCTCATCAGTGGGCCATTCACAGCGGGTTCGCCCGGAAACCAGGCCAACCCGGTCATTCGTCAGAAATTAACGCTTAACCCCAGTGAAGCGGTGCGCGGCAGGTTCGCCATGGCGCCATCGGGTAAACGTGAGACAATTTGCTGTTCATCGAACAGGTTGTCCACTTTCAGGAAGACATCGGCACTGGCGGTCAGTGCGTAGCGGCTGATGAAATCGACCAGGAACAGGGACTCGGTCTCGTCCAGTTTCGTGGCGGTGTTGTTGCATCCCGCGCTGACACACATCTCATCGACGTAGGTGGCCACAAGGTAGTTGTCCCAGCCACTCGGGTGTTCCATGCCTGTCCGGAAGCTCATCTGGTTTTCAGGTACGTCCTTGAGCTGCTCGCCTTTTTTCAGGCCCGAAGCGGCATTGTCCTTGCTGATTTCCGCCTGGGTAAAGGTGTAGGTAAGGCTGACCGGAAGGTAGAACTCGCCTGCCCGGGTGCCGGTCTGGAGCTGGAACTCAACACCGGAAATTTCAGCCTCGCCGGTTACAAAACTGCCAGAGGTGGCGCCATTGCTGCACGGCGAGCCCACGGAACAGTTTTCGGCCTTGTTGGAGAAGTCGCTGTAGAAGCCGATCATTTCCGCGAAGAACGCATTGCCAAAGTACCGGAGGCCGGCCTCCCAGTTCTTGCTGGTTTCCGGATCTTCGTTTGCCTTGGCACCACCTCCGAGAGGGGAGAAACCCCGGTGCACGCCACCCAGAACCTGCCAGCTTTGGGACAGGTCATAGGTAAAGGAAGCGCCGGGCAGGAGTTCAGCACTGTCATTGGCGCGGGTGCTGTCGACGGTTGTGCGGCCGGGATCCGCGTATTGGGTGCGGCTGGTCTGTACATCCTCGTAGCGCAGGGAGAGGTTAACGCTGAGCTTGTCCGTCGCCTGCCAGGTGTCGAGCGCCCAGAAGCTCAGGGCTTCGCCGGTCTCAAAGCGATTATCGCTGCCCGTGGGGGCGACAGTGTTCTGGAACACCAGAGAGCCGTTGACCTGGTCATAAACATCGACCGGCTGGAAACGATCCATTTCATCTTCGTGGTAGCGGGCGCCGAAATCAAACTGGTGGCTGCCCATGTCGACATCAAAGTTTACCTGCACGCCCTCGGACAGGTAGTCCCTGGCGTTGTTTTTGTAATCCAGGCCGCTGGCGTCAACTGTGCCGTCCAGAATACCCTGGGCATTGGCGTCGCCGCCGTTTGCCGAGTCGATGATGCTTCCGCCGCCGCTGAGCTTGAACCAGTTCCGCTTGAAGTCGTTGCGATAGAGGGTGGCCGTGCTGCTTACGGTATTACTCCAGTCGAACTGATGGGTCAGGGTGATACCGGAGTGGGTATTGTTCATCTGGTCGATGCTGGACAACCCGTAACGCCGGTTCGGATCCTGGCTGAAGTCCGCATCGGTCAGGCCGAGGTAACTGGAGTTGGAGGTTTCCTCGGAGTATTGCAGCTTGGCGGTCACGCTCTGGCGCTCTCCCTGCCAGCGCAGCTTGCCGACATAGTCTTCGATATCAAAGCCGGTATCGCGGTTACTGCGGTCAATCTCCTTGAAGCCTTTCGCGGAGCGCTGGACGGTCTCAAGCAGGTAGCCCCAGTCGCCGGCCGTGTCACCATAGGTTACATGAACGTCGGTGGAGCCGCGGTCGTTGGTGACTGTCTCAACATAGCCCTGCCGCTGATCGGGAATGGGTGTGGAAATCAGGTTGATGACACCACCGGTGGTTTGCGGGCCATAGCGCAGCAGCGGGGCACCCTTGAGTACTTCCAGCGAGGACATGCGCTTCAGTGTCGGAAAATAATAGGCGGCCGGATTGGAGTAGGGCGCCGGTGCGATCAGAATGCCATCTTCCATCAGGGTAATATTACTGCTGCGCTCGGCCGTGGCGCCGCGGATGCCGATATTGGGGCGCAGGCCCAGGCCTTCTTCTTCCCGCACATAGACGCCCGGGACGGTTTTCAGCACCTGGTTGATGTCGGTCTCAACCTCGGTTTTCAACTGCGCCTCACCAACGACGTAGCCTGACCCTGGCAAGGTCTGGGCTGCGGACGCATCGCCAATGATTTCCATGGGTTCAAGCATCTGGGGCTGATCATCGCCGACTGCCCAACTGGCGCCCGGGGCAAGGCTGACAGCCACGGCCAGTGATAAGCGGGAAGGTTTAAACATGTGGTTAATCTCCATTACCATTTGTTTTTCGAAATGTAAGTGACAATCATTACTATTACGTTGGGCGAAACTTTACGGTTCCGTAACTATAAAGTCAATAGTCAGTGCTTATGACGCAGGCAGGTGTCAGGTCAGGCGAAGAAATCCCCGGTCGGCCGGGGATTGAGAATAGGATCGGATCGGTCGGCCAGGCTCAGTGGGTCTCGCGGCCGATGGCGCGGTGGCCGATGTCCTTGCGATAAAACACGCCATCCCACCGGATCCGGGAGGCCAGCTCATACGCACGCTTCTGTGCTTCGGTGACGGTATTGCCCAGAGCCGTGGCACAGAGTACCCGCCCCCCGTTGGTGACCACCCGATCTCCATTGAGCCGGGTTCCGGCGTGGAAGACCTTCTCCCCGTCGGTGTCGGTGTCGGGCAGGCCGGAGATGACATCACCCTTGTGGTAGCTGCCCGGGTAGCCGCCGGCCGCCAGAACGATACCGACCGAGGCGCGGTCATCCCACTCGGAGTCGCACTGGTCCAGCTTGCCGTCCACGGCCGCCTGGCACAGCTCAACCATGTCAGACTTCATGCGCAGCATGATCGGCTGGGTTTCCGGATCGCCGAAGCGGCAGTTGAACTCGATTACCTTCGGCGCACCGTTGGCATCGATCATCAGGCCGGCGTACAGGAATCCCTTGTAGGGGTGACCTTCGGCGGCCATGCCGTTGACGGTGGGGTAGATCACCTCGTCCATGATGCGCTGGTGCACATCCGCAGTGACCACCGGGGCCGGAGAATAGGCACCCATGCCGCCGGTGTTGGGGCCGGTGTCGCCGTCGCCCACACGCTTGTGGTCCTGGGAGGTGGCCATGGCCAGCACGTTCTTGCCGTCGACCATCACGATGAACGAGGCTTCTTCGCCGTCCAGGAATTCTTCCACTACCACGCGGCTGCCGGCATCACCGAAGGCATTGCCTGCGAGCATATCGCGGATAGCGTCTTCGGCTTCTTCCAGGGTCATGGCGACAATCACGCCTTTACCGGCGGCCAGGCCATCGGCCTTGACTACGATCGGTGCACCTTTTTCACGCACGTAGGCGAGGGCTTCGTCTACATCGGTGAAGTTGGCGTAGTCGGCGGTCGGGATCTTCTGGCGGGCCAGGAAATCCTTGGTGAAGGCCTTGGAGCCTTCCAGCTGGGCTGCACCGGCGCTGGGGCCGAAGATGCGCAGGCCGCGAGCCTCGAACTTGTCCACCACGCCTGCCACCAGCGGGGCTTCCGGGCCAACGATGGTCAGGCCTACGTTGTTCTGCTCGGCGAAGTTGGCCAGGCCGTCCAGGTCCATCACGTCCAGGTCGACGTTCTCCAGGTTCGGTTCCCGGGCAGTACCGGCGTTACCCGGTGCCACAAAGACCTTGTCTGCCTGCGGAGACTGGGCTGCTTTCCACGCCAGGGCGTGTTCGCGCCCGCCACTGCCAATAACCAGAATGTTCATGTGCTGCTCCTGAATACGTTGATCAGTGACGGAAATGGCGCATGCCGGTGAAGACCATGGCAATGCCATGCTCGTTGGCGGCGTCGATCACTTCCTGGTCGCGCATGGAACCGCCCGGCTGGATGACTGCCGTAATACCGGCTTCAGCAGCGGCATCAATGCCGTCACGGAACGGGAAGAAAGCATCGGAGGCCATCACCGAACCCTTCACTTCCAGGTTTTCGTCGGCGGCTTTGATACCGGCAATCTTCGCACTGTAGACGCGGCTCATCTGGCCTGCGCCCACACCGATGGTGCGGCCCGCCTTGGCGTAGACGATGGCGTTGGATTTCACGTACTTGGCCACTTCCCAGGCGAACAGCAGGTCGTTCAGCTCCTGTTCGGTAGGCTGGCGCTCGGTGACGACTTTTACGTCTTCCATGGCCACCATACCGAGATCCCGGTCCTGCACCAGCAGGCCGCCGGTCACGCGCTTGTAGTCCATGGTCTGGGCGCGCTCGCCGCCGAATTCGCCGCAGGCCAGAAGGCGTACGTTCTTCTTGGCAGCAACAATCTCGACCGCTTCCGGCGCCACGCTCGGGGCAATAATGACTTCCACAAACTGGCGATCCACGATGGCCTTGGCAGTCGCGGCATCCAGTTCCCGGTTAAAGGCAATGATGCCGCCAAAGGCAGATGTCGGGTCGGTGGCAAAGGCCAGGTCGTAGGCCTGCAGGATGTCGGCACCGATGGCCACACCACAGGGGTTGGCGTGCTTGACGATGACACAGGCCGGGTCGGCAAACGGCTTAACGCATTCCAAGGCGGCGTCGGTGTCGGCTACGTTGTTGTAGCTCAGTTCCTTGCCCTGCAGCTGTTTGGCGGTGGCCACGCAGGCTTCTTTCGGGTTGCGCTCGGCGTAGAAGGCGGCGCGCTGGTGCGGGTTCTCGCCGTAACGCATGTCCTGAACCTTCACGAACTGGGCGTTGAAGGTGCGGGGGAAGTCGGCGTTGTCGTTGTCCGGGGTACGGCCGCCCAGGTAGTTGGCGATGGCACCGTCGTAACCGGCGGTGTGCTCGAAGGCTTTTACTGCCAGGTCGAAGCGGGTGCTGTAGGTGAGCTGGCCGTCGTTGCTGTCCAGCTCTTTCAGAACCCGGCTGTAGTCGGAGGCGTTCACCACGATGGCGACATCGTTGTGGTTCTTGGCGGCGGCGCGAACCATGGTGGGGCCGCCGATGTCGATGTTCTCGATGGCAGTCGGCAGGTCACAGTCCGGGTTGGCCACGGTCTCTTCGAACGGATACAGGTTCACCACCACCATGTCGATGGGGTTGATGCCGTGTTCGCCCATGATGGCATCATCGGTGCCGCGACGGCCCAGAATGCCACCGTGAATCTTCGGGTGCAGGGTTTTTACCCGGCCATCCATCATCTCGGGAAAACCGGTGTAGTCGGACACTTCGGTGACCGGTACGTTGTTTTCCTTGAGCAGGCGGAAGGTACCGCCGGTGGACAGCAGCTCAACGCCGCGTTCAGTCAGGGCTCGGCCGAAATCGACGATGCCGGTTTTATCACTTACGCTGATCAGGGCGCGACGGACGGGGGTGTTTGCCTGGTTTGCCATGGTGACTGCCTTCCTTTGTCAGATTAAAGCAGACCGTACTGCTTGAGTTTCTTGCGCAGGGTGCCGCGGTTCAGGCCAAGCATGGTGGAGGCCTTGGTCTGGTTGTTGCGGGTGTACTTCATTACCTGCTCCAGCAGGGGTGCTTCAACTTCTGACAGTACCAGCTGGTACACGTCAGAAACCGGTGCGCCGTCCAGCTGCGTGAAGTAGTTTTTCAGGGCCACTTCCACGCTGTCACGCAGGGTGACACTGTTGCCGCTATTATTTACCGTGTGCAACTGATGGACATCATCGTTGGCCGGGGTGCCCAGGTTGTCGTTTGCCAAAGTCTCAGCGGTCATGCTGCGAATACCTCTCCATTTCGTAAGCCTGCAAAGTACTGTTCGATGCTGTCTTTCTGCTCCAGCGCATCTTCGATGCCGTTGAAGCGTGTTCGGAACTGTTTGTTCTCGTCGTGGGACTGCAGATACCAGCCCACATGCTTTCTGGCGATACGCACACCCATTTTCTCGCCGTAGAAGCTGTGCAGTTCGGCCAGGTGCTCCGACAGAATCTGCTCGACTTCATCCAGCGGTGGCTCAGCCAGGTGTGTGCCGGTTTCCAGGTAGTGCAGAATCTCCCGGAAGATCCATGGCCGGCCCTGTGCCCCACGGCCAATCAGCAGGCCGTCTGCGCCGGTGTGCGCGAGCACCTGCCGGGCTTTTTCCGGCGTGGTGATGTCGCCGTTGGCGAACACCGGAATACCCACGCTGGCTTTTACCGCGGCGATGGTGTCGTATTCGGCGTTTCCGTTGTATTTGTCTGCCCGGGTGCGGCCATGCACCGCCAGTGCCTGGATGCCGGCGTCTTCGGCCATGCGGGCGATCACCGGTGCGTTGCGGTTGTCCCGGTCCCAGCCGGTGCGCATTTTCAGGGTGACCGGTATATCCACGGCGGCCACAACGGCCTCGAGGATTTCCCGCACCAGTTTTTCATCTTTCATCAGGGCAGAGCCGGCGGCCTTGTTACAGACCTTCTTGGCCGGGCAGCCCATGTTGATGTCGATGATCTGGGCACCAAACTCGGCATTTTGCCGGGCGGCATCCGCCAGCATCTCAGGGTCGCCGCCGGCGATCTGTACCGAGCGGGGTTCCGGTTCACCCTGATGATTCAGGCGGGTGCGCGATTTGCGCGTATGCCAGAGCTTGCTGTCTGCTATGACCATTTCCGATACCGCCAGACCAGCTCCCATTCGGCGGCAAAGCTGCCGGAAAGGGCGATCCGTTACGCCGGCCATGGGCGCAACAATAAGCGGGTTGGGCAGGGTGTACGGCCCGATTTTTGCCGTTGGCAGCATGATCTGAGTCCGTGTCACAGCGGGTTAAGCAAGGTTCGGTGGAGCGGTTGGTTAATTTCTGACCGCTCCGGTCTCCGAAGGGCGGTAATGATACCGCCGGGGGCACATCGATTGAAGGGGCGAAAGCAGGAAAAAATTGATTATTTTTCGTGCTTTCTGGTTGACTTTTGCGCTGTCAACTGTGCGCCGGCATGGCGGTTGTCCGGCGCTGTCAGGGGGATGCCGGCCGGAAACCCAGATTGTAGTTGACCGCGTCGCGGCCGGGGTCGCGAATGCTGATGGCGATGCGAACCGGTGTTTCCACCGGCATGGCATTCAGCCCGGAGGCTTCGCCGGCCAGGTATTCATCGGGGCAAAACACACTCTGGGCCACCACGTCGCCGTTAAGGTTCGAGAAGGTCAGGGCGATGGCCGGGAACGGCTGTTCAAAGCCTGCCCGGTTGAGGATAACCGCATCGACAATCAGCTGGGTCCGGTTTTCCGGATCGGTGCGTACCACCAGCTTCCGGCTCTGGATGGCGTCCACATCCACCAGGGGCTTGAGCTGGCAGCCGGCAAGTTCACAGCCTTTCTCGTAGAACGGGCGCAACTGGGGGATGGCAGACAGCCGGTCAAACTGGAACCAGGTAACCTGGGCCACCAGAACGCCAATCAGCACCAGCACCACCAGTGTCCAAAGGGCTGTGCGCAGGCCGCCACGGCCACCACCCACGGATACCGGGTCTCGGCGCAGGTCCTGGTACAGGTTGTCCGGCTGGAACGGTTTGGCGGGGCGGCTGATGACGGGATCGCCCACCCGGTCGTCATCGGCGGTCAGGGGCGGTTCATGATCGGCGTGGGGTTGTGCCGGAGCAGGGTCCGGCGTGAACTCCGGTTCGGCTTCAACAGGTGTCAGAGACAGTGCCTCCGGCTCCTGCAGGGGCTCGGATTCGGGCTTTGGAGCCGGTTTGGCAGGGGAGGGCTTTACTGGCTCGGGTTCCCGTTCAGGTTCGGGTTCCGTTTCGGGCTTGCCTTCCTGCCCGGGCTCCACCTCTTCAAGCATGGCTTCTGCCCAGCTTTCGTCTACCTGATGGTTGTCGTGATCGTCTGAGTCGTCCCGGAAGCCGGGGGCATCGGGTTCATCCACATCCCGGAAGCTGTCGCTGAGCTCGTCCTCATCGAATGTGAGCTTGCTGCCGGCGTAGCGGCCTTCAGTGGCGTCTTCTTCGGGGTTGTCGGCAAACACAAACTCGTCTTCGCCAAAACCGACATCCGCGGGTTCTTGCGGCTTTTCCTCGGGGGGCGTCTCAGTCGTCCCGCTTTCAGTGACACGGTGTTCCAGGGCGTTGAACACGTTCATGCAGCTGCCGCAACGTACCTTGCCCCCGGCTACGCCGAGTTGTTCGTCGGTTACCCGGAAACGGGTTTCGCATTGGGGGCACTGGGTCTGCAGGCTGCTCTGGGTCATGCTTCGGTCCTGAAAGCGGGATCGCTAGGTCATTGCATTTTGGTCAGTACGAGCAGGCAGTTTAGTCATAAACGCCTGGGCCGTCATCTGTCCCTGCGCCGTCCTGTGAGGCGTATCCAGTCTTCTTTCTGTTCCGGCTCGTCCATGATGAACCAGGGTTCGTAGGCATCCATCACTTCCCGGGCCTGGTTGAACAGAATGCCGGAAAGCACCAGGTGGCCGCCGGGTTTGGTGAGCTCGGCCAGCCTCGGCGCCAGGCCAATCAGCGGCTGGGCCAGGATGTTGGCCAGCATTACGTCCGCCTGGGTGTCGGGATCCTGTCCGGGCAGGTAGAGGTCCAGGCGGTTGTCTTCCACGCCGTTACGACGGGCGTTGTCGCGGCTGGCTTCCAGGGCTTGCGGGTCTGTATCCACGCCAATCACATGGTCCGCACCCAGCAGCAGGGCAGCCAGGCCCAGGATACCGGAGCCGCAGCCGTAGTCGGTTACCTGTTTGCCGGCAACATCCTGGCCGTCAAGCCATTCCAGGCACAGGGCGGTGGTGGGGTGGGTGCCGGTGCCGAAGGCCAGGCCAGGGTCCAGCAGCAGGTTGGCGGCGTCCGGATCCGGGGCTTCGTGCCAGCTGGGCACAATCCACAGGCGTTCACCGAACTGCAGCGGGTGGAAATCATCCATCCAGGCCCGTTCCCAGTCCTTGTCTTCCACCAGTGTCACTTCAATCTCGGCCAGGGACTGCTGGGTTTGCTGGTGCCAGGCGTCGCGGATATCCGCTAACAGCTGTTCGATGTTGCGATCTGACTGGAACAGGCCGGTAACGGTGGTCTGGCTCCAGAGGGGAGTGGTGCCCGGATCGGGCTCGTACAGGGGCTGGTCGGCTGCGTCTTCCATGGAAACGGCGTCTGCGCCCATTTCCATTAACAGATCTTCCAGCTGATCCGCGGTGTCCGGATCAGCTGGAATCTGGAGTTGTATCCAGGGCATGGTTAATCCCGCATCAGTTTCTCGAGGTAGTGGATGGTGAAGTCTACCTGTTTAAAGCCACCATCGCGTACCAGTTTTCGATGCAGGGGTTGATTGGTCTTGATGCCCTCGACCAGCATTTCGTCCAGCGCGTTCTTCATGCGCCGGCGGGCGATTTCCCGGTCGTCGCCCCAGGTGATCAGCTTGGCCACCAGGGAATCGTAGTACGGCGGTACGGTGTAGCCGCTGTACAGGTGCGAATCCACACGGATGCCGTTGCCGCCGGGAGCGTGGAAGTGCTTCACCTTGCCCGGGCTGGGCACGAAGGTTTGCGGGTCTTCGGCGTTGATCCGGCACTCGATGGCGTGGCCGGAAATATGGATTTCGTCCTGGCTGTACTGCAGCGGCAGGCCGCTGGCAATGCGCAGCTGCTCACGCACGATGTCCACGCCGGTGACCATCTCAGAAACTGGATGCTCAACCTGTACCCGGGTGTTCATTTCAATGAAATAGAACTCGCCGTCCTGGTACAGGAACTCGAAGGTGCCGGCGCCCACGTAACCGATTTCCTTACAGGCATCCACGCAGGCCTTGAGGGTGCGCTCCCGGGATTCCGGGTTGATGTTCGGAGCCGGTGCTTCCTCGATCACCTTCTGGTTGCGGCGCTGCATGGAGCAGTCCCGGTCGCCCAGGTGAATCACGTTACCGTGCATATCCGCCAGTACCTGGACTTCCACGTGGCGTGGAGTTTCCAGGAACTTCTCCAGATAGACGGTGGGATCGCCGAAGGCGTTCTTGGCTTCGGTCTGGGTAATCTGCACCGCTTTCAGCAGGGCGGCTTCAGAGTGCACCACCTGCATGCCGCGACCACCGCCGCCGGAAGCGGCCTTGATCATCACCGGGTAGCCGATCTGCTTCGCCAACTTGAGGGTACGCTCGTCGTCGTCCGTCAGCGGGCCGTCGGAGCCGGGTACGGTTGGTACGCCTGCCTTTTTCATGGCTTCGATGGCGGAGACCTTGTTACCCATCAGGCGAATGGTTTCCGCCCGGGGGCCGATGAAGCGGAAGCCGCTTTTCTCGACCTGCTCGGCAAAGTCGGCGTTCTCTGCCAAAAAGCCGTAGCCCGGGTGGATGCCCACGGAATCGGTCACCTCAGCAGCGCTGATGATGGTGGGAATGTTCAGGTAGCTTTCTGTTGGGCTGTTCGGGCCAATGCAGACAGATTCGTCTGCAAGGCGCACGTGCATCAGGTCGCGGTCGACCTGCGAGTGCACGGCAACCGTCTTGATGCCCAGCTCCTTGCACGCGCGGAGAATGCGCAGGGCGATTTCACCGCGGTTTGCGATCAGAACTTTTTCTAACATGGCCATGGTTAGCAATCACCGAATTCAGGAAATGACGACCAGGGGCTGGTCAAACTCAACCGGCTGGCCATTTTCGACCAGGATTTCGGTAATGGTACCGGCCTTGTCGGCTTCGATCTGGTTCATCATCTTCATGGCTTCAACGATGCAAATCACGTCGCCAGCATTCACGGTCTGGCCCACTTCAACGAATGCAGCAGCCGTGGGTGAGGGTGAACGATAGAAGGTGCCAACCATCGGAGACTTCACGGTATGGCCTCTCGGTGCAGCCGGGGCAGCAGCTTCTGCAGCCGGTGCTGCTTCAGCCACGGGCGCCGGTGCCTGGGGCGCCTGCGGTGCGGCGTAGTGGCTTACATAATGGCCACCGGCAGCTGCCTGCTCGCGACGGCGGGAAATGCGTACCGAGTCGTCGCCTTCGTGAATCTCCAGCTCTTCGACATCAGACTCTTCGAGCAGCTCGATCAGTTTCTTGATTTTGCGAATATCCATAACTGTTTCAGTCCCGTTTTACTGGTCTATCGGTGAATTCGTTGCAGGGCAGCCTGCAGTGCCAGGTCATAGCCCTGGCTGCCCAGCCCGCAGATAACGCCTACGGCGATATCCGAAAAGTACGAGTGATGGCGGAAAGGCTCCCGCGCATGCACGTTGGAAAGATGCACTTCAATAAACGGAATGCCGGATGCCAGCATGGCATCACGCAGCGCGACGCTGGTGTGGGTGAAGGCGGCCGGATTGATAATGATGAAATCCACGCCTTCGGCCCGGGCTTCGTGCACCCGCTCGATCAGCTCATATTCCGCGTTCGATTGCAGGTGCAGGAGGTGATGGCCTTTGTCTGCCGCTTTCTCGCGCAACCGGTCATCGATATCGGCCAGGGTCTCATAGCCATACACCTCGGGCTCACGGGTACCGAGCATGTTGAGGTTGGGGCCATGGAGCACAAGTATGGTCGACATGGTAATTTTGCCTTGGTGTTATTTGAACAGGATCGCCGAAGATAACGGCACGTTACCTGAATGGTGCGTGCTTGTTAGCCTCGGATCAACACTTTTTGACAATCTTCGTGCTGCCGGATTGATCCTGCAAAAAGCTTACACAGCAATGACCGGCGGTGCGATGACATTTCGTTGATGGGCCCAATTGTCGGCCAAGGAAGACGGGGCGGGTATTCGACATTGGTTTCATGGGCCGGGCAGGGCGCCCGGCCCGGAAGTTCAGAGGCTGGAGCGATTCTCCAGCCTGGAGGGAGGGCTCAGGAGGCCAGGCTGATCTGGTTGCGGCCGTGTTCTTTCGAGCGATACAGGGCCTTGTCGGCCCGTTCGCACAGTGTCTGGGCACTGTCGCCCTGCCAGTCGGCAACGCCGCAGCTGAACGACACCCGGAACTCCTGTTCGCCGGCCTGCTGCTGCAGCTCGGAGAAGCGCTGGCGGATTTCGTCGAGCACGTTCTGCGCATCCCGGGCGGAGGTGTTGGGCAGAATCACCGCAAACTCCTCACCGCCGTAGCGGCCGATGTGGTCGGTTTTGCGCAGGCGCTGTTTCAGGAACATGGACAGGCTGCGCAGTATGCGGTCGCCGATGGGGTGGCCGTAGGTGTCGTTGACCTTCTTGAACTCGTCAATATCGATCATGGCAAAGGCCAGCGGCTGGTCTTTTTGTCTCGCCCTGACAATTTCCTGTTCCAGCAGGTACAGGGTGTGGGTGTGGTTGTACAGGCCGGTCAGGCTGTCGCGAATCATCAGTGCCAGCAGCGAACGGGCCCGGCGACCCCGGTTGTGGATGGTCGCCACCAGGTGTTTGGGGTCGATCGGCTTGGTCAGGAAGTCGTCGCCGCCCAGGCTCATGGCCTGCAGCTGCTTGTTCACGTCTTCCTCTGCCGACAGGTAGATAATCGGTACGCTGTGGAATTTGTCCTGCTGGCGGATAACCCGGGCGATCTCGGTGCCGGTGCAACCGGGCATGTACATGTCGAGGATGATGATTTCCGGAGAGAACTCGTCCAGGGCGTTGATGATCTGCATGGGGTCGGTGATGACGTAGGCGTTCATGCCGGCCCGCTTGAGCACCGTCTCCATGAATTTCGCCTGGGCCCGGGAGTCGTCCAGTACCAGCACCTTGTAGGGCTCGCTGGAATTGCCGTTGCAGTAGGTTTCGATTTTCTCGATCAGCTGGCCCGGGTCTACGGCCGGGTAAAAGAATTCCTCTCCGCCGCAGCGTGAAGCCCGCAACCGGGTTTCAATGGTGCCGTCGTCTTCGCTGACGAAGATAATCGGGATGGGAGTCTCGTGCCGGGCCTGTAACTGCTCTACGGTGCTGATACCCGCCAGGGCGGATCCGCCGAAGTTCACATCCATCAGGATGGTTTCCGGCTTGCTCTGGTTGCAGGCCTCGACCAGCTCCCGGCCGGTGGCGAAGGCGGGGGCCCGGAACCCGAAAAATTCCAGCTGGCGGATCAGCCGGTTGGCGGTTTCACTGTTGTCCAGGGCAATGTAGACCGGGGTGCGCCGGTATTGCTGCGGTGCCTGACCCGTGGCCTGGTCGGAGCGGCGCTGGGTGCTCTGGCACAGGCTGCCGGAGGCTTCCTGTAATTGCGCAGCCAGGTTGTCATCCAGGGCTGAGCCCGGCGCCCAGCTTGCCAGCAGTTGCAGGATGCGCTTGCCGGCAACGGCGTGGTCATTCATCTCGAAGCGCAGAGCGTAGCGCACCAGTTTGTCGGTGTCTGCGGCAAACAGCTCGCGGAGGCTTTCGGCCTGGCCCCGGTTCTCGCTGATCTTCTGCCAGGTATCCAGTACCACCCGGGCCTGGGTGGTTACACGGCGGGCGAAGTGTTGCCTGAGTTTTTCTTTCTGGCTCTCGTCGTTCATGGGGCTCCGGCCTGTGTCCTTTTTATGAAGATGCACCCGATCCGCAGGGGTAACTTTCTAACCTTAGTCGGTTTTCAGAGTCTATAGTGTTTAATGTTGTCGGCGTAGATTGCACACTGTAAATGTTTGTCAACTCTGCGGCACCGGTCTCGGGCCGCTGATCATGGAAATCGTTCAGGCCAGCATGGCCGGGGCCGGGAAATCATGGCAAGGAAGCACACAAACACGTTCGCAGCCCAGCAGGGTGAAATCTCCCTCAGCAGCCTGCTGATTCTGTTCACCAGCGGTCTGTTGGTGATCATTCTTGCCGCCGCGTTTATCACCAGTTTCGGGCACTTCCGGGACTACGTGGCGGACCAGCTCACAGACCACGCCCTTGACGGAGCGACTGCTACCGGGCTTTCCCTCTCCAACGCGATTGACGGCTCAGACCCTGTGGCCTCGGCATCCCTGGTAGATGCGGTTTTTGACAGCGGCCGTTACCTGTCGGTGGAATACATCGGCCACGATGGCCAGGAGATTGCGGGCCGGCGTATGGCGCTGAAGGGTGCGGCCGCCCCCGGCTGGTTTATTCGCCTGGCGGAGCTGCCGTTGCCGCAGGCGGAGGCGGAAGTGGTACGGGGCTGGTCGCGCCTGGGCAAGGTCAGGGTGGTCAGTCATCCGGGCCGCGCCTACGACGACCTGTGGCGCATATCCCTGGGCTTGCTGGTGATCGGCGGTGCGGGCCTGGTGGCCCTGTTCCTGTTGGTGCGCCGGTTACTGCGGCCACTGTCGACACTGGAGCAGCAGGCCCGGGCCTGGGGCCAGCGGGATTTCCGGAACCGGGTGCGCACCCGTTCTACCCGTGAGCTGAACCGTGTAACCGAAGCCATGAACCAGATGGCGGACGACCTGGAGCGTTTGTTTGTCGGTCAGGGCCGGCTTATCCAGCATTTGCGCAAAGTGAATAGTGAAGACCCGGTAACCGGGCTGGCCAGCCGCAGTTCCTTTGACCAGCGCCTGAAAGCGGAAATCATGTCGGAAGAAAAGTCGGCTCCCGGCGTGTTGGCCATGATTCGCCTGGCGGGCTTTGCCGATTACAACATGGCCTATGGCCGGGAAGAGGGCGACCAGTTGCTGCGACAGGTGGCCGGAAGCCTGGCCGGGTTTACTGCCCGCCACCCGCAATCCTTTGCCGGGCGGCGCACCGGCGCGGAGTTTGTGGTGTTTCTGCCCGGGGCACCGGCAACCGATGCCCGGAAATGGCTTGAGCGGTTAATCCGCGAGTTGGACGGCATCTATTGCGACCTTGCCTCGCCCATGGACACGGCCGTGCACGGAGGGCTGGCGGTGGCTTTGCCCGGGGCCGGCGTTCGTGACCTGCTGGCGGCGGCGGATGAAGGCTTGCGGGCGGCCCAGGAAAAGTGCGAATCCGGTTGCTGCCTGGAGCAGGCCGGGGCGGACAGCCATCTCACCATGGAGTCCTGGCGCGAGCTGCTGGCTGGCGCTATTGAATCCGGGAACCTGTCATTGTGGCTGCAGCCAATGGTGACCTGTGAAGACGGTGCCCTGGCCCATTATCAGGCGTTTTCGCGCATTCCCTCGCCGGAGGGCGACCTCAAGGCCGGGGCATTTCTGCCCGTGGCCGAACGCCTGGGCCTGATTGCCGGCATTGACCGGTTGTTGCTGGCCCGGGTGCTGGCGATGCTGGAACAGACGCCGGACCAAACCCTGGCCATATCGCTGGGGGTTTCCTCCGTTGGTGATGACCGCTTCTGTGAAGACCTGCTGGAAGCGCTGACCCGGGCCGGTAACCGGGTGGCCAGGCTGTGGGTAGGCATTCCCGAACTTGCGCTGAACCATCATCGCAAAAAGGCTGGCTGGCTGGTTCGGGCGCTGGTGAAAATTGGTGTTCCGGTGATGGTGGATCGTTTCGGCGTCGGCGGGGTGCCGTTCAGCTATCTGAGAAATCTGCCTTTCCGGGGCATTCGTATCGACAACAGTTTTATCCACGACCTGGACAGCCACAGCGAGAACCGGTTCTGGGTGGGGTCGGTGATCGGCATCGCGCACAGCCGCGGCGTGCGGGTGTTTGCCACCGGAGTGGAAACCGAAGCGGAATACTCGGTAGTCTGTAAGCTGGGTATTGATGGCGCCATGGGATACCATCTGGGCAGGCCCTTCGGGGCAGACGAATAAGCAACGGGAGAACGGGAGACTTATGTCGGGCAAGATCAGACAGTACTTCAGGGACAAAAAGGAAGACGTACAGGATTACACCGGGGGCAGTGGTGTAATCGGTAAATTTGTACTGGCGGTGCTGGTGGTATACCTGCTGGTTACGATTGTGCTCGGCATGTACTGGAGCAGCGAGCCGGATACCTTCTCTGTGCGTGACCATACCCGAACCCTGGCCAACACCATGGAGCGGGAGCCGGTAACCGGGTTTGCCACCACCGCCACCATGATCCGGATTGCCGAAACCCTGCTGGACAAGTCGGGCGGATACATCTCCAACGACATCTTCCCTCCGGGCTTGTGGCTGGACAACATGCCGAACTGGGAGTACGGCGCGCTGGTGCAGCTGCGAGACCTGTCCCGGGCCATGCGTAAAGACATCAGCCGTTCCCAGAGCCAGTCGGCGGAAGACCCGGACCTGACCATTGCCGAGCCCCAGTTGCACTTCGACAGCGAGAGCTGGGCGATTCCCTCCACCGAGGCTGAGTACCGTCGCGGTATCAATGCTCTCAAGCGCTATCTGAACCGGTTGTCGGACCCCGCCCAGGCCGATGCCCAGTTCTTTGCCCGCGCGGACAACCTGGGCAACTGGCTGGCAGACCTGGAAACCCGTCTGGGCAGCCTGTCCCGCACCCTGAGCGAGAGTGTGGGCAAGGCCTCGGTGTCCGATGCGGTTGCCAACCTTGATCCGGACGATCCACTGTCTGAAGACATCGGCGGCGACGATGTGAAAACCGACTGGACCAGGATTGACGATGTGTTCTACGAAGCTCGCGGCAGTGCCTGGGCCCTGCTGCACATCTTCCGGGCCATTGAAGTGGACTTCCGCAAGGTGATTGTGGACAAGAACGCCATGGCCAGTGTGAAGCAGATCATTATCGAGCTGGAAGGTACCCAGGAATCCATGTGGAGCCCGGTGATCCTTAATGGCAGTGGCTTCGGCCTGCTGGCTAACCACTCCCTGACCATGGCCGCTTACCTGTCGCGGGCCAATGCGGCAATCAGTGACATGCGGGATCTGTTGTCACGGGGATAACAACGGATATGCGTTACCCGGGAGGGTAGCGCAGACACAAAAAAACCGGGGAGCTGTTAGGGCTGCCCGGTTTTTTTGTGCCTGATGCGTGATCAGCCTTTGTAGGCGTTCACGGCATCAACAATGGCTTGCTTGGCAGCGGCGGCGTTGTCCCAGCCCTGCACCTTTACCCACTTGCCCGGCTCGAGAGTCTTGTAGTTCTCGAAGAAGTGACGGATCTGGTCGCGCAGCAGCTCGGGCAGGTCGTCGATTTCTTTAACGTCGTGGTAAGTGGTGGTCAGCTTGTCGTGGGGAACCGCAACCAGCTTGGCGTCGCCACCGGCTTCGTCTTCCATGTTCAGTACACCCACCGGACGGCAGCGAATAACGGAACCTGCCTGGATCGGGTACGGGGTTACTACCAGCACGTCCAGCGGGTCGCCGTCGTCAGCCAGGGTGTGCGGGATGAAACCGTAGTTGGCCGGGTAGAACATGGGGGTAGCCATGAAACGGTCAACCAGCAGGGCGCCCATGTCTTTGTCCAGTTCGTACTTGACCGGGGAGCTGTTAGCCGGGATTTCGATGGCTACGTAGATGTCTTCCGGCGGGTTCTTGCCAGCGGGGATGTTGTCGAATTGCATGTGCGATCCTTCCTGCTACGTTAGTGTTCGTTTAACTGCGGTGGAAAATTGGGCGCAATTATACGGAAGTCTCCTGCTATTCGAAACTAAACCTTGGTCACAGCCGGATCTGTTTGGCAATCAGCTCCTTCATGATTTCCGTGGTGCCGCCGCCGATCGACAGGATCTTGGCATCCCGGTACAGGCGCTCCACCACCGATTCCCGCATAAAGCCCATGCCGCCGAACAGCTGCACCGCCTCGCGGGTGACTTTTTCGCACACGTCGACGGAGAAGTTCTTGGCCATGGCCACCTGTTTGATCGGGTTTTTGCCGGCCTGCATCAGCGCCGCGCAGCGATAGGTGTATTCCCGGGCGATGTCGATCTGGGTGGCCATGTCCACCAGCTTGTGGCGGGTTACCTGGAAGCCTGAAACCGGGCGGCCGAAGGCCTTGCGTTCCTTGACGTAATGCATCGCGGCTTCATAGGCCAGCTGGGCGGTCATGTAGGCCATGATGGACAGGCTCAGGCGTTCAGCCAGGAAGTTGCTCATGATGGCAATGAAGCCGGCGTTTTCGGCGCCGATCAGGCGGTCGGCCGGTACCAGGCAGTCTTCGAAGAAGAGTTCGGCGGTGTCGCTGGCCCACCAGCCCATCTTGCGGAGCCTGGTGCCGGTGCTGAAGCCTGGCATGTCGCGGTCGATCAGCAGCAGGCTGATGCCGGCGTGGCCTTCGCCGCCGGTACGTACAGCCACGGTGTAGTGGTCGGCACGGGTGCCACTGGTGATGAAGGTTTTGCTGCCGTTGACGATGTAATGGTCGCCGTCTTTCACGGCTCGGGTTTTCAGGTTGGCGACGTCAGAGCCGCCGCCGGGTTCGGTGACCGCCAGGGCGGCAATTTTTTCGCCTCGGAGCACCGGCGGTACGATCTGATCGCGTATCTCTTTCTTCGCCCACTTGGCCACCGGTGGCAGGCCGATATCCAGGGAACCGATGCTGGCGACAAAACCGCCGGAGGTGGAGCGCATCAGCTCTTCGGACACCGCCACTTTCATGAAGATATCGCCTTCACCAACGCCACCAAGCGCTTCCGGGAAGCCAATGCCCAGCAGCCCTGCGTCGCCTGCCTTCTGGTAGATTTCCCGGGGGAATTCGCCGGCTTCTTCCCAGTTGTCGATATGGGGCAGTACGTGGGTTTCGATAAATTTACGGGCGGTCAGGCGAACCTGTTCGTGGGTTTCGTTGAAGTAGTCAGACACAATCGGGCTTCCTGCGTTCTTGTTGGCGTTATCCGGAGTGTCTCTTAAATTTCTTTACCAAGCAAGCGCTTGGTTTGTGCGTATGGGCCAGAAAAAACCGGCGCTGCTGGCCGGCTTGGTTGGTGCTTCTGGCTCAGGCGCCGGTGCGGGCAATGCTCTTAACGCCTTCGCTGGTGCCCAGCAGCAGCAAGTCCGCCGGGCGCCGTGCGAACAGGCCGTTGGTAACCACGCCGACAATGTTGTTGAGCCGCTCTTCCACCTGGATCGGGCGGGAGATGTCCAGGTTGTGGATGTCGATGATGATGTTGCCGTTGTCAGTGACAAAGCCATCCCGGTAAACCGGGTCGCCACCGAGTTTGACGATTTCCCGGCCCACATGGCTGCGAGCCATGGGAATGACTTCCACTGGCAGCGGGAATTCGCCCAGAATGCCCACCATCTTCGATTCGTCGGCAATACAGATAAACGTCTTGGCGACGGCAGCCACAATCTTTTCCCGGGTCAGGGCGCCGCCGCCGCCCTTGATCAGCTCCAGGCGCTCGTTGGTCTCGTCGGCACCGTCGACATAGAACTCGATTTCGTTAACGGCGTTCAGGTCATACACCGGAATGCCGTGTTTTTTCAGGCGTTCGGCGGTGGCTTCGGAGCTCGCTACGGCGCCGTCGAAATCGTTTTTGTACTCGGCCAGGTAATCGATGAAAAAGTTGGCCGTACTGCCAGTGCCGACGCCTACGATGCTTTTCGGCTCCAGGTGCGGGGCAATGTGGTCTGTGGCAGCTTTGGCAACGGCTTGTTTCAGTTCGTCCTGGGTCATGGCGGAGCTCCGGGGGATTGTCGGGTTGAATTCGCTTCTCATTATACGCTCGCAGTGTCTGTGCTTATAGACGGCTGCCGTGCAAAGTTTCTAAACTGTAGGTTTTTCCCAGCCACTCACCAGCAACCGGAACCATCATGCCGCAACGCTACATCAAGAAGATTCTCGATGCGCGGGTTTACGACATCGCCATCGAAACACCGCTGACTGAAGCCCGCAGCCTGTCCAAGCGCTTTGGCAACAATATTATGCTCAAGCGTGAAGACCTTCAGCCGGTGTTCTCCTTCAAGATTCGTGGCGCATACAACCGGATTGCCCAGCTCTCGGAAGAGCAGAAAGCCAAGGGCGTGATCTGTGCCTCCGCCGGTAACCATGCCCAGGGCGTGGCGTTGTCGGCCAGGCAACTGGGAATCAAGGCCGTGATCGTGATGCCCCAGACCACGCCTGACATCAAAGTGAAGTCAGTGCGGGACCGGGGCGCCCGGGTAGTACTCAAAGGCGACGCCTTCGACGAAGCTGCCGCCCATGCCCAGGAGCTGATCAAAAAACACGGCTACACCTACATCCCGCCCTACGACGACCCGGACGTTATTGCCGGGCAGGGCACCGTAGCCATGGAAATGATGTGGCAATTTTCCCAGCCCATGCACGCGGTATTCATCCCCGTGGGCGGCGGCGGCCTGATCGCCGGCATGGCGGCGTACATCAAATACCTGCGCCCGGACATCAAAGTGATCGGCGTGGAACCGGAAGACTCCAACTGCCTGCAAGCCGCCATGGCGGCCGGTGAGCGGGTGATCCTGGACGAAGTAGGTATCTTTGCAGACGGTGTGGCGGTTAAACAGATCGGGGAAGAACCCTGGAATATCTGTAAAGACGCCGTCGATGAAGTCATCACGGTTTCGACAGACGAAATCTGCGCCGCCATCAAAGACGTATTCGAAGACACCCGCTCCATCGCAGAACCGGCAGGGGCACTGTCGGTGGCCGGAATGAAAAAATACATCGAGCGGGAGCAGCTTGAAGGCGAAAACCTGGCTGGCGTGCTCAGCGGCGCCAACATGAACTTTGACCGCTTGCGCTACATCTCCGAACGCACCGAAATCGGCGAAAAACGCGAAGCCATCCTGGCCGTCACCATCCCGGAAAAACCGGGCGCGTTCAAAACCTTCATCAACGCCCTGCACAAACGCAGCATCACTGAATTCAACTACCGCTTCGCCGATGCCAGCGAAGCCGTCATCTTCGTCGGCATCCAGATCCAGGCCGGCGGCCTGGGCCGCGAAGAACTGGTCCAGGAACTGCGCGAAACCGGCTACTCCGTCATCGACCTCACCGACAGCGACCTGGCCAAGCAACACATCCGCCACATGGTCGGCGGCCACGCCCCGTCGGTCAGCAACGAAGTGATCTACCAGTTCGAATTCCCCGAACGCCCGGGCGCTTTGCTGAAATTCCTCATGTCCCTCGGTACCCGCTGGAACATCTCCCTGTTCCACTACCGCAACCACGGCGCAGCCTACAGCCGCGTTTTGCTGGGTGCCCAGGTTAACGAAGCGGAAATTCCGGATTTCGAGAAGATGCTGGAGAAAGTGGGCTTCCGCTACGAAAACATGACCGATAACGAGGCCTACCGGTTGTTCCTGGGCGCGGGTAACGGAAGCGGCAACGCAAAGTAGAAACCGGGCACGGGCCTTTTGCGTGGATTGCCGAATCAGGGGCTGGTGGGGCCTTCCGAAACACGCTCCTTCGGCACATCCATGTGACGCTTGAGCTCCGCCATCCCTGGCTCCGCACAGTTTCGGAAGGCCCCACCAGCCCCTGCTTCTCCTATCGTGTCTCGCCCGGTTTCGGTCGCCGAACGCGAATGCTCGACAAGCAGGCCGAAGCTAAGTGATAACTCTTACGTAATCGTAACCTGTCAATAATTGTAAAATCGAAGTTACGTGTTAGTCTTTTGTCTAATTCTCCAAGTCGAGAATAGCCACCTGATTTTCCAGCCAATTAGAACCAAGAAAAAACGGGACCACGTGAAATGAGAGGCAAGCCAGACATCATCCGCACCATCGTACTGATCTTTGCGGTCGGCCTTGTCATTACCGGGTTTACGTCACTTCAGGCTTCAGAAGACAAACGCTCTGCCAGAGACGTTCCTGTGACCAGCTTCGTACAGCCAGCCAGTCAGGGCTTGAACCGGTAACGACCCTTATCCGTTACCACCCCGTGTAACGGCACATCCCACGGCTCGATGGGCAGCTCCCTTACCTTCTGGAAATCATGGGCCAGGCCAATCAGCTTGGGCGCCATGCCCGGGCGAATACGGCTGAAGGCGAACGTACGGTCGTAAAAACCGCCTCCCATGCCCAGCCGCCCCCCGTTTTCATCAAAACCTACCAGCGGAAACAGCACAGCATCCAGTGCCCAGGCCGGCCTGCGCCTTGAGCGCGGGAACGGCGGTTCGGGAATGCCGAAGCGGTTAGCGCTAAGCCGGATGCCGTCGAAATAAGGGCTGAATACCAGCTTGCCCGGGTAGACCGGGTGCAGGATCGGCAGGTAAAAGTGAATCCCTTTGCGACGAGCCAGGTCAATGTACAGGTGCGGGTCGATCTCGCCGTCGTTGGCCAGGTAGATGCCGATGTGCCGGGCGCGGTGCAGGTCCGGATGTTTCAGAAGGTTCAGGGCCAGCTGTTCAGAGGCTTGCTGCTGTTGCTCAAAACTCAGGGACCGGCGCTTGCGGCGCAAATGCTTGCGAAGTTCGGTGCGGGACAGGGTGTCCAAAATAAAGCTTCCCGGGCTGCCGTTATCGGATGTAGCCCTTGAACCCAAAGTTCAAGGTCGGTGGCCGCTGTGACATATCAGGCTTTCCCCCGTGGGGGACATGCTCACAATGCCCTGAAGTAGCCACCTGGGTAGTGCGCATCGGCTCGAGGACGTACCCGACCAGCGAACAGCCCAGGAAGTTGAATCCATTATACGGGCAGGGCCGGGGCCGATTGCAACCCCATTCCGGAAAGTTTCCGGAATCAGTTGCCGGAACTGCCCCCAAGGGCTTCGTCCAGGCGGTTGTCCATGGCTTTCAGGAGGCTGCTGGTGGCGTCAGACATGGTGTCACGCTCCAGCAGTTCGTGAGTAATATTCAGGGCAGCCATGACGGCAATGCGCTCGGTGCCGAACACTTTGCCGCTGGCCCGGATTTCCCGCATTTTGCTGTCCAGGTGCCGGGCTGCGCGCAGCAGGGCCTCCTGCTCTTCCAGCGGGCAGGCCACCAGGTATTCCTTGTCGAGAATCCGGACTTCAACGGTGGTTGACTGCTGTGACATCAGTGGTGCTCCAGCGCTCTCAGGCGGCCGATCATGGCTTCAATCTTGTTTTTGGCAAGATCGTTCTTGTGCATCAGCTGGGCCCGTTCCCGGTTCCAGTCGTCCTGCAGCTCGCGCAGCAGGGCGTTATCCTTCTCGAGCTTTTTGCAGCGTTCAATCAGTGTGTCCAGCTTGTCCGCTAATGCCTGTACTTCGGACTGTTCCATGACGTGCCCAATATGAGTAATTTGGATGTCGGTAACTATAAGTGCCCGCACCATAACGGTCAATTTACCGCATTGTCATGGCGCCGGCGCCGTGAAGCCTGTCACTTTCAGTGGCAGGTCAGCTGCCGCCGGATCCGGCAAATCCCAGCTTGCGGCTCTTTTGCCAGCTGCGCAAGGCCGGGAGTAACGAAACCACGAATGCCGCCACCGGTACCAAGCCCAGCAGGAGCCATTCTGCCCGGTTCAGGCCGCGAAGTCCGATCTGTATGCCGTACTGGTCCAGCAGCCAGGGGCCCAGGCCGGCAATGGCGCCGGCGCCCAGCAGCAGCGCCAGGGCACAGGCCGCCAGGGCCAGTACCACACACTCAAAGCTGTACAGCGAGGCAATCAGGATGGGCGGGGCACCGGTAGCCCGTAACACGGCCACTTCCTGCTGGCGCTGGGCCTGAATGGTCAGCAGCACCGCAATCAGGCCGGTCAGGCTGGTAATGACCACAAACGCGCTGATGCCCAGCAAGGCTTTCTCAAACTGGCCCATCATGCGCCACAGTTCGCTCAGGGCAACGCCCGGCAGAATGGCGGACAAGGGCTCCTCGCGATACTGGTTCAGCTCCCTTTGCAGCTGGAAGGTGAGTATCGGCTTGTCCAGCCCGATAAACGCCGCGGTAATGGCGTCTGGCTCGAAGGAGCGGGTCTTTGCCTTCTCTTCTGTCAGGGTTCGGCCGGGCAGGGCAATGCCGGATTCCCAGCCCACATGGATGGCTTCCATGGCCTCCAGGCTGATGTAAACCGCCTGGTCTACCGGTGTGCCGGTAGGTGCCAGAATGCCGGACACTGTGAACGGCAGGTCGGTATGGTTGGCAAAGCTGGTGCGCCCACCCCCGTGGGACAGCACAACACGGTCGCCAGTCTGGTGATTGAGCTGGCGGGCCACGCCGGCGCCCAGCACCACATCGAACAGATCGGTGAACCAGTGGCCGGTTGTCAGCTCCAGGGGCTGATCGTTGCCATATTGGAAGCGCTTAATGAACTGTGCGTTAGTGCTTACTACCCGGTAACCCCGGTAGCTGTCGCCCAGTGAGACCGGAACCACCCAGTCTATACGCTTGTCCTGTGCCAGCTTCTGGTAAGTGGACCAGCGGATGTTGTTGGTGGCATCGCCAATATGGAAGACCGAATACAGTAGCAGGTTCAGCTGGCCGCTGCGGGCACCAACAATTAGGTCTGTTCCGCTGATGGTGTTGGTAAATGACTGCCGGACTTCAGTGCGAAGATACTGGATTCCGAGCAGTAGCGTGACGCTCAGGGTAAGGGTAAGACAAACCAGCGCCAGTACCTTGCGCCGGTACCACAGGCTGGCGGTTGCCAGGGAGAGTGCCAGTCGGACCTTGCTCACGGCGTACCTCCCAGGGCCAGCTGATGGTGGAAGTGGCTGGCCAGGCTCCTGTCGTGGCTGACAAACACCACCGAGCATTGCCGTTCCCTGGCCAGCGTCAGCAGCAGATCCAGGAAGCGGTCGCGGTTGTCGGTGTCCAGAGCGGAGGTTGGCTCGTCGGCCAGAATGATTTCCGGCGCGCCGATCAGCGCCCGCGCGGCGGCGACTCGCTGCTGCTGGCCGATGGACAGCTCGGTAACTCCGTGGTGCCAGTGGCTCTCGGGGATGCCAAGTTCCTTCAGCAGTTCGCTGGCTGCGGTATCCGGTTGCCGGTCGGCACGGGCCCGGCGCAGCGCCGATAACCGGCAGGGCAGGGTCACATTGGCCAGCGCACTCAGGTAAGGCACCAGGTTGAACTGCTGGAAGATGACGCCCATATGGTCAGCCCGGAAGCGATCCCGGGCGCCGGCCCTCATGGCACTGGTTTGCCGCCCCAGCAGGCTGACCGAACCGGTTTGCGGCGTCTGCATGCCGGCCAGCAGGCCCAGCAAGGTGCTTTTGCCGGTGCCACTGGGCCCGTGCAGAAACAGGTGTTCGCCTGCGGCCAGGGACATGTCAGGAAAAACGAGCGGCTGTTCCCGGCCTGGCCAGCGAAACATCAGGTCTCGGGTCTCTATGGCCGGGCAGGCCGATCTGGCGGGTGCTGTACTGCTGTTCATATCGGTTTGGTCGGTTGCGTTGTATGATGTGGGCCGTGTTGTGAATCACCCCGATTGGAGATGTCGTCCATGCCAGTGTATCCGAAGTCCCGGGCATTGTTTGCCTGCCTTTTGCCGCTGATGTTGCTGTTGTCATTATCAGCCCGGGCCGAGCTCCGGGAAATCGACTGGCTGGAACTGATGCCGGCCGAAGACCTGGCATTGCTGGAAAGCATGCCTGAGGTGGAGCACGAAGGCGATGGCCCGGTTTTGTTGCCCGACGAGATCATGACGGGCCGGGTTGTGCCGGAAATGGGCGATGTCGAAGGCCGTATTCCGGGCTTTGTGGTACCCCTGAAAACCACCAGTGACATGCGCATCCTCGAGTTCTTCCTGGTGCCTTACTACGGCGCCTGTATCCACGTACCGCCACCACCGCCGAACCAGATTGTCCATGTGAAGTACAGCGAAGGCTTCACCCTGGAAGCCCTGTACGATCCGGTCTGGATCGAAGGCAAGCTGGTGATTGAGCGTACCGAAAACGACCTGGGTACTTCGTCTTATTCCATGGTGGCGGCGTCTGTAGAGCGTTATACCGAGTAAGTTTACTGCCCCGGCCGGAAACGGTTGTCGGACCGGGTCAGCCGGGTGCCACCCTGACCCTGCGCAGATACCCATTGCACATCCAGGAGCTCCAGGGCCGGGTAGGCGTCCAGTATGGGTGCGGTGAAGGCGGAAGCATCTGGCAAGGCGTCGCATCGCAGGCTCTGGGTGATTTCCAGGTCGGAATGGTTTGTGTGGGCGTCCTGGTCATGCCCTTGGTCATCGTGAGCTTCGTGCCCTTCCCAGCCGGTATGCAGTTCCGAAGTGGTCACCCGGCAGTTGCCTCCTTCGGTGTTGATCAGGGCATTCGCGGCCACCCATTCGCGCAAACCGTCCAGTTTCTGCCGCTGTTCCTTTGTGCGGGGCTGGTGTTCGAAGCCCAGCAGGTTCCAGGCCGGCGACTCCAGCAACAGGTCAATCTGTTCACCGGCAAAGGCAACCTGGAGTTCGGCATGGCCATGCTGGTGAGCGGCCGGGTTATCCTGTGCCATGGCAGGTGCCGTCATGGTTGCCAGGCCAAGGGCCAGGATCAGTCTGGGGGAAGCGAGCAAGGGCAGGCGCTTTCGCATCGGGGGAATCTCCGGTGTTTTGATATGTTATAACATTTTTCTCCTTTGGCCCGGTAAAAGCAAGTGCCGATCTGGCCGGCCCGTGCCAGCACAGCGCCGTAATGCTAGGATAGACACCTCAAACAGACGGAGCGGCCGGGCAATGGCCCCGGCAGTCTCCCCCGAAACAGGAACCGGTTTTTTCATGTCTGAAAGCGATACTTCAGGTGCCGCCCGCGCTGCCGAATTCGAACGCTGGGCCAATGTTTTCACTGCCCACAAGGCCTTCAGCCACCCCTCCGAACTGCACGGTGTGCTTTGTGGTCGGCTGGCGGCCGGCACCCGTATTGAAGAACAGCAGTGGCTGGCCATGGTGTGCGAGCACATGGGGCTGGCGGACCTGGCCATGGAAGAATCAGATGACCTGGCGCCGTTTATGTACGGTGCCTACGAGAAAACCCTGGCGCAGCTGCAGTCCAGTGAGATGACCTTCCAGCCCCTGTTGCCGGATGACGACTATGCCATCGAACAGCGCCTGGAAGCCCTGATCGCCTGGGTGCGAGGTTTCCTCGAGGGCATGGCCCTGGCGGCCGGCGCTTCACTGGGGCAGGCTCCGGATGAAATCCGTGAACTGATTGAAGACATGGTTGCCATCAGCCAGCTGTCTGAAGACGAAGAGTCCGACGACGAAAGCGAGCAGCAGCTGCTGGAAATCACCGAATACGTCCGCCTGGGTGCCCTGGCGGTGTTTACCGAATTCAATGAGCCGGAGAAGCCGGCTGGCGCAACGCCCACCCTGCACTGATCAGGAGACAGCATGGCCTCAATGATTCCGATGAAAGAATTTGCCGACCGCCGCCGCAAACTGATGGACCGGATGGCTCCGGACAGCATCGCCATTCTGCCGGCAGCGCCGGAGCGTGTGCGTAACCGGGATGTTCTGCATCCGTTCCGCCAGGACAGCGACTTTCAGTACCTGACCGGGTTTGGCGAGCCGGAAGCGGTACTGGTATTGATTCCGGGCCGGGAACACGGCGAGACCGTGCTGTTTTGCAAGGAGCGCAATCCGGAGAAAGAACTCTGGGACGGTTTCCTGGTGGGCCCCGAGGGAGCCATCGAGCGCTATGGCCTGGACGATGCCTTCCCGATCGGCGATATCGACGACATCCTGCCCGGCATGATTGAAGGCCGCAGCCGGGTGTATTACCCGCTTGGCAAAGACCCGGTCTTCGATAACCGGGTGATGGACTGGGTGAAGGTCATCCGGAGTAAAGTGCGGGCCGGAGCCCATCCGCCCGGTGAGCTGGTGGCCCTTGAACACCTGCTGCACGACATGCGTCTGTACAAGAGCGCGGCCGAAGTGAAAGTGATGGCCAGGGCCGGGAAAATCAGCGCCGAGGCCCATTGCCGGGCTATGAAGCGGGCCCGCAAGGGTGGCTATGAGTACAACCTGGAGGCCGAGCTGATCCACACTTTCATGGAACACGGTGCCCGCTCCACGGCCTATCCTTCCATCGTGGGTGGTGGTGCCAACGGCTGCATCCTGCACTACATCGAGAACAGCGCGCCGCTGAAAGAGGGCGACCTGGTGCTGATCGATGCCGGTTGTGAGCTGGACTGCTATGCCTCCGACATTACCCGCACCTTCCCGGTCAGCGGCAAGTTCAGCCCGGAACAGAAAGCCCTGTATAACGTGGTTCTGGATGCCCAGTACGCCGCCATTGACGCGGTACGCCCCGGTAACCACTGGAATCATCCCCACGAAGCGGCATTGAACGTGCTGACCCAGGGCCTGATAGATCTGGGGCTGCTGTCCGGCAGCCTGGACGATGCCATTGCCAGTGAGGCCTACAAACCGTTTTTCATGCACCGCACCGGCCACTGGCTGGGGCTGGATGTGCACGATGTGGGCGACTACAAGGTAGGCGATGCCTGGCGCCAGCTGGAGCCGGGTATGGCGTTGACCGTAGAACCCGGCCTGTATATTGCGCCGGATAACGGGAACGTAGAGGAAAAATGGCGCGGTATTGGCATTCGCATCGAAGACGATGTGGTGGTAACCAAAGACGGCTGCCGCGTGCTGACCGACGCGGTGCCGAAAACCGTGGCCGATATTGAAGCCCTGATGGCGGACTGAGCCTGTGACCGAACCCCGGATGGATACCGACCTGATTATTGCCGGTGGCGGCCTTGCCGGCGCCACTCTGGCGCTGGCGCTGGCCCGCGTGGTGCCGGAATTGCGGGTGACCGTGGTGGAAAGTTTTCCGCTCTCGCCCGATGCCCTGCCGGACGACTACCAACCCAGCTACGACGCCCGTTCCACGGCGCTGGCCTGGGGCTCCCGGCTGATCTTCGAAGAGCTGGGTTTGTGGGCAGCGTTGTCGGAACACGCCACGCCCATCCGGAATATTCATGTGTCTGACCGGGGCCGGTTCGGCGCCACCCGGCTGGATGCTGCAGATCATGGCCAGCCGGCTCTGGGTTATGTGGCGGACAACCGCTGGATGGGGCTTTGCCTCATGCGGGCGCTGCTGGAAACCCCGGTAAGCTGGCAGGCGCCGGCAGAAGTGGTTGGCATGACGCCGATCCCCGGCGGCGTTAAGGTCAGCATCCGTAAAGAGGGTGAAGAACAAACCCTGACCGGCCAGTGCCTGGTGGTGGCCGATGGCGGCCGTTCCGGACTGCGGGAACAGTTGGGCTTTGTGACCCGAACCGAAGACTACGGCCAGAATGCATTGATTGCCAACGTGTCCACCAGCGATTCGCACGGGTACACCGCGTTCGAGCGTTTTACCGATTCCGGCCCCATGGCCCTGTTGCCCCATGGTTCGCCGGTGCGGGCCGGGAACCAGTCTGCGCTGGTGTGGACGCTGACTGACAGCGCGCTGGAGCAAATACTGTCGCTGTCTGACGATGAAAAATGCCGGCGACTCCAGGAACGGTTCGGCTGGCGTCTCGGGCGCTTTACCCGCATCGGGCAGTGCAATCATTACCCGTTGAAGCTGGTAACTGTAGACGAAGCCGTGCGCCCCGGCGTGGCCCTGGTGGGCAACGCCGCCCATGCCCTGCATCCGGTGGCCGGGCAAGGCTTTAACCTGGCCCTGCGTGGGCTGATGACGCTGGTGGAACAGTTCCGCAAGGCGGTGGATGCCGGTGTGTCGATCGGTGACCTGTCTGTGCTGGGTGAATACCAGCGCCTGCATCGCCAGGACTGGCAGCAGACAGTGCAGTTCTCTGATTCCCTGATCCGTGTTTTCGGGCAATCCCTGCCACCGCTGGCTGCCGCCCGGGATGCCGGCCTGGTCGGGCTGGATCTGGTGCCCGGAGCCAAGCGCTGGTTTGCCCGCAAGGCCATGGGTACCGGTGGCCGCAAGCCGGTGATTTCAGCCGCTGAGTCTTTGCAGGAGTCCGAACACCATGACCGCTGATGCCCCAACACAGCAATTCGATATCCTGGTCGTCGGTGGCGGCATGATCGGCTCCGCACTGGCCCTGGGCTTGTCCCGCCAAGGCTGGCAGGTGGGTCTGATTGAAGGTGCGCCGGCCGCAAGCCTGATGGCGCCGGCCGAACCCGCCAGCTCGGTTGACGACTTCGAGCCCCGGGTCAGCGCGATTTCACTGGCCAGCCAGCGCTTGCTGGAAGAACTGGGAGCCTGGCCGAAGGTACAGGCCAGCCGCCACTGTGGTTATCGGGAGATGACAGTGTGGGACGGTGACGGCACTGGCCGGATTCATTTCGATGCGGCTGAATTGCACGCCCGCAGCCTTGGCACCATCGTCGAGAACCGGAACATCGTTCGCGCCCTGTTCGAAAGCCTTTCAGACAGCTCGGTACAGTTGCTGGATGGCGTGCGGGTGAAAGCCTGGAGCCGGGGGCAGGGTGTGGAACTGGAAGACGGTCGGCGCCTGGCTGCCAGGCTGGTGGTGGGCGCAGATGGCGCGCTTTCGCGCTTGCGCCAGTGGAGCGGCCTGGCAACCCGGGAATGGGATTACGACCAGCAGGCCATCGTTTGTACCGTCCGCACCAGCCAGAACCATCGCTACACGGCGTGGCAGCGGTTTTCTCCGACCGGGCCACTGGCTTTCCTGCCGTTACTGAATGAAGCCGGGGATGAACACTTCTGCTCCATTGTCTGGTCCCAGGACACCTTGGAAGCCCGCCGTCTGATGGCGCTGGCGACCGAGAGTTTCCGGAAGGAGCTGGAAGCCGCCATCGAGCGGGAGCTGGGTGAGGTGTTGGCGGTTTCCCGGCGCTTTGCCTTTCCCCTGCGCCAGCGCCACGCCAAGGATTACATCGCCGATGGCCTGGCCCTGGTGGGCGATGCCGCCCATACCATCCACCCGCTGGCCGGGCAGGGTGCAAATCTGGGCTATGGCGACGTGCGTGCGTTGCTGGAGGAGCTTGAGCGTGCCAGGGCACTTGGCCTTGCTCCGGATGATGCCTCCGTGCTGGCCCGTTATCAGCGCCGGCGTAAGGGTGAGAACCTGGCCATGATGGCGGCGATGGAAGGTTTCAAGCAGCTGTTCGCCCGGGATGAATTACCCGTTCGCTGGCTTCGGAACACCGGCATGCGCTGGCTGAACCAGCTGGCACCGCTGAAAAACCGTATCGCTGCCGAAGCCATGGGCATCGAGCACTAGCAAAGGAACTGTGTATGGCCGGCTCCAGCCTGCTCGTTTTAATCGATGACATTGCGACCGTCCTGGACGATGTCGCGGTCATGACCAAGGCCGCCACGAAGAAGACCGCAGGTGTGCTCGGGGACGACCTGGCCCTGAACGCCCAGCAGGTAACCGGCGTAAAGCCGGCCCGTGAAATACCTGTGGTTTGGGCGGTGGCCAAGGGTTCGTTTATCAACAAGGCGATCCTGGTACCAGCGGCACTGGCCATCAGCTTCTTCGTGCCCTGGCTGATCACCCCGTTACTGATGCTTGGCGGCGCTTTTCTGTGCTATGAAGGCTTTGAAAAGCTGGTGCATAAATTCCTGCACAAGGAAGAAGAACAGAAGCACCGGGAAGAACTCCGGGAAGCGCTGAAGAAGCCGGAAGTGGACCTGAAAACGGTCGAGAAAGACAAGATCAAAGGCGCTGTTCGTACCGACTTTATCCTCTCCGCAGAGATCATCGCCATCACGCTTGGCACCGTGGCGGGCAAGGGTTTCGGAATGCAGTTTGCGGTGCTGACGGTGGTGGCGCTGATGGTCACCGTAGGAGTTTATGGCCTGGTGGCGGGTATTGTGAAACTGGACGATGCCGGTCTCTACCTGAGCCAGAAAGCGAGCGCCATGGCGCAGAAAGTGGGGCACGGCATACTCTGGCTGGCGCCCTGGATGATGAAAACCCTGTCGGTACTGGGCACCATTGCCATGTTCCTGGTGGGTGGCGGTATTCTGACCCACGGCATTCCGGCGGTGTACGACGCCATTCACCATGTGGCCGGCATGGTCTCATCGGTGCCGGAGGTGCTGGTCACCACGCTGGGGGATGGCCTGTTCGGATTGCTGGCAGGGGCTGTTCTGGTACTGGTGATCACACCGGTCTCGAAACTCTGGCAGCGCAAGGCGGCGTAACCTTCTCACGCCTGTCAGCTCACAGGCAGGCGTCAAACAACCGGCTGACCAGCACCGGTACAGCGGTTTCTACCCGCAGGATACGGGGGCCGAGGTGCACGCTCTGGCAGCCGGCTTCTTCGAGTTTACCCACTTCGTAGTCGGTGAAGCCGCCTTCCGGGCCGATGCACAGGGCGGCGGGTTCGTTCAGGTGGGTGGGGCAGGGCGCTGCCATGCCGGGGTGGGCGACCAGTGCCCGTTTTCCTTCCAGCAAGGCCGGCAATTCGTCTTCCACGAAGGGTTTGAACAGTTTGCGGATCTGCACCTTTGGCATCACCGTGTCTTTTGACTGTTCCAGGCCCAGTGTCAGGTTTTCCCTCAGGTTGTCGTCTGACAACCAGGGCGTTTGCCAGAAGCTCTTTTCCACCTTGTAGCTGTTGATCAGCCAGATATCTTTCACGCCCAGAGAGGCGCAGGTTTGCAGCACCCGGCGGAACATCTTGGGGCGTGGCATGGCAAGGATCAGGGTCAGCGGCAGGGCGGCCGGTGGCGGGGTGTCCAGCGTTAGCTGCAGTTCCGCCTCGGAGTCGTTCAGCTTGAGTACTTCACCGTACCCCATCAGGCCGTTGACCCTGCCCACCGGAATGCGGTCGCCGGCACTGGCCTTGAGTACGGTTTTCAGGTGCTGCAGCCGGCGGCCCTGAAGCCGGGCACGGTTCGGGCTGACGAAGTCTTCGTCCAGCAGCAGGGCCAGGTTCATCAGGCTTCCGGTTCGTCTTCGGCGGCCTGTTCACGCTCGCGATAGGCCAGGCGGCCAAAGATGATGCCAAACTCGAACAGAATCCACATAGGCACCGCCAGCAGAGTCTGGGAAATGATGTCTGGCGGGGTCAGCAGCATGCCGATGATGAAGCAGCCGACGACCACGTAGGGACGCTTGGCCGCGAGATCCTGCGGCGTGGTGGCGCCGGTGAGGATCAACAGTACGGTAGCAATGGGAATCTCGAACGCCACACCAAAGGCGAAAAACATCTTCAGCACGAAGTTCAGGTAGCTGGTGATGTCCGGCAGTTCCACGATGCCTTCCGGGCCGATGGCGGTAAAGAAACCGAACACCAGCGGAAACACCACGAAGTAGGCGAAGGCGGCACCGGCATAGAACAGGATGACCGAGGTGAACAGCAGCGGGAATGCCAGCCGCTTTTCATGGGCGTACAGGCCCGGCGCCACAAAACTCCAGAGCTGGTACAGGATGACCGGGATGGCGGCAAACACTGCCAGCACCAGGGCCAGTTTCAGGGGCGCAAAGAACGGCGAGGTGATGTCGGTGGCGATCATCATCTGGCCCACCGGCAACAACTCCCTCAGGGGCTGGGACAACAGCAGGTAGAGATCGTTGGCAAACGGGTAGATAACGGCGAAGCAGATAATCACTGCCAGCACCATTTTCAGTAATCGGTTACGCAGCTCGAGCAAATGCTCGATCAGGGGCATCTCCTGTTGTTCAGAAGATGCTTGATTGCCGTCTGGCTTGGCATTCATGAACGATGATCCGGTGAACTCTCAGTCGATGGGCCGGGTTCGGCGTCGGCGCTGGATGTGGTGTTTCCCTGATCCGCCGGGGCTGTTGCCGAATCCGGGCTGCTTTCCTCCGGCTTGTTAACCCGGCGGGTAGCGGGAGCCGGGCGGGTTTTCCTGGAGCCGTCGTCCAGGATCATGTGCTCGTACTTCTTGGCCTCATCCAGGGCGCCTTTGACCGTCTTCTGCACATCATCCAGGCCGACATCGCCGGCCTTTTTCAGCTCCTTGCGCAACTCTTCGGCTTTCAGCTCGCGGTCCAGCTCCGAGGTGAACTGGCCAACCATGCGCCGGGCGCCGCCAATCCAGCGGCCAGCCGCCCGTGCAGCGCCGGGCAGCCGTTCAGGGCCCAGCACCAGCAGGGCAATAATGCCGCAGATCAGCAGCTCAATGAAGCCGATATCGAACATTCAGTGGTTGCTCAGCTCTGCTTTTCCTTGGGCTTTTCTTCGGCCTGGGCCTGTTCGGCTTGCTGGCCCTCCAGGTTATCCTGGTCAGCCTGCTTCTTTTCTTCTTCGTCGCTCATGGACTTCTTGAAGCCACGAATAGCACCGCCGAGATCGGAGCCGATATTGCGCAGTTTCTTGGTTCCGAACAACAGGATAACGATGCCGAGTACGATAAGAAGTTGCCAGATACTGATACCCATGAGGGTTCCTCGTTCAATTGTTTCTGTTACGTGACATTGTACGCCAACGATTACCTCAGGCGGAAATCCCCGTTAGGGGTACTCCCTCAGGATTGCCGTGACGCTTTTTCTTCCAGGCCGGAGAGGTCGAACCGGTTGGCCAGCTCATCCAGGATATCCTGCGGGCCCAGGCCCAGGCTCGACAGCATGACCATGCTGTGGAACCACAGGTCTGCTGTCTCGTATACCACATCCCGGGTTTGTCCGGAATGTTCGGCATCCTTGGCGGCCAGCAGGGTTTCGGTGCACTCCTCGCCAATCTTCTCCAGAATCTTGTTCAGGCCCTTGGCATGCAGGCTGGCCACATAGGAGGTGTTCGGGTCTGCCTCTTTTCGGGCTTCCAGCACATGCGCCAGGCGCTCCAGTACATCGCTCACGGTGTCTGCTCCTCAGTTGCTGCCGTAGATGGCGTTCGGGTCTTTCAGTACCGGTTCGGCACTCACCCACTGGCCATCTTTCAGTGTCCGGTAAAAACAGCTACGCCGGCCAGTATGGCAGGCAATGCCACCTTTTTGTTCCACTTTCAGCAGGATTACATCGGCATCGCAGTCCAGGCGGATATCCCTGAGCACCTGCTGGTGCCCGGAGCTTTCGCCTTTGCGCCAGAGTTTGCCGCGGGAACGGGACCAGTACACCGCCTGGCCTTCCTGAACGGTCAATGCCAGGGACTCCCGGTTCATCCAGGCCATCATCAGGATGTCGCCGTTGTCGGCGTCCTGGGCGATGGCCGGTACCAGGCCGTCGTCTGTCCATTTGATGTCGTCCAGCCAGTCAGGCTGTAAGACGTTATCGGGGGAATCTTGCATTTGTGTGAATCCTGAAAATCTTTGTGTTCACCGGCTACCCCGGAGCATGACGCCTGCGGCTGCGGCAAGCAATGCCCAGCTCCACACCGGCATGTCGGTCACCAGTTGCTGTGCCTGCGGATGGCTGCTGCCCACGGCAATCACGGCCAGTACGGCGGCGATAAAGCCCCGGCGCCAGCGCCGTTCACTGCGCAGTTGCTGTTGCTTCATCAGCTCCAGTGTTGCCCGGTTCTGCTCTTCGGTCGGGCCGCTGCCGCGCAGCTGTAACAGGGCATCGTGCACCAGTTGGGGCATCTCCGGAGACTGCTCCAGCCAGGACGGCAGGTGTGTTTGCAGCGACTTGACCAGGCCGGCCGGGCCGATGCGCTTGCGCATCCAGTCCTCAAGGAACGGCTGGGCAGTACTCCACAGATCCAGCTCCGGATACAGCTGGCGGCCCAGGCCTTCCACGTTCAGCAGGGTTTTCTGCAGCAGCACCAGCTGCGGCTGCACTTCCATATTGAAGCGGCGGGCGGTCTGGAACAGGCGCAACAGGAAGTGGCCGAAGGAGATGTCTTTCAGCGGCCGCTCGAAAATAGGCTCGCACACGGTACGGATGGCGGCTTCGAATTCGTTCACCCGGGTATCCGGTGGTACCCAGCCGGACTGGATGTGCAACTGCGCCACCTGGCGGTAATCCCGGCGGAAGAACGCAAGCAGGTTGCGGGCCAGGTAGCTTTGATCGTCCGGGGCCAGGGTGCCGACAATGCCGAAATCTATAGCAATGTATTTCGGGTCTGCCGGGTTGGAGATGTCCACAAAGATATTGCCCGGGTGCATGTCGGCGTGAAAGAAACTGTCCCGGAACACCTGGGTGAAAAAGATCTCGACGCCTTTCTCAGCCAGAACTTTCATGTTCACGCCGGCGTTTCTCAGGGTATCCACATCGGCAATGGGAATGCCGTGGATGCGCTCCATCACCAGTACGGACTTGCTGGTGTAATCCCAGTCGATGAAAGGGATGTAAATCAGCTTGGAGTTTTCGAAGTTGCGGCGCAGCTGGCTGGCGTTGGCGGCTTCGCGCTGCAGGTCCAGTTCGTCGTGGATGGTGGCATCGTAGTCGGCCACCACATCCACCGGGTGCAGGCGCTTGCCTTCAGACCAGTACTTTTCCAGCAGCCCGGCCATCAGGTACATCAGGCCCAGGTCCTGGCGGATAACCCTTTCGATGCCGGGGCGCAGCACTTTTACCACCACCTTCTGGCCATTGGGCAGGGTGGCGGCGTGCACCTGGGCTACCGAGGCCGAGGCCATGGGGTCCGGGCTGAACTCGGCAAACAGTTCCGACACCGGGGCACCCAGGGATTTCTCGATAATGCCCCGGGCCTGGTCGCTGGGGAAGGGCGGCACCCGGTCTTGCAGCTGTTTCAGGGATTCGGCCATGTCATCGGGCAGCAGGTCCCGGCGGGTAGAGAGAATCTGGCCGAATTTAACGAAAACCGGCCCCAGTTCTTCCAGTGCCAGGCGCAGGCGGTCGCCACGGCTCAGCTTCGGTTGCGGAAACAGGTGCCAGGGCGCCAGCAGGAAAAAGACCTTCAGGGGCGTGGGCAGTTCCGACAGGGGCAGAAACGTGTCCAGCCGGTAGCGGCAGAATACCCAGGCAATTCGGAACAGGCGTTGCAGGCGGGTCACAGGGTCTCCGTATCGTTAATGCTTCCGGGTGCTGCCAGTTGGTTCAGGCGAGCTTCCAGCCGCTCGGTGCGCAGGTTCAGCTCGTCGATGTCCTGAAAGGTGGCTTCCAGTTCACGCCGGCCGGGCAGGGTGCGGCTTTCTTCATGGATGTATTCCTCCACGTTGGCGTTCATGGTGCTGACCGCCTGCCGGCTCCATTTCGCGGCATTCCGGATACGCTGGCCCAGAAAGTGCGCGGGCACATCGCCGATGTGCCGGGCCATGGCGGCTTCCCAGTCGGGCTGCAGCTGGTTCAGGGCCCGCTGGAACTGGTGGGCCAGGGCGGTGTCGCCCTGTACTTGCAGGCGCTCGTCGGCAAAGACCCGGTCATCACCCAGGGCCAGGGCGGCGAAGGCAACCGGCCGGCCGGTGATCTCGAGGGCCGGGGCGTCTGCGGGCTGGCTGCGTACCTGTACTCTGTCTGCCACAGGTTCCAGTGTCCAGCTCATGGCCACCGGCGCGGTCAGGCTGAACTGAACCGGCCCTGCCAGTGCCTGCATCAGGGCCTTGTGGCCGGCAGGATCCAGCTCCAGGGCCCGGTTCAGCGCAGCTTCGATAATGGCGCTGATAGCAGACAGCAGGGTAGGGCCGGGAAACATCAGGGCTTGATTCCCACGTGCAGGGCCACGATGCCGCCGGTCATGTTGTAGTACTTGCAGTTCACCAGGCCGGCGTTTTCCATCATGCCTTTCAGGGTTTCCTGGTCCGGGTGCATGCGGATGGACTCGGCCAGGTACTTGTAGCTCTCGCTGTCCCCGGCAATCAGCTGGCCCATCAGGGGCAGGGCGGTGAAAGAGTAGGTGTCGTAGGCCTTGCTCAACAGCGGGTTGGTGGGCTTGGAAAACTCCAGCACCATCAGCTTGCCGCCGGGCTTCAGTACCCGGGCCATGTCGCGCAGGGCCTGGTCTTTGTCGGTGACGTTACGCAGGCCGAAGGCAATGGAAACCGCCTGGAAATTGTTGTCCGGGAACGGCAGGTGTTCGGCATCGGCCTGGACATATTCAATGTTGCCGGCATAGCCCCGGTCGGTCAGGCGGCTGCGGCCTACCTGCAGCATGGAGGCGTTGATATCGGCCAGCACTACTTTGCCGGACGGGCCTACCAGGTCGGAGAATTTCATGGTCAGGTCGCCGGTGCCACCGGCAATGTCGAGTACCTGGTGGCCGGGGCGAACACCGCTGAGCTCGATGGTGAAGCGCTTCCACAGGCGGTGGATGCCCATCGACATCAGGTCGTTCATGAGGTCGTATTTGCCGGCCACACTGTGGAAAACCTGGGCTACCTGGCTGGCTTTCTGGCTCTTCGGTACATCGCGGAACCCGAAATGGGTGACGTCGTCCTGGCCGTTGCCGGGAGTGCCCGGTGCTTGCTGCTCGCTCATGGGTGTTCGTCCTGTCAGAATCTAAGGTTGGTATTCTAACCTTTGAGGGGTTGGCTACAAGTTTATTGCCGGCTTACACTGTAAAACCGTTTCCAAATCACCGAGAAAACTGATTCATGTCTGTTATCGATATCCATCGCGCCCATTCCCTGGACAAGGCCCACGCCCGAGAGGCCGCCGAAACCCTGGCCACGGACTTGTCCCGGCAGTTCGACGTTAACTATCAGTGGGAAGGCGACCTGCTTAAATTCAAGCGCAGCGGCGTGAAAGGCCAGCTGGAAATTGCCGAGAGCGACCTGCATATCCGCCTTGAACTGGGCATGATGCTGCGACCGTTCAAATCCCGCATCGAGCAGGAAATTCATTCCCAGCTGGACCAGATCATCCAGGCCTGATCGCTACAGGTCGCCCGGCAGCGTAAACGGCTCCGGGTGGCCTTTCAGTATGTTCTCCATTACCTGCCTTTCCCGGCTGATAAGCCGCTCGATCAACAGATCTACCTTGTCCATTTTCCGGAAAGCGCTGTAACCCCGGTGCAAAAAGCTGTGCAAATCGCCCAGTTCCGCCATTTCCGCCGGCCCCCGGGTCATCGACAGCAGCCAGCCCAGGGTGCGGTTGCGTACATAGCGGTCCAGCTGCTGGCCGGTATCGGAAACCAGTTCCAGCTGCCGGTGCCGTGCCGGAAGTTGCCCGCTGGCCCGGTAGCCTTCGCACCAGGCTGCGGGGGTGATCGAGCCGGTATCCAGGCCTTGCCTGTCAAACCATTCGGCCAGTTCCAGGTCCAGGCTCTGGGTCAGCAGGTTTAGTTCGACCAGGCCGGCAAAGGTGGCCAGCAGGTGGTCGGGCAGCCACTTCACCATTTTCGGGAATACACGGTCGATGTTGTCGTCGCGGCGGGTCATGCCGGCCGGGGCGTAGAGGTCGGTCAGCAGGAATTCCAGGCCGGTGTGATAGCCGGGGTGGCGGTACAGGTCCTGGTGGGTAGTTTTCAGGCGCTCGGCCTGCCAGTCGGCAATCCGGCGGGTGTCGTCCAGCAGCGGGCTGGCAGCTTTCAGTTGCCGGAAGTCGTGGTACTCAAGCAGCAGGCGCTTGAGCCTGTGGGCGTTTTCTGACTGCACTTCCGTTGCGACCAGGCGCTCACGATACATGCCGGGACTCCATCACACTGAACCTGAAACCGCGCAGTTTAACGGAGCCCCGCAGCCGGTGCACCCGGAATCGGGGCCAGGAATTCAGCCTTGTGCGGCGGCAGGCAGGGTTTCAAAGCCCGGTACCCATTCCTTGCTGTCCAGGGTGATGAAGTGGCTGGGTGCCCCGGTTTCAACAATCCGCATGGTGGTGGGGCTGGTGCGGGCGCTGGCCAGCATGGCGGTGCGGTCCAGAATGCGGTCGGTGCCGGGAATCAGGAAGGTGCCATGGCGTACGTGCTGGTACACGGAGCTGTCTGTTCGGGCCATCCACTCCATGATGTTCTCGATGTTGCGAACAATGGTGAGGTGATCCTTGGTGGCGTAGAACAGTTTGCCCAGAAGCTGGCGCTTGCGCGGGTTCATCTTGCCGAAGAAGGTCTGGCCATAGGCCGACTGCGGGGCACTGTTGATCAGGCGGATCAACCAGGGCCACATACCGTGGCTGACCGGTTCCAGAAGCGTGGTGACCAGGGCGTGCAGTTTACCCTGGGGCAGTACCGGGGCTTCCAGCACGACTTCCGCGTCTTCATAGAGTTCCGGCCACTGGCGGATGGCTTCCAGAATAACCGCGCCACCCCGGGAATGGCCGTGCACCCGGATGTTGCGGGTGGTGGGCAGGTTCTGCAAGGCCTGGTTCAGGATGCAGGCATCGTATTCGATGGTGCCTTCAAGGTGTTTGATGGGCACTTCCCAGTCCGGAGTTTCAGGCGTTACGCCATTCACCGGTATGTGGTAGTTGCTGCAAGTGAGCAGGATCAGTTCGGTTGTGGGGGCGTCGTAGGCCTGGGTGAAGTAGCAGTGGTTTTCCAGAAAGCCGTGTACGCCGATCACGGTCTGTTCTGCCGCGCCGCTGTGGTTCCGCACAGACACAGCGCCCTTGCCAACCCGGAATACCCGGCCGGAAAACATTTCCGAATAGGCGTTTTCGATGGGTTTGATCAGCTTGCGAACATGACTGGCTTTCATTGTTCATCTCCCCCCGGCACAGCTTCAGGCTTTTTTGGAATTGGATAGCCGGTTTAGCTTTTGTACCCCGATCGGCGTGCGGGTGTAGTGGCACCAGTGCCCGGATTTTTGGTGATTCGGGGCCAATCAGGCTTTGCGTCGTTCAGTTTATAACCATTGCATCAAGCCATATAGCGAGTATAGAAGCGAACAGTTAATCGCGTGTAACTTTTTGTAAGCCTGTGCGCGGTATCCACACGATGGAGCCGGATGAACGACTCTGGCACAATGCCGGATTGGCTTTTCACCAGTTTACTGACCGGGGACCTTCAGGTTTGAACCAAGAGCACTCGCATCTCATGCTGCCTTCGGATTCGGCCTGGCTGGCTTTGGAACGGCCGGACAACCCCATGACCATCACCATCATGCTCCGGGTGGACGGGCTGACCGCCGGCCGTTTCCGGGAGTTTCTTGAGGTTTACTGGTCGGCCTGGGAACGCTTTGGTTGCCGCCCGGTGTGGAAAGCCCCGGCCTGGTACTGGCAGCCAGACGCTACCTTTAATGTGGCGCACCACCTGGATGTGGCGCTGGACCGGTTTGACCAGCACCAGCTGCAGGACTGGGTGTCTGCCCGACTGAACGAACCCCTGCCACTTTATCGCCCGGCCTGGAAATTCTGGCTGGCCCCTAACGCCGAAGGCGGCGCTGCCCTGCTGCTGCGATTGCACCATTGCTATGCCGATGGTTTGTCGCTTTTGAGTATTTTCGACCAGTTGTGCCCGGCCTCGCCCCGGCAATACCCGGCGGTATACGGCGCCCCGGAGCAGCCCCGGGTAGGGCGCTGGCTGGAAACCGCCCAGCAATGGCTGGGCTCACAGCTTGCCCGCTACGGCGCCACCACACAGACTGATTCAGAAAAGCCGGAGACCGGCCTGGAGCAAACCCTTGCGGCCCGCACCGTACAGAACGGGGCGCGACTGGTGCATGAGCTGAGCGAATTCCTGGCCGAGGAAGAAGACTCCCCCTCTGATCTCAAGCGGCCGCTGGCCGGCCAGCGCACTTGCCGGTGGTCGGCTCCGGTGCCGCTGGAGCGCTTTCGCGCCATTGCCCACCAAACCCGCACCACCATCAACGATGTGCTGCTGGCCTGCGTGGCTGCAGCGGTACGCCCGCGGCTGGGCATGACACCGGAACAGCTGGACGATGCGGTGATGCACGCCGCCGTGCCGGTAGACATCCGCACCCGCTTGCCCGAAGGCATCAAGCCCGAAGCCGGCGAGCCCGGCAACTGCTTCGGTACCGTGTTTGTGCCACTGCCGGTAGATGGCGAAAGCGCCCTGGAGCGGTTGTTCCGCATCAAGCATGAAACCCGCAAACTCAAGAAAAGCTGGCAACCGGGCCTGGCCTGGGGCCTGACTGCCTGTGCCTCCCTGCTGCCAGACATCGGCCGCAAACCCCTGGCCGATCTATTCTTTCGTAAGGCCTCGGCCGTGGTTTCCAACGTACCGGGCACTCCGGAAACCCGTTACCTGGCCGGTTGCCCCATTACCGAGCAGATGTTCTGGGTGCCCCAGGCCGGGAATATCGGCCTGGGTGTGAGCATTGTCAGCTATGCCGGGCAGGTGCAGTTTGGCGTTGTGGCGGATGAGGCGGTGATGGCGGATCCTGCGGCGTTTCTGGAGGATTGCCTGGCGGAACTGGATCAGCTGGACTGACCATACGACCATTGGCTTAGCCGATTCTTGCTGCGTCTGCCTGCAAACCTTCCGGATTGGGTCTACCTTTGTTGTGTTAACGCAAAAGGCTGCGTTGCCCTGCGACAATCACAACAAAGAGGCAGAAGTCATGATCTATGCACAACCCGGACAAGAAGGCTCCGTTGTTTCCTTCAAATCCCGCTACGAAAACTACATTGGCGGCGAGTGGGTGGCGCCTGTAAAAGGCCAGTACTTCGACAACATCACCCCGGTCACCGGCGCCGTGTTCTGTGAAGTACCCCGTTCGACTGCCGAGGATATTGACCTGGCACTGGACGCCGCCCACAAGGCGGCACCGGCCTGGGGCAAGACATCCCCTACAGAACGTTCCAACATCCTGCTGAAAATTGCGGATCGCATCGAGGCCAATCTCGAAAAGCTGGCGGTGGCGGAGACCTGGGACAACGGCAAAGCGGTTCGTGAAACATTGAACGCCGACATTCCACTGGCCGCCGACCATTTCCGTTACTTCGCCGGTTGTATCCGGGCCCAGGAAGGCCATATGGGCGAGATCGACCACAACACCGTGGCGTACCATTTCCACGAGCCGCTGGGTGTAGTGGGGCAGATTATTCCCTGGAACTTCCCGCTGCTGATGGCGGCCTGGAAGCTGGGCCCGTGCCTGGCTGCCGGTAACTGCACCGTGCTGAAACCCGCCGAGCAGACTCCGGCCAGCATCCTGGTGCTGATGGAAATCATCGGCGACCTGCTGCCGCCGGGCGTGCTCAATATCGTCAATGGCTATGGTCCGGAAGCCGGCCAGGCCCTGGCTACCAGCAAGCGTATTGCCAAGATTGCCTTCACCGGCTCCACCCCGGTGGGCTCGCACATCCTCAAGTGCGCGGCTGAAAACATCATCCCGTCGACGGTTGAGCTGGGTGGCAAGTCCCCGAATATCTACTTCTCCGATGTGATGAAGGCTGAGCCGGAATTTGTCGACAAGTGCGTGGAAGGCCTGGTGCTGGCGTTCTTTAACCAGGGCGAAGTCTGCACCTGCCCGTCACGGGCACTGGTTCAGGAAGACATGTTCGAAGAGTTCATGCAGAAAGTGGTTGAACGCACCAAGGCCATCAAGCGTGGCAACCCGCTGGATACCGACGTTCAGGTGGGTGCCCAGGCGTCCAAGGAACAGTTCGACAAAATCATGTCGTACATGGAAATTGGCCGTCAGGAGGGCGCGGTTGTGCTGACCGGTGGTGACCGCGAGCACCTGGAAGGCGAGTTCAACAACGGTTTCTACATCCAGCCGACCCTGTTCAAGGGCGACAACAAGATGCGGGTGTTCCAGGAAGAAATCTTTGGCCCGGTGGTGGGTGTCACCACCTTCAAAACCGAGGAAGAAGCTCTGGCCATCGCCAACGACACCGAGTTTGGTCTGGGTGCCGGCGTGTGGACCCGCGACACCAATCTTGCGTACCGCATGGGCCGCAATATCCAGGCTGGTCGGGTCTGGATGAACTGCTATCACGCATACCCGGCGCACGCGGCCTTCGGTGGTTACAAGAAGTCCGGTGTTGGCCGCGAGACCCACAAGATGGCGCTGGAACACTATCAGCAGACCAAGTGTATGTTGACCAGCTACGACACCAACCCTCTCGGGTTCTTCTGATCTGCAAGCAGCACTAAGGCCCCCTCCCGGGGGGCTTTTTATTTGATTTTAATAGACGATCGGTCGTATTCTTGTGAAGTTAAATAGACGACCGGTCTAAAAAGGGGGAGCCTTTGGAATCTGCAGCAGTCAAACGTAAACGGGGGCGCCCTCCGAAAAGCCGGAATGCCGGTTACCAGGACACCCGCCAGGCTCTGATCGGAGTAGGGCTGGCGGCCTTGACTGAAAAGGGCTACTCCTACACCGGCCTTGATGAAATTCTGCGCCAGGCGGGAGTGCCCAAGGGCTCCTTCTACCATTACTTTGACAACAAGGAAGCTTTTGGCGCGGCTCTGATTGAAGCCTACGGGCGTTTTTTCGCCAACAAGCTGGAGCGTTCTTTATCCGACAGCAATCTCAGCCCCCTGGCACGCATCCAGGCATTCGTAGACGACGCCAGGGCCGGTATGCACAGGTTCGGTTACCGGCGGGGGTGCCTGATCGGCAACCTGGGCCAGGAAATGGCCGCACTGCCGGAAAGTTTTCGAAGCTTGTTGCGCGAGGTATTTCAAGACTGGGAGGCCCGGGTCGCCCGGGTTCTTGAAGAAGCCCGGCAGGCTGGCGAAATACCAGGACATATTGAGCCGGAGCAGATGGCAAAGTTTTTCTGGATTGGCTGGGAAGGCGCGGTTTTGCGCGCCAAGCTTGAGCAATCCCCGCAACCGCTGGATCAGTTTGCCGAGGGTTTTATGGCGCTGGTTCGCAGTTGCTGATTCACGAAGTTCAATTCACGTTACCAGAATCCCTGGAGGCAACATGTTCAAAGCAATCCTGATTGAAGGCAGCCGTGGCGACCAACAGGTATCGCTGAAGTCCGTAGACGAGGCTCAGCTACCCGAAGGCGATGTGACCATTGATGTCGCCTATAGCACCCTGAACTACAAGGATGCCCTGGCCATTACCGGTCGCGCGCCCATCGCGAAAACCTATCCAATGGTTCCGGGCATCGACCTGGCTGGCGTGGTGACCGAATCGTCCAATCCCGACTTCAAGGCTGGAGACGAAGTGGTTCTCAACGGCTGGGGCGTGGGTGAGAAACACTGGGGCGGGCTGGCCCAGAAAGCCCGGTTGTCAGGTGCCTGGCTGATCCCGCTGCAGGCGCCGTTCACGGCTCGCCAGGCCATGGCCATCGGCACCGCGGGTTATACGGCCATGCTGTGTGTTATCGCCCTGGAGAAACACGGTGTTAAGCCTGAATCCGGCGACATCCTCGTGACCGGGGCCACCGGCGGTGTCGGCAGTGTGGCGGTCGCGATTCTGGCGAAGCTGGGCTACTCAGTCACTGCGGTAACCGGCCGCCCGGAAGAGGAAGCCTACCTGAAATCCCTGGGCGCCAAACAGATTCTGGACCGGGCCGAGCTGAGTGAACCGGGCAAACCGCTGGCCCGGGAAACCTGGGCAGGTGCTGTGGATGTGGCCGGTGGCCAGGTGCTGGCCAATGTGTGTGCGGGTATGAAGTATCACGGGGTAGTGGCCGCGTGTGGCCTGGCAGCCGGCATGGATCTTCCGGCAACCGTGGCTCCGTTCATCCTGCGTGGCGTGACACTGTGTGGCATCGACAGTGTGATGGCCCCGAAAGCGGACCGGGTGTATGCCTGGAAGCGCCTGGCCGAGGATCTGTCTCCGGAACTGCTGGACAGCATGATCACCGAAGTGGCCTTTGATGATGCTATCGACGCCGCTGGCCGGCTGATGGATGGCAAGATCCGAGGCCGCATTGTGATTCCGGTGGCCGGTTAGCTTTATACTGGTCGGACGCAAGAGCAACGGAGCAGGGAGATCAAGTGACCGACTACAGAACCGAACAGGACAGTCTGGGCGAAGTGGCAGTACCCGCAGAGGCCCTCTGGGGCGCCCAGACCCAAAGGGCCATCGACAACTTTCCGGTCAGCGGCCAGCCCATGCCGGCCGATTTCATCAAGGCGGTGGTACTGGTGAAGTGGTCTGCCGCCCAGGCTAATGCTTCCCTGGGCTTGCTGGATGCGCCCTGTCGGGATGCCATTGTGCAGGCCTGCGGTCGGCTGAGCATGGGCGAGTTTGCTGACCAGTTTCCGGTTGACCGCTACCAGACCGGGTCCGGCACCAGTACCAATATGAACGTGAACGAAGTGGTAGCCGCCATCGCCCGCCAGCAGGGCGTGGATGTGCATCCCAATGATCACGTGAACATGAGCCAGAGCTCGAACGATGTGATCCCCACGGCCATTCACATCAGCTCGGTGCTGGCGGTAAAGAACAAGTTGTTGCCAGCCATCTCGCACCTTCGCGGGGTGATTTACCAGCGCGAGGGCGAGCTGGCAGGGCAGGTGAAAACCGGGAGAACCCACCTGATGGATGCCATGCCCGTTACCCTTGGCCAGGAACTGAAAACCTGGCGGGAACAGCTGGCAGCAGTTGAAAAACGGCTTGAAGCGGCGATGGACGAGCTGGCAGACCTGCCCCAGGGTGGAACGGCGGTCGGCACCGGGGTAAATGCCGCTTCCGAGTTTGCCGGGCAGTTCATCAAGTTTCTGAAGATAAACAGTGGCTACAGTTTTCGATCCCTCAACCACAAGTTCGTAGCCCAGAGTGCGGTGGATGCGCCGGTGGCGCTGTCGGCCCAGCTCAGGGGGCTTGCGGTGGTACTGACCAAGATCGCCAACGATCTGCGCTGGATGAACAGCGGCCCCATACATGGCCTATCAGAGATCAGCTTGCCGGCGCTGCAGCCGGGCAGCAGCATCATGCCTGGCAAGGTGAATCCGGTCATTCCGGAATCGGTGGCCATGGTTGGAGCCCAGGTGATGGGGCTGGATAACGCCGTGGCCATGGCGGGCCAGTCCGGCAATTTCCAGCTGAACGTGATGCTGCCGCTGGTGGGCGCCAACCTGCTGGATATGATCGGCCTGCTGGCCAATGCCACAACCATGCTGGCCGACAAGGCCATTCAGGGCTTTACGGTCAATGCCGATAACCTGAATGCCGGTGTGGGGCGCAACCCCGTGCTGGTGACAGCCCTGAACCCGGAGATCGGCTATGCGCTGGCGGCGGACATTGCCAAGGAAGCCTATCGCACAGGCCGGCCGGTGATTGATGTGGCGGAAGAACGCAGTGGCCTGAGCCGTCAGCGTTTGGAAGAACTGATGGATCCGCTCAAGCTGACCCGTGGAGGGCTCGCCTGAGCCAGTCCCGCCGGAGGTAGCCCGTGCTGTTGTCGCTGGAGTTGTTTGTCATGCTGGTTCTGGCCAACGGGTCTCCGGTGGTGGTGGCCCGGCTGTTGCACAATCGCTGGGACTGGCCGGTAGATGGTGACCGGCTATGGCGTGACGGCCGGCCAGTGTTTGGCCACAGCAAAACCTGGCGCGGGCTGGCTTCCGGTGTGCTGTCCTGTCTGTTATTCGCGGCCTGGCTGGGGCTGGGCTGGATTTTCGGGACGCTGTTCGGCTTCCTGTCGTTGCTGGGGGATTTGCTCAGCAGTTTCATCAAGCGCCGCGCAGGGCTGGTGTCCAGTTCCCGCGCCCTGTGGCTGGATCAGCTGCCGGAAGCCCTGTTGCCCATGCTGATGGCCTGGTACTGGTTGCCGCTGGCGTTATGGCAGGCGGTTGTGGTGGCTGTGCTGTTTGCCATTGCCAACGTGGTGGTGTCGCCGCTGCTGTTCCGGCTGGGTATCCGCAAGCAGCCTCACTGAGGGCCTCAGGCCGGGCCCCGGGTGAGGGTATGCAGGGTCACTTCCGGCGGGCAGTTCAGCCGCACATTCAGCACCGAGGTTCCCGCCCCCGGCGAGGTATACCCCTGCATACCGTTCACCTGCCAGGAGCCCTTGCCGAGCCTGCGGGGACAGTCGGAGTCGAGGGTGACCGGAATGCCGCCGGGCAGGCAGATCTGCCCCCCGTGGGTGTGGCCGCATAAAAACATGTCATAGCCCGCGTGGGCCGCTTCGCGCCAGATTTCAGGTGTGTGACTGAGCAGCAGGCTGATACCGCCTGCGGGAATGTCATCGCCGGCCCGGTGCAGGTTGTGCACTTTGTAATAGTGGGCGTCGTCTACTCCGGCCAGGTAAATCCTGGCCTGTTCCCGTTCCAGTGGCACCATTTCATTCATCAGCAACCGGTAGCCCATGTCTTCCAGTGCCGGAACCATGCGCACGCTGTCGTGGTTGCCGAGCACCGCGTAGGTGTCTCCCCGGATCGCCTCTCGGAGCTTTTCCATGCCCGCCAGGGCGGCATCTACCGGGCCCCAGGTGCGCTGGCGATAATCGCCGGTCAGTACGCACAGATCGTAGTCCAGTGGTTCAATCTGGCGGATGACGGCTTGCAGGTTCTGCTCGTCCATATCCACGTGCAGGTCGGTCAGGTGCAGTATCCTGAAACCTTCAAAGGCCTCGGGCAGGTCTGGCAGCACGAAGCTGTTGTGGGCGGTTCGCAGTTTGCGGCTGTTGCTCTGGGCCCGGTTAAACAGACCGACCGCCTGCAGGCAAAAACGGATGAAACCCGGCGCATTAGCGAGGTTTTCCAGGTGAAATGATCGCTTGTCGCGGCCCAGAACCAGGGCTTCGGATTCCTGCTCGATGCCCAGACGCTGGCGGGCGTGTACCGGCCCCAGCCGAAGGCTTAGGCGGTAATGGAGAAGCTCGTCCTGATCTTCCGGTTCGCGGACTTTTGCTGTCATGCTGTTTCCCTGATGCCGAGCGGGGTCTTATCGCTGGCCCCTGTTTTCATTATGGTGGCTGACAGGGCATGTGCAACCGCCCTGACATAATTTCATGTTGCGGTTGTGTCTGTTTATCATCGGTGGTCGTATACACGGGTATAACCTGTGCAACCAGAAACTGGAGACAAACTATGACCGAAAGCTGCAATATTCCGGGCCTGAATGTGCCGCGCAGCCGGTTCCCGACCCCGGAACAGGAACTGCCTGAAGCCGGCAGCGAAGCCCATGTGGTGCTGGCCGGTGGTTGCTTCTGGTGCGTGGAAGCGGTGTTCCTGGCTATCGACGGAGTTACCCGGGTTGAATCCGGCTATGCCGGTGGTTCGGCTGACCCGGCGAATTATGAGGCGGTCTGTTCCGGCAGCACCGGCCATGCCGAAGTGGTAGATGTGCACTACAACCCGGAAAAGGTCGGTTTCGGCGAACTGATGCGGGTGTTTTTCTCGGTGGCCCACGACCCGACCCAGCTGAACCGGCAGGGCAACGACATCGGCAGCCAGTACCGGTCTGCCGTATTCTATGAAAACGATGCCCAGAAGCAGCTGGTGCAGGCCTACATCCGGCAACTGGATGAGTCCGGCGTTTATCCAGCACCGGTGGTTACCACCCTGGAGCCGCTTACGGCGTTTTACCCGGCCGAGGAGCATCACCAGAACTTTGCGGCCCGTAATCCGTACCAGCCTTATATCATGGCCGTAGCCGCCCCGAAGATGGAAAAGCTGGCCAGCGCATGGCCGGACCGACTGAAACCCGAATTCAGCCAGGACGACCAGGACCTGGCCTGAGGAGAATGCAATGAGTGTATCGGCATCAGGCTTTGACCTGACCCCGCTGAGCGAAGCGGACATTGAAGACAAGGCCAGCGCACTGAGTGCGGAAGAGCGACGGGTGTTGCTGGACCACGGCACCGAGCACCCGTTCTGCGGCACCCTGCTGGACAACAAGAAGACCGGGGTATATCACTGCCGGCTGTGTGACCTGCCGTTGTTCAGCTCCGATGCCAAGTTTGATTCCGGCACAGGCTGGCCGAGCTTCTTCCAGCCGTTTGACCCGGAACATATCCGCTACATTGAGGACACCAGCTTTGGCATGGTGCGAACCGAGATCCGCTGTGCCCGCTGCGACAGCCACCAGGGCCATGTATTCCCGGATGGTCCGCCACCCACCGGGCAGCGGTATTGCCTGAACTCGGTGTCTCTGGTGTTCCGGGAGACAGAGCATTCAGCATGAAACGACTGAACTTGAGCCCGTTAACTGAATCGGCAACCCTGCTGCGGCGCGCGGCTGTGGTGCTGGGGTCTGTGGGGCTGACGGCGCTTTATTCGTTACTGGTGTTGTTACGGGCGTTGTTCGGCAAACTGGACCGTCGGATTGTCGACAAGTACTGCCGGGAGTGGTCTACCGCGTTGCTGAAACTGGTACGAACCAGCCTGACCGTTCGCGGGGAGGTTCCGGACTTCAACGATGGCCGGCGGTATATCATCATGAGCACCCATGCCAGTCACTACGATATTCCGGTCAGCTTTGTTTCGCTGCCCGGCTCCATTCGTATGCTCGCCAAGAAAGAGCTGTTCAAGATCCCTTTGTTAGGCCAGGCCATGGCGGCCGCCGAGTTTCCGTCCATAGACCGTTCCAACCGGCAAAATGCCGTGCGTGACCTGGATCGGGCACGGGCGATGATGGAGAGCGGGATAGTGCTGTGGGCGGCGCCTGAAGGTACCCGGTCACCGGATGGTAACTTGCTGCCCTTCAAGAAGGGGTGTTTCCACCTGGCGCTGGACACCGAAGCGGTGATTGTTCCTGTGGCCATCCGGGGTATTCACCGGGTGCTGCCCGCCCGGAGCATGCAGATTAACCTCGGGCAGCCAGTCGATGTTCGGGTAGGAACTCCCATCGATACGGCAGGAAAGTCCAAGGAAGACCTGGCCGGGGTCATGGAAGAAGTGCGCCAGCGGCTGGAAGAGTTACTGGGGGATGGCGAGGCTGGCTGATGCGCCAGCCTCGCGGACGGCAAGTGGTTCAGCTTGCTGCCATGGTGGAGAACAAATAACCGGTGTAACCAACGTACACCAGCAGCAACAGGGCGCCATCTACCCTTGATATCAGCTTGCGCCAGCCGGTCAGGCCGAAGCCCATCACCAGCAAGGCCAGTGTCAGCCCGAACATCAGGGTCCAGTCCCGGTAGAGTACTTCCGGGGCGACCGACAGCGGCTCAATAACAGCGGCAAGGCCCACTACAGCCAGGATGTTGAAAATCCCGGAACCCAGAATGTTGCCAAGGATCAGGTCGTGCTCGTTCTTCTTTACTGCGGCCAGTGCCGATGCCAGTTCCGGCAAGGAGGTACCGATCGCGACGATGGTCAACCCGATAATCAGGTCGCTGATGCCCAGGCTCTGGGCGATGGTTACCGCGCCCCAGACCAGAATCCGGGAGCTGACAATCAACAGAACCAGCCCGACCACCAGCCAGATGATGGCGCTTTTCAGGGGCATGGGGTGAGCGATCATCTCGGTTTCGGTGTCCCCGGCCAGCGGATCTTCCTTGCCCTGATAACCCTGGTAGATAGACCAGCCCATAACGGCCGCAAAAACACCCAGCAGCACCCAGCCATCAAGCCGTGACAGTTTGCCGTCCAGCAGTTGTGCACCGGCAATCAGGGTCAGCACCAGCAGCAGTGGCAGCTCCTTGCGGATAACCTGGGGATGCACGGCAATGGGCGCGATGATGGCGGTCAGGCCGACAATCAGGGCAATGTTGGTAATGTTCGAACCGTAGCCGTTCCCCAGGGCTAATCCCGGGTTGCCATCTGAAGCCGCCATGGCGGAGACCGCCAGTTCCGGTGCCGAGGTGCCGAAGCCGATAATCACCATGCCAATCAGCAGGGTAGGCATGCCCAGATGCTTGGCCGTGGCGGCCGCACCTTCCACAAATTTGTCTGCGCTCCAGACCAGTAACACCAGCCCGGCAATAATGGCACCTATAGCCATCAACATAGGAAGACCTCGTTAGTTCAGGTTGTCGCCGCAGGTTACGCAGGCGAGGTCACAGTTGGCGCACAAAGATACAGTAAGTGGGCGTTTCAGGTCAGCCCCCGGGCTATCGGAAATACCGCTATACGGGGTGATCCGCATTGGCCCCTCGCTGGTATCAGACTAAAGTGGCGCTGATATTGTTAACAAAACAGGCGAGAATGGTCGCAAACAACATAGTTTGCCCGACACACGTCGATTGACAATCGCAATTTATTATTCCGATAAAAATCGGGATAATCGCGCTCAATCTCATACCGGAAGCATACGGCAGCGCCGTCTACCTCGCGCCCGACCGGCTTCCGACAGGCCGCTTTGCTGATCGTGGAGTGGCATCAGGCTTCAACACTAAGCTAGGGTGAAAACCAATGGCCGTAAGACAGGCAGACGTAGTGCTGGTCGGAGGGGGCGTCATGAGCGCTACTCTCGGCATGATGCTCAGGCAGCTGGATCCGTCTCTGGACATCGTCATGGTGGAGCGTCTTGACCACGTTGCCCATGAAAGCACCGATGGATGGAATAATGCAGGCACCGGCCATGCCGGCTACTGCGAACTTAACTACACTCCCGAAACCGAAAACGGCGATGTTGAAATTGCCCGGGCTTTGCAGATCAACGCACAGTTCGAGGTTTCCCTGCAGTTCTGGTCTTACCTGGTAGAGCAGGGCATTCTGCCCGAGCCGTCCACCTTCATTAACCGCACGCCGCACCAGAGTTTTGTCTGGGGCGAGAAAGACGTTGCCTTCCTCAAGCGCCGTTTCCAGAAGCTGAAAGCCCACCACCTGTTCCGGGAAATGGAATACACCGAAAACCCGGAAGACCTGGCTGAGTGGATGCCACTGGTTGTCAGCAATCGGGACCCGATGCAGAAAGTTGCCGCTACCCGCATCAAGCACGGTTCTGATGTGGACTTCGGCTCCCTGACCCGCAGCATGGTGAAGTGGCTGGAAACCCAGCCCAACTTCGAACTGATGCTGAGCTGCCCGGTGCACTACATCGACCAGCGTGACAACGGCCGCTGGAAAGTCCGGGTGAAGAACCAGAAAACCGGCGAGCTGACCAAGCTCGAAGCCGGCTTTGTATTCCTGGGTGCCGGTGGTGGCGCGTTGCCGCTGCTGCAGAAGTCCGGTATTGACGAAGCCCGTGGTTACGGTGGTTTCCCGGTCAGTGGCCAGTGGCTGGTGTGCCAGAAGCCGGATGTGGTCAAAGCCCACCATTCCAAGGTTTACGGCAAGGCGCCGATTGGCGCGCCGCCCATGTCGGTTCCGCACCTGGACACCCGGATCATCAACGGTGAGCCGGCGCTGCTGTTCGGGCCGTTTGCCGGTTTCACCACCCGCTTCCTGAAGCAGGGCTCGGTGTTTGACCTGTTCGGTTCGGTGCGGGCCACCAACCTGCGGCCAATGCTGTCGGTGAGCAAGAGCAACATGGACCTGACCCGGTACCTGATCGGCGAAGTGTTCCAGTCCCACACTGACCGTGTGGAATCCCTGCGCAACTTCTTCCCGGAGGCCCAGGAAGACGACTGGGCCCTGCAGATGGCTGGCCAGCGGGTGCAGATCATCAAGCAGACCGCCGAAGGTGGCGGCAAGCTGGAGTTTGGTACCGAGATCGTGGCGGCCAAAGACGGCTCGCTGGCGGCACTGCTGGGTGCATCACCGGGCGCGTCTACCGCAGCCAATGCCATGCTGAATGTGCTGGAGCGCTGTTTCCCCGAGAAGATGCAGTCTGCCGAGTGGCAGGAGCGCATGAAGGAGCTGGTACCGTCTTACGGCCAGACCCTGGTGGAAGACGAGCAGTTGCTGAACAAGGTGCGGGAGCGCACACTTTCAACTCTGAATCTCGCTTGATATAACCAATCAGTATCGGCAGCGCCGAAAGTGCAGAGGACAGTGGGGATAACCCGCTGTCCGCCTTCAAGCTGAGTCTCCCGGTACCGACTGATTGCCGACAGCGTTGGAAAGAATGCTATGCTCGGAGGCAAATTGGCCTGACGGGGAAGCAGAGTATGACCAACGCGCAAGCCACGCCGCGTAATGGCGCAGAACTGTTCGTCCGGGCCCTCGAGAACGAGGGCGTAAAGTACATCTTCGCAGTACCGGGCGAGGAGAACCTGGATCTGCTGGAGGCGCTCCGGAAGAGCGACATCCGGTTGATCCTCAACCGCCATGAGCAGGCGGCAGGTTTCATGGCCGCCACCTTTGGCCGTCTGACCGGCCGGGTCGGGGTCTGCCTGTCCACCCTGGGGCCGGGTGCCACCAACCTGGTCACGGCCGCGGCCTACGCCCAGCTCGGTGGTATGCCCATGATGATGATTTCCGGACAGAAGCCGATCAAATCCTCCAAGCAGGGGCTGTTCCAGATCCTCGATGTGGTGGACCTGATGCGGCCGCTCACCAAGTACACCCGCCAGATCTCCAACGCCAATACCATTCCGGCCAAAGTCCGGGAAGCGTTCCGGCTGGCCTCCGAGGAGCGCCCCGGCGCCGTGCACCTGGAACTGCCGGAGGACATCGCCGCCGAAGTGCCGGCACAGGACACCCACATCTTCGCGCCCAGTGATGCCCGGCGCCCCTCGGCCAGCCAGAAGAGTCTGGAGATCGCTTGCGACATGCTCCGTGAGGCGAAGCACCCGCTGATCATGATCGGGGCCGGTGCCAACCGTAAGCGGGTCTCCCAGGCACTGATTCACCTGGTGAACACCACCAACATCCCGTTCTTTACCACCCAGATGGGCAAGGGCGTGGTCGACGAGCGCCATCCCCGTTACCTGGGCAACGCCGCCCTGTCGGCCGGAGACTTTGTGCACCGGGCCATCGACCATGCCGACCTGGTGATCAACGTCGGTCACGATGTGGTGGAGAAGCCGCCGTTCTTCATGCAGCCGGGAGGCAAGAAGGTCATCCATGTGAACTTCTCCGGGGCCGACGTGGACCCGGTGTACTTCCCCCAGCATGAGGTGGTCGGGGACATCGCCAACAGTGTCGAGTACATGGCGGAGAACTGTGGCATCTGCCACAACCACGACTTCACCCGTTTCATGGAAGTGAACGCTGCCGTCGACCGGCACCTCCGGGACAAGGCCGAGGATGATCGCTTCCCGGTGATTCCCCAGCGCATTGTTCACGACGTACGGGCAATGATGCCGGAGGACGGCATCATTGCCCTGGATAACGGCATGTACAAGCTCTGGTTCGCCCGTAACTATCCGGCCTACGACAACAACACCGTGCTGCTGGACAACGCACTGGCTTCCATGGGCGCCGGACTGCCCAGTGCCATGATGGCATCCATGCTGTACCCGGACCTGAAGGTGATGGCCATCTGCGGCGATGGCGGATTCATGATGAACAGCCAGGAGCTGGAGACAGCGGTCCGGCTGGACCTCAACCTGGTGGTGCTGATCATCAACGACAGCGCCTACGGCATGATCAAGTGGAAGCAAGCCCAGGAAGGGCTGGCGGATTTCGGGCTGGATTACCGCAATCCGGACTTTGTGAAATACGCCGAATCCTATGGCGCCACCGGTCACCGGGTTGTCCGCACCGAGGATCTGCGCCCCACCCTGGAACGTGCCCTCGCCGCTGGTGGCGTGCATCTGGTGGATGTACCCGTGGATTACAGTGAGAACCGTCGGGTGTTCGACGAGGAACTGGCGGAACTGACCCGGCAGCTTTAGTGTTGTGTCTCTGCGAATGCCGGCTGGCGGAAGCCAGTTTGGTCAGGGCAGGGTTAGGCTCCCGGCACCGGGAGCCTTTTTAGAAAGTGGTTAAAGTTTGGCAAAGGCGGCATCAAAGTCCTTTGCGGCCGCATCGGTAAATTCAAAGCTCTTGCGAATGTAGGCCAGCGTGGCCTTTTCGGTATCGGTTACGCCGGGGCCGTCCTGGGCGGACTCGAATAAATCGGCAACCTCATCCTTCGATAACTTGCCTTCACCACGCCCGGTTGTGTGCTTGCGGGCCAGATCGAGCAGTTCTTTTTCGTATTTTTGTCCGTCTATCGTTTCGTAAGCCATAACAACACCAACTCCGTTTTCAAGGATTCGATACCCGGGCAGCCAGTGTGGGTGCGCCGGATATGGGGGGCGAAAGGCTGTGCCATCCAACTGGCCTATCGGTTTTATCCAAGCACAGGGTTCGGAGTTGTGCAAATATTGGGCTGGTTGTTTTGGTGGGGCTGAAACGAAAAAAGCCCCGGCGAACCGGGGCTTTCTCTGGAAGGTGGTGGAGACGGCGTCCAATGCCGTAACGCCTGTAACCATATGAAAGGAAAAGATTATTTGTAATTGTATTTTCATATGTACCCCCATAAATACCCCCGCCATTGAAGCCGTACCCCTCGATTTGATCGTACTTTGACCGCCCTGAAAACAGGAAAAACCCATAGGCGCACCCGCTGAAATTATTTTTTCTGCATCATTGGTTGTACGTGTGCAGGTCACCACCAGGAACAGGGCGGCTCAGCAGCTGGCGGGCAGCAGGGAGCCGGGAGCGGCCTTCAGGTGAGCCGGTGGCCATGGTGGTCTGATCTCATGGCCGGAGGCCAGCAGGGACAACCGGAGAGCGGTTCCCGGTGGCGAAGCAGCGGCAGGGCCGCCAGCCCCGGCCCGGTACCGGATACCCCCAGCGGTGGGGGTACGTCACCAGGAACGGCAGCATTCAGCAGCTGGCGGGCAGCACGGGGCCGGGAGCGGCCCTCAGGTAAGCCGGTGGCCCGGTGGCCTGATCTCATGGCCGGGAGGCCAGCAGGGCAGCCGGAGGCCGGTTCCCCGTGCCTGAGCAATGGCAGGGCGGGAGACCGTGAGCCCGGCCCGGTACCGGATACCCCCAGCGGTTGGGGTACATCGCCAGGTATAGCAGCGTTCGGCAGCTGGCGGACAGCAGGGAGCCGGGAGCGGCCTTCAGGTGAGCCGGTGGCCATGGTGGTCTGATCCCATGGCCGGAGGCCAGCAGGGACAACCGGAGAGCGGTTCCCGGTGGCGAAGCAGCGGCAGGGCCGCCAGCCCCGGCCCGGTACCGGATACCCCCAGCGGTTGGGGTACATCGCCAGGTATAGCAGCGTTCAGCAGCTGGCGGACAGCAGGGAGCCGGGAGCGGCCTTCAGGTAAGCCGGTGGTCATGGTGGTCTGATTCATGGCCGGAGGCCAGCAGGGACAGCGGGAGCCCGGTTCCCCGTGCCAGGGCAACGGCAAGGCAGGCAGCACCGGCCCGGACTGGGGTAGATACCCCCAATGCTGGCGGATCATCACCAGGAACAGCGACGTTCGGAAGCTGGCGGGAAGCAGGGAGCCGGGCACGGCCTTCAGGTAAGCCGGTGGCCCTGTGGCCTGATCCCATGGCCGGAGGTCAGCAGGGACAACCGGAGAGCGGTTCCCGGTACCAGGGCAACGGCAGGGCCGCCAGCCCCGGCCCGGTACCCGATACCCCCAGCGGTGGCGGATCATCACCAGGAACGGCAGCGTTCAGCCGCTGGCGGGAAGCAGGGAGCCGGGAACGGCCCTCAGGTAAGCCGGTGGCCCGGTGGCCCGATCCATGGCCGGAGGCCAGCAACGGCAAAGGCCATAAGCATTGAACCGGGGCGGTACCCTTTACCTACTGACAGAACTGACAAAAGCCCCTTCCGTCAGTTTTGTCAGTAGCGTATCCGGGGGTACGCCAGAAACAGGGGCCGCAGCAGCTGGCGGACAGCAGGGAGCCGGGAACGGCCTTCAGTGAGCCGGTGGCCCGGACTGAGGTAGATAGCCCCAGCGCTGGCAGATCATCACCAGGTACAGCGGCGTTCAGCAGCTGGCGGGCAGCACGGGGCCGGGAGCGGCCCTCAGGTGAGCCGGTGCCCCGGTGGCCTGATCCTATGGCCGGGAGGCCAGCAGGGACAACCGGAGAGCGGTTCCCGGTACCCAGGGCAACGGCAGGGCCGCCAGCACCGGGCCGGTACCGGATACCCCCAGCGGTGGCGGATCATTACCAGGTACAGCGGCGTTCAGCCGCTGGCAGACAGCCGGAAGCCAGCAACGGCACGGGGCCAAAGGCATTGAACCGGGGCGGTACCCTTTACCTACTGACAGAACTGACAAAAGCCCCTTCCGTCAGTTTTGTCAGTAGCGTATCCGGGGGTACGCCAGAAACAGGGGCCGCAGCAGCTGGCGGACAGCAGGGAGCCGGGAACGGCCTTCAGTGAGCCGGTGGCCCGGACTGAGGTAGATAGCCCCAGCGCTGGCAGATCATCACCAGGTACAGCGGCGTTCAGCAGCTGGCGGGCAGCACGGGGCCGGGAGCGGCCCTCAGGTGAGCCGGTGCCCCGGTGGCCTGATCCTATGGCCGGAGGCCAGCAGGGGCAACCGGAGGCCGGTTCCCGGTGCCAGGGCAACGGCAGGGCGGGAAACCGCCAGCAGCGGCCCGGTACCGGATACCCCCAGCGGCGGGGGTACATCACCAGGTACAGCGGCGTTCAGCAGCTGGCGGGCAGCACGGGGCCGGGAGCGGCCTTCAGTGAGCCGGTGCCCCGGTGGTCTGATCCTATGGCCGGGAGGCCAGCAACGGCACAGGCCAAAGGCATTGAACCGGGGCGGTGCCCTTCTACCTACTGACAGAACTGACAAAAGCCCCTTCCGTCGGTTTTGTCAGTGCCGTATCCGGGGGTACGCCAGAAACAGGGGGCGCAGCAGCTGGCGGGAAGCGCGGAGCCGGGAGCGGGCCTCAGGTGAGCCGGTGGCCCCGGCGGCTTGATCCCATGGCCGGAGGCCAGCAGGGGCAGCTGGAGACCGGCTCCCGGTATCAGGGCAAAGGCAGGGCCGCCAGCCCCGGCCCGATACCGGAGACCGCCAGCGGGGGCAGATCATCACCAGGTAAAGGGCCTGGCCCGCATATTCAGATAACCCCTTTTACTTAATTTGTATACATAGACAAAACTGACAAAAGTCTTTTTATTGTTATTAAATAAGGGGTTAAGTCTATTTCTTTGGGGCCTTTCAGAGAGGCCGGGAACAGTCCTCAGGTAAGCCATTGGCCCGGTGGTCTGTTCCTATGGCCGGAGGCCAACAGGGGCAGCCGGAGAGGGGTTCCCGGTGCCAGGGAAACGGAAGGGCGGGAGGCCGCCAGCCCCGGCCCGGACTGGGGTAGATACCCCCAATGCTGGAGGATCATCACCAGGTACAGCAGCGTTCAGCAGAGGCCAATATCTGAGGGGTAGCCCTGTAAGCGTTACCCCCTAGTGTCAACTACTGTCAGATACCCCCCCTACCTGAATTTTGCCATCGTAAAAAGTCCTGGATAGGCAGCGGTCGAGGCCCTATAGCGTTCAAAGTTTCGAACCCGCCCCTTCCCGCCTGGCACCGGCTGCCCGCTCATACTCCCCTTTCAACTCCAAGCCCTCAGGACAGAACCGGCGGCGCGGTGCGTAGCATTTAGCGCAGCCCATAAGATGGTTAATGTAAGCATCACGGGCCGCTTTTCCTTCCTGATCCCAAAGCCCAGGCACGCGCCCCGGCTCTGGGGTAGGTGGCGGCGGTGTCGTTTGCTCTGGTGTCTCATTGCCTGGCGGCTGCTCTCTTACCCAGTAACAACCATTACGCACCAGAAAGGCGGCGTATTCCCTCAGGTCATCAACGGTTATCCGGCCTTGTTTTATGTCGTCAATATCTGCATCGGATAGCCCACGGGCCAGGCTTCCGGGGGTGATTCCCTGCCCCATACAGGCGCGAATGATTGCACGGCGTACGGATATTGTTTTTGGCGTACCCCCGGATACGCTACTGACAAAACTGACGGAAGGGGCTTTTGTCAGTTCTGTCAGTTCTTCTTTGTGCTTTACCTCACTGGTATTCACTCGCTTTAACCAGCGCCCATTATTTCCAGTACCCCCGGATACGCTACTGACAGAACCGACAGAAGGTCGGGGGCTTTCTTCCCGTAATCGTTCAGGCTCAGGCGCTGTCCCTCGCACCCTGCCAAGCCAGCGGCCCACGGCTTAACCTTCCGCAGCCCAGTAGAACCGGACAGAGGGCCGCCCGCCTGTATCGTTTTGATACTGCCGTTTTATCTGGTTGTGTTCTTCCAAAACGTCAATAGCGTCCTGCACCTGTTCCCGCTCAGTGAGCCCGGCCCAGCCTTTCCGCTGTACCTCTCTCGGGGTGAACGGTGAGGGCAGCTTGTCCCGGCGCTTAAGCATCAGCTTTGCCCCTTTGATAGCGGCATTGTCTACGATTGAATACAGCCGCTCGGCATGGCTCCGAAGGTAGTCCACCAGCTCTAACGCCATGGCAAGGGATTGGTCACTTATCGTCGTTTCCCCTGATTCGATAAGCTCAAAGATCAGGCTAAGGGCGGCTACTGTTTTGGGCATTTTCACCAGGTGCGCAGACATTACCGGGTGAAGCTCCCCGCCCCTGGCTTCCGCCTGCATCTCTTCCATCCATTCAATAAAAAGCGGTTGCGCGGTCTCGCTGAACCGTGCCCGCTTTCCTTCACGAGGCATGGCGGCAATGCGGTGGAAACAGTCAGCATATGCCTTATAGGTTTCCTGATCTGGCGGTACATCGTGCCACCGGAAGCGGGAGGGAATGTCAGGCCAGACCGCCAGCTGCAAGCGCTGGATCAATCCGTCATCGTCATGGCCACGGGTCGCCCCGCGGATCAGCGGCGCTATTCTGCTCGGCTGAATCCCGCCAATAAGTGAAAGGGTTGTTGATTCAATATCCACGGTTCCCCGGCCTATCCGGTCGAAGGTGTAGCGCCCGTCCCCGTCATAGCATTCCAGGTAAAACGCGCGGTCTCCCTGGCCTTCCTCCCCGCTTAGCTTAGAAAGCCATCCCGCCAGCTCATCCCGTACCAATAACAAGCCGTTGGGGTTTTCATTCAGCAGTTCCCCTAACTTCTCTATCGTTGCGTCATTAACCACCAGACGGCGGCGGGTTGGTTCCTCTGGCTTTTCGTTGCCTTCCCGCAGCGCGGCAAGCGCCCCTTCTTTGTCGCCTTTCTTTGTGAGCTTTTTAGCGTTGTCCTCTGCCTGTTTCGCTTCTATGTTGGACAGCTTCAACGCTGCCTCATAGTCTGATTTTTCCTGCTCATACTCCCGCCAGGCTGCCCGCTCCATATCCTTGAGCGGTGCCAATGCAGCCCCAACAGCTGGCGATTTACTGGAAGCGGGGCCACCTACCACAGCCCCCCACAGGTTAGGGACAATTGCCCAGTTATCGTGTTGCTTGGGGCAAACCCTGATCTTATTGCCGACAACAGCCGATAGGCCGCACAGGGCAGTTATAGCCACGTAATCCGGCGGGCATTGCTGGCGGGTTGCCACATCATCAACAAAAGCCCTTATCGGCTCTGGTAGTGCCTCAAGCGGGAGCGGTAACACGCCTGGCTGATCTTGGGGTAGCGGCAAGGGTGGCTTCATTTCTTGCGGATTCACCAGCGGTGGCGGGGTTGTCTTTTTGGTGTCTGTCACTGCTTCACCTCATAAAGCCAGGTAGCCAGGTCATTAAAGTCTGACAGGTGTACGGGGCAGCCCTCAGGCCATTCAGGAAGGGCAAGCCGTGCGGCGGATAGCTCGGCAGCCTTTCGGGCAGCAGTAGCGCCGGGATTCCCCTCTGTCTTGCGGTCATCATCACCACAGATAATCAGGTTGGAGGCGGGCCAACGCTGGCGAACAGCCAACGCCACGGCGGGCAGGTTCCCGGCATCAATGGCAGCAATGACCATGGCCCCCGGTTGGGACTCGGCAAGGGTTGCCCCGGTTGCCCAGCCTTCACAGATCAGGATGGTTTCAGGGTTGGCGAGAGCGGTAACAGCTACGAACCGCCCTTGCTTTGCTCCCCCGGATAACAGCTTTTTGGAGCCGTCAGGCTGAATAAACTGAATACTTGAAAGCTCCCCCTTTATGTCCCGAATATCCAGCACCAGGGCAGCCCCCAGCTGCCTAGCCCTGAACGGCTGAACCCGTTTAGCCAGAAGGTAAGGGTGTTCAGGGTTAGCGGGCATGGCCTCCCGCCACATCTTGCGCGCACGGTGGGCAGCGGTGGCATTGCGTTGTTTCAGGCGGGATTGCCTGGCTACCTTGGCCCGCTCCATACGCTCCCGCAGCTCCCGGCGCTCTGCTTCCGTTAACTGATCCTGCCTTTTGCTACACCAGTTTTCAGCGATCCCGGCCCGCCAGCTGCCAAAGGCCCCAGCCGGTACCCCGTCCAGGTGCAACACGTACCAGCCGTTACGGCTCCCCCGCTTGTCACCATCAACGCGGAAACGGTGCAACTCCCCGTCACAAATAAAGCTTGTTTCCGGGGCCGGGGGCAGCCCGGCAAGGGAGAGGGCTTCAGAAAATGCGGCAATAACATCAACCTTGGTTTCCACAGGTGCCCCCCTGCTTATTGGAGCCCGCCAGCGGAGCGCGAACCCCTGATAACTCTGTTTGAATAAATGCGTAGGCGGTGGAAATTAGGGGCTTGAACCGGTCAAGGTTCGGCCCGCTGCCAGCCTTTTTATGTGCGAGGTCAGCGGCGGGCATGGTTGCACTTAGCAGAACCCCCAGGGCTTCAAGTGACCGGCTGGCTTTTTCCGGGAATTGAGAAACGACTACATCACCGGAAATAAACTGTTCAGCGGTGAGCAGGTCTGAAAGCAGCTCATCAGAAACAAACAGCGGCCCCTCTCTACTCTCCATCCTGAAAGTAAGTAACGACTTCAACAGCTCAATAATGCTGTTTCCAGATTCCCGCGTATCCATCAGCAGCCGGACTAGATTTCCCTTGTTCATGCTGCCCCCTGTCTTTTCTCTGCCTGTTCCTTGATCCATTCCTGAACTTCTGACTCAAGCCAACCAACAGAACGTTTTGTTAACTGAATAGGCTTAGGAAAGCGGCCCTCTGAAATAGCTTCATACAAGGCTGTACTTCTCAGCCCTACCATTTCCAACACTTCCGGCTTTCTCAAGATGCGATCAGTCATAAGTTCCCCCTTTTGCTTTCGGTTGTTAGCGAACGTTAGCGATACTGCAAGGGGGCAGCCGAAAGGTAATCCCGCGTAAAATGCTTTTAATTTGGGAGCGGTAGCGACAAAGAGGGGAAGCCGCCAGCCCCGGCCTGGTAACGGATACCCCCAGCGGTGGGGTACATCACCAGGTACAGCAGCGTTCGGCAGCTGGCGGACAGCAGGGAGCCGGGAACGGCCCTCAGGTGAGCCGGTGGCCCGGTGTCTGATCCCATGGCCGGAGGCCAGCAGGGACAACCGGAGACCGGTTCCCGGTGCCAGAGCAACGGCAGGGCCGCTACCCCGGCCCGGTACCCGATACCCCCAGCGGTGGGGGTACATCACCAAGTACAGCGGCGTTCGGAAGCTGGCGGGAAGCAGGTAGCCGGGAACGGCCCTCAGGTAAGCCGGTGGCCTGATCCCATGGCCGGAGGCCAGCAGGGGCAGCCGGAGGGCGGTTCCCCGTGCCAGGGCAACGGCAGGGCCGCCAGCCCCGGCCCGATACTGCCCAGCGGTGGGGGTACATCACCAGGAACAGCGGCGTTCGGAAGCTGGCGGGAAGCAGGGAGCCGGGAACGGCCCTCGGGTGTAAGCCGGTGGCCCGGTGGCCTGATCCTATGGCCGGGAGGCAGCAGGGGTAGCCGGAGGCCGGTTCCCCGTGCCGGGGCAACAGCAGGGCGGGAAACCGCCAGCCCCGGCCCGGTACCGGATACCCCCAGCGGTTGGGGTACATCACCAGGAACAGCGGCGTTCGGCAGCTGGCGGACAGCAGGGAGCCGGGAACGGCCCTCGGGTGTAAGCCGGTGGCCTGATCCCATGGCCGGAGGCCAGCAGGGACAACCGGAGAGCGGTTCCCGGTGCCAGGGCAACGGCAGGGCCGCTAGCCCCGGCCGGTACCCGATACCCCCAGCGGTGGGGGTACATCACCAAGTACAGCGGCGTTCGGCAGCTGGCGGGCAGCAGGGAGCCGGGAACGGCCCTCGGGTGAGCAGGTGGCCCGGTGGCCTGATCCTATGGCCGGGAGGCAGCAGGGGTAGCCGGAGGCCGGTTCCCCGTGCCGGGGCAACAGCAGGGCGGGAAACCGCCAGCCCCGGCCCGGTACCGGATACCCCCAGCGGTTGGGGTACATCACCAGGAACAGCGGCGTTCGGCAGCTGGCGGACAGCAGGGAGCCGGGAACGGCCCTCGGGTGTAAGCCGGTGGCCTGATCCCATGGCCGGAGGCCAGCAGGGACAACCGGAGAGCGGTTCCCGGTGCCAGGGCAACGGCAGGGCCGCTAGCCCCGGCCGGTACCCGATACCCCCAGCGGTGGGGGTACATCACCAAGTACAGCGGCGTTCGGCAGCTGGCGGGCAGCAGGGAGCCGGGAACGGCCCTCGGGTGAGCAGGTGGCCCGGTGGCCTGATCCTATGGCCGGGAGGCAGCAGGGGTAGCCGGAGGCCGGTTCCCCGTGCCAGGGCAACGGCAGGGCCGCCAGCCCCGGCCCGATACCCCCAGCGGTGGGGGTACATCACCAGGAACAGCGGCGTTCAGCAGCTGGCGGGCAGCACGGGGCCGGGAGCGGCCCTCAGGTAAGCCGGTGGCCCGGTGGCCTGATCCCATGGCCGGAAGGCCAGCAGGGACAACCGGAGGCCGGTTCCCGGTGCCAGGGCAACGGCAGGGCGGGAAACCGCCAGCAGCGGCCCGGTACCCGATACCCCCAGCGGTGGGGGTACATCACCAAGTACAGCGGCGTTCGGAAGCTGGCGGGCAGTAGGGAGCCGGGAACGGCCCTCGGGTGAGCAGGTGGCCCGGTGGCCTGATCCTATGGCCGGGAGGCAGCAGGGGTAGCCGGAGGCCGGTTCCCCGTGCCAGGGCAACGGCAGGGCCGCCAGCCCCGGCCCGATACCCCCAGCGGTGGGGGTACATCACCAGGAACAGCGGCGTTCGGTAGCTGGCGGACAGCAGGGAGGCGGGAACGGCCCTCAGTATGCACAATTGCACATCACTAAGCCCGGCCCGCTTCATCCTCATGGCTGGATTGCTGCATTATCTCTACAATCTTTTTACGGTCGTAATAATACTTCTCAACCGTTGTTTTCTCGATATAGCCAAGGCCTGTTTCTTTCAAAATGCAGGAAACCCGCTCAAAAAGCCCCGGCCCGATAGATTCGCCTCCCTTTATTAATATTCCACAAAACCAATAAACGATTGGTGATAGCTCAGCTTCTCGCCTATGCGCTTCAAGCCTCATGCCTTTACGGAAAGGTGAGCCAAAAACATCATCTAAGCTCTTAGACTTAAAATCCCAAAGCTCAAAAACGCCATGCTCAAGGGCCTCTACACACCATTCGGGCATAGGGGCCTGAAGTTTTCCGCAGCAAAGTAGAGCTTCAAATAAAGCTAGAGAACTACCATTTTCCCATCTCCTCTTTGTACGCTCTAACTCGAAGGCTAAAGTGTCATAATATCGCTTTTCTGCTTCCCGCCTTCTTTCTTCAAAGCTAAGCGCCCCATCCTCTGGTTGACGTTTATCCTCCATAACCTTGCGCCTTTCAGACAAAAGTTAGCCAGCGGACTCGATACGCTCCAACATTTGCCGGTTCAGCAATTGAGCCGCAACAGAAAGCCCCCCAAGGTAATAATCACTGTCCAAAAATTCCGGCCTTTCCTCGCAGTTCCGAGAGGCAATAATCTGTTCTGAAATCTTTGAAACAACGTCCAACGCTTCATTCAGTCTTTCAAGTTGTTCTCTATCGTTAGCGGTCATTGCGCGTTTTCCTTTTGGGTGGTGGTCAGGTTCAGGCAGTTTTGCCACGGTTCAGGGGGACTACATTCCCTTTGCCGGTTCTCAGTTCATCCAGGTAATCGGCCCACGTTTGCAGCATGGCGCGGCGGGCTTCTAGGTGGGTGGTTCGGTTGTAGGCCCTGCCGTTGGCATCCCGCACTGAGTGGCCTAATTGCTGTTCAATGTATTCAGAGGGAAAGCCCAGCTGTTCCGCCAGCACCGTGCGGGCCATGGCCCGGAAGCCGTGGGCAGACATTTTGTCCTTCAGGTCTAACCGTGCCAGGGCGGCCCCAATGGTGGCGTTACTCATAGGGCGCTTTCTGTCCCGCACACTGGGGAACACGTACCGGCCCCGGCCCGTGACTGAGTGAACCTCCCGCAGTATTTCCACGGCCTGCCGGGGTAGGGGGGTAACAAGCTCAAACCCGGTTTTGCTGGCGCTGTAATTCCATTCAGCCGCGTCAAGGTCGATATCGGCCCATTCCGCCTGACGCAGTTCCCCAGGGCGAACAAACAGCAGCGGGGCAATCTTGAGCGCGGCACAGGTGGCAAAGTGCCCCGGATAGCCATAAAGGGCTTTCATCAGCGGCCCAATTTCTTCCGGCTTGGTAATGGCGGGGTGGTGCTTGGTTGGGGGTACTTTCAGGGAATCCCGCAGGTCTGGGGTAATGTCCCGCTCAACTCTCCCGGTGGCGATCCCGTAGCGGAAAACCTGCCCGCACAAGGTTTTAACCCGCCTGGCTGTTTCAATGTGGCCTTTGTGTTCAATTTTACGAAGTACCCCCAGCAGTTCACCGGGGGTGATTTCGCCAATAGGGCGGCTGCCGATATGGGGGAAGGCGTGAACCTCAAGGCGGCGGAGGTTGCGCCCGGCGTGTTCAGCCACAACGGCGCTTTGGTGTACCTCCCGGTACCACTCACGGGCCACGGCTTCAAAGGTATTCACGGCTGCCGTGTACCGGCTGTGTTTTACCTGTTTGCGGTGGTTGCTCGGGTCAATGCCTTTATCCAGCAGGGCGCGGGCTTCATCCCGTGCGGCCCTGGCATCTTTCAGACTGACCTCAGGGTATACCCCCAAGGCTAAGAGCCGTTCTTTTTTTGCGTAACGGTACTTCAGCCGCCAATACTTCCCGGATTTCTGAACGTGCAGGAACAGCCCGGCCCCGTCGAACAGCTTAAAGGCGCGGTCTTTGAACTCGGCATTTTTTACGCTGGTTGCTGCCAGCTTGTTAACGGCCTGACTCATCGTTGCAGGTGTCCATCTGGGGGTACAAAAAACTAACCTTGGGTCATGTACCCCCTAATGTACCCCCACTTTTCCCGGCTTTCAACGTATCCAGACGGACAGCAACGAACCATTCAGGCAATAAAAAACCCGCTGTTACGCGGGTTTCAGAGGTTTTCGGTTTTCCGAGATTCCTAATTTGGTGGAGACGGCGGGAATTGAACCCGCGTCCGCCAGCACTAGGCCTTGAGATCTACATGCTTAGTGTCCTTCTATTGTTTTAACCTCAAGCGACCCGAAGGCCAGGGTGCAAGAGGCGAGCTCTTTAAATCTTAGCCTTTAGCCAGTGAGCTCTGGATAAAGGAGCATCCCGTAAGCGATGACGTCCTGAGATGTTGCTTCCGAGCTACGGGCGACCCGGTCAGGACGACTAGCAGCTTACGCTGCTAGTGCGTAGTTTTCGTCGTTTGCGACTATTGCGTTGCAGCTTTGGATTAACGAGATTGGCTGCCATCTCGACATGCACCCAAGGGTTCGCCACCAGCGTCGAAGCCATGTCGTCCCCTCTTACTTGGAGTATATGTGGGCGGCTCCCGATACTTCAAGGGGTGTTTCACTATCGTGGCGGTTATTTGTACCTATCTGTATCACGACGCAGCGCGAAGATCCCCTGCCGAGCCCTTGGCCTTTGCGGCCTGGTACAGATTCCGGAAGCTGTCGCGGAAGTATTCCATCACTGCAACCGGGTCTGCCGGGATGCCTTTGTCGATGGTAATTCCGAACTGTACGGTGCCGGCGTAGCTGAAAATGCTCATGCCAATGCCGATGTTGCCGCTTTGAGGTACCCAGAACATGGGCTGAACCAGTTTGCTGCCGGCCAGGTACACGGCGTGCCGGGGGCCGGGCACGTTGGTCAGAACCGCAGAGGCTTTGTTGCTGAGCAGGTCCAGTGCCCGTCGTTCCAGGATATCGGGGCCGCGACCGAACAGATCAAGCAGGCTGTAGGTGACCTGGGCCTGGTAGGACCGCTTTAGCCGGTTCATGTTTTCCTGCACCTGGCGGAAGCACATGAGAGGGTCGGTAACTTCAACGGGCAGGCCCACCAGTACCAGGCCGAACTGGTTGCCCAGGGTCTCGATCGGCTGGTCCAGCGGGCGCAGGTTGAAAGGCACTGCCACCCGAATGCCGCAGTCCGGGATGGTCTGGTGTTGTTCGGTGAAGTGCCGGCTCAGGGCACCGGTGGCGGCGCACAACAGAACATCGTTAACGGTGCCGCCGAGTATTTTGGCGCAGGCTTTGACGTCATCAAGGTCGAGCGGTTCGGCCCAGGCGACCTGTTTGCGGCCAACCAGTTGTTGTTTCAGGCTGGTTTTTGGTTCGAAGGGAGCCAGCCCGAGTTTTACCAGGTCCGCAGCAATGCCGCCGGCCGTGGTGGCGAGCTTGAGCGGGTAGTTGGGTTCTTCACGGACGGAGTCCAGGAACAGTCTCGCCTGCTGCCATCCTGCCTGGCTGCTGTCTACCAAGCGGTGCAGGAAGCGGGAGGCGGCCGTGCCTTCCGGTTTTTTGGCAGGTTTCGGTTTGCTGGAGATTTTTTTCAGCCTGGCTTCGGGGGATTTATCCGTAAGGGAAAGCAGTACCCGAACCAGGGAGATGCCGTCTGCTATGCAGTGATGAATGCGCACCAGCAGCGCGCAGCCGCCGTTAAAATTGTCGATATAGTGGATTTGCCAGAGCGGGCGCCGGAAATCCAGGGCGCTGCTGTTGAAGTCGCTGGCCAGCGCCTGGAGTTCATCCTTGCCAGCTTTGCCGGGCAGGGCAATGCGATGCAGGTGGTTGTCGAGATCGAACAGCGGGTCGTCTTCCCAGTAAACCCTGTCGCCTTTGTCTACGATGCGCTGGCGGAAACGCCGGAACTTCAGGAAGCGCTCCTCCAGGGTATGCTTCAGGCGAGTGATGTCGATCGGCTTTTCGAACATCAACACCGCCGAAATCATCATGGGGTTTTCCGGGGTGTCCATGCGCAGCCACGACCGGTCTACCGACGACATGGCTGCCCGTTGTGGTGACATACCCCCTCCTTGTGTCTCAGCCTCAGGTGTTGGCTTCGCGCATAATTCGCTGCTTCTGCCGGTTCCAGTCCCGCTCTTTTTCTGTCGCCCGCTTGTCGAACAGCTTCTTGCCTTTTACCAGGGCGATCTCGCACTTCACTTTGTTGCCTTTCCAGTATAGCGCCAGCGGGATACATGTGTGCCCGGCCTGGTTGACCTGGCCGATAATCTTTGCAATTTCCTTGGCGTGCAGCAGCAGTTTCCGGGTGCGGGTGGGGTCGGCAATCACATGGGTAGACGCCGTATTGAGCGGTGTAATGTGGGCGCCAAGCAGCCAGGCTTCGCCGTCTTTGAGCAGGACATAGGCATCCACCAGTTGCGCCTTGCCGGCACGCAGAGACTTCACTTCCCAGCCAAGCAGGGCCAGGCCCGCTTCGAAGCGTTCCTCGATGTGGTATTCGTGCTTTGCCTTCTTGTTCAGGGCAATGGTGTTACTGGTTGGTCCGCTTGCTTTCTTCTTGCTCATGAATCCTGTCCGGGATCGGAAGAATGACTTGGCCGGCGGTTAATAGAGGGCCGGCAAAGCGGGCATTGTAGCTCAGGTCTGCCAGACGGGTCACGATTTCGCCGCCGGGGTGCCACAATGGTCGTTTACCGCCGCCGGCATCGGCTACAATAAGCGGCTATAGCTTTTCAGGGGCCGGAATGCCGCACAAGTACCAGACATCCATAGGGTCATTTACCCGTAAATCCAGCTTCTTCTGGGCCTCGGTTGGTGCAACCGTGGGCCTTGCCAACCTGTGGCAGTTTCCCTACCTGGCCAGTATTCACGGTGGCGGTCTGTTTATCCTGTTGTACCTGGCGTGCCTGTTGCTGGTGGCTTTGCCACTGATGGTGACAGAGGCGGTGTTCGGGCGGCACTCCCGGCACGGGATCGTGCTGGCGATGGATGGCTTTGTGCGCAACGCCGGCAGCCACCGCTTGTGGCACCTGACCGGTCCCCTGAGTGTGATTGCAGCCTTCCTGGTACTGTCATTTACCGCAGTGTTTGGCGGCATTGTGCTGGCCTATGTGTTTGCCGGTGCTTCCGGCCAGTTCAGCGGTGCGACCACAGCTTCCGCTTCGGCGGTGCTGACCGAGCTGGTTTCAAGCCCGGAGCGTTACCGGGAGTTTATGGCCTGGCACGGGTTCTTCCTGCTACTGGTACTGACGGTGTCGGCCCGAGGTGTCGTGAAGGGGTTGGAGCGTTCGCTGCGCATTGTGGTGCCTTGCACGTTAGTGTTGCTGGCGGTGTTGTTTGCCCTGTCCGCCGGGCATGGGCGGCTGGAATCCGGGGTTGATCACATCCTGACCTTCCGGCCGGAACAGTTGAGCCTCGACAGCATCAAGGCAGCCTTCTTCCATGCCTTTTACACCCTGGGGCTCGGGGTCGGGGTTTGGGCGATCTTTGGTGCCTACACCACGGCGGAAACCCGCCTGAAACGATCCATTCTGGCGGTGGTGCTGATGGATACCCTGGTGGCAATCGTTGCCGGTGTGATGATGTTTTCCATTGCGCTTGACGGCACCAGCCTGGATGGCGAGCGAGGCTTCAGCCTGTTGTTTGTCTCTCTGCCGGTGGCACTGGCCCAGGTGCCGTTCAGCCAGGTGGTGATCACCGCGGTATTCCTGCTGGTGGTGCTGATTGTCTGGGCGACGTCTATCTCCCTGCTGGAGCCCGTGGTGGGCTGGCTGCGGGAATGGCTGGGCGCGCCGAGGGGCTGGTCCGTGGTGTGTGTGGGCCTGGCGGTGTGGCTGGCGGGCCTGGCCTCGCTGTTTTCGTTCAACGTCTGGGCCGATTATCAGCTGGCAGGTGCGACGGTTTACCGCTGGCTGGAGCTGGTGACCGGCGGCATCCTGATTCCAGTGGTTGCCATGCTTGTTGCCACCTTCGCCGGCTGGTGCCTGACCCGCCGCTACAGCGCGCAGATTCTGGGCGATGCCCCGGCATTTTTCCGCAAGCTCTGGTATTGGGTGATGCGGCTGGTGCTGCCGGTTGTGGCGTTGTGGGTCGGTATTCAGTACACCATCTTTTCATTGTCTAATCTTTGTGATCACGGCAACGATGCGATCTGGTGCGGGCCGGGTACGCCGGTTGCCGAAGCTTCGGCGCCTGTTGAAAACGCCCCAAACGGGCCGGATATCCAGTATCATGGTGAATGACCCATCGGCCGGTGACAGCGGTTGGTGTCAGTAGTAGCAAAAAAGCGCAGGAATTCCGTTTTACATGGCTCATCAGATTGATAAAACCGCGCTGGTTATGCATTCGGCCGAACGCATGTTCCACCTGGTCAACGACGTGGCGCGTTATCCCGAGTTTCTGCCCTGGTGCGCCGGGGCGGAAGTGCACGAGCGTACCGATGCCGAGATTATGGCGTCACTGGAAATCGCCAAGGGTGGTGTGCGCCATCGCCTGACTACCCGCAACCAGTTGCTGATGCCGGAAAGCATCGAAATGAAGCTGGTGGATGGCCCGCTCAAGAACCTGACCGGTCGCTGGCATTTCCGGTCGCTGGACGACAATGCCTGCAAGGTTATCCTCACGCTGGAGTTTGAATTTGGCGGCTCGTTGTCCCGAATGACCTTCGGCCCGGTATTCAACCAGGCTGCCAACACCATGGTGGACGCCTTCTGCCGTCGCGCGGATGAAATCTACCGCGGAGGATTGGTGTAATGCAGGTAGAGGTGGCATACGCCCGGCCCGACAAGCAGCAGATTGTGCCGGTCAAGGTTCCGGAGGGAGCCACGGCGCTGGAGGCGGTAAAGCTTTCGGGTATTGTGGATATCTTTCCGGAAATCGAGCCGGACGCTATCGATATGGGCGTGTTCGGCAAGGTGATCAAAGATCCGGCCAGCCACGAGTTGCGGGAAGGCGACCGGGTAGAGCTGTACCGGCCGCTCAAGATCGACCCGAAACAGGCGCGCCTGAACCGGGCCAAAAAGAAAGCCTGAAGCTTAGTAGGCCGGGGTTTTTTCCAGTAGCTGGGCTTCGTAGTGGCTGTACTGGTTGCCGTTGTAGTAAACGATGATGCGTTGTTCTTCGATGTCACCACCCCGGCGCTGGAAGGTGTACACGTAGTATTCCCTGGAAGGATCGACCGGGTTCAGCATCAGCGGGCTGCCCAGTACCGCGTGTACCTGGCTGCGTGGCATGCCTTCGGAGAGTTCAGTCAGCTCTTCGTCGGTAACAATGTTTCCCTGCTGTACGTTGATCTTGTAAACGCCGGGGAAGACGCAGCCTGACAAGGATAAAATGCCAATAAGAATGATAGCGGTGAGCTTTTGCATCGCCAGGGGAAATCCTCTATCTTGAAATCGCCTGCCTTTGGCAGGTGTGAAACGGGTTTAACCGTTGAACGGCGGCTTCATCATACCGGAAGCCGTAAGGCACACCAACGAGTGAATAGTAGCATGCCATCTGAAAACGCCGAATTACGAAAAGTCGGTCTTAAGGTTACTCTGCCCAGGGTGAAAATCTTCAATATTCTGGAGAACGCCAAGGAGCATCACCTGAGTGCTGAAGACGTCTACAAGAAGTTGCTCGACCAGGGGGACGATGTGGGCCTTGCGACCGTTTACCGGGTGCTGACCCAGTTTGAGGCAGCTGGCCTGGTATTGCGCCACAACTTTGAAGGCGGCCATGCGGTGTTCGAAATGGCCGGCGACGATCACCACGACCACATGGTTTGCACCCAGACCGGTGAAGTGATCGAGTTTGTGGACGAGGTCATCGAAGAGCGTCAGCAGAAGATTGCGGCAGAACACGGCTACGAGATTGTCGATCACAGCCTGATCCTGTACGTAAAACCTCTGAACGCCGGCAAGAAGTAATCAAACGATAAAAAAAGGGGCCAGCAAGTGCCGGCCCCGAAGCTCTCCGAATCGAGAGGGGATTTCAGTGATGGGTCGCCTGGCCCTTTACGAACATCTCCCGGGCATGGGCAATGGTGTGCTCGGTCATGTCCACGCCACCCAGCATTCTTGCTACCTCGCTGATCCTGCCCTGATCATCCAGTGCCTCAATGCGCGAGTAAGTCGCTTCTTTCTCAGTAAACTTGCTGACAAACAGGTGCTGATGGCACTGGGCGGCCACCTGCGGCAAGTGAGTCACACACAGTACCTGGCCGTTATCCCCCAGTGACCGCAGCAGTCGGCCCACCACTTCGGCAGTGCCGCCGCCAATACCTACGTCCACTTCATCGAACACCAGCGTGGGTGTTGTGGAGGTTTGTGCCACAACCACCTGGATGGCCAGGCTGATCCGTGACAATTCACCGCCGGAGGCCACCTTGGCCAGTGGGCGCGCCGGCTGGCCGGGGTTGGCGCTGACCAGGAATTCGATATCTTCCATGCCATGGGGTGCCGGCTCGTTGTCAGTATTGCCGCTCAGGTGGGTGACAAACTGCATGTTGGGCATGCTTAGCTGGGCCAGTTCCCGGGCAATCCGCTGGTCCAGTTCCATGGCGGCCTGTTCCCGTTTGGCAGACAGCTGTGCTGCCAGCTCATCGAATTGTTTGCGCAGGTTTTCCAGCTCAGCTTCAAGCTGTTCCAGGCTGCCTTCGCCGCCGTCCAGTTCGGCCAGTTCTGCAGCCAGGCGCTGGTGCAGTTCCGGCAACTCTTCCGGGGTAATCCGGTGCTTGCGGGCCATCTGGTAAATGGCGCTCAGGCGTTCTTCCACCTCGGCTAACCGCGCCGGGTCGGCTTCATAGTCGTCAACAAACCGGCGCAGGTTGTCGCCGGCTTCAGAAATCTGGATCTGTGCTTCGTTCAGCATCTGCAGGGTATCGGCCAGTGCCGGCACTTCCAGCGGCAGTTGCTCCAGTTGCTGCAGGGCCTGGCGTACCAGGGCGGCTGCGCTGGTGTCATCTTCGGTGCAGAGCAGGGCTGCCTGGTGACTGCTGTGCAGTACTGCATCCGCCTGGCTCAGCTGGGCCTGCTCCTGCTCAAGGGCCTCCTGTTCGCCGTCTTCCAGTGCCAGCCGGTCCAGTTCCTCTACCTGGTAGCGAAGCAGTTGCAGCCTGGCCTCGGCTTCGTCGGCATTGTGCCGGCGCTGTTCCAGTTTCTGGCGGGTGGCGTTCCAGGCTTTCCAGGCGTTGCGGGCCTGGTCGGCCAGTTGTTCGGCGCCGGCGAACTCGTCCAGCAGTTTGCGGTGGGTGTCTTTGCGTAGCAGTGACTGGTGCTGGTGCTGGCTGTGGATGTCCATCAGCAGGCCGCCCAGTTCTTTGAGCTGGGACAGCGGGCAGGGCTGACCGTTGATAAATGCCTTGCTGCGGCCATCTTTGCGGATGGTGCGGCGCAGGATGCAGTCTTCCTTGTCATCCAGTTCGTGGGCTTCAAGCCATTGCCGGGCTTCCGGAATTCTCGAGATATCGAAACTGGCGTTGATATCGGCACGCTCGGCTCCGTGGCGCACAGCTCCGGCGTCTGCGCGGCCGCCCATGGCCAGGCCCAGGGCATCCAGAACGATAGACTTGCCGGCACCGGTTTCGCCGGTGAGTGCTGTCATACCCTTGCTGAACTGCAGTTCAACCCGTTCAGCAATGGCGTAGTTCGAGACCGTCAGTTGGATAAGCATGCCGATTACCTCCGTTCAGAGTCTGTTGTCTCTGAAAATTTCGAATACTGTGATTCCATACAGTTGCTGTGAATATATACAGGGTTTTTCCTGTTTGCAAATAACCTGTGCCCCGAATTTGTAAAGAATGTATCCCGGAAGGTTGAAACCCGCCCGGCGGGCCCCATATCCGTTCGCAAAGTCGTATTTTCCTGCCTTGAAACGGGCGGGGCTTAAACCAGCCGCAGGCCTTCGGGCCCTGGGAAAATCCATCAGGAGTTGTCATGAGTGCTGACGAAAAGCGCAACGAACAGGTAGAAGAAGAGCTGAACGAAGCCGCACAGGCGGAACAGGCTGATGCCGAGCCGGAAGCTGGCGAGGCGGGGCAGGAGGGTTCCGAGCTGGATGCCCTGAAGGCCAAGCTGCAGGAGTACCAGGACCAGGCGTTGCGCTCCCAGGCAGAAATGCAGAACGTGCGCCGCCGGGCCGAGATCGACGTGGAAAAGGCGCACAAGTTTGCGCTGGAAAAATTCGTCAAGGAATTGCTGCCGGTGGCCGACAGCCTGGAGAAGGCCGTGGAAAGCACTGAAGGGCAGGAAGACGCCAGCGAGCTGGTGGCTTCTATCCGCGAAGGCGCGGAAATGACCCTCAGCCTGTTCATGAGCAGCCTGAAGAAATTCAACGTGGAGCAGGTGAACCCGGTGGGTGAACCGTTCGACCCGCAGCAGCACGAAGCCATGTCTATGGTGCCGGCCCCGGATGCCGAGCCCAATAGCGTGGTGGCGGTGGTGCAGAAGGGTTATCTGCTGAACGGCCGTGTTGTTCGTCCGGCCATGGTTGTAGTGGCAAAAGCAGAAAATTGATCAAAAAAGGCGCCGCCGGGGCTTGAAAAGCCGCTGAAAGCGCCAATATAGCGATTAAACAGCGACAGCCGGGGTGGTCTCACTCCGGAGCAGAATTCAGAAAGATCTTGGAGTGATTCGATGAGCAAAATTATTGGTATCGACTTGGGAACCACCAACTCCTGCGTGGCCATCATGGATGGTGACAAGGTAAAGGTAATCGAGAATGCCGAGGGTGATCGTACCACCCCGTCCATCATTGCCTACACCGACGATAACGAAACACTGGTTGGCCAGTCTGCCAAGCGCCAGGCGGTCACCAACCCGGCAAATACCCTGTACGCCATCAAGCGTCTGATCGGTCGTCGTTTTGAAGACGACGTGGTTCAGAAAGACATCAAGATGGTGCCGTACAAGATCGCCAAGGCTGATAACGGCGATGCCTGGGTAGAAGTTAAAGGCCAGAAGATGGCTCCGCCGCAGGTTTCTGCCGAAGTCCTCAAGAAAATGAAGAAGACTGCAGAAGACTACCTGGGCGAGACCGTAACCGAGGCGGTTATCACCGTGCCGGCTTACTTCAACGACAGCCAGCGCCAGGCCACCAAAGATGCAGGCAGGATTGCCGGCCTGGAAGTTAAGCGGATCATCAACGAGCCGACTGCTGCTGCGCTGGCCTACGGCATGGACAAGCAGAGCGGCGACCGTACCGTAGCGGTCTACGATCTGGGCGGCGGTACCTTTGACCTGTCCATCATCGAGATTGCCGACGTAGACGGTGAGCACCAGTTTGAAGTACTGGCTACCAACGGTGACACCTTCCTGGGTGGTGAAGACTTCGACATGAAGGTCATCGAATACCTGGCGGACCAGTTCAAGAAAGACAGCGGCATCGACCTGCGCGGTGACTCCCTGGCCATGCAGCGCCTGAAGGAAGCCGGCGAAAAGGCCAAGATCGAGCTGTCCAGCAGCCAGCAGACCGACGTAAACCTGCCGTACATCACTGCCGATGCGTCTGGTCCCAAGCACATGAACGTGAAACTGACCCGCGCCAAGCTGGAATCGCTGGTAGAAGAGCTGGTTCAGCGCAGCCTCGAGCCCTGTAAAGTGGCTCTGCAGGACGCTGGCATGAAGGCCTCTGAAATCGACGAAGTTATCCTGGTGGGTGGTCAGACCCGTATGCCGCTGGTGCAGGAGAAGGTTAAGGAATTCTTCGGCAAAGAGCCGCGTAAAGACGTAAACCCGGATGAAGCCGTAGCCATGGGTGCTGCCATTCAGGGTGCGGTACTGTCTGGCGACGTGAAAGACGTACTGCTGCTGGACGTAACCCCGCTGACCCTGGGTATCGAAACCATGGGTGGTGTGGCCACTCCGCTGATCGAGAAGAACACCACGATTCCGACCAAGAAATCGCAGACCTTCTCCACAGCGGACGACAACCAGACTGCGGTAACCATCCACGTTGTTCAGGGTGAGCGCAAGCAGGCGGCACAGAACAAGTCACTGGGTCGTTTCGACCTGGCCGACATTCCGCCGGCACCCCGCGGTGTGCCGCAGATCGAAGTGACTTTCGACATTGACGCCAACGGTATCCTGAACGTGTCTGCCAAAGACAAGGCGACCGGTAAAGAGCAGTCCATCGTAATCAAGGCCTCTTCCGGCCTGAACGATGACGAAATCGAGAAGATGGTGCGCGATGCCGAGGCCAACGCCGAGGAAGATCGCAAGTTCGAAGAGCTGGTACAGGCTCGTAACCAGGGCGATGCCATGGTTCACGCCGTACGCAAGACCCTGACCGAAGCCGGCGACAAAGTCACAGAGGCTGAGAAAGAGTCCATCGAAGGCGCCATCAAGGACCTCGAAGAAGCTCTGAAGGGTACCGATAAGGAAGATATCGAAGCCAAGACCCAGAAGCTGACTGAAGTCTCTTCCGAGCTGGCCCAGAAAATGTACGCGGATCAGGCTGACCAGGCGCAGCAGGCTGACGGGCAGGAAGGTGCCCAGGCTGCAGACGACGCGGTTGATGCCGAGTTCGAAGAAGTCAAAGACGACGACAAGAAGTAAATCCGAAGTACATCAGGCAGTTGGAAAACGCGGGGGTAGCCCCGCGTTTTCCGCGTTATAGCAACAGGGTTTTGAAGTATGGCCAAGCGCGATTATTACGAAGTACTCGGGGTTGCCCGGGGAGCGGATGAGAAGGAAATAAAGCGGGCATATCGGAAGCTCGCGATGAAATACCATCCAGACCGTAACCCGGATGACCAGGATGCCGACAGTAAATTCAAAGAGGCCACCGAAGCCTACGAGGTGCTCGCTGACTCCGGCAAGCGCGCTGCGTATGACCAGTTCGGTCATGCCGGTGTAGACGGCCAGGCCGGTGCCGGTGGCTTCGGCGGTGGCGGCAGCTTCTCCGACATCTTCGGAGACGTGTTTGGTGATATCTTCGGTGGTGGTGGCGGTCGTGGCCGCAATACCCGTGGCTCAGACCTGCGCTACACCCTCGAGCTGGACCTTGAAGAAGCCGTTAAGGGCAAGTCCGTCGAAATCAAGATTCCGGGCCACAAGGAATGTGATGTCTGTGAGGGCAGCGGCGCCGAAAAAGGCTCCCGGCCGGAAACCTGTGGTACCTGTCAGGGTATGGGGCAGGTACGCATGCAGCAGGGCTTCTTCACCGTGCAGCAGGCCTGTCCGACCTGCCGTGGCTCTGGCCAGATCATCAAGGATCCCTGCAAGGCCTGCCACGGTCAGGGTCGTGTTCGCCAGGACAAAACCCTGTCGGTCAAGGTGCCGCCCGGCGTGGATACCGGCGACCGCATCCGCCTGTCTGGCGAAGGGGAAATGGGCGTAGATGGTGGCCCGCCAGGCGACCTGTACGTTCAGGTGGCTGTGCGTGAACACTCCATCTTCACCCGCGACGGTCGCAACCTTTACTGCGAAGTGCCCATCAGCATCGTGGATGCTGCCCTGGGTGGTGAGCTGGAAGTGCCTACACTGGATGGCCGCGTGAAACTGAAAATCCCGGCCGAAACCCAGACCGGCAAGCTTTTCCGCCTGCGCAACAAAGGCGTGAGCCCGGTGCGTGGTGGCCCTGCCGGCGACCTGCTGTGCCGGGTGATGGTGGAAACCCCGGTGAAACTGACCAAGCGCCAGAAAGAACTGCTGGAAGAATTCCAGCAAACGCTGGACGGCAGCAACGGCACCCATCATGCTCCGAAGAAAACCTCCTGGTTTGAGGGTGTGAAAAACTTCTTCGACGAAATGAAATTCTGAGGGCAGAACAGATGCGGGTAGCAATCATCGGCGCCGCCGGGCGCATGGGCAAGGTACTGATCGAAGCGGTAGACGGCACCGAGGGCCTTGAACTCGGCGCCGCCATCGTCGAGCCGGGCAGCAGCCTGATCGGCGCCGACGCCGGCGAAATGACCAGCGTTGGCAAAACCGGCGTAAAAATGGCTGGCAGCCTGGACGACGTCAAAGACGACTTCGACGTACTGGTGGACTTCACCTTCCCGGATCTTACCCTGGAAAACGCCAGGTTCTGCAGCGCTAACGGCAAGATGCTGGTCATCGGCACCACCGGCATGACCGACGCCGAAAAAGAGCAGCTCGCCCTGGCCGCTGAATCCACCCCGGTCGTCTTCGCTCCCAACATGAGCGTGGGCGTTAACGTCGTCCTCAACCTCCTGCGCACCGCCGCGGCGACCCTGGGCGACGACTACGACGTGGAAATCATCGAAGCCCACCACCGCCACAAAAAAGACGCCCCCTCCGGCACCGCCCTGCGCATGGGCGAAGTTGTCGCTGACGCCCTGGGGCGCGACCTGAAAGAGTGTGCAGTGTACGGCCGCGAGGGCTTTACCGGCGAGCGCACTCGCAAGGAGATCGGTTTTGAAACCATCCGTGCCGGGGACGTGGTAGGCGACCACACAGTGCTGTTCGCCACCGAAGGCGAGCGCATCGAGATTACCCATAAAGCCAGTAGTCGGATGACCTTTGCTAAGGGGGCCATGCGGGCGGCTCTGTGGCTTGAGGGTAAGGCGGCTGGTCTCTACGACATGCAGGATGTTTTGAACCTGAAAGGCTGAACTTGAGCCGCATACTCAGAGGCCGCGGGAGCAGGACGCCTTCCCGAAAATTTCGGAGGCCATGGATGGCCGGAGAGAAGCGCACATGGATGATGGGATGAACACCTCTTGTTGAGATCGGCGTCAAAGCGCCACTATTAGATGTGCGAAATCAATAGGTCAACAACAAGAGGTGTTCAGATGAACGTTACCCTAATCGGAATCGACTTGGCAA
>Ga0208015_1000025_pt1 | contig 134139 bp, 120 predicted proteins | sample 26BtaG_FD_184101 | JGI IMG/M metagenome (GOLD analysis project Ga0208015, IMG submission 184101) | Marine viral communities from Cariaco Basin, Caribbean Sea - 26B_WHOI_OMZ_CsCl (SPAdes) (version 2) | ecosystem: Environmental > Aquatic > Marine > Oceanic | place: Caribbean Sea: Cariaco Basin... | reverse complement strand
CCGCAGCAGGAACCTGGCCAGTGCAGGCAGCAGCCAGATCGCGCCAACCATGTTCCAGAGGAACATGAAGAACAGAAGGAAGCCCATATCCGCCTGGAACTTGATCGGCGAGAAAATCCAGGTCACTACACCCAGACCCAAGGTTACACCGGTAAACATAACGGCCTTACCGGTCGAACGCAGAGTCTCGTAATAGGCCTCCTGAAGCGTCTTGCCCTCAAGCAGGTATTTTTCAAGTTTGCTGTAGATATAGATACCGTAATCGACACCGATACCAACCCCCAGCGCAATAACCGGCAAGGTCGCCACTTTAATACCAATACCGGATACGGCCATGATCGCTTCACAAAGGATTGAGGTCAGGCCGAGCGGTACCACGATGCAGAGCACAGCGCGCACCGACCGGAAGGTCACCAGACACAGCAAACTCACCACGCCGTAGACCATCAGCAGCATCTTGTCCTTGGCGGCAGAGATCACCTCATTGGTAGCGGCCTCTACACCGGCGTTACCGGCAGCCAGCAGGAAGGTGTGATCTTCGGTGTTGTTGTTGGACGCGAATTCCTCAACTCGGTCAACAACTGTCTGCAGCGTTTCAGCCTTGTGATCTTCCAGGAACACCAGCACCGGCGTCAGGCTGCAATCGGTATTGATCAGCCCGGAAGGGGCACTCCGGATCGAGGCGTTGATAATGGTCTGGTTCCGGGAAATCTCATACCACTTCCAGTTGCCCTCGTTCAGTGCCTTGGTGACGATCTTGGAAACATCAGCCAGTGAGGCGGATGACTGAACGCCCGGCGTGTTCTCCAGCTCCCACTGCAACGCATCCATGGCACGCAGCACTTCATACTGGGTGCACTGCTCCACCGGCGTTTCCACCATCACTACCAGCACATCCGCACTGGTCGAGTAATTGTCGATAATGAAGGCGTTATCCTTGTTGTAACGTGAATCCGCACGCAATTCCGGTGCACCCCGATCAAGGTCGCCCACCTTCAGGTCCTGCTTGTAATACAGCCCAAGGCCAAGTCCAATCACCGCAATCAGCAGCGAAATCGGGGCAACCCCCGGATGGGAGAAGTAAGACATGACACGCCATTTGCGGTCCTGCTTTTCACCATGATTCTGGACATGGCGGATACCACCCTTCGAGATTCCGATGTAGGACATGATCAGGACATGAAGCACCAGATTGGTGACGATCACGAAGGCCACACCGATGCCCGCCGCAACCGCCAGATCCCGGATGACATCAATCTCGATAAAGAACAGCGTGAGGAAGCCGAAGGCGTCCGATATCAGTGCCAGCATGCCGGGAATATAGAGGGCCCGGAATGCCAGGCGGGCAGCCGTAACCGCATCAAATCCCTTGGCCGCTTCAACGGCAATGGCATTCACTATCTGAACGCCGTGACTGATACCGATGGCGAAAACCAGGAAGGGCACCAGAACGGAATAGGGATCCAATCCGTAGCCGAGCAACCGCAGAGCACCCAGCTGCCAGAAAACGGCGATGATCGAGGTAAAGACCGGAACCAGAGTGCCGGTAATGGAACGGGAGTACCAGAACAGTAACAGGGTGGTGAGCACGATGGTGATGCCGGCGAACCAGGCAATAGAACCGATCCCTTCAATCAGATCGCCGACTTTCTTGGCAAAGCCGACAATGTGAATCTCGACATTCGGATTCTGGGCCTCGTACTTCTCACGGATTTTCTCCTCCAGCTGGCGGGAAAACTCGCCATAATCAAGAGGTTCACCGGTTTCAGGATTCTTCTCGTACAGGGGCGCGTAAACGATGGTGGACTTGAAATTGTCCGCCACCAGGCGACCCACCTCGTTGGAACGCAGCACGTTCTGGCGAAGCTGTTCCAGGCTGGCTTCCGATCCGTCGTAGGTATCGGGGATTACCGTGCCACCCTGGAAGCCCTGTTCGGTTACCTCCACCCAACGTACGTTGGAGGTCCACAGGGATTTCAGGCCGGACCGGTCCACACCATTCAGGTAGAAAACCTCGTCCGTAATCTGTTTGAGGGTTTCCATGTACTCCTGGGTAAAGATATCCCCCTCTTCAACTTCCACCGCAATGCGCACGAAGTTGCCGAGGTTCTGGAGATCGTCCCGATTCTCCAGCATATTCACAATGTAGGGGTGCTCGAGCGGAATCATCCGCTCAAAGCTCGCATCGGGCTGAATCTTGATGGCGTTGTAACCAAGAAACAGGGTCAGCAAAAAAAAGGCGATCAGGATGATGGCGCGGTTATTGAAAATCAGCCGCTCCAGGAAAGGTTCCGCCTTGGGCGTCGTCAGGTAATGCTCGCCCTTGTCATGCTTCGGATTGGACATTCAAAAGCCCCTCTATTTTCTGTTCGGTTGTTGCCACATCAGGGCGTTATTGAAGGTTCTTTCCGCGGGCGTCTGTTATTGTCGCACCGCCTTCACCCACGATCAGGAGACCGGTGCCGGAAACCGGAACCACGCTCATAACACCTTCCCGGTCGTTACGTACGAGCTCGCGAAATGATTCGGCGCCGTTACCGCTGGTCAGGACCACACCACTGTTGCCAACCAGGATGATCCGGCCATCCCCGGTCACGACCCCGTCGTTAAGGGTGGCATCTGCGGTATTTGGCACCACACGCCAGCTCTTGCCCAAGTCGGTTGAAAACAGCATGGTGCCGCGAAGACCAAAAGTGAGGATCTCGTTCACCCCGCCAGTGCCAATCACACCGAACAGAGAGCCTTCATAGGGGCTTTCACGAAGTTCCCAGGTCTGCCCGCCATCCACGGAAACATGAATCTGGCCCGCCTCGCCCACAATAACCAGTGCACCGCCGGTGACCTGGGATATTCCATTCAGGTGGAAGCTGGTCGGGTTATCAATTCGGGGCGACCAGTACTGCCAGGAGGCTCCGCCGTCATCGGTATGCAGGACCATGCCATACGCACCCACAGCGATGCCTTCGCTTTCGTTTTTGAACCAGACATCAAGCAAGGGGTTTACCGGTCCGATATCAAGGTCGGACTGCATGATTTCCACCGCATAAACCATGTCATCCAGAGCCCACTCAAGATCGCCTTTTTCAGCCTCAGGTGCCTCTTCGATGCGCTCTTCCATGGCTGCAATCTGCTCTTCCTTGGACTCTATGGCCAGCTCCAGAGCTTGCACGCCAGTGAACTGGAGGTTCCATGTCTCCCCAGCATCGTCGGAGTGCAGGATCACACCACTATGGCCAACTGCCCAGCCGTGGGTTTCGGAACCGAAGTCTATTCCCGTGAGAGTGAGAGACACCGGCACTTCGCTTTGGGTCCAGGTTTCTCCCTCATTATCGGAATAGATAATGTGGCCCCGCTCACCCACTGCAACAATGCGATCACCCGCCCGGGTAACATCGGTCAGCAGCCGCTCCGGAGCCAGGTCCGTGGGCCGGGCCGGGGTTTCGATGACATCTGCAATCGCATACGCCGCCGGCGCTGACCAAACCATGGTAAGCCCCAGGCAGACCGCTCCCAACGTCTTGCACATCAACCTTTTAGCCATTCAATTGCCTATTCATGTTGTTTGAACTGTGTGTCTCTGGCCGGTATTCCCGGCTATAACTGTAAACATACCGGCAACCTCACGATTGCCGGTATGTCGATCGCCACTTCCTATGGGCGGGGATGCATCCCTCAGCACCAGAGCCTTAGCGAACGCTCCTGCGGCGCAGGGACGCCGGAGAGAAGTAACGCCTGTTCGGTACCTCATTGCTGAACACCCGGGTATTGGGTTCTTCGGTGTCCAGGCCAAGCACGTGGTAGCGACGGGCCTGGAGGTCATGATAGACGTCCAGCACCGTCCACACACCTGGAAGTTCATAATAATTTTTCGGCAGCCCCATAGTGACCCGCCACAGTTCGCCCCGACCGTCATACTGGTCCAGCAGAACCGTGTTCCAGCTGTCCTCATCGATATAGAAGCGACGCTTGCCGTAGATGTGGCGTTCGCCGTCTTTCAGGGTCGCCTCAACAACATGAACCCGATGCAGCTCCCAGCGGGTGAGGTCCGGGTTCAGGTGGGCGATACCCAGAATTTCGGTATAGGGCGTGCCCTTCTCGCCAATCCGGTAGTTATTGTAGGGAATATAGATTTCCCGCTTGCCCTCGTAGCTCCAGTTGTAGCGGTCCAGGGCACCGTTGAAGATATCGGTGTCATCCGCGGTGCGAAGGTTGTCGGCGGCTGCAATCGGAGAGTCATAACCGAGGTTTGGCGCCCGGCGCACTCGACGCTGACCGGCGTTATAACCCCAGCCATTTCGCGGGTTGATGATCTGGTTCAGGGTTTCGTGAATCAGAATGGCGCCACCGGCAAGCCGGGGAGGAGACTGGGTGAATGACAGGTAATAGAAGATTACGTTATCCAGTTCTTTTTCACTGCCTTCCGGGTTATAGAAGTTGAAAAACGCTTCCTGCTGGGAGGTTACCAGTGAATAATCACCGTCGGTCTGGACAGCAACCTCACTGGACCGGCGGGTAACAGACACTCCGCGCCAGCGGGTCAGATGGTTCCATACGGCCTGCCAGGCTTTTTCTTCATCGTTACCATGCAGAATGGGAAAGGGATAGCCGCCGAAAGCGCCATCAAGCCCCTCACCTTCACCAACTATTTCAGCGCTGACCGCATTCTCGCGGGTGTTCTCTGCTACCCAATCGGGAACCGCATGGGTACGGCGTGACTGGTATACCGGTACGCGGAAGGTGGTCGGATAGGTTTCCAGCATCGCCTTCACGCCATCCGTCAGGTATTCCTCATACTGCTCCATATTGGCGGGCGTTATGGTGAACAGGACTTCATCGTCCGGGAACGGATTGATGTGATGCTGGCCGCTGCCTTCGTAACCGGGAGGCGGCTCGGTAAGACCACCGGTCCAGGGAGGAATGGTGCCGGCGTCATTGCCAGCTTTCGGAGAACCGAAAGGCGTGAGTTCATCGCCGAGGCGGGCCGCCTGACTGGGCGACACCGCTGCAAAAGCAGCAGAGGATGCCACCGAGAGAGCCAACAGGCCGCCGAAAATCGCATTTTTGTTGTACATCATGGTGAACCTTCAGTGCGTCTGGAAGCCTCTTTTGAGGCCTTTTATTATCGTCTTGTGGAATCACAGACCTTTCCGCAGATTACCGGATATCACCATAAAGTCTATCGACCGAAAGTGCGATTTTGTATCAGGCTGTGAAAGGACCCGCCCTTCACAGCCGCCGGGGCAGCCATACCCGACAAGGCTCAGCCGGCCAGGCTCTTGTACACCACCTCGTAGACATCCCGTGACAGACCGTCTTTATCACGGATGCGCTCCAGGGCGGCTTTCATCTGCTCACTGTAGGCTGGCGCAAATTTCCGCCAGCGGGTCAGTGGCGTCACCAGACGAGCGGCAATCTGTGGATTGCTGTCGTCGAGCCGGCACACCTGATCCGCCAGGAATCCGTAGCCAGAGCCGTCGGGATGATGGAACGCGGCCAGGTTCTGGCCGGCAAAGGCACCCACCACAGAGCGGATCTTGTTCGGATTTTTCCAGTCAAACGCAGGGTGCTCCAGCAGTTTCTTTATGTCGGAAAGCTGCCCTGCCTGATCACTTCCAGCCTGAACAGAGAACCATTGTTCCACCACCTGGGGGTCGTCACGGAACCGGTCGTAAAATTCATCCAGGGCCTGACGGCGGTCATCTTCGTACCCTGAATTGACCAGGGCCCGCAAGGCACCCATGCGATCGGTCATATTGTCTGCGTCGTTGAGTTGGCTGACCGCCAGAGCCCGGCCATCCTTATCGTTGATCATCAGCAGCCAGGCCAGAGCGGTGTTGCGCAGGCTCCGGCGGGCAATGGCTTGCGGCGTCACTTCGTAAGGACCGCTGGCCTGATGCCGCTGGTAGCAGGCCAGAAGCTCCTCTCTCAGGGCGCAGGCCAGGTGCCGGAGAACCGCCTCCCGGGCTCTGTGAATGGCCGCCACATCGGCGTTTTCCGTCAATTCAATCAGGTAGGCTTCCGATGGAAGCTGGAGCATTTTTGCCACCAGGGCCTGATCCAGCTCGGTATCCGAAACCAGCTTGCGATAAGCTTCCACCAGCCTCGGTTCTATCTCGGCGTCATCGGGGGCGCCTACCAGCGACTGAATGACATCCACCGCCAGCCGCTGGCCGGCATCCCAACGGTTGAATCCATCCGGATCATGGCTCATCAGAAACAGTAACTGTTCCCGGGTCCAGGGGTAACGAACCCGTACTGGCGCGGAGAAATCCCGCAGGAGCGAAGGCACGGGGCTGGCTTCAATACCGTGGAACTCAAACGTATGAACCGTATCAGTGAGCTCAAGCACCCGCTCTGTAGACGGCGCCTCGCCCGCTTCGAGCTTTAGTGGCAGGGGCTGGCCATCCTGGCCCAGAAGACCGAGAGCGAATGGAATGTGCTGGGGCTTTTTATTGGACTGGCCCGGGGTATCCGGAATGCTTTGCTCAATGGTCAGGCGATAAACCCCATTCGCCGCGTCAAATTCATCAGAAACGCTCAGTATCGGCGTACCCGCCTGCTCGTACCACAGACGGAACTGGCCCAGATCCCGTCCGGACGCATCCTCCATGGCTTTGACAAAATCATCCGTAGTTACCGCCTGGCCGTCGTGGCGCTCAAAGTAGAGGTCGCTACCCTTGCGGAACATCTCCGGCCCCAACAGGGTATGAATCATACGAACCACTTCCGCGCCTTTCTCATAGATGGTCAGCGTGTAGAAATTGGAGATTTCCATATAGGAGGCCGGCCGGATCGGATGCGCCATGGGACCACTGTCTTCAGCAAACTGAGCGGTACGCAGCAGCGTCACATCCTCGATACGCTTCACCGTCGGAGAACCCATATCCGCCGAGAACTGTGAATCCCGGAATACGGTGAAGCCCTCTTTCAGGCTGAGCTGGAACCAGTCCCGGCAGGTAACCCGGTTACCGGACCAGTTGTGAAAATACTCGTGGGCCACAATGGCTTCGATGCGCTGGAACGCCATGTCTGTGGCGGTTTCCTGGCTGGCCAGCACACAGGACGAGTTAAAGATATTGAGCCCTTTGTTCTCCATGGCGCCCATGTTGAAATCATCCACGGCTACAATCATGAAGATATCGAGGTCATACTCCCGGCCATAGACCTCTTCATCCCAGCGCATGGACCGCTTCAGGGAATCCATGGCGTGGTCGCACTTCTCGGCATTACGCGGCTCCACATACATGCGCAGATCAATGTCACGCCCCGAGCATGTGGTGAACGTGTCCCGCTTCTCCACCAGATCGCCGGCCACCAGAGCAAAGAGGTAACAGGGCTTGGGGAACGGATCTTCCCAGGTGACAAAGTGTCGTCCGTTTTCAAGCTCGCCCTTTTCAACGTCGTTACCATTGGACAACAGAATGGGATAAGCCTCCCTGTTGGCCTCAATACGGGTGCGGAAACGGGCCATGATGTCCGGCCGGTCCGGGAAGAAGGTGATACACCGGAATCCTTCTGCTTCGCACTGGGTACAGAACATGCCGGAGGACTTGTAGAGCCCCTCGAGCCGAGTGTTGTTCTGCGGTTCAATCCAGGTTACCACCGTCAACCGGAACTGATCCGGCACCGACCGGATCACCAACTGATCCCCCCGATCGTCAAACTCGCCGGATGACAGCTCGGTGCCATCCAGGGAAACCGATTCGAGTTTCAGACTGTCGCCGTCGAGCTCCAGTGGCGCAGACATCTCATCAGATTCGGGATTCCGGCGAAGCTCAAGCGTGCTGTGCACACGGGCGCCGTCATCGAAAAGCTCGAAGACCAGGTCCACGGTATCGACCAGATAGGCGGGCACCTTGTAATCGCTGAGGTAGATGGTTTGCGGCTGGTTTGTACGCATCGGTGTTCTCCAGAACTCGCTGCCTGCAGGGGCCGCCTTGTTTGGCCCAAGGGCGTGATTGGATCAGCCGGGACAGGGGCTGTTCAGTCCCCCGTAACCCGGAATCGGACTTCATAACCAGTGAACTTGCGGATGTTGATCACACCGGTATCGAGAATCAGGTATTGCCCCTTGATTCCCTCAAGGACACCTTCAACTTCAGGCGTTTTGTCGAGGTTATGGGTTTTGATCTTTTCTGGCCAGACCTTAACGGGATAGCTGAGGCCAAGCCCCTGCTCATCCACTTGCCGAATCGAATCCTGGCCATGGGTCTCCCTGAGAGCCTCAAGGTCCGCTGCAATCAGCCCGAGCATCCGCTGACGCTCCTGTGCCAGATCGAGTTCAGGAACATCGCCCTTGAGCATCGCCCGCCAGTTGGTCCGGTCAGCAACGTGGGCCTTGCAGGCGACCTCCACCAGACCGGCAATATACCGTGTTGCAACACGAACCATCGGTATGGCGTCTACTGCCCCCTGGTCGATCCAGCGTGTCGGCACCTGGGATCCACGGGTAATGCCCACCTTCAAACCGGATGAGTTGGCCAGATACACCACGTGCTCCACCATGCAATGGGTTTCTCCCCATTCCGGCTCCCGACAGGTACCCAGGTGATAGTGGCACTTCTCCGGGCTCATGATGCAACTGTCGCAGGCTGCCAGTTTCCGGAAACAGGGATAGCAGAAGCCCTGATTGAAGCTCTTGTTGGTTTTCCGGTCGCAGTGGATGCATCGAATCACGCCATCGAAATTCAGCCGCAGCGGCCTGCCAATCAGCTCGTTCAGGGGAATACGGGTATCACCCACAGCGATGGTGTAGGTAACCGGATTACCTGCTTCCACCGGCATTTTTCGGAGCCGGCCGGTTACATCAATGGATTCGCTCAAGACTTGACCTCAACGAACTGGTCCGGGTCAACGTCGCCGTTACCCTGCTTACGCTGAACCGAAGGGTCGCAGGCGGTGCCGGCCTTGCTGCCCCGGTCGAGGTAGCCGGTGCGCTCCTCTTCCGGAATGTTGTGCAGGTTCTCGTAGTAGATTACGGCTTCCAGGCTGATCTCGCGCTGCTCCGGTGTCAGTTTGCGCCCGTCCGGCCATTTTCCAAGCTCAATGGATTGCCGAAGACTCCGATAAACATTGGGGTCCAGACGATCAATCAATTCTTCGTAAGTCATCCCGCTCTCCTGAAAAAATGCTGGTAAAAAAGTGCTGGAATCGTTTGACAGAAGCAAACGATAATGATTATCATTAATCCACCAAATGACGACGGTCGTTTCATTTGGTCTCTCTCATCGGAGCTTATAGCTCTTTTAATGCCCCGCCTCTGGCGGGGCTTTTTTTATGCGCCGCGCCTGTTTCTTGCGGGTAAAATCAGTGCCAGCACCAATCCCGCAACAAATCCCCCCAAATGGGCTTCATTGGCCATACGGCCGAGACCTATCATTTCAGGAAGCGCGGTAAACCCGATAACCATCCACGCCACGGCAAAGGTGACCAGCGCCGGCGGAAACTGGAACCTTGCTGCGGACCGCTGGCTCAGCCAGCAGTACCCGAGTATCCCGTAAACAACCCCGGACAGCCCGCCAAAGAGCGGCCCCGAGACAATATACTGCAATCCATTGGAGACCAGACTGATCGCCACAAACAGGGTGATAAACCGGACCCGGCCGTCGAACCATTCGACCTGACTGCCAAGAAACCAGAGCATGACCGAGTTGAAAATGATATGGGTCCAGCTGAAATGCAGAAAATCCGGTGTCAGCAATCGCCAGACCTGACCACTGGCCAGGGTTGCAGACAATGCTTCGATACGCCCGGCCATGGTGCTCCAGTCATAATCCCTCGGATCAACGATCGTCAGAGCAGCGGCAATTTCATTCCGCCCCATGGCGGTCAGCCAGACCATGATGACCGCAAACACGATGATGCCCAATACCAGGGGGGCATGACGGGGCGATGGTTGCCAGCGCCCGCCAACAAAGACCGGCGACCGGTTCTGACGATCAACCGCATCCCTCAGCTCCGGTTCCGCCATGAATCGGTCAAGCGCTGCCAGCACCGGCTCAGCGTGGGCCGGATCCTCCAGCCAAAGCACCTGAAAGCCACCTTCTTCGGTAATACGGTGGGTAACGCCCTGCCCTTTCAGCCAGCCACTGAAGCTGGCCAGATTCACCGTGGTATCCAACTGCTTGACTCGGTACACCGTTTACTCCGCCTCCGGAAATGATTGGGTTACGCCTTGGCCACTAGCGTGTGACACTGTCTTCGCTGGTGGGATAGTCCGGCTGCTCCGGCCGATCCACTTCTACCCAGACAAACTTGTCGCGGGAAAGTGCCCGTTCACCATCCATCCGGTAGGCGACCAGCCGGCCATACTTCACGGCGCTGTAATCGATGCAGGCAACGTTACGCTTCAGCGGGGCGGGTTCTCCCTCCATCCAGTAATGCCCAACGAAGACCGGCGGCGCGTCCAGGGGATAGCTGATCAGCTGTTTGCGTTCGTCGTTTGTCAGTACCCGGCTTGCCACTTCCGGCGGCAGCGGGTCCGGCTGAAAAACCACATCGGCATAGGTATGGGGATCATCGGCCCAGAACTTGGTGCGGAAAAACTCGCGGACATAGCCGTCCTTTCCGGTAATCGCCATGCCCTCCGGCAATCGAAGGTCCGTGCCACGCAAAAGGGTATCCATCACCTGCCCGGCAAAGGACTCAATGGCCGCAGAGGCGTGCAGGAAATCCTCATCAATACAGGCGCCGCCCTGCACCCGTTTAAACTTCTCGATCAGGTCGCCATCCCAGCAGGCGTGGACAGCACGAAAACTGTCCTCTTCGATAAACAGGGGGATGGTGTAAAACCACTCGAGAAACTCGTTCCATTCATGGGGGTAGGCATCAAACTGGTCAAGGGTTTCCTTGATGAGTCGATCATGCCGGGCGTTATGCTCGCGCAACCACTTCTTGCCACTGCCCGGGCGGGCGCGGGTGCAGTAGCCCAGGGCATTGTACTCGTGGTTACCCATAACAATCCGGGCGGAACCGGATTCCACCATGTCCCGGACCAGGTGCAGCGCCTCCCTTATGCGAGGGCCACGATCAATGATATCGCCAATGAAGATGGCTTGCCGGCGCGGGTGCTGGTACACCCCATTGACCTTGCGATAGCCCATCTGGTCCAGAAGCCTGGCGAGGGTATTCGCACAGCCGTGAATATCGCCAATGATGTCATAACCGCGGCTTGCGGCTTGTCTGTTTCCCGCCATGATCAACTCGCTGATATTTCGCTAGCCCAGCCAAGCTTGTCACGGCAGGTGGCATAGAAATTGTGGTCAGTGGGGTGAATCAGCCGGATCTTGAACGGCTTTTTGGTGATGCGAATGATATCGCCCGGGGCACAGGCAATGTTCATCTGGCCGTCGAAACTGATTTGCGGGTAGGTTTCATTGGTTTCCCCGATCACCAGCTTGATCTCACTCTTGCCGTCCACCACGATCGGCCGACTACTGAGCGTGTGAGGGAACATAGGCACCAGAACGATGGCATCCAGCTTGGGGTGCATGATCGGCCCGCCGGCTGACAGCGAGTAGGCTGTGGAACCCGTCGGTGTCGAGACAATCAGTCCGTCGGAGCGCTGACTGTAAACAAAATGGCCATCGATAAAGAGATCAAAGCCGATCATCCGTGTGGACTTGCCGGGATGCAGCACCACGTCGTTCAGTGCCGTGCCAAACCCCAGGGGCTGGCCGTTGCGCTCGACATTGCCATCCAGCAGAAACCGGGTCTCTTCCATGTACTCGCCTTCCAGAACCTTGCCAAGGCGCTCTTCGAGGTCGGAAGGGGAAATGTCAGTCAGAAAGCCCAGCCGGCCACGGTTCACTCCAAGCAGGGGAATCTTGGACTTCGCCAGTTCACGGGCAGCCCCCAGCAGACTGCCGTCGCCACCAACCACGATGACCAGATCACAGATTTCGCCCAGCAACTTCTTGCTCGCCACCTGCAGGCCATGCCCGGGCAACATACTGGCCGTGTCTTCCTCAAGAATGACGTGGTAGTTGTTGGTGATCAGGTACTGTTTGAGCTGGCGCAGTGATTCAACCACTTTCACGCTGCCCATCCGGCCAATCACACCAATGTTCCTGAACTGATCCATGAAGTTTCCTGTGGTGTCGGGATGCGGCGGGGACCAACGAAACCGTTACCCCGGTGACAATCTGGCGTACAGTTTAACGAAAGTCACCCCGATACTGAAAAAAGTTCCAGCCTCAGGCCTGGTGTTTTTCGCAGCGGTCGTCAATGCCCGGACGGAACTCGGCCGGCTGGCTCACCCGAAGAATCGGCTCGCCACAGCGCTTGCCGTTTTTTTCCTCGTGGTTACAGACCGGATTTTCGTAGTGCTCCAGCCATTCCCGGTAGGCGGGTTCATTCATGCCACAGCGATCGGCAGCATACGCGGTCGGGTTGTTGAAGTAGGTTTCGATGTCGTCGTAGGGCAGCGTAATGTGCCCCACGCCCGGATGATAGGCCACCAGAAACACCGATTGGCGCTTCAGGTGATCCAGAATGGAGTTCTCCGCAGGCTCACGGTGCCGGAGCTCGTGATTCTCCTGCTCAAGAGCGACAATTTTTTCGTCCCGGAGCTCCAGCTCCCGCTGACGGCGCTCAAGCTGCTCTCGCAGCAGTACCAGCTCGGCCGTGGCATTGGCGTCGTCTCTTTCCCTGTCCTCACCGCCGGAGACCATCTGCTCCTGCATGGCCAAATACTGTTCATTGCGTTCCGAGAGGCGTTTCTTGAGCTGATCGTTACTCAGGCGCTGGCGCTCGTACCTCTGCTCCAGATCAGCCATTTCGTTGCGCAGGCCCTGCATTTCCAGGCGGTGCTCCCGCTGGATATCGGACAGGGAGTCCCGGTGAACGCTTTGCAGTGTCTTGATTCGAAGGCGCTGTTCCCGAATGAGCTGCGCCAGGCGGGAACGATCCGCTGAGCCAGCTGAATCCTCTGATCCCGCCGGCTCATCCGCCTGGGCATTCAGAACCGGAATATTCTCTTCCTGGACCGGCTCCATTTTCCGGAATTTGAGACTGTTTGCCTCAACCGCCTTGCGAATGGCCTGGAAATGATTGTTCCCCGGAGTCATGTCCGGGTCCCACAGATCTTCCTTGAATTTTGGATCAGGGCACTGGCTTCGGCACACCAGGCGGATAGCTCCGCCGCCCATATCCGGCCCTTTGGCACCACGCCTCGCCAGCTCTTCAATGGGGACGTTCCAATGGCTGTCGGCGCGGCCCTCCTCATCAAACCAGATCCGGAAGAACACCAGGGCCTGCACGAGAAGATCGCCACTGAGCTCAACCAGAACCGCTTTCACTTCTGTTTCGGCGAGATCGGACAGCCCTACATAGCCATCCAGGAAGGCCCCGAATTCATTGGCCCGCATTTCGCGGGCCACCTGATTCCCTTCCACAAAGAATACCGCCGAATAACCATCGGTTGCCTGGTCGGCAGACACCATTGTACGTTCTCCACAGTTCGACGACTCGACACCACACGACAGAATCCCGAAAGATGTTCCATCAGATCGTGGTGCCGGCCTCTTCAACCCGGCTTTCCGGCATCAGAGTGAAGAGGCAAGCTGACAGACTCAAAGTTATTAGTCTAGCCAGACAATCGTTTCTGCACAGGGAAAAACTGCAACGATTTGTGATCGTGTCTACGCTTAAAGCTCCGCCGCCAGACGACTACCCTGATTGATCGCCCGTTTGGCATCGAGCTCCGCAGCCACATCCGAACCGCCAATCAGGTGCACCGGCAGGCCAGCCGCTTCGAGCTCGCTCTGCAGTTCACGCAGCGGCTCCTGACCCGCGCACACAATAATCGTATCCACTGGCAGCACCCGATCTTCGCCCTGCTCCGCGCCTTTCGGTGTGACCGTTACATGCAGCCCCTCATCATCGATCTTGCGGTAGGTCACACCGGGGACCATCTGGACCTGACGGTTTTTGAGGGAGGTTCGGTGAATCCAGCCGGTGGTCTTGCCCAGGCTCTTACCCACTTTCGATGCTTTACGCTGCAGCAGGTAGACTTCGCGGGCAGGTTCCGGGACCTGAGGCTCAACGCCCTGAATGCCACCCCGGTGCCCAACGCTCAGATCCACGCCCCACTCACGCATGAAGTGATCGGTATCCATGGCCGCCGAAGTACCTTTGTGGACGATAAACTCGGAGACATCGAAACCGATACCACCGGCGCCGATCACTGCCACTTTCTGTCCTACCGGCTTGCGCTCCAGCAGGGCGTCCAGATAACCGATGACTTTCGGATGATCGATTCCTTCGATGTCCGGAGTGCGTGGCTTAACGCCGGTTGCCAGAATGACCTCATCAAAGCCGCCAGCCTTGAGCTCGTCAGCACTGACCCGGGTGTTCAGGCGCACCTCCACCTGATGCTTGTCGAGCATCACCCGGAAATAACGCAGGGTTTCGTAGAATTCTTCCTTGCCCGGAATCAGCTTGGCAACGTTGAACTGGCCACCAATCTCACTGCCTGCATCAAACAGCGTCACCTTGTGGCCACGCTCCGCAGCCACCGACGCAAACGCCAGGCCGGCCGGGCCGGCGCCGACCACCGCAACGGATTTAGGCTTGGCGGTCTTCACGTAGGTCAGTTCGGTCTCGTGACAGGCGCGGGGATTCACCAGACACGACGTCAACTTGCCGCTGAAGGTGTGATCAAGACACGCCTGGTTACAACCGATGCAGGTGTTGATCTCGTCGGCACGATCTTCTGCCGCCTTCAGAACCAGATCGGCATCCGCCAGGAAGGGGCGGGCCATGGACACCATATCGGCATCGCCTTCCGCCAGAATCTTCTCGGCCACGTCCGGCATGTTAATCCGGTTGGTGGTGACCAGCGGAATGCTTACCTCACCTTTGAGGCGCGCTGTTACCTTGGTAAAGGCGCCGCGGGGGACCGAGGTGGCAATGGTGGGCACCCGGGCTTCATGCCAGCCGATACCGGTGTTGATGATGGTTGCACCCGCCTTCTCGATTTCCTTGGCCAGATGCACAACCTCTTCCCAGGTGCTGCCATCCTCGATCAGGTCCAGCATGGAGAGGCGATAGATCAGGATAAAGTTCTCGCCCACACGCTCCCGAACCCGACGAACGATCTCGATGGGCAGGCGAATACGGTTCTCATAACTGCCACCCCAGCGGTCGGTCCGGTGGTTGGTGTGGGAAACGATAAACTGGTTGATGAAATAACCTTCCGAGCCCATGACCTCAACGCCGTCATAACCGGCATGCTGTGCCAGTGCGGCGCAATCCGCGTAGTCCTGGATCTGTTTCTCAATGCCCGCCTCGTCCAGCTCCTTTGGCTTGAACGGGTTGATCGGCGCCTGAATGGCTGAAGGTGCCACCAACTCCGGAGAGTAGGCGTAACGGCCAGCATGAAGAATCTGCATGCAGATCTTGCCATCGGCTTCATGCACGGCGTTGGTGATGATCCGGTGCTTGTCGGACTCCTCTTCAGTGGTCATCTTGGCGGCGTGCTGGAACACGCCCCCCTCCACGTTGGGAGCTATACCGCCGGTAACAATCAGACCGGCACCGCCACGGGCACGATCTGCATAAAATGCCGCCAGCCGCTCGAAGCCGTTTTTGGCTTCTTCCAGACCAGTGTGCATGGACCCCATCAGGGTGCGGTTACGCAGCCTGGTAAAGCCAAGGTCCAGCGGCTCAAGCAGGTTCGGGTATTTGGCAACGCCTGGGGTCGTGCTCGCGGTCATAGTCGGGTCTCCTAATCGTAATTGTCAGCGGGACTCCCGCAACTGCCCGGGCCCCGTTCATTGTTGAGGCTTAAACTACGCGCGGCCCTTGCCATCGACAATATCCACGAATAACATTTTATTATCCTCAGATAACATGTCGGACAAAGGCGTCAATGAGTAATCAGCGATCTACCCCGCCCAAAAGCCGGAACTCACTGGGAGACATCAGTGTTCTCTATGTCTCTGCGCTAATGCGGGCGGCGGAGGCCGAAGGCGCCAACAGTGCAGAACTGGCATCCCGTTTCCAGCTTGACCATCAGACACTGACGTCGCCGGAAGCGCGCATCAGCATTCCTCGATTTATGCGCCTGGGGCACGCGGCAATCAGCGAGACCGGCAACCCGGCCCTGGGTTTGAGAATGGGGGCATTATCCCGACCTGTCGATGCCGGCATTGCCGGGCTCGCAGGAGAAGCCGCCAGCACCGCAGGAGCGGCAATCAGCACCCTGATTCGCTATGCGCTGCTGACCAGCCGCAACAGCCGTGGGGTTCCGACCGTTCGCCCGGACAGTCGGCAGGCGCTGTTCTACTCTATCCGCCCTTACAACGGCTTCAATTATTTTGTGGTGGATTCTGTACTCGCGGCCTGGACCCAGTTTCTGCGTACCGTCACCGGACGCTATGATGCTCTGGAGAAGGTCACCATCGAATACCGATCTATCGGCCAGGATGAATTATTCGAGAGCTGGTTCCGCTGTCCGGTGCAATTCGGAGCACCGGCAAACAGCCTCACGGTGCGAAAAGATATCTGGGAGAGCGAGAGCCTGCACGCCCAGCCGGCGATGCACGAAAAGCTCACGGAGTTCTGCGAACGGGAGCTGCAGCAGATCCGACGGGGATGGACCACGGGAGACCGGGTGAAAAACCTCCTCACACCGCTGTTCCGGGGTGAAACGCCCAGCCTGGAGACCATTGCAATGAAACTGGGGGTTGCGCCATGGACGCTTCAGAGACAACTGGCCGCCGAGGGAACCGGGTTCAGAGAACTGGTCGATGAAACGCGGAAACAGTTAGCGCGGGATTATATTCGAGAGACGGAGACATCACTGGCGGAAATTGCCTGGCTTCTTGGCTTTGCCAATCCCGCGGCCTTTCACAAAGCCTATCGCCGCTGGTTCGGTCTGAGCCCGGGGGAGCACAGGAAGCGGATCAGACACACCTGAAACCAGTACTGAGGTTAGAGCTCCGTGGCGTCGTCCCAGCCGTCATCGTCTTCGTATTCTTCGAACTGGCTTTCAATCAACTCTTCTTCGTAATCCCGCATCGCGGCTGTCCTGTTCTTGAGCTTTCAGGAACAGACTAGAAGGTATTCATGACAGAAGGATGACACGCAGTTGAATTCCGGCAGCCAGAAAATGACCTCGGAAATGCCAGGACATCCAGGAACTACAAAAGGGGGATAAAAATGGCGGAGCGGACGGGACTCGAACCCGCGACCCCCGGCGTGACAGGCCGGTATTCTAACCAACTGAACTACCGCTCCGAGCGGGTCATCACAAATGCCCTTAGGAAGGCGATGCAATCAGGGGTGTGACTGCTCTGTGACAACGAGGGCGCATTATAAAGAGGCACCCCGCTATGTCAACGCTTTTCCTCAAAAATTTTTAGAAAAAGCGTCCTGCTACATGGCATCGACCATGGCAACCTTGCCCTGCGCGGTTTTACGGTATTCGATCGGCGTCATTCCGGACCAGCGCTTGAATGCGCGATAGAACGTGCTGGGCTCAGAGAAACCGGTGAGGTAGACAATTTCGTCAATGGATTCCTCGGTGGTTGCCAGAAGCTGACGGGCCAGACGATAGCGAAAATCCGCGAGCACCTGATTGAAACTGGTCTCGGCCTCTGTCAAGCGCGTGCGCAGGGTTCTCGGTTTGATGCCAAGACGCTCAGCCACGGCATCCAGGGTGACTTCCCCACTATCGAGGAGTTCTGCCACAATCCGTTCCACCTGACCAACGATATCCTTTTTCTCCAGTCGGGCGACCTGTTCGCTGGCAAACCGCTCGTGCAGATCCAGCAGCTCGGGCTCTGCATGAGGTGAGGCATGGGAGAGCAGCTTTGCCGGGAAATAAAGCCGGTTTTCCGGCGCGCCGAAGGTGACGTCGCATCCGAGTACCTCGCGCACATGGTCCTGGCCCTCAGCCCGCTCGTGCTCAAACTCAATGCGTGAAGGGAAGAAACTGCCATCGGTGATCGAGCGGAAAAAGGTAATCAACCCCAGCACGAAACATTCATTGAAGTGCCTCAGTCGGCGAACATCATCAGACGCCGCATCCAGCACCATGCAGGCATTGTCACCCTCAAGGAAGAAATCGGTATTCGCCGCGTCACTAAGCAGACGCTGATAGTTCTGGGCCCTCCGCAGGCCTTCGCCGAAGGTGGGGCTACTCAGAAAAAGATATTCCAGTACCTGGCCCTTGTAAGCGGGCAGTTCCTGCCCCAGGTGCAGGCCCACATCCGGATCACCGGAAACGTCTTCTACAGCCTGCCAGAAATACATCTGGGCGCTGTGGGGGGTTCGAAGCTGGTCGGTATAAACGTACGTCTCATCCACGCCAAGACGGCTGAAAATGGCATTGGTATCAATCCCTTTCTTTTTCATCGCCTCATAGATCAGGCGTAACATCACTCCCGCGTCACGAAGTTCCTGCATAAGATCCCGCTTTTTTATTGGTTTACTGCTACTTTGACCGACCGGACAATCGCCGGAGCTCGCCAGGTCAATGCCTGTTCTGGCCGGGTTTGCCAGACTTAACGGGCCTGAAAAAGCACCCTGTTAGACAATCGTCGTATATTAGAGCATATCAGGCCACAGACGCCGAGTTGTACCAAAATGTAAAAAAAAGCGGACCCTTTGCGACAAAGCTTTCTACTCAGGTAATGCCGGGATTGCTGGTCCGGGCCACCAAGGAGAACACCAATGTCAGAGACCCTCGTTTACCACAACACGCCACCCGCCTTGTTACCGATGTATGGCAGAACCCTGCTGCCAAAGCATAAGCAAACCGGCGGCGATATCAGCATCCCGGGTCTCTCGGCGAACCTGCTCGGTGTCGGTACCGCCGGCAAGAACCTGAAGCGCTACCAGCAGGTATGTGGTTTCACGGCGCACAGCCACCTGCCCGTTACCTGGCCTCACGTGTTGGCCTTTCCCCTGCATCTGAAGCTGCTGACCGAGAAAAGCTTTCCCCTGCCGCTGCTTGGCCTGGTACATCTGCGAAACACGATTACCCAGCACCGGCCAATCGGCACCGGGGAAAACCTGGATCTGCGAGTAAGCCTCGGCAATACCATGAAGAGTGGCCGAGGTGTGGAGTTTGATCTGATTACGGAGGCGCGCTCGGCGGGCAGACTGGTCTGGGAAGAAGCGAGTACAACGCTGTTCCGGCAACCGGATGGCGAGAGCCAATCTTCCGGCAAGAAGGCGCCGCCGGAGCTGGAACACTATCCGAACACAGAGAACCTGAAGGCACCTGAGTCCATTGGCCGGCAATACGCCCGTGTATCCGGTGACAGCAACCCGATTCACATGCATGCCCTGAGCGCCAGGGCATTCGGTTTTCCACGGGCGATCGCCCATGGCATGTGGACCAAAGCCCACGCACTGGCACTACTGGAGCAACAGGAAGGTTGGAAAAGCGGCGCTCTGAGCGTCAGCTGCCAGTTCAAGAAACCGCTGTTTCTGCCCGGCACAGCCCAGCTCAACTGGCAAACGGGAGAAAAGGGCTGGGACTACCAGGTATTGAACGCCAAAGGCGATGCGCCCCATTTGACCGGGCGCATCGACTGGCTCTAGGCCCGGGAGGACTCACCTTCCGGTGCACAGGAGGAACCCTGCGCGCCGGCAACGGGCAGAGTAAAGTAGAAACAGGCGCCACCATCTTCCGGGCGCTCGAAACCGATGTCGCCACCCTGGGCCTGTATCAGGGAGCGGCAGGTTGACAGACCAATCCCCATGCCCTCGTCCTTGGTTGTGAAGAACGGCAGGAACAGCTTCTCTTCGGCGTCTTCCGACAAGCCGACGCCATGATCACGCACCTGAATTCGCACACAGGTGTCACCCTGCACACTGGCACTCACCTCGACGGGCGCACTGGAATCAATGCTGCTGGTGGCCTCCAGGGCATTGCGAATCAGGTTGAGGGCTACCTGCTGCACCTGCACCGGGTCTGCCAGAACCTCCGGCATGTCCTCAGGCACCGACAGTTCAATAGCGCCCTTGTTGTTACGCATATCCACTTCGGCAAACTGCCGGGTATCTTCCAGCAACGCAGACACTGACAGTACTTCCTTGCCCGTCGCCGGCTTTTTCATGAACCGCCGGATTCGGCGGATAATCTCGCTGGCACGATGAGACTGGGCCTCGATCTTGTCCAGGGTTTCCTGAAGCAGGCCCATATCCGCCGTCTCTTTCGCCATCATGCGCTTGGCGACCCGAGCGTAGTTTGTAATCGCCGTCAGTGGCTGATTTACCTCATGGGCCACTCCGGCCGCCATTTCACCCATGGTCGTCAGGCGCGAGGTGTGGGCCAGCTGGTCACGCTGTTCCTGTACCAGATTACGGGCCTCTTCAAGGGCTTTTTCGCTGTCGAGCTCGGCTGTGATGTCGCGAAACACAACAACGGCTCCGTGCAACTCATCCCCGTCCAGCTTGGGGGTTGCGCGATACTCCGCGGGGAAGCCGGTTCCGTCCGCCCGGAGCATACGAATATCCCGCTGGCTCTCAGCAACGCCCTGCAGGCAGGTCGCTTTTACCGGCAGGCCCGCTGGATTTTCCGCCGCCGTCGCGAAATGGATATCAAAAAAATTGCGACCGATCAGGTCCTCTACCGGGCAGCCAATAATTTCTGCCGCCGCCGGATTGGCAAATTCAATCACACCATTCTCGTCAAGGCCGTAAATTCCCTCGCTGATGGAATTCAGGATCCGGGCCTGGTCACTCTGGAGCTCACGATTACGGGCCTGCAGCTCTCTTTCGAGGCGGATAACCGAAGCGTGGGTTTTCACCCGGGCAATCACTTCCTGGGACTGGAACGGCTTGGAAATATAGTCAGCACCACCAAGGGAAAAACCTTTCACCTTGGCCTGCAGATCATCCAGTGCGGACAGGAATACAACGGCGCAATCGGCGGTCTGGACATCCGCCTTAAGGCGCTCACAGACCTCATAACCGTCCATGTCCGGCATCATGATGTCCAGGAGGATCACTTCAGGCTGGTGGCGGTGGGCAAGGTCCAGAGCTTTCTCGCCTTCGTTGGCAATCAGCAGCCGGTAACCTTTGTCTTTCAGGGTCTCGTAGAGGACTTTGAGGTTCTGCGGATTGTCGTCCACAAGCAGAACCGTCACCTCCGAGTTCTCACTGACAGCTTCAGTCATAGTGTAAGGGCCGGTTAAAAAAGTAACCGTATGATGCCGACGGGATTACCGTGCGTCGATAAGGTCCTTTACGGACAGGACCATACGAACCAGATGTGCGAGGGAGTGGGTACCCATCTTGTGCATGACACGGGAGCGGTGAATCTCCACGGTACGCTGACTGATCTCCAGCTCAATGGCAATGACCTTATTGGCCTGACCGGCAATCATCCGGTCCATAATCTCGTGCTCTCTGGGAGTCAGGCTCTTGATACGGCGGATAATTTCCTGCTTTTCATCCAGCGACTTCCGCTGTTCCAGATCCTGTTTCAGCGCTGCTTCAATCTTGTCCAACAGAGCCTCTTCCCGATAGGGCTTCTGGATAAAATCCACCGCGCCTTCTTTCATCGCGTCCACCGCCATGGGCACGTCGCCATGACCGGTCACAAAGATGATCGGCAGGATCGAGTGCTTTTCGTTCAGCTTTTTCTGGAGTTCCATACCATCCATGCCGGGCATGCGAATATCCAGCACAATACAACCGGCCATCTTGTCGGAATAGTCCTTCAGGAAAGCATTGGCACTCTCATAGGTCTTGACCGGCTTGCCGTCGGATTTCAGCAGCAGCTCCAGGGAGTCGCGCACTGCTTCGTCGTCCTCTACCACGAATACGGTTTGCTGGGTATCAGTCATGGGTGTGTTCTCTCCTGTCCGTTTTCTTGTGATTGCCGGTCAGTGGATTGACGGGTCTTTATGGTCATCACGGGCATGTTCCTGACGCTCGTGTTCCCGCATTTTTTCAAGCCGTTGCTGGATAATGCCAAAAACGCTCTGCTTCGGGTACCTGCCTTTGTCATCTGCTTTTCCTGCCGGCTTGCCCAGAAGCAAGGTAATAGCCTCCTCTACCCGGGCAACCGCGTACACGGCAAACCGGCCCCCACGCACCGCCTGCACCACTTCGCTGTCCAGCATCAGATTCTGGACATTGGTGGCCGGCACGATCACGCCCTGGCTCCCGGACAGGCCACCCTTAAGCTGACAGGTGGTGAAAAAGCCTTCAACCTTTTCATTCACGCCACCTATGGGCTGAACCTCGCCAAACTGGTTTACCGACCCGGTAATCGCCAGGTCCTGACGCACCGGAATGCCCGACAGGGAAGAAACCAATGCACACAACTCTGCAAGGGAGGCACTGTCGCCATCCACCTCGCCGTAGTTCTGTTCGAAAGTCAGGCTGGCTGACAGGTGCATGGGGTCGTTAACCGCAAAATGGGAAGCCAGCCAGGAACTCAGAATCATCACGCCCTTGGAGTGAAGGTTCCCGCCCAGCTTCACATCCCGCTCGATATCCATCACCGCGCCATCTCCATAATAGCAGGTAGCGGTAACACGGTTGGAAAGGCCAAATTCAAACCCGCCCGTGGACAGCACCGACAGTGCATTCACCTGGCCGACACAGGTTCCTCCAGTAGTGACGAGGGTCGAGCCATCTCGGATGGAATCATAGAACTGGTCGCGGATCCGGCTGCTGCGATATTTGGCGCTTTCCAGCGCCCGCTCCACGTGAATGTCCTGGATCAGCCGCGCGCCGGCCTGCCGGGCCCAGAAATCCGATTCCCGCAACAGATTGGCGATATCGGCCGCATGCAGAGACAGACGGTCCTGATGCTCCGCCATACGCGCACTATGCTCGATGACCCGGGCGACCGCCTTATTGGTGCAGTGCAGCAACTTTTTCTCGTCGACCAGACTGGCGATGAACTTGGCATACAGCAACTGGCTGTCATCGGATCGATACATCTCGTTCTCGAAATCCGCCGTCACCCGAAACAGTTCGGCAAACTCGGAATCGTATTCCTGCAGCAGCATCCAGGTTTCGCGATCACCGAACAGGACAATCTTGACGTCCAGGGGAACCGACTCCGGTTCAATTGAGATAGTTCCGGATAGTGTCAGTTCCCGTTCGAGAGAATTTATCTGTATGGACTTAGAGCGCAGTGCACGCTTGAGGCCGTCCCACACAAACGGTTGCTCCAGCACCTTGATGGCATCCATCAGCAGGTAGCCACCGTTGGCCCGGTGCAGACTGCCCGGCCGGATCAGGGAGAAATCGGTGAACACGGTGCCCTTGTAGGTGACGTTCTCCACATACCCGAACAGGTTGTGGTAGGTGGGATTATCCTCAACCACCATCGGCACCTCGTTGGTTTTCTGGTGCACCAGCACGTTCACCAGGTATCGGCGGGGCATTTTCTTGTCGAGAGAGGCATAGGCAATGGCTGCCTGCTCCTCGTTATCGTCCAGGAAGATCTCAAGATTCTCCACCAGATCTGCCCTGACGGCCTCGAAATAAGCGACCACTTCAGGAAGATCCTTGTACTTCTCGATCAATTCATCGATCTGGTGCCCCGAGATACTCTCCAGGGTCTCCTGATTCAACGCCTGCTGCTTGTCCGCATACTCCTGCTCCCAGTCCGCCAGTTTCCGAAGCGCCTGCCGGAGCTTTTTCTCAAGTTTGTTGATCACCTCTTCAAACTTGTCCCGCTGTTCCTGTGTCAGCGCCTGAAAAGTCTCGGCGGTATGGGGTTCGTCACCGTTCATGGCGACCAGCCGATAGCCACCCGGCGTGGTCACCGTCAGGCTGACTTTTTTGCGCTTGGCCTGGGCGGCCACTTTTTCCAGCTCATCTTCCTGCTTCTTGCCATACTCGTTCTTCAGCTGTTCCGAGCGTTCCAGGAAGCTGTCGCTATCAAAGGTCTGGGGAATCACCTTCACCAGGCGACTCATCAGCTTTTCCATATCCTGCTTGAGCTGGGTTCCCTTGCCGGCGGGCAACTGCAATAACTTCGGGATGCGGGGCTCCTCGAAGTTGGCCACGTAGCACCAGTCGTGGCTCTGCTGATCGGTGTCCACATGGTGCTCCAGGTAGCGCAGCATCATGGTGCGCTTACCCAGGCCATTACGGCCAACGGCATAGACGTTGTAACCGCCATGGGGCATTGCCAGGGCAAAACGCACCGCTTCCTGGGCGCGGTTCTGGCCCACGATTTCAGCCAGGGGCTCCAGTTGCTTGGTGGTTTTGAACGGCAGATCTTTCAGAACACAGGCTTTGTAAAGCTGGTGCAGAGGCAGTGACTTCAAGGTTTGGTCCTGTAACGGTTAACACATTGGCCGGTCATTGTAGATTCTGCGGTCGGCCCTGTCGCGTGCAGCGAGCAGATTTCTGGAGTCGCGCACAGTGGCCACAAATTTGCCACACAGTTCACAGTTTTGCCGGCGTTCATTTTTCAGACAGTAGTTCCGGAACTACACTTCATCTCCCGGCCCGGGTCTGGAAACCTTACGGTCGGATAACAAAAAAGACAATGCATGCAACGGATGCCAGCGTATGACCAACGATTCCGCAGATCGCAGAATCAAGGATCGTTATCCCGCTTCCTGCTTGAAGGTTCAGCTTCGGGAGCGTGGCTTTTTTGGCCGCGGCAAGCCCGCCACTCCGGTTACCTGCCTGGATCTTAACCGTTACGGCATGGCCGTACTCTGCCCCAGACCTGTTGAGCCTGGTGCCCGCCTGTTCATGGATTTTGATGGCAAATACATCAGTGAATCGCGGGTTTGCGCCCGGGTGGTGGGTTGCCAGCCTTACCAGACAGGCTACCGTGTAAGCGTGCAGTTCAGCTATTGCCTGGACAAGAAGGGGTATTCACGAACTGTCGACAATGCCCTGTCGCGTATTGAAGGCTTCTACAACCGGTTTGCCAGCTGAGCCGGCCGCACAGGCTCACACCAGGCCGGCGTCAAGGCTGGCCGCCACATACATTCCCAGCTCCCGGCACTGCTCTTCAAACTCATCCCGATACTCGCCCCGGCAGATCAGGGGCTCCTGGATCAGTTTCCAGCGTAGCCCCGTGGTAATGCTTTCAATCGCCCGGTTGGTGCCCGTGCCATCATGGCCGGCGCGGATATAGTAGGCAAAGGGCAACCCCTGGGTTTTCTCAAGGCAGGGATAGTAGCTGCGGTCGAAGAAGTCCTTTAAGGCACCACTCATATACCCGAGATTCTCAGTGGTGCCCAGAATGATGGCATCACAGGCGAGAACGTCCTCAGGGCCCGCGTCCAGCGGTGCCAGAACCTTCACTTCAACACTTTCGATGTCTTCGTGGCGGGCACCCAGCTCGACCGCTTCCCGAAGCTTGAGAGTATTCGGGGAAGGGGCGTGGGCAACGATCAGTAATCTCTTTTTTGCTTCCATAACGCTTCCGGCGTGTGGTTGTAAAACAAAGAAAGGCACAACGAACACAGATGCTCATTTTGTGAGCAGTACAGAGATCAAAATAGGCGATCTGTTACGAGCACTTTCAAACAATCTGAACCGATACCCCACAAAGACTTCCGCTTACCATGATTAAACCGAATAGGAGGGGAAGTCGATGCGTAACCTTAAACCTGAAAAGCTACATGAATTCTATCGTCGAATGAAATACAGAAGCTGGATCAAAAGGCAGTTGCAGCAGGCTGGAGGCGCCGAATACCTCAGGCGGCTGGAGATTGACATTGGCGCCGAGCCGGGCCACTTCAGGAAGGAACTGGAAGAAGGCCTGATATCTGGAAAGAAATTCGGAAGTATCAATGGTGCGACAGGCCGGAGTTTAGGCCTGCCGCCCATACGAGCTTATCTAAGCAAGGTTTAAAGCAACTCGCCGCTTGCTTCTGCCGGCTCTTCTTTAACGTCTTTCTTTGCCTCAGGCTTGGGCATCAGTTTGTCCCGAACCTTGGCTTCGATCTCATTGGCAATGTCCATGTTCTCTTCCAGGAACTTGCAGGCATTCGCCTTGCCCTGGCCGATCTTGTCGCCATTGTAGGCATACCAGGCTCCGGACTTGTCGACAAAGCCTTCCTTTACGCCCATATCCAGGACTTCGGCCATGTGGTAGATGCCCTTGCCGTACATGATCTGGAACTCGGCCTGCTTGAACGGCGGGGACACCTTGTTCTTGACCACTTTAACGCGGGTTTCGTTACCGACCACTTCGTCGCCGTCTTTGACTGAACCGATACGACGGATATCCAGGCGGACAGAGGAATAGAATTTCAGGGCGTTACCGCCGGTCGTGGTCTCGGGCGAGCCGAACATAACACCGATCTTCATGCGGATCTGGTTGATGAAAATCATCAGGCAGTTGGCGTGTTTGACGTTACCCGTCAACTTGCGCAGTGCCTGGGACATCAGTCGCGCCTGCAAACCGACGTGGCTGTCGCCCATTTCACCTTCGATCTCCGCTTTCGGCGTCAGGGCCGCTACGGAGTCGACTATGATCACATCAACCGCATTGGAGCGAACCAGCATATCGGCGATTTCCAGGGCCTGCTCGCCGGTATCCGGCTGGGAGACCAGTAACTCGTCGACATTGACGCCCAGCTTTTCCGCGTAGATCGGGTCCAGAGCATGCTCGGCGTCCACGAAGGCACAGGTTTTACCTGCCTTTTGGGCCTCGGCAATCACCTGCAGGGTCAATGTGGTTTTACCGGAACTTTCCGGGCCATAGATAAATGAGCACATGAAAGAACCGCTGATTTTGGTACAGGATTCTACTCAGTCTCGACGCTACTCACCTCTTTTTCAAATTCCCGCCAAATCCAGTTGTCAAAATTCAAAAAACGAACCAAAGTGTCCTGTATAGTTTCGTGCATGCAGAAAACTACTTTAAGTGATTTCCGTTCATCATAATGATAGGATGCACAAAAGTCAAGACTTACGGACACTTTTATGAAAATCGGGTACGCACGGGTATCAACAGCTGATCAAGATTTATCCAGCCAGGTTGAAAAACTTGAAGCCGCTGGCTGCGAGAGAATTTGGGAAGCGAAGCTTTCTGGAGTCTCCGATGAACATGAGTCCAAGTTGAACGAGGCAATCAACTTTGTACGAGATGGTGATGTCTTGCTTGTGACACGACTAGACCGGCTTGGGAGATCGTTAGCGAAGATCCTCAAGGCCATCGAATCAATCCACGCGAAGGGAGCAACAATCAAAACGTTGGACGGAACTCTCGACACTTCGAACACCAGCCCTCTTGCGAGAGCAATGATCAATCTGTGCGGTACGTTTGCCCAACTCGAACGGGATCTCATCCTTGATCGGACCAGCGAGGGACGGGAACGAGCCAAAGCGAAAGGCACGCACATGGGTCGCCCTCCTGCTCTTAGCGAGAAAGAAATCAAGGATATTTACCTGAGGCTAGACAACGGAGAATCAATTGCCTCAGTAGCGAGGCGCTACAAAGTGTCTCGACCAACGATCACCAGATACCGCGACAAAAGAACCAAGGGCCTAGAATGAGTCAGAAGAAAGCAGCCGAAAACATTGACCTCTTCGAGGGTTGGATAGGGAGACAAACTAACGCTGATTTCAAAAATCTCGTGCGGCGTGGGCAACTAAATCGCCAGGAAGTTGCGAATGCAGTTGGTTTTTCAAAGAGCGTTCTCCGACAAAATCCAGCTGTTAAGGCCCGTTTAGCGCAACTCGAAGATGACCTTCGGCCAATCGGAATTTTGCCCGAAAAAACAGAGCAGCGAGTTCAGCAAGAGAAAGAGAATAAACCCAAAAAATATGACGGTGAGGCCAGCCGACGCTCTTACGACAAGAGACGACTGCAAGAGCTAGAAGCTCAGAATCTTGAGCTAAAAGTCAAACTCAAGCGATATGAAGAACTGTCCGAAGTGTTGACCGAGATGGGGATTGAGTTTTGACAAGACCGGTGACAAGAAAAGCATTAACCAGGATCACCAAAGTTCGTTTCGCGAATAACGAACGCACAATATTCGGCGGTGTACTGCTCAAAGATGCAATCAATCTAAAGTCTGCCAAGGTTATTGTACAAGTCGATGTTCCAACTCAGTCGTTACCTGTCGAGGCTGCTGTTGGGCAAGTATGGGAGCTGGATGGCCCATGCACCGAGGAGATTATCGAAAACAACGGATATAAGATTCGACAAGCAGTTTGGCGCAATCCAACTGTTTGTGAATTGAAGATGCCAGCAACAGATGAAAGCTTGATTCAGTTTTTAGCCGATGACCCGGATTTTCGGGGTATCGGCAGCGTCAAAGCACGCAAACTCGTTCAAGCGCTGGGAAACGATCTCGTTCGCCTCGCTACAAGCGGTGATCGAGAAGCCTTCAGAAAGCATCTGACGAATGAGTCAATCGACGCCTTGATCGATGGCTTTCAAAAGTACAAAAACCTCCGACACGCGCAATTTTTAAGCAATCATGGCATTCCACTGTCAGTTCAACACAGGCTGTTCAAAGCACACGGTGAAAGTGCTGTCGAGGAAATAAAGCGCAACCCATACTCTCTACTCACGTTCGGCCTACCCTTTGAAAAGACAGAGAAGATCGCGAGCCAGTTTGGAATTGCGACTGATGACCCCAGACGTTTTGCAGCTGCGACAGAGCAAGCTTTGATCAAGCACTGCCGACTTGGACACACATTCGCAGCACCCTCTGACCTCAAGCGTCGTATCGGAAGCATACTTTCTACTTCGAATGATTCTGTGATCGCCCGAGCCCTAGAGGCAGGAAAGAAAGCAAAGTTCATCACCTATGATCGAAAGAAAGACCAATACCATAACACTGCTCTACACGTCATGGAGCGCGTTGTCGCTAAGCGTTTGCGCAAAATCGGGTCAGCCAAAGTAGACCTATCAGATAAAGAATATGACCTGATCACAAAGTCAGCGATGGCTTTGCCATTCCCCATCGCCGAGCGGCAGTTAGAGGCAGTAGAAATGTCTCTATCGCATGGACTGAGCTGTGTGATCGGTGGTGCTGGCACCGGAAAAACAACGGTTCTCAGAACTACAATCGAGTGCTACCGCGCATTGAACTACAACATTTATGCGATGGCTCTTAGTGGCCGAGCGGCGACACGGCTGCACGAGAGCATTGGCATTGAAACGATGACAATTGCAGGTTTTCTTCGCAATGTTGAGGTTGACGATAAACCGACCCTGATCGTCATCGATGAAGCCTCAATGCTCGATCTGCCAACGCTTTACCAGATCATTATTAAAACAACAGCATCGATCAGACTGCTTCTGGTGGGAGACCCTCATCAATTGCCGCCTATTGGCGCTGGGCTGCCGCTTCAAGACATTATCAATTCAGGAGCCTGCCCTGTCGTTGAGCTTGATATTGTTCAGCGTCAAGACGAAACCACGGGCATACCCGATTACTCACTAGCAATACGCAACGGAGAATTACCGCTTGAGCTGACAGTCGGACGAATATACTTTCATGAAGCGGCGAGCCGCGAAGACATCATAGAATCTTGCACTGAACTGTTGGCCCAATCCCCGCGTGACAGCAAAGTTGTTGCCCCAACGAAAGCCCTCACCAAACTCATAAATAATTCGTGCCAAGAAGCCGTAAATCCGAACGGAAGCCAACTAATGCCTGAGATTTGGGGTGACCTGTGGAGCACAGAATATCGCGTTGGGGACCCAATTATGTGCCTGACTAATGACTATGAGAATGACTTGCAGAATGGAAGCTTGGGAAGACTGTTATCGGCAGATCAGGAAGCTGAAGACCATCTAGGATTAATCAAGATGGACGACAAAACAGAAGTTCTGACTTTGACCAAAGCCTTGCTAGACAACATTCAGCTCGGCTATGCGATGACACTCCACAAAACGCAGGGGTCTCAAGTTCCAAAGGTGATTATTGCCCTCGACAACTCACCCTTGGTGGACCGCTCTTGGATCTACACGGCGATCACACGAGCTGAGCAAGAAGTTCATATAATCGGCTCAAAATCAGTTATGAGGTCTGCTGTCATAAGAAACAGCGCACATCACAGTCGAATGTCCTACCTTACGGACCTACTTACTGAGAGCGCCCACGCCCACCAAAAAGCAGAAGAAGCCGAATGCGTCGTGTAGTTTACGTTGATCTTGATGATACGTGATTGTGAAACCATAGTTTGGCCGCCAATTGTCACCATAAATTGGCCGCTCTGCTTTCAAAGCGGACCTTTTCAGGTGGCCAGAGTGGCTCAGGCTAAACAAAAGCGAACGTTGGAGTCAGGGTTTTCCTCCAGAGCCTCTACGCTAATCACAGCAATTTCGTTCAGTATGGTTAGCTGAGCAAATTGCAGACGCTGAACGATTTCATGGCAGAGATAGCCATGCTCGGCTAAGCTATTGTTTTAACGATTTATGTGCAGCGCGATTGATGGTGCGAAGTCAGTAATAATGAGGCAGTCAAATTTCTGCAATGGTAAAGCGCGTTGCCCAACCGCTGTTATGTGTAGGAGCAAGGAAGCATGAATCAATTTACTCTCTTTACCCTGTCGGGGCCGTTGGTGGGTGTTATTGGCTGGTTTCTGAGCGTTCATTGGCTGCTGTGGCTAGGTGTCGTTCTTGCCGCCATAAATCTGGTCATTAATCTTGCCTCGGGCGCTATGAAGCTGCCAATTTTACCTGCCGTGTTCATGTTGGTTGCCGCTGTGCTTCTCAGTCCCTGGTATCTCGGCGTTGGCGTTGGTTTGCTTGTCTGGACAGTTCTAGAAGGTGCTGGTGAGCTGTTCAGACCAAGAGCCTTGGGGGAGAAATGAGAGATCACATAACCAGTTGTTGTAGCTCGTTCCGGGCCTCCGGCCCTACACCGGACGCCCCTTTCGCTGCGCTACATGAGCGCCGCTAAACATTCGTTAAGGTTTCGTAGGTGTGAGTAAAACCCAGTCACTAGTTTCCGGCGAAAGCTTTACCTACGAGCTTTTATGGTCATGTTGTACGCGGCAAATGGCTGTAGCCAGGAGTGGCGAACAAGGTAGCCACTACTTCTACCTTACAGCCATGACAATGGCGTACTTTACCTTTGAAGCATATGTGAATCATGCACTTAGGTGTGTTGCCCCTGAGATTTTCGAGAATGAGAAGACGCATTTTTCAAAAGGTGAGTATTCAGGAACGCCGGGTAAATTGAAGAAGCTTTGTGAGCTGGGAGGATTCGACCTGCCGGACACCTCGCGGAGGCCATATCAGAGTATTAGGTTGCTCCAGAATCTCAGGGATGTCGTTGTTCACGGAAAAACGCATACTTTTGAGTCTCGTGTTAAACATTTAATCTGTGAGAATCCATCAGTTGTCGAATCCAAGTTCGACAAGTTTGTTTCGGCGAAGCAAGCAACAATATACTTGGACGACACTCAGGCATTTATTCGGTGGCTCAACTCCAAGCTACGAGCCTCGTTTTTTGACTGCGGACTTTTGGTGTCGCCTCTTTCTGGATTTCATGGACACTCAAACGCAGAATATGTCGAAGAAACTTAACAATCACAGGCAAGGCTACGGCAGTGCGGCTTCGCCTTCATTTAGTAGCCGCGCGTGCTGTTGGCGTTAAAATTCTTCCGGAGATATCGATGAAGAGTCTATTTCTAATACCCCTCGTGCTCTTAATTACCGGGTGTGCGACAACGAAAATGCAAACGCACATCGATCCTGAGCACAGAGATCGTACCTACTCGAAAATATTAGTTGATGCGCCAAATGCGAACTTTGAATTCAAAAACTTAATGATCACCGAGCTGTGCAGTGGTCTGAGGGAAAGGTCAGTCGAGTGCATAACCAAGGATGAATTGTTCCCTCCTACCAGAGAATACTCGGAGCCTCGAATTTTCGAAATTATTGATCAGAATGCTGTCGATGGTTGGCTAATTGTTGGAATAGGATCGGGTGCGACCAACAGCCAGTATATGGGGTCACAAACGTTTGGATCTGCGACTGTTTACGGCAATACGGTTTCGGGCAGTGCGAACTCCATGGCGCTGTACTCCTTCAGTCGTCAGCAAGGTTACTCGATAACCATGTTTGATATGGAGACGAAGCATAAAGCTTTCATCATGGAGGCCAGTACATCTGCATCCGGGCTAGCTAACATAACCAACTCTGTTTTCGCAGAGAGTTTGGCAAACAAAATAATTAATGAGATGTCCGCTGCCGGTTTCATCGAGTAGCGGATTTTAACAAGGCCAGGCACGGCGACGGCTACTACATTGCGGCTTCGCCTCCATTCCGTAGCCGCGCATGCTGGCTGGCGTTAGAAGGATAGGCGCCAATGTCTGAGTTGGCCTTTTGAAGTGGAGGGAAGATGAAAGAAGGGATCTCTAGATTTGATGATTTTTGGGCGCTCCACGTGAATGGGTATATTTTCCTGCTCTCGGGCAAAGATTTTTCTGAAGCTACCCAAACCGCCAAGAAAAAGTGCGGAGAGACGGTGTGGGCGCAATTTCTCGTGGCAGTTTCGAGCTTTTCAAGACTGTCGGATGCGAAGCGCCATGCCAGCATTGAACGTGACACAGTTAAAGCCATTCAAAACTTCTTTCAACAGAATCCAAGATCGATCCCGCAATACAAGTTCGTGGGCAAAGAGGCTGTAACCGTCGCATCCACATTCATCGAGGCTTGCACCACATGTCCCGCATCCAAGGGCTTGTTTACATGGGAAGAAATCCAGATCGATGGTAAAAACCAATGGATTCTCCGCGAATATTATTCTCAAAGCCTTGTTGAGCGCTTAAGCAACAAAAAAAGATTAGCGAAGACGGTGCCTATCACTCCATCGAAGATTGAAGAGCTGAATGGTAACTCAACTGATTTCACAATCCGCGTAGCTGGGGATTGGCTCCGGATATGTCACGAAGGAGTTCGTGCCCCATGAGTAATCGCGTCACTCGGGAGGACCTAAACACTTCTAACCAGGCCATGCACCGGATGCCAAACCCTCCGCTTCGCTGCGGTTTTGTCACCGGTGATGGCGGGCGTTAGGAGGTTGGTCGTGCTTTACAGCTTTGAGTTCGCAAAGAGGCTCATCGAGGCAGCCGAATCGACGTTCCACAACGGTTTCGAAATGGACGAGGCTGGTCGAACGGTTTTGTACTTGAGCTGTTTGTCATGTGAAATCAGTTTAAAGGCACTTCTCGAACGCACCGGGTATACATCGAAGGAGTTAAAGAAGCTATCCCATGATCTCTCTGCATTACTCACGGAGGTTAGCTCTTGCACTTTGATCTCTTCTGGGAAGGCATCTACCCTGCGATCAAAAATGGCAATGCCAGACACGGGAAATGGCACAATCGGAACATTGCTTGAATCAGAGTTGTCGGGTGGTTCCGTTTACCCAAATGAAATACGGTATGGGGATACAGTTCGGCACTATCCCCCAGAGGCAATGCTGAACTGTGCAAAAGTTGTGAACGATTGGTGCATTCAACACGATGGAAGGCTTGTCCGCATGGGAGCGTCCCAGTAATTTGGGGTACTGGGCTGCCATTACTCCTCAATAAGAGGCAAAGGAGCAGAAATGGGATTTCGAATAATTTTAGTCGTATTTTTTTCGTTAATATTAGTTGGTTGTGGCGTAAACAAATCAATGGTGTCCCAAGAAGCCGATGGGCCGAAAGATTTATTCGTGAACTTGCAGGCAGATCCTCTCCTTATCAGTATTGAATTAAGGATGATTCTGGAGTCGAAAGGATATCGGGTAGCTTTAAGCACAGAAGAGACTGGGAGAGCTGTTGTAGAGAATACTAACAGTGGGAGTATTGTTCATAAAAATGTGAGTCAGTCTAATTACCGATATGAACTCATTCTCGCGTACCAGCCAATACAAGAAAGAATCCAATTAATTGCAGCTTCTATTCGCGATAGAAAAGAAAATAAAGTACTGGGGACTTATCGATGGAGTTGGGACAGATTACTACCAGCGCCAACAATAGAGGGCGCTATTGAAAAAATTGATCAGAACCTTTTGTCAAAAGTTTTTGTGCAGTGAAGTTTACTCCTAACAAAAACAGTCACGGCGACGGCTACTACATTGCGGCTTCGCCTTCATTCCGCAGCCGCGCGTGCTGTTGGCGTTATTCCGAAATCTGAATGTCCGCTTTGCGACCTCAGCGTGCTTAAGCTCACGGAATTACGCCCACAAAAAAGGTCCGCTTTTTATCAAAAGCCGGCTAGGTGAGATGGTCCACTTTTATCAAAGAGCGGCCAATGCTGCTCAACTATGACACCATAGTTTGGCCAAAGCGGCCAATCTATGGTCGCAATACTATACGCTGTGCGACTTCAGGAGTGCCTTTGAAGAGGCGACCAAAGACAATCCGTCGATTCAGCTCAATTGACGTGAAAACGGCGCAAAGGAACACTTTAAAAGAGCTATTGCGGTCACTGAGAACATGCATTACATGCTTTCAGTAACCTCCTTTTTACGTTCCTTAAGGAGCCCAATTCTTTCTTCAAGCGCATCGATTTCGTCTTCAATCGTCTGTAAATGCGCGGCACCCTCCGTCGCGACTCGCGCAAGCGACACGTAATATTTAAAAGTTGTCCCCGAGTCATTGTGACCTGCGAAGCCAATCAACGCCCTTTCAATGCTGTCTTCGTCGATCTTTTTACGATCTCCACTCGCTTTTACAAGTAGCCGTTCTTCCAGATATTTAAGACAGGCAAACCGATAAATTGCATATCGACGGAGATCATGGGGAGTTATGCCTGGATCACAGCGACTGACCATTTTCGACAAGTTGCCTGGCGTCATTTTCGTGCCATTCTCGGTCACGAACACAGAATCTGGATCGGCTTTGGTTTGATCAACGATATCTTGCCGTTCTTCCATAATGTACTGATTTGTCGCGTTAATCAGCTCAGCAGTCACTGATATCGTACGGGGCGAACTGTTTTTCGTGCCGAGAGTGATTGGCACTTCGACGCGCTTTTTGTAACTGCCCTTCTGAGGCCCAGGAACGCAACTCTTTTGCAGACTAACCACCTCTCGACGCCTTAAACCGCCCTCACTAGCCCAGCGCAGCATCAGCTCATTCCTACGCTGATGAATCATGATTGCATCGTCAGCGTCTTTTCGACGGATGTTTTCGGTTCGATTACGAACGCTCGCCATCAACTCACCAACCTGCTGCTTGGTAATTAGCCTTGGGTTTCCTCTGCTCGGGACTTTTAGCAAAAAAGGGACGGCATAGTCCGTGCCGTTTCTGGAGTTTGCCTTCGGAGCATTCACTTCGATCTGATAGATCTGGTCAGGCTTATAGAAATCTCTCCACCCAACAATGGTCGGTCTGTAAAACGCTTTCTTCTGCGCCCACCAATAAAACTGTATTACCGCCTGCAATTTGGAATTGACTGTCCCAGGCAAAACACGCTCGGATTCTGCATCGCGAAACTCGATAATGTCATCGTGAATAGCCTCTTCAGCATCAATGCTTCGTTCTTCCAGAAACGACAGCCAATGCACGAGACGACCGGCAAGGTCAGATATGTAACTTTCCTTCCATCCATCAGTCGTGAGCGAAATGAGCCAATGCGTTGGAACCTGCATTAAAGCGCCATTCTGAGCGATGACGACTGGGTGTTGGTGCTCAGTCCATACAACCCTAGCCATCACTCTCCGCCTTCCATTAGCTTCGACACCTTCACCTCGTCTCGATATTGCGCTTGTTCAACACCCAACCTTCTTCGGAATTTTTCGTTTTCTTTCATCAAGTCCCAGACATCTGTCGCAAGCCGTCTCAATGTCGCCTCAAGCTCCGCGTTTCTGCGCTTCAGCTGCTCAACCTCTGTCTGTTTCGCTGGGTCCAGTTCAGCAATTGCCTTATACACCTGGATTGCATCTTTGATAGCTTGGTCAAGCCTTGGCCTTAACTTACCGCCTTTTTTGATCAGCTTGTTTGTTTTGTGAACCCCGGCGAAATGCGTGAACCAGTTAAGAGAAAACGCGCCTTTGGGTGGCAACTTGAAGCTAGCTTGCTTCGTTTCACAATACTCTTCGATGACCTCGATCTTGTTAGTGATCAGGGTGCTCGCATCCAGCTTGGACTCAGAAGAATCGCTCTTTTTTTGAGTCTCACTCGGTTTAGGCATCAGCTTTCTCCAGGAACTTCTTCATGATTGCGCTGTGCGCGGCATCAATAATGATTTCAGGATCTTGCGGACGACTGAATGAGCAGAGGTTTGCGCAGCCCTGGCAACTGCCTTGAACCGCTGATGAGCGCTGAACCTCGCCATTCTCGAAGCAAGCAGAACGTTCTTTGTATGCTGGCGACTCTCCAAAGCAAAGACCATCCGGAACGTGATTAAAAACGATGCCGACCTCGTTGACACGCTTTATAAGCCTTTTAAAGCGTCTTTCATCCTCAACCTCACCCTCGGACAGCAGTTTGCTTAAATCTTCTTGTAGGGCGTTTGAGAGGCCCTCAGGATGCAAAGCAAGGTGCGCCACCTTCTCTGCACGGACTTCATCAAATGCCAAGCGCCAATCTGGGTCGGTCAAATACTGCTGGGTCATCTGAAATCCACTGTGACGAAGGTAATGCGAGAGAGTGGGCAAATCCCCCGCGTCCCAACGGAAAAAATAGGTCATCGCGAAGAAACGTCGGAACTGGTGCTCGCTCCAGACCCATTTATTTTCTTCATCGGTATCCATCACGAGGTCTGCGAATTCATTGAACTGGCCATCCTGCCAGTAATTGACCTCTCCTCCTCGGAAAGTCGGCATCCGCAAAAGCGACTGATCATCCTCTGATCTGATCGATTCAGTGAGCCTCTCAAGGATGTGGACTGCCTTTTGAACCAACTTTATGGTCGGAAAGACTTGGTAGTTTTGGAGGACCTTAGCGCTGTATAGCTTTATCCAGTGTCCGTTTTTCGAATCAAAGCAACATCCGGCTTGCAAGGACTCGATCTCGACTTGTCGTCGTGCGGTAAAGCAATAAATGACCGCAAGGCAGGCGGTGGGCAGATACCGATGCAACACCTTGTTAAGGCTATATCCTTCAGTGGGCACCCAACCCTGGTTTAAGAGCCGCGAAACCGATGCTTTCGAGACGCCAAGCTCGTCAGCGATATTCTGATAGTTAAGACCCTCACTGCAAAGACGCTCCATCTCTTCCACTTGCTCTGGACTGATCGTTCGTCGTTGCGAGAAACCTTCGTTACTCGGCTCACGGTCCCATGCGACGATGTTATACGGCGCTCCAGGTTTGTTCTCTAGCTCTGTCAATGGGTTATCTCGAAACCACCACACCATTCTCCCAGAAGCGTAGGTCCATCGACTTTCCTCGGAGCCACCACGGTTATTTCCCTCAAAAAACGCCCGTTGTTGCTCTATTGCCCTGTCTCTGTATTCAAGCAAAGGATCAGCATAATCAACTACCCATCGGATCGCCCGATCCATAAACTCGAAGAACACGGGCTGTGGAATGTTTTTGGTCCGACCACCATCCTCACCCCATTTCTTTGCAAGCTTGTTCGGATCAAAGCTTGATAGCGCGACTGATGGACGGTGCTGTTCAGGAATAATGTCTCTGAAAATCTCAAGGATTCGAAAGAACTTCTTAATCGCAGTCAGTTCTTTTCGAATCGTATCCTTTTTTCTCTTTTTTGGCTTTTTGTCGCACTCTTGCTTCAGATACTTCTTCTGCGAAGCCTTGATGTAGAATCCGTGTTTCTCTCTGAATTTAGTCAGCAATACAGGGTATTCACTACTCAGCAAGCGGTCGCTGACACCCAGGTTCTCAGCAATCAGGGCAACTTTCAGGTCCGGCTTGGTAGCGCTCCGCTGAATTTCGAATTTTGATGGGTCAGTAATCGACTCCAAATACTCAGTGAGTCTTACTTGAACATTCAGACGTTGTGCTAACGAATACCTAAATTCGTTTATCAATTCTTGCTGCACTGCATCGTTGATGCTGCTCAACGCGTGAATATCATATTTGTATCTGAGCAAACGCAGGAAGTTGATAACGAAAGCTGCGTTATCAATGAGGCCTTCAGGCCCAACTTTCCCGATTGTTTTGACCAAACTCGTTCCCATGATTGAAAGAGCGAGCTTCACGGATTCAACCAAAGCGGAATCTTCGCTCAATAAAAAATTCGGCGCGATTGGCACTGAAAACGAGATGCCTTTTCCGTCTTTCGGCGCGTCTTTAATCATCCATTTCAGGTCTGGATATTCCGTTCCTGGTGCCAAAAATGAGGGCTTGTAACTTTCCAAGGCTGCAAGTTCTTGATCCTCAGTTCCCTGGAAGTGTGATTGATACTGAGACAAATCGATAACTGCTCCCATCAGTCAACCTCCTCCGTCACATCAATGGTGGGTATAATTTGCTCATACGGATTCGGTCGATTCCTCACTTCTTCCTGAGCATTTCTCAATAATGTCGAGTGTTGTGGCGCACTGGAGAGTCTTTCCAACATCATGTTCGTGTAGAGATACCAGAGCGACCACGGTTCAAATTCATCTTCAGACAAGTTCTTCCGTGCCCTCTCGACTACTGAATGCCACTGGAGCAGAGAAACGATGTTTGATTGTGATAAAACGAAAATATCTCTCCGTTGCTCACAGCCCACACACTTATCGACTCTATCGCAAACCTCTCCTTCGGCTGTGCCCGGCTGGACACCTGCCTTGGGGTCAGCACATTGCAGGCCACCAAAATGATTTTCCAGGATTACCTTCTTGCGCTCTTCATAAGACTCTTTGTCGATACCAACTTTGTCTGCATAGTCCTCAATATCAATCGTTAACAGTGCTTCGAACCACTCCAAAAACTGACGGATATTTGAGGTTCGACGCAGCATCTCAGGCAGGTGGGACACGTATTTTCGGGCCATGTCATAAGTTTTGTGACGCCCTTTTCTCCCAACAGACGTCGCATCACCCGTGAGCAGCCCTTCGAGAAGCAAGACAGACCCGCGAATTGCTTTTAAGGGGCTTGACCACTTGCCGTTACTTGCCGAACGACAGATCTCATGAAACTTTGAATTTAGGGTGGCAGGATGAATCCGCGTTGGTCTGCGGAAACCCTCAGCATTGTTTGCGTGGGTGTTGTTTTTATAATCCCCGAGGAACAAAAAGCTTTGATCCTCGGCACGCACCAAAGTAAGCATGGGCTCAGTGATCCTAAGCAGATGCCTGAAGACATCCACGACAGACAGCGAACCTGGCGTTACAGGACTATCATCAGTCCGATGGGAGACGAGTTCGGATTCGGGCTCTTCACCTGATCGATACTTATACCAAGACAAAACATAAGCCTGGGCATCTTCTTCATAGCGCAGAGCGCCACGAAGCAAGTTAGAGATACTGTCGGGGTTCCCGGCTACTTCAATAGTGATAAAAGCATGCGCAGCTGCGAGAACAAGTGAATCGTTACCGATGTAGCTTCGCAGTTCATGACGGGTCACATCCGAATGATGCACTCGCATGAAAAACGCACTGTAATTTTGAGGCGTTTGACCGTCTTGTTCTCTCGGCCACAGATGGTTCCAGTATGTGATAATGTAAACAACGAAGATGGGTAGCGGGTTCTCACCAAGCAAGAACTTGTAGGCTTTACCGAGATCCTTAGCGAAAAGGTCATCCGAGTTATCGAAGAGCCGATGAAGCTGCTCGACCTTTCGCTTGATTTCTGGATTGGACGCCCAAATCGACGCTTGAGCAACCTTATTCATGTGATCGACAATAATTTCAGCACAAGTGCGCTTAACAAGTTCTATACGTCTCGCAAGAACCGTTGCTGCCGACGAATATAAATCAGTATCTTTGTTCTGCTTGCCCTCTTCCGCTTCAAGCACAACATTTGAAACGAGAGTCCTGATAGCCTCTCTCTCTTCGTCATCAAGCTCTAGGGACTCTTCAACAAAGTCGAGTCCGTTCCCGATCAAAGCCTCTAAATCAATCGATTTATCAATCGTAACGTCCAGAAAAGTGCTGCCCTGACCGACTTCATGCTCCACTTTCCAGCCATATAGCCGCATTCCCGCTGGCACCAATCCCTTGTTTTCTGCTATTTCAAAGAAGCGGTTAGCGCCCCAAACAGCGTTCTGTCGGGTACGGTTTCCAATATCTCGCTTCATTAAAAACCCGCGATAGTCGGCGATGAAGGAATACCAATGGATTGACACATCCAAGGGTGGTGTACTGCGCCAGTTGTGTCTTGAAAGCCATCGTCTTAAGTCTTCAGCGCTTTTTGCTTCGGAAAAGAAATCGAGAATTCCTTTGATTTGAAACCACGCCGTTCTCTCAGTGTCGGGTCTTGCATCCGCGTACTCACTTCTATAACCCAACGCAAACTCGGTCAGGAAATGTTCACCGAAAGGCTCAACCCATTGTGAGAAATCTCGGACTGTATGTTTCGTTATCTCTACAAACAAAATCGATCACCATTATCGCAGTTAGGTGAGGGTCAAGGGGTTGGTGCGGCCCGCAGCCGCTCAGCGGCGAGGACTCGGCCCCTTGACTCTCTTTCTAAAATCACCCTTCTTGCTGGGTTGTAGTCATCGACTGCAACCCTGCTACCGGCGAGGGCGGGGTTTGGGGCAGAGCCCCAAGAGGATGACTCTGTACTGGATAATAGTGCGATGATTGGGATTTGTAAGATAAATCTTGAAAAAAAATGCAAAAAAACAGATAGATAGAGGCTGGATATTTGCTTTACGCGTTGTACAGATGGTACTTCAGATACTGACGCACTCTTTCGATATCGCCACTCAACACAACCTCCAAAGCAGAGGCGTCATCGAAAGCTTTGTTTGGCTTTGATAGCCACTCAGTAGCTTGGTTTTTGTCCTTGGAGAAAATGAGTTGAAGAGATTCGTATACTGACAGCACTGCTATGACTTGGTCCCTGTCCTCCAAAAGCCGCGTTCGTTGATCGGCATTCAATCCCCAAGTGTTCAATATGCCGGACGCAGCATCACGGCGATCCTTATCTATCGATTCCTTGAGGTGGCGACCAACGACGTCATAGCCCTGGGCTTCGAGAGCAGCCAAGGTTTCATGTACTTCCGTGTAGGGGGGACGGACGCCCTGATTGAAAAACGGTATCGACGTATGCGGCTCATCAATCTCCAATCCAGGTCCGACGCACTCCCAGACGGAGTTTAGAGTTTGGAATACGCGACTCTCAGAACTACGTTCAGTGATCTCTGCTTCTATCGGACTCGATTTCACTTCAACACCACTTCTGAAGCGCCCCTTTCTATCTTCAATAAGGGTGCCATAAAGCGTTTTACCGATTAGCTTTTGGTCTTCAGCGTAGAAAGTGATCAGAAACCAATCTTTGATGATTCTGTCAGCCATTACGCATTCCTTCGCGGATCTGAAAACGGGGGATAGGTTGGGAGGTGCTGTTCTAGCTTGCGCTGGTTAAACGAGCTTGGGTCCAACTGCCATGATTCTGTACTCCATCTGATGTTGAGAGGTGCCAGAAAAAGATTAGCAGAAAAAGGGGCTATGAAGCCCCTTTCCGAAAAACCGATGCTGATGCCTTATGCATCCTCTTTTGGTGCCTCTACAGCTACAGCCTCTTCTTCACCTTTTCGCTTCGCGACCGGCATCAGCTGACGACGAATTTCCGCCTCGATCTCTTCTGCAATTTGTGGGTTCTCAGCCAGGAACTTGCATGCGTTTGCCTTACCTTGGCCAATCTTGTCTCCTTTATAGGCATACCAAGCACCGGACTTATCAACAAGACCTTGCTTCACTCCGAGATCGACAATCTCCCCCAGTTTATTTGTTCCCTGGCCATAAAGAATCTGGAACTCAGCTTGCCTGAAGGGAGGAGACACCTTGTTTTTTACTACTTTCACGCGAGTCTCGTTGCCCACGACCTCGTCGCCTTCTTTCACAGACCCGATACGACGGATGTCCATTCTTACAGACGAATAGAACTTGAGAGCATTACCACCAGTGGTGGTTTCTGGCGACCCGAACATGACTCCGATTTTCATCCGGATCTGGTTTACGAAAACCACCAGGCAATTTGCGTGCTTAACGTTACCTGTTAGCTTGCGCAGCGCCTGCGACATCAAACGGGCCTGGAGACCAACATGGCTATCGCCCATTTCGCCTTCGATTTCAGCCTTTGGTACGAGAGCAGCGACTGAGTCAACGATAATCAATCCCACGGAGTTTGATCGAACGAGCATATCCGTGATTTCGAGGGCCTGCTCACCGGTATCTGGCTGAGATACCAGCAGATCATCAAGATTCACACCCAGCTTTTCAGCGTATACAGGATCAAGCGCATGCTCAGCATCAATAAAAGCAGCAGTCAAACCTTTCTTCTGAGCTTCAGCCACCAACTGCAAACAAAGTGTGGACTTACCTGCACTTTCTGGGCCATAGATTTCACATATACGGGATAGAGGAAGTCCGCCGATTCCAAGGGCGATATCAAGGCCCAGAGAGCCCGTAGAGATCGCAGGCATTGGACCCGCCGACTCATTCATCTTCATAACAGAGCCTTTACCGAACTGACGTTCGATTTGGCTCAACGCGGCAGACAATGCCTTTTTGCGATTTTCATCACTCATAATTCTTCTCCAAAAATACTGGTAAACAGAGGGTTTGTTCTGGGCTGTACCGGTACAATCTTAAATGGCGCTTCTGACATAGCTGCAAGCCGCTCACTCACTCACTCAGTCGATTTGTACCGCCTTTTCTGGTCCTAATTAGTAAATTTCACAGATTCGGCCGTAAGGCAGGCCGCCAATGCCCAGGGCAACATCCAGCCCGAGGGAGCCGGTGGAAACCGCAGGAATGGCTTCACGGGGCTGATCGCCCATTTTCATCACGGCACCCTTGCCGAACTGACGCTCGATCTGGCCCAGTGCTGCGCTCAATGCTTTCTTGCGGTTGTCTTCCATCAGTGCAAAACCCTCTGTCGCCCAGGCCGCCGATGCCTTTTGGCACTACGGCGGCAAAATAGTGAATCGGGAAGCCGTACAGCGTAACCAGCCAATTCCCTGTATATTTGAACAGTATTAAAACATAACCTGCAGAGCAGACCAACCCCTCCGGATGTGAAAGCCGTCAGAGTTCATCGACAAACTCTTTAACACCCTGAAGCGCAAAGAGAACGGACTGCCGCCGGACCTGATCCCGGTTACCCTCGAAGTGCTTTACCACCGCCACGGTTGAGGCCGGGCTGCTACCCCAGGCAAACCAGACAGTGCCTACCGGCTTGTCCTCGCTGCCACCGCCGGGCCCGGCCACACCGCTGATCGCCACCGCAATATCGGCGCCGGTGGCCGTCAGGGCGCCGGCCACCATTTCCCGCACCACCGGCTCGCTGACCGCACCGTGTTCATCCAGCGATTTCCGGCTCACTCCCAACAGTCCCCGCTTGGCTTCATTGCTGTAGGTGACCAGTCCTCCCAGCACATAACCCGAGGAACCGGCCCGGTCGGTCAGCACTTTGGCAACCCACCCGCCGGTACAACTCTCAGCGGTCGCAATGGTACGGACAGCCCGTAAAAGTCGTTCACCGAGGCAGTTGCCTGCCTCTTCCAATTCCTGATCGCTGGCCAGCATAATGACCTCCTTCGTTTCATCACGGCGGTTATTTTCTTACAATTCACGCCTTCATCCAAAGCAAGGCTACCCGGACCCGTTCATGTCAGCAGCTCAGACCGATCTTTCCAAGCACACCCCAATGATGCAGCAATACCTGAAGATCAAGGGCCAGCACCCCAACGAACTGGTGTTCTACCGCATGGGGGATTTCTACGAGCTATTCTACGAGGATGCCAAGAAAGCGGCTGAGCTGATGGATATCACCCTCACCGCCCGGGGCCAGTCCGGAGGCAACCCGATCCCCATGGCGGGCATCCCCTATCACTCCTCTGAGGGCTACATTGCCCGGCTGGTTCGGGCAGGTCAATCGATCGCCATCTGTGAACAGATCGGAGACCCGGCCACCAGCAAGGGACCGGTTGACCGACAGGTGGTCCGGATCGTCACGCCCGGCACCCTGAGTGACGATGCCTATCTGGAGGATCGTCGGGACAACCTGCTGGTGGCCCTTTATAACCACCGGGAGCAGTTCGGTTTTGCCTCGCTCGATATCTCCAGCGGCCGTTTCGCGGTCTCGGAGCTGGAGAATCTGGAAGCCCTTCAAGGGGAGCTCCAGCGTGTACGCCCGGCGGAGATCCTGATCAGCGAGGATTTTCCCTATCAAGAGGTCCTTGAGGGCTTTACCGGAATCCGGCGCCAGGGTCCCTGGCTATTTGAGTCCGATACCGCCCGCCGGGTGATCACCCAGCAATTACAGGTACGGGACCTGACCGGGTTCGGCTGCGAGGATCTGAATCTGGCGGTCTGTGCCGCTGGCTGCCTGCTGCAGTACGCCAAGGAAACCCAGCGCACCGCCCTGCCCCATATCCGTAAACTGACCCGTGAACGGCGCGATGAAGCGGTGATTCTGGATGCCGCCAGCCGCCGCAACCTGGAAATCGACACCAACCTTATGGGCGGCCACCAGTATACCCTGGCCTGGGTAATGGACCGCACCGCCACCGCCATGGGTGGCCGGGAGCTGCGGCGCTGGCTGAACCGCCCGCTGCGGGATGTGGAGATTGTCCGCCAACGCCAACAGGCGGTTTCGGCGCTGCTCGACGGGTTTCACTACGAGCCGGTACATGATCTGTTGAAAGCCGTTGGTGACATTGAGCGGGTACTGGCCCGGGTCGCCCTTCGGTCAGCGCGCCCACGGGATCTCGCCCGCCTGAGGGACGCCTTCCAGGCCCTCCCGCAATTGCAGGAAACCCTCAAACCGGTTAGTTCCCACCATGTCGTCAAGCTGGCGACCATCATTGGCGAATACCCGGAACTGGCCGACCTGCTGGAGCGCTCCATCATCGACAATCCTCCGGTGGTGATTCGCGAAGGCGGTGTGATCCGGGAAGGCTTCGATGAGGAGCTGGACGAACTGCGCAACATCAGCGAGAACGCCGGCCAGTATCTGCTGGATGTGGAAACCCGGGAGCGGGAGCGCACCGGGATCAGCACCCTGAAGGTGGGTTACAACCGGGTGCACGGTTATTACATCGAAATCAGCCGGGCCCAGTCGGACCAGGCGCCGGTGGATTACATTCGCCGCCAGACCCTGAAGAATGCTGAGCGGTTCATTACCCCGGAACTGAAAGAATTTGAAGACAAGGCCCTCAGCGCCAAGAGCCGGGCGCTGGCCCGTGAGAAAGGCCTGTACGATGAGGTACTGGAAACCGTGGCCGGGCAATTGGCACCATTGCAGGATGCCGCCCAGGCGCTGGCGGAGCTGGACGTACTGAGCAATTTCGCCGAGCGCGCCACCTCCCTGCGTTTTTCGGCGCCGGAATTCAGCGAATCCCCCGGTTTCGACATCGAGGAAGGCCGCCACCCGGTGGTTGAACAATTGCTGGATGAGCCTTTCGTACCCAACGATCTGTTGATGGATACCCAGCGCCGCATGCTGGTCATCACCGGCCCGAACATGGGCGGTAAATCCACCTACATGCGCCAGGCAGCGCTGATCGCCCTGCTGGCCTACACCGGCAGTTTTGTGCCAGCCAACCGGGCGGTGATCGGCCCCGTGGACCGGATTTTTACCCGGATGGGCTCCTCCGACGACATCGCCGGCGGCCGCTCCACCTTCATGGTGGAAATGACCGAAACCGCCAACATCCTGCACAACGCCACCGAGCACAGCCTGGTGCTGATGGACGAGGTGGGCCGGGGCACCAGCACCTTTGATGGCCTGTCACTGGCCTGGGCCACCGCCGAACACCTGGCCCGGGAAATCCGTTGCTACACCCTGTTTGCCACCCACTATTTCGAGCTCACCCAGCTGGCCGATGAGTTGCAGCATGCCGTCAACGTGCATCTGACCGCCACTGAACATGACGACAGCATCGTATTCCTGCATAACGTGCACGATGGCCCGGCGAGCCAGAGCTACGGGCTCCAGGTAGCCAAGCTGGCCGGCGTGCCCCAGGATGTGATCCGCAACGCCAAAACCCAGCTTTCCAACCTGGAAGGCTCTGCCTCTCCAAAGGCGCCGGCAGACATGGGCGGCGAACCGCAAAAAGACACGCCCCGCACCAAACCGGCAACGCAAGTCAGCGAACCGGTTTACCAGGGCGATATGTTCGCCAGCATGGAGCCCAGTGCCGTGGAGGACGCCCTTAAAGAGCTGGATCTGGATGGGCTAACACCCCGCGATGCCATGAACCAGCTCTACGAACTGAAGGCGCTGATGAAGAAATAGCGCAAAATTGATCTGTGTAATAAGGTTATAGCAGCCCAACGCTTGCGGCTGTGCGGGTCGCTCCCTACAATATCGCGCACCAAAATATAACGGTGGCGCCCGAAGGCGCTCCTGATGAGACTGACCGACCACTGGACCAGGGATCTGACTATGGCGTTTATCGTTACTGATAACTGCATCAAGTGTAAATATACGGACTGCGTGGAAGTCTGCCCGGTAGACTGCTTCTACGAAGGCCCAAATTTTCTGGTAATCGACCCGGACGAATGCATCGACTGCGCCCTATGTGAGCCCGAGTGCCCGGCCGAAGCCATCTTCTCGGAAGACGAGCTGCCCGCCGATCAGGTCCAGTTTGTGGAACTGAATGCCGATCTGGCCGCAAAATGGCCGAACATCACCGAAAAGAAAGACCCGCTGCCGGACGCCGAAGAGTGGGATGGCAAGCCGAACAAGCTGCAGTATCTGGAAAAGTAAGACTTCAGAGCTGAAACTGAAAAAGGGAAGCCGCGGCTTCCCTTTTTCTTTGTGCGAAGAGCATCAGAAACGGTCAGGTACTGGCGAGCTTGGCCCCCATGGCCACGAAAAACCCACCGGTCAGGCCGTTCAGCATCCGCTTCATCCGCGCATTCACGCCCAGACTCCGGAAGGTGACCACCACCCAGGCCAGACCGCACTGCCAGAGCATGGCCAGCAGGAAATGCACCCCGGCCAGCATCAGGGACTGCTGAAAGGCGTTACCGGCGGGATCCACAAACTGGGGTAGCAGGGCCATATAGAACAGCGCGGTTTTCGGGTTCAGAACGTTGGATAACAGCCCCTCACGGAACGACGCCACCATGGTGACCTTCCGGCGAGCAACCTTTTCCTCTTTTACCTCGGGGGCGTCGCCACGGCGAAGGGCCTGGCGCAATGAACCGATGCCCAGCCACACCAGGTAGCAGGCACCGGCCCATTTCAGGGCTGAAAAGGCCCAGGCGGTTTCCACCAGCAGAAGGGAAATGCCGAGGGCCGAGAGCGTGGCATGAATGAACAGGCCGCTGCAGATGCCAACGCTGGTGACACAACCATCCCGCAAACCACCCCGGCCGGTATTGCGCATCACCAGAAGGGTATCAACACCCGGTGTAATGGTGAGCAGGGTAATTGCTACGAGATAGGCCCAGAACAGATCCGAGATCAAAACCATTCCCTCATAAACACTTGAACGAAACGTTCCAGAGGAGCCCGAACAACACAATCCGGGAAGTCAGGCTTCCTGCTGGAGAATCTTGCGCGCAGCGGCAGACTTATAAAACGGTGCAAGCCGCCGGCGAATCAGGGCCTCAACATAGCCCTCTTCGCGCAATACGTCTATAACCGGAATTGCGTAGGCATCAATCTCCGCCATGACGACTTCACGGCTGACCCCCATGTCGCCTAGCAAGTCAGTCAGCGGGCGTTCGCCATATTTTACGAACAGGTGGGAAACCACCGCCCGGGCACAGTTCTCGAAGTATCCGGTCTTGCGGAACTGCAGCCAGAACTCATACCCCAGCACCACAAACTCCTGCAGTTCCACGTCGCCAAGACCTTCATGCAGCTCGGCAATTGTACGGTCTTCCAGCGACACCCAGGCCGCCATCACGCTGTCCCGGAGCTCGTCGTCAGACAGGGCACTATGCAGGAACTGCTCACTGCGGCTGATCAGTCCGGGCAGGCTGTCCGACAGCCAGGCCTTCAGACGCCGCTCCAGGGTTTCATCCAGTCCCGGCACCGCCCGGTTGGCCATGCGCTTGCCGAACTTCATCATTGAACCAACGCCCGGTACCGACTTGGCGATCAGGTTATCCTCATAGAGGTAGTTCACCAGGCCGTGGTAAACCACATTGGACACCAGCTCCTGATAGACCGGGTGCGCCATAATTTCGCTGATCACCCGCTCCCGCTGCTGCCGGAGCTCCAGAGCCTCCTCCAGAAAGCCGGTGGCCTGTTCGCGGGTGATGATCTCACCCAGGGTGGTCTGCGACTGCACATCGGCATTGAGCACTTCGGTCGCCATTTCCGCGGCCAGCTCCGGAATGCCGGCATCCAGCTCCATATCCATAACAATGCGCTGGATGACGCCCATCACCTGCTCTTCCGACGTGATCCGGTTCAGGGTTATCTCACCGGCATAACGCCACAGCTCATCCAGCTCCTGCTCCAGAAACTTGCGCAGCTTTGCGCCCTTGAGCGAGGCCAGCTCATGTTTCACATGCTGCTCCAGCAGCTGGTTGGCGAGATCCGTTTTGCCTTTGGTCATGACATCAGTTGTCCTGTTGTTGGAATGAAACACGCTGACCAGAGGCTAACACGAAGTGAAGGCTGGCAGGTTTGCCAAAACTACAGCTCACGGGATGCGGCCGGGCCAGTCCGGTCCAGCCGCGAACGATGTGAGAGACTTACTGAAAATCGTTGAAGCTGTGGGGTTCCGCAGCCAGCGCCAGGCACAGACTGCCAGGGCCGACATAGATACTGCTGGTAATGCCCATCTGGGAAAGCAGCAGCTCCACACCGTTACGCTCGCAGGCATCCCGAAGCCGATTGAGCCCGGGTAAATCCTCGATTTCGGTCCAGGTCAGGCCACAGGAGAGACTGACATAGGGGGTCAGAAGTCCGGCTTCCACGCGGGCAGCGGCATAATTCATCACCTTTTCCACCGCCACATCGAAACTGCGGGTTTTGGCCGCCGGCTGGCCTTCAGCCCCTTGGCCGAAGATCACCGGGGTAATGTTCAGTGCCTTGCCAAGAAAGGCCACCAGCGCTGAAACACTCTTGTCACCACGGCGCCGTGCCCGCTCACGGATGTAATGCAGGTCCCGGGGAATCACGCAGGTGTAGATCCTGTCGCTGAACGTTTCTACCTCATGGCGCAGGGCATTCTTGGAGACCTTCTGATCGATGAGTTTCAGGGTATGGGCTGCCAGCAAGCCCTGGCCGGCGAAGATCTGCTTGCTGTCGATGACCCGCATGAAGAAACGACCATCGCGACCGGCGGCGTGCCGCGCCCCTTCGTAATTTGCCAGCACACTGTTCATGGCTTCGGTGGCATTCTGGAAAATCAGGCTTCGGGTTTTCGTGACCGTCTCGCAGATAGCAACATCAAACTGGGTGACGATTTTCTCCATGAACAGGTCATGGATCTGTTCCGCGGTGAAGGCACGGGTTTCCGCCTGATGGCCTTTCTGTAACAGGCCGCTCTGGTAAAACTCCTGGGTCCGAACCGGATCATGTTTGTCTATATAGGTCTGGCCATCGATTACAGCGGTTACCGGCAGGACGAACAGGTCGTGCTTGCGGCTGAACTCGTAGGGTAAGTCGCACGCAGAATCGACGATCAAACCAACTCGCATGGTGGGCCTCCAGCTCCGGGCAGCTCCTCGAGCGGAAGCCCCCTTTATTGTCGTTATTCTTTGTGCCGAACAGTTTTACACACCCCGGTCAGAATTTCAGCAACCCGGCCCTATCCTGCAGTCGATGTCATATCCAGTTCCTGAAGATTCCGTTCGAGCAGCTCACGGTTATCCTGCTGCCAGGGATGAAAGCCTTTGCGGAAATAGGCCAGGAATTCCGGCAGACACTTGCGCAGTACGCCGGGTTTTCCCCACAGGAAATTGAGGCCACCAATCCAGGTACGAAGACTCCAGAGCTTGCCATCAGCTTTCAGCAGGCTACAGGTGTTCAGGAAGGTGTACTTGAAGAAGTTCCAGGTCACAAACAGGAAGACGATCCGGCGCAGCCGCTCGTTGCCGACACATTCCCGGTAAACATCAAAGGCAACGGATTTGTGTTCGGTTTCCTCGATGGCGTGCCAGCGCCAGAGCTTTGCCATGGCCGGGGTAGCCCCTTCCATCCATTCGGGGTGACTCAGGATGGCGTTGGCCAGTACCGCCGTGTAATGCTCGGCACCGCAGGTGCCCGCCAGTTGCCGGCTCGGCGGAAGTTTGCCAACCCACGCCATATGCTTCTCGAACCGCCGGTCGAGGGCATCGATATCATAGCCCCGCGCCTTCAGAGCTTCGTTGTAGCTCTTGTGCTCCCGGCTGTGCAGCGCCTCCTGGCCAATAAAGCCGCGAATTTCCGCTTTCAGTTTGGGATCCTCAATCTGGTCCCGATAGAGTCGCACTGCATTGATGAATTGCTGTTCGCCATCCGGGAACTGCAGGGAAAGAGCGTTGAAGAACGCGGTCCGGAAGGCATCATTGCCATGCCAGAGCGTTTTCAGGTCTTCACTGACATCGAACCGCAAGTGTCTCGGCTCAACAGACACCCCCTCTGGCGTGGAGCTGATGGTCATGGCGGCCTCCTGTCATCGGCATTTTGTTCTATGTGTTTTTCACCACGGATGTTCTTTGACCAGATCTGTGAGTGTAGCTCTGCCTGACTTCAAACAGGAAGGCTGTCCTAGAGCAAATCAGACAACTTGTCACAATATGACAAGCTGTCACACACCTGTCAGCTCTTTGTCTTCAGGCAGAATCCCCCCACTCAATAAACATCCTCCAGATACCGACCTTCCGCTCTCAATTGATCCACATCCATGCGCAAGGGCCTGAGAATCTCCTCGAAAACCTGTTTCACCCCGGCGGCCATGTCCCTGCCGCCACACACCAGAACCTGGGCACCGGTATCAATCATCTGCCGCAAGGCGGTCTGATCCTGCCGGAGCCTGTCCTGCACGTAGGCCCTTTCATCGGATCTTGAGAATGCGGTACTCAGCCCCGTTAGCCGGCGATCCTCAAGGTAGTGTCCCAGTTCCGGTTGATAGAGAAAGTCCGAATTCGCACTTCGCCCGCCCCAGTAGAGGTACATGGGGTTGCGGTCGGTGTTATTCCGGATAAATCCGGTCAGCGGACCGATCCCCGCACCAGCGCCAATCAGAATGACGGGCACTGTGCCAGCGACCGGGCGAAACCCCGGATTCTGGCGAATAAAGGCCTCAACACTGTCACCCGGTTTCAGACCATGCAGGTAACCGGAGCAGAGACCGCCGGGCTGTTTGCGAACGCAAATCTCAAACACACCGTCACTGGCTGACGAAGCCAATGAGTAAAACCGCGCATCCTGCCCTTTTGGCGGCAGGATGCCGAGCAGGTCGCCCGCCTCGAACACTGGCAGGCTATTGCGGCCAGACCGGGAAAACCAGGACCGCCATCTCTGCCCCGCGTCTGCCAGCCGGAAGCGCAGTATGCTGGTCGGTGCCTGCACTGCGAGCCCGTAATCCACACGTCCTGCAAGCTCCAGCCGGAAGGTGCGCGGTGGGACCGGATCATGGCTCAGGGAAAGCGGAGCCCCGATCGCAGTGCCAAGCCGGTCACCCCACTCGCTGAACCGGGCAGCGGAGCAGCGGTCAATCAGTTCAACGGGCTGTATCCGGCTCAGCCCCTTGCCGGCGAGCGCTTCATCGACCTCCAGAGCAAACCGGCAGAAGTTCGGGAACTGACGGTCACCAAACCCCAGTACGGCATATTTCAGCGCGCTTCCGGCCCTGAAGTCGCGGAGTCGGTCCATGAATCGCCCGGCAGAGGCCGGCGCATCACCATCACCATAGGTGGAGGTCAGCACGAACAGCATGCCGGCCCTTGGATAGGAATGCGCCAGTGCATTCATCTCCGCGCAATGTACCCGATATCCCGCCTTGGTCAGGCCCGCCTTCAATGCCCGGGCAAAGCCCCAAGTAGCACCGGCCTCCGACCCCACAAGAACAATCACGTCGGCCTCGGCGGCAGCGGCATTGTCCTGGGTCTGTAACGACAACCGGCGCCGCTGCCACCAGATGATCGTTCCGGTCACCGACAGTGCCGGCACCGCCAGCGCGGCCACACCGAGGATCAGGCCCAGCCACCAGAGGCCCTCACCGGTATGCAACCTCATGATCCATTGCTGGACCACGCTGCCGGTGGACCGGGGCTGGAACTGCAGCAGCTCGCCGGTAGCCTGATCAACGAACCCGGAGCCCGCGGTGGTGGTCAGGGAGTACACATCCTGAGGGTCATCCGGATAGGGAAACACGAGTTCCCGGAGATCGTTAAGATCAACCTGTGAGAGCGCCTGAAGCCGATCCACGGGACGGGGTTGGCCCCCGGAAACCTCTGCCGGGAAACCTGGCCCCAGATCGGAGGCCTCGGGTATCAGGCCAAATCGCTGGGCTGACATGAAGCTGCCGGTCAGTGCCGACAGCAACAGCCCCAAAACCGCCAGCCGGGCCATTTCGGCGTGAACCCGTTTGCTGCCGGTGCCGGCCAACGGCCGCATCAATGCTCTCCAGCCACCGCTCCGACGGGCCAGCAATACCATGCCCGATAGGCAGACAAACAACATCAACGCGGCCGAGATGCCCGCTACCATCCGCCCTGGTGTATCCAGCAGGAACGAACGGTGCAGGTCCCTGATCCATACAAAGAACGCCGATGGCTGGTAGGCTCCCAGACGCTCGCCGGTCACCGGGTTGACCAGATCCGCCCCGGCTTGGCCATCCCGGCTGTAGTAAACGACCACCTGGCCGGAGAGGTCACGCACAATCTGTTCAGTACCCGGGTAGTTTGCCACCACCCGTCCTGCCAGCTGGGCAACGCTGGCCTCACCGGCAGGCGGAACCACTGCGCCGGCCCGGTCTAACGCCGGCGCGAGGGCCAGGATTGAACCGGTAACAGCAAGTGTCACCAGAAACACCACCGCAAACAGACCGGGCAGACCGTGCAATTTACGCAACATCAAACTTGCTCCTGGCTAACCATTAAAAATCGTAGCGGAACGAGCGAACGTAACCCCGCCCGGAGACCGGCTTGCCCGCGCCCTCGGTGGTCAGCGGTACCGACACATCGGCCCGGTTGTCCCGCATATCCTCAACCGCGGTGTCGACCAGGACTTCGTGGCCGCTGTCAATCAGCGTGTCATCAAGATCTAGGGTGATTTTCAGGGTTCGGCCGCTGGTGATGCTGGCGCCCGTCAGCCCGTCGTATTCTGCGGGGTCCAGCCTGCTGCCACGGGCCCAGCCGCTCAGATGCTTGTAGTACTTGGACTTTTTGCCGGCAACCCAGAGAGTTCCCTGATACGCACCGGACGCATCCGTCAGGTAGAGGGCCATGTAGGCGCCATCTCCGCCGTAGTCGAGTAACTCGGTTGTGAAGGTCACTTCACGAGCCTGAGCAAGAGCGGGCAAGGCGACTGAGACAGCCAGGCCCAGAGCAAGAAGAATCTTTTTCATACCGTACCTCTTCATACCGTACTTCCGTTATCACGTTGAATTGCAGAAACAGCGGGTAAAATAGTGGGTGCGTTATTCCACGGTCACTGTCGGGCGCCCCTTGACGATGCCATTACGGGGAACCGGACGATCGGCCTGAGCCTTATCCCGGGCCTGGCCGTCACCTCGGTCATCTCTGTTATCGTCTTCGTCTTCGTCGTCATCGTCTTCCCGCTCCAGATCCATCAGCTCGAAAGTAGCCGGTGCAAACGATGCCTCAGCACTAAAACCTTCCGGGGCCATACCCTTCACTTCATAACAACCGTCATCCACCTTGATGCGGTAAACCGTCCAGCCTTCTGCCTCCAGTTTCTGACGTAGCTGCTCCCGTGGCTGCCAGTCAGTCATCGGGTCGTCGCAGTCATCGTCCGCCAGCACCGGTGCGCTGAGGCAAAATAGCGCGAGGCTGATAATTACAGGTTTGGTTTTCATGGGATGTCTCCTGGTGATTCCACACCATCTATTCTGGGGCGCAGACCTGACACTGGCCTGAACGCCCCGGAAATGATTAACGGAACTGGAAGGCTTCCTTATGGAAGCGTGACAAACGCAACGGTGCCGCCCGCAATCCCCGCTCCAGGGTCTGCCCCAGTCCTGCCGGGCCACAGAACCAGACTTCGGCCCTGGCACCCGAGGACTTACTGGCAGACAAGGCTTCTGCCGAAAGGCTCTCCCCTTTGCTACTGTCGTGAATCTGCAGCTTGATGCCCGGAAAGTCCTGACAAAGGGCCTGAAGCCGCTCTACCACCGGATCCTGGCCCGCGTTGCGGGTGCAGTAATGCAAATCCGCTTCGGGTTCGGGCTGGTTGGCGGCACTCGCCGCTTCGAGCCAGGCGAGAAACGGCGTGACACCAATACCGCCGGCAATCCAGATCTGGTGGGCCTTGCGATTTCTTCGGTTGAAATCGAAGCAACCGTAGGGACCTTCCACGGTCACCGGCTGACCCACCCTGATCTTATGGGCAAGGTTGCGGGTGAAGTCGCCAAGAGACTTGATCAGAAAAGTGACGCGGCCATCACCACCATCGGCACTGGCAATGGTGAAGGGATGAGAGCCTTCCAGCTTGTTGAACGTCACCAGGGCAAACTGCCCGGGCCGATGCCCCCGCCAGGCCTGGCCCAGGTCCAAAGTCACCTCGGTGATATTCGGTTCCGGGGTATCGATGGCTGAGATAGTGCCCTGCACCTGACGATGCCGACCGACTCTTCCGGCCAGTGAAAGCACGCTGGCAAGGCTGCCACCTGATAACAGGGCTGCCATCAGCCAACCGATAGGCTGCTGCCACCAGTCGAGCGGGGCCAGCCAGGCAGCATGGAACGCGAGCAGCAGGTAAAGCGCAGGCATTGCCCGGTGCAGATACCGCCAGTACCGATAGGGGAACTTACGCAACAGGGTAATCAGCAACATGGCGAACAACAGGTAAATGGCAAACTCGCCCACCTCTTCTGCCGCATCGCGCATGGCTTCGATCAACCCCGAATCGTGCTGGTCTTCGAGTCGACTGGCTCCACCGAAGATTGATTCGATGACATCGTCCCCCATCTCGATCAACCAGTGGGCCGCCGCGAAGGTCACCGCAAGAATGCCCGCCCATTTATGGGTTCGGTAGATCTTGTCCAGCCCACCCATGGGTCGTTCAAGCCAGGCCGGGCGTAGGGCCAGCATCATGGTCAGGGACAGTAAGGCTATGGATAACCAGCCGCTGAGCAAGAGGCCCTGATCATAGACGGACCAGGCCCCGCCCGATGTTGTCAGGCTCCATGCCCACAGGCCGGTAACCACAAGAATGAAAGGTAATATCAGCCGGATCATGGTGTCTCCTCTGATCAGTTCCGGGAATCGTCACGATCAGGCTAGCGCCGGAACCTGACAGCCAGCTGAAGCGGATCAGAAAACAGGGCCGATCCTTGACTTTTCAGGCTGCCGTCAGGTTCTGGCTGTAGTATCTTCGTCGGAAATTGCATCAGAGGTGAGCTATGCGGATATTGCTGGTGGAAGATACCGTGGGCCTGGGCGAGGCCGTGCGGGATCAGATCACCGAGGAAGGCCATGCCGTGGACTGGGTGGAGTCACTGAGGTTTGCTGAAGCCGGCTTCCGAACCACCACCTACGATTTGATTCTTCTCGACCTGATGCTCCCGGATGGCCATGGCCTGGATTTTCTGAAAACCATCAGAGCCAGCGGAAACAGCACCCCGGTGATTATTCTCACGGCGCGGGACCAGGTATCTGACCGCATTGAGGGACTGAATGCCGGTGCCGACGACTACCTGATAAAACCCTTTGATCTGTCCGAACTGTCCGCCCGTGTGGCTGCCGTCGCCCGTCGTTACAGAGGCAACCCGAATCCGCGGATCCAGGTGGGTAACCTGGAGGTGGATCTTCGCGATCACCGCATCCAGCGCAATGGTCAACCGGTGGAACTGACCGCCCGCGAGTGGGCCTTGTTTGAGGGCTTTATCCAGCGACCCGGGATGCTGCTTTCAAGGCAGCAACTGGAGGATCGGCTGTATGCCTTCGGGGCGGAAATCGAGAGCAACACCATTGAAGTCTATGTCAGCCGTATGCGAAAAAAGCTGGGGCGCGATGCCATCGTAACGGTCCGGGGCATGGGCTACCGTCTGGAAACCCATGAGTCGTAACCGCAGCCTGCAAAAACGCCTGGGCATTGGCCTCACCCTGGGAGCCACTCTCCTGTGGCTGCTGGGCGTTGCCGCGTCCGGGTTGGTGGCGCAGCATGAAATGAACGAAGTCTTCGACAGCGCCCTTGAGGAAACTGCGCAACGCATTTTGCCGCTGGCCGTTACCGACATCCTGAATCGCGATACCATTACCGGCAATCAAACCGCTCCTGCACTGAAAGAGCATGACGAGTACCTCACCTACGTGGTCAGGGATCGCCAGGGCAACCTTCTGCTGCAGTCCCACGATGCCAACCCCGATAGCTTCGCGGAACTGCCCCGCGAAGGTTTCACCAATACCACCACCCATCGCATCTATGGTGCTTCGGCGGTCAGCGACACCCTCTACATTGAAGTCGCCGAACCCCTGGCCCACCGGCGCGAAGCCGCGCTGGAAGCTGGCCTGGCTCTATTGGTGCCGCTGATTGTCCTGATTCCGGTCAGCCTGTTCGGGATCTGGTGGGTTGTCCGGTTATCCCTGCGCCCGGTGATCGAATTCCAGCACTCGATCGAAGCCCGGGGAGCCAGCGACCTCTCACCCGTGGACAAAGACGCGCTCCCTGAAGAGTTCGAACCAACAGCGGTTGCCGTCAATCGGCTGCTGGAGCGGCTGAATCGCGCGCTTGACGCAGAACGGAGTTTCACCGCCAACAGCGCTCACGAATTGCGCACCCCACTGGCCACGGCGCTGGCCAAAGTGCAACGATTGAAAACACAGCTTGAGGATAACCGCCTGAGAGAGAATGTGGCCGAGATCGAAGAGGCGCTGCATGGCCTGTCCACATTGTCCGGCAAGCTGCTCGAACTTGCCAAGGCCGAAGGCGGAGGCGCACTTTCACAAAAACCGCATGACCTTGTGCCGATACTCGCGATGATCACCCGCGACTTTGAACCTCTGGCGCCTGGCCGGATTCGCCTGACGTTGCCGGATCATGAAGTGAACTCCTTCCTGGATCCGGATGCTTTTGCCATTCTGGCCCGCAACCTGATCGAAAATGCTCTGAAGCACGGCTCCATGCAACAGCCCGTCGATGTAATCATGACCGACGATGGCACAATGAGAGTCTGTAACGACGGCGACATCGTGCCACGGGACCAGTTGGCCTCGCTACGAAATCGGTTTTCCCGCTGCGATACCAAGGCCGCCGGCTCCGGTCTGGGACTCGCCATAGCTGATGCCATTGCTTCGGGCGCCGGTATCACCCTGCATTTGCGTTCGCCGGCAACCGGACGGGCGGATGGTTTCGAAGCAGACATCAATGTAACCCATGCCGACAGGGATTCTGGCCAGTGTACCTGACCTTGACCGACCTCATTCTGCTGACCAGTATTATTCAGGCGCTGAGTCTGGCCACATTCTTATTGCTTCCACCCAATAATCGACTGGTAAGCAACCAGCTTCTTGTTGCGACACTGGTTTTCTTCGCGGCCGGGCTTGGAGAGATTTTTCTCTACAGCAGCGGACTGGCGCTTGCACATCCCAACCTGGCGTACCTCGGCACCCTAATCGGGCTATTGCAGGCGGGCACGCTCTTTTTATACGCCCAGGCTCTGATGTATCAGGAATTCCGCTTGCGTAAGGAGCATCTCGTCCACACCCTACTGTTCTGGGTCGTCGGTGCCATTTTCCTGATCGAGTACTATTTGCAGCCAACTGGCGAGAAGCTCCGAATCCTGAGCGAACGCGATCATCCGGGCGTGTTGACCTCGCCTCTGCTCGCTGTTGCCATTCACGCTGCTTTCCTCGGCTACCTGTACGCCACCATTCGCACCATCAACCGCTTCGGCCTCAGCCTGCGACAGGTCTTTTCAAGTATCGAAAACAAACAGCTCTCATGGTTAAGACTACTTCTGATTGGCTACGCAATAGCCTGGACAGTCAGTATGTTCTACTGCATGACGGCCCATGTCTTCAAAAGCGCACCGGGCGCCGATTGGGTGGCAGGGGCCGGCGCTGTTACCGGGTTTCTGTTTATCAACTTTTTGATGGTTAATGCGCTTCGACAGCCGGTAATTTTCACGGGGCTGGCAGCCGACCAGGCTGCGCTGCTGGACGACACCACAGTTCCTGAATTTGATCAGCACCTTAAACAGAAACTGGCACAGTTTATGGCAGAGGATAAACCCTATCTTTACTCGAACCTTACGCTGGAGCAGCTCGCTCAAAAAGTCGGAGCCCACCCCAGAGAGGTCTCCCGAGCGATAAACCAGGGGTTCGGGTGCAATTTCTTCGAATTTGTCAGTGGCTACCGCGTACAGGAAGCGAAGCGTCGACTGGCCGATCCTTCGGACACTTCCAGCATCCTGCAGGTGATGTACGATTCCGGCTTCAATTCCAAGTCCGTTTTCAATACGGCTTTCAAAAACAACACTGGTCTGACCCCCAGCGATTACCGTCGCATGCACACTCGCAACGACAATAACCGCACCCAGCCCTCATCGTGAGACCAGCCATGGCGTTCGACTTTGGATGCCCGCAAACAAGAACCTCCAACCCATTGGTTTATATGTCTTTTATGCCTACCACTTTCCAGGTCTGACTTCACGTTTGCGAACGATTCGCCGGGGCGTTTTCCCTAAGCTGGTTCCCAGGTTCCACCGAAACCGGAACTTGTCTCAATCACCAAAACGCGAGGAAACGTCCATGAAAACCAAACTACGAAAAGCCACCTTTACCGCAAGTGCTGCCGTCCTCCTGGGACTCATGCTGGCAGGGAACGCCCAGGCCCATTGCGATGCGATGGATGGCCCTGTCATTACCGAAGCCCGGGCAGCGCTCGAGGCCGGTGATGTTACCCCACTACTGAAATGGGTTCCCGCCGAGGACGAGGCCGAAATCAGGGGTGTATTCGCCGATGTCCGGGACATCCGGGGCGAGGGCGAAAAGGTACGCAAAATTGCAGACAAGCATCTCTTTGCAACACTGGTAAAAGTTCATCGTGCCTCCGAGGGTGCACCCTTTACCGGGATCAAGCCGGCAGGGAACATCGACCCCGGACTGAAGGCGGCAGATGCTGCACTAAGCAACGGCGAGATTGACCAGCTGATTGCAAACATCACCCGGAAAATAGAGACCGGGATTCGGGAACGCTATGACCAGGCCCACAACTCGTTGGCCAGCGCCGATCAGAGTGTCAAGGAAGGGCGCCACTTCGTGACCGACTACGTTGACTACATCCATTACGTAGAAGCTGTTCACGGTGCGGCTGGAGCGGGTAAACACGGTCACTGAAGCTGCCGCGCAACGAAAAAAGGGAGGCACGAAGCCTCCCAAGGACACACAGGGGGTCAGCGCCTTCCGGTGCAGAGCCGGAAGGCGCTGGTTTAGTGCTCTTCTGCGGCTTGTACGCCCGGCGCTTCCGGGTCGGCGGTAAAGCCAAGCAATTTGGTACGTTCAATCAGGAAATAGAGGACGGCGCCGGTGGCCAGGCCCCAGCCTGCACCGTATACCGCGAGAACCACACCCATAGTGCCGGCAATGCCACGCTCGGTGTTATTCTCCAGCTGCTCCAGGCCTACCATCAGACAGATATAGCCGGTCAGAAGCAGGGTCAGCGACAAGGCAATGGGCAGTACCGGCTGGAAGAAGCTCACCAGTGGCAGGATAAACAGGGCAATGAAACCGGTAATCCAGAAGGTGCCGCCACCGCTGTAGATGGAGTCCATGGCATTGCGGCCGTACTTGTAGCGCTCGGCCATGGTGGCAGTCACTGCCGTCCAGATCGGGCCTGCCAGGCCCGGATAGGGCGCAAAGAAGGCATGGCCACCATTGCGCAGCGCGGTCACCAGATGCACCCGGTCAATGCTGTTATCGATGTCTTCGTCTTTGCGCAGGTGGTCGACACGGCTCATCAGGGACTGACCCACCACAATGTCGCCGAAGGCAATGACATAGGCAATAACGGCCGTCGGGATGGCGTACAGGAACACACTGCTGTCCGGGAAGCCCACCGCAAACGGCAGATAGTTCCACAGCTCGTCGAATGCCGGCTTGGTGATGCCCCACTCCACATCAGGCACTGCGTATTCACCCGTGGCAAAGCCAACCAGAATCGCAACCACCATACCCGGCACCATGCCGTAGTTGGCGATCTTGCGGGCAATGGAATTGCTTTCGACAAAGCCTTTGAATGACACGGAAAACATCAGGTACAGGCACACCAGGCCACCGATGATCAGGGAGATTGGCGTATTGGCCAGGCGGCCGCCCGCTTCGATCTCACCCATCAGGGCCGCGATACCGGCGCCAATGATAATCCCGCCTTTCATGGATCGGGGAATCAGCTCCACCAGCTTGCTGCCCAGGCGGGTGACACCCAGAACCAGGAAGATGATAAACACCAGAAACTGCAGGGCGAACAGGGCCTGGATGGCCTCAGGGCCGGGCTCATAGTCACTCAGGAACAGCAGAACCACGGGAATACCCGGCGTAATCCAGCCCGGCACCAGGGGCACACCCAGCAGTGCCGGCAACATAAAACCTATCCCGCAGACCACAACGTAGGCCAGGGCCACGTCATAGGGCACGCCCAGGTATTTCTCAAGAAGGGGAATCATGGCCAGGCTGACCACAAACATGATCAGGGCCTGCACCATCTCCGCGAACTCCCAGCGGTAATGAACAAACGGCAGACGAACCTTGAAGGGACCGGCCGGCCAGTACGGCTGCTCTTCCCCGTTCTTTCGGTGAAACATTTGCATAAAAAGGTCTCCGGGCTCACGCGGCGCGTGTGCCTGACAATGTTGTTTTTCTGGTTAAAGCCGGCTGCGCCGGGACGGCGCAGCCGATCCGGGGATCAGTCCAGTTCTTTGGCCTGATCCCTCAGTACGAACTTCTGGATCTTGCCCGTGGAAGTCTTGGGCAGCTCCGAGAAGACGATGGTCTTGGGCACTTTGAACCGGGCCAGATGCTCACGACAGAAGCTGATGATGTCTTCCTCGGTCACCTGTCCGGCTTCCGGCTTGAGGGTCACAAAGGCGCAGGGGGTTTCGCCCCACTTCTCATCTGGTCGGGCAACCACGGCAGCCTCCAGAACGGCGGGATGCCGGTACAGGGTATCTTCCACCTCGATCGTGGAAATGTTCTCGCCGCCGGAGATGATAATGTCCTTGAGCCGGTCCTTGATCTCCATGTAGCCGTCTTCGTGCCACACAGCCAGGTCACCGGTGTGGAACCAGCCGCCCCGGAAGGCCTCTTCGGTGGCCTTGGGGTTCTTCAGATAGCCCTTCATCACGGTGTTGCCGCGCAGGAAGATTTCACCGATGGTCTTGCCGTCTTTCGGCACCGGTTCCATGGAGTTGGGATCGCCCACCATGGTGCCTGCCAGGGTGTGGTAGCGAACGCCCTGGCGCGCTTTCTTGCGGGCGCGATCGTGCAGTGGCAACGCATCCCACTCGGACTTCCACGCGCAAACCGTCACCGGCCCATAGACTTCGGTCAGGCCATAAACGTGGGTCACCTGGATACCCATTTCTTCGATGGCACCGATAACCTGGGCGGGGGGCGCTGCACCGGCTGTCATGGACTTCACTTCGTGATCGATACCCGCCTTGGCGGATTCCGGCACGTTCAGGAGGGCGTTGAGAACAATCGGTGCGCCGCACATATGGGTAACCTGATGGTCGCGGATCAGCTGCAGAATCTTCTCCGGGTCAACCCGGCGCAGACAGACGTGGGTGCCGGCCATGGCAGTGATGGTCCAGGGGAAACACCAGCCATTGCAGTGGAACATCGGCAAGGTCCACAGGTATACCGGGTGCATGTCCATGGACCAGACCGCCTGGTTGCCAATGGCATTGATGTAGGCGCCACGATGGTGATAGACCACACCCTTCGGGTTGCCGGTGGTGCCGGAGGTGTAGTTCAGGGAGATGGCATCCCACTCGTTGTCGGGGAAGCTCCACTGGAACGCCGGATCCCCTTCCTGCAGGAAGGCCTCGTAATCCAGATCGCTGACCTGAACGCCCTCGCCGTACTCGGGATCGTCCACATCAATCACCAGTGGCTTGGTGTCCAGCCGGCTGACGGCGTCCCTGATCACCTCACCGAATTCACGGTCGGCAATCACAACCTTGGCCTCACCGTGTTCCAGCATGAAGGCAATGGCCTCGGCATCAAGGCGAACGTTCAGAGTGTTCAGCACGGCACCGATCATGGGAACCCCGAAGTGGGCTTCCACCATGGCAGGAATATTCGGCAGCATGACGGCAACGGTATCACCGCTTCCGATACCGCGCCCTTTAAGGGCCGAAGCCAGACGGCGGCAGCGTTCGTAGGTCTGCGCCCAGCTGTACCGGATCGCCCCATGAATGACCGCGGGATACTCCGGGTAAACAGTGGCGGTGCGTTCGATGAAATCGATGGGGGATTGAACGGCGTAGTTGGCGTCAACGGGCGCCAGGCCCTGATCAAATATCGAGGTCATTGCGTGGTCCTCTTCGGTGCTGTTGTTCTTATGGCGTATTCAGGAATATCGCTAAACTAGCTATACTTCGGGCTGGCCATAATAGTATTTGATAGAATAAATACTAGAAATTATACCAACGTATTATAGTTGAGTTACTATAACGACAAGCCATGAACGATATTTCCCCCTCAAGTGTATTTAGTTTGCACGACGCCGACCCGCAACCCGGATTGATCCTGGATGGGGTGGGTGCCCTGCTGGAGGGGAACCGCGCGGCCAGGGATCTGTGCCGGATTGCCGGCCTGGCTTCGGCCCACAAGCTCCTGCCAATCAACGCCCAGGCACTGGTGCACGCTTCCCTGGAGCAGGGCCGGGCTATTGAAAACGTGGAAGCCCGGATCCCATCGGATCTTACCGGTGCCATCCTGATGTGGACTTTCATTCCGGATGTCGGAACTTCCCGGGTTCTGGCACGGGCACGAGACGCCACGCAGGATGTCCTGACCCAGGAAGAGGCCACCCGCTCCAACCGCCTGTACCGACTGATCACCGAAAACACCACCGACCTCATATCCCGCCACGCTCCGGACGGACGCTTTATCGATGCTACCCCCGCGTCATGGCGGCTGCTGGGCTATTGGCCGGAAGAATTACGAGGCAAACCGCTCGAAGAGGTCTTTCGCGGCAACCATGTCGCCCAGAAACTGGCGGAGACCCGAAACCTGCTCCGGGATGACGGCTACGCCACCATGACCCTCGAAATCATCCACCGGGACGGCTCCCGCCGCTGGTTCGAGATTGCCAGCCGGGCCATCCGGGAGACCTACACCGGCGCGGTGATTGAGGTCATCAGCGTCTCCCGTGATATCACCGCCCGGGTGGAATCCGAGGAGAACAACCGCCGACTGGCCGACGAACTCGCCCACACGGCAAGACTCGCCACTCTCGGGGAGCTTGCCTCCAGCATTGCCCACGAAATGAACCAGCCCCTGGCAACCATCGTGAACTTTGCCAGTGCCAGCCAACGTTATTTGAAAAGCGCCCGAACCAACCCCGAATGCCTGGATCGAGTGGACGACGGCCTGCAGAAAATAGTTCACCATGCCAACCGGGCATCGGAAGTGATCAAGCGTCTACGGGCTTTCTTGCGCAAGGGCCAGAAGCGCACCGCGCCAATCGCCCTGAACGATGTCGTAAACAACGTTGCCCGCCTGTGTCAGTGGGAGGCCGAGAAGAATAACGTGCAGATCCGCGAGAGACTGGCCTGCTGCGCGCCGGTCATCACCGCCGATCCGGTGCTGCTGGAACAGGTATTGATCAATCTGATCCGCAATGGCATTGAAGCCACAATCGAAGCCCGGGGCGACGAAACCCGGGGCACACCTGCGCAGATCGTCATAACCACCTGCATCAACGATCAGAACGAAACCCTGATTGAAGTCACTGATGAAGGCCCGGGCCTGGATGAGCAGGGCATCCGCCAGATGTTCCAGCCGTTCTACACCAGCAAGCCGCAGGGACTGGGCCTGGGCCTGTCCATGAGCCGATCGATCATTGAAGGCTTTGGAGGCTTTCTGGATGCCCGTCCCGCCGCAACCGGTGGCCTGTCCCTGATCTGTCGATTCCCGGCCAGCCAGAACCAGAAGCACAGAACCGCAACCACGGAGATCCAGCCTGATGAGTGATCACGCGACACCGGAAGCCACCACCGTCTATGTTGTTGACGACGACGCCGGCATGCTGGAATCCACTCAATGGTTGCTGGAATCGGTCGGCCTGAACGTGGAAGCCTACAGCGACGGCCGGAAATTTCTGGACGCCGTTGGCAACAGCAAAGCCGGTTGCGTGGTTCTGGATGTGAGAATGCCAGGGCTCGGGGGCCTGAATGTTCAGGAGGAGCTTCAGAAGCGAGGGCTGGACCTGCCCATCATCTTTGTCTCTGGTCACGCCGATGTGCCCATTGTGGTCAGGGCGTTCAAATCCGGCGCTTTCGATTTCATCGAAAAGCCTTTCAATGAACAGCTGCTGCTGGACAGCGTTCAACAGGCCCTTCAGGAACACCAACAATCCGGCACACAACTGCAGGGCGATGAGGCAACCGACGCCCTGCTGGCCACCCTCACCCGGCGCGAACGGGATGTGTTTCTGCCACTGGCCCAGGGCTACACCAGCCGGGAAATAGCCGAACAGCTGGATGTCAGCGTGAAGACGATTGATCTGTACCGGGCCCGGGTGATGAAACGCCTGGGCGCCGATCGCCTGCCTGATGTTACCGGCACAGCCATTGCCGCCGGGCTGCTCGACCCGCTGGACCTGCGTAGGGGAAAGAACTGAACGCCCCTAACCCGCCGCAGACTGGACATCGTGAGCCAACACTCCCAGCCTGGCCACAGCCTGCTCTATACGTTCACTCCAGGGGTTGGCGCTGTTCAGTCTCAGGCAATTTTCGTATTTGTCGGCGGTGGAGAACATCAGCCCCGGCGCCACGTTGATATCCTCCGCCCTGGCCCTGTGGTAAACCTCCGTGCCGGAAACGCCATCCGGCAACTGCACCCAGAGAACGAACCCGCCCTGGGGTCGACTCACAGCGGTACCTTCCGGGAATGCCCGGGCCACGGCTGTACGCATACGCTCGGTGGACTCGCGATAGTGCTGACGCGCTGACCGCAGATAGCGATCGTAACCGCCCTGCTCCAGAAAATGCGCCACCGCCATCTGGGGAATCGAAGAGGTCGCCAGGTTGACGAAATACTTGTGCTGCCGGGCGCTCGCCATATGCCGCCCCGGCACCATCCAGCCCAGCCTCAGGCCCGGCGAGATGGTCTTCGAGAAGGAGCTGCAGTAAATCACGTTATCGGCCCGGTCAAAGGCCTTGGCCGGGCGCGGCCGGTCTCCGGAGTGGTGCAGATCCCCATAAATATCATCCTCAATCAGAGGCACAGCAGCCGCCGCCAGCATGGAGACCAGCTGCTTCTTGCGCTCGTCGGACATCTGCGCGCCCATGGGATTGCTGTGATTGGTCACCACCACACAGGCTTTCAGGGGCCACTGTTCCAGGGCGAGCTGCAACCCTTCGAGGCTCAAGCCCTCGGAAGGATGGGTGGGAATTTCAATGACCTTAAGCCCGACCACTTCCAAAGCCTGAAGGATGCCGGGGAAGGACGGCGATTCCACCGCCACAATGTCACCGGGCTGGGTCACGGCCCGAAGCGCCAGGATGATGGCCTCCTGAGCACCGTTGGTGGCAAGCACATCATCCGGGGTTACCGGTACCCCGAGGGTTGCCATCCGCTGGGCGATCTGCCGCCGGAACGACTCTTTTCCGGGAAAGGCGTAGTCCAGGGTTTCCAGGCCCCGGCGTGCAGCCCAGAGCGTACTGTGCTGGATCTGGCGGAGCGGAAGGTAATCCGGATGGGGAATCGCCGTAGCCAGAGGCACCATACGCTTCTGCTCGTCGGCGCACAGGTCCAGAGTCATTTCCCGGGCGCTGACCGGCACCGGACGACTGCGATGCCGGCGCATCACCGGTTCGGGTGCATCCACGGTCGGCAGCCTTACGAAGTAGCCACTGCGCTCCCGGGCCTGCAGAAAGCCCCGTGCTTCCAGAGTCTGGTGCGCTTGCAGAATGGTCGAAATACTCACGCCGAACTGCCGGCTCAGCATTCGCACGCCCGGTAATCGATCACCGTCGCGGTAGACACCGTCCCGGATCAATTCCTGGAGCTGATCCGCCACCTGATTGTAAAGAATGCCCATTGCCCGTCCCTCGTCACTGGTACCTCCGGAGTCACCACTCTATTGCACCAGACACCGCGCTTCTCCATGCAGTACAGATACAGTCGAATCTGACCGGCACAGATTCCAAAAACCACATTCTGTACCGGTTCAAAATGAGATTATCTGAATCTGTTATGACTGTCAGCGGGAGCCGACAATAAGCGGAGAAAACACAGAAGAAGGAGTTTCACATGGGCATCGCCAACAAACACCTGTCCCCACCCTCAGCAACTGCCAAGGACCTGTTCGGTTTGCAGGCCTGCGCCGCGCCTCTCTTGAAGGGCATGGAGGTAACACGGCAATGGCTTGACGACCTCGGGTTTTCGATCTCTCAACAGAGCCCGGAACATTGGGTGCTCACGCACCTGGCACCTCTGCCGGAACTTCATTTTTACAGTGCCCTGGAACTGGAGCTGTTTGCCAGACACCGGGCGCACCACTACGCTAGACGATCTTTCAAGGAGAACAGACCATGACACAGCCCCTCTACCAGGTTGATGCTTTTACCAGCAGGATTTTCGGTGGGAACCCGGCCGCGGTCATGCCCCTGGAGCAATGGCTGTCGGACAATGTCATGCTCTCGCTTGCCATGGAGAACAACCTCTCGGAAACGGCCTTTTTCGTGCCGCTTCCGGACGACGAGGATGCCGATTTCCATATTCGCTGGTTTACTCCAGGCACAGAGGTGCCACTGTGTGGCCACGCTACCCTGGCCAGTGCCTGGGTTATTTTTAACAAGCTTGGCTGGGCTGATGAGCGAATCCGCTTTCGCTCCAAAAGTGGTCCGCTCTCCGTCCGGCGGGCAGAAGACGGCTGGCTGGTTCTGGATTTTCCAAACCTGGCCTTTGAGGAACAGCCAACGCCGGCACTGATTCGGGAAGCCCTGGAAAGCGCGCCTGATACTGCGTTTTTTGTTCCCAATGACACCAACTACATGGTGGTTCTGGAGGACGAAGCCGCTGTTCGATCTGCTCAACCGGATCTGCGCAAACTCAAGCAACTGGGCAATCAGGGGCTGATCATCACCGCACCTGGCGAAGACTGCGATTTCGTCAGCCGCTATTTCGCTCCGGGAGCCGGTATCGATGAAGACCCGGTTACCGGCTCCATTCACAGCGTGCTCGTGCCCTACTGGTCAGAAAAACTGGGCAAGACACGGCTCGACGCCCGGCAAATTTCGGCAAGAGGCGGTGTGCTGCGCTGCGCTGCGAACTGAAAGGCGACCGGGTCGACATCGCCGGCCAGGCTGCATTCTTCATGGAAGGCTCCGTCTACCTGCCCTGAGACTGGTATACTGCCCGCCGTTTTCTTTCCAACGGCGGGTAGCATGGCGGCAGGTTCAGCATCACAGTACGACGTAATCATCCTCGGCGCCGGCGCGGCTGGCCTGATGTGTGCGGCAACCGCCGGCTATCGCGGTCGCCGTGTACTGGTGCTGGACCACGCCAACAAGCCGGGCAAGAAAATCCTGATGTCCGGCGGCGGGCGCTGCAACTTCACCAACCTGAACAGCACGCCCGCCAACTTCCTGTCGGACAACCCGCATTACTGTATTTCCGCGCTCAAGCGCTACACCCCCCAGGATTTCCTGGAACTGGTGGACCGCCATGGCATTGAGCACGAGGAGAAGGCGCCCGGCCAGTTGTTCTGCAAGGACAGCGCCAAGGAGATTCTCAATATGTTGCTCACCGAATGTGAGTGGGCTGGCGCGGAAGTGAGGATGAAAACAGCGGTCGAACGCATCACCGAAACCGACTCGGGCTACCGCCTGCGTGTCGGATCCGGCGACCTCACCTGCGAATCCCTGGTAATCGCCACCGGCGGCCTGTCGATTCCCACCATGGGCGCCAGCGCCTTTGGTTACCAGGTGGCCGAGCAGTTCGGCCTGGACATACTGCCCACCCGCGCGGGCCTGGTGCCCTTTACCCTGCAGCCGGAGTTGAAAGAGCAGCTCGCGCCTCTGTCCGGTGTCAGTTGCCCGGTCGATGTGCAATGCCACGACCAGCACTTCCGGGAACCCATGCTGGTCACCCATCGCGGGCTCAGCGGCCCGGCCATGCTCCAGATCTCCAGTTTCTGGGAACCGGGTGACAGCCTGGCCATCAATCTTCTGCCAGCCTGTCGCATCAAGGACGACCTGCTGAACCTGCGCAAAACCCGCCCACAATCGACCATTGCAAACTACCTGGCCCAGCACCTGCCAAAACGGTTTGCCCAGGCCTTCAACGAACTGCAGGGCTGGACCGGTCCTTTGCAGGGCTACAAGAACAGCGATATTGAACAGGTGGCGGAGATCCTGGGTCAGTGGTCCATCAAGCCCGCAGGCACCGAAGGCTACCGTACTGCAGAAGTGACACTGGGGGGCGTCGACACCCGCCAACTCTCTTCCAAAACCATGGCAGTGCTGGAGCGGCCAAACCTGTATTTTATCGGTGAGGTGGTGGATGTGACCGGCCACCTCGGTGGCCACAATTTCCAGTGGGCCTGGGCATCGGGTGTGGCGGCGGGCAACAACGCCTGAGGGGTCATCCCTATGCCATTCCCGGCCAGAGAACTGGTAACCTGTGACCATGAGCAAGCACAACCGGAGAACACGGCAGAAAGGGGGAACGGATGCTCCAGACCAACAGTGACACCGCAACCAGTAATGCCCTCGTCGTCGAGGGAGGCGCCATGCGGGGCATCTTTGCAGCCGGCGTGCTTGATGCCTTTCTCGAGAAGCGATACCAGCCGTTCACCGACGCCTGGGGCGTCTCCGCCGGCTCAACCAATCTTATCGGCTACCTCTGCGGCCACCATGGCCGGAACCGCCGGGTCATTACCGACCACGCCCGTCGTCCCGAGTTCATCAACTGGGGGCGTTTCTTTCAGGGCGGGCATCTGTGCGACGTGCACTGGCTGTGGCACCGGTCCTGCGAGGAAGTACCACTCGACCTGGAACACTACCTGTCTGGCACCACCAGGCTCTGGGTCGCGACGACGTCAGTAGTGACCGGCGAGGCTCGATATTTTCCCGTCGACGACCAGAACATTCACGATGTACTGACCGCCTCCTGCTCCATTCCCCTGGCTTACCGGGACTACCCGAGCGTGGACGACGAGCCCATGAGTGATGGCGGAATTGCCGACGCGATTCCCGTTGCAGAAGCCTATCGGCGCGGTGCCCGGAATATCACCGTGGTACTGTCCCGGCCGCTGGGCTACAAGAAAAAACCCCTGGCGTTTCCGGCATTGGCCAAGCGGATGTTCCGGGAACAGCCCGGACTCGCCGAGGCCCTTATACGGCGGGGCGAGAGGTACAACGAAACCCTGGAATTTATCCGTAATCCGCCGGACGACTGCCGGCTGCGGATCATCGCACCACCGGAAGATTTTCCGGTGGGCCGATTGACGACCGGCCTGAACAAGCTGGATCTGGGGTATCAGCAAGGCCACCGCGCCGCGATGGCCTATCTGGCCGAAGTGGCCAAAGAAGTCGCCTAACGAAGCACCACAAGGGGCTTTCGCGCGGTTTTGAGCATCGTGGTGGTTGTACTGCCCACCAGGAACTGGCGGATGCGGGAGTGCCCATAGGCGCCCATTACCAGGATGTCGATATCCTGCTCTTCCTGATAGGCATGCAACGCGGGCTCCACATCACCGGCCCGGATCGCCAGAGTGATTTCGGATTCCAGCCCTGCCAGCATTTTCTCGGCTTTCCTGAGCTGTTCCCAGCGGTCGCTGGTGTCCGGTCCAACCATCACCAGATGCAACGGCATGCCTTTCAGCACCGGGCTGCCCGCCAGCAATTCCACGCCCTTGAACGCGGTGGCGCTGCCATCAAACGCCAGCATGGCGCTGCGGGGCTGGGTGTATTCGTCCGGCACCAGGAGAATCGGCCGATGCATACTGCGAATCACCGTCTCCAGCTGACTGCCGATGTGGGTGTCGCGCTCGGAGCTGCTTTCGCCGTGCAGCCCCATCACCAGCAGGCGGGTCTGGTTCTCCAGCGCCAGCACGGACTCGGTCAGGTCGCCGTGGCGCTGACGCTGGACCACGTCTGTGATACCGGCTCCGCTGACCCGTTTCTGTGCCTCATCCAGCATGTGATGGCCGTGTTCCAGGGCCAGCTTGGCGCGCTTGCGGTCCAGTTCTGCTAAATCTTCGAGCAGCTGTTCACGACTGCCCAGGCCGATGTTTCCGGCCAGATCCGGTTCTGCCGGATAACGTTCCTCGTCAAGCACGTGCAGCAGCATCATGGGCGTCTCCATGTGCTTGCTGGCCCAGGCGGCGTAATCGCAGACCGCAGGGGCGGCCTGGGAGCCATCAATACAGGCAACTACTCGTAACATCCCAACCTCGCCCTCATGATCCTTGTGATTGTTATTCTGGCTGCCATCGCTGTTGGATTCTCTGATCTGTGTCATGTCAGTGCCCCATCAGCTGGTCAACGGCGTCCGGCTTATCGTGCACGCCAAACCGGTCAACAATCGTGGCACTCGCTTCGTTCAGCCCGATAACCTCAACTTCCGCGCCTTCACGGCGGAACTTGATCACCGCCTTGTCGAGGGCGCCCACTGCCGTGATATCCCAGAAATGCGCGCGACTCAGGTCAATCACCACATTATCGACTGCTTCTTTGAAATCAAAGGATTCCGTAAATTTTTCAGAAGAGCTGAAGAACACCTGACCAACAACCTTGTAGGTACGGGTATCCGTTGCCTCATCAAGATCGGAAGTCACCAGCATGTAATGGCCCACCTTGTTGGCAAAGAACAGGGCCGCAAGCAGTACGCCAGCCAGAACACCGAACGCCAGGTTGTGGGTGGCAACCACGACCACAACGGTTACCAGCATTACGATATTGGTGGAAAGAGGATGCTTGCGCAGATTGCGGATGGAATCCCAGGAGAAGGTGCCAATTGACACCATGATCATCACCGCCACCAGGGCGGCCATGGGGATCTGCACAAGCACGCTGTCCAACAACAGCACCATAATCAGCAGGAAGACACCGGCCGTCAGCGTGGAAAGCCGAGTCCGGCCGCCGGACTTCACGTTGATAATGGACTGCCCGATCATGGCACAACCGGCCATACCGCCGATCAGACCGGAGCCAATATTGGCAATGCCCTGCCCCTTGCACTCACGGTTGCGGTCACTGGTGGTGTCTGTCAGGTCGTCCACGATGGTTGCGGTCATCATGGATTCAAGAAGGCCCACAATGGCCAGCGGAATCGAATACGGCAGGATGATCATCAGGGTTTCCAGGTTCAGAGGCACATCCGGCCACAGAAACACCGGCAGGGTATCCGGCAATTCGCCCATATCGCCAACCGTCCGGATGTCCATTCCGGTAACCACGGCAACCGCCGTCAGCACTACGATACACACCAGGGGCGAAGGCAGAACCTTGCCAACAACAGGCAGCAAGGGAAACAGATAGATGATCCCCAGACCGGCCGCGGTCATGGCGTAAACATGCCAGGTAACGTTGGTCAGCTCCGGCAGTTGGGCCATGAAAATCAGAATGGCCAGGGCGTTCACGAAACCGGTCACCACCGAACGCGATACGAAGCGCATCAGGCTGCCGAGCTTGAGGTAGCCGGCAATCAGCTGCAGCACACCGGTCATCAGAGTAGCCGCCAGCAGGTACTGCAGGCCGTGCTCTTTAACCAGCGTTACCATCAGTACCGCCATAGCCGCCGTTGCCGCAGAAATCATACCGGGGCGTCCGCCGACAAAAGCAATGATCACGGCAATACAGAAGGAGGCGTATAGACCCACTTTGGGGTCGACACCGGCGATAATCGAGAAGGCAATGGCCTCCGGGATCAATGCCAGCGCCACGACAATACCGGCGAGCACATCGCCACGAATGTTCGAAAGCCAATTGGCTTTTAAGGAATTCACCATAATGTCGGGTTTCCAGATTGCTGTGGACGTAAAAACTGAGATAAAACCGTCGATTGCACCCAACCTATCTCACGTTGGCTACAGGCATATTTCTCAGGAAATTAACCGGAGGAAGAGGAATCTGAACGCTAGGGCGGAAGGATCGTCACGGTTCTGGTTTGCTGCACGGTTGATGATAATCAGGTAACTGCGAATTTCAGGGTCGCGAAGCTTACCAGACCTCCGCCCGGAAAGTAAGGCGGTCAGGGGTATATTCTTAGAGGCCTAACGACCGACTCCCTCTACTGCTATCATCAGAACATTCATTGTTTAACAGGAGCTTGCACCACCCCATGGATGACGTTGCTTCCCAGTTTCTGGCCGGAAACCAGACCACCCTGAATCTCGCCGTTGCGCTCTTGCTTGGCGCCATTATCGGCCTTGAGCGGGGCTGGGATGCCCGGGAACAGAAATCCGGTGAACGAATTGCCGGCATCCGCACCTTTGCGCTGGTGGGCCTGCTTGGCGGCATCTCGGCGGTTCTGGCGAAGGAGATCACGGAATGGGCGTTTCCCGTGCTGTTGGTCAGTGTGGTGGCCATGGCGATCGTCGCCTACAGCGAGCGGCTTGCCCATATCCGGAATTTCAGTATTACCGGCATGGTGGGGATGGTACTCACGTTCTGCTTCGGCGCGGTGGCCGTTGCAGTGGACCCGGTTATCGCCACAGCAGCGGCCGTTGTGACCGCCATCATTCTGGATAATAAGGAAAAAATTCACGGCTGGGTCAACAAGCTGAAGGAACACGAGCTGGATGCGGCGCTCAAGCTATTGCTGATTTCCGTGGTCATGCTGCCGTTACTGCCGAACGAAAAGATGGGCCCTGGCGGCGTTCTGAACCCCCGGGAAATCTGGTGGATGGTGGTGATGATCGCCTCCATTTCCTTTGTCGGCTATTTTGCGATCCGGGTGGCCGGCACCCGCAAGGGCATCCTGTTTACCAGTCTATTTGCCGGATTAAGCTCGTCCACGGCATTGACCCTGCACTTTGCCCGCCAGGCTTCAAAGAACCCCGAACTTAACCCCCAGTTTGCAGCCGGGGTCCTGATTGCCTGCGGCACCATGTTTCCCCGCATCCTGGTTTACTGCTTCGTGATCAACCGTGACCTCTTGCCCAGCCTGATCGGGCCAGTGGCAGTCATGACCGCTCTGCTGTATGTCCCGGCTCTGTTTATCTGGCGCAGAAATAAAAGCGAGCTGCAGGTCAGCCAGCCTACCCTGAACCAGAACCCGCTCGATCTGACTTCCGCGCTGGTATTCGGGGCGTTGCTCACCGCAATTCTGCTGCTGGGCGAATTCTTGAGTAACTGGCTGGGCGAAGCCGGCATCTATGCGCTGGCCGCCACATCCGGTGTGGCGGATGTCGACGCGATCACCCTCTCACTGACCCGAATGTCCAATAACAACCTGGCCATGAACACGGCCGTGATTGGTATCGTTATCGCGGCCGCCACCAACAATCTGGTCAAATCCGGCATGGCCGGAGTTATTGGCAATCGGCAGATTGGCCTGTTGGTCGGCGGGCCGATGGTGCTGTCGTTAGCGGCGGGCCTGCTGGTGGCCTGGTTGCAGTAACGGGTTACCGGGCTCGACGGAACGTCAGATTGTAGCGGCAGGCCCCGGTCAACGGGTGTTCACCGGCCTTCAGCGTTAACACCCCGTGATATCGCAGGCGCGCCGGGCCGCCCCACACCACCACATCACCATGGGCGAGTGGAACCCGCAGGGGACGTTCATTGCGTTTCAGCCCACCAAACTGGAACACCACCGGCAGCCCCAAGGACACTGACACAATGGGCTGGCTGAAATCCTGTTCGTCCCTGTCCTGATGCAGCCCCATTTTTGCACCGGGTTCGTAGCGGTTGATCAGGCAGGAATCTGGCTCAAAGCCACCGAAACTCGCCGCGTCTGCGGCCTTTCCGGCAAACCTGCGCAGATTGTCCGGCATCGCAGGCCAGGGCCTGCCTGAGACCGGGTCCTCGGGCTGGTAGCGATAGCCCCGGCTGTCTGTCACCCAGCCTTGCTCACCGCAGCAGCTCATGGCAACCGACATGGTATGGCCACCCGGGGTTTTCATCTGCCGAAGCGGTGCCTGAGCAGTCACCTGTTCAATATCGGTCAGAAGCTGTTCCGCGTCGGCCAGGGCAAACTGGCGAAGCACAACGGCTCCCTCCATCAGATTCTCGCAGGCCAGTTCAGGTGGCAGCTCACCAAACAGGTCTTGAGTCATAACTTGCTACTTTTTAAGGAAAAACCAGAAAAACGGACGATCAGGATCCATCATTTTACTATCGATGTTCCCAAATCACACTTGCGTCCCGAACAGATCGATAACGTCGATGAAAGCCTGTTCATGAAGCCAGACTGAAAAACACGTATATTCTATAGGCTGATTCATCCCTGGTAAGGACAACTTAATGCTGTTTGCAATCATCGTTGGCGGTCTGATCGGCTACGCCTTTGGCAAGTTCCCGGGTTTCCTGGTGGGTGCGGCGATCGGCGCCTTCCTCTTCAACCGCCTCAAGCGCCGTCTGCTGGGCAAGCTCCAGAGCATACAGATGGGCTTTGTTGAGTCCGTTTTTGCAGTCATGGGTGCGCTCTGCAAGGCTGATGGCGTTATATCCCGGGATGAAATCCAGATGGCGGAAACCATGTTTGTACGCTTCCGCCTGAATGAAGAGCAGAAAGCCAAAGCCAAGGCCGCTTTCAACCGGGGCAAGGAACCGGACTTTGATCTGGACGCCGAGCTCAACCGGTTCCTGCAGGCCAGCGGCCGTCAGCCTGCACTCCTGCAGATGTTTCTGCAGGTGCAGGTATCGGCGGTGGCGGCAGACGGTGTTGTCCATCCGGCCGAACATGAAATGCTGGTGCGCATCGCCCGCGGCCTGGGCCTGCCCGAGAGCCAGGTCGACCAGCTGGAAGCCATGCTCCGCGGCGCCCACTCCCATCGGGCCGGCGCTGGCCAACCCTCGTCGGCTGATCAGATCAGTGATGCCTACAAGGTTCTGGGCGTATCCCCCTCTGCCAGCGATGAAGAGCTCAAGAAGGCCTATCGTAAGCTGATGAGCGAAAACCATCCAGACAAGCTGGCGGGCCGCGGATTGCCAGAAAGCATGCGGGAAATGGCGGAGGAGCGCACCCGGGAGATCAGTCACGCCTACGATGTGGTCAAGGACGCACGGAAAAAATCCGCATAATGGGTGACCCGGTTACCGGATCAGAACCAGCGTGGCACCCGCACCCGATACCGCTCGTAGTCCTCGCCGAACTTGTCCGCCAGCGCCTTTTCCTCTTCCCTGGCCTGGCGGGTGATCACCAGCACACCGGCCACCAGGCACACCAGGGAAAAGACACTGGGCAGGGCCAGGAAAAAGCCCAGCTGTCCCGTCATCACGGCCAGAAACACCGGGTTCCGGGAGCGGCTGAACGGGCCGCTTGTCAGCAGCTTGCGGTGATCCTTGCGGGGGTCAATGCCGGAGCGCCAGTCTTCATGCATGTAGGCCTGCAGGTAGTTCACAGCGGTGAACGAAGCGATCAATAACAACATGCCCGCCAGCAACACCGGCCAATAGTAGAGCGGGCCGAAAACACCCAGCCAACCGTCGATGTCGGCAAAAATCCGCACCATACAGACGCCCAGAATGAGCGCCCGGAATACATTGAAGATATGTCTGTGCCACCAGGGCGCGCTGCCCCGTTCACCATAGTTGATGTGCGAAAACTGCATACGCTGGTACAGACCAAGACTACGGCCGGCAAACTGCAGACCGATCATCAGGAAAAAAATGCCGAGAAAGTGGCGTACGAGAGGCTCAATAAATTCCATCGGGATCGCTTACAACGGGTTAAGACGCACAGCTTATTACCTGACAACGCCTGTGAAAAGAGCCTGCACCGGGAGCTCGGGCGGGCCGGGCACTCTCCCTACCCGAAATGACATGTCATCACGTTTTTGAATGCATTAGAGTAATTGGATCATTTTTCCCGGAGATTGTCGTTATGAACGCCCCTGAAACTCCGCAGTCTTGCCATGTATTCAGCAACGACGCCTTGGGGCGCGATGATGCCACAGCCCTGGCCGAACGGATCCGCTGCCGGGATATCTCGATCACGGAACTCACCCTCGCCGCCATTGCCCGGGCACAGGTGGCCCAGCCGCTGATCCATGGCGTAACCTCGGCGAACTATGACCAGGCCATCCAGACCGCCTCAAGGCTGGATGCATCAGAGCAAACCGGATCCCTGCCGTTGTTCCGGGGCGTTCCAACCTTTATCAAGGACAACACCAATGTGGCAGGCCTGGCCACCCGCCATGGCTCCCTGGCGGTGCCCGATATGCCAGCGGCAGAAACCAGCCCGTTTGCCCGGCAGTTGTTGGCCCAAGGCTTTCTCTGCCTGGGTAAAAGCACCCTGCCGGAGTTCGGTTTCAACGCCACCACCGAACCTGCCCATGGCCCGGCCACACGCAATCCCTGGAACCTGGCCTATTCATCGGGCGCTTCCTCCGGCGGTTCAGCAGCCCTGGTAGCGGCCGGTGTGATTCCCCTTGCCCATGCCAATGACGGTGGTGGCTCCATCCGGATTCCGGCCGCCTGCTGCGGGCTGGTGGGCCTGAAACCCACACGAGGACGGTTAACAGACAACGAGGCGGCCGCTGCACTGCCCATCAATATCATCAGCGAAGGCGTGGTGACCCGCTCAGTGCGGGACACCGCCAACTTTCTCGTTCAGGCCGAGACCTATTACCGGAACCCGAAGCTTCCGCCGGTTGGTAAAATTGAGGTTCCGTCGGATCGGCCCTTGAAGATTGGCCTGGTGCTGGACTCCATCAACGGCCACCGAACCGACGAGATCACCCGTAAGACGGTGGAGGAAACAGCGCGCAGGCTGGAGAAACTGGGCCACCACATCGAGCCCATTCCCGTTCCGGTGCACGGCACCTTCCCGGATGATTTCGCGCTCTACTGGGCACTGCTGGCCTTCGGCATCAGGGCCAACGGCAAAAAACTGCTTCACCCGGACTTCGACAAGCGACGCACAGACGACCTCACCAACGGGCTGGACAGGAAGTTCAGGCGGCAGTTCTGGCGCCTGCCCCCGGCTCTCTGGCGGCTGAAACGCTCCTGGCACGATTATGCCCACGCCATGGCCGGCTTTGATGCGGTGCTCACGCCGGTACTGGGGCATACAACCCCACCCCTTGGCCATCTGAGCCCCGACTTACCCTTCGACACCCTGTTTGACCGACTGCGCCACTATGTCAGTTTCACGCCACTGGCCAATGCCACTGGCGCACCGGCGATCTCGGTCCCCATGGGCCATACGCCGGAACATCTTCCGGTATCCGTTCAGTTCATGGGGCGCCACGGGGGCGAGCGAACACTGCTGGATATTGCCTTCGCGCTGGAAGCCGACCATCCCTGGCCGTTGGTATGTGATCTCAATCCTCACGGCAGCGCCATCGAAGACCTCACCGCCCGGGATTCGACGGCCAACATGGCCTGAAGTTGGACACTTATAAAAACAGCTGTCATATTCTATATTTAGCTCATAGATAATGTGATTTCTCCGCCAAACCGAGACCGAAGGCCTTTCGTATTCCAGGTAAAGGAACAACCTATTGAGCCCGGCCATGCGTGACAGTGAAGTTCTCGTGACCCATCACAAGGCTCTGATGGAGCTGAGCCATAATATCGGCTTTATCGAGATGCCCCGCCCCCGGAAGCTGGCTGCACTGATGGAGCTGTGCACTCGGCTTCTGGGGTTGAAGCGTGCGAGCGTCTGGCTGTTTCCTCCCGAGCGGGACAGAATCAGCTGCGAGTGGCTGCACGATAAGGAACAACCCGGCCGCAACAGCTGCGTTCCGCAGAAAGGATCGAACTTCAACCTGTTCCGTTCTGACCACCCTGACTACTTCCGGGCCATTACGGAAGAGCGGGTCATTGCCGTGGACGACGCCCGGAACGATGGGCGGACCCGTTCATTCGATCGGGAGTACCTGTCAGTTCAGAATATCCATTCCATGCTGGACGCACCCATTTTCGATGGCGAGCAACTCAGCGGTGTTGTCTGCCTTGAATCAGATGTACGCCGGGAATGGTCTGTTCCGGATATCTCTCTGGCCGTCGCCATTGCTGACACCATCAGTCTGATGAACACCCATGAGGCCTGGCTGAGATCCAAGCGGGCCCTGGAGTATGTCAGTCGCTACGATTCGCTGACCGGCCTGGCCAACATCGATTCACTCCGCGACCGGCTGGGCCATCTGGTGCGCAAGATCAAACAGCGTGGCTCCGGCAGCCTTGCTCTGCTCTGGATTGACGTGGATCGTCTGAAAACCATCAATGACGGCCTGGGGCCCCAGGCAGGGGATCAAGTCATTGCCGACATCGGCCAGCGCCTGAAAGATATTCAACTGGCGGGCAAGGATTTTCTGGCGCGGATCGGAGGGGATGAGTTTGCACTGGTCATCCGCAATTACACCCTGCCCGGCTTCCTGGATGAAGTTACCCGGGAAATCCAGAGCCGGATTCGCCAACCCATCCGGATCTCTGATCAGGATCTGAACATCAGTGCCAGCATGGGCATCTGCCACTTCCCCGGTGACTGTCATGAACCGGAGGAACTCCTCAGGGGCGCGGAAGCCGCCATGTACCATGCCAAAAGGCAGGGCCGGGACCGCTCCACCCTGTTCGATTCGGAAATCCAGATGACAGCCCGTTCCCGCTTTGCCCTGGAAAGCGAACTGCGGGAAACAATGAAAACCAATGGCCTGGACGTATTCTACCAGCCAATCATGGATCGTACCGGAAAACAGCTGGAAAGCGCCGAAGCCCTGGTTCGTTGGCAACACCCCCGGCGTGGCTGGCTATCTCCGATTGAATTCCTGGATGTGGCACGCAGCGCCGGCCTGATGTATGACCTGGGCGTCTGTGTCCTGAAAAACGTCTGCGCGCACTGGCGCGACGCGAGGGACCGGAATATTCCCTTGCCCACCATCTCGGTGAATTTGTCCGCCGAGCAGGTGCTGGTCCCCGAACTACCGGAACTGGTCAAGAAAATCTGCAGTCAGGAGGGCATGCCTGTCAGCGCCCTGCAGTTTGAAGTGACTGAAGACTCGATCCAGGGGGATTTCGGTGTGATCGGCCAGGTTCTGGAACAGCTTGTGGAAGCCGGCGCCGAACTGGCCATCGATGATTTCGGGACGGGTTACTCGTCACTGTCCCGGCTCAAGAGTCTGCCCTTCTCCCGGATCAAGATCGACCGCTCGTTTATCAACAACCTGCCGGATGACGACAATGACTGCGCCATCACCCTCTCGATCATCGGTCTGGCCAGGGGGCTCGGGCTGTCCGTTGTCGCCGAGGGAGTGGAGATCGAGGCCCACGAAGCCTGGCTGTTCGAGAAAGGCTGCGATTACCTTCAGGGCTACCGGTACAGCAAACCCCTTCCCTACCCGGAATTCGTTCGCCGCTATTTTCCGGACTGACCCGGCAACTCAAACCCGGGAAACACCGATAACACATCAAGAAAGCTGGTCTCCGGCGTCGAACTGATGGTCAGTGGCTCACCCGAGACAGGGTGCCGAAAGGCCATCTGCGTGGCCGCCAACATCAGCCGCCCCTGGCCAAAGCGATCGGCAAAATAGCGATTGTGCCGGCCCCGACCGTGATTGGCATCGCCAATGATCGGGTGGTTAATGTGTTTCATATGCCGTCGCAGCTGGTGTTTTCGGCCCGTTTTCGGATGGAGCTCCACCACTGCATAGCGACTGGTCGGGTATTTCTCGATCGCCACCGGTATCTCGGTGGTCGCCAGGGTCCGGTAATGAGTGAGGGCGTCCCGCACCGGCTGCTCCTCGCCCTTCAGCCGCCGATCCTCCGGCTCCTCCCTGAGGGGATAATCAATCTCTCCGCTGGCCGGTGGGCAGCCACGCACCATGGCCAGGTAGGTTTTCGACACCTCGCCGGCCATCATCGCCAGCCCCAGTGCACGGGCAGTGTCACTGTCCCTGGCGAATACCAGAATGCCGGACGTGGGGCGATCGAGGCGATGCACCGGGTAAACATGCCGGCCACCATTGAGCGCACGGGCGTACTGCAGGGCAAACTCGGTTTCATGCCTGTCGATAGGACTTCGGTGCACCAGTAATCCCGCTGGCTTATGGACGACCAGGAGGTAATCATCCTGGAACAAAACAGTCAAAGGATTGCTCATGAGACGGCTGTCATAAAAGTTTCACATTAAAAAGGCCAATTGCAGTCAAGACCGCTCCAGAACGGCCGATACCAAAGCAGACAAGCTAATCAACCAGCTGCCCTTATACGCTGACTTCACACTCCTAACTCACGACAGACTTCAGGACTTACCAATGAACTGGTATTCGAAAAGCATCCTCAACCGGGTACTTCTGGTTGTTCTCACGGCCAACCTGATTGTCGCAGCCGTGGCCGTGGTTTACCTGAACTTCTCCCTGAAAGTCAAAGATGATTTCAATGAGCTTGTCGGCAGCCGAATGGTCACGGCACTTGAATCCCAGGATGTTCTCGCGGAATTCAAGACCCAGGTGCAGGAGTGGAAAAATGTTCTTATCCGGGGTTCAGACCCGGATCAACTGGAAAAATACTGGGGACGGTTCCAGGAGCGCGAAGCGTCCATCCAGAGCCAGCTTGATGAGCTGATTCCCCGAATCCGGGAGCCCGAGGCAAAGGCTCTGATGTCCGATTTCAAACGGGCGCACCGGGCCATGGGACGAGCCTATCGTAAAGGGTTCGAGACCTTCACCCGTTCCGGTTTTGATCCGAACGCCGGCGATGCGGCGGTCCAGGGGATCGACCGGGAGCCCGCCAGACTGATTGAAGATGCTGCAACCGCGGTTCGCGAAGACAGCCTTGCCAGGGCCGGAGCCCTGAACACCATTGTCACCGAGCGGAGCTGGCTGGTAGCGGGCCTTCTGATCGTCGCCATCGTTCTCGGCACCATTGCCCTGATTTTCATCCTGCTATCAGGCGTGGTTCGACCAGCGCAGAAACTTACGGCCCAGATCGCTCGGCTGGGTGAAGGTGATCTGACTGATCCGGTGACCATGAAGCGGGCCGATGAGCTCGGGCAACTGGCCGATGCCGCCCGCAGCCTGCACCGCTTCCTCAGCGACACCGGTACCCAGTTGAGTGAGAACGCCAGGCAACTGAACGATACCGGTGAGTTGATCCGTCAGAATGCCGACAGCGTTGTCAGCCAGTCCGATCTGGCCCACCAGCGCATCGAACAGATTGCCACCGCCATGAACGAGATGTCCGCCACCGCCGAAGACGTGGCCAGTCATGCGGCGTCGGTGGCCACCGAAGTCAGTCAGACCTCGGATGAAACCACCAGGGCAGATTCGCAGATCAACAAGGCGGTAGACAGCATGCGCCGGCTGACCGACCAGATCAGAAGCTCGGCCGAAACCGTCAACCAGCTCGCGAATGATGGTAAAAAGGTCGGCGACGTCATGCAGGTTATCCGGGAAATTGCGGACCAGACCAACCTTCTGGCCCTGAACGCCGCCATCGAGGCGGCCCGTGCAGGCGACGCCGGTCGTGGTTTTGCCGTGGTTGCTGATGAAGTCCGCAATCTGGCAGCCAAAACCCAGGAAGCCACTGTCGAGATCGACCAGATCATCGGCGCCATCAGTGGGGCCTCACGGGATGCCACCGAGTTCATGCAGGCCTCGGGCGTTGTAGCTCAGGAAAGCAGCGAGGCAGTTGAAGCGGTGCGTTCCACCCTGGGGGAAATCAACCGGCGGATGGGCAGCATCAATGACGCGACAACTCAGGTAGCCACGGCAGCCGAGGAGCAGACCAGTGTCTGTGAAGACATCAACCGCAATGTCACGGATGTGGCTGAAACCTCAGAGGCCATGCATAAGGCGGCTGAAAACAACCTGCGCACCGTGCCCGAACTGGAAGCCATGGCAACCCGGGCGCAGGACCTTGCAAACCGGATCAGGCACTAGGCGCTGCGGAACCGGCTGGTCAGGCTGCCGAATGCCTGGCCGGCCCGGTTGCCCAGCACCAGCATTGCCGGCGTGAGGAACAGCGTCAGCACAGTGGCGAAGGCCAGGCCTCCGGCAATGGCGCTGGAAAGCTGGGTCCACCATTGCGTTGACGGCGCCCCCACACCCAGCGAGGGCGTCAGCAGATCCACGTTGATCCCCAGAACCATGGGCATGAGGCCCAGCACGGTGGTAATGGCTGTGAGCAACACCGGCCGCAGACGCAGGCAGCCGGTCTCCAGGGCAGCCTCGTAGGCGTCCATACCTTCCTTGCGCATCTGGTTGTAGGTATCAATCAGTATGATGTTGTTGTTCACCACGATGCCCGCCAGAGCAATCGTGCCCATGCCCACCATGACAATGCCGAAGGACTGACCGTTCACCAGCAGGCCCAGCAGCACTCCGGCCGTGGACAGCACGATGGCTGAGAGAATCAGAAAGGTCTGGTACAGGGAATTGAACTGGGTTACCAGGATCAGCAGCATCAGCCCGATAGCTACCAGAAAGGCTGTGGCCAGGAAGTTGGACGCCTGCTGCTGGTCCTCATTCTCGCCGGCAAACTTCACGGAAATGCCATCCGGTGGCTCGGGCATCGCTGCCTGAAGAGAGCGCAACAACTCATCCACACGGCGACCCTCCGCCAGATCAGACTTGATGGTTACCGTGCGCAGCCCATCCACGCGCACAATGCTGCCGGTTTTATCACCGGGCCGGAGATCCACGAACTCCGAGAGCGGGACCTGCCCCCGGGAGGTATGGATGGTCTGGCGTTGCAGATGGTCCAGTTCCCGCCAGTTGTTGGGAACACGCACCACAATGTCGACTTCATCCCGCACGTCTTCCGGACGATAGGTGGCCAGTCTCAAACCGTTGGTGACCAGACGCACGGCACTGCCGATACCCAGCACATCAGTGCCAAAACGCGCTGCGGCTTCCCGGTCAACCTGCAGCCGCCACTCAATCCCGGGCAGGCTCCGATCATCTTCAATATCGACGAAGCCTCCCAGCTCCCGCATGCGGTCTTTGATTTCGTCCACATAGCTGATGATATTGTTCGCTGCCCGGCTGCTCACCTGCAGCTCAATGGGCTTGCCTTCCGCCGGGCCACCTTCCTGCTTTCGGAATTCCAGCTGAATGCCGGAAATGTCAGCGGTCAGCTCCCGGAAATCCTCCAGAATGGCACTGGCGGGGCGCCGGGTGAACCAGTCAGTAAACTGGAACTGCAGAACGCCGATCACATCCGGCGCCATCTGCGAGCTGGCACTGACCATCGAACGGGCGTACAGCGCTTTCACCTCCGGCATGCCCCGCAGGCGCTGCTCCACCTCGCGGACAATGGCATCCCGCTCCCACACCGAAAGATCGCCTCTGGCCCTGACCTGAACCTGGGCCGAATCCGGCTCCACACTGGGAAAGAACTCCACGCCGTGGTTGAAACGGGCGTAAGCGGCATAGATAACCGCGATCACACAAAGCACGCCAATCAGTGTCAATCCCGGCGACTGGAGCATCAGCGCCAGCACCCGCCGATAGCCCTCCATCAGGCGTCCCGGTGAGTGGCCCTGCCGCGCCCGGCGGCCGCCGCTGGTGCTTCCCAGAACCGGCAGGAACACCAGGGCCATGGCCAGGGAAGCAATCAGGCAGATGATGACTGTCAGCGGCAGGAACTTCATGAATTCCCCGACGACGCCGGGCCAGAACAGCAACGGCACAAACACCGCCAGCGTGGTTGCCGTCGAGGCAATAATGGGCCAGGCCATGCGACTGGCCGCCTCGGCCCAGGCGTGCTTGACCGTCTGCCCTTCCGACAGGTTCCGGTCTGCCAGCTCCGACACCACAATGGCGCCATCCACCAGCATCCCGGCCACCAGAATGAGGCTGAACAGCACCACGATATTGAGAGTGAGCCCCATGCTCCAGATCACCAGGATGCCGGTGAGGAAAGCGCCAGGAATCGTCAGCCCCACCATCACCGCAGAACGCGGCCCCATGGCGGCGACCACCACGATCAGCACCAGCACGATGGCCGTGAGCACGTTATTCAGCAGATCACTGAGGATGTCCCGCACTTCCTCGGACTGGTCCATGATGTAGCGGATTTCCAGAGAGTCCGGCAGTTGCGGTCTTGCCTCATCGATCAACTCACGAACCTGGGCAATGGTTTCTATGATATTGGCGCCCGAGCGCTTGGACACTTCCAGCACCAGCGCCGGCTCGGCGTTAATGCGGGCAAACCCGGTGGGGTCCTTGAAGGTGCGCTGGAGCATCGCCACGTCGCCAAACGTGACCACCGTATCGCCATCCACCTTGATCGGCATGGACATCACATCTTCAATGGTCTCGATTACGCCGGGCACTTTCAGCGCCATTCGGCCGTTGCCGGTATCCAGGGAGCCTGCGGCCACCAGTTGGTTGTTCCGGGTCACCAGGGAAGCCAGCCGGTCAAAATCAATGCCATAGCTCTCCAGCACCTGGGGATCCACCACAATTTCCAGCAGATCCTCCCGATCGCCACCAATCTCCACTTCCAGAACTTCCGGGATGGACTCGATGGCATCCTGGAACCGTCGGGCGATGGTGATCAGCTCCCGTTCCGACAGTGGCCCAGACAGACCAACAGACAGCACGGGGAACAGGGACACGTTGATTTCGTTCACCCTGGGTTCATCCGCCTCCTGCGGCAGCTTGGTGCGAGCGGTGTCCACCTTCTCCCGCACGTCCTGAAGCGCCTTGTCCGGATCAAACCCGGCATCGAACTCGAGCATCACCGAGGCATGCCCTTCCGAGGCGGTACCGCGCATTTCCTTTATTCCTTCAAGGGAACGCAGCTCCTGCTCCATGGGCCGCACCAGAAGGCGCTCCGCGTCCTCCGGGCTGATGCCGTCCAGGGTCATGGAGACATAGATCATCGGAATGGTGACGTCGGGGTTGGCTTCTTTGGGGATGGTCTGAAACGCGGCGATACCGCCGAGAATCAGGAACAACAGCGTCAGCAAGGTGGTCCGGCTGCGGTCAATGGCGGCAAAGATCAGTGCGCGCATGCGGTCTAGCCCCTGTCTTCTGCGGCGTCGACCGGCACAACCTGTTCTCCGGTACTCACGAACCCACCACCCCGGGTAATCAGGCGGATTTCATCCGGCAAGCCGGTAACCCAGGCGCCCTCTGTGGAGACGCTCAGCAGTTTTACCTCACCGAACTCGACACGGTTCTCACCGTTCACGTACTTCACACCCGGGCGACCATCATCCCCGAGCGACAGGTACGCGGGTGAAATAAACATCGCCTTCACCTCCGGCAAGGCCACCCGCAGACTGGCGCTTCCACCGGCCACCCGCTTGCGATCCGGATTCTCCACCGCGATTTCCACCGCGAAGCTCCGGGTTTCCGGCGAAGCAGCGCTGGCCACAAAGGTCACCACGCCAGAAAGGCGGCTGCCATCCAGCAAATCCACACGAACAGCCTGGCCAGGTGCCACATTGCCTACCGATTGCTGGGGGATCTGCCCGGTGGCCTTCAGACGATCCACCCGCACCAGCTGAAACAGGGGTGAGCCCACCTGCACCAGATCGCCGGTATCCACCGATTTGCTGTTGATGATGCCATCAAAGGGCGCCTCGGGGGTGAGGTGGCTGATTGCCTGCCGGGCGCTGGTCAGCTCGGCATTGGCGGCGGCGAGTTCGCTTTCCAGGGTCAGCACTTCGGATTCCGCCGCAAGATTGTCGGCACGTAGCCGGCGGGCGGCCGAGAGGTCCGCTTCCAGTTTCCGAACCCGTGACTGCCAGCGCAGAACCGCGGCACTCCGCCCTTCATCGGCTATCGTAAGCAGCTTCTCACCCTCCCGGACCTGCTCTCCCAGTCCCACAGCCAGAGATTCCACCCGGCCGGGCACCTGGGCACTCAGCATCACCGAACTCCAGGGCTCCAACTGGCCCTGCAGCATCAGGCCCGGCTCATGAAGCCGTGCCGTCAGGGTTTCCACCTGCACGGCTGTCAGCTGACCATCGCCGCTGTCCTGACGCTCCGGAGCCTCGTCACTGGTCACCTTAACCTCGCCAGTCGCCAACCAGACCACCAGCGCTATCACGATCAAAAGTGACAGCCCGAGAGAACCCCATTTTGCTTTCGTCATTGAATGCTCACTGTTCCTGAATCGAAGGGTGACAGAAAAAAACCGGCAATAAACGGTTGCATCCTGCTAAAAACGTGGGGTAGATTCTACACAGAATCTTTTTACGAATTCAGAGCAGACTGTCGATTTTATGAATCTCAACGCAGTGATTGTCCTTGTGAAGCTCGTCCTGGTGGTCGTGGTACCGTCCGGGGGCTTCTGCGTGGACAAGCGGGTGAGATAGCGACAAACCTGACAAGACACCAGAAACCCCCGGCACCGAAAGGTCCCGGGGGTTTCTTTTTTCTACGGCAAGAGAAAAGGGAAAAACGACCATGAACGGCGCACAGCACATTCTTGACGCGTTCCACCGCCACGACATCAGCACGGTTTTCGGATATCCGGGCGGCTGCATCATGCCGCTATACGACGCGCTGGTGGACGATGTGGGCGTGGAGCACGTGCTGTGCCGCCATGAGCAGGGCTGCGCCCTGGCGGCAGACGGCTACGCCCGGGCCAGTGGAAAGCTGGGCGTCTGCATTGCCACGTCGGGCCCCGGCGCCACTAACCTGATCACCGGCGTTGCCAACGCCCACCGGGATTCCATACCCCTGCTGGTGATCACCGGCCAGGTGCCCTCGGGCCTGATCGGCACCGACGCCTTCCAGGAAACCGACGTACTGGGCATGACCCTGGGCATCGTGAAACACAGCTACCTGATCGACGATGCCGACAGCCTGCCGACCATCATGGAAGAGGCGATCGACCTGGCTCAGAGCGGTCGCCCCGGGCCGGTCTGGATTGATATTCCCAAAGACCTGTTGCTGACCGAAGCGGCCGATGCGCCCTTCCCCCAGCCAGAACCCCGTGAAACAGCTTCAACCGACCTGACGGACGCCCTGGCGATGCTGCGCGCCGCCCGCAAGCCCCTGCTGTACAGTGGCGGCGGCATCAGCCTGGCCCATGCGGAAGACACTTTCCGGGCCTTTGCTGAAGCCTCTGCCCTGCCAGCGGTTGTAACTCTGAAAGGCATCGGCAACGCCGGCAAACATAATCCCTACAACCTCGGCATGCTGGGCATGCACGGCTCCCGGGCTGCCAACAAAGCCGTAGACAAGTGCGACCTGCTGCTGGTCATCGGCGCCCGCCTGGACGACCGGGCCACGGGCAAACTGGACGGCTTCGCCCCCAACGCCAAAATGATTCACATCGATGCTGACGCCGCCGAAATCAACAAACTGCGCGACGCCGACCTGGCCATCCGCGGCGACCTGAACGACATACTGAAATCTCTGGCGGACGCATTGCACGCCGAGCCACTGGCCATCAAGGATTGGCAGAAACAGTGCCGCACCTGGTACACCACCGGTGGCTTTCATGCGGCCGACAACGATGATCCGATGGCCCCGATCACCGGCCCGGCCTTCATCCGCCAGCTCTCTCGGATTGCCCCGGACGACACCGTCATCGCCTGCGACGTCGGCCAGCACCAGATGTGGGTGGCCCAGCATTACAAGTTTGACCATCCCCGTCACCACCTCACCAGCGGCGGCCTCGGCACCATGGGCTTCGGCCTGCCCGCCGCCATCGGCGCCCAGTTTGCGGATCGCAACAGCACCGTCATCAACGTAACCGGTGATGGCTCGTTCATGATGAACGCCCAGGAACTGGCCACCATCCGCCGCTACAACCTGCCGGTAAAACTGATCGTCATGGACAACCAGTGCCTGGGTATGGTCCGCCAGCAGCAGGAACTGTTCTACAACAACCGTGAAAGCCAGATAAACCTGGACGACAACCCCGACTTCGTCGCCATGGCCCGGGCCTTCGACATCCCGGCCCTGCACATCGAGCGCACCGACCAGATCCGCCGGGGCATCGAAACCATCCTGGCGTTCAACGGCCCGATGCTGCTGCACGTGGCCATCAGCCGTGAAGAAAACGTATGGCCCATCGTCAAACCCGGCGCCAGCAACACAGACATGATCGACGAAACCGCCCGCACCGCCAAAGCCAGCAAGGAGCAAGTTGCATGAACCCGCAAAGCCAGCCATCAACGCCCAGCTACACCATCAACTGCCGAATGACCCAGGAAGCCGCCGCCCTGGAACGGCTCTGCCAGGTGGTCCGCATCCGCGGGTTCCGGATTGCCACCATGGCGGTAGAAACCGCCGGCGAGCATCTGGATATCACCCTCACCCTGGAAGGCACACGGCCAATAGCCATGTTGCAGTCGCAACTGGAGAAGCTGCATACGGTTGCCGAGGTTGCCCTTGGTTCGACCTCTGTGGCTCGGTCTCGTTCGGCCTGAGGCTTTGGGGGTATCGTCCTTTCTTAGCCTGAGATTTGGCGGGCATGGTCTTTCTGTAGCCTGAGATTTGGCGGGCATGGTCTTTCTGTAGCCTGAGATTTGGCGGGCAGGTACGGGGGTGGGGGTATCTTTTCTTCGGGGAAAAGCAACTCGCTGCGCTCAGACATCTTTTCCCTGTCAGAAAAGATACCCCCACCCCCTACCGACGGGCAGCAACGATATTTCTGGGAGGAAAGGAACGGCAAAGATGCGAATCTGGGAGTCTGTAGGTCGGATTAGCGAAGCGTAATCCGACAAAACTCGTTGGATTACGCCTGCGGCTAATCCAACCTACAAAAGCACAAAAATCTTTAAACCTGTGAACTCGCGTTGCACGTCGGCGCGGGGTGGTAGGTGGATTTTTCGCCGGAAAAAGATGTCTGAGCGAAGCGAGTTGCTTTTTCCAAGAAAAACTCCACCTGCCACCCCGCAAGCCCGCCCCTCAACCAACAGGCTACAAAGGCGGGAACCCCCGAAGATTACCAGGCCTTATAAGGCAGAAACTTCCCGTTCATAGTCACGACCACACGGTCGCCCTTCGAATTCTCTTCCTTCTCGATGTCCATGGTGAAATCGATGGCACTCATAATGCCGTCGCCGAACTTCTCATGGATGAGCTCTTTCATAGTGTCGCCATAGACACCCACCACTTCGTACAAACGGTAGATCAGCGGATCCTGCGGAACGGCGCCGTCCCAGGCTTTTTTGGGGCAGGCCTGCAGGGCTTCGGCTATCGGTTTGTCGAGGTCGAGGACTTCGCAGAGGGCAAAGGCCTTGTCCTCGGTGAGGCTGTTCATACCCAGGGCCGCTGAGGTGGTGAATACCGGGGACAGGCCGATGGTTTCGGCGATGGCTTCCCAGGTCATACCCTTGGAGACCTTGGCTTCCAGGATCTTGGCGGTCATCAGTTCTTTGTTCATCATGGCTATTTCCTCTCTTGGGTTTTAACGTCAGGCATTCACCGCACGGGCGGCAGTGTCGGATTCGGCAGACGCAGGTGTGGGCCAATGGCTCGTTGCCATCAAGCGGTTTGCCAGGGCTTTCGTGGTCATGGGGCACTCTCCGTGCTCTCGGATTGTTTTTGCACTCTTGCAGTGCAACGAAGGTGCAGCTCAGATCCGGTCCTGAAAATGACCGGACCGCTTTTGCGTTCTGCCAGGGTTATCGCAGGGTTTATGCCAAGTCCTGAAAATTTCTTACCTCTCTGTTTTGATTAGCTTTTAAAAAGACTGATGGAATCTGGCCTGACGACGACATTTCGTAGTTAACGATTTTTCGTAGCCATAACTGCGATTTCTCGTAGTTGGCACAGGGCTTGTTTTGCCCTTTACAGAACGCCCCAGGAGATCGCCATGAAACCCGAAACCATCTGTGCTCCCGAAACTCCCGAACTCACCGGTAACTGGATTGACCATCTGCCCGAGGCCGCTCTGCTGGTGGACGCCGGCCGGGATCTGATACTGCATGCGGTCGGTGAAGGTATCTACGGGGTGGATGCCGAGGGGCGAGGCACCTTTGCCAACCCGGCGGCAGAGCGGATGCTGGGCTGGCGAATCGATGAACTGATGGGGCGGGTTCTTCATCGGGTGGTTCACCATTCCCACGCGGATGGCAGCCTGTACCCGCTCAAGGACTGCCCGATATACGCCGCCTTCCGCGATGCCAGCGTGAAGCGCGTGGGCGAAGACTGGTTCTGGCGCAAGGATGGCAGCGGCTTCCCGGTGGAATACACCAGCACACCGATCCTGGACAACGGGCATCCGGTGGGCGCCGTGGTGGTGTTCCGGGATATCTCGGCCCGCCAGGAAGCCCAGAAAGAACTGAAGAAAGCGCTCGAAGAGGTGGAGACCCTCAAACACCGGCTGGAAATGGAGAACGCCTACCTGCAGGAAGAGCTAAGTGCCGAGTATCACTTCCACGAAATCTTCGGCCAGAGCGAGGCCATCAAAGCCATTGTCCGCCGGATCGGCATGGTCGCTCCCACCGACGCCAATGTGCTGATTACCGGCGAATCCGGTACCGGCAAGGAGCTGATCGCCCGCGCCATCCACCAGTCCAGCACCCGGCGGGACAGGCCCCTGATAAGAGTAAACTGCGCTGCGATCCCGAAGGACCTGTTCGAGAGCGAGTTCTTCGGCCACATCAAGGGTGCGTTTACCGGTGCCGTCAGTGACCGCGTCGGGCGGTTTGAGCTGGCCGATGGCGGCACGCTTTTCCTGGACGAAGTGGGCGAAATTCCCCTGGAACTGCAGGGAAAACTGTTAAGGGTTCTGCAGGATCAGCAGTTCGAACGCGTGGGCGAAAACCGCACCCGGGCGGTGGATGTGCGAGTTATCGCCGCCACCAACCGGAACCTGAAAACGGAAATACAGGCAAAAACATTTCGTGAGGACCTCTACTTCCGCCTCAACGTCTTCCCCATCGAATCCGTACCCCTGCGCCGACGCCTGGAGGACATCCCCATCCTCGCCCAGGAGTTCCTGAATCGCGCCTGCCAGAAGTTCAACCGGCCAACCCTGGCACTGAGAGAGCGGGACGTCGAAAGCCTGAAGGCCTACCATTGGCCGGGCAATGTTAGGGAGCTGGAGAACGTGATCGAACGACAGGTGATTACCGCCGACGGGCGCCTCGACCTTGAACTGCCGGGGCAGGACTCCGCGACCAGGGCCTCAGCGGCGCCGAATCCGCCGGTTCGGCATTTCAACGGTGAGTTGATGACAGAACAGGAGCTGCGAGAGCTTGAGAAACAGAACCTGGAACGGGCATTGAAAATCAGCGGCGGCCAAGTGTTCGGCGACGACGGCGCCGCAATGCTGCTGTGCGTCAAACCGACCACCCTCGCCTCTCGGCTGAAAAAGCTGAAGATCAACCCCAGGGCGTTCCAGGTCAGAGATGAGTAGGTCGGACTAGCGCAGTGTAGTCCGAGAGAGGCTGTCGGATTACGCTGCGCTAATCCGACCTACAGGGCTACTAATCCGACCTACAAGAGAACAGAGTCTCTAACCTCGTGAACCCTCGTTGCACGTCGGCGCGGGGTGGCAGGTGGATTTTTCGCCGGAAAAAGATGTCTGAGCGGAGCGAGTTGCTTTTTCCAAGAAAAACTCCACCTGCCACCCCGCAAGCCCGCCCCCACACGGGCAGGCTACAACAAGGACCAGTCCGCCAATCAGATCAATTCAATGGCAACGGCCGTCCCCTCGCCACCACCAATACAAAGCGAAGCCACACCACGTTTGAGGCCACGCTGCTTCAGTGCGTTCATCAGGGTAACGATGATCCGCGAGCCGGAAGAGCCGATCGGGTGGCCGAGTGCGCAGGCACCGCCGTGGACATTGACCTTCTCGGCCGGAAGCTTGAGCTCGTTCATGGCCGCCAGGGTGACCACGGCGAAGGCTTCGTTGATCTCAAACAGATCCACATCGTCCACGCTCCAGCCCGCTTTCTTGAGTACCTTCTCGATGGCACCGATGGGCGCCAGAGTGAACTCGGCCGGCAGACGAGCGTGGGTGGCGTGGGCCACGATGCGGGCCTGGGGTGTCAAGCCACGGGCGTCAGCTTCGGCGGCGGAGGCCAGTACCAGGGCGGAGGCGCCGTCACTGATCGAGCTGGAATTGGCTGCCGTCACTGAGCCGTCTTTGGCAAACGCCGGTCGCAGGCTCGGGATCTTCTCCGGTTTGGCATTGCCCGGCTGCTCGTCAATCTCAACGAGGGTCTCACCCGCCCGGTTCGCTACACTCACCGGCACGATCTCATCCTTGAACCAGCCGTTTTCGATGGCGGCCAGGGATTTTTGCAGGGAACCAATGGCAAACTCGTCCATGGCCTGGCGGCTGATGTCGAACTTGTCAGCGGTGCGCTGAGCGAATACGCCCATCAGGCCGCCTTCGTAGGCGTCTTCCAGGCCGTCCAGGAACATGCTGTCCATCACCTGGCCGTGGCCCATGCGCATACCGGCACGAGCCTTGGGCAGCAGGTACGGTGCCTGACTCATGTTTTCCATGCCGCCGGCGATCATGATGTTATTGGTGCCGGCCTTGATCTGGTCATGGGCCATGATCACGGCCTGCATGCCGGAGCCACACATCTTGTTGATGGTGGTGCAGCCGGAGCTGTCGGGTATGCCGGAGGCACGGGAGGCCTGGCGGGCCGGGGCCTGGCCCAGGCCGGCGGGCAGTACGCAGCCCATGATCACTTCCTGGATGTCCGCCGGCTGAAGGCCGGAGCGTTCAATGGCGGCCTTGATGGAGGTGGCGCCCAGGTCCGGGGAGCGTACGGAGCTTAGGGAGCCCATCATGCCGCCCATGGGGGTACGCGCTGATCCTGCAATCACTACGTCGTTGTTGCTCATGGTTTTCCTCACTTAGTCAGGCTTTGCCCAGCACAGAGCGGGCAATAATTTCTTTCATCACTTCCGAGGTGCCGCCGTAAATACGTTGCACCCGCGCGTCGATAAAGGCCCGGGAAATCGGGTATTCAGTGGTGTAACCGTAACCGCCGAACAGCTGCAGGCAGCCGTCGGCGACGCGGCACTGCATTTCCGTGGCGCTGTACTTGGCCATGGAGGCTGTGGGCGCGTCCAGTTCACCGCGGTCGTACTGGTCGATGCACTGATCCACGAAGGCCTTGTTGACCCGGTAGTCGGTTTCCATTCGAGCGATTTCAAAACGGGTGTTCTGCAGTTGGGCCAGTTTCTGGCCGAACAGTTCCCGCTCCTGGGCATAGGTAATGGTCAGATCCAGGGAGCCGCGAGCTGCGGCGACGCCGAGGGCGCCGATAACCAGGCGTTCCCGGGGCAGTTCACGCATCAGGTACACGAACCCCTGGCCTTCTTCGCCCAGCAAAGCGGAAGACGGGATGCGCATGTCGGAGAAGAACATCTCGGAGGTGTCACCGGAGTGCTGGCCGATCTTGTCCAGATTCCGGCCCTTGCTGTAACCCGGCAGCGAGGTATCCACCAGGAACAGGCTGATACCGCGGGCACCGGCTTTGGGGTCGGTCTTGGCGGCGACAATCACCATGTCCGCATGCTGGCCGTTGGTGATGAAGGTCTTGGAGCCGTTCAGGATGTAGTCGTCGCCGTCCTTCACCGCACTGGTTCGGATTGCCTGCAGGTCACTGCCGGCACCCGGTTCGGTCATGGCGATGGCGCCAACCGCTTCACCGGAAACCAGCTTGGGCAGCCATTGCTGGCGTTGTTCCTCGTTGCCAATGTGGCTGAGGTAAGGTGCCACAATATCCGAGTGCACCATGACGTTGGTGGACAGCGCCCCAAACCCCATGCGGGCAAGCTCCTCGCCCACCACCACGGAAAACTGGAAGGGTGCACCGATGCCGCCGCAGTCTTCCGGCACGTCGACACACAGCATTCCGGCGTTGCCGAGGGTATTCCAAAGCTCCCGGGGCACGATGCCGGTCTTTTCCCAGGCTTCGTAATGGGGCGTCACCTCTATTTCCAGAGCCTTGATCACCGACTCGCGGAACATCGCCAGTTCTTCTTTATCAACAGACATGGTCATGAATGTCTCCTGCAATTGAATGCTGTTACTTGGGCGCCATACGCAGGGCGCTGTCGAGGCGGATGACCTCGCCGTTAAGAACCGGGTTGCGCACCATCTGGTCCACCATCATGCCAAACTCCTCCGGTTTGCCGAGGCGTTTCGGGAATGGCAGCGTAGCAGCCAGGCTTTCCTGCACTTCCTCGGGCATACCGGCCATCATGGGGGTCATGAACAGACCCGGTGCAATCGTATTTACACGGATACCCTCACGGGACAGCTCACGGGCCGACTGCAGAGTCAGCGATACCACACCGCCCTTGGAGGCACTGTAGGCAGCCTGGCCAATCTGGCCTTCATAGGCGGCCACCGACGCGGTGTTGATGATCACGCCGCGCTCACCATCGGCATTCGGCTCACGCTGGGCCATATCCGCCGCTGCCAGACGCATGATATTGAAGGTACCAATAAGGTTGACCTGAATAACCTTGCTGAAGTTCTCCAGAGGCATCACGCCGTCACGGCCGAGAATCTTCGAGGCAGTGGCAATACCGGCGCAATTCACTGCGATACCACAGTGGCCATGGGCTTCTCTTGCGGCGTTGATCGCAGCCTCTGCGCTGTCTGGGGAGCTGACGTCGCATTTCAGGAAGATCCCGCCAATATCCGCGGCTACCTTTTCACCCTGCTCCTGTTGCAGATCCAGGATGGCGACCTTGCAGCCGGCAGCGGCCAGTGCACGGGCCGCGCCCTCGCCCAGCCCGGAAGCCCCGCCTGTTACAATCGCTGCCACATTTTTGAATTCCATCGTTCACACCCCTCTTCAGGATTCTGTTTGTTAAAAATCGGACCCTAAAACTACTTTACGTTTACGTAAACTTTATCTAACCTAAGTCTAAAAAGGAAATCGTCATGATCGAAAAAAGAACCTTCAGCATCAGTGAGCTCGCTCAGGAGTTCGATGTAACGACGCGAAGCATCCGTTTCTATGAAGATCAGGGCCTGCTCAAGCCCAGGCGCCGCGGGCAAACCCGCATCTTCAGTACCAAAGACCGGGTGCGCCTCAAACTGATTCTCCGTGGTAAACGCATGGGTTTCACCCTTGCAGAAACCAAGGAACTTTTCGATCTGTGGGACGAAACCCTCACAGGCAACGAAAAACAGCTTCTGAAAATGCTGGAAATCCTGGAAGGCCGCAGAGCCATGCTGGAACAGCAGAAGAACGACATCGCACAAGCGGAAATGGAAATAGAGACAGCGGAAACCCGGTGCCGTGAAGCCCTGGTGGAGCTGCAGAAGAAAAAGAAACAGCAGGCCCCGGCCAACGAAGAAGCCAGGCAGACAGCTGAACACTAATGACAGAAGATCAAAGGTAGCCAACGATGAAATCACAATACTCAGAGCTCAACTTCGGCCTCGGTGAAACTCTCGACATGCTCCGTGAGCAGGTCAACGGCTTCGCCGCTTCCGAAATCGCACCCCGCGCCGAGGAAATCGACCGTAATAACGAGTTCCCCATGGACCTGTGGCGGAAAATGGGCGACATGGGCCTGCTGGGTATCACCGTGAGTGAAGAATACGGCGGCTCTGACATGGGTTATCTGGCGCACGTTATCGCCATGGAAGAAATCAGCCGTGCTTCCGCCTCCGTTGGTCTCTCCTACGGTGCCCACTCCAATCTGTGTGTAAACCAGATCCACCGCAACGGCACCGAAGAACAGAAACAGAAATACCTGCCGAAGCTCGTCAGTGGCGAGCACGTTGGCGCACTGGCCATGTCCGAGCCCAACGCCGGCTCCGACGTCATCTCCATGAAACTGACCGCCAAAGACGCCGGTGACCACTACGTCCTCAACGGCAACAAAATGTGGATCACCAACGGACCGGATGCGAACACCTACGTCATCTACGCCAAAACCGACATCTCTGCCGGCTCCAAAGGCTTGACCGCCTTCATCGTAGATCGCGACGCCCCGGGCTTCAGCCGCCATCAGAAACTCGACAAACTGGGCATGCGCGGCTCCAACACCTGTGAGCTGGTGTTCGAAGACTGCAAAGTACCCAAGGAAAACGTCCTTGGCGGCGTTGGCAACGGCGCCAAAGTCCTCATGAGCGGCCTCGACTACGAGCGCCTGGTACTCTCCGGCGGCCCGCTGGGCATCATACAGGCGGCCATGGACGTTGTCGTTCCTTACATCCGTGAGCGCAAACAGTTCGGCCAGGCCATCGGTGAATTCGAACTGGTCCAGGGCAAAGTCGCCGACATGTACACCTGGATGAACACCGCCAAGTCCTACGTCTACATGGTTGCCATGTCCGCCGACCGCGGCGCGGAAACCACTCGTAAAGACGCCGCCGGCGCGATCCTCTACTCCGCCGAAATGGCCACCAAGATGGCCCTGGACGCCATCCAGCTGCTCGGCGGTAACGGCTACATCAACGAATACCCGACAGGCCGCCTGCTGCGGGACGCCAAACTGTACGAAATCGGTGCCGGCACGTCCGAGATCCGCCGGATGCTGATCGGCCGCGAGCTTTACCTGAACAAGTAAGCAACAGCGACAAGGCGAGGCCGTCCAATACCAGCAAGGGGACGGCCTGCTCCCAAGTTAAGACGAGGGAGTGGCAGGGTGTCTTTCCGGGAATGTCTGTGGCCATGGATGGCCACAGTCAAGCGCACAGGGATGTGCTTGTAGCGGTTCCCGGAAAGACACCCTGCCAGTCCCGCCGCCCCGAAACTCGAGGCCCGATACAATGACAATACTGCAAAGCAAGATTAACCCCAGGTCCGAAGAGTTCCAGGCCAACCAGGAATCCATGGCCAAGGCTGTCGCCGACCTCCGGGACAAAGTCGCCACCATCCAGCAGGGTGGCGGCCCCGACTACCAGAAGCGGCACACCGACCGCGGCAAACTCCTGCCGCGGGAACGCATCAACCGCCTCCTGGACGACGGTTCCCCCTTCCTGGAAGTCGGCCAGTTTGCCGCCTACAACGTCTACGGTGAAGAAGTTCCCGCGGCAGGCGTCATCGCCGGCGTGGGCCGCGTCTCCGGCACCGAATGCATGATCATCGCCAACGACGCCACCGTAAAAGGCGGCAGCTACTACCCGCTGACGGTGAAGAAACACCTGCGTGCCCAGGAAATTGCCCTGCAGAACCGCCTGCCCTGCATCTACCTCGTCGACTCCGGCGGCGCCAACCTGCCCCGCCAGGACGAAGTATTCCCGGATCGTGACCACTTTGGCCGCATCTTCTACAACCAGGCCCGCATGTCTGCCGACGACATCCCCCAGATCGCCGTCGTCATGGGCCTGTGCACCGCCGGTGGCGCCTACGTGCCCGCCATGGCCGACGAATCCATCATCGTCCGCAACCAGGGCACCATCTTCCTGGCCGGCCCGCCGCTGGTAAAAGCTGCCACCGGTGAAGTGGTCAGCGCCGAAGACCTGGGTGGCGCCGACGTACACTGCAAAATCTCCGGAGTGGCCGACCACTACGCCGAGAACGATGCCCACGCCCTGGAAATCGCCCGGCGCAGCGTCTCCAACCTGAACCGTCGCAAGCCAACGGATGTGGAAATCCGCAAGCCCAAGGCACCGCTGTACGACGCCGAAGAAATCTACGGCATTGTGGGCACTGATCTGCGCAAACAGTTCGACGTACGCGATGTGATCGCCCGAGTTGTCGACGGCTCAGAGTTTGACGAATTCAAACGCTACTACGGCCAGACCCTGGTGACTGGCTTTGCCCATATTCACGGTTACCCGGTCGGCATCATCGCCAACAACGGCATCCTGTTCAGTGAAGCCGCCCAGAAAGGCGCCCACTTCATCGAACTGTGCTGCCAGCGCAACATTCCGCTGTTGTTCCTGCAGAACATCACCGGCTTCATGGTCGGCCAGAAATACGAGGCCGAGGGCATCGCCAAACACGGCGCCAAAATGGTCATGGCCGTGGCCTGCGCCAACGTGCCCAAGATCACCGTACTGATCGGCGGCAGCTTCGGCGCCGGCAACTACGGCATGTGCGGCCGCGCCTACAGCCCGGATTTCCTGTGGATGTGGCCCAACGCCCGCATCTCCGTGATGGGTGGCGAACAGGCCGCCGGCGTGATGGCCACCGTTAAACGTGAGGGCATGGAGCGCAAGGGCCAGGACTGGAGTGCCGAGGAAGAAGCTAAGTTCAAGCAGCCGATCATCGACACCTACGAGCACCAGGGTCACCCTTACTACGCCAGCGCACGGCTGTGGGACGACGGCGTCATCGACCCGGCCCAGACCCGCGAAGTGGTTGCCCTGAGCCTGTCAGCCACCCTCAACCGCCCGGCCAAACCGACACGCTTCGGCGTGTTCCGGATGTAATGGGGAGAATGACATGACAGACACCGAATCCGCAGTTCTGCTCAAGCACCGTGCCGAAGGCATTGCCGAAGTCGTCCTGAACCGTCCGGACAAGCGCAACGCCTTTGACGACGTGATCATTCAGCAACTGATCAACACCCTCACCGAGGTGAGCTCCAACAGCAAAACCAAGGTGGTGATCCTGCGCTCCGAAGGCAAGCACTTCTCTGCCGGGGCCGACCTTGGCTGGATGCGCCGAATGGCCGATAACGGCCATAAGGAAAACCTCGACGACGCCCGCCAGCTGGCGCGGCTGATGGAAGTGCTTAACGGCCTGCGCAAGCCGGTCATCGGCCTGGTACAGGGTGCCGCCTATGGCGGAGCTGTTGGCCTGGCCGCCTGCTGCGACATCGTCCTGGCCACCGAACAATCCAGCTTCTGCCTCAGCGAAGTGAAACTGGGCCTGATTCCAGCGGTTATCAGCCCCTACGTCGTTCGTGCCATCGGCGAACGCCAGGCCCGCCGGTACTTTGTCTCCGCCGAGGTGTTCACTGCCCGGCAGGCCCAGGAGTACGGGCTGGTCCATATCGTCTGCGACGACGTCAAGGCCATGGAAACCCGCTGCAATGAAATGGTGAAACAGCTGGCCACCAATGGCCCGGAAGCCATGCGGGCCGCCAAGGACCTGGTCTTTGCCGTCAGCCACAAGCCCATCAATAAAGAAGTCATTGAAGACACCGCGCACCGCATTGCGGATATCCGGGTGGGTGAAGAGGGGCAGGAAGGGCTTAGCGCCTTCCTGAACAAGCGCAAGGCCAACTGGGTTCCGGAGACAGACTAATGTTCAGCAAAATTCTCATTGCCAACCGGGGCGAAATCGCCTGCCGGATCATACAAACCGCCCACCGCATGGGCATTCGCTGCGTGGCCGTCTACTCAGAGGCCGACGCCAACGCCCGGCACGTGGCCATGGCCGACGAAGCCTTCCACATCGGCCCCGCGCCCAGCTCCGAGAGTTACCTGCGGGCGGAAAAGATCATCGAAATCGCCAAGCAGAGCGGCGCCCAGGCGATCCACCCGGGCTACGGTTTCCTGTCGGAAAACACCGGCTTCGCCGAAGCCTGTGAAGCCAACGATCTGGTGTTCATCGGCCCGCCGTCCTCGGCCATTGCCGCCATGGGCTCCAAGTCTGCCGCCAAGGCGATCATGGAAAAAGCCGGCGTGCCACTGGTACCTGGCTACCACGGTGATGACCAGTCCGCGGAAACCCTCCGGGCCGAAGCCGAAAAGTGTGGCTTCCCGCTGCTGCTCAAAGCCGTCGCCGGTGGTGGCGGCAAAGGCATGCGCGTTGTCGAGCGCATGGAAGACTTCGACGACGCTCTGGCCGCCGCCAAAAGGGAATCGAAGAACGCCTTCGGCAACCCGGATATGCTCATCGAACGCTACCTGACCCAGCCACGGCACGTGGAAATCCAGGTGTTCTGTGACAAAAGCGGCAAGGGCGTGTACCTGGCCGAGCGCGACTGTTCCGTGCAGCGCCGCCACCAGAAGGTCCTGGAAGAAGCGCCGGCCCCGGGCCTGAGCGAAGAAACCCGCAAAGCCATGGGCGAAGCCGCCGTCAAAGCCGCCCAGGCCATCAACTACGTGGGTGCCGGCACCGTCGAGTTCCTCTACGACGTGGACGGCTCCTTCTTCTTCATGGAGATGAACACCCGGCTGCAGGTGGAGCACCCGGTTACCGAAATGGTCACCGGCCAGGATCTGGTGGAGTGGCAGCTGAAAGTGGCCTGGGGCGAGCCCCTGCCTCTGGAGCAGTCCCAGGTGAAAACCCGGGGCCACGCCCTGGAAGCACGGATTTACGCCGAAGACCCGGACCAGGACTTCCTGCCCGCAACCGGCAACCTGCGCTACCTGAGCACCCCGGATGAAAGCGCCCATGTGCGGGTGGATACCGGCGTCACCGAAGGCGACGACATCAGCATCCACTACGACCCGATGATCGCCAAGCTGATCGTGTGGGACGAAACCCGCGACCAGGCCATCAACCGCATGGTCCAGGCCCTGGAGCACTACCGCATCGCCGGCGTGAAAACCAACATCCGGTTCCTGCATGCCCTGGCCGATGCCCAGCCGTTCCGGGAAGCGGACCTGACCACCGGTTTCATCGACGACCACCGGGAACTGCTGTTCCCGAAATCCAAACTGGATACCCACAAGGCCCTGGTACTGGCCGCTGGCTTTGTCCTGGAACAGCGCAAATCCCGGGAAGTGGTCAGCACCGACCCCTGGTCACCGTTCGGCCGCCAGAACAGCTGGCGCATGAACTCCGAATACGCCCAGCCGCTGCAACTGCAGGTCGGTGAAGAAATTCACGACCTCAAGGTGCTGGAGCGGGATGACCGTTATCAGGTGTATGTGGGCGACAGCGTCTACAACCTCACCGCCCGTCTGGACGACGACTACCTGCAGGCGGTTATCAACGGCCACCGCATCAGTATCCACGGCAACCTGCACAACGACCAGCTGGTGCTGTTCTACGAAGGCGACACCTTCAACTGCACCGTGTACAAGGAAAGCTACGGCTTCGAGGAAATGGCCGGCGAAGGCAGCCTGGCCGCGCCCATGAACGGTGCCATCGTGGCCGTGCAGGCCAAAGTCGGCGACAAGGTCGCCGCCGGCCAGAGCCTGGTAATCATGGAAGCCATGAAGATGGAACACGCCATCAAGGCCCCGGCCGACGGCGTGGTCACCGAAATCTTCTTCGCCGAAGGCGACCAGGTTTCCGAAGGTGCCGAACTGATTGCCATTGAAGTCAACGAAGAGGAGGCAGGCTGATGGCCTTTCCCAAACAGGTTCGCCTGGTTGAGATGAGCCCCCGGGACGGACTCCAGAACGAGCCCGGCGCGGTGATCGCCACCGCCATTAAAACCGGGCTGATCGACCGCCTGGCAGACAGCGGTCTGAGCCACATCGAGGCCGCCAGCTTCGTGTCCCCGAAATGGGTGCCACAAATGGGCGATGCGGCCGAGGTTATGGCCGGCATCAACCGCAAGGCTGGCGTTCGCTACTCCGCCCTCACCCCGAACCTGAAAGGGTTTGAAGGAGCACTGGCGGCGAAGGCCGACGAAGTGGCCGTGTTCGGCGCCGCGTCCGAGTCCTTCACCAAAAAGAACATCAACTGCACCATCGCCGAAAGCCTCGAGCGCTTCGCCCCCGTGGTGGAAGAAGCCCGTAAACACGGCATCCCCGTGCGCGGCTACGTCTCCACCGTCATGGGCTGCCCGTACGAAGGCGATATTGCCCCGGAACAGGTCGCTCATGTGGCCAAAGCCCTGTACGACATGGGCTGCCACGAAATCTCCCTGGGCGACACCATTGGCGTGGGCACACCGATCAAAGCCAAGCGCATGCTCGAAGCCGTCGCCGCCCACGTGCCCATGGAAAAGCTGGCCGCCCACTTCCACGACACCTATGGCCAGGCCCTGGCCAACCTGTATGCGGTGCTGGAAGAAGGCGTCAGCGTCATCGATGCCTCCGTGGCCGGACTCGGTGGCTGTCCCTACGCCAAAGGTGCCTCTGGCAACGTCGCCACCGAAGACGTGCTATACCTGCTTAACGGCCTTGGCATCAAAACCGGTGTCGATCTGGAAAAGCTGGTCGCCACAGGCGACTGGATCTGCGGCCAGCTGAACCGCCACAACGGTTCCAAAGTCGGCCAGGCAATGGGCGGTAACTGTTAAAACCAGGAGTAGTCATGAGCAACAAGAATGTGGTCGCACTGGATCTGCCAATTCCCGAGATCAGCGACATGCCGGAAGACACCCAGAAGTACTTCCAGATCTGCCAGGAAAAGCTGGGCATGATCCCGAACGTGCTCACCGCCTACAGCCAGAACCTCAAACAGCTGGACGGTTTCACCCGCCTGTATAACGAGCTCATGCTCGGTGAGAGCGAACTCTCCAAGCTGGAGCGGGAAATGGTCGCCGTGGTGGTCTCCTCCGAGAACAAATGCTTCTACTGCCTGGTGGCCCATGGCGCGGCCGTGCGGGTCCTGAGCGGCGATCCCCAGCTGGGTGAGCACATGGTGATGAACTACCGCACCGCCAAACTCGACAAACGCCAGCGGGCCATGCTGGATTTTGCATCCCACCTTACCCGCTCGCCGGCCACCGTCACCGAAGACGACATCCAGGCCCTGCGGGATGCCGGTCTCAGTGACCGCGGCATCTGGGATCTCAGCAACCTGATCGGTTTCTACAACATGTCCAACCGCGTGGCGATAGCCAGCGATATGCAACCTAACCCGGAATATCACAGTCAGAGTCGCTAGCAGGTAAACCACCCTGCTCGCCCTCGAATACAAAAACAATGGAGGCAGAGATATGAGCAAGACTCTACCAAGCTATACCAGCGGAACCGCGGAAAAGCCCCTGCTGGGCATGACCATCGGCGAAATGCTCGATCGCACCGCCGATAAATACCCGGACAACGAAGCCCTGGTGTGCCTGCACCAGGACATTCGCTGGACCTACAAAGAGTTCGTTGAAAAAGTCGACGAAGCGGCCCGGGCCTTCATGGCCATCGGCGTCAAGCGCGGCGACCGCGTGGGCATCTGGTCCCCCAACCGCTACGAGTGGACCGTTACCCAGTTCGCCACCGCCAAAGTCGGCGCCATCCTGGTAAACATCAACCCGGCCTACGGCGTGCACGAACTGCAATACGCGCTCAATCTGGCCGGCATCACCACACTGGTAACAGCGGACAGCTTCAAGGCCTCCAACTACCGCGAGATGATCTACGAGCTAGCCCCGGAGCTGAAGCGCAGCGCCCCCGGCAAGCTCAAGGCCGACCACGTGCCCGAGTTGCGTGCGGTAATCAACGTGCATGAAGACAAACACGATGGCATGTGGACCTGGAAGGAATTCGTCGGTTTCGCCAGCGAAACGTCCCAGGCCGATCTGGAGAAGCGCCAGGGCGAACTGCAGTTCGATGACCCCATCAACATCCAGTTCACCTCCGGCACCACGGGTAACCCGAAAGGCGCCACCCTCACCCACCACAATATCCTCAACAACGGATACTTTGTGGGCGAGAGTCAGATCCTGACAGAGAAAGACCGCCTGGTGATTCCGGTGCCCCTCTACCATTGCTTCGGCATGGTCATGGGCAACCTGGGTTGCATCACCCACGGCTCCACCATGATCTACCCAGGCGAAGGCTTCGAGCCCAAGTCCGTGCTGCAGGCCGTGCACCAGGAAAAGGCCACCGCCCTGTACGGCGTGCCCACCATGTTCATCGCCGAACTGGCAGAGCCGGAGTTTGAGACCTACGATCTCTCCACCCTGCGCACCGGCATCATGGCAGGCTCCATCTGCCCGGCGGAGGTGATGAAGAAGGTTAACGGCAAGATGAACATGAAAGAGGTTCAGATTGCCTACGGCATGACCGAAACCAGCCCGGTTTCCACCCAGACCAGCTCCCTTGATCCGTTCGAGAAGCAGGTGACCACTGTGGGCCGCACCCAACCACACCTGGAAACCAAGATTGTGGATCCGGGCACCGGCAACGTGGTTCCGCGCGGCGAGATTGGCGAGCTGTGCACCCGTGGCTACAGCGTGATGCTCAAGTACTGGAACAACGAAGAGAAAACCCGCGAGGCGATCGACAGTGCCGGCTGGATGCACACCGGCGACCTGGCCACCATGGACGAAGAGGGTTACATCCAGATCGTTGGCCGCATCAAGGACATGGTCATCCGCGGTGGTGAGAACATCTACCCGAAAGAAATCGAAGAGTTCCTCTACACCCACCCGGCCATCGAAGAAGTGCAGGTAACCGGCATTCCCGATGACAAATACGGCGAAGAGCTGATTGCCTGGGTGAAGCTGGCACCGGATGCGGCGCCGGTCACAGCAGAGGATCTGCAGGCCTTCTGCAAGGGCAAGATCGCCCACTTCAAGATCCCCAAGAACTACAAGTTCGTGGATGAATTCCCGATGACCGTCACCGGGAAGATCCAGAAGTTCAAGATGCGGGAGATTTCAATCGAGGAGATGGGGCTGAAGAAGTAATACCTGCTCAAGCCGTTCGCCAGTTGCTGAACCACATTGCAAAATCACTGGCAGCAACAGGCGGACAAATGTGGAAGCCCTGGAAGTCATGGCAGCGAGTCGCTTTCACGGCTTCCAGCATCCCGGCATCCTCGATACCTTCCGCCACCACCTGGAAACCCATCGAGTCTCCGAGCGAAGCGACCCACTCAATCACAGCGGCATTGCGGGGCCCACCGCCGGTGTTCCGGCTGAATTCCCGGTCGATCTTGAGCGTGTCCGGCGCAAGCTTAGCCAGATCACTGATCCTGCACTCCCCAGAGCCAAAATGGTCGAGGGACAGCTTAAAGCCCATGGCTTTGATCCTCTCGAGCAGGCTCAGCGTTTCGCCATTGTTTTCTGATAGCTGAGACTCCTTGATCTCAACCTGCAGAGAACTGGGCAAAATACCGTGGGATACCACTGAGCGTTCCAGGCTCTGAGCCACCCGGTTTTCGCGTAACTGGGCAGACGACATGTTAATCGACACAGTGAACAGGGGCATGCCCATCTCTTGCCAGATGTGCAGCTGTCGGCACGCCTCGTCAATGATCCAGTCGCCCAGTTCTTCCATGAGCCCCGCTCGCTCAGCCACCGGAAGGAAGTCAGCAGGACTGAGGTCGGTGCCAGGCCAACGTACCAGGGCTTCCAGCCCCGATATCTGCTTAGTCGTTCCGTTAATGACGGGCTGGTAGTGGAGCTCAAACTCTCCCGCAGTGAGGGCCTTGCGCAGACGTTCTTCGATCGGGAGGGCCTTGTTGCCGTTCTCCTCCGGGCTCCCGAGATAAAACTGAACCTTGTCCGAGCCGGCCGCTTTGGCGCGATACATCGCCTTATCCGCCGCTTCTGTCAGCGCTTCGGGTGTTTTTCCGTCTTCCGGATAAAGCGCGATGCCGATACTGGGTGAGCTGTGAAGTTTCAATCCCCCTACGTGGTAGGGCTCATCCAACACTCTGCAAATGTGGCGGGCAGCCTGGGCCGCGTCCTCGCCTGAATGGATATGGGAAAGGCAAACCAGGAATTCATCCCCACCCAACCGCCCCACGACATCCTCCTGACGAATGCAGGTTTTGAGGCGGTTTGCCACTTCGACCAGTACTGCGTCACCCACGGCATGCCCAAACTGGTCGTTGATGGGCTTGAAGCGATCCATGTCGATAAAAAGCACCGCTACATGTGCCTTCCTCCGGGAGGCAGCACCGATGAGCTGGTCGGTGAACTCGAACCCCAACATGCGGTTTGGAAGCCCCGTGAGGGGGTCGTGATGGGCCTTTTCAATAGCCTGCCTTTGTTCCAGAAGCGTTTTAATATGAACCTGAACCCTGGCGATCAACTCCTTCGCGGAAAAGGGTTTCACGATATAGTCGTCCGCCCCCGCTCTGAGACCCTCAATCCGCGTTTCTTCTCCGGCCCGTGCCGAAAGCAGCATCACCAGCATTGTACGGGTGGCACCCGTGGCCCGTAGTTCCCGCAAGAGACTCAGGCCATCGAGCTTAGGCATCATGACATCACTGATCAGTAAATCAGGCGGTTGGCGGCGGATTGCCTGCCAGGCCTGTTCGCCGTCCGCAACTGTTTCAACTTGCCAGTGGGGCGAGAGCAGGTCGTAGAGGTATTGGCGCATATCCGCATTGTCATCAGCAACCAGTATCCGTCCCTCCTGATCGCCTCCGGAGAGCTTCGCCAGGGAGCGGTCCGTTTCTCCCGGAGTCTTCAGCCAATGCATGGCTTCCTCAACATATGCGCCGGCAGCACGGCTGGCTGTCTGCTGGGGTAGCTCGCCGACCTGATCGGCGGGGAGGTGGGCCTTCCCTCGGGGTATTGCGACAGTAAAACGAGTCCCCTGGCCTGGTTCGCTGACCACATCAATGGTTCCACCGTGTAACCTGACCAATTCCCTGACCAAAGCCAGCCCAATGCCGCTACCCTCAAAACTTCGGCCGCTGGCGTTCGGGACCCGATGAAAACGGTCAAACAGGCGCGGCAACTCCTCCGGCGGGATGCCCGTTCCCGTATCTTCGACCACCAGCCGAATCTGGTGGTCTTGCCAGTGCAAACGGAGGGTAACCTGACCCTCGAAGGTAAACTTGAAGGCGTTGGACAATAAGTTGAGAACGATGGTTTCCCACATTTCCGGGTCTACGTACGCGGGTTCAGGGGCATCGGAACAATCAACTTCAAAATTCACCCCGGCGATTTCGAACGCAGAACGGAACATGCTGGCCAGGTCGCGGGTCATCACAGAAAGATTAACCGGGGCATAGGCTGCATCCGCACGGCCAGCCTCAATCCGGGAAAATTCGAGCAGCGAGTTGACCAGTTTCATCAGGCGCAATGCGTTGCGGTGGGCCGTCACAAGGCGCCGCCGGTCGATTGCAGAGTGGGGCCGTTGAGGCGAGTTCAATGTCTCCTCAAGGGGCCCCAGGAGTAAGGTTAAAGGTGTCCGTAACTCATGACTGACATTCGAGAAAAAAGCCGTTTTTGCTCGATCCAGCTCGGCCAAAGCCTCCGTGCGCTCCCGCTCCCGAATATAGGCGTTCACACTGGACAGCTCTTTGGTTATGGCATTCCAAAGCATCGAATAGAAGGTGCGATAGCCCGCATCCAGCCGTCTTCGCGGACTTGCCCCGACCACCAGGACGCCTATCGGGGCTGCGTCCTTGATCAGGGTGACAGGCATCACGACCGCTTCTTCGACAGGCTCGGGGTAGGGCTCGCACACCAGAGAAACGCGCTTAGAAAGATGAGCAACTTCTTGTACATCATCACTTTCCAGAGCTTTTGCGATGGGCCAGATACACTGATGAGCGTCCGTTAAATCGATTTGTTCCGGCCGCGCTGACGGAGCCGCTGTTTCGTCCAAACCACTGCAAGCCGTCAGCCGGGCTCGATTTCTATTGGCGTCAAGTGTGTAGAAAAGGGCAAACGGAATATCCCGGGAATGGACACTTAACTCTTCTACTGCGTTGGCAACCGCTTCGTCTACTGTCGCGGGATCACTCATCACATCGGCTATCGCCTGCAACACCCGCAAACGACGCTCCCCCAAAAGCTGGTCGGTCATTTCAGTGACCGGATGCAACAGCCCGCCTATGTTCCCCTCTTCGTCAAAGATCGGACTGAAAGAGGCCGTAAAAAAGGTCTCCTCCAGATAGCCGTACCGGTCGAGGAACATGCGCTGATTGTGCAGAAACTCGGACTGACCTTGCGCGGCTGACGCAAACGCGTCTCCTATCGCAGGCCAGGCGGAAGACCAGCTTTCGTAAAAGCCCTGCCCCATCGAGCCGGGGTGTTTGGAGCCACAAATGGGCCGGTAACCATCGTTATAGATCTGGACCGCCTCGGGGCCCCACATCAAATTGATCGGAAAGCTGGAATTGAGACAGAGACTAACTGCCGTTCTAAGGCTCTGAGGCCAGTCTTCACGGGGGCCCAGAGGCGTTTTTGACCAATCCATCGAGCTGACCAGCTTGCCCATTTCGCCCCCTCCGACCAGCCATTCTTTCCCGGCCGGGGAGGCGTAATTCGAGTGCGCCTCGTCCATAAACGCTCCACGTAACATAAAAGGGTCCATCCGGGACCTCTAAGCCCGTAGCCTTGATGCAAGTGCCGATCTTAATCAAGGCTACGCTGGCGCCAAAGATTAACCCCGGGTCGTTTTACCCTGGGTCATCTGGCGTTCGTGAAATTTGTTCATGTGCTCGCCAAGGCGCTCCCGCGATTCCTCAAGCTCCTTCCAGGCTTGCTGCAACTCGGATAAGTCCTCTTCTGCGGGGGCCTGGTCCTGGGTGCCGCTGTCCAGACTTTCATATTGGGCGTCTATCCGCTCTGCCACGTTCTGGTACTTGGCCCACGCTGCTTCGTACCGTTTCCGCTCCGATTTCCATTCGCTTGCGTTCACCATTATTTGCCTCCGGCAGGTGTGTGTCAGTTCAAGTGCAATATCGCTTCACTACTCAAGTCAGCTTAGGGCACGCATGAAATCCTTCAACCCCAAATAAAGCCAATCAGGCTGGCTTCTCAATTACGGCTTTTCAATTTTTTACCGCAATGGGACGTTGGCGCGCCAGGCTGTTTGCGGTAATCACGCCCGCCCTCAGGCGGCGCTCGGCTGGATGTTCTGATTCACCCGGAACAGGTTCTCCGGATCGTATTTGGCCTTGATCCTGGCCAGTCGCGGATAATTGGCTCCGTAGGTGGCCTGCACCCGTTCATCGCCCTCCTCCATCATGAAATTGATGTAGGCCCCGCCGGCGTTGTACGGATGCACCGCTTCCCAGTAGTTGCGCGCCCATTGGGTCACCGTCTCCGCATTTTCCGGCTCCGGATCAATACCGGCAATGACCATCGACCAGGTGGCATCGCGGCAGCTCCAGGCCATGGCGTCGCTGGCAGTGTCATGCACCGCCCCGTTTATCGGGTACAGGTGCATCAGTGACAGCCCATCCGGCATCCTGTTGGCATGCTCCAGGTGGGTCTCAATCGCCTCATCGGGCAAATCCCTCACAAAGTCGCCCTTCCAGTACCACTGAAGGCCCTCGGGCAACACCGAGTCCAGTACGGACTGCCACATGGGATACGGCATCTGCATCATTCCGTCCAGCAACGGCTCGGGGAGCGATTCCCTGACCTCCCGCATCACCTCGATGCCTTCCTCCTCAGGGCCGTTATAGCAGCTCACCAGGTCCACTATCGGCCGGTTCCAGAGCTCCTCGGGAATAACAGGTAGCGGCGGTATCCGCTCCAGGCCCAGAAACATGCCCAGCTCCCGGGGCGCGGTGGGCAGGAAATCCCGGTACCAGGCCATGATCTGGCGCGCTTGTGCCATGTCCCAGAAGATCGGGCCGGCGTAGACATGCTTCACCGGGTGGGCCTGGAACAGAAAACTGGTCACCACGCCGAAGTTGCCGCCACCGCCACGCACTGCGATCAACAGCTTCTGGTCACGACCGAACTTGACCGCCCGCACCACATCTGCCGTATCGGCACATTGGGCAATGAGTCGTGGACGCTTGTCGATCATGCCGTTGTAGAGCGCACGAACTTCGTCGTAATTGACATCGCCCGGCTCCACAATCCGTCCACGAAACTCGTCTCTGAACTGACTGATGGTTTCGGTATTCATGGTTTTCGCCTCCTTGGCACCCGACCGTTATGTTGAGCTAACGAATCATCGGGGTACCTTTACGATCACCGTAAGCTCAAGGTCGGCGGGCTTCATGAGGCAGATGTCCCGACCTCTCCGAGGAATCTGGTTCCGAACGGGACAAACAGCCTAGTGCGCGCCGAAACCCGCTTCACGGGCTTTGACAATCAGCTGGGCGCGGGAGGAAACGGAAAGTTTGCTGCAGATATTACTGACGTGATTGCGGGTGGTTTTGGGCGAGATCGAGAGGTGTTCTGAAATGACCGGGTTCGAAAGGCCCTGGGCTATCTCTTCCAACACAGCCAGTTCGCGATTGGTGAGCGTTTCAAAATCCGGAGGGGGCTCGGGGCGATCGTGCGAGTGGTTGGCGAGAAATCGACGGAATTCGTTCACAAAGATGGGCCAGCCAGGATCGTCGCGCTGCAGGATGTGGTTCTTGCCCTCAAGGGGCAGAAAGCGGGCACCCGCGATACCCGCCGCAAGGTTGCGCCCCATCTCAAAAGGCACCATCTGGTCACCCTCAACATGGGCCACCATGGTCGGCGCCCGGACCTTGGCCAGCTCCGGGCGGACGTCCAGGGCATGAAAGGCGTGCCAGAGCCGGGTGGCCATTTCAGGCTCGGTAGTGATTCGCTGCAGTTCTGCCCACCAGGCAACCTGTTCCGCAGACTCCCTGGGAGACATCAGGCGCGCAAACACTTCCCGGAATGCCCCGTGGCGTCGGCCCCAGCCAACTTCAATCATGGCCTCCAGAGCCCGGGCCTCTTCCAGTTTGTGCATGGGAATATCAGTGGTATAGCCGCCGTGGGCATAGCTATTGTAAAGAACCAGACGGCTAACCCGCTCCGGATGGCGGGCCGCATAAGCCGCCGCGACTGCCCCACCCTGGCAGATCCCTACCATCGGGAAGCGACGCCAGCCCAGCGCATTGGCAACGGCCTCCAGATCACCGACCCACGCTTCAACACCCTGTTCTGCGACGTAATGATCCGATAGCCCGGATCCACGCATATCAAAGCGCGCAAGGGTATGCTCCCGGGTCAGCTCCTTCAGCCAGTGTTGCCAGACAGGGCTGTTCCAGTCTCGTTCGACGTGGGTCATCCAGCCACCAACCCTCATTAGAGGCGGCCCACGGCCGGCAGTGGCGTAGGCAATGCACACCCCGTCCTGGCTTGTGCAAAAATTGATCTTCTGCCTCATACCGTAACACTAGCTCAGGCATGTTAGTCTTGCCATGAACAATCAACTTCACAGGTAGGGTTTCGGTACGACTTCTCCGGGCCTAGAATTCGCCCCAGGAAAACAGATCCGAGTTGGAGACCAATGTTATGCCCAGGCCAATCACTGCGAGTCCAGAAATCCCTTCCAGTATCCAGCGGTTTTGGTTACTGCTGCTCAGTGCCGTGCTTCTGGGCGGGTGTTCCTCGGTGTACTACAAAACCATGGAAAAATTCGGGTATGAAAAGCGTGACATCCTGGTGGACCGGGTGGAAGACGCTCGAGACAGCCAGAACGATGCCCAGGAAACCTTCCGCTCGTCCCTGGAACGCTTTCAGAGTGTAGTGGACACACCAGACACCGAGCTCAAGGAACAGTACGCCGAGATCAGCGATGCCTATGAAGAGAGCCGGTCGAGTGCGGAAAAAGTCCGCGAACGCATCGACGAAGTGGAAGAAGTCGCGGACGACCTGTTCGACGAATGGGAAGATGAACTTGATCTGTACGAGAGTGCCTCGCTCCGGCGCACCAGCAAACAGCAGCTGGAAGAAACCCGCACCCAGTACAACCAGCTAATCCGCCGCATGCACGAAGCCGAAGATCGAATGGAGCCGGTTTTGCAGGCGTTTCAGGACCAGGTGCTGTACCTCAAGCACAACCTGAATGCCCAGGCGATCGGTTCACTGGAGAATGAGCTGGTGAGTATCCGCCAGGACGTTGACAGTCTGATTCGCGATATGGAGCAGTCGATTGAGGAGTCCGAGGCGTTTATCCGTCGTTTTCGAGAAGGCCGGTAATAGCCCCCAATGTCCAGGCGACCGCCCTTCTTCATACAACCACAGCAGGAACAGATAACTATGGGAACCCTTTACACACCGTTTCAACAACGGAATTTCTGGCGGCTGACCTCGCTGATGGCGTTGGTTCTTTTTCTCAGCGGCTGCGGGATCAATAACATCCCCACCTACGACGAGAGAGTCACCGCAGCCTGGGCCCAGGTGGAGAACCAGTACCAGCGCCGGGCCGACCTGATTCCCAATCTTGTCGAAACCGTCAAGGGTTTTGCGGCCCAGGAACAGGAGACCCTGACCGCCGTGATTGAAGCGCGCTCGAAAGCGACATCAATCCAGGCAGACGAAAGCATTCTCAACAATCCCCAGAAGCTGAAGCAGTTCCAGCAGGCCCAGGGCGAGCTCAGCAGTGCCCTGAGCCGTTTGATGGCGGTCTCTGAACGCTACCCTGATCTGAAGTCGAACCAGAACTTTCTGGCCCTTCAGGCTCAGCTTGAGGGCACAGAAAACCGAATTGCCGTCGCGCGGCGGGACTTCATCCAGGCGGTGGAGCGGTACAACACCGAACTGCGCACCTTCCCGGGAAAGATCTGGCACAGTCTCCTGTATAGCGATCTGGAGCCTCGCGCCAACTTCGAGGCCACCACAGAAAACGCGGATGAAGCGCCCGCGGTGGAATTCTGATGGTTATCCAGCTCCACAAACATCTGTTGCTGGCATTACTGGTGTTGCTGCCGGCCACCGTCTGGGCCCAGTCCACGCCGGAATTTCCTGAGCTGACTGGCCGGGTGGTAGACCGCGCAGAGATGCTGTCTCCTGAGGTGGAAGCGCGCCTGAGCCAGATGCTCCAGGCCCATGAGCAGGCCAGCACCGAACAGGTTGTGGTGGTCACCCTGCCGAACCTTCAGGGTTATCCGATTGAGGATTACGGCTATCAGTTGGGCAGGCACTGGGGCATCGGCCAGAAGGGCGAGGATAACGGCGCCCTGCTGATCGTGGCGCAGGAGGAACGGAAAGTACGCATCGAAGTGGGCTATGGCCTGGAAGGCCGGCTCACCGATGCCGACTCTTCGGTCATCATCAATCGAATTATTACGCCTGCCTTCCGACAGGGAGATTTTCAGTCCGGTATTGTTAACGGTGCCGCGGCCATGATTCAGGTGCTCGGCGGCGAGCCCATGGCAGCTCCCCAGGGTCAGCAACCGGTTGCACTGCAGGAAAAACCCAAAGCCGGCATGGTCGCGCTGTTTTTCATCATCATGATGGCAGTGGTGTTCTTTATCGGCAGTCGCGGTGGCCGTGGCGGACGCGGAGGCGCAGCCCTGTTGGGTGCGGCGTTGCTGGGTGGCGCCATGGGCGGCCGTGGTGGCGGTGGCTTTGGTGGTGGCGGTTTCGGCGGCGGAGGCGGCGGCTTCGGTGGCGGCGGTGCCTCCGGTGGCTGGTAACTCCAAACGGGTCTTCCCGCACGCTGAATCCCCTCACCTGACAATGAGAATTATCGAATCATGACACTACTAAACAAAAGCGATCAGGAAGCCGTTACCGCCGCCATCAATGAGGTGGAACGGGAAACCGATGCCGAACTGGTCACCGTGCTGACGGCACAAGCGGACAACTACAACTACATTCCACTGGTCTGGGCCGGCATTCTGGCGTTACTGGTGCCCGGCATCTGCAATTATTTCGGCAACTGGTTCGGCGCTGACATGCTGATGCTGGTGCAGTGGGGCACGTTCGTCCTACTCAGCCTGCTGTTCCGGGCGCCGGGCATAAACACCCGCCTGATTCCCCGGCAGGTGCGCTACTGGCGGGCATCCAACCTCGCCCGGCGGCAATTCCTCGAGCAGAACCTGCACCACACGGAAGGCGGCACCGGCATGCTGATCTTCGTCTCGGAAGCGGAACGCTATGTCGAGATTCTGGTGGACCAGGGCATTGCCGATGTGCTGGACAACTCGGTATGGGAGAGCATCGTCGCAGACTTCACCGCAAAAGTGCGCCAGGGGCAAACCCGGCAGGGCTTTCTTGACTGCATTGCTGCCTGTGGCAAACTGCTGAAAGAACACGTGCCCGCCACCCACGAGCGCAATGAACTGCCTAATCATCTGGTGATTCTGCCCTGACGGCAAAGGGAGCCAACGCTATGGAGCGCCAAGCCACCGACCCTGCGCTCAAGCCGGCCTTGATGCAGTTTGATATGGCGCTGGCGGATTTTGCCCGCGCCCGCCGGTCCGACCCCCAGTCCTCCAGCCTGGGACTGCTGGAGCGAGCCCGGATGCTGATGACCTTGCCGGGTGGCTTTGATGCCCTGTACCGGCGGGTTCGCTCGCTGGAATCCGCCGGTATCTTCGGGACCAGCGACTGGGCCCAACCCGCCATACTGCAGCCGGCACTGGCCAAGCATTCCCTGCGGGCTGCCGGCGCTGTCACCACCATCGTGGAGGCCATCAGCGAGCTGCGGATGCTCGCGGTCAGCCGCGGTGACTACTTCCACCCCGGCATTTCCGCGGAACAGGCTCAGCATTTTCTGACCCAGGTGATGGCCCTGAATCTGGACCTGCTGTCTGGCCAGCTCGCCGAGGCAGACCGGGAACGCCCGAAGCAGCTCGGGGTGATTGTTCAGGAACTCTACCGGTATCTGATTTCCCACCTGGGTTATGAAAGCCTGCTCGACAGTCTGGTAGCGGAAGTGTGGCGCCTGCTGGACCAGGGCCCGGTGCAGGTCGACAGCATCTGCGAGATGATCGGCCAGATGGCCAAGTGCCTTTACGACCCGAAAATAAAAACCACCGGCACCGCCGATGCCACCCGCCTGGTGAACGCCCTGTTTGCACCCACTCCGGGCAGCTCTGAAGACCCGGGCCTGCAGGTGTATGAACAGCGCCTCAGGGCAATGGATGACCTGACCCTCGCATCCGAAGCCGACCACTTTGCCGGCAGCATGCACGACACCGGCCTGGCGTCTCCGTACCACGCGGTTATGCTGCGATTCCTGCGCGAAAGCAATCAGGACGAGCTGATCCCCAACGCACTGGGGCTGACCATGACCGGCCTGGACGACCTGTACTGTTACACCGAGCTGGTTCATACCCTGATCGACGAAGCCATCTACCCCGAAACCTGCCAGTCGGTCTACGGCCTGACCATGATGCTGGAACGCGGCTCGCTGTTCACGCCCTCTGTGGCCCAGGCGCTGTGGCGGCAGATCAAGCTGCGCCCCTCGCCGGAAACCAGACAAACCCTTCGGGACGCCTTTGGTGATGCCCTGCCACCCCGGGTATTCCTGCTGGCCGGCGTTCTCAACCTGCTGGGGCAGCCGCTCGGCGTTGGCCAGGGCAACAACCCCACCTGCCAGTCAGCCATTGGCCTCTCGATGTGGGCCGCCAACGAGGCCGATTACCTGCTGCAGGTTTTGACCTGGGCCGCCCGGGATAACGAAGTGCTGAGCCGGTTCGAAGGCCAGGAGGTCTCTTCCAGGAATCTGGAGCCGGGCCTGGTGACAGGAACACCGGTGGATGTGGACCCGGTCTCGCTGATCCTCATCCCCCACCTGGACCGCATCTATGGCGAGATGTGGCGCCGGTGTGAGAACCGGGATGACGACGCCCACCGCTGGATCAACCCAGAATTCTATGGCTGGTGGGTGAGCCACGGCTTCCGAGTGGTGGCCGATGTCCACACCGGGGAGATTGAGGACTACGAGGGTTTCATCCGGCACTTCTACGCCGCCTACCACCCCTTCTACAACGGCAATATGCCCGTTATCCACGCACAGCCCGCGGGCATCGCCGTTACTGACAGCGCCGCCCGGTTTGTCGGCCGCCACGCCATCAACATCCTGAGGGTTGCCCTGAGCCCCCGAAACGAGATGCGGGTGTATTTTTTCAACCCCAACAACGACAGTGGCCAGGACTGGGGCCAGGGTATTACCTGCTCAACCCGGGACAAAGGCGAATTCCGGGGCGAAGCCTCGCTGCCGATTGCCGAGTTCACCTCCCGCCTTTACGCCTTCCATTACGACCCGCTGGAGCTCGGCGACCTGTCGGCCATTCCCGATGAGGAAGTTGCACGGGTGATGGATCTGGGCTACACCAGCTGGGCGGCGCCCACCGAGGGGGCACCCCATTAACGAGCGCCGCCAGGCGCTCTAGTAGCTCTCAGTCTTACCGGTGACCGGCGTGAGCGGCTCACCTTCCTTGTTCTGAAGCTGATAGTCATAGGCGGCCTGCAGACCGGTATCTTCTTCGGTTTCTTCCTCCGGCTCATACTCCAGGTACCGCGGGTAGAGCGGCGAGAGCATGGCCACGACAATGCCGATGGTGCAGAACATGGCAAATGCATCGGAGTAACCGACCTCGCTTACCAGCACACCAACCACCGGCGAACCCGCTGCCTGGCCCAGGGAGACCGCCATGAATGGCAGCACCGGCCCCATGGACAGCCGCCCCGGCAAGAGGCGAATACCGGTCATCAGATACAGGCCCGTCAGACTCATGTAGGCAAGCCCGAAGACCAGTGCAGAAAACGCGGAAATCAGCAGGTTGTCCGGACTGGCAGCCAACAACGCCAGGCTCGCCGCCAGCATCATCAGCATCAGTGCCTGGGTGATCGGTGGGTTGTTGCGATCGGCCAGATCGGCCACCACCGCGCCACCCAGACCGGCAACGCCCACCGCCAGCCACAGCCAGCCGGTGGCATCGGAAGGCATCTTGCCCAGGTTAACCACCAGATCCGGCGCGAAGATCCAGTAGGCGGCAGACACAAAGCCCATCATGAAAGCAAACAGGGACAGCCTTAGCAGGCGCCACCACTGGTCCGCGATGATCGGAGGCGCTGGCGCGGCATTGGACGGCGTAACGCGGGATACCGAAGGAATGAAAAACCAGGTGGCAAGTACCCCCAGGAGCGCCAGAATGGCAAAAGACGCATAGGCATAGCGCCAGGCTCCGGCCAGAAACAGAATCGTCGGCACTGCCACCACGACACCAATACTGGTGCCCGCATTCATCACCGAGCTGACCCGCCCGTGCAGCGAACGTTTCACCAGGGCCTGCATTGCTGCTGTAAGCGCCGGCATCATCAGGCCCGTGCAGATGCCACAGGCAAACACTCCCACCCCAAGGGATAGCGCGCCAGACGCCTGACTGATCAGCGCCAGGCCGACAACGCCAAAAACACCCGACGCCATGGCCGTGTTACGGGCGCCAAGCCGATCCGCGGAAAGCGGTGCAATCATGGTGGCGAGCACAAAGCTGATCAGCGGTAACGCACCAATCACACCAATCACATCCGGGGCCAACTCCAGATCGGCCCGGATCGGAGGCACGAACAGGCCAAACGCAAAGCGCGCAAGCCCGTAGCTAATGGCGATCAATGCGGCGCCGAGGAGTGCAAATGATGTGCTCGAAGGGAACTTCATATCGCTGTGCTCCTTGCGCTGTGCATCTCCGTCAGCCTAGACAGCAAACCGACCTTTTTAAAGCACCCGTTGCACCAGGCCCCGGATATCAGCCGGCCGTCTGTGGCAGGAACCGCCTGTCCCAGATTCGCTCTGCGGCTTCGAACAGGCTGTCCACCGCGAGCGCCAACAGGCCTATCAGAATCGCACCCTGCAGGACATAAGCCGTGTTGCCGTTTACCAGCCCGGCGATCACGGGGTCACCGAGGGTGCGGGCTCCAATGGTGGAACCAATGGCGGCGGTGGCAATATTGATGGTAACCGAGGTTCGGATGCCGGCCAGAATCACCCGCCCTGCCAGTGGCAGCTCCACCTGCAACAACACCTGTAACGGCGACATGCCCATGCCCAGCGCTGCCTGTTTTACCGTGGAATCAACCCCCTCAAGTCCGGCCAGGGTGTTACGGAGAATGGGCAGCAAGCCATACAGAATCAGCGCCACCAGAATCGGCGCTTCACCAAATCCGAGCACCGGCACCGCCAGGGCCAGGACCGCCACCGGAGGAAACGTCTGGCCTATAGACGCAATCTGGCTCACCAGCGGCAGAAAATCACGGCCAGAGGGGCGGGTTGCGAAGATACCACCCGCCACCGCAGCGACAGTGCCGACAAAGGCGGATATAACCACCAGCATCAGGTGGTTCTGGAGCAGAAACAGGAAGCTTTCCCGATCGTAGATCACATTCTGCTTATCCGGCTGGACCCACTCGAACAATGGCTCCAGAGCCGGCATACCCGCACTCAAACCACACAGCAGCGCGGTCAGCAGAACCGGTGGCAGCCAGATTCGCATCAGGCACCTTCCCCGATAATGCGTTCACGGGTGATGGTTCCGGTTTCCTGGCCATCGGCATTGAACACCGGCACCTGATTCCTGTCCTGCCAGAGCATAATCGACAGAGCCACCCTCAGGCTGTCGTCTTCCTTGAGACCGTCGGTGCCGGGCTCCGGTTGCCTTGGCTGCGGGTGACTCTGCATCAGATCACGCACACTGCGCAGGCCCATCAGTTTCAGGCCCCGGTCCTGCTTGCCCACGAGGTTCTCCACGAATTCAGACGCCGGCCGTCGGAGAATATTCTCCGGCGTGTCGTGCTGGATGATGCGCCCCTGATCCATAACGGCAATCCGGGTTGCCAGCTTCAGGGCTTCGTCGATGTCGTGGGTCACAAACACGGTGGTTTTGCGCACCTGCCTCTGAATGCGCAACATCTCCAGCTGCAGGTTTTCCCGGGTGATGGCGTCCAGCGCCCCGAAAGGCTCGTCCATCAGCAAAATATTGGGGTTGGCCGCCAGCGCCCGGGCAACACCCACCCGCTGGGCCTGGCCGCCGGACAATTGCTGGGGATACTTGTTGGCGTGAGCGGCCGGGTCGAGATCCAGCAGCGTCAGCAGTTCATGCACGCGCTCATCGATCCGCTCCCGGGGCCATTTCAGAAGCTGGGGCACCATGGCGATGTTCCGGGCCACCGTCCAGTGCGGAAACAACCCCGTGCCCTGAATAACATAGCCCATGTTCAACCGCAGCTGCTCCGGGTTCATGGTGGTAATGTCCTCGCCATCCACCAGAATCTCCCCCTCGCTGAGGGGCAACAACCGGTTGATCATGCGCAGGGTGGTGGACTTGCCACAGCCGGAGCTGCCCACCAGCACGCAGACTTCCCCGGTTTCGACCGTCAGATTGATCCGGTCCACGGCCGCGGCATCACCGAAACGACGGGTCACATTTTTCAGTTCGATCATCCGGACAAATCCTCTTCCTGTCAGGCCGTTGCCGGTATCGGCTTTAAACTGTCCGCAAGCATCGTGAGCAGCGCATCGGCCAGCAGCGCCAGGGCAATCGTCGGCAAGGCGCCGAGCAATACCAGATCCATCGCCGCCTGCCCGAGACCCTGGAAGATAAAGCTGCCAAAACCGCCGGCCCCGATCAGCGCAGCCACCGCGGTCAGGCCGATCGCCTGAATCGTGGTGATACGAACGCCCTCCACAATCACCGGCAACGCCAGCGGCAGCTTGAGTTTGAAAAACAGCTGCCGCTCATTCATCCCCATGCCCCGCCCGGCATCCGCCAGGGTTTCCGGCACCTCGGTAAGCGCAACAAAGGTATTGCGCACCATCGGCAGCAGGCTGTAGGCCACCAGCGCCAGCAAGGCCGGCGCCCAGCCAATGCCACGGATGCCCATGGCCTGAAGCGCGGGGAACGCGGCCGCCAGTGCGCTGAGCGGCGCGATCAGCAACCCGAACACGGCCAGGCTGGGAATGGTCTGGAGAAAGCTGACAGCACCCAGGATGGGCCGGCGCCAGGCGGTGCTGCGAATCATCTTCGAAGCCAGCGCAAACGCCAGACAGGCGCTGATGCTCACCGCACCGAAGGCCAACGCCAGATGGGTCCAGAGTGCCTGCTCAAACTTATCCGGCCGGGCGTTGAATTCCCGCACCAGAGACAGACTTTCCAGGCCGTCGCCCTGCAGGATCCACAGCCAGCTGCCACAAATAGCCGCCAGGATCAGCAGCTGCAACCCTCGCCCACTCCCGAGACGCCCAAGGATCTCAATCAACATCAGTGACAGCAGAAACAACAGGCACCAGAAACCCGCACCAATGGACGAGCGCGCATAGGGGGCATTTTCCGGCAGATGCCGGCTTGCAAAGACATCCAGCAGTAGCGGCATCAGCGTCAATGACAGGCCTACCAGCACCAGGAGCGGCAAGTATCGCCTGCGGACAGGCAGAACAGACAGCAGAACGCAGCCAGCCAGAATCACCGTGACCAGGCCAGCCCCTATCCCGCCAACGGCGGACAGAAGACCGTGCCCGGTACCCGGGACGATCCGGTTGGGCTGGATGACACCCAGATCCAGAATCCAGACCAGTACCAGGGCAAGCCCGCCCAGCACCGGCAGGACACGGTTCGGCAGTGAGTCCTGGGAAACGGAACTGAAAATCGACAAACCTCAGTCCTGGGCCAGGGAATCCAGATAATTCCGGGCGACCGTGTCTGCCGGCACACCGTTCACCGCAACCTGGCCATTCAGGCGCTGAAGGGTTTCCAGATCCAGCGATTCGAAGACGGGATTGAGCACCTCCCGGATCTGTGGGTAGGTTTCCAGTACATCGCCACGCACGATGGGGGCAGGCTGATAGACCGGCTGTACGCCCGCGGTATCTTCCATTACCTTCAGATCCAGTGCATCCAGGCCGCCATCGGTGCCATAGGTCATCGCCCCGTTGACATCGTTGTTGTTCAGCGCCGCCGCGCGGAGGGTGGCTGCGGTGTTACCACCGGAAAGAATCAGCAACTGGTCGGATTCCAGCTCAAAGCCATAGGCCTCCTGGAACGCCGGCAAGGCACTGGGGGATTCCACAAACTCGGCGCTGGCCGCAAACTTGAACTTGCCGCCCTCATTGATATACCGCGCCAGGTCTTCCAGTGTGGCCAGATTGTGCTCGCGGGCCAGATCGCCCCGCACGCTCATGGCCCAGGTATTGTTGGCCTCTGCCGGTTGCAGCCAGATAATGTTGTGCGCCTCTTTATCAAGCCGAGCAGCGGCCTCGTAGGCCTTGTCGGCATCTTTCCAGATATCCCGCTCGGCCTGGTCGTGAAAAAAGGCGGCGTTGCCGGTGTATTCCGGGTAGATATCAATTTCACCGGCCTTGATCGCATTGCGGACAATGCTCGTGCCGCCAAGCTGAAGTCTGTTTTCCACCGGAATACCGGCCGCTTCGAGGGACTGCAAGACCATCTGCCCGAGTACCGAGCCTTCGGTATCAATCTTGGAAGACACCACCACCGGATCCGCAGCCATTACCGAGCCGGATATCATGAACGCTAACAATGCCGCTGTGCGGCGAAACAGTGATTTGGAAGTCACGGCCATTCCTCTGGTTTTCTGGTTACCTATAACAGTCTAGAGGCCGCATCTACGAAGGCAAACGCGAATTGGGTTTCGATGCCGTTCCGCCGGGCGCCGGGCTCAAAATCCATACACCCGGCGGTCGGATTTGTATTCCAAAAAGCGGCTGGGTTAGGCTGGCTGAACAACCAGCAGCATGGTAGTTGACGGCTATGGCACAGACCCTGGAAGCACCCCGCGAACCGATGCCCAGCGTACCGCCCCTGAACCCCAAGAACCTGGCCCTGCTCGAGCAGGAAGGCTTGTCCGTCAAACCGCTGGAGCCCATCGGCGTTGAGATCTACGGGGCGGACGTTCGCAACCAGCTGCCAGAGCCGGCGATCAAGGCCCTGGAAGCGGAAATGGCCAATCGCGGATTCATTGTGTTCAAACACCAGGCCGGCCTTTCCCCCGAAGAACTGATTGATGCCTGCAAATGGTGGGGCGGCCGTGAGATCCACTCCACTCACGGTGTTCATCCCGCAACGCCCGGCCGCAACCGGCACATCTTCCGCTGCTCCAACGATGGTCGCCAGGGCATTCTCGGTGTCGGGCCCCAATGGCACAACGATGGCAGCTTCGAGGCCGCCACCTTTTCCCACAGTGCCTATTACATGGCCCGGGCCCCGGAAAACGGCGGCGGAACCCACTTCGCGCACCAGGGCGCCGCGTTCGATGCACTGCCACCGGAAAAACAGGATCTCTGGGAACGCCTGGTGTCGGTGAACTCCGCGTCCAGCGTGACCCACCCCGTGGTTCATACCCACCCGATTTCCGGCCGCAAAAGCGCTTGGCTACACCTGGGCATGACCGGCGCCGTGCTCGAACGTCTGCCGGACAAAGACCTGACACTGAAGGAACTGAAGAGCCTGCCCGCGTCCGCCGACAGCTTCCGGTTGCTGGACGAAGCCGCCATGAAAGAGCTGTTCAACGATTACAACGACCTGCTGAACAACTCCTTCGAGGGTGGCTACGGCATTCGTTACGAATACGATACCGGCGACCTGTTATTCATCGACAACTGGGCCGTGGCCCACCGCGCCGCACCCGAGGCCCACCGGCCTCCAGAGCAACAGGGCCTGCGCATCATGGACCGGGTAACCATCAAGTCGCCGCGCAACCTGGCACCCCACTTCGGCCTGCCCCAATACATCAACATGGCCGGGCCCCACCCGTTCAACAAGGATGGCGTGTGGCAGGCCGGTGGTGTGGGATTCCGCTGGAAAGATGACATACGCATGCAGAACTGAGCCACAGGTTTTGTCTGCCAATTCCTGCTACTGTTGAGGCTGGCTCACGAGGATCACACTATGACAGAAGTACCTCAAAAACAGTCCGGAACCAGCGGCTATTCCTGGAAACTGTCTGCAGTGGCTGCCGTGGCGTCGCTGATCGGCGCCGTCGTTACCTTTGGTGAGGTATCACCCATCATTACCGGATTGATTCTGCTGGCCGCCGTTGGCTGGGGGTTTACCGCCAGAGACAACAAGCGGGCCGAAGAGCAGGAACGAGAGGAAGTCTAGTCCGGGCTATGGCGCTATTCTGATCCGGTGCATCATTCGGCGGTTTTTCGATGAGCCAATCCGTAATCAATCGCCGCACACACCGCGGCAGCCTGCGCGGCATTGCATTGCTCGGGGGTTACACGGGGGCTATCGGGATAAACTTCGGTAGTGGTCCTATAGGGAGCGCGGGTAATACCGGCGCACAGGCCCCATTGCGTAAGCGGATACGCGATCACGCCCCGGGCGACCACCGGTGAGCCGAAGATCTCGCCGCTCTCATCGGCCGGCGCAATATGCGTAACCGGCTCCACCGCCCTGATCAATGCCTGCTGGAATTCTGGCTGCGGGTTCTCGCTGTCGTCGACCACATAAAAGCCATCAGGAATCCCGGCCGGCTCGAACGGCTTGCCGTCGCGCGCAGCCAGCGCCGGGCGAAACTCCGATTCGTCGGTATCGGTGGTCTCGTGCAGGTCCACATGAATCAGGGCACGATCACGAACAGGTGCCACCAATCGCATGAGGGCGGCCGACTCCTCGGCCGGGCTCTTCGCATGGAACGAGCGGTTGGGATCAATCGCGTTCGGGTTCCAGCGATGAATCCGCTCGTACGCCCAGGGACTGACACAAGGCGCAACCAGCAAGTTCACGCGGCCTGCATAATCCGCTGCGTGCTTATCAAGGAACTGTAGCGCGCCATGCACACCGCTGGTTTCATACCCGTGAACCCCGCCCGTGATCAGCACCACCGGCAGATCGTCATTCCAGTCACGGCTGCGAATCGCCATCAGGGGATAATAATCCGGGCCGTAATCCAGAGCGCCGTACTCTTCCACATCAAAACGCGAGCGCAGGCCCTCGATCACACTCAACACCTCCGCCTCATAACTGCGCTGACGGGTCTGCTGTGACAACCATTCGGCGCGTTCCGCACTGCCCCAGGGAGTGCCAGGGGTGCCGATTGGATAGGGTGTTGGAGCTGTGTTCATATCGCCTTTTCTCTCCTGTGGTCGCCCGAGAGGGCGGGAACCTGGTTGATCATTTGGTTAAGTGGCTGGGCATTCACCGTCCCAGCCTTCGGTTGGCACGCTAACAACTTCATCAGGAGCTGGGAATGCCTTTTTGAAGGTGAAGGCCTCCGGAGTCGGCCCATGCTCTCGCAGAATGTTCAGTTTTTGCGCTGCCTCTTCAACCGACGGAACGTGACCGACAGGCACCCACCAAAGCACCATGTAGGCCTCGCCCATTTTGTGAAACCACTCTTTCTTGCGACGCAGGATCTCGACGTGGGCAGACCGATACACATAATTATGCAAAGCTTCAACCGACTCCCAGAGGGAAAGATTCACGATCTTATCGGAGCCAAAATAACCGATGCCGGTCGCATCGCCTTCTTCTGTCTGGAGCCGCCAGACGAAACCCGGGGACTCCTCTGCCAACGCATTGATCCTGTCGAGGTTCGCGACAAAATCCGCAAGCTGCGGCGAATCAATGGAGGCCAACAGCGTGGCGATGTTAAGTTGCGCGATATGATACTTACTCACAGTTCCCTCCCTGAAAACACCTAACTCCGTTGTTTAGCGGCGTCGGCTTTCATGAATTGTCAGGCCTGTTTGAGGAAGATCCGCGGCATCAGCGCGAACACTCCCCAGCCCAGATATTCGCGTGTGTACGCAGCATAGCGCTCAGGCTCCGAGATCAACCTGGCTTGCACCTCTTGGGCCAATTCATCATCGGGATTGGCTTCAAGCCATCGGCGCATAGTGAGCCATTTCGCCGCCTCGTATCTGTCCCAATCGTCTTGATTAGCCAGAACCATTTCAACCACGTCGTAACCCAGGCGACCGAAAGATGCGACCAGTTCTGGCAGCACAAGGAAGTCAGAGATTGCGGTCGCCAGACACCCCTCGGCAAATTCTTCCGTGGGTGGCAATTGCCGCCAGTAAGGCTCGCCGACAAGGATGATTCCGCCAGTGCTTAGGCTCTGCGCCAGAAGCTCAATCGTCCCGGCGACACCCCCACCGATCCAGGAAGCACCCAAGCAGGCCGCCACATCGACTTTTTCGTCCGAGACATAGCCTGCCGCATCGTCATGGACGAACTGGACTTGATGGTCCACACACAGTTCTTCGGCACGAAGTATAGCCTGCTCAGTGAACAATTGACTCATGTCGACACCGGTGCCAATGACACCGTAATCACGTGCCCATGTGCACAGCATCTCTCCAGAGCCACTGCCAAGATCAAGAACCCGGGTACCCGATTCCAGATGCAGTGCTGCACCAAGAGTCGCAAGCTTTTCGGGTGTGAACGGGTTATGGATGCGGTGCGCACTTTCCATAATGTTGAAGATGCGTGGGATGTCCATTGCGTAGATTTCCTTACAGGTGCTAATGGGTTCGGTAAAGGGCTAACGCCAAGGCAGGACATCCTTTCAACAGGACGGGGCATCCGCACTGGAACGATCCTGTCTCCTCAACAAGACAATCGCCAACACCATCTGCCATGCCAAGTAGCCATATTGCGCGAGGCGTTCGGTGGCGCCCAGCCACGGCGTCGGTTGGTTCAGGTCCAACGCTGGCGCATAGGAGAATGCGGCGATAGCGGGCACCAGCATGATGATAACCGTTACCGCGGAATAGATGCGAAGTCCACCGCGAAATGCGGCGATCGCGAGGATGGGGCTGAGCAGCACGAACGGATTGGTCGCCAGTACCAGGTGCATCGTATCCGTGAAGGTTCGCTCCGCGCCTCGCATGTGCATCGGAAAGACATTCAAAATAAGCAAGCCGATGACCGCGGAGCCAGCGAACATAAGCGCGAGCACACGGACCAGGCGCCTGGCGCCAGCGGTGCGCCACACGCCTACAGCGAAGGCAAACAGGAGCACACTGGACAGGCTCAACAGCGGTACGACCCAGCGACTGGTGGGCGCGCCTATGGCGAACAATTCGCTGACGGCCTGCCCACGGAGACTGTAGCCCTGACTTTGCGGCGTACCGGAGCGCCAGCGCAGGTGTGTCCGCCAACAGCCGCTGGTTATGTGATCCTAGCCTACTCTGGCAGCCCCTCGAACTCTGGCACGTCACCAATCGCCCCGTCCCAAACCGCTCTGCTTGATGTGAAGATGTGTGCAGTTGGCAACACAAAGACTTCAGTATCCAAACTCCCTGCGGGAACAACGAGCAGGTCTGTAAATTGGGTGCTTGGTAATGCTGAGCCACACGATCTACAAAAACTTTTGTTGTGGCGAGTACCTGGAAGCGTAAAGGAAGTCACAGCATCTACACCCGCCAGCCAGGTCAGTTTAGCTGACTGCGAAAATAAATTTGCCGCATGAGCAGATCCCGTATCTTTTTGGCAATACTCACAATGACACAGGTAAAAGCTGTCGAAGTCCCCATGGACCTCAAATCTCACTGTGCCACACAGGCAAGAACCAACATGCTTAGTCATAGGATTCCCTTCTATGGCCTGCATGTGACGCACACATAACGCCGGCCATAAACGGCGCCCTGACAAGGGCATCCGGTGGAGGCCGCAGGCCGGAACAAACCACAACTACTGGTTAGGTGCGGACTATGATGAATCACTCCCATTTCTCATAGGCTTCACTGCAAGAGCCACCTAAAATCATGTTGAGGATGCACTCTGTATTTTGATCTTCTTTCGGGGGCGCGGTACCTCCATAAAATTCACATTCGTCCTGATACTTTCGATAGTTATCCTGATTACTCAGGTCATCCGTTGCTCTTTTTTTAAGGTTTAAACAGTACTCCGAAGCTCCGTAGTACCTATCGCTGACCGCAAGGGATCCGTGGTCTTGATTTGAAGCGCATCCAACCAGCACGACCCCGAAAAAAAGAACCAATAAACGTTTCATCATTCCCTGTGATACCTAACAGCGAATTATATTTTGCTGGCCTCGGCTGCAGGCTCGCGCCCACCGCGCAGCGCCAAATATAGCAGTGGGCCTGCAGACACAAACACTGCTGTCAGAACAAAAAACGGGATGAGATAGCCCAGCCCTTTGCCACGGCTTATGGCATCCTGATACATCCAGACACAGGCCAAAGCAGCCAGAATGTAGAGATCAATAACAACCTGGGCTGTGTCCGGGCTGGACATGAGCTGGACACCAAAAGCTAAAAGCGACTGCTCTGCTCCGGCCATTACCCAAAAGGTAAAACCCATGAACAGACAGAGAATGATTAGGGGTAAAGTCGATACTCTCATGGTCTTCCTTGATTGAGGTTTAAGAAATATAACGCAGAACGAAGCGGCGGAAAATCGGTCGCTGTGCAGCCGATTGTTAAATCTTTTGGCGTACATTATCCTGACCATGGTCAACATCCTGTACAGGAGCAACCTTATGGATGCCATTAGCTACACAGCGGCTAGAACCAATCTAGCAAAAACCATGGAGCAGGTCTGTGAAGACCATTCTCCTGTGATCATCACCCGAAGCAAGTCACAGTCCGTGGTCATGATCTCTCTTGAGGACTATGAGGCATTGCAAGAGACCGCATACCTCCTGCGCGCACCAAAGAACGCTCGTCGTTTGCTGGAATCCGTTGCCGAGCTGGAACAAGGTGGTGGTCAAGAAAAGAAACTTCTTGAATGAAACTCATCTTCTCCGAGAACGCCCGGGAAGACTATCTGTACTGGCAGAAAACCGACAAAAAGATTCTTAACCGAATCAACAAGCTGATCAAAGAGACCAAGCGAGAACCGTTCGAAGGTGTTGGCAAACCAGAGCCCCTCAAACACAGCCTCGCCGGGTACTGGTCTCGCCGGATCAACGAAGAACACCGAATAGTTTACAAAGTTACGGATGACGCTTTGCTTATCGCCCAGCTCCGATATCACTACTGATTTAATGCTGAGCACAGGGGTGACCATGGAATGGCGCCGAAGGAGCCATGTAAAGGGCGTCCGGCGGCCATCCAGCCGCGAACTGCTGCGACTGCTTATGCGGGTTCATCGGAAGGACCAACCCAGAACAGTAGATTGTGTGCAATCTCCCAAAGATAGCCGTCAGGGTCTGAAAAGTACCCTGAATAGCCACCCCACTCCGTCTTTCGGGCGGGCTTCGTGACAACAGCGCCCGCGGAAGCAGCCTGAGACATGACCTGGTCAACTTCATCTTCTGAACTTACATTGTGCGCCAGACTGAACCCAGCGAAGCCTCCGGAAGCTGCACCTACCCGCGCATCTTCCGCTAGTGCGTCACGACCATACAAACCCAGCCATGTGCCGTTCAAGGTAAAAAAGGCTACTTCCGGCGGAGAGTCCATTCGGGGAAAGCCAAGCCCTCTTTCATAGAACTCAATCGAACGCTGTATATCACTCACGCCCAAAGTAATCATACTAATCCGTGGCTTCATGATTCCTCCCTGCATAGCTTTTGTTCAGCGGTGTGATCTTGTAGCGCAGCGAAAAGGGCATCCGGTGGATGGGCCTCATGGCCCGGAACAAACTGCAACAACTGGTTAGGCATTACTCAATTTCCAGCACCGCACGGGGCGGTAGGCAGTTGGCCTGCTAAAGTTCGCTGCCAATCGGTAGCAACTTCCTCAGAACTGAAAGTCCCATGTAAATTTCCGCTAGTAATTGGCGTCGATATTGTCGTCCTCAAAAATTTGCGGTCACCAACAACTATGCGGGTCATTTTGCCGGGGTTCGCTTCTGTGAACGCTGCCAAACTCGTGGTGCCAACCTCTGTTAACTTGACGAATACCGGCCAGCCAAAATCTGTTTTCTCTCCAATTACAGATTTCTCTAGGAACGGCGAGCACAAATAAAACTTAGATTCAGTTTCCGCCAACCCAATGCCAGGAAAAGCCAGGAACAGAACGACGATCCATCTCATCATGACCATTGCCTAACGCCGAAGCACAGCCGGCTCTGAGGCGCGCCAGGGCCGGAATGGCTTGATTCAATTGTTAGATTTCATTTGCGTGGTGCTACCGCAACAAAAAGAAAACTCAGACCGGCCTCAACGGTTTGCCACCTAAACGTATAGTCGTTACGCAGTGTTATTGGCGGCCCATGAGGCTTTTCGGTGCGATAAAGGAGTTCTGTGCCCGCGCGGTAACTCTTACCATGCCGGATATCAAAACCTTCCGTATCCCGCGAATACTTTTCTTGATTGATGTAATGCGAATGGTCTGTGGCAACCAATAGGTAACCGGCATCAACGAAGTCACCATAGCGTTCTAAATTCTGCAGGTCCTTATACACATCATATCGATTGTTTGGTTCACGATGGTTGGCTCGCTTGAAATATTTGAGCTCGATTGCGCAGGCGTGGCTTTGCCCGTTTTCTATATCCTCAAGTGAAAACCAGATGTCGATCTTAGCCTTTTCCGTACCGCTTTTGGCGAACTTCCCGCCCGTGAGCTTTACGCTCTTTTCCAGCTCGATATTGAAGCGCTCGCTCGGCGATTCTTCGTACAACTCCCCGAGAGTTTTGAGAATTGATGCGAGGTGAAGTTGCAGAGAGGCCTCGTTGTCGACCCGGATTCGCTGGCCCGTGACCTTGCCACAAAGTCGATCATACGCCACCTCGACGATTTGCTTTATCCGTTCCTCATGGGTCACAAAGTAGCCTTCCTGAAAATCTAACGCCGCCAGCATGCGCGGCTACGGAATGGAGGCGAAGCCGCAATGTAGTAACCGTCGCCGTGACTGGCCTGGTTAGGCAACTTAGTTCCCAGCAAGAACCTGATTGCCTAATACTTCCGGGGCTATTCAGTTTCACACCTGAACAAAACCACCTGATTTTGGTTTCTCATAGCATTGGCAGACCCATAGGATGAAGTGGTCGCCGTACCGTACGCAGTGTTGCCATATGAGCTCGCATTGAGATTCGTTGTTGATTGGCCAGAGCCCAAGACGACAACACCAAGATCCTTTTGCCGAAGATCAACGATTACCGGATACCCACCATTTTCCTCTTTACAGGTCGAAGCCATCATCTCATCGGCTTTTTCTAGTTGATGGGAAAAATTGGATCGTCCTTCGTAACGATAAACTTTTCCAACCCCTTCAATATGCATTGGCGTTGAGGATACATGGGCAAACGTGCAACCTGCTAAGAGGGGAAACATCCCGAACAACAAGAGCGAATTCTTCATGTTTTTTTACATCCATTGGTTGTCAATATTGCGGCCTAATCGGGATAGGGAGGCACCTCACGATCCCCCTCCTCCCACATCACCGGGCATACGGATCACGTACCACGGCGATTCAGTGACTTGATTCAACCCGTTACCGCACTGCCAATTCCGGCAGTCCATAGCTCCGGAACAACCGGGCCGGTAGGGCTTCCCGCAATGCCGGCGAGTGACTCAGCTGCCACGGGCCGTGGGCCGATTTGGCGGTGTTCCAGGCCAATCTGACCGAGACACCCCGCTTTCTCAGCTCACGATACCCCCTTCGGTCCCATTGCTTCCACACGTAACTTCTCATTCTCCGCCGTATCCACTTGTCCAGGTCTCGCAGCGGGCTCAGTACTTCAGCCTCGTCGAAGTACGCTTTCCAACCAAGCAGGGTCTCTTTCAGATCTGCGATCACCTGGGGCAGTGAGTGGCCCCGTGTTCGGCGGCTCAGTATCCGGATCTGGGTTTTCAGCTTAGAGATAGCTTTCTAGCCACCTTCAAGCGCCGCCCTTTACGGCTGAGGGTGAAGCCCAGGAAGCTGCGCTTCCAGGGCCGGTCTACCGCGCTCTTTCGTGCATTCACTGTGAGCCCCAGCGAGTCCTCGATAAAGCGCGTCAGACTCACCATTACCCGCTCACCTGCCCGGCGACTGCCAACGTAGATCTGGCAATCATCCGCGTAGCGGGCGAAGCGCAGGTTGCGCCGCTCCAGCTCCCAATCCAGTTCATCCAGCACCACATTCGCCAACACCGGAGACAGCGGCCCGCCTTGCGGCACGCCCTCGGGTGTGGGCTCTTTGTGGTGGTCGATCTGGACGCCTGCTTTCAGGTACCGGTTGATCAACCTGAGCAGCTGTCTGTCCGGCGTGTGCCGTTTCAGCCGCGCCATCAGGCGATCATGGTTTACCGGGTCAAAGAAGGCTTCCAGGTCCAGATCCACCACCCAGCTGCGACCTTCCCGGGCGCAGCGCTGTCCGTATCGGACGGCTTGATGCGCAGAGCGTCCCGGGCGAAAACCGTAGCTGTGTGGGTGAAAGCGGGGTTCCCAGTCCTGCTGGATAACCTGAGCGACTGCCTGCTGGATGAAGCGATCCAGCACCGTCGGGATACCCAGAGGGCAAGAACCGCCGTTGGCTTTGGGAATGGTGACCCGCCGGACCGGTTTCGGTCGGTAGGTCTGCTGGAGCAGTTGTTGCCGGATCACTGGCCAGTGTTGGCGCAGGTGGTTCGGCAGCTCATCCACGGTCATGCCATCGATGCCCGGCGCTCCCTTGTTACGTCGAACCTGTTTCAGGGCGCGATTGAGGTTGTCCCTGCTCAATACGCGCGCCATCCACGGTGAGGGTTGAACGGAGTGCGAGTCTTCCCGATTTCCGGCAACGGGTTCATCCCCTGGTAGCTCCAGGGGCAGCGCAAGCTGCGTTGCGGATGCCATCCCGTTTCCCTGCACGGAATCTCGACTCCTGTCTCTGTTCGAGCCTTCGGTTCACGGGCGAACCTACAATGCCCTCGGCTGATTTCTGCCACACGATCAGAGACGATCGCTCGTCTCTCAGTGGGTCCGTCCACACGTGGCAGACCTCCCGGGGTAAGGCACAGAGCTTTCACGGCGTAAATCCGAACGCGGCCCGACCCGATTTATAAAACACATCCCGGTCGCAGAAGGAGCGCTTCGCGGTCACGTGCCCGCTCGCCACGGATGAACCACACCTCGTATCGGGTTCCTGTTCGTCGCCCCGCCGCTTTGGATTGGGCTGCCTCCAGCCCCCACCTTGCGATGACGCCCTTGCCCTTCTCCTAGCCTTCGGCTCTGCGAACACCTGGCAGGACGACTTTCACCCGGGAGGCGCTCCGCTCCCTAGTTCTGTGCCATGCCCGGCACGCTATAATCAGCGGCGAGTCTACGAGTCCGCTGAATTTTCTTGTTCAATGATTCTCATACCACGAGCCAGCTCTTGTTCAAGCATAGACATATGTCTGCTTAAATCTTGATACTTCATTCGAGTAGCATCTAGACGATGCGCGACATCTTCATAGTTCTTCGAAATGTGATAGAAATTATCAGTTAGTTCGGAATCATCGATATGAGCGTTACCACCATTATGGAATATCGTGTTCCTATACTCTCTTAGACTATCTTTCTCTGATTCAAGAATATTTCTTTTATCTTGAAGCATATGCATCTCGTTTTCATAATTAACAATCTGATGACGGACGTGCTCCAACTCTCTAGCTAGATCCTCAATCTGCATCATTCTTCGCTTGCGCATTTGTAGATCTCTTGTACGATGATATGCAATTTTATCCCGGCGCCTAACCTCTCTTATCTCTTCAACTATTTCTTTGCTTACCGGTTCACCTAAGTTTTCTCTAGCCAATTCAAGAAAACGGTCAGCTTGATACATATGAAATGTTTGGTTCGTCCTGTCTTTGAATTCCTTTACCAGCTCTGGGCGTGGCCCTACTGTTTTACCTTTAAATTTTTCCCACCAGTCTTCTTTTTTATCGTCGGTCACCAAGACAACGCCTTTTGCAATCTCACTTGCTTTATCTATCACTTGCATCCAAACGATTAAGTCACCGAACCGCCTACATTTATCTGAAAATACTTCGCTGTCACTGGTTTTAGAGGAATCTTTAAATCCTGGCGGTATTTTTTGCTTGTATCTTTCCTCGCCCTCTTTAATCAAGTCCTCCAAGCGAGTATTTTCATATGGCGCTCCAACGCTATCTTTGAATATATTGGCAATGGATTCTTTAATTTCATCGTTACTTATTCTGGATGTGTGTACAGACTTGTTGCTCTGCAATTCATTGCAAAGCTCGCTGAATACACTATCAACTTTTTCCATGATCTTCTTGCTCACGAAAGGATGTTGGCGAGCATTGTCAAGATCTTGTTTTAATGACTCTATTGCTTTTACTGTATTATCGTAAGACTTTTCTTGCTGATCTATTACTAATAGCCGGTTATTTAAATATTCTTCTGCAGCTCTATGGGGGAGCCACACCCTATTCTTTATTTTATCCAATATTCTCAGGAACTCATTTCTAGTTGCATCCGAGTATCTGTAAAGATTCAACAAAATATTTGCATCAAACACAAATAACGATGTGTCCCATATCAATTTCAAGTTTCTTTCACTTTCCTTAAAGTGACCTGGAAATAAATCTTTCATAGGATCTCCATCATTGAACGCCTTGGGTAAGCCGCCGTTGCGGAGCGCAGTGGAGTACCGGTCGGCTTTACCCACTGGTTAAGCATTGAGGCCTGATACCAGCACCGCTACTGATGCCACAGCTAAAAATATTTGAAGCAACAGGCAAAACCCTTGAAGTTGGGCAAGTTTCAACTGTTGGCGTCCTGAGACAGTTGCGTCCCCGTCTTTGAGCTTCCCGTATTGCCAGCGGATCAACCATTTCGCTGGATAAAAGCTTGCCTTCTCAATTTCGAAAAACAGCTTTTCTTGGTCGAAGGTAAAATTACCCGCTCGGATTTCCTGGTCCATTTGCGCGCCACTATCCCCACCCTTGATGCCAGCCTGAACAATCGAAAACACCCACCTTTGAATAACTGCGGCAATCAAAGACAGAAGTAAAAGATTTGCTCCGCACTTCACGACATCAATCGCAACAAATTTAGACACAGAGTCTAGGTTGGCGAGTATTAGTCCAAATACGGCGGAAGAACCAGCAAGAAGCCAAGCTGAGAACTTTGAATGGGTTTCGCTGAGCGATCTCGCCATTTCAGTCAACAGTCGATTAGCAACTAACTGACTGACATCTTCTTGAGCCAATTGCCGATCTCCTTTTTGCTTAACGCCAGCCAGCATGAGCGGCTACGGAATAGAGGCGAAGCCGCAATGTAGTAGACGTCGCAGTGCCCGGCCTTGTTATGCATTGCTGTCCCCTAACGATCACAAAAGCTCCGTGAATGAATGGCCTGATTCTGTGTTCCGATATAAAAAAATTGATCTGAATATTGAGTTTAGGCCTTCAATTTCGGCTCTTATCGAATCCCCAGCCTGTTCGACAATATCTTCTGGTGAAGTTAACGGTGTATATGCTCCCACTAGCAAAATGCCCTGACCGTGACTACTTAGAAGGCCTTTCATGGTGCTCTTATCGTATTTTTTGAGTATGACTGCGTATTCCAGACCAAGGTTGCCACTGATTCCAGACGAAGCCTGCCACCCATTCCACGCGAAAGCTGCCACTGATTCCACGGCAAAGCTGCCACCCCGGCAGGCTGCCTGAACCGCCATCAAAATC